>JAABUU010000091.1_pt1 | contig 212640 bp, 307 predicted proteins | sample 5559301 | NCBI WGS metagenome assembly JAABUU01 (sample SAMN10711884, study PRJNA513360) | rock metagenome | isolation source: Antarctica rocks | place: Antarctica: Victoria Land, Richard Nunatak white | reverse complement strand
GCGCGCCCAGCACCCAGAGCCGGTGCATGGAGTTGAGGAGTGTGCCGGCGGGCGGGGCGCGCGGCCGGGCGCGCGCCCAGGCTGGTCAGGCCGCCGGTGTTGTCCAGCGCGCCCAGCACCCAGAGCTGGAACATGGAGTTGAGGATGTTGTCGCGCGGCGGCGGGTCCATGAAGTCGAAGTGCAGCAGGTTGTCCACGTTCAGGCTCTTGAGCAGCAGCACCACGTTGCCCAGGTTGGTGCGCTGGATCTCGGGCACCGTCACCGCCAGCAGCTCCTGCGCGCCGGCCCGGCGCGCGCGGTCGGGGCGCGCGCCCCCGCTTGGGCGGCCGAGCGCTGAACGCAGGGCGCTGAGCTGCGTCCCCCGGCCGCCCGCGACGGTGCGCGCATGCACGGGCTGCAGCTCGGCGCCCGCACAACCACCAGTGAGCCGCACGCTGCTGCGTCTGCCCATGTGGCATGCGGCCAGCCCGATGCATGCCAGGCTTCTGCAGAGCTGCGCAGGCGCTTCACCACCCCCAACGCTTCCGGCGATTGCGGCCCTGCACCAGGGTGCCCCCACCGCCATGCGCATGCGCAGGGCCTTTCGCATGCCGGGCGTGCCAGCGCGCGGCCTTGCGCCGGGCGTGTGCCAGCCCGCGCGGCGCGGCTGGACGGTGCAGGGTAGGGTGGGCATCACCTGCCGGTACGCCGTCTCGGTGTACAGGCGCCAGCAGGTGCCCGGGCCCGTGCGCCCGGCGCGGCCGGAGCGCTGGTTGGCGGCCGCCTGGCTCTCCGGGAACACGGTCAGCGCGTCCATGCCCATCTTGGGGTTGTACACCTGCGCCGCCGCAGCGCCGCAGTCAGCGCGGTCAGCGCGCCCGCGTCCAACCCTAGTCCTGCACCGTGCCTGACCCCGCATGCCCATCTCGCCACAAGCTGTGCCACAAGCGGCCTGTCGTCAGCAGCGAGTTGCTGCATCCGCCGTCACTGGTTGCACGGCAGCACTGCAGCTGCTGGACGGTCAGGAGAGCATGCGCCACTCAAGATGCCCTGGCGAAGCGCCGTTTGCTTTGCTGCACTGTGAGTGGGCGCGCGGGGAGGGGAGCCAACGGGGTACCTTCATCTTGCAGTAGCCCGAGTCAATGACGTACAGGATGCCATCGACGGTGAGCGACGTCTCCGCGATGTTGGTGGACACAATGCACTTGCGCCCGCCCTCCGGCGCCTTGTCAAAGATCTTGGCCTGCACCGCGGCATGACCACGCGATGACCTATGCATGCCTCATTCAGTACCCTCATATTACCAAGGCCTGCCAGCTGCAGTGGTAGCTGTTATACGTCGACCTGTGCAGCGCAAGGGCGTGCGCATACGTCGTCGGTGCACCTGGCGTTTGGCCATCAGGGGCATGCAGGAGGCGTCGCACAAAAGCCTGGGTCAGGCAACACGCCGTCACACGCGCAGCGCGCAAGGCTGGGGAGCGCGGTGGGCGCCAGAACGTGAGCGCACTAGATCGTTGGCGGGACGCGGGACAGGGGCGCAGGCGCGCCTGCAGGTCGGAGGGCAGCTGGGAGTAGATGGGCAGGATGAGCAGCTCGGGCACGCCCTCGCCAAGGTGCTCGATGCGCTCCTGCGCTCGCTCGGCAGCGCTCGCACGCAGAGGCGGGCCAGGGCTGCTGCAGCACGGCCTCTGGCGCACATCTTCTGCACACCTGTGTGGCTCTGTGCCGAGTTGATGTCACAGGACAGCCTGCCCATCAGGGACCAACAGGAGCCAACGCTCCCATAGAGCTAGCACGTGAGTGCATCACCATCTGGCAGAGGGGCGAGCGCCACCGCGTGCTTCATGGTTGCAGCAAGCTGACACTTGCCCCTTGCAAGTTACAAAGCAGTGCACCAGTGCACAAATTCTGGTGTTTACTGGGCGTGAAGCATGCGGCGGGCGTGCCCCCGGGCGCGCCTGCAGCGCGAAGCACGTGGCCTCAATCTCCTCCTGCCCGGTCATGAAGATGAGGATGTCGCCGGGCGGGTGGCCCAGGTGCACCGCCAGCGCCTGCTTCACCGCCGCCTCCACATAGTCCTCCTGCGCGCGCGTCCTCCAGCCGCTGGCACGGTGGCGGCGCCCGCCCGCCCCGGCCCGCCAGGCCAATGACACGGGGCGGCGGCGCGGCGGCGGCCGCGCGTGCGCCGCAGCGACCGCCGCCAAACCTGGCCTGCCGGAGAGCTGGCCGCGCCAGAAACGCAGAGCGCTCGCAACCAGCAGCGCCCAACAGGCGCTCTTGATGTCCCCCTGCACGTCAACTCACGACTTTGCTCCCTTTCACGCGCCGCGGCGCGGGGCGGGCCGCGCGCCTGCGGCGTCTTGGAGAACAGCACGTCGACGGGGAACGTGCGCCCGGGAATGCGGAACACGGGCACCGAGCCGAAGAAGTCGGCGAACTTGTCCGCGTCCAGCGTCGCCGAGGTCACGATCAGCCGGAAGTCGCGCCGCCGCGCCACCACCTGCGCGCGCGGCCCGACGTTGAGCTCCGCCCGGGGCAGGGCGAAGCCATGCGGCGCCACATCGCCCGGTAACCACCAGGTTGGCCGCACGCGCATGCGGCTCTCACGCGCCGCCGTCCGCGGCGCGCCGGGCACGCCGGGGCGGGCTGGCGGGAGGCGCGCCGCTGCGCATGCGCCCGGCGCGCCCGCGCAGCAGGCGCGCACGCGGCCGCGGCGGCCGCGCGCGGGCGGCGCGCCTTCTTGACGATGCCAAACAGCACGTCGGTATTGAGCGAGCGCTCGTGCGCCTCGTCCATGATGATGGCCGAGTAGTTGTCCAGGTCGCCCTCGCGCAGCGTCTCGCGCAGCAGCACGCCGTCCGTCATATACTTGATCACGGTCGCGTCGCTCGTGCAGTCCTCGAAGCGGATCGCGTACCCGACCTGCGCCGCGCCCCGAGAAATGAGGCGTGTCCAGCGAACATGCGGAAGGTTTAGAGTGTGCGGGCCAGCGCGCCGGTCAGATGATGCTTGCTGCCGGCTTCTGTGCTTGAGCGCTGGAATGTCAGAGGCAGGCAAGGAGCCGCCCCGCGGCAGCCGCATACGGATGCCCCTGACTGGCCCGCTCAAGCGTTTGTGAAGTGGGTCCCAGGCTCCACCGCGGGAGCCTCCACCGCAACCGCGCTTGATTAAGCGCGGCCTGGAGTAGGGCGCGCCTCGCGGCCAAGCTCGCAGGACATCTCCTCGCTCACGCGCTTGGCGACGCTCATGGCGGCCACGCGGCGCGGCTGCGTGCAGCCGACCACGCCGTACGTCGTGTAGCCGTCCTCGTGCAGGTACTGCGTCATCTGCGCGCCACCACGCGTGCCACCGTCGCAGCCCGCGCGCCCTGTCGTGTGCCACAATGCGCCGTGTGCCACGACTCCGCCGTGTGCCACGACGCAAACGTGCGCGCCACCGTCACGGCCCGCCCGCAGTGTGCGCGTCAAGCGCACACGGGCGGCAGAGAGCCGGCCCGCTTGCGGCGCGCCCATGGCAGCCGCCTCACGCGGAGGAGTAAGCAGGGGCTGCTGCGGCTCAGCGCGCTTTCTGCTGGCGGAGCGCGCGACGAAGGTACATGTCTCAGTATCCCGCAGACGCGTCCCTCGTCTGTCTGGCCGTGGCATGCAGCGGCCGCCCTCGAGTCCCGGGACCAAGCACCCAGACCACCGTCTGTGCGGAGCCTCTCCCTCAGCGCACGCGGGCGAGCGCGCATGGCCGGGCGGTCCGCACGCGCGGGGCGGCGCGGCGGGGGGCGCGCGCCTGCGTGGTCTTGCCGGACCCGGTCTCGCCCACGACCACCACGACCTGGTTCTCGCGGATGACCTGCAGCAGCTCGTCGCGCACGGTGTACACGGGCAGGTACTGCCGCTGCTGCGCCAGCGTCTTGGTCTTGGCGAACTCGCTGGCGGCCTGCGCGCGCGCATGGGTAGGGTAGGGTAGGGTATAATAGGGCGCGCGCCAGCATTATGGCCTTGGCAAACTCGCCGGCGGCTGCCTCCTTGGGAGCGGGCCTGCTTGAGGCCCCAGCGTGCATGCGACGTGCTCCGCTGCAGCCACGGGCGCTACCGCGCGACCCTGCTTGCATCCAGCGAGGCAGAAGCTGCCGCTCTGTCGAGGCTGGATCGCGCAGGCGCCACAGGCCCGAGCGGTGCCCGCCACGCCGCGGCGCACCGGAGCGCGCCGCGGCCACAGCCAGAGCCGCAGCCGCAGCCGCCCCCGCGCCGGGCCCGGGGCCGCGCCTCGGTCTTCTTGAGGTGCGTGAAGAACTTGCCGCGCTCCTTGTAGTCGCCGCCATCGCCGTCCTCGTCGCCCTCGCCGCCCTCGCCGGCCTCCAGCGCGGCCTTCGCGCGCTTGCCCTCCTCCTCCTCCTCCGTCGTCAGGCCTGGCGCGCCGCGCCGCCCTCTGTCGCGCGTGCTCCTCTGAGGCGGCATGCGCCCTCTCAGTAGGCACCGCCGCACGCGGCTCTGCGACGGTCAGGCGCGCCCAGCGGTTTTTGGGCCGCATGGGCGCGCCCGCCTGGAGCGCCCCGCGATACGGAGGGTCCAGCACTGCCCTGCGGACATGGGTGCTGTCGCCCGACCCACGCCCTGAAGGCGCGCTGCCGCCGCACGAAGCACTCTGGTGATCACCGGGCCCGCGCGCGCCGCCGCGGCCGGCCCGCCCGCGCGCACCCGTAATCTTGCCCATCTTGGAGCCGGCCATCTCCCAGAAGCGCTTGCGCGACTTGCTAGCCTCCTTCTTCTCGCGGATGTCCTTGACCAGCTTGGAGCCGGCGCGCGCGATGACGGCCATGTCGGAGGTGGGGTCGCGCAGCGGCATGACCGGCTCGGCCTGCATGTAGACATGCGCTCAATGTCATCCAGGGGTGCGGCAGCGCGTTGCACGCATGCCCTGTGCCAAACAGAGCATGAGCTTGGCGCAGACGCAAGGCCAGCCAACGGGCAGGCACCAAACACACTGAGCAGGGAACGACGCCTCGCACTCATGCGCCCGGCCCCATGCTGCTCGGCGGCCGACAAGGAGCGCGCCAGGCCTGGCTCCTGCATGACGCGCAAGAGATGGGGGCATGCAGGCCGGCGCGCCTGGCCGCGCGGCAGGCACGGGCATGCAGCCCGGCGGGCGGGGGCGCCCAGGCCGCGGCGCGCGGCGCGCCTGCTTGGTGAACACGGTGCGCCCGTCCAGGAACGGCGGCTTGGTGTCGTGCACGATCAGGATGACGCGCACGTCGTCGTCGTTGGTGAAGTCCGTGTCCACCTGCGCGCCGGCGTAGGTATTGTAATTGGTGCAGGTTACGTAAGGAGGAATACTTTTACGGGGATGACGCCACAGCAGCAATAGTGTGAGTAAAGGCCGAGGCTTGCTAAGTTGAGCGCGAACGCGCTCATGCAGGGCTCCCCGCAGCAGAGAGCGTTCAGTGCCATGGCGGCCGGCGCGCGCGGCCGCGCACCTCGCGCGCGCGCACGACGCCCGAGCGGAACAGGCGGTTCTCCTCCCAGGCGTGGATGTCCTTCTGCAGCTCGCTCGCGCGCTTGGACTGCGCGAGCGTCATGGTGGAGCCGTCGCGCCGCGTCAGCTTCTTCTGCATCTCGGCCGCGCGCTTGTCGAACAGCTTGTCGTCGCCCACGAACGGGTCGTGCGACTCGTCCACGCCGCCGCCCTCCTCCTGGTCGTACCTGCGCCGCCACGTTTTCGGACTCAGGTGATGGCGCTTGCGGCTGGTTTTGTATGACCGCTCAGCACTGCCTGCCTGATGCCCTGTGATCACACGCAAGGCTGTGTCAACCTTCTCAAACGTGACGGAAGGCTCCACGCCAGGAGCGTAACACAGGGTTGAAGCGCATGTCTCACCAGCTGCGGTCTGCCTTGGCCTCGGCGTTGGCCCACTCGGGGTCGTCCTCGGGCGCGGCGCCGGCGCCGGCGCCGTCGCGCAGCTCGGGCGACGCGTCGACCGCGGACCCCGTGCCGTCGGCGCCGCGGCCGCGCGCGGGCGCGGGCGCCGGCGCGCGGTTCCAGGACGCCGACTTCCACGTGGGCGTCAGCGCCGGGCTCTCCTCCACGTCGAAGCGCACGCTGCTGCGCGGCCGCGGCGCGCCCGCCACTGCCGCCCCGGCACGCGCCGTTGCGCCGCCAGGCTGGCGACCGGGGCGCCGGGCGCGAGCGCGGCCTCGAGCCGACGGCGCTCGGGCCGCGACGCATGTCGGGGGGCTGGTCGGGGCGGTCGCACTGGCTGGGCAGCGTGGTATTGCAGGGCACAACAGACCCCTGTCTTGTGCATGCACGCATGATGATGATGCTACAGTTGCGCCCATCGTCAGTCACACGCACACAGGACCCGAGCGCGGCCGGGCCGCGCACGCTTGCCGCTGCCGGCGCGCACGGGCGCGGGCGCGGGCGACGCCAGCTCCCATGCGGATGCGCCGGTGCCTGGGCGCAGGCTGCTGCCGCGGCGCGGCCCGCCGTCGCCGGCGCGCGACGGCGTCGCCTCCCACTCATCCTCCGGCGCGCGCCGCAGCGGCGTGCCCGTCTCCCAGTCGCTGCCGCGCCGGCGGTCGCTGTGCAGCCGCTCGCTGCCGCGCCGGTCGTCCCTGCCGCGCATGCTGCAAGGTGAGCGCCGCAGGCACGTGTCGGGGCGCCGCGCAGCACTAGACCTGGTAGCTGTGCAAACAGGGGTATGCGACGACTCGTGCACCTGATACTGCTTCGAGTCAGTGGCAGAACCGCATGAGCTACTGAGCTGGCGCCCGACAGGCAACCACAAATACCAGCCGAGTGGGGTGGCCTGCCTGTCCCCGCGGCTCTCCCAGCCGTCGCGCTCCCGCCGGTCGGGCGTGCGGTCGGACCGCTCCCTGGCGCCGCCGTCCCGGTCCTCCCGCCTGCGGTGCCGCTCCCCACGCTCGCGGTTTCCGCGCTCGCCGTCCCCCCGCTCACGGCCTTCCCGCTCCCCGCGGCCCCGCCCGCCCTCCTGCGCGGTCGACGCGTACAGCCCCTCCCGCCCGCGCTCGCGCTTACGGCCCTCGATGGCCTCGCGCGCGCCCTGGTTGACGCCGCCTGGGCGCTCATAGAGCTTGCTTAGGGTGCGTGGCGCGCAAGCCCTGGCCCCCTACCGCGCTCTGCCGTCGCATGCGCGGGGAGCAGGATGCACAGCAGACAGACGGTGGGGCAGTAGCGCGGCGCAGGGTGGCACACGCATGAAGAAACAAGAACGCCGTAGCTGGCAGACGATAAGCACATGTCAGTGCTGGCTGCAGGGCTAGCTGCTGGCTGCTGGCGCAGCGGCACGCCGCCAAGTGCTCGGCGCGGGGGCCGGGAGGCACCAGGGTAGGACGGCGTCTCCACGCGCTGGCCGCGGAACTGCCGGTGCGGCAGTACGCCGCCGCTGGCGCTCACGTATGCGCCGTTGCGCCCGCTCGTAGACGGCTCATCATCCCCGGCGCCGGGCTCCTCGTCCGCTAGGACCAGCCGCGGGCGCTTGCCTGCGGGTGCACCAGGCCCGGGAGCATGAGGTGCTGTGTGCTCAGCTATAAAAGCTGAGCGTGGTCGCAAGTCTGGTCGAGCGTCCTGGCATCTCAGCAACAAGCCGAGCGAGAGGTGACATGAGGCTGCAGACCTGTCAAGCCGCCTTCTGCCTCCACCTCTGCCCGCTTCTTCCTTGCAAGGACGTCCAGCCCTGCGAACACATGCACACTGGCACTACTTAGAAGACAAGCATAGCCGGCAAGACTCTGAAAGTGCAAAAGCGCTTACGCTCTCCAACCTACAGCTCGCCGTCTCATCAAGCATGTGCGCACCGAGCAGCGAGGTTCTGGGGGCTGGCGGTTTGAAGGTGTGCTGCAAGCGCTCCGGCACCACCAGGCCGCCCACAGCACCATTGGCCGCGCCGCTGGCTGCACCAGGGCCGTGCTCTGCACTCGCAGCGCCCGCCACCTCCATGCACCCGTTACACCGATTCAAGCACACTGCTGCTGTCCTTGGGCTAACACGGTCACCTGTGTGACCACGACGTCCTCACCTCAGTCTATCCTTCACAGCAAGGCAACTCTGCTCCCTCTCTGAAAGCAGGCCCCCAAGGGTACAGAGACCTCAGGTGCGCATCAGGCTGCAATGATTGCAGTGCAATCAGTAACTTTTGCGCACTCTCTCAGCAGGAGTTCAAAAGCGCATTGCCTTTTATTAGCAGCATTGTTAGCAAAGAACTTGCCTGCCAACACTTGGCTTTGAAAACTTGGAGCCAGGGCTCATCACTTCTTTGGCATCCGTTCACTCCTGGCAGCCTGCAATGGCAGACGAGAAGGAGTTGGAGAGGCTGAGCAAGGAGCTGGACGCCTCCCTGCACCGTATCAGCAACCTGCAGCAGGGACGCACTTCGGTCTCGGCGAGCCGGAGGCTGGGTCGGTGGGTGCGGTCGCCTGCGGCGCTCGGCGCGGTTGCGGCCGGGTGCCTCTTCACAGTCGCGGTGGCGCGCCTCGAGGAGAAGCGAGAGCACACCGTGCGGCGCCCGCTTGTGCCTCTGTCGTACTGAACTGTGCCGCTGCGTGCCCACATGTGCCTCTGGCTGTGCAGGCCAAGTGCGCGGCAGTGGACGAGGAGAGGGCAAGGGTGCAGCAGGAGGTGCAGAGGTGAGCAATGTTGCTTGAGCGCCTTCTTGCGCACTGTGGTTGCCTGCAGAGTGTGCCTGTTTGTGTCGCACATCCGACGCCTCAAAGCAATCGCTGCAGTCTTGCAGTTGGCTGCCTGCTGTGCTTGATGCTTCCTGCACACGTCCACGCGAACAAGGAGAGCACGCAAGCTTCTTACCAGGCTCTTCGGATGCAGGGCGCGCGGGGAGGCAGACGCGCGGGTAGCGCGCCTGCGCAGCTGCATCGAGGCCGAGCTGGCGGGTCCCAGCCGCGGCTTGGCGGACCGCCTGCGGCGTGCGCTGGCTGCGGCCGAGTGGGGACCGGCTACCAACGCGCCTGCACCAGCGGTCGCACGTACAGTGCGCATCCCTAGTTATACGGTCTAGCTTTGGGTCATCCGTTGCCACCTGCACTTGCGGACTAACAAGCTCCGCCGCCTGAGCTTGGTGGTGTGCAACGCAGGGCGAGGCCGGCGCGGAGGGAGGGCGGCAGATGATGATTTGACTAGGATCCTTGACTGGGAGATGAGTGTGTGGCCTGCAGGTTTGCCTTGGTAACTGTGGCCAGCCAACATGTCGTGTTCAGTTGTTTGGGAGCTGCTGGTGATACTACCGGTGGCATGTCTGGCCTTCCAACAGTACCTTGTTGGCAGGTAGATGGCTTGCTCGCCATGGAGCCTCTGGTTCAGTATGCATGTGAGTGTGGACTAGTGCGAATTGCCTTGTCCTTGTCCAGTAATGTGAGCAGAATGCACCCCACATGCATGCATATGCAGCAGCATGCATATGCCTCGTTGGCCCAGCAACGGAACGAGACATTTTCTGATCGTTTGCTTGTCTGTAAAAGAGCCAGTGTCGGTGCGCATGCAGACTTAGGCGCTAGAACTAGTAAGCAGTCGCAGTAGCAAGATAAACAAAGAACATCATACGTGAAGCATACCCCCGTGGCAGCACTGCAGCCTGTGCGGCAGCCAGCAAGGGATGGGACTCCACTGCAGGAGACGCAAGTAGGCCCGTGCCTGTGAGCAATGGCGCCGGCGCCGGTTGACGTGACGGTGCTGCGGCGCCTGACCGCCTGCTGCTGCTACGGCGCCATCTCGATCATGATCACGCTCTTCAACAAGGCCGTGTTCTCGGTGTACCGCTTCCCGTACCCCAACGTGGTCACCACGTACCAGATCATCATATCGATCGCGTACATGCTGCTGCTGCGGCGCCTGCGCTGGATGGACATCGGCAGCTTCTCGCTGAAGTCGGCGCGGCAGGTGCAGATCTTGGCTCACCCGTCTGCCCTGCAGCGCAGCAGGGCCAGGCCATGCCCAGGCGAGCCGGCCGTACGCAGTGCACCGCGCACCCATCACTGGCACCGTCCACTGCCTGCGTGTACAGGGCGGAGCCAGATGCTTGCTGCCCGGTGCTTGCTGCCGCCGCTGCTGCACACTCCTTACCCACCGCGTGCCAGCCCCTGACCGGACGACGGCCCAGGTGTTCCCGTTGACGCTGTTCTGGTGGCTGTACGTCGTGTCCGGCGTCATCGCGCTGCGCTACCTGAACGTGCCCATGTACAGGCACGCACCCTGCCCTCCGGCTCCTGGCTGGCAGCCATCTTGAGCCGCTCTGTATGCGCCAAACCCAGCAGTGCAGCACAGCCCGATGCTTGACGCACACCCCCGCCTTCTCGCCGGCCTCTCGCCGGCTGCTCTTGCGCCCTGCAGCCAGCTCTGCAGCTGGCGGCGCCTGCCGACAGCTTGCCCCTGACGCGCCGGCTCGCGCCCGCAGCGTGTTCAGGCGCAGCACCACGCTCATCGTGGTGGGCGGCGAGTGGCTGCTGCTGAACAAGCGGCCGACGCCGACCGGCTTCGTGCGCGGCCCTGCCCGCTCTGCTCGCGGCTTGCAGCAGCCCCTCGCATTGCATGCTCCTGCTCCTGACAACCCGCTGTTCCCTGGCCTCGTGTGGATGGCCGTATGGGTGACTCACTACCGCCCTCCAGCGGCCACTGCATGCGGCGGCCCCGCTGGCCCGCAACCCAAAGCATGCTCAGGTCGGTGCCATGCGCAATGCATGCAGCAGCGGGCCGGAGCGGCTCAAGCTCGCAGCACACGCATCATGGGGCGCACGCGCGACGCGCGCCCGGGCGCCGCGCAGGCGGCGATCCTGCTCATGGTGGCCGGCGCGGTGATCGCGGGCCTGACCGACCTCACGTACAGCCTGCCGGGCTACCTGTGGGTCTCCGTCTGTGCGGTCAGCACCGCCGTGTACCTGCTGCTCATCCGCCTGCTCAAGGACCGCACAGGCGCGCCGCGCCGGCCTGCGCGCAGCGGGGGCCTGCGGCGCCAGCAGCAGCGCCGGGCGAGAGCGACGCCGCAGCGCGGCGCAAGCGCACGCCGCCTGCATGCCGGCTGGCGGCCGAGCGCTCCTAGGCGCTCGTGCAGGGGGCGCGCGCTGTGCTGATCTTATGTCTATTCCTACCCTGTACCCTACCCTACCCTGCCCGCGCCGCGCAGGCCTGACCCAGTCGGCGCTGCTGCTGTACAACAACGTGCTGGCGCTGCCGCTGATGCTGGGCATGCTGCTGACGTCCAGCGAGCTGCCGCGCGCGTGGCACTACCCGCGCCTACGCGACCCGCGCTTCCAGGTGTTGCCCGGGGCCCGCCTGCGACGAGTTGCAGCGTGCGCTAGGGTTACCTAGGGTTATCTAGGGTTATCTAGGGTTACCATGTGCTGTGCGCCGATGCCGGGCGACGGCGCCCCTCCAGGCGGCATGCGGCCCTGCAGCCGCTGAGCGCGCCGCGCAGGTGTTCCTGCTGGCCTCGGCGTCGCAGGCCTTCCTGCTCAACCTGTGCATCTTCTGGTGCACGACGCTCAACTCGCCCCTGGCGACCACCGTGACTGGTGCTTCCCCCCCAGCGCCTGCCCTGCCGCTTTGGCCTGGCAAGGGCGGTGACGGGCACATCCCATGCCCTGTTTTAGCCGCAATCTTGCTCAAGCCGACAGAAGACGGCAGCGAGCATGGCAGTGCTGGGCGCCAGGTCAGGCACGTCCCTGAGGTCCATGCTTGAGGAGCGCCGGTGGCTTGGGGGCGCAGGCCAGATGAAGGACATCCTGACCACCGGCCTGGGCCTGTTCCTGTTCGGCGACGTAAAGTTCGACGCGCGCAACGTGACCGGCGTCTGCATTGGCCTGCTCGGCGGCATCGTCTACTCCCTGTCTAGCTACTACGAGCGCCAGAAGCCCGCGCGGGATGCGGTGCGCCCCCGCGCCCAGGCGAGCTGTATGCGGGCTGGCGCAGCACACCCAGGGCTGGGCTGCGCGGGCTGGGGCTCTTGCTGGCCGGCGACAGCAGGGTCGCCGCGCCCCGCCCTGACAGGGAGCTGCATGTATGCAGGGCTTGCGCGTGTGACGGGTGCGGCGTGGCGCGGCAGGTGACGACAAGGTCGCCCTCGCCCGGCAAGCTGCACGACGACCGCGAGGGCGGCGAGCTGGGCGAGACAATGACTAGCACCGAGGCCACGGGCCTGCTCACGGGCCGGAAGCGCATCGGCTGAGCGCGAGCCGCCGCCGTGGGCCGGCGCGCTGTGCAGCCTGCTCGGTGCACTGGGCGCCTCGCGCGCCCCCGGCTCCGTGCCCGAGCAAATTCGGCGTCGGCGCAGGGCTTGTTTGAGCCCGGGGCGTATTTGCCCCCGTCGTTTGCTGGCGCTCCGGCCGTGGCAGCGCCTGTCCTGCATGAGGCATAAGGCTGTGCATGCTCTGATGCACCCACTCTTGCAAGTTGATGACCATGACCATAGTAGCGATGACCTTGGCTGGTGATACCTGTGCCTATTATGTATACAAACACACACATGCAGAGTGGCACCATGCTTTCCTTGCACCTCATCATAAGTGTCTTTACCAGGAAAGTGATGGCCCATCACATGACGCGCGGGCCGCCTCTTCTGCCTCGCGTCTGATGAATTTCAGCTGCCATGTTGACTGATGCGCATCTCTGGGAACCTCACCGAGCGCATGCGGACGCCATCTGGACCACGCTTACATTACAAAGCACAGAACACGACGTGCGCTGCTAAACATCACGTCGTGTCGCCATGCAGATGGCACCAGCTCTTGCATCACTACCCGGCACAGCATCTGCTTACCCGCCACTGTTTACTGCATGTCCGCCCCAGGTTCTAACAGTTCATACCGGCGGCTTGTGCTCCCTAGCGCACGCGCCTGCGCCCCGTCTTAGCCGGAGCACGCACCCCTAGTCATCGCACAGGTCCTAACCCAGTCATCGCACAGGTCCTAAAGCGAGTCGTGTCTGATCAGCATGCGGGAGGCGTCCCTACAGAAACCACTGGAACCGTTGAGCTTGGTGAGTTGCGCCTAAACCACAGGTACTCTCTACACTCTAAAGCACTTGGGGACGCGCTGATGCGATGCAAAGGGAATGGACACCCCGCGCTCCAGATCTTACCAACGACGAAAACCCAGCTACCTGGCGCTCTCCCAGCTTGCAGTGGAGCCGCCAGCTTGACGCAGGCCACTCCGTCAGCACCCTCCGGGCACAATGCGTACCAAAGAACATGGCCTGCCAGGGAGAGTTGAACAAATTTGCAATACCATAGCACACAGCTGAAGGGAACACATGCAGCGGGGCACAGCTCATCGGGGAGCGCTGCTCACGACATCGCGCCTATGCGCCGGGGCGCCACACGCGCCCAGCGTCCCTCTGACCCTGCTCTCTGCTGAACTCGAACCTATTCTCCACACCGCCCGCTGCCGCTTACCCCTCCTGTCACACCTCTGTACAGCTGGGCGCCCGCAGCCGCGCCCAGCGCGACTGCCACCCACCACGAGTACACCTACACTCTCCCGCCCTGGCCTAGCGCCATCCACACACCGCCGCCGGCGGCCGCCCCGCCGCTCACATGCCGTTGGCGGCGATGGGCTTCAGGTGGTTCACGGCCGCCTTGTAGTAGCTGGACGACTCCACCTTCTCGATGACCGGGTCCGCGTAGGGCGAGAGGTACGGCCAGATGCGCTGCTCGACCTTCTTGCTGATCGGCATCTGCTTCGCCTGCGCAGGTTGCCGCCGCACACGGTGCTCGGCTTGCCCCTTGCCAGCGTAACTTGGCAGCGCAACTTGCCAGCGCAAGCAGGGCGCTTCGCAAGAGCCTGGCGCCAGCAATATGCCCTGCACAGCCTCCCGGGTGCTGCAGGCACAGGAACTGTCCCGGGCGAGGCTCCCAGGAGAAGCCAGCTGTACTGAACAGGGGCAGTACGACGGGGCCACAGGTGACACAGAGGCTCAGGGAGCGGAGCGAGCAGCAGGCAGGCCCTGACGCCACTCCTCGGCAAGGGCGCAAGGCTTGAGACAGGCAGGAAAGCGTGTTGGCAGAACAAAAGCAGTGTTGCGTACACACCTTTGTGTAGTAGTCCTGGCTGCCCTCCACCAGCTTGTGGTAAGTAGGGTGGCCCTGCGCAGCGCGCCAGCAGACCTCAGCCCCCCGAGGAGCGCTGTCCCAGCGGGCGCAGGCATGTTGTGCCATGCCTTGCTAGGCACGCAACCGCGCTGGCTTTCAGGCTACGCAGCGCGACCGCACTCTGGCACACAGTGTCAGATGCAAACCCAGGCGCGCGCGCGCTCACCGCCACGGCGTCGTGCGCGCTGAGGTACTGCTTCCGGGCGTAGTCGATGCGCGGCTCCACGACGTTCAGCAGCTTCTTGACTACGCACAGGGCACGGAGCACATTGGCGCGGTCCAGCCACACACGATCGCGCCCCACGTGCAAGCTGCGAAAGCGACCAGCTGCAACCTCACAGCCCACGGAAACAACACGCACCTGCCGGGATGTCCTGCAGCTTGTCCCAGGCGGTCGAAACGCGGTCCAGCACGGCCTGCGCAAGCGCACGCCTGTCCCCGATCAAACCCTGCGCAGCGGCTCCCGCGCGCCACTCTGCCCGCGTGAGCAGCCCGTTGTGGCCGCAGGTGGGCTGCTCAGGCGGCCTGGGCCCCACCTTGGACGTCTCGTTCAGGTAGCCGGGAATCTTCTTGGCGTCCTCCACACGGGCCATCACAGAGTCCGCCGCCACGCGGGCGGTGCCGGACAGACCCTCCTTCTTCAGGAAGTCCACGGTCTCCTCGATCTTCCGCAGGTACGCCTCGCGGGCGCTCTTGTAGTGCTCCATGTTCTTCTCATGGAAGTGCCGCTGGCGGTCGACGTGCGTCTTCAGCTCCTCCGCGCCGCTGTCGTAGATCCGCGAGGCGGAGACAATCAGGCCGTCTACCTACGAGCCCGCCCGGCGGCAGCTTCGGCATCCTTAAGCAGACCTTTGGGCCCAACCCACGGCCCCAATCAGCCCCGCATTTGAGCCCGGCACACGCCGCAGGCCCGCCAGCCAGCAGGGGCCCGGCCTCGCACCTGGTGGTCCACCACGGACAGCACCTGCCCGCTGGTGTCAGACACCTTGGCGAGCATGGGGCTGGCTGTGGAGCCCAGCTTGGTCATAAGCTGCTCAAACTGCGCCTGCAGGTTGCCCGGCAGCAGCTGCTTGGTCTTGCTGTAGCTGACGCTCCCCAGGTCGTTGGCCTTGTTTATTGCGGCCCCCGAGTAGGAGCGCACAAAGTCCAACCGCTTCAGGTTACTCTTGCCCATGGTGTCCGCCATCGTGTCCGTCATGGCTGCAGGCCTGTGTCTTTGGGGGCTCAGAGTAACAGAGGCGGCAGGCAGGAACAGCTGGGAGCTTCTTCACAAAATGGCCACTGGCTGAGCGCTACTTGCCCGTAGGGCCAACCGGCCCTCTGCATCCCACCCCTTGATGCTCGCCATTCCCCATTGCTCAAGGCGCCTGAACACAAGAGCACGTTGGGAGGGATGTGCCCTGCAGGCGCACAGGCTCGAGCGGTGTGCCGGCGCTGAGCCTATCAGTGGGGCAGCGCACCATCGCCGCCATCAGCCGCCTGCACTCTGCCTTCGCCCGCGCAGTGCAGGTCCCTGCCGCAGCCCGGGCCAGCGCGCCAGGTCCCGGCACCCCCGAGCACCGCAGCGCGGCCTGCGCCGCCCCAGTGCGGACATGCACAGGCGGCCAGGCGCGCGCGGCAGGCAGGCGGCGGGCCCCGCTGCGCGGCAGCCTCTGCCAGGGCCCGCCGCAGCCTGCCCCGGCTCAGCGCGGCGCCCTGCGGAGCTGGACCGCGGCCGCGCGCGCGCCGCGGGGCGCTCCTGGCCGCCCGCGCTCGCGCGCGGTCGGCCCGCGCGCCGCGAGGCCTTCAGGACGCCGCGGCACGGCGGCGCCGGCGGCGGCGCCGGCGACGCGCCCTCGACGGCGCTGGCGGCGGCGGGCGCGGCCGCGCGCCGCAGCGCGCAGCCGGGCTCGCCGGCGGATATGTTCCAGTCGGCGCTCAGCTCGCTCGACCTGTTTGACGCGCGGCCGCCGCCGATAGAGGAGGAGCTGGACCTGGAGCAGGCGCTCGGCGCGGTGGAGCAGCCCGCCGCGGCGTCCGTCGGGCGCGCTGTGTATGAGGTGCCGCACGCCCGCACCCCCGGCCGCACACACGGCCCAAGGCGGGCGGAGGTAACAGCCTGTGGCGGCAGACGCGCAGCTCGCGGCGGCGGCAGGGTGGCTCCTTGTGTGTCACCAGTATTATTCTCCCGCCCAGCGCGTGGTGCTTGGGTATGGGGGCGCCATAAAGCCTGCCGGTCCTCCACTCGCCGGGCGTGAGGCGCATACGGCCTGCGCATGCGCCAAGAGGTGCATGCAAGCCCGGGCACGGCAGCACCCGGGGTCGGGTCGGGGCCCGGGCGCCGCTCAGGCGCCTCCAGCTGCATTAGAGGCTCTTGGTTGAAAAGCCTTGGTGCCTGCATGCGGCCTTGCGCTGTGCGTCACTGGGCCGGTACGCGCTGCGGCGCGCCTCACCTGAGAGGTCGCAAGTTGGTTGCCAGACGCGCGCACGACCGTGGAAGGCATCTGCCTGACAACCTGCACTCTGTCCTCAGCAGCACTGCGGCCCGGTTGCACTGGCGCCAGCTGCAGCTCGGCGCGCTGCGGGCGCGCTGGTGTGGGGCACGCGGGGAGCGCAGTCGCGGTGACGCGCGCGCGCTGGGCGGCCAGGTGCTGCGCATCGACAAGGCGGGCAAGACGCGGCGCATCTACGTCAAGCGCCGCGACCTGCTGCGCGCGAACGGGCTGCAGCCGCGCGACCTGCGCCGCATCGACCCCTCCCTCTCGCTCACCAAGACGGCGCCCAACATCACCGTCAAGGAGGACGTGCTGCTCATCAACCTGGGCGGCGTGCGGTGCGCGGCCCCCAGGCTTTCAACCCAACACGCCTGGGTGCGCCGAAGGGCGTGCGCACTCAGGGCCTTTTCTTCCCTGCGGCGCGCTCGCCTTGGTGCAGGTGGCAGGGGAGCACGGCCGCCGCAGGTCTGCACGACACTTGCACAGCTCATGCTGAAGAACAAGCATGCCGCGCTTACCGGGGCGAGGTGGTCTAGCAACATGCATGCCAGGCTGTCTGGTGCTCGTGTATCTCGTGCATCTCATGCATGACAGGAGTCTGCCAGGCGGCAGCGCGTGCGGTGGTGCAGCATGCGCCGCTGCGCGCGCGCAGGGCGATCGTGGCCGCCAGGAAGTGCCTGCTGTTCGAGCCGGGCAGCGCGAGCTCGCGCAAGTTCCTGGAGGTCGCGGCGCCGCGGCTGCAGGCCAACGAGGCGCGCGCGGGCCCCGCCGCCCCCCGCTGCCTGACGCAGCAGGCTCGACACGCCGCGCGTCTGGACCCCATGCCCAGTGCCGAGCAGGGGTGGGCAGCCCGGGGCCGCATGCTCCTCGTCTGTTCAAATCGGGTCTGGACTCCGCGTTAAAGTGCGCGCGGGGGTGCCTGGGCCGCGCAGAGCTCGCGGCTCATGCGCGAGTTCCGCGGCGACGAGTTCCGCGGCAGCGAGCCCGTGTTTGGGCCGCTAGAGAGCGAGGAGAAGACGCCGCCGTTCGAGCTGGAGATGATGGAGGCCGCGCTGGTGGTGGCCACAGGTGCCGCGCCTGATCAGGCCGGGCGCTGTCCTCTGCAGCTGACATGTGTCAAAGCTCACGGGGCCGGGCTGTGCTGCGCTCGGTGCCGGGCGGGCGCCCTGGCGCAACGCTGGCTGCATGGCGGGCTCTGGCAGGGGTTGCAGGCTGTGCATGTTGAAGTGCTGCGGCTCGGGCAGAATGAGCCCCACAGTGGCGGCCAGGCAGGTCGTTCAGACAGCCGCGGCAGCAGGTGTTGGAAGGACGCCTGTGCTGTCCCCGGCGCCGCAGGGCGCCTGGACGCAGAGCTGCTCGCGGTCAGCAAGCGCGTGGGCAAGGTGCTGCAGCGGCTGCCGCGCGACATCACGCCCGTCAACCTGGAGGAGCTGCGCCGCGTCAAGCAGTCGCTGGTCGAGCTGGAGTCCAAGGCCGACACGCTGCGGTGCGCGTGGCGCGCCTGGCGCGCGTCTCTGCAGGCTGAAGCCTGCGGTGTCTGACGCAGGCTGTGCTAAAGCCGGCGGTTCCAGACCGGCATGGTGTGGCGCAGCAGGTAACCCCCGCCGCGTCTGTTTGAGGAGGCAGCGTCCTGTGTGCGTGCTCGTTGGGCTTGCTGAGCAAGCGTGCGGCGCATCATTGCCTCTCACGCCTCCTGTCCGGAGAGTGCCGACAGGCCTACAGCATGCCTGCGTAACTGACGACAATACGTACATAGGGCTGAGGCCGTGTACGCAATGTGTGAGGAAAAGCCGCCTAGGGTCCAACGAGCAGCAGAAATAGGCTCCTTGATGTGAGTGAGCAAGGTGAGCAACGGCCACAGTGAGAGGTGAGTGTTGCTCACACCACCGGCAGCCTGAGCCCTGCCCGGCCGCCGCGGCGCGCGCAGGGACATGCTGGAGGAGATGATGGACGACGAGGACGAGGTGCGCGAGATGAACCTGAGCAGCCGGCCGGTGCGCGAGGAGCGCCGGCGGCAGCGCGAGATCGACCGCATCGAGCGCGGCCGCGAGCGGTGCATCCTCTCTTCCTTGCCTTGTGGGCGAAAGGAGCAGCGCTGCTTTCTTAGCGGCGCAAGCAGTCACCCGTTGCGTTTGGAAGCCTCGCCATCTGCCATGTATATTTTTCGCAGAAAGCCATGACTCAGAGCACCTAGTACATGCCTAGTGGAATCATGGCATTAGGAAAGGGGTGGGCCTCGCAGGGAGCGCGAGCGTGAGTGGAACAGCGACGACGCAGGCGCCACGTCGCGCCGCGCGTCCGCCTCGGGGCGCGGCGGCGGCGGCGAGGACGGCGCGCAGGGCGCAGGCCCTAGCCCGGGCTCGCGGCGCGCACCAGCCGACCCGCGCGGCAGCCCAGACCTTGAGCACTCCAGAAACGGCAGCGGTCCACTTACAGGGCGAGCGGGGCTTGGGGATGTCGGCGGCGGCGGCGGCGGCGGCGGCGGCGGCGGCGGCGGCGGCGGCGGCAGCGCCGAGCATGCCGTGCATGCTCCGGCGCGCGGGGGGCTGGTGACGCGCACGTCGAGCATGCGGCGCGACAGCGACGCGCAGCGGTGCGGTGATGCAGTGTGCAAGTGCGATTGGGCAGTGAGGGGCGTGCTGATGTATGGGCGTATGGGCAAGCTGTTGCTCTTTGCGCTTGGCACCGCCTCTCATGATGTGTATGGAACTGCAGGCGAGTGGCAAATCGTCACCTGACATGGGGCTGTCAAGTCAGATAGAGTCGCCATGCAGAGCTCCAAGGGTGAGGGCAGGGCGGCTGCGGCAGAGCCGCGCGGGAGGAGCTGGCCAGGCTACAGGGCATGCCGATGGGACATGCGGCACCTCACAGGGGTTGAGAAGGAGCTGGAGGAGGCCGAGGAGGCCGAGTGCAAGGCGGTTGCGCACAGCAATGAGCAGCGTGCTGCATTGCACAGGGGCTACGAGGACGAGGGCGGGGAGACCGAGGCTGAGGCGGAGGCGGAGGCCGCGCTGGAGGAGCTGGAGGAGGCGGAGGCCGAGGAGCGCGAGGTGGAAGAGGCGGAGGACCTGCTCGAGTACTACCTGCAGCGCGCGGCCACCACGCAGTCCGAGGCCGAGCGCCTGCTGGCCGGCGCGCGCGACCTGGAGGAGTCCATCGGCGTCTCGCTGTCCGCGCGGCGGTTCGAGGCGCGCGCGCCGCCGTGGCTGTGATGCAGGAGGTGTCTGCTGTCGTGCGCATTGCAGGAAGCCTGCGTGTTGTGCTGTCTGTTGCGAAATAGGATGCTGCAGCCATGGGGCAGGTGTTGTCCCGTATGGTACATGCGAGGTTCAAATGTGATGACTTGCAGAGGCCCGTCGCGAATTCTGGAATCAGAGCTGCTAGCATGTGCTTTGTGCCTGATCACTTTTGTGTCCACACTGCAGTTGCCGATGCACAGCTTATGCTTTTGACTTGCATGACACGCGCGTGCGTCCAGGAGTTGATGGGTCAAAGGCGTGCATGCTGTCAGCATCGCTGCTGCGCTGAGCTGTAACAAGTGGTTGAGGGTGAAGTGCTAACGGCCTGCATGGCCTGCCAGGTGAACCGCCTGGAGCTGACGCTGAGCATCGGCAGCTTTGCGGCAGCGCTGGGGGCCGTGGTGGCGGGCATCTTTGGCATGAACCTGCGCTCAACGCTGGAGGAAAGCGTACTTGGCTTCTGGGGCACCACCGCAGCCATCGTGTGCGGCTGTATCTGGGTTTTTATCATGCTATTCAGCTACACCCGCCGCCGCCGCATCTTGTAGGCTGCTGTGATCTGCCATACGGTACGTCCAATTTGTTGCAGTGTACAAAGTCCTGTCTGTATTATTTGTGCGCAATCTGCGCACGTGAGTTACTTTAGACACTGGCTTGCGAGGCAAATGCGAAATGAATAAGAGAATGCTTGCCTGCAGGCGTCCTTCCTTTCGTTTGGGGTCAGGTGGAGAGATGAGAGCAGTGCTCATGGAGGGTGCAGACAGTCAGCACCTGACCCGAAGTTGTGATTGTGTGATGAAGTGGCGTGTTTGCGCTCTACTTTGTTGAATGAAATTATCAAGACTGCCGCCACAGTGCATTGTGACGCAGCTAGTGTGTGTACGCACGGCAGAAAAGCGCGGTGAGGCTGCTGGGATGTTGTTTTCAGGTTGCCACCTCAGAAACTGCCTACAGCATGAATAGAGCACACAAATATGTCAGGCCGGGTGAAAGATCGCAATGCGCCCCACAAATATAGATGGCACGTGGCAGTCAGCGAGCATGGACGCTGCTCATGCACTTCGTCAGTATTTCAAGCCCAGTGCTTCAAGCCCTGCAAGGGCTAATGCACACAGCAGACCCTGCTCGAAAACAAAAGACTATAAGCCAGCATACAGCATGCAGGCAGAGTGTGCACACGAGACAGCCCTAGCATGCATCCCTCACACATGTCACGCTGAACAGCGTAGCAAGCCTGCTTCCCCCTTGCGTGCTGCCTTAATTCGCAAGGTGCATGTGTCCTCGCCAGACAGACCACCAGGGCTCCCTGTTTTGCCTCAGAAGTCCCGGAAGACGCCAGTGGACACATAGCGCTTGCGGGACACGGCGGGCTCCTCAGGCATGGCGCTGAAGTTGCGCGTGTCCTCCGGGTGCGCGATCTGCGCTCATGCACACCGGCTGCTTGTAACAGCACATCCATGCATATATGCATGTACACCACAGCTGCTGCACGGCTGCAAGGTACAAGCATGCCCTGTCTACCGAAAGTCCTCCACGTGCCCTGCCCTGCGCCCGCTGCATTTGAGCATCCATCCCTCCGCACCAAGGCGCTTTTGGTGATGCGCTAGAGCTCGCAATGATTGCGCATGCAAGCGTGAGCGCTGTGCGTGAACCTCCTAGCACCAGGATGCGCTTCAGCCCTGCCAAGCTCGGGCCATATCATGCCAGTGCGCCATGAACATCAAGAAGGGGCATAGGGAGCTCACACAGATATGAAGCGACGCAGGCGGTAGACAGTCTACCCGGTCGATAGCCTCAGCACTGCTGGCTGATGATAAAGGGGTGCTATCGTGCGTTCACTCCCGAGGGCGGCGCACCACGGGCATGTAGGGCGCCTTGAGCTTCTTCTGCGCGAACGACTCCCAGTCGAAGCCGTGGAACCACGGGTGCGCCTTGACGTCCGCCGCGCCGCCCTTGAGCACGCCCAGGCGCTGCGCCGGGTTGTGCACCAGCAGCCGGTAGATGAGGTCGCGCAGGTCCTGCCGCAGCGCAGCGCAGTATATCAAACCCCTGACAATGCCTTGCATGTGTGGCGCCTTTGCATGCAGAAAGCCTGCATGTGCCCTACCCTAGCACTCTGACCGTCATTTTTACTGTCAGCAGCCACTTTGCTGCGCAAGCACACATTGGCATATGAGGCCAGCATGTGGAGCCTCGAGCGGCAGCATTACACACGCTTATGCGCCGCTCGACTGACAGTGCAGGCGCCGCGCGACCCTCGCGCGCCTTGCCGAACGACGAGGGGAAGGAGAACTTGACGTGGCAGATGTTCTTGAACATCTGCACGCGGTCCTCGTGGTAGAACGGCGGGTAGCCGGCCACCATCTCGTAGATCAGCACGCCCAGCGCCCACCTGCGGCCGGCACACAGGGCTGCCCCAGGTGCTATGGCAGGCTGCTGTGCATCTGGCCTGCCGAGCGGCGCCGCCGCGGCCGCTCACGCCTGCACAGCGCATCGTGTGCTGTGGCACAGCGTCGGCGGCAGCCCATCCTACGCCCTAGCCTGCGCTCCACACACGGCAGGTGGAACGCTGCGCATGTCATGAGCACAGGGGCTAGCGCTAGAGCCACTGGCTGGGCACCCGAGGGGCTCGGCTGTCGACCAGGCTGGGCCGCGCCCGTCATGAGCGCATGCAGTGTGCTCGCCTATGTATTGAGTGCGCATACACGGACTTTGGGTAGCAAAGCATGCCTCACAGGGCGCGCAGCATGGCGCACAGCACCAGCCTGGGCGGGCGCTTGAGGCGCCGCACGCCGCACCACAAACGGCCCGGCATGCGCCCCGCGCAGGGCGCACCAGTCCACGGAGCGCGTGTGGCCGGCCTGCGCGACCAGCTCGGGCGCCAGGTACTCGGGCGTGCCGCACAGCGTCTGGCTTTTGCAGCCGGGCGCGATCTTCTTGGCGAAGCCGAAGTCGGCCATCTTGACGTAGCCCTTGGCATCGATTAGCAGGTTCTCTGGCTTCAGGTCCCTAAAGGGAACTCCCGCGCAACTCTCCGTCAGTGCCTCACTTGCCTCACGGCACGATTGCAGGCCAGTCCCACAGTGTGAGCACTGAGGAGGCGCGCTGCAGTGCTTATTTGTTGCCACTGCACTTGCAAGTATGCATGCGTGTGCGTTGACACTGACGGTCAAGACGTGCCGCAGACATGCCCCGAGCAGCAGACATAAAGCATGGTGGTGTTTCAGTTGCGAAAGAAAGTGCTTAAGAGCTGAAACAACTCACGAACGCAGCAAAGCATGGCCCAATTTACTGCCCTGCAAGACACGTCTGGCCCTTTGTACACGCACCGCCACATGAGATTGCGGTCCTGCATGTACTCCAGGCCGCATATGACCGACGCCGCGTAGAAGCGCGCGTGGTCATCGCGCAGCGGCGATGGCCGACTCTGCGGCAGAGTCCGACTGGCGCATGAATGTACGCACATGCAGGATGAAGCACTTGCTCATCTTCCTATACATTAGCAATGTATTTTGACATAACTGCTGAAGTGGTGGCGATGTGGTGAGGTGACGGGTACATCTTCACACAGGCGCGTGCGGCAAGCTTAACTGACTTATGGTCCTGAGGAACGAGGCGGGCAACTGGCTGAGAGGGACTCGGGCAGGAAACTGCCTATGTGCATGTGCCTGCAGAAACACGATCGGCGGCCTGCACGGCGGGCGCCGCTCCGGATCGAGTCGCGGTGCGCGCCTGCAGGTAGGTGAACAGCTCGCCGCCCATGATGCACTCCATGAGCATGTACAGGTGCGCGTCGTCCTTGAAGCTGGTCACCAGGTTGACCATGAAGGGGCAGTCACACTCGGCCATCACCTGCTTCTCGCGCTTCACATGCTCCTGCGCGCGCGCGCGCACGCTCAGGTGAGCCACGGCGGGCTCCTTTAAATACAAATACAATTAAGATTAAGGTTAGGGTTGCTCTACATCCTACCACCCTGCGGTCGCGCCGGGAAGGTCCTGCCTCCGCACGGCGCCTCCGCGACACCTACACGTCTGCAGCCGCGCCGTGGCCACCATGTGCAGCCGAGTCCTTGCAGCCCGCACACTTCCCTACCATCTGCTGCCGCGCACGCCCCACACGCACGCCTCGCAGGCCCCGAAAGCCCAGCCTCCGTGCACCGCGCTCGCTGCTGCATGCCGTGGCGCTCCCCGTGCCACGCTGCGGAGCGCAGGCGCGCCCACGGCCGGCGTGGGGCGCGCCTGGAGGCCCATCTCCATGATCTGCGCCTTGTGCAGCGTCTTGAGCGCGTAGTGCCGCCCGGCGTGCTTCACCAGCATGACCTGCGTCCGCGCTGCGCGGCTCAAGCCGCGGCATGCAGGGCCCACTGAGGGGGCCGCCGGCGGGCGCAACGGCGCCCAGACGCGCGCCTCTGCCTCAGCAGGCCTGCCGCGGAGCGGGCGGGGCGCGCGAGGGGCGCGCAGCTGCTGGCATGCATGCCGCGGCCACGACAGGAGGGCCGCAGGCGGACGCTTTGTGGTCAGAAGTTACCAGGTAGATCTTAGCTCACGTGGCTGGCCGCAGCAGTAGTCATGCAAGCGCCCGCCTGAGCACCAGGCCCTGGGACAGCAGAGCGTGCTCACCTGGCCAAAGGCGCCCGCGCCCAGCACGGCCACGCGCTGGAGGTCGCCCGGGCGGATGTCCTGCGCCCCCACAAGCATGTGAGCCCTCATGGCGTGATCATTCCACAGGCATCCCAAGGCCAGCTCTGGAGAGACCTGCAGACCAGATAACAACCAGCGCGGCCCACTGAGACGGGCTTTGGCAAGTGCCAGGGGTGTGCGCTGTGGCGATGCAGGCGTGCCGGCCCGCGCTCGCCGCCCGCATGCCGGAGCCCCACGCGCGCCCCGGCGCCGCGCGCCTGCTTGGCTGACGCCACGCTCGCGTAGCGCGACGCCTGCTGCTCCAGCTGCGCGGCCAGCGGGCCCAGCACGCGCATGAACTCGGCGCGCTCCAGCGCGAGCAGGTCGCATTCCCCGGCCGCAAGCACGGTCGCCGCGCGCGCCTCGCCGCGCAGCAGCGCCAGCTCCCCGAAGTACATCGTGGGCGTCAGCCGCGTCAGCTCCTGCGGGCGCGCGGCCCGGTGGGCGAGCGTTGCGGCGCCGAGCCGCGGGTGGCAAACGCGCTCGTGCGCTCTGGCGAGCGGGGCACGGCCGCCAACGGCCAGCACGGCCGCGCGTGCGCGCTGCACCCCGCACCCAGCTCCCAAAGCCGCGCTGTCGGGGCGGGCGGGCGGGTCCGCCATGCGGCAGCCGGAGAGATGGCAGGGCTTGCGCCGGGGCGCGGAGCCGCGCGCCTGGTGCGCGTCGTTGACGACGCTGCAGGCGCCGGCCTCGACGACGTAGAATGTGTCGCCCACGTCACCGGCGCACACGATGGCCGTGCCGGCGCGCGCGTGCATCGGCCGCAGCGCCGTGCACAGCTGGGAGCGCTGCGCGGGCGTCAGCGTCGCGAACAACGGCACCTGTGCGCGCGCGCCCTGGGCTCGGCATGTGCGCGCGGCCTGCAGCTGTGGAGTGCGCCTGCACGGTCAGTGCACCTGCCTGCCTCGAGCGTGAGCACAGGGTGAGCGGAGTTCGGACTTTAGCACTATGACTTGATGGAGACTGTCTCGTAGGTAACATGCTGCTGGCCGGCCCTGCTATCACACTGCCGCTCGCGCTCACCCTAGCCCTCTCACCATGGGGGCATGCTCTCAGAGAAGTGTGGCAATGCATGGACAGAGCAGTCTGCCTCACCCCAGGAGGCAGAGGCAACGGCGCCCGAGCGGCTGCGCGCGCCTTGCGCAGCGCCTCAAAGCGCCACATGTGGCGGATGTGGGACAGGCTGCCCAGCAGCTTGTTGAAGTCCTCGCGGTGCAGCGCCAGCAGCACGCCATCGGTCATCGCGCGCACGCTCGCCGCGCGCGGGTCCTGCCGCAGCGGGCCCCCCGCGCATCCACGTCAGCCGCGGGCGCGCGATCCGCGTCTCGCCGCCGGCCTATTTGTGTTGCGCCTATTCCCGGCAGTCAACCTTGTGCTGCGGGAAATAAAAGGCCAAGTTTCGGGTCCTTACGTGCACAACATGATACACATGCAGCCATGCTGCCAAGCAGCATGGGCTGCCACTGCCAACACATGCACGGCAGACGGCAGCCCACCCCAACCCCGCCCCCCCGCATGCGTGCCGGCCCGCTGCGCATAGAGCACAGCGTTGGGCAGGCTGCGCGCCTTGCGCAGCAGCGCGAGCTCGCCGAAGCATGAGCCCTTGCCGACCCGCGCCAGCTCCTGACCCTCATCATTGTAGATCGTGAAGGTGCCATCCTGGATCACATAGAAGACGTCGCCTGCGCAGCGCAGCTCCCCATTGTCAGCCCCTATGCAAATCAGCCCCCGCTCATAGCTCAGTAAGACAGGCCCCGTGCCCCTCTTAACCAGGTCGCTCCATGAAGGCTGCAGCTGTGCTGCATGCTTGGCGGCCCCTCAGCCAGGAACGCAGTGCTCTATTCCATGAAGTCGCGGTCTGGCCAGGCTGCGCACTTCAGGCCACATGGTCAAGCCCAGGTACCTCAGACAGCCTGAGAGCCCTATGCCATGGCGGTGAGCGGCGGCCGGCCGGACCGGCGTCGCCCTGCCGGAACACGACCTGCCCCGCCGCGACCGAGTGGTTACGCATGCATCGCGCCAGCTCGAACAGCTGCGGCTCCCGCAGCGCGAACAGCACCGGCACCTGCGGCCGCGCGCGCGGGTGTGTGTGCACGCCCGTGATCGGCCGCACCAAGCCTGCCAAGATCCGCAGAAGTCAGGCACAGGAGGGAAGAGGGCGAGCCACGCATGCGGGCTCGCTGTAGGCAAGTAGTGCGCAGGCTGTGCACATGTAGCGGCGGGTGCATCGCCGGATGGCGCTCACGGCAGGCACGCACACCGTGTGTCTTGAGCATGCCAGCACACACTCGCCCCAGCGTGTCTGCACTCCCCAGTGGCACAGCTGCATCCGCCAGCAGGCGCCCGCGGCGCTGCGGCGGACCTTGCGCAGGGCCTCAAAGCGCCACATGTCCTCGATGGGCCCCAGCAGCTCATTGAACGCCTTGCGCGACAGCGTGTAGCACACCGTGTACGTGTCTGCAATCACGTCCGCCGCCCTGACGCCCCGCAGGGTCTGCAGGATCAGCAGGGTCTGGGCAGGGTCTGCTCAGGGTCTGCACAGCTGGGACCATTTGTCTGCATGCAGACGCCCCACGTCTAGCGTCCCGGCTCTGCTGGCCGCTGGGCCGATGCAACGCCGCGCCACGCCGCAGCCTGCAATGCAGCGCCCCGAGGCGCGGCGGCGCGCCGGGCCTCGTCCTTGGCCAGCGCGCGCTCGCCGAAGTAGGCGCCAACGCCCAGGCTGGCCATGGCCGTGCGGTCGCCCGCGCTGTTCGTGCGCACCACCGACACCGCGCCCTCCTGGATCAGGTAGAAGCGCTCCCCGCGCTCGCCCTGCGGCGCGGCCGGGCGCGCGGCCATCGCCATGGCATGCGGCAGCCGCAGGGCGAGCGCTTGAGATGCGCACGGCTCCGTGAGGCACAGCAAGCGCTGGCCGCCTCTGGCGCGCGAGCCTGCTCAAGGCAGCTCCTGCCGGGGACGACCCGGCTGCTTGCCCTCTGCCGTGCATGTCACCGCAGGACCCGCGCTTACACACCTGCCAGTGCGTCCACGCACACCGAATGCGGGGCGGCCTGGAGTGCCCGGAACCCTGCGGGGTGCCCTGAACCCTGCGGGGCGCGGCACCTGGCGGAAGATGACCTCGCCCTCCTGGTAGTCCACGGGCTCCAGCGCCTCCGCCACGACCTGCTGGTTCTCCTGCGCGCGCGCGTGCGCGCGTGCGCGATTTTGCGCGTCACCCGCCACAGCGGCGCTCGCAGGCGCGCACAGCGCGCCTGCTCCACCAGGAAAGGCCCCGCGGCGACCGGCGCGCCCCGACAAGCCTCGCGCCCGCACTCGCTACACAGCAACGCTCGGCGCAAGACGAGGGCAGCATCGCTTGCATGCGGGGGGGTGGCTGCCGGCGCCCGCGCGCCCGGCGGGCCGCACCAGCGACAGCACGGCCAGCATGGGCACCGCCGCGATGAGCGCGCGCTTCTGTGCGCTCAGCTGCTCCACGTACGTGCGCTTGATGGCCGCATACACGCGCCGCTCCATGACCCAGAGCTTGCAGTCGGCCGCCGCGAGCACGGTGGCCGCGCGCGGCGCGCTGTACAGCAGCGCCAGCTCGCCGAACGCGCTGCGGGAAGTAGGGTTAGGGTCAGGCTCTGGCCCTCGCCGAATACAATGCGCACCGCGCGGCAGTCGGGCGCGCTGCGCTCGCAGGCTGCAGGCTGCGGCAGAGCCGCGGCCTGCTTGCTTGCCGCGGCGTCATTGACTGTGTAACCCGGCATACGGGAGCGGCGCTGTGCGCGTTGCGGCACACAAGCAGAATGGAGCTCCCTGTGCGGCTGCCGCGCGCCTGCTCGCCATGCCCGCAGCCGTGCCGGGACGCCTTCCTGCTAACGCAGCGCCGACTTCAACGCGCGAGGCAGGCGCAGGGCCGCGGCGGCGGGCGGCGCGGCGGCGGCGGGCGGCGCGGCGGCGGCCCGCGCCTGCCGGGCGCGTAGGTGTGCACGCGCTGCGGCGCCTCGCCGCCCGCGGCCACCAGCACGTCGCACGCGCCCCTCTCGAGCACGTAGAAGTGCGTCGCATCCGCGCCCGCGTCGCCCTGGCGGATGATGGCCTCGCCGGCGCCCACCGCGAGCGGCGCCATGCTGCGGAAGATGGCCGCGCGCGCGGGCGCCGACAGCATCTCGAACAGCAGGTTGCCCGCCACCGCCTTGTCTGCGCGCGACCTCGCACTGCCGCATCACATACATATCTTCCGGCGCATTCAGGTCCTATCCGCCCAGCCAGGGTGCCGCAGCGAGCAGCGCCGGCGCCGTGCCCGGCCCGCGCGCGTCCGCACAGTGCCCTGCGGGAGCCGCGCGCGGGCCCGCCAGCTTAGGTCTATGTAGGATCTCGCCAGGGCCTCGCACCGAGCAGCGCCAGCACCGCGTCCGACTTGGGCACGTCCACAATGTTCACATCCGCCGCGCTGGCCAGCGCCTCGGCCGCCACGGCAATACGCTTGCGAACCTGGCGCGCGCGCGCGCGCGCCTCCGCATCGCCCGCCGCGTCCAGCGTCGGCGACGCCTCCGTGGCGGCCGAGACCTGCGCGCGCGCGCGCGCTCAGCCTGCAGCACTTGCCGGCTGTGCGGGGTTGCTGCGGTGCAGCGCCGCCGCAGCAGGCGTCCACGTTGTCCGCCAGCTGTGGTGTGCGGCCTACCCGCACACGGGGGGAACGGTGCGGCCTGCCCGCACCGTCACCCTCTGCCCCTCCGCAGACAGGCCCGACCCCGCAGCACCGGGAGCGCAGCACGCTCGCCAGGCGCTGGCGAGCGTTTGACCCGCGCCTGCCCGCGGTGCAGAGGGCTCCACGGCGGAGGCCCGGCGGGGCCTGCGCGCCTTGAGACTGGCCATCTTTGCCTCCATCCGCTCCTTGAGGACTGGGTGTTCACCGCGGCTGACGCAGACGCCCATCACGCTTAGCTCCTTGACTGCGTGCCAGGGACATCACCGCTCACCCGCGCAGCGCCTGCGCGCTGGCCCCGGCAGGCAGGTCAGCGGGCTGGGAGACGGCGCCCAGCTCTGCGAGAGGCTGGGCCTGGGACAGGGCGGCGTGGCGCGTCAGCAGTGTGCACTGTCCCTGACGCGACCAGTGTAAGAGTTTGCTGCGCGTACCTGGGAGCGCGCATGCTGCATATGGACCTTGCGGCGTAGCAGCCAACGTGTGTGGTGACGCTCACGGACACTGTGTGGAGAATGATTACTACGCTGTCTGCTCAGGTGCGCAACACGCTCATGCTTACATCAACACTGATAGAGAGCGGCCGCTCAAAGACAAAGGGCGAAAAAACTTGTTGCAGCTCCTAGATAACGCCCTACACCCTACCATGACGCAAAAGAAACGGTGCGTCAAACTAGCCTCTCTCTGAAAGTAGACAGCAACGGCCGAGTGCGTGCGAAGCAGGACGCAGACCCCGCAAACCTCCCATATGTCTCTGATGCACTCTGAAGCCTCATCCGAAGCGCACTCGCCCAAACACCCAGCGCCTCTTACTCCTTGCCCATAAGGAGGGGCGCTCTCCGGTGCCCAACGACCGCTCATCACACAAAAGAAGCACACGCGCGCTCCGCACGCAGCGACACAGTCTGCTATTGCTACAGGCTCCAGAAAGCAAATGCAACCCCAACACTCCGCAACAAGCGGAACACATCCGCCTCTGCTGTACCCAGGGCTGCCATACATACAGGCCGGACTGCGTCTGGCCAGTGCTCATACAGGGGACGACCTGTCACAGTGCTGGGTACAGGGCACCAATCTCCTTGTAGAAAACACCCGGGGTATCGTGTCCGCACACGCTCTCATGGCCACTGCAACTCTCACCAGAAAAGTCCTGATGACTTGGGGACTGCCCAACGCGTGCATGCCACAGTACCTATCTCACACTGAGCTTACGAACAGACTTATTGATAGTATGCATAGTATGCAAAGTAACAGTCCAAAGGGAACCCTGGGAGCTGCAACAGTGCTGCGTCGCATCATCGCGACGCTCAACTAAAACGGTAAAATGACTCGCACGCACGATCTCACGTCTCTGGCAGGTATAGGGCTGACGCCTGGCGGCACTTGTAAAGCCCAAGACCGCTTTCAACCAGCGCGCAACCCAGGCACGCTGGCCAGCAGCCGCCCGGGCGCGCTTGCGGCCGAAGCACGGGCGCGCGCGCCGGACTCCACTGCAGCCCCGCCCGCACGGCGCGCCCCGTGGCTGAGACCCCGGGGGCTCCACGCTTATGCCGAGGCGCGCTCGCCGCGGCCGGTCTCGGTCGGGCGGACGCAGCGCGGGTGAGCGCCGTGTCACCAGCCGCGCGGCGCTCACATCTTGCTCGTGGGGCCGCATGACCCGCAGGCATGCTCCTTGCTGCCGGCGTCGGGCGCGGGCGGCAGGTCCATACCCGGATTCTGCGTGAAGAAGCCGCACGGCTTGAGCACGAAGCCGACAGTCTCCACCGGCATCACCGGGAAGTCCTCCGGGCGCGGCAGGTGCGTGACGCCGTACGAGTGCCAGAGCACCACGTCCGCGTCCTTCACGTTGCGGTCCTGCGCGCGCGCGGGACTGCCTCAGTCCCCTCGCCCTCCCGCACCCGCAGCGCCTGCTCGATGGAGGGCGCATGAATGCCCTGCGCATGCATACGTCGCGCCTCGGGCGCGGCGGCGCCTGGCCAGCCGCGCCTGCCATTGCAGACACACACAGCAGGCTGAGCGCGCCGCAGGCACGCTTGCGGACATACACTATGATAGGCAGGCCGAGCGGGCTGCGCGACGGGCGCGGCGGCGCGCACCAGCGCGGTCCAGGCCAGGAGGCCGGAGTTGTCGCCGACGCGCAGGCAGTAGTCGCCGGCCGGGAAACGCTCGTCGTCACTGTGCGGCGTGACCCACAGGTTCTTGGTCGCGAACGCGGCGCGGCGCGGGTGCTCCGAGGTTGGGTGCGCGTACATGGGCGGGTTGCCGCCGGGCACGAGCTTCCAGGCGACCGGCGCGCCTGCGTCGTCGGTCGGTCAATCAGCTTAGCCACGAGACCGCCATCGGTCAGATGCGATAGCTTGCGGCCACGCATAGGGCGCAGCTTTCTACCATGCGCCCCAACACGGCATACCCTGCAGCACACCCTGGGCCCCTCTGAAGCCCAGGAACAGCGCGTGCACGCGGCTGGCAAACTCAGGAATTGCCGCCGCCGACGGGCGCCGAGTCAGGGCGCCGCCGCGCGCCGCCGCGGCGGGGCGGCGGCCGCGCACCGGTGGTCGGCAGGCGCGAGTGCGGGTTCTTGATCTTCCAGAAGCGCGACGCGCGCGGGTCGACCTCGCGGATCGCGCCCTGCTCCGTCTCCAGCTCCGTCTCGACGCCGAACCAGCCGACACCGTAGCGGTTGTCCGGGCCCAGCGGCATTGGCTCGATGTTCACCTGCGGGGCGCGGCCGCTGTTGCGCTTGCGTCCCTGCCCCAGTGCCTAGACTGGCTACCACCATGAACGAACTACCCAGGCGTCCGTGCCGAGTGCCCAGACTGGCCATCATTGTCACTTATTTGGCCCTACATACAAGGCCAGCGCATGTCAACGTCCAAGATATAGTCCAGGCTCGAGCACGGCGGCCTGCGCCCGCATGGCAGAGCCTGCGGCGGGTGCACTCGCTTTGAGCGCGGTCGCACCTCGACCACGGTGAGCGCGGCGCCGCCGGCGGTGTCGTCGACGGCCGGATCCAGGCGCGCGCAGAAGAAGTGCTGGTGGTGCTGCGCGTTCAGGCCGGGCGCGAGCAGCGTGCCGTGCTCCGGCAGCGGGCCCTCGCCCTCCGACAGCACGTTGGTGCTGAGGCAGCCGGTGAGCTTGGTCTCGTGCTGGATGGTGCCGTCCTGCGCGCGCGGGGCGGGCAGGGCGGTGACGCGGCGGTCGCAGGGGGGGCTCCTGTGCATGGTAACAGCGGGCGCAAATCTGGCAGCCCGTCTGCCGCCCTGGCATGACATATCTAAAAAAGTGGTCACCGCAAAATGCGCGTCGGCAGCGCACAGCGGAGCAGGTGCGAGGCACGGGTGTGGTCTAGTTGTCAGACAGGAAGCAGTCGCATGTCGCGCTCGCCACGCTCGCCGCGCATCAGGACAGCAAGGCGCCGGGCGGGAGACCAAGCGCCGGGGCGGCGCGCCTGGTAGAAGTACCAGTAGAAGCCGTACTCGTAGTTGGCGATAGTTGCCACCTGCGGGTCCAGCAGCACGTCAGTAATGTGCTTAAAGTCAAAACTGACTTTGCCTGCAACAAGCGCGGACCTTCAGAGCCAGAGCAAAGGCTGATGACGTGCACCACACAAGGCGCTGCTAAGACATGCCCCAACCCCAAAATCCTTCAATGCAATCTGCAGCAGCAGTACAGACAATGACAACCAGGCACGGACACTGTGCATCGGGCACACCATAATTGAAAACCGCCGGATGCACCTGCAGGCAGAGGCTCCTGGCTGAGCCCTGGAGCCCTGGCATGCGGGGGCATGCACGCGGAGCGCGCACCATGGAGATGACGAGGCGGCGCGAGCGCCGGACCTCGTTCTGGCCGTTGCGGTACTCGACGTGCTTCCACAGCAGGCCCGCGTCCTCCTCGTGCAGGCACACGGCCTTCTTGACCACAAACGGCTCGCCTGCGCACAGTTTGAGTGATTGTTGATGAGGCAGCGTGTGACACAATTACCCCACACTTGCATATTTACCATACCTATATGCTCTGCCTCATTGTAGAAAGAGCGCAGGGAGGCAACAGAAGGAGACGGACGGCAGTGGCTAAGAGCAGCAGCTTCGCGCGTCACTTGCCCTCTGTCAGCAGACAGCCAGCCCTCATAGACATAAGCCAAGCTGAGACGACCGCGCAGGGCGCGTCGCCGCCGGCCTCGACAGGGCCAGGCACGCAGGCGGCACGCCGGAAGCGCGCACCCTTGGAGTCGGCGAGCGTGGCGTCGAAGTAGTGGATGTGGCCCAGGCAGTCGCAGCCCAGCTCCAGCGACGAGCACGAGTAGCCCAGGCCGTAGTCCACCACGTCGAACGCGCACTTCTTGTGGAACGGCGCGCGCGGCTCCGCGTACGGTACAGCGATCTCTACAATGCTGGCGCGGTGCATCACCGGCCGCACGCGCCCGCTGTCCTCGTACCTGCGCGCACGCGGCGCGCTGAGCTGACAGGCGAAGCGGCCATTGCACTGGAGCGCGTATGCGCTCCCGCCCGATGCAGCGCCGCACGACAGGAAAGCTGCGGCCGCAAAACACGCTGCGCTACTCCTTAGGGAAAGTGGTGAAAGCAACGAGGGGCAATGACCGCGACATGCTGCGGCGGCGCGGGGGCGGAGCGCGCGCACCCGATGTTGTGCAGGACCAGGCCCTCGCGGTGGTTAAACGACACGCGCATGTGCCACTTCTGCCACACAATGCTGCTGCCGTCGACCGTGAAGCTGGGCCCCTCGGGCTGCACGACGTGCAGCGGCTTCAGCCCTGCGCGCGCAGGCGGCGGTTTACGCAATGGCCACAAGCTATTGACAAGTCGCCTCCTTCGGCAACGGCCACTCCCGCTGTAGGGCTGGTCGGGTCACAAGCGGCGGCCGCGCTGCGCGTTGCCCGCTCTCTGCCCCCATATGGTCAGTCACATCTAAACACAGCTTGGCCCTAGTATGACCACCATCGGTCTGCTTAGGGTAAATCAGTTTCTAGGGTTCACAGATACAGCAAGTCTGCGCGCGCCTGTGCGGAAGCCAAGGTTCTTCTCCAGGTCCGCGGCGGTGTTGTAGAAGGGCACGGATGGGATGGGCTTGGCCGGGCCGTTCTGCATGAAGGTCTGCGTGATGCGCCGCGAGCTCATGTCCTGCACCCGCGGCCCCAGGCATCAGTGCTCGCCACCTACCGCCTTGGCGCCGCAAGCATGGTGTATGCGCCACAACTGTCTGTTTTGTCTGAGCACCCAGTGTCTGGCCCGGGCGCGGGCAGCACAAGACATGTAAAAACATTCATACTGTGTTGCACAGCAGACGGCACGTGAGAAACACGCTGAGCGACATGCATGCCATGGCCAGAGAAACACCCCATGCATATACTAATGCGCTGACGCGGCCCTTATTGGCAGCAAACGACAGGCGCGGGGCGCGCCAGCATGACGACCAGGTCGAGCGGGTGCGCATAGTGCAGGCCACCCAGCTTCGCATACGAGAACACCTGGATGAAGCGCCCGTTGTATGATCCCAGCTCCGAGCTGTCCACAACTGCGCCGCATCATGAACGCCTCAGTGGACCGTTCAGAGCGTGTCGGCTACTCTTTTATGGTGTTCTGGTTGGCACCGCCACCTTGCAAGGCAGATCAAGGACTTGCGTGATGAAATACACAAGCAGGTGCAGCATAGCAGGAGAGTGCAATCTGCAGATTTCACGATGAGATGGCGACACAGCCGCCCGGAATGCGGGACCGCCCAGAGGGCGGGAGAGCAGCAGATGACGCTCGAGGGGGGGCCGCGCACAGCGGTCGCCGTAGTACCAGGGGTCGAACGCCACGCGCTCCGGCGTGAGGCCGTAGCGCTCGCGCAGCAGCTTGATGATGCCCGGGTCCGCCTTCACGATCTCCTCCGCCTCCAGGCAGTCCTCGATCGTCACGGTCGGGTGCACGCCCTCCAGCTGCGCGCGCCGAGGCCCGTCAGGCGCTCCCCGACAGACGAGCGCTCAGGCGCGCCGACACAGCTGGTCGCAGCAGGCAGGATAGAACGTGCAGCAGGCACCACTCAAGGCTCTTGCACCCCAGCGGCAATAACAGGGCACCTGACCAACGCAATACGCTTTGACATATGAGCAGTCTATCTGCCTCTTCACAGTGCAGTCTGACGGCCGCATGCGCCGCAAAGTGAAACCAAACAGCCGCACGCGCCGCAACGTGCGTCAGCCTGACTGTCAGGCCAGCAGCATGCCCAGGTGCGCTGGAGGGCGGCGAAGCCAGGTTAAGCCATCAGTTGCTGCGGCACTGCCAGCAGGTGTCACCTGGTGCCAGTTGAGGATGGCGGGCGCGTTCGACGACAGGTCCACCACCGCCTCGACCACGGTGGCGCCCAGCTCAGGCACCTGGATGACCAGACTCGCGCGGCGCGCCGGCAGGTTTGCGGGGTTGGCCTCGAACTGCAGCTGTGCGGCCTTGGGCGGCTCCTGCGCAGCAGAAGGAGCGGTGAGTGCCGGGCGCCGCCTGGGAATTGGCGGGCCGCGCCTAGGGCATTCGCGCCTGCAGCGACACGGAGTTGAAGCGCAGCCGGGGCAGGCCCAGCTTCTGCGCGTGCTCGCGGCAGACGCGCGAGGCGGCGCTGATTTCCGCGGGCGTTAGGTTGTCCAGCGGGTGCACCGCGCCGCTGCTGCCGGGCAGGCGCGGCGCGGGGGGCGTGGCGCCGACCATATCAAACAGCGTCTGCACCAGGCCGCCGCCGGGCTTGCCTGCAGCGCCCTTGGTGGCCGTCGGGTCCTTCATTGTTCTTGTTATATACCTTTGCTTTGGTGCCCGAGAAGGAGCTTGAATACGGGCAGGCCGCAGCCGATTGACACGTTCTGCGCTTTCACAACGAACACAGACTCACAAACGGAACGTAAGAACTAAAGAGCGGCAGACGGCAGTGCTAAGCTTAGGGGAGTTGGCAGTAGGGCATCAAGCCCTAAAACGTGCCTCAGCCTTTCGGCACCAGCCTTTCGGAAAGCCAGCAGCTGAAGCTTCTGAGCTCCATGCCCGAGCGTGACCTAGCTGGCGGACAGGCGTGAGGACTGGCCGACCGCGCCCATCATGCGCGCATACCACGGGCCGATGCCCGTGGAGTGCATCAGCGCGTTGAACGTGTCCGTGCACGTGACGCTGCGAATGACGCCGAAGACCGCGAGGTCCGCCAGGTTGGGCGCGTCGCCGCCCAAGAAGCTGCGGCCAGCCCCGGACAGCCGGTCAGAAACTGGCACGTTAGTGACAGCGGCTGTGTTCTTTGTGCAGCGTCAGTGCGGTCTGGCTGTGCACAGCACGCCAGCACTGCACTCTTATTTGCTGCAGTCGGCGCGGCAGCTGAAAGAAAAAATAGGGCCCACCTGCGGCTGCCGAGCGCGGCGACCCACTCGTCCGCCGCGGCGAACAGCTCCTCGCGCACATCGCCGGTGATGCCATACTTCTTGCGCATGCGCCCGGAGATGCCCCACATTAGCAGCGCGCCGGCCACGCGCGTGGCCTCGCGCTCCACGAGGTTGAAGCGCCCTGCGTAGACAGCCTGCCCGCTCTGGCGACGGCGACCCGCAGCAACAGGGGGCTGCATGAATAGCGCGAGGCAAGTAGCTCGCATGCGCGCGCTGTAGATAACAATAGTGTGTACATGTGCCGCTTTGCGCGGCATGTGTGCCCTTGCGGCACAGCACGTGATGTAGAAGAGCGCGCCTGTGTCGGCGATGTACTCGAACATCTGGAAGGACTCGGTTGCGCTGCGGTAGATGTTGACGGTGATGAGGCGCACAAAGCGCTCGTCCACCCACCGGCGCCAGCGCGCCTCCTCCTGGCGCGCGTCCGCTGCGTCTGCCGCTCCCGCCGCCGGCGCGTCGGCGGCCTGGCGGCAGCACAGCAGAGTGTCACGGTGCAGGATAGGGCCACAGCGGTGCTCGGGTCGAGCTGCACACGCGCGCTGCCAGAGCAGTGTGCGCACCCATACCACACCGGCCTCAAACGACCTGTCGCCAGCAGTAATACACATAGGTTCAGACGCAGGCGCGACGCATGTCATCCAGTGCATCGAATCACGCCTTGGGCACAGCTGCAAGGAAGAGGCTCGGACACGCGCGCGTCAGGGACGCACGCTGGGCTTGCGCCGCCAGCCTGTCCAGCCGCCCTGGGGCGCCTCGCCGCCGCCGCCCTGGCCGGCCGGCGCGCCGCCCAGCTCGGCGGCCAGGCGGCTGATGATGGCGGAGCTGTCGGTGACGGCCTCGCCGTCCAGCACCGCCACGGGCACCTTGCGGTACTCGCTCCACTTCAGTTCGCTCTTGGTCAGCGGGCTCACCTCCACGGTCCGGTACGGCACCTGCAGCCGAGCTGGGGTCAGGGCCATGTACTCTGCTCTTCGCGTCACGTCCGCGCGACGCACCCCGCCGCGGCCCCCGCCGCGCGGTGGATGCAGGGTCGGTGCGGCCCCGGGGGCGCGCGCCTTGTGGTAGTCCAGGAACGCCTTGACCTTGCAGCAGAAGGGGCAGACCTCGTACTGGTACAGGATGATCTCCTTGGGCATGCCGCGCCGCTGGTCGGGCACCTGGTACGCGCCGCCCGCCGACGTGCTGGCCGCCTCCTGCCGCGGCAGCGCGCACGCGCGGTTGTGGGCAGCTGGGTGTTTGTGGGCGGCGCAGCGCGGGTTGCCAATGCCTGCGCCGCCAGGCGCGAGCGGGCGCCGGCCGCGCGCCCTCCCGGCGAGCGCCGACCGTTGTTGCGCCCCCGAGGGCCGTGCACAGCAATGGCGCGCCTCTGGCTGTAGGCTTTCCTGAAGCATCAACAGACCCGCCCCTCGAAGCCGCACTTTTGGCGGGAGGCGCACCGGCGTGTAGGGCGCCGGCGCGTCCGCTGCCTCCGCCAGCGCAGGCGTGCTGGCGCTTGCGAAGGTGGCGGCCGCGGCGGCGCCGCACAGCAGCGCGATCGGCGACAGCGCGCTCCTGCCGCTCGCCTCAGGTGCGTCCGGCCTGGCCAGCCCGCACAGACAGGCAGCCTCAGGCGTGCAGCACGAAGGCGTATCCGTGGCATACACCACGTCTGTGCTTCACCACAGGGCTGCCTGCAGCCCGGAACCAGTGCATACCATCAAGTTAGCACTCTGCCCCGTTTTCGCGCCCGCGCACTCAGTGCTTTTAGCAGGCGGACAAAGCAGCAAGGGCGGCTGCCGCAGCAGTGCATCACACCTGCTGCAAGGCGTAAAGTCCGCCGCAACCTGCAGGCCGTGTGGCAACCTAGGGAGCCAGGCGGCCTGTGTGCGCCGGCCCAGCGCAGAGGCCAGGCGTCTGAGCCCGTCGCGCGCCGCCATACGAGCGCTGGGGTGCCTCCCGCAAAGCTGCACAGCAGTCTGCGCGCTGGCCAGCAACAACCAAGTATGACGCACGCTATCGACCCACGCTCACCTCATGCATGCAGCACGGCGTGCGCTACATAGGAACGTACTCTGAACGCGAAGTAAGGGCTGCCTACTTTTTTGTCCTAATTAGGAGGCAACCTACTTGCTTTGAAACTCGACTTGAAACATGTGCGGATAAGGAGCCTGAGCTCGAAGGGGGTGTCCATTGACCAGGTGAATCACTTCTCAGAGCAATTCTGGGCGACAATGGCGCCAGCACGCCACAGTGAAGTTGGGTCTGCACATGAGCGCTCATGGGCACAGTGCTAACGCCACGCTGTCGCTCTTGCTTGCAACGTGCGTGCGTGCACACGCAGGGTGCTGGTAGGGGAAAAACGTTTTCCTCTAGTTTCAGAGTGTACTATACGCAAATCTAGAAAGACAGCTGCGCTGCAGTCGACAGCAACGCAGCAGTAAGTGCTTATTTTAAAAGTGCAACTGAAAGCGCTGCTATCTGAGCGCCTTCCAGTGCAAGCGGCGAGTGCGGTGTGTGAGTGTGAACAGCGCAAAGTTGCCGTTCAGTGACGCAAGAGCCGTGTACCAACAGACTACTGTAGGACCAAGCTTGACAGTTCGTTCCTGTGCTTAGGAACATCTGTGAGTCTGGCACTCCCAACCCAAAGGCTGGCATACATGGCCCACGTGGCGCATGATAATGTGCACATGGGTACCTGCAGAGGCCCCCTTTTGTGACTCAAAGACAGGAACAAGTGCAGAGCCGGCGCAGGGCCGCTCGCAGCGGTTACCAGTGCAACGAACACATAAACCGTTATCATCTGTCAAGGCAGAAACAGGCGGTGACTAGCTAGGGTCTACTAGACGCAATCAGCGTGTTTTGAAGTTCGTTTTGAACTAGCGTTTGCTATGCCAACACCACTCTATTCTGCACGATATATTGATCCAGCGCGCCCGTCGACTTGACGCGCTGTGGCGGGCCGGCGTGTATTTACTAGCAGGCAGGATCTGTGCGCCCAGCGGGCAGGCCGCACGGAGTTATGCTGCAGACGAGAGCCTGATACGCTCGGACCAGAGCAGGCAAGAAGCGCGCTCGGAACGTCGAGCACGAAATGACGATGTGTGGAACTTGGTGTAGTAACCCGTGCAAACGGCAGCTTTCTCTGCCTCCTGCACCACAGCCTCATATGCGCCTGTGCTTGCGCAGGCAGGCGCAATGGGCCTCGCCCCGAAGACCTGCCGCAGCCTGCCGCAGCGCGCCGCGGCGCAGAAAAACGCGTCCGAGCCCGAGCCCGCGACGAGCTCAGCGCCGGAGCCCGTCCCACTCCCGGTGAGCTCAATTTGTTATAATGTAAAGGCCGCTGCAGCTGGTTGCGGCGGGGGCGTGCACGCGGCCAGACTTCACGACGGCGGTCGGCGGAAGATCACGCAGCGTTGGGGTCGCAGGCCTGGGCGCGCAACGGGCGCAGCTTTTCGCCTGCCCCCAGCGTGGGCTGCACGCGCGCGGACTCTGGAGGCGAGGCGTGCTGCGGCGCCTCCAGCCTGGAGCCCGCGCCCTTCCTGGGAGGCACGTTCCTGCAGCTCAAGGCCGAGGCGGCCGGCAGCCGGGAGCAGCACGGCGCGCACAGCCGCCTATGCAGGCGCGATCCCCCGCCGGCTGTTGCGGCGACCGTGTTGTACCGGCAGCCCTGCAAACCGCCCAGCGGCACGCGCCCCGGTCACCTGGCAGCCGAGCGGGAAGTTGAGCACCGAGCAGCCTGGGGGAGGGGCCGCTCCGCGCCCCCCATGGTCATGGCTGTGCTCAGACGTCGCAGCAGCTCCGCAGAGGGCATGGCAGGCGTGAAGGCGCTCCACCCGGCGTGCGCCCACGCCTGGCGGGTGTGCGCTGCGACCCGTCTGCTTGGCACAGGCGGCTGCTTGGCCGCCGAGCTGCACCGGGTGCCCTGTCAGCCCCCTTTCAAAGCGCCCCACGCGCGGGGCCTGGTGCGAGAGCCGCCCAAGCAGCGCCAGAGCAGGCGCACTCGCATGCATGTAGGAGCAGACCTCATGCGCGGCCTGTGAGCGCGCCGCCGGTCCGCCGCCAGCCTGCCGCTGGGGCTGCAGCCTGGCACAAGCGCACGCGTACCCGACCGCAGCCGAGCTCGCGCAGCATGCAGCGCATGCGCTGACGGGCGCGGCGCCCGCGCGCAGGCTGTACGAGGCCGTGTGCGAGGGCGCGCCGGCGCGTTTCTGCGCCAAGGTGACGTGCGTGCGCGCCGAGCGCGACGTGCGCGCCGCGCAGCGCGAGCTGGCCATGCTGGAGGCGGCGCGCGGGCTGCCGGGCGTGGTGCAGCTCTGGCGCGGCGGCGCCGGCTGCCCGCGCCGGCCGCGCGTGCATGAATTCGTCGACCCGGCCACCGGCCAGCTGCACTGCGCTATCGTGATGCGGTGCGGCTGGCGCCTGTCTGGCTGTGCTCTGGCAATCTGCTCTGCTTGCCGGCAGTGAGGAGTGGTGTGAGGGTCGCTCCTGACTCCCTCGCTGGCGTACCAGGAACTCTATTACGTGGCTGTCTATCGTTAAGAGCACGCCATCTGGGGGCAAAAATTATGTTTGCAACGCATGCGGGCATGCCCAGCACCTGGTCTTTGTGCATTGCGGCAAATCTTCAGTGTCTGCTGAGTCAGGGTTGTGCGAGGTCCTGGCCCTGCACGGCCTGACGCACCCCCTGGATGGCGCACAGGCTGATCAAGGGTACGCACATGACGCCCGCGGAGGCGCTGCGCCGCGTGTACGCGGGCGCGTGCGACCTGGAGGACGTGCTCTGGCGCTGGGCCACGCGGTTGGTCATCCCTGTGCTAGAGGTTCGCCCTTGCGCTAGCTCACGTCGTCTCGCGCATGCCTCATGTGCTGCAGAGCTGGTCGAGGCCGCGCCACCGCTGTGGCTGTGTCAGATTGCGAGCGAGCAGGGATCATGGGACCAACTCAGCACACACAGCCTGTCACGCAGCTGTGTCGTGCGAGTCACAGGTCCTGTGCTCGCACCAGCAAGACGACACGAGGTGGTGGCTCTGCCGCCTGCACTGATGCTGCAGCACGCGGATGCTGAGCTTGCATGTCCGCGCTCTGCGCAGGCGCTGGAGGCCCTGCATAACAGAGGCATCGTGCACCTCGACTTCAAGGCCTCCAACTGCCTGTTCAGCTTTCCGTCGGCCACCGCGCCGCCGGTCGTGCGCCTCATCGACCTGGGCTTTGCCGCTGGCTTCAAGCCAGGCGCGCCGCGCCGCACGGACCACATGTGTGGGTACACTGCCAGTTGGGAGTGTGCGCATGCCCAGCTGCTTTGACACACGGCTGTGGCTGCCAAAGTGCATGATGCACCAGGCTTGCTCTGTAGCTCTGTAACTCCATGACACAGACAGGCCCATGGCGGCTTATGCGTGTCTACTCCTTGCTGAATAGCAGTGGCCAAACGTCAGTGGACGAAGATGACATGTCACTATTCACCTGCAGGCGAGAACTTCCCCACGGTGCGGCGCGGCTCGCCGGCGGCGATGGCGCCGGAGGTGCTCTCCGCGTTCGCCGCGGCGACCTGGCCGGGCGTGTGGCGCGGCCGCGCAGCCACGGCGCCAGTGCGGCCGGACGCGCCGGACATGTGGGCTGCCGGCTGCATGCTCGCGCAGCTGCTCGCGACGGGCATCGCGGTGCGCAGCTCGCGCCTCGGCCGCTCCTGCCACTCCGTGTTCGACCGTTTGAGCCCGCTACTTGAGAGACACCTTGGCTGGGAAGAAGGCGTGTAGGCAGGAGCGGGTGCTTGCGCCTGCTGGCCGCGTGAGGCTCGGCACCGCACTGTGGTTCATGCCGCGAAACGCGACGTACAGGTCAGCTCTTGCCTTACATCTGAGCGCCAAAAAAGATGCCATCAAGCAGAGCCCTGTCTCCTGAGACGCTACATATCCAGGACGGCTTGTGCATGCGCATTGACCCCCAGACTCTCTTGTGCGCTCACGGTCGCCCAAGCATCACGCTTGTGCCGCCGCGCAGGGGCTGCCCAACGGCCGTGCCAGCCACGGCCTCCTCACGGCTGCGCGGCGCTTGGAGGCGTTTGACGCGCCGTTCGCGCCAGCGGCCATGCATGTAACCGCAGACGACTGCCAGACGCGCATGCGCGACATCCGCGAGCTGGTGCGCTCAGTCCGTCTTGTTGCCAACCCAGGCTGTGGTCTGGCCCTCGCTTTCCTCTCGTGGCAGCGCGCCCGGCAGTGGGCTGCAGGCACATGCACCGCGGCTGCTCGGCTGCCGCACGTGCCAACCCCATGCGCGCCCGGGGCCTGCAGGAGCACTGGGCCGCGGGCCGGCGCGCGTGCAGCGCGCTGACGGCGCTGCTGCAGCGGCTGCCGGCGGACACGGCGACGCCCGTGCTGGCCGGCCTGCTGCGGCCGTGCATGCGCGAGCGCCTCTCCGCGCCCGACGCGCTGCAGCTGCCGTTCCTGGCGCGCATGCGCGCCGCGCCGCGCGAGCTGCGCCGCGCGCCGTCCGGCGGCCTTGAGGCCGTGCTCAGCGCACACAGCGCGCGCAGCCTGGCGCGCTCCGGCTCGCCGCTCCCGCCTCGGGCCAGCACCGGGCTGGGCTCGCCGCGCAGCGGCGCAGACGGCGAGGCTGGCGCCAGCTCGGGCTCGCTGACGGACCGCGTGGACCGCGACTCCGCGATGGGCTCGCAGCCGGCGGGCCTGGGCGCCGGCCGCGCGGCCGCGCTGGCCGTGGCACTGAAGGCGCGCATGGGCCGCGGCGGCCGCGCCGCCGCGCCGCCGCCGCCGCTGCCGGGGCGCTGCCAGCCGGCTGCCGGAGAAGCGCAGCTGGACAATCGCGTTCCTGCGCCTGCAATGCATCGGGTGCGCACCATAGCAACCAGGCTGCAGCCCGACGCGCCTTCGGGGCGCTGCTACTGCGCTTTTGGCAGAAGGTGTGGCATCGTGCTCAGTGCCTACCGTGCGCCCTGACTGCGTATCATAGGCATGCTGGCAGATGCCAGGCAGCCGGGCGAGCGATGACCGCGCATGCATGCGGCTGCGCAGGGCAACAGCGACAGTGGCGTGAGGCTGCACGACCTTCGAGCAACACCGACGTTGGGCATGGCTGTGCATGCAGCGGCGCTGCAAGTGTAGCATCAGGAATGCACTCTGTCAGGGCACCTCAGAACGCACTTAAAGTTTTCCCTTCCTGATGACCACACTGCAAAGACTTGGCGGAGCCTCTTGGCTGCCCGACTTCTTCTTCTACTAGACGGAGTGTGTATGTGGGGGTGGAGCGCTTGCTGCAGCTCTGCTGCTGGCTAGTAGGGTGTTTTTGCTTTTCTTGTTTGGGCAGCAAGCCCGCAGGCGCGGGCCTGTGTGCCCTGATGCATGTCGGTCGGGTCTGGTGACTGGAGGTACATATGCGACACGTTTCACCGTGTCACGTGGTTCTTCAGTTTGCGAGGTCAGTATGATCTGCAGGTGCTGAGGTGCAAGGGCAGTGCGCGCTTGTCAACCGCTACGAACTGTTTAGTCGCACTGCTGGGCAAGGTGTCCCGCCTATGCCTTGGCAGACATGCACTGCTGGCATGCCGTGCGGGCCTCCTCCACTTGCTGCTCGAGCGCTGTGCGGAGCCCCGCCGCTGCCTTACGCTCCGCCTCTTCAGCTGCCAGCCTGCATACGTCAGGGACGTTGACTGGCAGTGGGTGCAATATGACGATGAGGCTGAATCATCATGCGACCAGAGCTTCCTGGACCAGCAGCCTACAAGTGGTGTTGTGCACGAGTGCGTACGCTGTCTCACAGTCGCGCAGCCGCACGCACAAGGCATTTGCGCGCTCCTTTGCAGTGGCAACCTGCTCCCAGGCAAGCACCAGGCTTCAACCACAGCAGAAAGATGGGTGCAACTTGTTTGGCAACTGCAAAAAACCATGCAGCTAGTTTGCGTTTCTGCTCCCCACACCTCCGCATCTGAGCTGCCTGCCTGCTCGCCATCTGTGTCGCCTTGCGCCAGCTCGGCAGAGCGTGCCGCATGTGAGGCACGCACGTCAGCTACGTCGCGTTCCAGGCAGCGCATGCGCGCTTGCAGAGCCGGAAGCTCGTCGGCAACCGCCGCAGCCGCTAACTCGCTCCACGTCTGCCAGGTAGCTTCCTTAGGCACCAGCAAGTTAACCTGCTGGCAGCCATGCGTGCGTAGAATGCAAGCAGAGGAAGCAGGGAGCATGTCACATGCTCGCATGCTCCTTCCCCAATGCATGTTAGGGGTGTAGCGCGCGCCTGCTCCAGCGCTGTGTGCAGGGACCGGACTGCCTCGTGCGCGCCTGCCCCGTGCTGTTCTACAAGGCTCGTGTATGCAGCCATGCGCTTCTTCTCTGCATGCAGTGTGCGCTGCAGCAGGCCTTGCTGTTCTAGGAGGTCGTCCGTGTATGCGTTCAAGCTCCTGCGCAGGGAGGCGATCTTGACGAGGGTCGCAGGAGCGCGCCTGCAACCTACGCACACAAAGCGAGGCCGCACGCTGGCATCAGCTCCTCGTCAGGCTCTGGGGCGCGGCAGCCGCTCGCGACATCATGCTGCAAGCAGCACAGCTCGCTCTCCAGGCTGGCTTTGCGCGCCTTGAGCTGCAAGAGCTGCCGGCGCTCCAGCTCCTGCCAGCACATAACGATACGTGCCAGCTGTGCGGGAGAGTGCAAGCTGTGGCTTGCTGACGCACCTGCAGCTGGCGGTCCTGCTTGACGTCAACGCACAAACGTGTGTGAGCAAGCTCTTGCGCCTCGAGCTCGGCGCGCCGCGCCTGGAGCAGCACCTGCAGAGGCGCGCCCTGTGCTCAGCGCGGCGCACGCAGGGCACTGGGTGCTGCAGCTTCTGTCGTACCTCCAGGTCGGTGATGCGCAGCAGCCAGGCCTGCACGATGTCCTCCATGCGGGCCTCGGGGACACAGACATTCCCACGAGCTTCGTGCTGGCTGATGCAATGCAATGACCTAGGCATCAAACCCGGTCTAGATTAGTCAAAGCGTCGTCCGATTTTGAAAAAGCAAATAAAAAAAGCGCGGCCAAAGCGGCAGTCTGCCGATCAGCAGCGCGCACTGCTGCGGTCTCTGAATGGATGCTGAGCGCTGCGTAGAGGCGGACGTGCAGCGCTGCGTCGAGCCTGCCTTCAGGACGCTGGCCTGGTATGACCTGGCGTCGAGACTTGTGTACAGACACTGGACTGTGGCGCTGCTGCAGGAGTACCCTGACACTGGACGCAGCTGACTTTGTGCTGGTACAATTCCGCGCAGGCAGGTATCAGTGTGCGGCCTGGCCTGGCTGGCGCTGTGCTCCGGGCTGTGGCTCTTTGCGGCATCACGGTCCAACAGCAGCGCAGCAGTGAGGCTGGACACCCTGGCCGGCCTCCCGAGGGCGCTGACCAGCGTGCGCGCCTGGCACTGATCGCAGCATGTCTGCAGGGTACAGGTGCTGTGCACAGAACTTGGTGTAGACGCCTGCTGAACTTGAGCCTGTTAGCGGCACTGCTGACTCGCGTGCTGTCCCACTACTCCCTGTCTGACTTGTTGACTACCTGACTTTGTATGGGAAGGTGCTTTTGGTTGTGCACTGCTCAGTGTGTCGGTCCTTACGGGGCGTGCAAGGACGCATAACAAAGTATGTCAGGCCCTTGAAGAACACGGTTTGTACACAAAGTATTCTGTGATTGCTACAACTGTATGGCGCCGGTATGGGCGGTAGCTGTTGGTGCCAAGTGTTAACCAATCAGCAGCTTTTTAAAGACAACAATAACGGTCATGACTATCACTGCTACGCCGAGCAGCATGATGCAGAGCACAAGGCGGCTCTGCTTCTGCGACTTCTCTGCCCGCACGAGCTGTTTTACACCCTCGTCGACCTTGGACGCCACCTGCACAGAAGCTGCAAGCAGTCAAAGCACGGCCCTGTTGCCTCAGGACCACCAACGCGCACGCACTGCCGCTTGCCTCGCTCGCCTGCGTTGCCCATGATAGGAAGCGCTCGTTCGCCAGGGGCTTGCAAGGAAGCAGGCCGGCGCGCCTGCTCCATGTTGTAGTCGATGCGGTCCAGGATGGTGCCCTGGTCGATCACCAGCACCGACAGGTCCTTCATGATCTGGCCCAGGTCGGCAATCGACTGCAGGATGTTGCGCACTTCGCGGTCGCGCTCCTCGGCGAGCGCATTCGCGCTGTCCACCTGCAGGGCCTGCCGCGACACAAGCACAGTGGGGCCCCCAAAAAGTGGACATGCATGGCGTTGTGCATGGCAGCCGGCAGACGCATGGCACATCACTCCGGTACATGAACATGCAGCATGCCATGTGACTTGACAGCATTTGAGCATGCCCTTTGCCTTGGCAGCATGCGCAGGACGACTGCAGCCAGTTTGCAGGTACATGAAGTGTAGACCGCAGGGCCCAGCAACAGCAAGCCCATGCTGTCCAGCACACACAGGCCCCAAGCGGCTCCAAGAGGTTTGGCACCCCCAGAAACGCACAAAGCTTGCCCCCGCATGGGCTAAAAGCACGTGCCTGCATGTCTGAGAATCCTGGGTCCAGGTCATCGTCGCCGGCGCGCCCGCCCGGCGCCGCCTCGTCGAGCACCGCAAAGCCGCCGCTGCCAGGCGCCGGCGCGGCCGCGCGCAGCTTGGTCAGGTACGCCTTCTGCTGCTTGCGGAACGCGAGCGAGAGCTTCTGCAGCTCGATTGCCAGCGTGCGCTGCACGTTCTGCTTCACCTGCGCCGCGCGCGCGCCGGGCGTCAGCCGGCGCGCGCCCGGGACGCGCCGCGTGCCCCTGCGCCTGAGCCTTTAGACCGCTGCGCGGCAGGTCAGCGCTCTCGCTGACAGGTGAGGGCAGCTGCTGCAGAGGCCATGCACCTGCGACGTGCCGCATGAGCGGGCACCAAGGCAGGCAAAGATATCACAATTCATGTGCTTCAACTTATGACTCAACTCACGGCGCACAAGAGGACAGGACATGCCACAGACCCTGAACCAATCGCACACCAGCACATACTGATATTGCTCGTTGCTAGCTGCAGGCGGGCCAGGGAGGAACAGCGCGCCGGGCGGGCACCTTCTCATCGGCCTCGCTGGACGACGTCCCGGCGCCAAACTGCTGCAGGCGGCCCTCGCACTTGCGGAAGAGCCGCGTGATGTCCTGCGTCAGCACCTCGATGTCCACCTCCGCGCCGCCGCTGTCATCGAAGCTGGGTTCCTCGGCCAGAGCGAGCCCTTCAGGCCACCGCAGTGCCGCAGCACACGCTGTTGTGCTGGACGCAACGCTCAAGACCGCAAAAATGCTGTAGCAATGACGTCCTCTGCATAATACAGCGGCCGGTCCAGCGCTGGTCTCCACTGAGCTCAGCCAAGTGATGCAAGAAGCGGACGCGTGAAGCAGTCTCGCTAGCTGCCACACGCACGTGCGCTGCCCTTACTCTCCCCACACAGGTGGCAGGTTGGACAGAGTAGCAGCCATGACATTTGCTCAACCGGCCTGTCCTTCTACGGAGCTCAGCAAGAACGGCCGCCCAGGTAGGCAAGCAGGCAGCCGCGGGCCGCGCCTGGTCAGCGCCGCGCGGCCGTGCAGCGCGCGCAGCTCGCCCATCTTCTGCCGCACGGCAAACATCTCCGTGCGGATGGCCTCCTTGAAGTCGACATAGCGCGGCGGCAGCGCGCCCGCCACGCCCGCCGCGCCCAGCTCCGCCGCGCTCGCGCCGCCATCCGCGGTGCTGGCCAGCGCCGCCTCCAGCAGCCGGCTGGTGCCCCTGGCCGGCACAGGCGCGCGCGCCTTACTTCAGCGGACAGCGTGTGGCGCGAAGGGCGCAGCAGCGCCCTGGACACCACGCCATCAGCGTGCCGGGCAGCGCCATCTCAACCAGCCAACAAGCTCTGGAGGCGCTCTGCGAAACAGTGTGACCCAGAGTGCAACCCCGGCCACCCGCCACCGCCATGCTTCTGCAAGTCTTTGCAGGTTTGTGGCGTCAAGCGGCTTGCCAGGCGAAACAGAAAGCTAGTCGGCCCGCCAAGAGGTGAAGAATGAGCTCGTTTAGCAACAGCAACCTCCAGGCACTAGGAGCAGGAGCAACATGGCTGAGTGCACAACCACCAAGAACCAGGCAGCATTACGCGGTCGCGTGGGGCACCACAATAGCGGTGGTAATGCGGATGCGGGGGGGCGCACTTCTCCGCTTGCCTGCTGGTCGGCGAGCTGCCCGGCAAGCCGATTGGCCGCGTGGCGCCCCGCGCTTGGTTTCGATATTTCAGGAACAGCTCCGTGCGGTTGCGCGTGGCGCCGATGGTCGTCCCGCCGCCGCTCATCACAGCTTGCGCGCTGGCCGCTCACCCAGGGTGACCCATCGCTTCACTCACGGCTGGTCTGCGAGCGCGTCGGTCTGCAATGGCAGTCTGCCACGGCCGACCATGCAGCACAGCGCACACAGCAGGCGCTAGACAGCCGGCAGGGCTGTGCCTGCAGCTACACACCTCTCCCGTGCTGGTGGGACTGCTCGAAGCAGCACAGGCACTTCGGCGCAGGAGCTGGGCTTTCCTTCACTAGCTCCTTACTTGCGGACAGCACACGCCTAGTGCCTAGACAGTCCTTGCCCCGTTTACTGGTGCAGTGAAGGTGTAGAGTGCTGAAACACTGTTTCAGAAACAGATACCAGTTCAGCTTCACTCAGCTAGGTTGCAAGAGGTCAACCGACTGCAAACCGTGGGGCTTGCTTGAAGCAGCTCGCTCCCTGTTCACTACTACAGAGGGCGTTGCAGCAGGAGCGTCAGCTGCAGGTGCGCTGCGCTTTGCGCACGCCTAGCGCAGTGCTGCCGCCAGGATCTCGGGAGGTGGATGTTGCAGGTGCGGCCGCGCATGCGCGCTCGCCCTGCGTGCGGCCAGGCACCAGCGCGTGCGTGAGACCTGACAGGCTGCGGCGCGCGGCAGGCTCTTGGCTGGGGCTGCAGCGCGCTGCAGGTGGGACTGCCGACAGCGGGCGGCGTGGCTGAGTGAGGGAGCGGCGGCGCCGGGGGCCGCGCGGCGGGGCAGCCAGGGTCGGGCGCATGGGCTGGCCGTGCGAGGCGGAGTTCCAGGAGCTGCTGGCGCGCTGCACGCGCAAGGCGTCCAAGGGGCTGCTGGATGAGCTTGCGGGGCTGGCGGTGGGCGATGACAAGCAGGTGCGGCTGGCCTCCTGCGGCCGGCGCTGCCTACTGCTGGCCCAGCCGTATATGATACCGAGCGGACGGCGTGCGCGCCTCTGCGCCGCATCAGGAGACTGCCGCCCGAGCGGCATGCGCGGCACCGCGTGACTGCACTCAACAGTCAGTTCTCACAACAAGCCCCTCCGCTCACTGCTTGTGACCGCTCAGGTGGCTTCCGCGCATGCGTGCGCGCGGTATGCTGCCCGCCCCGCCAGAACGGCGCTTACCCTGCTCGTTGTAACGCGCAGGCCTACAAGCTGGTGGCGGCGCTGGTGGAGAAGGCGGTGGGCCGCGCCGCGCCGGAGCAGCGCCTGAACGTGCTCTACTCGCTGTCCGCGATCTGCCGGCGCTCAAAGGCGCTGCGCGGGGCCAAGGACAAGTATGGTGCGTTCAGTGCCGGCTACGGAGAGCTGGCTGTGGGCTGCCCCGGGTGCCACGCGCTGTTGGCAGTACGCTTTGGTACTCCAAGCCGTGGAACCGCTGCAGCTTTTCAGTTGTGCCCAAGCGCCAGGCTACCTGGTTTTCAGTGCCCCGCTGTATCGCTCTGGCGCACAATTGGCGCGCGCGCGGAGTGCGACGCAGCTAGGGAGCGGCTGCCGAGGTAGGGAGGGTCACAGTCTGATGTTTGGCCTGTCAGCTGGTTGCCACTAACACCGCGAGACAGGTGGGAGCTATCTCCCACCTGTCGTGCGGGGTAAATGGCGGGTTTTGAAGACCGCTTAATCTGCATAATGGAGGGCGGCTAACGTGGCGCGACTGTGTGTGCGCGGCAGCGGCGCGCTTCGAGCCTGGGTTGGCCAAGGTGGCGACGCACATGGCGGACGCGCCCGACGCGCACGCGGTGCGCGGTCCCGGCTGTGAGCGGCGGCGCAGAACTGTCTTTCACGGCCAAGGCTCACAGGCGGCGCGCGACCGGCCCGCGCGTGCTCAGCCCATAGAGCGAGCGGCCGGCGGCGGCGGCTCGGCGGTCCCCTCATGGTGAGGCTCTCGGCGGCGCTGGCGCTACAGGCAGGGCAGGACGGGCCCATGTGCCCTACCCTACCTCAACCCTGGATGCCGTGGGACGCACTGAGCGGCCGCCCGCGCGCAGGCCCAGGTGGCGAAGCTGGCCGCGCTGTGGCGCCGCGAGGGCGTGTTCAGCGAGGCAACGTGCGCGCTTTTCCGCGTCCGCGCCGCGCCTGGCGCCGCGCCGCCCGCGCCGCCCACCGCGCCTGCCGCGCCGCGCTTTGCCGCGCTGGCCGCGGCGGCGCCCGCCACGGCGCCGCCCGTGGTGCCGTGGTTGGGGCCTGGCGCAGGGGGGGCAGGGGGCCGCGCGGGCGAGGGCGGCCGGGGCAGCCTGGTGCCGCAGGGGTCCGCGGCCCCGGTCGCCGGCGGTCGCGCCGCGGCGCCGCCCGCGGCCGCGGCGGCTGCCAGCCACGCCGGCGCCAGGTGCATCTTGTCTGCCGTCAACCTATGTCGCTGCTCTTTTTAGCTACCATGCAGTGCTGTCTTACATGGTCGGCTCAGGGTATCGGCTCAGGGTCTGTGGCTGTCGAATGGGCATTGCTTGTGACGTTCACTTGCGTGTTGACCTCGGCGGCTCCACTGCTTTCGCAGCATACTGCTCACACGGGTGTGTGCATGTTCAGCAGGCTGGCTCCGCAGCCCGGCGCGCTCGCCGCGCTCAAGGCCGGCAGCGCCCAGAGCGCGATGTACGACCCCTTCACAGCCGACTTCTCGCTGCCGTTGCCCCCGGCCGCCGCCGCGCCCGCCCCGGGCGCGCCGCCGGCCGAGGCCGACCCTGCGCGGAAGCGCGCGCGCACGTCGCGCTGGGGCCGGCCGATTGCGGCAGATCTAGAGTCAGGGTTGGGTCATGCAGGCGACAAGGGCGCTGCGTGCCTGGGAGGCGGTGCCGCCAGCTCGGACACGACCAACACGAGCAAGAGCAGCAGCAGCGCGGGGCTGGGCGCCGCCCCCCCCTGGCACGGCGGCGAGAACGGCTCTGCGGACGGCCCCATCCCGGGCCTGGCGCCGGGGCCGGTGCCGGGGCTGGGGCGGGCGCCGGCGTGCGCTGCCGCGCCGCCCGTCGCGCGCGCGCCGCCCGGGCCGCCTGCGGTCGACCAGCCCCATGCAGGGCCGGCGTCCGGACGCCCAGCAGCAGCCGACGCGAGCCTGGCGGCGGACGGCCGGGTGAGCGACGCTGTCGCGGCGCTGCAGGATGCAATGGCTGCGCAGCAGGACCCGGCGCCGGCGCGGGCGGCCGGCGCCGCGGGCGCGCCCGGCCCCGAGCTGACCTTCGACCTGGGGCCGGAGCTGCGAGCCGCCTGGGGCCTCCCGCACCCGGCCGACGCCAGCGCACAGCGTGCGCCAGCTCAGTCGCACGGCGGCGGCAGCGGTGAGGGCAGCAGCGGCGGCGCGCCTGCCGCGGAGCCCGTCGGGGCCCGCGCCGGTGCTGAGCCTGGCGCTACGGCGGCGGCGGCGGCGGCGCCGCCGCCGCCGCCGCCGATGCCGCCAGCGCACGTTTACGCTGTCGGACAGGCTCAAGTGCAGGCGCAGCCCCTGCAGGGCGGCTGGGGCCCGCCAGGTCTGGCGGCGGCCGGCGCGCATGCGGGGCCGAGCCCTGCAGGATGGGGCGCGCTGCACGGCGCGTTTCACGGCGGGTACGCCGCGGCGCCCGACCTGACGCTCGTGCAGCCGGCCTGGGTTCCGCCCGCGCACCCTGGAGGGTACGGGGGCCACTTCGGGCATGCGCAGCTGGCCGCGCCGCCCGGCAGCGGCTGGGGCGGCTATGCGCAGCAGCACGCGCCGTACGCGGGCACGTTCGGGGCTGCGTACGGCAATGGCGGCGCGCACGCGCCGGCGTGGCCGCACGCCGCACCCGCGCCGCCGGCCGTGTGGCGCGCAGCGGCGCCGCCACCCGGGCAGCCGCGCCCTCTGGTGCTGCCGCTGCCGCGGACGCTGCCGCGGCCGACGCAGGCACTCAGCGGCTGGGCGCAGGCGCAGCGGGCGGGCGGGCAGGGGGCGGCGAGCGTGACGGCGGCCGGCGGCGATCGCCCGCACGAGAACCCTGGCGGCCAGGCTGATGCAGGGGCGGCGGCGGCGGCGGCGGCGGCGCCGCCGCCGCCGCCGCTGCGGCAGTCAGCAGATGGGCAGGCGGCCGCTCAGACGGCGCCGGCAGCGGTGGCGCCTGGTTCGAGCGCGCGCGGCGGCGCCGCTGCGGCCTGTGGAGCCGGAGGCAGGCGTGCCGCGCTGCTGGAGCTTGTGGAGGCCGGTGCGCTGCACGACGACGCAAGGCAGGGCGCAGTGGCATGCGGGGGCGACGAGGCGGGTGCCGCCGAGGCGGAACCTGGCGGCGCTGACGGCTCTGGGGCGCTGCCGGTCGCCGAGGAGCCCGCGGCGGGCCCTGCGCCAAAGCATGCCGGCGCCAGCGACAAGGCGGCCCTATGCGCCGCTGCGCTCGCAGGCGACGCGCAGGCTGCCAGCAAGCGCGCGGCGGCCGCCGCGCCGCCCCTGCCGCCGCAGCCCAACACGCCCAACGGGCGCGCGGCGTCTGCCGGCGTGGCGCCTGCGCCCGACGCGCTCGGCGCGGCGGCGCACCCCAACCCCGCGCCTGTCAAGTCCGGCTCGCCCGGCGCGCCGGCGTCGCCGGGCGTCGCGGAGGCCGTGCCCGCGCAGGGCGCCTCCGACCTGTCGCCCGAGGCGGCTGGCGGCGACGAGGATGAGCCGGACGTGCAGTCGGCGGGCGGCGCGCTCCCCGACGCAGGCCCCGGCCCGGTGCCCGTTTCCGCGCCTGCGGCGCCCACTGCGCCGGCCGTCGCGGGCGCCGCGGGCCCGCCGGTGCCGCCGCCGCTGCAGCTGGAGAGGCTGGCTGAAGAGACCGCTGACACTCGGCGGGCGGCTGACGGCACCCCTGAGTCGCCGCCGCAGCGGGCGGCGGCGCCGGTCGCTGAGCTGGGCGGCGGGGGCGGCCGGCGGCCGGCATCGGCTCAGCAATGCCAGCAGGAGGCAGGGCCAACCTCTTCTCATGCTGAGCAGGCGGCAGCGGGACGCGGCGCGCCGGGCGATGGGGGCGACGGCGCGCTCGCGGCCAGCCGCGAGCTGCAGCAGCCCGGCGTAGCAGGGCCGGCTGAGGGCTCAGGGGACCCTGGCCGGGAAGCCGAGCCTGACAGCGCGCCGCGGCTCCGTCATGAGCCTGCGCAGAGCTCAATCGCTGGCAGGCTGGACGGGGAGGCCGTGTCTGCGCAGGAGGCCGCTCGGGCGCTCGGGCCGGAGCGGGCGGCGGCGGAGCCGGCGGCCGCCGCCGGGCCACCGAGCGGGCCGGCGGCTGCTGGGGCGCCTGATCAGGCGGCCCTGCTGCAAGACCCAGGCGCCCTGCTCGCGGCGGCGGAGCGCAGCTTGGCGGCGGGCGGCTCAGACCTGGACGACCTGTGGGCGGGCCTGCCCGGGCTGGACCTGCCGCCGCTGTCGCCGGGCGGCCCCGCGGCGGCGGGCGCGCGCGGCCGCTTCTTCTGAGCGGCTGGGGGACTTGACGGTGGCGGCGGCGGCCGTCGGGCGGACCCGCTGCTGCCAGCGCCTGCGGTCGCCTTGGCGGCCGCGCGACTCATGGGGCTCTGCTGGCTGCGTGGTGGGCCTGGGCGCCGGCGAACCTTGGCTCGGTGGGCGGCCGCGGCCGCGTCTTCTTGCAAGCAGCGAGCAGCATTGCCGTGATCGCGGGGCTTCCCTTTGAGTGCGGCGTCGCTGTCGCCGGGCGCTGCCTGCTGCAGACCGCCCGCGGCTGCTGCGTCTGAGCCACAGCGGGGACACACACGGGCTGTGGCGCCTGCCGGTGCCACCCAGTGCGCAAGGGCTGTGATGTGTGACAAATACCTTCCCTGCCTTTTGTGCTCCTTAACGTAGCTGCAAGCTGTGGTGACCTGAAGACATGCATGCGCCTGCAGGCAGTGATGTCCTGTTTCCCGAAATTGCACTTTTTGACATGTTTGCATGGAGGCACACATACGGCCGAGGCGTCTGCTCTCTGTTTCATGAGAGCGTACAGGAGGTGCGCAGTGCAGCCCTTGCCTGGGCTGCATGTGTCGGCTGGTTACGAAGACGTGCTGTTGGCTTTAGGTGTCCTACCAAGCAGTCCCATACAGCGCGAGACAAGGCACAGCGGCGCATGCATGGCAGTGTCAGTTGGCATGGCTTGCTCCTGGCCACTCTCTACCCCAAAGCCCCAAAGCGGAAGCCGCATGTTCGTGTCTGTCTGCACGTTCAGGCGCGCCAAGGTCATGACGCCCCTTCTGCAACGCCCCCACCATGCTGCTGCACGACCCTGGTGCATGCGCTCGCAGACATGCATGTTGCTTCCCAACATGGCCTTCTCATGGTGCACTCACAGCTCCAGCACATGAGTTCCATGCCGGTCACGCCCGCCGGCCTTTACGTCGCTGACTGCTGTGTACCAGGGCGTCCAAGGGGCGCAGCGAGCAGCGAGCAGTGTTGCAGTTCCTTTCGGGCACTCCGATGCTCCCAAGCAGCTCTGCAGCGCTGCATCGCCATGCAGCGGCTCTCAGCAGCGGCTGAGCAGCCGTCCTAGCGCATCAGGTTAGGGAATGTCAGGTTGACAACGTCCCAGGGACAGCACCGCACTGTCCTGGGAAAGCGCTCTGGCACGCACGGTGGCATGCGGCGCCACGGCCATGCTGAGGTTGCCAGCGGTCCCAGCTTGCGCGGGCGACCCGGGGGCAGGGGCCTGCGGCCGGTGCGGTGCGGGGCGTCGCCGGGGCGCTAGGAGGCGCGGCCGCGCAGGCACTCGGCGGTGCAGCGCTTCAGGCAGGCGTCGTTCCACGCCGGCACCTGGTGCAGGTTGGTGCACACCGCGCGCTGGCACGCCTCGTTGCAGGCGTCCAGCGCTGCGCGCCCGCGCGCGCACTCTTTCTGCAAGCAGCGCCGCGAGCAGCACTCCCCGCAGCACAAGTTGGCAGGCACACGGCTGCGGTGTCTGCCATCCTGTACTCAGCTGCTGCCAGGAAGCGCTTCACACAGCTTGGACGGCCAGTGCTTTGGCCGGCCAGTGCCTGGAGACAAACCAGGCCTCAAGCACAGTGCTGCGCTGGCAGGGAGTAAGCTGACCGAAGAGAGCAGGCCCAAGGTGGCGCTGCGGCGGGGCGCACAGCCGACGCCGCACACGGTGACGCAGGTGCCAGGCGTGGGGTCCTTGGCCAGGCCGCCCATGCGGCGCAGCAGGCGGTTGGACGTGCACACGCGCTCGCAGACAAAGCTGGGATCTGTGCTGTCCTCCTCACTGCCGGCCCGGCATACCCAGCTCAGGAGTGCGCCGTCCGCGCCTCAGCGTGCACACTTGAGCCCACTGATGGCTGCAGGCCGAGGGCAAGCCAGTCAGGACACAACAGCAGACGTCTGTGGCAGCGGCAAGCTGTATCAGGTGTGAACACACTCCCCGAGTGCGTGACAGGCCAGCCACGCTGCAGCACAGGCGGCGCCGCGCCTGTATGAGCGCGCATCCTCCTTCTTTGCCTTGCTCCTGCCGCCCACCAGGCCCTTGACGATGACGCCCGGCACCGCCAGACCCACAGCCCACCAGGGCTGTATCATGGGTGGCGCGCAGGCGCCAAAGCGTGTGCAGGCTGTGGGTGTCCAGGTGCGGCCTACAACGCTGCTGGGGGCCTGTCTCTGCTTAAGCTGTATTTAGTTGTCAACACCGATGGTCCACCGCGCGTGAGCTCTGTCTTGGCAGAGGCAGCTGCAGGTGATGACAGCCCCGGGCCTGACAGCTTAGGTAGGGTCCAGGCAAGCAACACAGCGTTGCAGCGAACGCTCGCTGTGTCTGTTTGCTCGCCCTTGCTGGGGCAGAAGTGAGGGAGCGGGATGGGGCAGGGATGGGGCTGAAGGCACGCCGCGGTCCATCTCTGGCCGTGCGGCTGAGCAGCTTCAACCATCCAAATGGCGACCTGTGTTCGTTTGTGCATGGGCATGCGTTCAACCACGCCGTGAACGTCCTGCTGCCGCTGCCGGACAGGGCCGAGCCTGAAGCAGATGCCGCGACCGCCGCCGCGCTTGCCGCCTTTGCCGCCGCTGCCGAGGCTGTTAGCGCTGTGCAGTTCTGCGCGGCGCGCGTGGACCTGTGGGCGCTCGCGGACGCGGACTTCATCAAGGTGTCGCACAGTGCTGTGCGGCATGGGCCAATGCACCCCACAGCAGCTCATGGGTGCCAGACGTTGCAGGCCGCCGTGAGTGGCGCGGCGTGTGCTGCTCGGACAGGGAAGCAGCCAAATCTGGGGCGGTCCGCGCAGGCGCATGTGGCGGTTGACGAGGGGCCCCGCATCATTGCTGTCAGCGCCAACACGCCGCTGGACCGCACCGATGGCGCGGCGCTCACGCCCGACGGCCGCCTGCACCTGGCGCTCACGCGCGGCGCGCACGAGCGCCTGGGCCTGGTCGGCGCGCGCTCGCGGACCGGCGCAGGTGCTCCGCGGTTCCCCCTGTCTTTGCGGGTCAGTGTCGGGGGCGGGTTGTCGCTTGCGCGGCGTGCGGTGACGCCTTGCCACAGTGCACAGTGCACCCTTCAGGCTCGACGACGCGTCCAGGTCCTGGCGCACTGTCTGTTAGTTGAAAGCGCATGCATGGGGTGGATGATAGCATGCACTCATGTTCTTGCCTGACGCCCTGCGCCGCATGCATGCATGAGCACCGCAAGAGCCAAATTGGCCTCCAGAGCCACTATAGCCCACTTGCTGCCTCGACGCACCGTTGAGCACCCGGTGCCCTCAGTGCAGTCCTTGCTTAAATGGCCTGTCTTCCCGAGCGTCGACAGGCGTCATCTCACATCACCCCGTGCCTGGCTGCTCCTCAACAAACACACAAGTGAGCTCACCAGCCCTGCGCGGCTGCAGACGGGTACCGGGTGGTGGTGGACCTGGCGGGGCGCGCGTTCCACAGCGCCAGCCCCTTCTACCACAGGGTGCGTGCTGTTACCCTACCCTATCCACGGCTCAGGTCGGGCCCTATCCACGGCTCAGATCGGGCTTGCGGCAGCGCTGTGGGCGCCGCGAGCGGTGCCGAGGGGTTCCCGGGCGGAGCACCCACCTGCCTTGAAGGGAGGCAGCTGTGGGTGTGAGGGCGGCCTGGCGCCGTGCTGTGCTGGCTCTTGCTGTCGTGCCCACCGTGGAGGTGTGCGGCTGTTTTCGCAATGCACGGCACACACAACCCCTGCCTGTCGTGCATGCAGCCAGTTGCACACAGTGACAGCAGCTGGACCCTGCAAGTCTGCATGCATGGTGCATGTCACCAGGTGTCATACGTGAAGGGTGTGTGCCAAGCTTGTCCGCTCTTACGCGGCTGCGCCTGCACCGCCGCCGCAGGCGTGCAGTCGCTTGTTGTGAAGCTTCATGAGAGGAGGATGCAGCTTCTGAGCGTGCCCGGCCGGGACGTAGCGCGCGCGCGCGACAGGTGCAGGACGCGCTGCGCGAGCGCGCGCAGCCGCTCGACCTGCTCTGCATGGCGGCGCGCGGGCGGCCGCGGGGCGCCGGCGGCCCGGACCCCGACCCTCTGCCCGCGCTGCCGGACCTTGCGGGGCTGCCCGGCGTGCACGCCTGGGCCCCGCAGCGGCTGCAGCACTCATGCTGCCAGCGGCCGCCGGCGGCGCTGCCGGACCTGGCCGCCTGCCTGCTTAGGGCTGGCGCGGCGGCCCTCTTCCCCGGCGCCGAACAGGCCGCGGAGCCAGCGGGCGCCGCGGAAAGCGTTGGCGAAGCACGCGGGCAGGGCGGCGCGCCTGGCGTGGCGAGCGGCGAGGCTGCTGAGCGGGTGCAGCGCGGGAGCCCTACAGTGCGGCGGTCTGTGCCGGATCAGCCGGCGGGCGCACACGCGGTGCCCGGGTTGCGGCGGGCCGGCGCAGACGCGGCGCACGAGCAGGGCGTGCCCGCGGGCGTGCTAGCCGCGGTGCACGAGTGGCTGGGCGCGCAGGCGTGCGCGTTTGCAGGTGAATTTGGCCTGTCGACAGAGCCTCACGTAGCTACTGCATAGCTCGGCGGCTGGAATGTCTGGCCTATGGAGGCACTAGCTCGAAAGACATGATTCTGCTTGTAGCGCTTGCTGAACAAATGGATGATGTTCTGTGGTCAGTGCCTTGTTGTGCGGCCTCGCACTTGTTGGGGCCAAAGGCAGCATGCTTACTCGCTGGTTTCGAAAGGACTCATGATGACCCAAAGCACTGTGTCGGGGCTGCTGGGGTCGCAGAGCCCGATGCCGACGCCGCAAGCGCGTCAGCCGACCTGCCGGCAGCACCAGAGATGGCGCTCACGCAGCACCTGTGGCGGGGCCTGCTGCCCAGCGAGTGCGTGGAGCGCCTGATCGACGCCGGCCGCGGCCTGCTCGCCGCCGGCGCCTGTCCGTGGGCGGCTGTGAGCGTCTGGTGCGCCCTGAGCCGACGCTGAGTGGGGTGGTGAACGCCTTGTGTATGCACATTCGGACCGCTCACCAACTGTGCTCATCGCCACATGTCCATCTTCAAATCTTACCCACATGGCCAAGGGTGTCATGTGCGCAAGCCTTGCTGTGCTCCATGGTTTTTACACGAGATACGCTTGCCTCATTACCGGGGTATTGCTGCCGGTCTGACAGCATGTGCCAATCTATGTGCACCGCGCAGGAGGCAAGATTGCAAGGGCTTTCGAAGTGATGCCAGGGGTGTTGCTGAATGGATTTGCTGCCATGCCTGCTTGCAGATTTTCATTTCACGGTGTTCAAAGCTAACACTGACTATCTTTGTGTTGCTGCGCAGGGGCTTTGGAGACGCGCCTGTGTCCTGGCGCGGCGCTGAGCACGGGCGTGCCACTTGCGACGGTGGCGGCGGCGAGAATGACTACAGTGTCGTGCTGCTGCCGGGCGGGCAGTATGTGCTGTTCGTAGCCAGTGGCGCAGCCGATGGCTTCACCAAGTTTTGACACTTGCTTTTACTGTTCTTGCTGTACTAGCACCAACACTGACAGGAACTTCAGCAGAATCTTTAGGGGCATGAGCGTCCAGAACTGCTGTGTTGTTTTCCTGGATAGAACTACATGTGCATGCTGTATTGAACTGGTGAAGTGGAGGCATTGTGTCTTGTCATGGTCATGCATGTCGGAACACATGTTGAGGGTCAGCTTAGTCTGCTGCACACTCTGCCCATCCGTGTGGTTGCTTAGCCTTTTGTGCATGGGATGTGTTGCAGCCAAGAGGCACATTTCAGTAAATGTTGTCATTCCATGAGGTTACAGGACCTCCCCTAAAGCTGTCCTGTTGGAAGCAAGTGTTTGCAACTCCCTCGCACCACAATGAGACTGACCTTCCTGACGGTGCGCCACTGCCCCAGCGGCCTGGCTCACACCAGCCGTTCACTGAGGCTCGCGCATGCACACGCTGAAGGCCAGCACGACATGGGTGGGCCTCCCTCTGGACTGCCTCTGGCCTGCATGGCCTGCCAAGAGTTGTTGCTCGCCCGAACTACTGAGGTGCACAGGCTGTCCACCAGGCAGGCTTGATGGCATGCGCTTACGTCATCCTAACAATGAGGCCCGCTTTGCTGCCTATCTCGTTGTCAGGCCTGCACTTGCTCCTCTTTGACACATTGCCAAGAGCATGCACAAGCGAGCGCAGATGTACGTAATAGAACGCAGCACTTTCAGGTCAGACTCTTGGATGCATGATCATGCGTCTGGCTGCCAAATATGCACCATTGTGCTATTGCCTATAATCTGTGTCAATACCGCATAGTCAGCAGACACAAAGGAGTGAGTGAGTCCCCACACTCATGTGTCATGCTAAGGCCGCTTGCGCAGCGCCTGACACGCACGCCGACACCACAAAGACCGGGGCGCCGCGCGAGCACTTTGGGAGCGGTCACGAAGCGCGCGTGGAGGCCGGCAAGAAGGGCGGCCACATCTCGGGTGCGGCCCTGCGCACACATGGCTGCCTCCTCTGCCAGCTGTTGGCGCCTCCATGTGCGCGCTGGGGCTTGTGGGCTTGGACTTAGGCATGCTGCGCTCGTCAGCCTGGCGGCTGGGCCCATCCTGGCAACATATGGTGTCCTTGAGCCTGTTTGCGTGGTGTTGCTGCATGCGGAGTGGGCAGCAGGCTACCTGCATGCGCAGCATGCCCACCTCATCCGAAGCGCATGGCAGCAGCCATGCTGCAGGTCAGCAGCCGAGCGTCATCATGATCGCCTGCCTGCAGTGCCGGTGCCCAGTGAGCGCCATCCATGCTGTGTCAGCCAATGAGCTATGGGAGTCCTTCCAAGCGTGCCATGGCTGCATCAAAGGCAAATCTCCAGTCGCGCATCAGCAGCCATTAACAGATGATTACCAAAGCATTGCCAGGGGAAGCCCGATGACATTGTCGTGACCGCGCAGCGGAGCGCCCCGAGGAAGCCAGAAAGGAGGCTGCCCGCAAGGTGAGCATTGCAAGTGCGGGTGCTGAACATCTGTCTGAAGTTCGTTCATGACACCGTCTGCTGCACCGGCAAGTTAACTGCTCTTTCCAGGCATGGTGGGAGGTTAATTTGCTGACGCCATCTGATGGTGCTGGCAGGCAGCCCGCACGCGCGCGGAGCACCACGGTCCGCTGCTCTGATCCGTTGCTCCGCTTTCCGACCCTACTTGCACCCTTCTCAGCGCACAAACTTGCTCTGTATCGCGCAGCCAGCTTCCCTATAAAGTGTATGTGCCTGCTGTATGTGGCAGTCTGGCCATGCACCACGCTGTGAGGGCACTGGACCACTGTTGTTCTCAGGCGGCTCAGCCAGGCTGTCACACGGCATGCAGGCACCGCGCTGCATGCCGCTGCGCCAGAGAATGACGACCTGATGGGCGTGCCCACCACGGTGCCTGCCGCCAAGCAGCCTGCTCCTGGTGCGCCCGCGCCGTCATATCGCACAGGCGCAGGCTGTATGGTGAGGACTGTTGAGAAATGGGGCCACACTCGCCAATGTTAGAGGCCCCAATACATGTCAACTTCACATGCCTGTCACTCTGCTGGGCTGTCAAAATTTACCACATCACCAAAATGTTGAGGTGGCATGCCAGCGCCCCCAGCCGCTGCACACGAGGAGACAGGGGAGACGACAAAGGCTGGCTACCCGAAGGAGCACTTTGGACACGGACATGAGGTGCGCACTCCTTGGTCTAGCGGACCGCCTTTCAGTCCTTCGAGGTGCACACATGTGTTGGCAGTTGACACGCCCTGGGTGCCTCAGGCGCGGGTCGAGGCTGGTAAGAAGGGCGGCCACATCTCAGGCGCGGCCTGATGCTGATGCATGCGTATATGCCCTGTTCCTCACAGTCCAGGCTTGCTGGCACGTGCATTGCATAAGACTAGTGCACACAGAGCACCCAGTTAGCACTTTGTCGAACATATGGTGGCAGGCTCTGCAGCTTGCACTGCAGACCGCCTGCTGTACTGCCTGGCAGAGCCGCTGTTTCAGCTGAAGTCAACCTGAGGTTTGTCACTGCGAACTTGAGATGCATGAGTGCCAGTTGGCTGCATGCAACTATTGTACTAATGATGCAATTGCTCTAGCAGCCGAGCGCTCGGAGGAGGCGCGCAAGGAGACCGCGCGCAAGGCGCGCCGCCCTCGCGTCGCATGCAGCCTGTCCTGCATGCCCGCTGTCGCCTCATTGATCAGACTGGGCTGAATCTAAGCATGGCGCAGGCGGCGCGCACGCGCGCAGAGCTGTATGGTGCGCCTCTACGCGCTGCAAACAGCAGCGAGCTTGGCCTGCCTGGCATGCAGCCAGACCAGGAAGGTGCGCGGCTGTGCTGGCTGACGCCGCCGGTGCATGCAGGCGACCACCTCGACAAGGCAGATCCTGACAAGGACGACCTCTTGGACGTCAAGACCACCCTGTAAGGGCCTCGAGCAGGCCAGGGATGCAGCAGTCCTCCCCGTGTGTCTTGATTGGCTGCCAAAGCGAGCTGAAGCGTGCAGGTCTAGGACAGCGAGTGTGAGCCTGTGATGGTGCACGTAGGAGTGCGTGCACCCCCTGTTTTTTGCATTGTGTGGGAACTATGGCAGGTCAAGGGTGTGGGGTTTCTTTTTTAGTCATGTGCGAGTGCCATTGCTGCAAAAACGGGAGCCTGCCACCCCTCTCTTGCCTCTGTGCCATCATTGCTTAGGCGTTCAAGACTTTTGTGCTGCTTGGTAAAATGGCATCCGGCCCCATGAAGCCCATCTTTCCAGAGTCCCTTACACAGCTGCAAGAGGCGGACCCCGAGGTCTATGGCATCATCGAGGACGAGAAGGACCGGCAGTGGTGCGCCCCTGAGGCCGCCAGACAGGCGGCTTCCCCGGCGTGACCGGTTTGAAAGGTGATCGGGAGGGCGTGGCTTTGTGCTCGGACCGGGCGCCAACATCCGCCCTGCAACGTGCAGGAAGGGCATCGAGCTCATCGCCAGCGAGAACTTCACGTCCATGCCCGTTATGGAGGCCCTGGGCAGCTGCTTCACAAACAAGTATTCTGAGGGCCAGCCCGGCGCGCGCTACTATGGCGGCAACACCAACGTGGACCGGATTGAGCTGCTGTGCCAGCGCCGCGCTTTGGAGGCTTTCCACCTGAGCGACAAGGAGTGGGGCGTGAATGTGCAGCCATACTCTGGCAGGCGCGCCCTCACGCCTGCAGCCCTCGCGGCAAGCCATATATCACAAGTTGAGTTGCAGTACGGTCTCTATCTTGTGTGCTGCGCGCTCAGCGGCACCAGCGCGTAAAGACGGCGCTTGCGCTCTATCTTGTGCATAGCAGCCTCAATCAGCTCCGTCCTGAGCTCACAGAGGCTGTAACGAGGCAAGCACAAGGCTCCTGACTGGTGATGGAACATGCCGCCTTGATACAAAACGCGTGTTTGTGCGGGCACCTCGTTGGTCTGGGCGTGCTATACTCAAGTTCTGTGTAGCAGCTCAGCTCTTCTTCCAGTAGCGCTGAGGCTAGGGAGTCCACGCCACCAAAGGAGGCACGCCACTGCTGAGGCCTGCACACGACCACATGGTTGCGAGGCGGCAACCACTGAGGCACAGGCGCGCCATAGCTGCACGGACACCGCCCTTTGCAGCCTGACGCGCCGGCGCGCCGCGCAGCCCCGCCAACTTCGCGGTGTACACCGCGCTGCTCAACCCGCACGACCGGATCATGGGCCTGGACCTGCCCAGCGGCGGCCACCTCACGCACGGCTACTACACCGCCAACGGCAAGAAGATCAGCGCCACCTCCATCTTCTTCGAGTCGCTGCCCTACAAGCTCAACCCTGAGGTGCGCGGCGGCGGGCCCTGTGCGGGCGCTGTGCGGGCGCCTGCCGTGTGCATGCTGCCGCAGCCGCCCCGCTGCAGCCGAGGAGGTGCCGTGCCACGTGCGGAGACTGGCGGACCCCCGTGCATGCTGCAGTGAAAGCCACCGCCAGGGAGCAGTGTGTATACAACAGCGGTCTATGGGCCTAGGGTGCAGCCCTTGAGCCAGCTGCGTGGGGTAGAGAGTATGTAGCTATCAACGGGACGGCAGCCAAAGCTCAATGAAGTGACTGCAGACGCCAGCCATAACTCAATGAAGTGAGCACCCGGTGAGGAGCGCCCCCACGAGTGGGCTTCGTGACCATTACCGCCCGCCTGGTCCCGCCTAACGGCGTTTGCGCGCGTGCGGCCCTGCCAGACGGGCTACATCGACTACGACAAGCTGGAGGAGAAGGCGCTGGACTTCCGGCCGAAGATGATCATCTGCGGCGGCAGCGCGTACCCGCGCGAGTGGGACTACAAGCGCCTGTACACGATCGCCAGCAAGATCGGCGCGCTGCTGATGTGCGACATGGCGCACTACAGGCGCGAGTTCCCTCTCTCTTTCCCTCTCTGCCCCGCCGCCGCGCCGGCCCCGGCGTGAAGCCCCAGCGCAGCCAGCGAGCGCCGTCCTTGTGGTGAGCTGACGACCAGTGGCGTGCGGCGCGCGCAGCGGCCTGGTGGCGGCGCAGGAGCTGGCGCAGCCATTTGAGTACTGCGACGTGGTGACGACCACCACGCACAAGTCGCTGCGCGGGCCGCGCGCCGGCATGATCTTCTTCCGCGTGGTGCGCGCGCGCGGCCGCGCCCGGGCGCCGCGCCCCCCGCACATGCCTGTGTGGCGTACCGTGCACATGGACATGCTTGTGTCAGCACTGAGGGCTGCCCAGGCTGCCACCCCCGTGCATGTGCATGAGGCCTTGTAGAGAGCTAGTCTGGAAGGTAGAGAGTTGGTCGTAGTGAAATTGCGCCAAGGCAGCTGGAAACTCCGCTGCCGCACCGCTTCAACGAAGGCTGGGCGGGGTGGTAGGGCATGCCGGGCGCGCTGAGGGCGCGGCGCGCGCGGCGCAGGGCCCCAAGGGCGCGCGGCGCAACAAGGCGGAGAAGGAGGACACGGCGTACGACTTCAAGGACCGCATCAACTTCAGCGTGTTCCCGTCGCTGCAGGGCGGCCCGCACAACCACCAGGCGCGCGCGGCCCGCAGCGCGGCCGGCGCGCGCCCTGGTTGGCCTCGCCTGATGCGTGCGCGCCAGGCGGGGGCCCAGGCGTCCCAGGGCGGTGTTGCCGTCAGTGTCAGCCCTGATGCCGAGGCAGCCCAGCACACGGGCATACAGGAAGGAGCGGACCGACGCGGGGTACCCAGGCTCACCGCTTGCGCGCGCTGGGCAAAGCTGGGTGCTCTCGCCGTGCACTGGCGCGAGCCCGGCGTGTCGGCGCCGCGCGATTGACCGGGTCGTCCGCGCGCAGATTGCGGCGCTGGCGGTGGCGCTCAAGTACGCGGCCTCTCCCGAATTCAAGGCGTACGCGAAGCAGGTGCGGCCGCCCACCCCCTGCGTCTTACACGCGTGGAGACTGCGCCGCGGCCGCTCAGCATGGTTTGTCTCGGCAGTGTATGCAGGGCGCGCGCGCGAGTGCACCCACAGGAGCGGCACCGCCATGCTGCACATGCTGAGCATAAACCGCAGCTGTGCCGCCCGCATCTGCTGTGTTTGCTCGCCTGCCAGCCACTGCTGATGGGCGCGGCGGGGCGGCGCGCGGCAGATCCGCGCCAACGCGGTCGCGGTCGGCGCCGCGCTGACCAAGCGCGGCTACAAGCTGGTCACCGGCGGCACCGACAACCACCTCGTCCTCTGGGACCTGCGCCCGGAGGTGCGTGGATAGGGTAGGGTATTTGGTAGGGTTAGGGCTATCCCTAAGACAACCCTAAGGCAGGGCTGTCTCCAACCGTGCCTGGCCAGCGCGGGCGTGCCTGCGCATGCGTTCTCTGTCCTGCTTCCTCCTGTGTCGTGCAGCTGTACATGTGAGCGTAAGAACTGCTTGCCCAACCGCTTTGCTGGCCTCTGGCCGTGCAATACCCACGTCTTGTCTAGGTAGGAGAGCTTCAGCATGTCCATGTGCTTGACCGCAGCATCTGGGCTCATGTCAGTTTCTGTGACGGGTGTGTCCTGATGGCAGGCGCAGCGGCGCGGGGAGTGGGAGGAGACTCCTGTCAGTTCCTGTGTGGGGAGTGGGAGGAGGGACGCGCGTTGCGCCGCACACCGCCGCGCGGCGGACGCTGCGCCGCATGCGCTCACGCCCCGGCGCGCGGCGGCGCGCGCGCGCAGGGCATCAACGGCAACAAGATGGAGAAGGCGTGCGACCTGTGCCACATCACGCTGAACAAGAACGCGGTGGTGGGCGACGTGTCGGCGCTCGCGCCGGGCGGCGTGCGCGTCGGCGCGCCGGCCATGACCTCGCGCGGCCTGGTGGAGGCGGACTTCAAGGTCATCGCGGACTTCCTGCACGAGCTCGTGCAGCTCTGCCTGGACGTGCAGAAGCAGACCGGCAAGCTGTACAAGGACTTTGAGAAGTGCGGCCCTGGCATCGCGTATAACCTATCGCGTATAACCTGTAAGCTATCGCGTATAAACTATCGCGTATAACCTACGTATAACGCCCGAAAACCGGCAGCAGGTGTTGGGCGCAGGTCCTGCGTGGGCACCAGCGCAGCATAGGATGATTGCTGGTCCCATGCATCCTCTGTTTGGCGTATAGCCGCTTCCACCTCATTGGCGACCTGCTGCCTGCGCATGCGTCGGACAGCGCAGGGCGCTGCTCCACCCACGCTTTGGGGCGCGCTCGCCGCGTGCGCATGCCGGGGGCCAAGAGCAGCCCGGCCTGAGCGCGCGCCGCGCCGCGCCGGGCAGGGCGCTGCTGGTGGACCCGCGCATCCCGGAGATCCGCAGCCGCGTCGAGGCGTTCGCGGCGTCGTTCCCCATGCCCGGCTTCCACATGGGCGGCAGCGCGCCCGCCGCCAACGGCGCCCTGGCCAACGGCAAGCACTGACGGGCGCGCAGCCGGGCGCGCCGTGCTGCCAGCGACTTAGGATTAGGCCTGTGCGACAACACCGGGCGCCCGCAGTGATGGCGACGCGCCCGCCGCCAACCGCGCCACGACCAGTGGCGAGCACTGGCGGCACACAGTGGTGGGGCTCTAGGGTTGCTTACCCGCATGCGCCCTGGGGTGAGAGCACATGGCGTGATGTAGTGCATGCTCCATGGGATTGCATTGTGAGGCAGCGCTGCCGCGGGTGGTGGGGCGCAATGGATGCGGCTGGTCAGCTGGATTCGGTGTGCGGAAGCGTTGTGAGCGGCTGGAGGCGGTAAGGATGCCGCACCACGGCCGCACAGCGCTCAAGCGCACCGTGCGCACGGTAGCGTCTTGAAGTGCGGGCAGTCGGGGAGGCATGTCGCATGGCGCATGCTGGCGCTTCCCGCACTTGCACTCCCTGTGTCCTATGTTGAATGTTTTTCTTTTAGATAAAACCCTAGCGATTCTGGGTGCTCAGGGCAATGCAGGGCATCAAGACCGTCAGGCAGGATGGGGTGGGTTTAGTACTGCCAACATGTATGCCTGAGAGGCGCGCAGCATTCTGGGCCTTGTGCCCTTGGCCAGGCGGCCTAGCGGGCATGCACTCTGTTTGCAAGCAGACACATCGTGTCCGTGTCTGGTTGAGTCGGTAGCCTGAAATATACCAAGTGGCCGCCGTTGTGCAGCAGCAAGACGTCGCGCTGGACCAACACAGGACTGCCGGCCCTGCTGATTGAGCAGGCTTAGGCCAAGCCAGCCCTGCATCATTTGTTTCATGTCGCTGCTGCGGTTTGCAGCAGGCAGCAAACTGGCCAATGGGTTGCCTTGGGTGTCATCTTCCTTCCTTGCTGCGGCCGATGCGTCAGTCTTGCATTGTGAATTGCACCACTGGCTTTGGGACCATGCTGGCAACCTGCTGCCGCAGGGCTGGCGCAGACACCGAGTTGCACATGTAACGTGCCACACGTGCGTGCACTTCCTCGCCCAACATGCATCCAGCTTGGGTGCCAGCATGTGCAAAGATGTCTTGGTTGCAGGCCAGAGACAGAGCATACCATACCTGTAAGCGCACAGTGCAGGTTGTGATGCTCGCACAGATTCAAGTCCCACGACATTGCTACTATAGCACCCACAGAGGCAATGTGGCCACAACTGCGCCACACACCCGCACCTAGGCTTGATAATAACTTCCACTAGGGATTGCAGATCCATCTGCCACGCCCCGCGCGAGCTGATGGCAGTCCGTCAAGGGCAGCATGTGGAGGCTTGCGCCCCCCCGCCGCAGCAGCCTGCCCCGGAGGTGCCCCTCTCGCCGCCAAGGTGCGGACCCTGGCGGCTGCTCAGGCCGCCACCGTCGCCCGCGTCGCCGCCGCCGCCGCCCGCGCCGCCGCCGCCGCCGCCGCCGCCGCCGCCGCCCGCGCCGCCGCCGCCGCCGCCGCCGCAGCAGCCAAACCCGCACATGAAGCCGCGCATGCCGCAGCGGCAGCCGCGCGGGCCGCTGCACACTGGGCACGCCGCGCCGCAGCCGCAGCCGGTCGCCGCGGGCACGCCGCGCTCGCCGCCATCGTTATCATGCCACAGACCGCCCAGTCCCAGGAGGCGCGCTGCCGTCACGTTCACCGCGCCGGCGCCGACGTGCGCGGCAAAGTCGGCGGGCGTGAGCCCGTCGGCGGCGCGCGCGGCAAACCACGCGCCCGGCGCCGGCGCGGCGCCGGCCAGCAGGCGCAGCGCGAGCGCGCCGCCGTCGGCCGCGAGCGCGGCCAGGTGCAGCGGCGTCAGGCGCGCCGCGTCGGCGCCGTGCGGCACGTTCGCGCGCCAGGCGTGCCCCGCGCCCGCGCCCCAGCGCAGCAGCGCGTCCAGCATTGGCGCGCTCCTGCTGCGCACCGTGCGCGCGAGCAGGCCGGCGGCGCACGGCGGCCCGGCCAGCAGCTCCGACTCCACGGCGGCCACCGCGGCGGCCGGCGGCAGGCCCGCCGCAGCCGCGGGCAGCACCGCCTCCGCCAGCGCGGGAGCGCCCGCGTCGCACGCGAACGCCAGCAGCCGGCGCGCGATGCGGCCGACGCCCGCAGGCGGCTCAGCGCCAGGGTCGGCGCCGCGCGCGCCGTCAGGCAGGGCCGCGGCGCCCAGCACCAGGCCCAGCTCGGCCAGGAGGCTGTCGCAGGCGCCCGCTCCGCCGCCGGTCGCGGCCGCCCCAGCCTCTGGGGCGCCGGGCTGGGCGGCGTCAGACCTGGGAGCGCCGGGCGCGCCCACCAGCGCGCGCACCTCCGCCGCCAGCGCGGCCTGGTGCGCCGGCAGGAGCAGGAGCGGCCGCGCGGGGCCCAGCAGGCAGCCCAGCTGCGGCTCCAGCCAGGCCGCGCCGGCGCGCAGGTCGGACGTCGGGATGCGCAGCCGCACCGCGTCCCGCCCGCCGCCTGCGTCCCAGGCGTCGATCACCTGCGCCCGCAAAAGGCGCCGGCCTTGCGCCCACGCCGCATGACTGACACGCCGCATCACAATATACGCACACGCGGTGCGCGCAACTGTGTATGTGTGTGCGCGCATGTTGCACTGCCAGCACTGTGGTGAGCAGGCATGCGCTCCCGCGCCCCGCCCTAAGCGCTGGCCGTGCGCGGCGCGGCGCGCGCCGGCCGCGGGCGCGCACCCGCACGTCCAGGCAGCGGCCCTGCGCGCGGCAGACCAGCGCGCAGCCGCGCGCCGCCAGGCCGCGCCCCGTCACCTCCAGCTCCACCCAGGGCCCCCCGCCGACGCCGCCGGCCTGCTCGCCCGGCGCGTCGAGCAGCACCACGGCCGGCGCAACCGCTCCGATCTGCGGCACCTGGCGCTCCCCGTCGCCCAGCCCACCGTCGTCGTCGCCGTCGTCGTCGGGCTCCTCATCAGGGCCGCTGGCGGCTCGCCGGGCGCCCGCGGCGTGCCCGGGGCCTGCTGCGCCCTGGTCGGGCGCCCATGCGGCCGCGTCCCACACGGCCTCCACGCGGCCGCGCCGCGCCAGCGCGAGCACGGGCGCGCTGCCAGCCTGCACGGCCAGCGCAGCGGCGGCCCACGGCGCGCCCTGCGCCAGCAGGTACGCCGCCGCGCCGGCCGCGCCCGCCGCCGCCGCCGCCGCAGCGGTCGCGGCGTCCACGTGCGCCTGCGCGTCACACACCGCTTTCACGCCCAGGACTGGTCCCAGGGGTGGAGGGGAACGGGGGTTCTGCTGCGGCGGCGAGGCAGCTTCGCTGCCGGTTGGGCACGCCGCAGGCGCCAGGGTGCCGTCATATGGGCCAGCGGCGCGGCGCGGCGCAGGCGCGCGCGCGCCTGGAATGTGAGCTGCAGGCAGCCCGGCCGGATGAAGCCCTCGGCGCACGCGGGCGTGCTGTTGAGCCAGCCGCACAGCTGCTCGCGCAGGCCGCCCGGCAGCTGCGCCGGCGTGCAGTTGAACAGCTTGACCGACAGCCGCACCACCAGGCCCGCCGCCTGGCGCGCGCCGCGGCGGCCGGCGCGTCAGCCGGCTCGCACGGCTCACGCATAGCGCGACACGGCAGGCGCACACAGGGCGCTCACGTTGCACCCCCTCGAAACTGGCCGGCCAGCAGTCGCAGGAAGGCGCGCGGGTGACGGGCCCGCGTGCAGCCGCACCGCGGGGACCCGCAGCCCAAGATTTGGCGACGACAAGCACCCCGCAGCATCTCAGGAGACTTTGGTGTGAAGACGAGCCAGCGCATTCAGACAGGCTGTAATAGGGCGGCGGCTCGGCGCCAGGCAGGCGGCGCGGCGCGGTGCGGGGCAGGCCGGCAGCGCGAATGGCATTGGCAACAGCAGGCGATGGAGCGCGGCAGGGGCCGCGCCTGGTAGGCGGCTGCCGGCGGCGGGGCCGCAGCCCCCGGTCCGCCTCCGCAGGGCGCGCCCACTGGCGCCCCGTCCGTGCCGGGCGCCGCGAGGGGCCCGACGCCAGGCCCGGGGCCGGCGCCGCCGGCCATCTGCGCTAGCGCATGCTCCAGGCTGGACGCCTGCGGTGGCCGGTAGCCGGCTCAGCCAGCCGGCCGGCCCGGGGCTGGGGAGCTGGGTATGGCCGCGCTGACGGCCTGCTGGCGGCCCGCAGGCACGGACGAGGTGCACACATGCAGCGCCCATGTGCGTGCTCGGGCCCTGCTCGCGCCAGCTTCGCCTGTGGCTGATGCTGCGAGTACAACACCGCAGCTCTAGCTCCTCCGGGCAGGTTACGGCCGAACAAAACACTTTCAAAGTGAAGTTAAGACCCTCGTCCTGTAAGCGACCCCCAGCTCACACACCACACCCAAGCACTGCAGGCACGCCTACGGGCACGTCAGGCAGCAAGCGCGCTGGCCCGCACCGGCCAGGCAGCGCTGCCGCCAAACTCGCCGCCGCCGCCCACGGGCACGCCCATGGCGATGGCCGGGCCGCCCAATCCCTGCAGGGCCTGCCCGAAGGCCAGGCTCGCTAGCCCGGCATCCGGCAGCGGCTGCCCCGGGAAGGTCGTGAAATCGGCGAGCGCGGCGGCGCTGGGGGCGAGAATGGGGTCCGGAGCCGCCGCTGCCTCTTGCACGCGGCGCCGCCTGCGACACGCACAGACCGTGTTTCGTCACGCGACCTATGAGGCAGCCCTTGCCAGGTATGCACCGCACGGGCGCTCGGCTCCGCGCCTGCACGAGCTGCCTGCTGCTCTGCTGCCCAACACAATGATGCATGCACATGCAAGCACGCTGCGCATAAGATACCTGTCGAGGACAACAACACAACTTCATCCTTATCGTTGAACCAGAGACAACACAAGAAGCCAGCGCACAACCTGCCGCCCAACACATACGCGCACGAGCGGCGCCGGGCGGCAGCAGGGGGCCCGGCCGCGCGCACCGCGCATTGTGCTTGGCCAGCTGCGCGCGGCAGGAGCGCTTGGCGCCCTCGAACGCGCCCAGCTCGTGGCAGCGGCCGCAGCGCTGGCAGAAGCGCTGCAGCAGGCCCGCGCGCTCGAAGCTGGGCGCCTTGAGGTGCACCTCGCAGATGCGGCACTTTTGGTGGTACGCGCTCAGGCCCGCCAGCTCGCGCCGGCAACTCTCCACCTGCACGGCGGGCGGGTCACCCCTCGCACATTCCTGGTCGCAACGGTCTCGGTGAGCGTGCCCGCGCGCGTGCAGGGGAACAGCGTGTGCGTATGCGTGCCATGACGGCGCTCGAAGGGGGGCTGCATGGGATCCCGTATTCTTGTCCGGGGCGCTGTGTGCGCTCTTGTGACACAACACACGATCACGCCATACCTGCTGCGGACAGCCGGTGCTCGTGATCAGGACCCCTGGTCGAGACACCTTCCTGACATCTTCTGCAGTGTACAGTGAGAATGAGGCGCAGCCGGCGGGCCGCAGCACGTATGGCGGTATCGCCCCCGCGCGCGGCGTACCTGGCATCGGGGTCCCGTGCTCTGCGCGGCAGCGCACTGGCAGCGCTGCCCCGACTCCGCTTCAGAGCCGCCCGGCGCTGGCGCTGCGGACGAGCCTGTCGGCCCGCACGCAGGCGCCGCGGCCGGCAGGTCCTTGGGGACCGGGTTCAGCGCCGGGTCCCCTTCGACGGACAGCGCGCCGCGCCCCTCACCAACCGCACACCCTGCCAGCCTCTGCCCAGCGCTTGCGCCGGTCGCCACATCGCCTGCACCCCGCAACCCCTCGCGTGTTGCTGGCAATTGCAGGCAGCTGTTGCTCGCGCAGGCGACTGCAGGCAGCTCCGTTCTCGCGAGGTGACAGGCACACCGCGGGCTCTACAGACACAGCCTGGCTTTAACAGCGACGTGCGCCGAGCGCAGGCAGCGAGTCTGCACTGGCGACAGTGCAGCATCGCAGCACGCAGCGGGCTCCAGCGTGACGCGCCTTGGCAGGGGCCCGCCGCTCCCGCCGCAGCGGCCGCAGCAGTCGGCGGCGGGCCCGCGCTGCAGCCCTGGCACGCACGGCCGCCGGCAAAGGGGGACGCGCAGGCGGCGGGGGCGCTGGCGCCGCTGCGCGCGCGCTTGGCGGCGCGGCCCTCGCGGGGCGCCGCCGTCAGCGCGAGCGAGTCCCACTGCCAGTCGCCCAGGCTCCAGGCGGTCTCGTCGCCTGCGCCAGGCAGGGTGGCGCGTTGCCTGCACAGACCCACCATGCTCGCACAGGCTGGGCCCGGGCACGACGCCCGAGCCCTGCTGCACGGATGCACACCCAGGCCCTCACGTGGCGGTGAATGCAGAGCTTTACACGGCACCAAGGGGCCGCGCGTGCGCAATGCTGGAGAACACAGAACTGGCTTGTCAGGGCCGCAAGTCGCACCGGCAAACACGAGCTGGTCCAGCTCTGTGACCTTGGCTTCGTCCGCCATGCGCAGGTGGTGCAGGGCGCTGGGGCCGGCCGGGCTTGCAAGCATCCGCGCAGCGCGCGACGGCACCGCGTGCCTGTGTTCCGGGTGCCGACGACCTTGTGCAGAAGCCTCACAAGCACTCACTGCACTAGTAACAGATTTCGCGTGTCGCGAGCTGGGGTGCGCGTCCGAGGCAAGCAGTGCCCAGCCGAGATGCAGCCCCTTTGACACGTATGCCGCCGCAGTGACTGGAGGACAGCGGCTTGATTCTTGTGGAACACTCTCGTGATTGCAGCTTCAGGCAAGGCTGCAGGCGTGCTCGAGAGATGATTGGAGATGAGCACCCTAGCTAGGCCCTTTGAATGGGCCCATGTTGCACCATGTTGGAACAACACGCAACATGCGGGATCCCGCCTGTTGTGCTTGATTTTCATCCTGTAGCCCGGACACCTGCTGCGTCCTTGCGTGCCTAGCTGCAGGTTGAGTTATCTGCTGGGAGTAGCCTGCTGCGCAGCCCCGTCTAGAGCTGCGCCCACAGACAGCTGCGGTTTGCTGACACACGGATTGTAATACTTCCAAAGAATCACTCCATGTACTGCACTTTGTGCAACTGCTGCTTTATTAGTCAAATGACTTCGTGAGGATGCGCAACACACAGAAAACACATACAGCACAGGAGATGCTCAGGCATAGGCCCCGCAGCGCCCGGCGGCGCAGGCGCCTCACAGCTCCTCTGAGCGGCGGCGCTTGTCATCCCTGCGCTCTCTCCTGTCCCTCTTGCGCTCCTTCTTGTCCTTGCGCTCCTTTTTGCGCTTTGGGTTGCCGCTGCCGCTGCTCGTAGCGCCGCCGCGCAGACTCGTCACCACTGGCACGCCGCGGTCAGCCTGCGCAGTGGCACAGGGACTCGCAACCTGCTGTAAGCAATGTACCCAGCTCTCTCATACCCTCAACTGCCACTGCTCCGGCACTTGCCACGCTCCACTTTGTGCGCCCCCACGTGCTGACGTGAGTGCACAGGTGCGTATGCATAGTGCACAGGTGCATTCGTATCTTACTGGCATGCATGCAGCTGGATGCACAGTGCACAAGCACCATGCCTCTACAAATCAGAACTCACATTAAACAGGGTGCTGCCCCACACATCATGACGGCTGCACATATACGCACGACCACAACACAGCAGCCCACACTTTCGACTAGCACGGGGCTTGTTAAAGCCTTGCACAATGTACAGCGAACGGCCGGAACAGCGCAGCGACGTCAGCAGGCCCAGTGCGCGCCTCAGGCAGCTCAAACGCGCCTGGCTGCAGCGCGAACGCCGCCTGCAGCTCCTCGCGCGTGAACGCGCGCAGCTCGGGCCGCGCGGCCGTCGGAAACACGTCGATGAGCGCGACCAGGTCCGTGTGCGGGCCCCTGCGCAAGGGCAGCGGGGCAGGCTTGGTCAGGTGGCTCTGCGCGCGATTTCACTGGCAGCTCCAGGGTCGCCGCTGCCTACGCAAAGGAGAGCCTCGCACTGGGAGTATCCTGGTGCAGCGTGCCGCTGGCTGGGCAGTAGGTTGGCGCACACCAGGAACTGCACATAAGGCAACAGCAAGGTGAAGGCTACCGGCCAAGCAAGGCCAGAGGGGCCCACCTGCGCAGCATGGTGTCGCCGGCGAGCCCGCGCAGGTACGGCTCCGGCACAAACTTGCTCTGCGAGAAAGTGTACAGGCGGCTGAGCCCGAAGAAGGCCATGAGGTCGTTGCCACCGTTGGGCTCCTCGCGCTCCTCTGCCGGCAGTTGCGCGCACATCAGGTGCCGTTTACAGGTGGGCGTCTACAAGACACGGCCGCTGCCTCACCAGGACTGAGGAAGAGTGCAGCACTGCTGAGACACACACCAATTCTTATATGTCAAGCTCAGGCTGCGGCCAGTAGGCGCAGAGGCGCACTGGTCTGGCCCGGCTGCAGCAGGAGGAAGGGAGCAGCTGCAGCGCTCGTCGCAGCCGCATCGGACATGCTCCGCTGCCCGTGCGGGCTGTATCATCCGCAGCAGGCGGGATGGGCGCAGGCAGTTTCCTAGAGTCAGTGCATCCGGTCGGCCTCGGTGGCAGCACCTAGCCAGAGGCGCAGTGCAGCTCAGACCAAGCGCCTGCGGGCTAGGCACAAGAGCCCCTGCTTCGAGGGATGCAGGCTGTTGCTTTGGTCCTGCCGCTCTGCTGTCGCTTTGCTTGAGGGAAAGGCTCAGCAGGCTGACTGGCTTGCGCAGCAGGTCAGAGACCCTGCTATAGCCAAGCGCACTGCGGCAGCAGAAGACTTGATGAAGGGAACAGAGTAGCAGAGAGGAGGTGTGGAGGCGAGAAAGCCAATCTTCAGGCGTGCAGTACTGCACTAGTTCGGTTTAGGCGCGCCAAAACTAGTCGGCCATCTCTTGGGCTTGGTCACCTGGCCGCACTGCCCTGCAGCGCCGCAGGGAGGGCACGGGCGCCAGAGCGGCGCCCGTCGGATCCAATATGGCGAGCCTGCCGCAGCGGGACATGCACTGGGTCAGCTGGCCGGGCGTGTGCACGTGCGTTGTTGGCGGCGTGCTCTACCTGTTCTCCTGCGTGCAGAACAAGCAGGCCAGCCAGCTGGAGGCCGCCGTGCCGCTTGAGAAGCTGTCAGGCGCGCCGCCCGCTCCAAGTCCATGTGCGTTCCCTGTCCTTGTGCTGCTTCGTGTCTGGTGCCCTCTGCAGGCGCACGCTGTCGTACACACGGTGCAACTGTGCTCGCGGGTGGGGTGCAAGCAGCGCCGTGCCAGTCCGCTGCAGCCCACGCCTGCTGCTCCCGACGGCGCTGCGCAGACCTGAAGAGCCTCATAAAGCTGGTGCCGTTCCTGGCGTCCGTCACCGCGCGCACATGGACGGACAGCCCGCTCAAGTGCGCGCTTACCGACCGCGGCGCCGTCATCAGCGAGGTGTCCCCTCGCGCTCTAGCCAGCACGCGCCGGGCACCCGCCAGCGACAGCCGCCTGCCGTGAGCTTTCCAGGGATGTCTGCGTGACACGCGACGAGGCTGCGGCAAGGGCCACGTGGCACAGGAGAGGCCGGGCTCGAGGTCCCTTGGCTCTTGGCCTGGCCGGGTCCGCTCGCAGCCGGACAGCTGGCCTCCGGCGCCCAGGGCGACGCTCACAGCCGTAGGCGCGCCGCAGCCGGCCAGCCGCGTCACCGCCGGGGCTGGGCGGCGCCTGGGCAGGGCGCTGCGCTTGCTCCGCGCCACCACCGCGTGCTTGAGCAGCTCGCGGGGCTGAGTGACATGGGGTCTAGATAAGGACCCTAGTGGGATTCCGCTGACGAGCGCGCGGCGCGGGGCCCGGCAGGAGACGGAGCAGCAGCTGGCCATGCGGCAGGTGGAGAGCGGCAGCTGGGTGAGCGACGAGCAGACGGTGCGGCACGTGCGGCGCGAGGTGCCCTGGTGCCTGGAGGACGGCAGCCGCGCGCGCCTGCCCGTGCTCAAGGGCGCCAAGGCCGACGAGGTGCACATGGAGACCGTGGGTGCGCGCGCGCGCCGCCCGCCGCGGGGCAGCTTCGTGTGGCGGCGAGCGGCCCTGCCGCCTTTGTGATCGGCATGGCGGGGGGGCGCCGCTCCGCAGAGGCTGCGCTGCCCAGCGTAGCACGGGCTGGCCACCAGTTGTGAGTGCCGGCCGGACCATGCTAGGCAGGTGACATCTTGATGGCCTCAGCTAAGAAGCTGGTCACAGTAGTGGACCTGCTCTACCCGCTGGGAATGTCTTCCGTGTAAGAGCAGTGCCCGCCTCGGCGGTCTTGGCCGTGCGGGAGGCAGCGGCCATGCGCCGCAGGACCGGGGCCTCGCGTGCCCGCCATGGGCAATCTGCTGAGCGGCCCGCCTGCAGGGCCATAACGGGCGTGGTCCGGCGCGCGCAGGCGACGAGTACGTGCCGCAGGACCAGGGCCTCGCGCGCCGCGCCATGGACAACCTCCTAGGATTCCGCCTGCTGGGCCTGCGGCGTACCGAGCGCATCCTGCCCGTGGGCGTCACGCTGGCGGCCGTGGGCGAGGTCGCGCGCGCGGCCGACGCCGGCGCGGCCGCCATCCCGGGCGCGCTGCGCGCCGGCGCGGGCGAGGTGCTCGTGCTGCGGGTGCGCCCGCCGGCAGCGGAGTTGTTACGCCGCTCTGCGTAGGACCTGCCGCGAAGGAGCCAGGACGCCAGGCGCGTGAGACTGGTCAGACTCTGTGGGCAAGGCTTGTGCTGCCGGTGTCGACGCGATCGCCGCCCTGGGCGCCCTGAGCGCCAGCAGCGGCGCGCGATCGTGCCGCGGGGTGGTCTGTTGCAGCGGGGGGAATCGTTATCAGGCAGCTCCTTGTGCGTGCGGCGCGGGCGCATGCGTTCAGCAGTCCGCGCAGTCGAGCGGCCGGCTGCTGCTGACACTGATGGCGCTGGCTTCGGCAGCCCGGGCGCACGACAGGGCATCAGGTGCTCTGCGGGCCGCTGGTGCCAGGCAGCGCACTGTGCATTGCATGCCTGCGTCATGACTGCTGACATGCTGACACGGGCGGCGCGGCCAGGCGCCCGCGAACGGCGGCCCGTTCATCCTGAGCGCCCGCCCGCTGCCGGAGCTGGTGGCCTCGGCGGCCGCGACCGCGCGGCGCTGCCGCCTGCTCGCCGCCTGCTTCAGCGGCCTGGGCGCCGCGCTGATTGTGGAGCAGGTCGTGCGCACCGCGCTCGCCGCGCGCCGCCGCCGCCGGCTCAGGTCCGCGCGCGCGCCTAGCTCAGGCTCGCGCGGGCGCCCGGCGTACGTGCGCGCGGGCTCCGGGCTGCTGCAGGGTGCAGCGCAGGGCATGTTGGGCAGCGCTCGCGCCCTGCGCAAGCTCGGCCCCGCGTCTGCACTGTGCCTGGCCGCGACAGCGCGCTGCGCAGGGTCCCAGCGGCTGTGAGGCCGGACAGGCAGCCGCGCAGCATGCTGCGCGGGACACGTGGTGACCTTCCGGCTGTTCCGCGGCGCAGGAAGCTGCTAGCAGAGGCGGAGCAGCAGCGCCGCGCGATGGCCGCCGCGGCCGGCGCAGGTGGTGGCGGCGGCGGCGCGGCCGCGCCCGCGAACGGGCACGCGGCCGGCGCGGCGGACGAGGGCGCGGCGGGCGAGGGCATGTGCGTGGTGTGCTTCGCGCGGCCATGCGATACGGTGTTCCCCGCATGCGGGCACATGTGCGCGTGCGGCGGCTGCGCGCCAGCGCTCGCGCGCTGCCCGATCTGCCGCGCGCGCGGCGGCTGCATCCGCGTCTACCGCACCTAGCGCACGACTCTGCGGCAGCATGTGGTCGCCGAGTGGTCTGCGCTGCTGCGCGAGGGCGGCCAGGGCGCGGGTGTGGGCAACGGTGCACTGCATCCGGGGTCGCTCCACTGTGCGCATGTTGTTTACAGGGAGGACCCCGCCTATGACCCGCCTATGCTTTGTCTGCACTCTAGTTCAGGCTACTGGCTGCTGGGAGGCGGCTGTTGACCCGTGGTGTTCGGCCCCATATGGGCTTGGGATGCAATGGGAGGCTCTGCCCTAGCGCCAGCTTCATATCTTTGATGTAGGCGGCACAAGGTTCAGGGCTGATGTTCGCTGAGTTGCAATGCATGTACACCGTGTACAGCAACGCCAGCCCTTGTGAGAGTAGGTGCGGAGGTGAGTGTACCTGGCTCAATTGCTCACGCAGTTCTGTGCATCTGCACAGGAGTGCCATGCGACTGAGCCGCTGTGCATGTACATGTGTCACATGTTGCATCGTCTGGTGTTGGTTCTGTTCCATACAGAGCTTCCCACAACTCCCCACGACCCCTCACAGCGCTCCTTGCTCACTGCCTCTAAGGCCCCTCGTATATCTTCACCTGCGCGTCATAAGCAGGTGCTGAGGCGCAGGCCTGCATGCCACAGAGCCCTCGGGAGCGCACAGGCACATTTCCAGCCTTCACGCGGCTCTGCACTGCTGCCGTGGGTGCGCTTCTCACCGCAGACAGCATTGAAAGAATACCATGCAACAAGCAAATGGGGTCAGTCTCCGCCAAGCAGTTGGCAGCGCCTGCAAGGAGCTGCACCTGGCCACACGCTGGGCACGCTACCCCTGCAAGCAGGCCCACCAACACGGTGGCAACATCATACCTTGGCACGCTGCCAGCACTTGCTGCAACCCCACACACATCCTGGAGCCTTGTCACCTCCTGCTGAGGTCAGTGTTCAAAGACCGGTGCCACGTCAGGCAGCGCATGCTGTCAACATGCCGCGCCGCCCGTCGCACGCTGCGCCGCTGAAGAGCTCCGGCGCCCGATCTGCAGGCGGCGTGGAGCGTGGCCATGCACACCGCCCCGCTCGCTTCGAGTCCTGCTGCCGCTGGGCGGCAGCACCGGCGTCGGCTAGGCCACGATCCGCAGCTGTGTGTGAAACACCCTGGGCGCTCCATACCCTTGAAGCTCTGTCACCGCGCTCCGAAGCACGCTGGCCTCGCGCTGCCGCTTGGCCCCCCCCCCGTCGCGCGGCGTCTGCAGCGTCGCCGGCAGCGCCCCGCCCCAGCGCTGCCCCCTAGGCGGCGCCCGCGCTGGCCTGATAGGCGTCGGGGCGCTTGGACACGCGCTGCGCCCAGAGCTCGCGCAGCAGCGCGATGCCCATCGGCAGCGCCACGTCCGGGCGCAGGAAGTACGTCTTGGGCCGCATGTTGGTCATCACCTGGCGCCCGCGCGCGCCGCAGCTCGGTACGCCCGCAGTCTTCCCTGCTTCTGTCCGCTCATCGATGTGTGCCCCCCTGACTCGCCCATGCGTACCAGCTGGCCGCCACGGCTGCGGCCTGGGCGCGAACTCAGCAAGCGGCCGCAGGCTCCCGGCCCGTTGCGACACAAGCATGGATTCGGGAAAATGTCCAGCGTGTGGGGCCGGGTGCTCGGACACGCACTCGCAGCGCCCCCTGTTAACTTCCTCGAGATGGGCAGCGTAGGCGTGCTGGCGCCCAGCGTAGGCTGCGCCACGTGGCTAGCTGGGGGAGCGCCCCCGGGGCGCGCGCCTCGGCCCACTTGGTCATCATGGGGTCGCCCACGCGCTGCATCTCGTTCGCGCACGCGTCCAGCAGGATGGGGTACTTGTAGATCAGCTCGGCGCCCTTCTTGGACTGCGCGCGCGGGCGCGCCCTGCTCACGCCCTACGCGGCTCGCGCCCTGCAGCCGGCATTCCAGGTTCGCAGGGACCGCACGCCGCTGCGAGCCGCGACGCATGCCTGCAGAGGGCAGGGGCACGCTGGCCATGGGCCGCCGTCACAGAGGCCAGCAGGGCAGGCTGCGGGCGCGCACGTAGCCGAAGTCGTGCCCGTACGCGCGCATCCACGCGCGCTCGTACTGCCGAGTCGACGCGCGGCTGAAGTCGCCGGTCGCGCGCATCGCCAGGATGGTCTGCGCCGCAGCCTTGCCGCCCTGCTGCGGCGGCCGCGGCGGTCGGGGGTGCGCTTGGGTGGGTGTCAGCAGCGGGGTTGCAGCAGTGCCGCGCCACATTGATTGCACACGCGAGGTCCCAGCAGCAAATCGCGTGGGGGGCACAGCAGGCACGCCGCCCCGAGGGATGTCAGTGTACGAGCTCTTCGGCACGCCACCGCTCCGTGGCTTCGTTCCGGGTTGCTAAAGACACACCTCCGACATTGAAGACCACTTCGTGGGCGGCAGCAGCAGCCACCAGGACAGGCGGTGCTCGCGCGGGGGAGGGGGCGCAGGGGCGCGGCGCGCCATCATGGCAGTGTGGATGCCCTCGCCCGTGAGCGGGTCGATGTGGCCGGCCGCGTCGCCGATGATCAGGAGGTGGTCATCATACGTGCGCGGCACGCCCTGCGGGCCCCAGACAAGGGTTAGACTCAGGGTAGGGCAATCACGCGCAATCGCGCGCCGCTGCAGCAGGCTGGCGCGCGCCCGCCTTCGCGGGCTGCTCCATAGCCCGGGCATTCGTCCCCGCATGGCACCCACGGCGGACGCTACCTAATTTCTTTGCAGACGCCCTGGACCAACAGGGGGACTGCAGGATTGGAGACTTCACACCCACCACATGAGGCCTGTGCAGTCGAAGTCCTCAACATCAGGAGCACCAGCTGCCACATGCAAAGCAGGCACTTGCGCTAAGCTGACACACACCCACTACCCACTCAAGCTTACACAAGTTGAAAGACCTGCTGACAAGCGACTACATATGTCCCCAGGACCCAGCAGCCACGCCAGAGCACACAGGGTGCCGCGCATGCCTGCGGGCCCAGGCGCGGCGCGGCAGCCATGGTGACAGGGATTAGGCGATTAGGGTCAGGGTAGGGTGCCGCGACGCGCCTGCGAGCCCAGGCGCAGCGCGGCCGCCTTCATGCGCTCCACCTTGGCCTTGGGCCCCAGCGCGCGGCTGATGAAGGGGTCGTCGCGGATGGCGCCCTCGTGCAGCCGCTTCAGGTCCGCCTCCTGCCGGGCGCGCGCGCGCGTGGGCCAGACGGCCGGCCGCCGGCCGCCGGGGCGCTGCCGGACGGCGCCGCGCGCAGCCGACGCGAGGCAGCTCCCCACAGGCTGGCAGCCCCCCCTGGCTCTGAGGAAGGGCCGCAGAAGCAGCCGCGCCACGCCCCTCCACCCTACTGACTGCTGCCAGCCAGGTTGACACCATGCGATGCAGCTTGCGTACAAACGATCGTATTGGAGCGCGCGCATAGCATGGTTATGATGAGGAGGGGAATTGGAGAAGGTTTGGGGTTGGAGAAGATTTAAGGGCGGGGCGCGCCGTCACGTCGCCGCACATGCCGTCCTTGCCGCAGGGGATCAGGTAGTAGCAGTAGTTCAGCTCGTCGTTGGGGTGCCGGAAGATGGCCGAGTAGCCCGGCAGCGACTCGCGCTGGTAGAAGCACACGCCTGCGCGCCACCACGGCGGCGGGTGATTTATCCTCCGGTCTCGACCTCGTACAAGCCGATCGCGCACACGCCGGGGCCGCTTCATCACACAAGCAAATGCTACAGGCGGGTCAGCAGACATTGGGGACACGGTGAGTGTGATTCACGCATTAGCACATGATAGGGGCGTTGCTACAGCCGTGCGCCAACCCGGTGAACATGCTGCTCAGCGCGAACAGAGCTGCCAAGCTGTTGGCATGCCATCGCGCCTGCGGCGGGTTGTGCATGACGCCCAGCGCACCACACGGGTATGGCATCATGAGCCTGGTGCCGGACGGCGGGGGAGGCCCACCGTCAAAGTCGGCGTTGTGTGTGCCGCCCTCCACGTACGCGCGGCTGCACACGCCCTTCGGCGGCTCTGTGCAGTAGCCCATCTGCATCGCCATGCGCGACGTGGCGCCGTCCGCCAGCACCAGCGTGCGGCCGCGCACGGTCTCCCCCTGCACGGGCGTAATCCCGGGCACGGTCTCAGATACGGTACAGCAGTTCGCCCCAGTCCGCTGACCGTCTCTGCACATGCAACACTGCGCCTGCCGCCTTGAGCAAAAGAGCGTGCGGCGCGCCGCGAAGCGCCCGTCCACAGCAGCGCCGCAGTCCACCAGTGCCGCAAGGGGTGTGCGCGGCCTGCAAGCTGGGACCTGCTTTCTGTTCACAGCAGTAACCTCCACTGTTGCTGCAGCCTCACTGGCAGGGCCCTGCCTCCTCAGCACGGGGTGCTGCCAGAGACAGAGGGGCACCTCGGCGGAGGTGACATCCCACAGGCCGCTGGCGGCGTCGAAGAGCGGCACCGTGGCCACCTCGAAGCCCTCGCGCAGGTCCGCGCCGGTGTCCCGCGCCTTGTGTGCCATGCGCGCGTCCAGGTGCGTGCGCTTCACCGCGCACGCGGCCGCGCCGCCGAGTCTCTCCTTGGACGCGCCTGCGCGGCGGTGCACGTGTGCAGGAGGCCGCAGAATGTCAGGGCAGGTCGCAGAGCGTCAGGGCAAGTTTTTGAAGGGAACGCAATGTGCGTGATCGCAAGGGCAGCCCCGGCAGCCGACCTTGTGCACGAGTGCAGGGGCAAGCCCCGCAGCCGATCAGTGTAAGGCGTGGGGCGCGCACCTATGTAAGACAGGCCGGAGGGGCTCACGAAGCCGCCCGAGTCTGCAAAGTTGGCCTCGTTGTTGTCCACCAGCTCCTTCAGAACGCCCATCTCCTCCAGGATGCGGATCGCTGGCGTGCACACGGCGTCGCCGCAGTACTTATCCTGCACAGCAGTCAGAGTGACTTGATGGCCCGCCGCTGCGCATGCGCTTGCCAAGGGTATGCACGCACGCACGTGCGCATCAATGCACACCGGTACGCTCGTTAGAGTATGCACTGCAGCCCCTTCCTGGAGCGCAACATCAAGCAGCATGATTGATTGGCAACATGCGTTTGCTCACAACCACCGCGCTCGCACCCGCGGGAAGTGCTCTTTGTCCAGCAGCGCGACGCGTGCGCCGGCGCGCGCCATGTAGAACGCGCACGTGCTGCCGGAGGGGCCGGAGCCAATGATCACTGCATCATACGCGCCTGCGGGCAGCGTGCCCGCCGCGTATTTGCCAGACCGTGGTACACGCGCGCTCACCGCGCGGTATGCACAGTACCCGACCGCGGCTGCCGCGCCAATGCCCGCTCCAACTGCCAGCCCCGCCTTCTGCCTGTCAGTCAGGCGGTCCAGGGCAGATTCGATGCGCTCCATTGCGTTGTCCATGGCTTCTATGCTGCTCGAGACGGCTTATTGTAATCAAGCGCTGCGAGGACCGTTGGTCCCGAGCCCGAGAAGCCCTGCTGAGGGAGGGCAAGGGTGTGTGCTCTTGCACTGCGGCAGCTAGCGAGGCTCCTCCACCGCCAGCTTGGCCGACAGCGCTCCGCAGCTTGATAGAGCAGCCGTTCTGGCGTGCCACCGTGTGGCACGCGCTTCTGTGGATTAGGCATGGTCGCAGCGGCGCAGCTGAGTGAGGAGCTTATTGGCCGAGACAGCGCCGCGGCAGCCGCGTCTGAGGCCGCAGATAAAGCCGAAGATGACGGCACGCCTTCAGTCCTGCAGGCGCGCCCGGCCTCCGGAGGGATGGGGCTGCAGGCCAGCCCTCTGACGCTCCCTGCTGCGCGGCTGGAGCTCGAAAGGATACAGCTCGAGCGGGGGCCGGCGGCACGGCCGGGCGTGACCTGCCCCGCGCCGGCGCGCGCAGAAGCTTTCAAAGTGGGCCGCGCTGGAGGCGATGGGCACGCCGGTCGCGCCGACCAACTTCATCCCCTGCAAGACGCCGCTCAGCGCGGAGATCCTGGCGAACTGGAGCCTGCCGGAGCCGCCGGAGCACGGCCTGACGGTCGCCAGCCTCCTGACCTGCCAGGCGGCCGCGGGGCGGCGCATCGGCATGATCCTGGACCTGTCCAACCATGCCACGCTGTACAGCCAGGACCTGGTCGAGGGCCTGGGGTACGAGCATGTGCAGGCGCGCCCCCGCGCGCGCCAGCTCCCACGTCCGCAGCCCCTGAAACCCCGCTGCCCGGCCTGGCAGTAGGCTGCTGCCTACCTCGTAGCCGCCCTCTGTGCTCTCGTGAAGTGTGCGCGCTGTCCTGTGAGCGGCGCTGGTGGTGGTGGTGGGGAAGCCGGTGTGCTGAGGCGCTGGCTGTGGCCCCGCAGCTGGTGGCAAAGGTGTACCCGCCGCGATCGGCGATTGCAGAGGTCATTGAGATTGCCAGCCGCTTCTGGGCGGACCACCCGGACGAGTACATTGCGATCCACTGTGCCTATGGTGCGCGCCTGCCAAGCCCTAGCCCGAGGTCTCAGAGTACACAGCATGGCTGCGACCTAATCATCGCTCGCCTGCTTCGAACCTGGCTGCGGTGGCTAGGCCAGGCTTAACCACCAGAGTGCTACCACATGCGTTCCACAGGCAGCGAGGGCGCGCCGTCGAATGCGTGAGTGGCGCAGAGGCCGGGCTGAGCAGAGGCGCGCGGCGCGGCAGGCTTCAACCGCACAGGCTTCGTGCTGTGCGCGTACCTGATCCAGGTGTGCGGCCTGACCGTGGACGAGGCGCTGGCGAGCTTCGCGGCGGCGCGCCCGCCCGGCGTGAAGCACGAAAAGTTTGTGGCCGAGGTGCGCCGCCCGCAATACTCTCGCAGGCCTGCATCAGGGCTGCATCTAGGCGTCAAGGTGTCAACAGGCCTGCGTGCAGGCGTCATGGCGGCAGCACCCTCATTCGCTCCCGTACAGCGCTCCCCGCCTGTCGCCGCCGCGCGCTGACCGCGCCGCGCGCCGCGCGCAGCTGCACCGGCGGTACGACCTGCGGCCGCCGCAGCTGCGCTTCTCGCTGTCGGAGCCGGCAGTGGGCGCGTCGCCGCCGGGGCCGCCGCCGGCCAGCGCGCCGGGCACGCCGCACGGCTGGGTGGGCCCGGAGGGCGCCGACGCCTGGTTCGAGTTCCTGCACGGGCCGGGCGGGCCCGGGCGCGTGCGCGGCGCGTCGGAGGTGTCGCTCGCGGGCAGCGAGGCGGACGCGCGCGAGGCTGACGCGCGCAGCGTGCGCAGCGCGGCCGCCGGCTGGGGCGCCTGGTGGGACGGCGGCGCCGCGGTGCGCGCGCGCCGCGCCCCGCTGGTGGCTTTGAGCGCGTGACGTGCGGGTGTCGCTGCGCCCACCTCCTGCCGCGTGACGTTATCTGTGGCGGGCGCGCCTGGCGGCCGTCTGCAAGCCTGGGAGGCCGGGTCTCTGCGGCCAAGCAGTGATGCGCACTCCCTTGATAAGCGCCGTAAGCCCGAGCGCGGACGTAGCGCACTCTGCGTAAGGTGCCGCCCGCCCTGGCGCAAGGTGGGGGGACCGACCTGCGCGCGCGCGCGAGCAGGGGCGGCGCGCGGAGAGCCGCATCTCGTGCAGCTCGCTCTTTTCAGAGTTTGGCCCCGTGGCCGAGCACCTGGAGCGGCAGTCGGGCCGCCTGGCGGGCGCCGGCATGGCCGGCTCCAAGTGCGCTCACCGGCTCGCGAGCGAGAGCGCGCCTGAGCTGCCTGTCTCCCCTGTCTGTGCTCCGTTTCCACATGGCCTGCAGCTTCTGATAGGGACCTGCAGTGCTGCGCTTGCCACCCTGCGAACGTCTGGTTGCCGGGCTGCTAGTGTCCTTCTCGTGTAACGGGCACACACCAACGGGCACACACCGAGCCTATCTGCTGGGACATTCTGCTCATGTGCCGGCATGGTTGGGACATGCGCGCCGGCCCGCCCTGCGCTGCGGGAGCAACAGCAGCGCCCGCCGGACGGTGACGCGCCGCCATCGGCGCGCGCAGGCGGCCGAGCGCCGACTGGGCGGGCTCGGCCGGAGATGACCTGGCGGGTGGCTCGCCCTCCACCGGCGCGGACGCATCGACCGAGGGTTTCTTCGGCGAGCTGGAGGCTGCGGCCCCTTCGGGCAGCTCGCCGCCGATTCCCCTGCGGGTGCTGTCCTCGCTATACGCGGCCGCGAGGGAGCCTGCCGCGCCCGCGTTTGTAAATGGGCCTCATGATGCGGCCGGCAGCCCGCACCGCTCCGCCTTCGCGGCGGCGGCCGGGCATGCGCAATGTGACTCGGACGGCGGTGACGCCGGCGTGGATGGGGACGAGCGTGGGCGCGGCGCCGCTGGCGAGCGGCCCGAGAGCCCAAGCTGGGGCGAGGGCGCCGCCTTGGGCGCCGGCTCGCGGCCGGGCTCCGCGGCGATCGCGATCGGCGGCCGCCGCGGTGGCGCAGCCGCCGGCGAGGGCCTCGCGAATGGGGCGCTGGAGGCGGGCATGTCGCTGGGTAGCAGCGGCCGCGCCGCCTCGCTGGTCAACAACGAGAGCCTGGGCTTTGACCAGCGCGCCGTGTTTGACAACCTCGCCGCGCACGCCAGGTGCGCCGCCTTTGTTCCCGCGTGCCAGCCAGGCATGCTCGTAACCTGCGTTCAATGACGGCATTGGCGGGGTGTGCAGTGCCTTGCGAGCGTGCACCTGTGCGAAAGGGACCGCGGGTGCCTGGTCGTCCTGCATGCCGCTGGTGAAGCCGTCGAGCGTGCTCGCGCAACTGCATCCTGCAGCACAAGGTAGACATTGCAGGCTTGCAAGTTCATGGTGTGCTCAGGGTGTCAGCCGCGCCGGGCAGGCGCGCCGTGGCGTCCGAGGCCGCAGACGCGCGGGAAGGGCAGGCCGCCGCCAGCGCGCCAGGCGGCGGCGCGAGCGCGGCGGCCGGGTCGGCCGAGCCCGCCGCGCCCGCGCCGCACCCCAGCTCGAGCGCCCCGGCGGACGACAGGCTCTCCGGGGCCGCGCCCGCAGAGTTCGAGGCCGCCAGGAAGCGCGGGGGGGGTGCTGTGGGCGCGTCCGGGCTGTCACCGCCGGGCTCGTGGCCCGGGACACTCGCAGACGCGCACGGCTTCCCAGGCAGCAGCGCGGCGGGCGCCTGCGCGACGGCGACGCGGCATTTTAACAGCGCTGGCGCAGCGGGGCATGCCTGCGGCGCGGAGGGGCCATGCTTGCATCCGAGCCGGTGCAAGCGCGCCGGCGACCAGGGCTTGGATCAGGGCTGTGCATGCACTGCCCCGACCTGCGAAGCGCGGCGCCGGGGGCCAGAGTGCGCGCCCTCCCTGGCCGCGCCCTCGCTGTCGTGCTGGCAGCCGGCGGCGCCTGAAGCCAAGGGCGCCGCCGCGTGTGTCGTCCGGCCGCAGCCGGGGGCGCACGTCGCGCCTCTGGCAAACGGGCGAGCGGCGGGCGCGGAGGCCGCGGCAGCCCGGCAGCGTAGCCAGTGCGCTGTCATGTGAAGGCTGGTTTTGGGTTGCTGTCTTGTCGCAAACGCGTGTACCACCTGTGCGGTTGGGCAGACCTTGCAAACCGTTGTATGAACTAGCTCAGTTGGAATGGCACGTGTTCCAGTGTAGCCAGCCCCCCGCCCCTCTTTTCTTACGCACTTGATTTTTTGCTTCGCATGCTGTCGTTGGTGAATGGCAGCGTGCTGATTGCTTGGGCTGCATGCTTTCGGCCTCGGCCAATTACTCGTGTTGTGCCCTAGGGTCCAATGCTCCCAATCAATGTGGGTAGGCAAAAAAAGTCCAAGCCAATCAAGCTGTTCTCACGCAGGTGGCCTGTTCTCAGCCCACCGTGCACAGGTCTATGTCGTGAGGAGAGGCTGAGGCTCCCCCTGGTCGAAGAGGCTGGCGGCATGATGGCGAACCGCGTCTCACCGTGCAGCTGCAGCTATGCCCCAGCGAGCCTTGCGCCGGGTGCATACGCGAGCTTCTCAGGCCGCAGGCTGCCCGCGCACATCCCCCAGGCATGCAGGAGGGCGCGGACGCTGGCCGCGGCCGCGCTGCACGCGCCGGAGCACCTGCAGGACCTGCTGCCGCCGCTGGTGGACCACCTGACCATGGCGTACGAGCGCGTCACGTTGCCGTGCCACTCCATGGGCTGCGGCGACTATGTGCACCGCAGGCGCGCGCTGTGCATGCCTCACTGTTGCGCAGCACGCGCGCGGCCGGCGCCTCGCCGGCGACGCGCTCGCGGCCGCGGGCCGTGGTTGCGGCGCGTGACCTTATCACGCGTTGTGCGCGCCCGCGCAGCACGCTGGACCCTGTGCTGCGGCTGGAGCACAAGGGCATAACGCCGCAAGGGCTGGCGCTGGTGAGCGCCGTGCTGGCGTACCTCTTCGCGCGGCCGGGTGCGATCGCCCGCGCCCGGGCTGCGATGCGGGCCGCCGTCAAGTCGAAGGACGTGCGTTGTCCTGGAGCCTCGGCGAGCTTGCGGGCTACGCTGCGCGGCGTGCTCACAGCCGGTCTGGTGCGCAGGCGTGTTGGAAGGCGCGGTGGACTACTACATATTTGACAAGTTCCAGCGCCTGGTGAACAACAAGGTGTACACCAAGGTGCGGGCCGCCCTGCTTACTTGAGACGCACGTGTCGAACGTGCGTGCACACTCGGCTTTTGCAAACGCATATTGCGTGAAGCGCGTTGCGTCACTGCTCCAGCTATATAACAGCGTGGCCGACCCGTCCTATCACGGTTGCTTGCGCCAAGGGAGCTTGCGCTGATAATGCATGGGCCCCATCCCGCAGGAGAACGTGCGGCTGGGCAAGAAGCTGGCCACGGGCGGCTTCGGCACCGTGTACCGCGCAGACCTGGTGGACGACGAGTCCGGCGACGTGCGCGCCGTCATCGTCAAGAAGGTACGGCAGGCCGGCAGAGCGCATGTTGTGCACACGGGCGCGCTTCGTGCCTCTTGAGCGCAAGGCATCAGGGGTTCTTAGCAGGCTCAAGCGCGCGAGCGCCACTGGCTGCGCCTGTACCGTGAGCGCCACCAGGGAGTGGCGGCCAGCGCGGGGCTTGCTGCCGGCAGGCCAAGGAGTTTGGCGAGGCGGAGGTGTGGATGAACGAGCGGCTGATGCGCGCCGCGCCGCGCTCGTTCGCGGAGTTTGTCACCGCGTTCGAGGACCGCGACGCCGCGTCGCGCCGCGCGGAGCCGCTGTGGCTGGTGCGCGGCGCGCCGCGCGCGCGTGTGGATGCAGTGCTGCTGTGCAGGCACCTCTCACAACGGCCCGTCAAGGGTACAGCAGGCCGTGCATGCTGGGGCACGTGGGGGCGGCAGTGCGGAGTGCGCGCACTGTCGCCCGCCCGATCCCATCCTCCAGCCGTTCACAGCGTGCATGCCAGTAGCCCCTGAGGCAGCGGCGCGGCGGGCGCTGCATGAAGGCCAGCCCTGCAGCCCTGCAGCCCTGCAGCCTTGCAGCCCTGCAGGGTTTCGCCGGCGCGCAGGTGTGGAAGTATGAGGGCGACTTCACGCTGTACGACCTGATGCAGCGCAAGGACTGGCCGTACAACCTGGAGCCGCTGCTGTTCGGGCAGGCGCTGGACGGGCCGCGCAACGCTGAGCGGCGCCTAGCCAGCCTGCGCTTGGTCATGCAGCAGGCGCGGCCGCCGGCCAGCCCTCTGCGCTTGGCGCGGACGATTGCCGCCCAGAGCTGCGCTGGTGTCAGCTCTTTGGCTGACGTCACCTGTGTTTGCGCTCACATGGTCGCCTCTTTGCTCCGCAAACAGAGCCGCGACCGACGGGCCGAAGTTTGCGCAGCCTCGCGGCCGGCCTGCAGCTCGCGAGCTTGCACGCTGCAGTGGCCAGCGAATCGCCGATGACGAGCTGGTCGCCGAGGCGCGCCGCGCGGGCCCGGCAGGTGCTGCAGGCGCTGCGCGCGTGCCACCGCACGGGCATCGTGCACCGCGACATCAAGCCGCAGAACGTGATAGTGTCCGAGCCGGAGCGCAAAATAAAGCTGATCGACCTGGGCGCGGCCGCGGACCTGCGCGTGGGCATCAACTACGTGCCCAACGAGTTCCTGCTGGACCCGCGCTACGCGCCGCCCGAGCAGTACATCATGTCCACGCAGGCGCGGGCACCCCCGCCCGGGCCCGGCGTGCGGCGCGGGGCTTGAAAAAGCCGCGAGGCAGGGCGCGGAGGCGGGCGTGTGCTCGAGGGAGTGCGAGCATTGTCCGCACGGCTGAAGTAGGCGCGCAACGACATCGATCACTGGCAGACCTTTGGGTCACACTGTGGGTCGGTGGTTGCGCGTCGGTGTGATGGTTGAGGCGAGAGGCGGCGCGGTGACCTGAGCCGCGCTGGCGTGCGCACAGACGCCGCGCGCGCCGCCACTGCCGGTTGCCGCGATGCTGTCGCCCATCCTGTGGCAGCTCAATACGCCCGACCGCTTCGACATGTACAGCGCCGGCGTCATGCTCCTGCAGGTGCGCGCATGCCTTAACCCTACCCCTGAGACTCCGCGGCAGCCTCCTGGCGATGCGCACTCTGCAGGACGGTCACTCAAATGGTAATTGGTAATGCGGAGTTGTAGCTGCGGGAATGCGGGGTAGCAGCTGTGCGGCCTGCTACCCACACCGTATGCTCTGATGCGAAGTGATTTTGGCTCATCGGCACATGCGTCCGCCACGCATGTAGACAGCCTTTGCATCAGGCAGGTATGGCGGGGCGATGGGCGCCGTGCCGTCGGGGGTTGCGCACCACGCGCTGCTGCCCCCCGGCAGCTGCTGTGCGCCGCCGGCAACAGGCGGCGCGGCGCGTGCAGATGGTGATGCCCGCGCTGCGCTCCGACTCGGCACTCATCACCTTCCGGCGCAAGCTGGAGAAGTTCGACTTTGACCTGCGCGCCTGGCGCGTGGACCAGGCGCGCCCGCCAGCGGCCTCACCCTGCAGGCCGCCGCACACATGCCAAATGCTAGACGCGATGCCTCCTCAAGTACTGGGCAGGCTGCAGTCGCTGAGATCTGCTCCAGCTCTGGAGGCCTCCGTAGGCTTGCTCAGAGACTCGTACGAAATTTGAGAGGGGTGCATGTGAGCCCCTGACACCTGTGCTGTCGTAAGAAGTCGTGCGTAATTAACATCTTGCGGCGGTGTGCGCACTTGTGAGACTGACCAGTAGGCGAGTGGAGCAGCGGCGCGAGCGGGCGCGCCGCGCGCAGGCGCGCCGCGGCGGGCGCGACTTTGCGGAGGGCTTCGAGGTGCTGGACCTGGAGGGCGGCGCGGCGTGGGAGCTGGCGGTCGCGCTGATGCAGAAGGCGCCGCGCAAGCGCCTGGGCGCCGAGGCCGCGCTGGGCAGCCCGCTGTTTGGCACGTCCGCGCTGGGCCGCTCGCTGGGCCGCGCGCTGTCGGCCGCCGGCGACATGGCGGACCAGGTGCGGCCGCGCGCGCCCGCGGCGGCGGGGTCGGGCGGATGGGCGGAGGATAAAAGTTGCACCGCGTGCCCGCGCTTGTCCGCTCGCCCAGGCGCCCGCTGTCGTTTCGCGGCGGCGCGGCCGGCGCGCCACGGTTGCCAGTTATGAGTCATTCAGGCGTGGGGGCCTGTCTTGTGTGCAACTTGATGAGCTGCCTGGAGAGTTTTATAGTGCGCCTTTTGCTGAGATGGTTGAGCCGTCCGTGCTGTGCGTTTATGTGATGCGCGTGAAGCCTCGCTGGCCGGCAGCCGGCGGGCGGCCAGGCTGATGGTTGCCTGCCAGCACTGCTGGAGGGAGTGCAGCTGTCCAGCTGCGCGCGAATGCGCCTGGTCCGGGCAGTTCGGCCGGGCGGCAACCATGGCGCAGGGCGCAGCGGGCGGCGGCCATGGTGCAGGGCGCGGCGCCTACGCGCGGCGACGCGGGCGCGCCGCGCGCAGGTCGGGTTGGGCTCCGACAGCTGGCTGGGCGACGGCCTGGGCGGCGGCCGGCGCGCGGGCGGCCTGAGCGAGGCGCAGCTGACTGACCGCCTGGGCAGCCCGCTGGACCTGCTGCCCATCCCGCGCAACGCCAGCGCCACCATCTCCTGGTGGCAGATGCGCCAGGTCGCCTTCAACCGCGCCGTCGCGGTGCGCGGCGCGCCGCCGGACGCCCCGCTGGGAGCGGCCCCGCCCGCGCGATCTCCGCCGGCGTGTCCGTGGGTTGGCCCAGGTCGGCGTGTACCACATGCCGAAGCGCGCGGCGCGCGCCGGTCACGGGTCTCTCTGCATCGGAAGCTGTGCGTGCCGGCGCCATCTTGCACCTTTGGCTGTCGCGATGTGGATGCGGCACGGCCCGAGCGTGCGCTCAGGCCGCGCTGGCGGGCATGCATGGATGCCGCGCACGGGAGCAGGCGTGCCTGGCAAGGCTCGTGCCCCGGGCGTGTCTGGCAAAGCTCGTGCCTCGGGAAGAAGCTCGGCCGCCGCGAGGCTGCTGCAGCGCATCGGCGGCATGCGAGTGCTGAGATGGCCATGCGCATGCGGCAGGGCAAGCGCGCGCGGCTGGGGCGCGCGGCGAATCGCGAGGTGGAGAAGCTGCAGTACAGCGCCGCCAAGACGATGCGCAAGGGCAAGCGCAAGCTGCCCAAGCTGCTCTCCTGGAGCCGCACGAACTAGCCGCGGCCTGCAGCGCCGCGCCGCGGCAGCGCCGCTGGGCCGCCGTGGGCGGGCCGGCGCCTGTTGCGTGACCGCATTTGCGTCGGGCTTTGCTCGCCCGTTTGGGAGATCCAGAGCTGCATGCCTCGTTTTACATTGTTGAAAACATGCTTAGCCCAGTGTGGTGAGCTGTGGTGCAACCAACAGACCAGCCTGAAGCAGAGCAACATTGTCAAGGGTGATAGGGTAGCCTGCATGCTGCATTTGCGGGCATTGTGTTGGCTTGGTGCTGACGGCGTCGAGCCTCACCACCCGCGCGCCGCTGCACAGCCGTGGGCTGCTGTCTGAGCATCTCCGCCTTTGCGTGCCGCGCGAGCGCGAGCACGTCTGTGAGGGCGCAGACGACATTCCTTATGTTGCTAGCGCACAAATGTAGAAAGTCGACTTGTGTGACCACCCATGCATGTGGGTTGATTATTGCATGTCTATGTTCAAGTGGATGTGCTGCTGTTGCGCAAGAGCGCTCTGCATGCCATATGCCTTTACGTGCAGGTGCAGGTCGAGCGCTGCCCGGTGAGGGGCTGCTTCCTTTGCTTGCGCGCCAGACGCGCTGCGCACCTGTGTGTACCATCAGCATTTCATCTGATTGGCCAACTTGGGGCCGCCCGGGCCGCGCATGGGAGGATGCTGGCAGCGGGTGTGAGCGATGTGTGTTTGCTTGCCCTGGGGCAGGTGCGGTGAATTGGTTCGCCTGTCACCGCGGTGGTGGGCGGGTATGACTTGACCCTTTTCATAGCCATGTCGTGGCGTTTTTGGCAATTCCTTTTTAGCTCGCAGTGGACAGAATCACTTGAGTGTGCAGAATCGCTCGAGTATGTGTCGGCCTGGCAGGCGCTTGGGTGCTTGAAAGCAGGCCCAGCATCGAGCGTGTGATGTGATATGCGAGGCATAAGTGCCTGCAGCGTGCGAATAGAGGCTCTATGCGCAAGGCTCCCTTGCAGCGGCGGCGTCTCGGTGCCGCCAGGCCCCGTGTGCGTGCTCATGCTGTTACACAGGGCATGGCACGACCCCACACTTCACCACGTCAGCGGCAGCCTGCGCTCGGGGTCGACTTCAGGCGGTATGCGCTTCAACGCAGTTGCCAGCGTCATGGCCTGTGCCTCGCCCGGCCCCCCTGCGCCTGCCAGCTCTCGCGCAGACTGCCCCAGCTCCGCCACCTGCGCCCGCCATGGCCGTCGGCAAGGATGGGGCGCCTGTTGGCCTGGCATGCACACCTCTGCAGCACTCTGCCAGCACATGTGGCACTACAAGCCCGTTACATCAGTGCCACCCGGGGCATTCCTCAGAAGCCTGGTGATGCTGCTGCTGCGCACTGAAGGGCAGAGACGCCACGGAGTCTGTCGCATTCCGAGAAGCTCGTGGCCATGCTCACTTGCCACAGCCACGCAGACCACAAGCTGTGTCGGGAGCCCGCTGGAGTGCGGCGCATGGCCCCCGCGCGCTCACCAGGCGCCGCTCGGCCGCGGGTGCGGCGCGCCCGGCCGCGCTCGCCGCATAGGCGCTCAGCTCGGCGGCGGCCTCCGCCGGGCGCCCCGCGTGCAGGAGCAGCGCGCCCAGGTCGCGGCGCTCGGCGTCGCCCGCCAGCAGCGCCAGGCGCTCCGCTGCCGCCAGCGCGCGGCGCAGGTCGCCTGCGGGCAGGAGACGCAATGATAGGGTTAGCTAGGGTTAGGGCCAAGCTGACCATAGCGCAGATCACTGGTTGTATCACCTGCCGCTGAGCGCCCGCATCCGGCTCCGTGCGCATGGCTGCTGCACAATGCATTGAACAGTTCAGACAGGACAGCTCAACGGGCTCACAGACGCCCGCCGGACTGCCGTGCACGCTGCAAAGGCCAGCGGCCCACGCAGGCCCGCCAGGCACCGCGCTTGGTGCCTTCTCCTGCGCAGCGCCTGCGTGCTGCCCATGCGCGCCTGCGTGGCGCCCATGCGTGAACGGCGCTCTCATGCTCCTGCAAGTAGCTCCCGAGATTGACTAACTCCCGCCATGCACCGAGCTTTTTATACAGCAGGCCGCCGCACCCGCGCCAGGCGATGTCCAGATGCCGCGCTCCAGGCGGTGCCGCGCGGTCATGGCAATGGCCTGCAGCTCTGCGCTGGACTCGCCCTCCAGCCAGACCTGGGCGCAGTGGCAAGGGCGTGGGGTCTGCACACGCTGGCTCGGCGGTTGACGCCGCGCACTCTGCACACGGCCGCTCGCCTCTCTGCAAGCGTCGCATGCCCGGGATGGAGGACCAGGCCGAGGCCCAGCGGCGCTTCCGGCGTCTGTGTTGCAGGCATGCGCCACCTCGTTCGTGCATGGGCTTGGTGCCATGCGCACGCCCGAGGTAGCAGCGCCATAAGAGTGACTGCACTGATTCATGAGTGACTTGCCATCCCGCGCTTGCATGCAGCAGTGTTAGTGTACCATTCTGTCATTTATTCCGTCCCTTCCCCATGAGGCGCGCCTGCGCAGCATTCGCAAAACCGCCGTTCGCCAGGGCGCTGCCGCCGTCTGCGGCGCCGAAGCCGCCGCCGGCGGGCGCTGTGTCCCACGCAAAGGGCCAGTAGCAGCGCTTCAGGTAGCGCAGGATCTCGGCCAGCACCGCCGCCGGGCACGTGTTGAGCACGGAGCCGTCTGGCCGCGTCACCGCATTGCGACTGAGGCCCAGCAGCGGCGTCACGCTCGGCAGCCTGCACGTGCGCTCAAGCCGAATTCAGCATGCGCTGAGCGAGGCCATATTTTGCAACCAGTGCAAGTGCTGCGCGGGTCCGGAAACCGTGCACAGCATGGCGGCACAATGCACGGACAGCCCGGCACTTGGCATCAACATATAAGGCAGAGACAGTGCTTGCTCATGTCACCACCCTGTGTTGCCACATCCCTCCACGGCGGCATGCGGGAGCTGCAGCACGCCAGTCACTCATGCATGCATTGCTGTGCCAGCAGTGCAGAAATGACTGGCGTGCTGCAGCTCCCGCATGCCGCCGCGGAGGGATATGGCCACACAGGGTGGTGACATAACCACGCGCAGCATGCGCCCCCGCTTGAGTGCAGGCTGCGACGCCGATCGCAGCCAGAACTGCTTGCATGCGCTTACAGGCGTGCATGGCAGAGTGCTTTATGTGATCTTCGCCTACCACACTCGCATCCACACTCGCGCATGGACCACGCAGGAAGCTGGTTGGCCAATGGACAGGTTCACTGGCGCGACCGGGGCGCACTCGTCCGGGCGCGAGCAGTCTATGCGCACTGCAAAGGCCACGGCGCGGCGCGCGAGCAGCCGCTGCATCACTTCCGCGTACAGCACGGCCAGCACGGCGGGGATGCCCTTGCGCGTGATGAGCGCCTCGTGCAGGTACCCTGCGGGCCGCCCTCCCTGCTTGTGGCAGCAAGGTGCTCCTGCAAGCAACACTCCGCCTGGACGGGGGCACACACTATATCATGCAGGGCATATATAGCACCATATTCAATGCCTTGGAGCTGATGCTTGGCGCTGAGCCAATGCTGGGTAGGTCGCAGGAATGCAGCTGGAGCCATGCATGCAGTGCCATGCACACTTTGCAAGCGCTGGGCTGCAGACCGCCGTCGGATGCAAGAGAAAAGGGCATCATACAGAAGCAATGATGGCATGCGCCAGCCACGCAGAGGCCAGCACTCAGATTTTTTGGACATGCACGTGAAAGTACCTAGGCGCGCGTCCTCCCAGACGCCAGGGTGGTCCAGGTGCGCCCCGGCTGGCAGGCCGCTGCGGCCGCCGTGCGGCAGCATGAAGCGCGCCTCGCCAAACAGGTAGCCCGACACAGCCTGGTGCAGCGGCGCGCGCAGCTTGAAGGGGAGTCGGCCACACTGAAGAGTACGCTGGCACTGCCTGGCCGCAATTGCCAGCAAGCAGGAGGAGGGGCGCTTGACAAGCGTAGCACGTCTTCATAACAGGGCTCCGCCGACTGTCGAGAGGCTGGACTGGGTGCTGCCTGGCGACGGGCAAGCAAGGCGTACCTCCAGCACAGCTTCTGGTGGCGTGTCGTCAGGGGGAAGCAAGCGCAGTATTCGCCGCTCCAGGTCTGACACCAGCGCCTCAATCCGCGCTAGGAAGGGCTGTTGCCCGAAACAAGCAGTGCCTCTCAGCTTTCTGACTGGTATGCACAAGCCCATGCACCACCCCACACTACCCATACTGCCCACCCATCACCTCAGTTTGCAGGTACAACACAAGCATTGAGCACTGACAGCATTGGCAAAGCGGCGCTTGCCTGGATGGGCAGTCTAACAGTGCTGTGTGACACTATGGCGTCGTCTTCGGCCGCAATTTGGAGCGCGGCCTCTGCCACGCTTAGTGCTGACTCGCCCTGGGAGATGTTGAGCAAGAAGGCTCGCCGCGCATCGAAGGCGTGCACCTCCGAGTGGTCGACTCTGTCGCCAGATTGGCCAGATGAACAGTCAGACAGCAGCCTCACATACCGCGCTTGCCTTTATCGATGCGCACTGCACACTGTAAGTGGAGGCGGAGCTTCTGCACCTCCTGTACCGCGGGTCGTCCTCTGGCACCGAGCGTTCTACCACCTGGCGCGTCCTCTTCCGCGGATGCATGTCTCCGCCTGCCCTCATGCGCATTCCATCGCCGCGGCGGCGCTGAGCTGGCCACAGACTGGTGCTGCCAGTGTTGCAGTGACACCATACCATCACCAAAGCAGCCTTAATCAGCACTCACATTGCGCGAAAGGTGTCCAAGTGTTTACTAGTACGGCTAGGCTGCTGCATGCGCCAGCTGGGGCTGCTACAGCATGCAGCCCCAAACATTGCATGCAAATGTTAAATGTTTGCATAAAGTGCTTTGCAGGAAGTGTACAGTACAGTGAGTATCACCGTTTGAAGTCTTGTTGGGCCTCGCCGTAGCTCAGTAACATAGGTGAGTCTGCATGTCTGTGGTTGCCGTTGCCCCGATACTCCCCTACTCATGCTTGCATGCCTGCTCAGGGGGGCCAGCGGAGGGAAGCAGGTGAGCAACCATGAACCGCGCAACTGCGAACGCACACGCGCGCTCTGCTTTGGTTGCTCACCGATGCCTCCGGCAGGGCAGGCACCCAGCAAGGGCCAGACGTCGAACAATGCATGCATCTAAATGCATGCTAAATGCATGCCCCAAGGCGTCCTTCTTGAACATCGCAAATCAAATCAAATCAAAGCGTGAGCAGCTCGCATGTCTCTGCCGGCGGTAGCGGGTCAACGAAGCAGAGCGCGATGTAAAACATTGAGGTCCTGGACGCTCCGGAAGTGCCCTGCGCTGCGCCCTGCGCTGCGCTCAGCCCTCCTCCGAGAGCTGCTTGGCGGCGTGCAGCGCCTTGCTGGCTGTGAGTCGCTGCTCCGGCTTGCGCGCCAGCAGGCCCTGCACCAGCGCCGCCGCCTGCGCGCGCACAACCTCTTGCAGGCAGTTCTGAACAAAAATGGGGCATGTACACACGCCACGTACAATACACTAAATTGTTTGATAAGACAGCAAGGCTGATGTCAAGGCAATCTGTACTTAACTTGCATGCACGGCATGGTAGATGCACAGCGGTGGTAGCAAGGCAGCTGGTCAAGCCTCATACTGCTGTTGATAGCCAGGATCATGGCCACATGTTCACTCCCTCACGCGGGCCCTATCTCCGCGCCTGGCTGTCATGGAAGAGCACCCAGAGCAACGGGTCGGCCTCGAACGGCAGCGGTGAGAGCCCCAGCAGCGCGGCAGCAACCTACATGGAAGAAGGTGCTTGCTCAGCACAGCTCTGCACGCCAGCTGTTGTCAGGATGAGCCGCTCTGTTTGCAGTCATGCAGACCCCGCCAATTGCTGCAAGCTCCAGCAGCTATTGGGACAGGACCGGTGCATCATGGCACACACGCAGCCGTTTAAATCCCAGCACACTCATGTCTTCTGAGCCTTACCATGGTGTGCTGCAGCCACCTCGTCAGGAGGTAGGCCCCACTCGACAACATGCGTCGGCCTGCCACCCAACGTCCCAGCGAGGCGTGCCGCGCCGCGCCTGCTCGTCGCTGGTGTCGCCGCCGAACAGCGGCCGCCCGGTCAGCAGCAGCCAGGCCACCACGCCGACCTGCCACATGTCGCTCGCCGTGTCCGCCACAAAGTAGGTCGGCCCGGCCGGCGCGGTGGGGTCGGGGCCGGCGCCGGCCTTGGCGGCCGCGTCCACGTCGGCGTCGGCCGCGGCAGCCGCCGCCAGGCGCGCGCGCGTCGCGATGGCCATCGCGTCCGCGCACACCACCTGGCCGCATGTGGGCGGCAGTCAGCTTGCAGACAACGCGGCGTGCCGGCGCCCTGCGAGGCGGCCGCGCCGCCGCCAGCTTGCCCGCCATGCGCAGCGGGGCCGCTGCATGCGCACGGCATGCGATCGGACGCATGGCATGCGAGCTTTGGGGCTCATGCGGAACATCACTAGCCCGTCCACGCCTGTCTTTTTGGCTTCTGACGCAGGTGTCTGTGCCACTTAGGCACGCCATGGCAGGCGCCGCGGCCCTGCCAAAGCGCGGCTCTGGCCACTGCATGCACCGCGCTCACGGGCAGGCTCCTGTCTGCACACACTGGCCGCTCAAGCAGGCGGGCGCACCTCAGGCGCGGCGTAGCGCAGCGCATACGCGGACGGCAGCGCGGCGTCAGCGCCCTTGCGCGCCCAGGAGCCGCACGCGTCCAGGCGCCAGCGCGCGACCGCGTCGCACCACGTCACGTTGCCGGCCTGGATGTCGCGGTGCAGCTGCGCGCGCGCGCCGCGCGATCGCTGCCGGCGCGTTTGCGTGGACCCCACGGCGCTCGCAGGGCGCGCTGGAGCGCTGGCGGTCGCCTTCCAGGCAGCGCGCGGGCTGCACGTGCGGGAAGCCCGACGCCTCCTGGGACCCTATAGGGCTGACCCCAAAGTGTCGGGCCTGAGCAGGCGCGCGCCAGCACGCGGCAGCGCCGCCCAGGCCAGCGGTGTGGGGGGGCCCGCGCCATGCCGCGGCCGTGCAGGTAGGTCACGGCCTCCAGCAGCTGGCGCAGCGTGGCCTTCTGGCGCGCGGCGCTGGGGTGGCGCTCCATGCGGCCCAGCCAGTCGGCGAGCGAGTACGCGCCGCGCTCGGTCACCAGGCACGCCGGGCTGGCCACGCCCGACGCCAGCGCCACGCCGCCCGCCTCGAAGCAGTCCAGCATGCCTGCGCGGGGCGGCGCGCGGCTGGGCGCCCGGCGGGCGGGCGACGCGCCGTGCCGTGGGGCCCGCGCGCTTTTGCTAGGGCGCGTCGGCGATGGCGCCGGACTGCAAGCACGGTGATGTGCGTCGGCGGCCATTTGCAGCGGGCCATTCACGCGCTGCGGAGCAGTCGCGTCGCGGTGCACCTCGACGCCCCCCGACGAATCCGCCCCCGCGCCGCCCGGGCGGCCGGGCGCCTGGCCGGGCGGCCGACCGGGCGCGAAGCGGGCGCGCGCCCGGCACGAACGCGGCGTTGCGCGCGAGCTGGTGGAACTTGCGCTGGTGCGCAAAGTCGGCGCCGTCCACCAGGAAGGCCAGGCGCACGGGGCACGTGCTGCTCAGCTGCGTGCCCGCCGCCAGCACGCAGGCCGCGCCCTGGAAGCGCGCGCCCTCCACCTCGTACTTGCCTGCGCCGCCCCGCGCGCACGCGCCTCAGGGCAACCCGCCCGGGTGCGTGGCCTCAGGGCAAACGCACGCGCTGATGCCTGCGCAGGCCAGGGGAAACAGGCGCACGCAGGACCTGCGCTGCACAATGGGCGAGAGCGCGCGAAGCGCCGCTAGTCCGGCACATGGGCGCTGGACGGGGTAGGCGCGGGCGGGCGCACGGGCATTCACGACAGGGACTCTGCCTTGCCACGCAGTAAGCAAGCATGAGAGGTGGCCTGCGAGCTCGGAGCAGAGCTGTGCTGTAGGACGGCCCCGCCATGGAGCACCAGGCAGCCTGCGAGCTGCCCCCGCACGGCATCCCCGGCCGCAGCATGCCGGCGCCGCACCAGCAAAGTGCATCTGCTGGGTGAGGACCTGGACGATGGCTACCCTGTACCTACCCTGCCAGCTCAGGCGTCATTGGCTCCTCCGCGCCCGCACCGGCAAAGCGCGTCTGCTCGGTGAGGACCTGGATGACGGCATTCAGCTGCGCCGCGGCGGCGCCGCCCGCGCCGACGGCCGCGAGGCGCGCGCGCTCGGCGCGCGCGCGGCCCAGCAGGCCCGCGATCGCGGCCGGGCCGTTCTCCTGTCGCCCATGCATGCGCCATCAGGAAAAGCACACGATGATGCATTACGCACTGTCGCGAGTAGCGCATGCGTAGGGTCTGCACAGGACGCTGCAAAGCGTGCGCGCTGCTGGGCGCCGGGCCTGCGCGCCTTTGTGAGCGCTGCTTGGAACGCGGACAGCTGCGCGTTCGCGGCGGCGATGCGGCCGGTCGTGTCCAGCGCTTTGGACGGCGACAGGAACAGCGGGGCGGCCGGCGAGCCGGGCTCCGGGGCCCGCCGCTGCTGGGCCCCCGCCAGCGCATCTGCGCAGGGCTGCCAAGCCCCTGAGTCCCCGCTCTTGGCAAGCATATATGCAGAGGGCTCACCGCATTGCGGTCACACATGCTGAGCAGTGGAGCACACACCTCACCTGTTGGGTGCGCCAGGATCATGCGAGGGCGCACTGCCATGTGCACGCACTTGTGCTCCCTGAGTACGCTTGTAAATGACATGCGACAGATGATTATGCCAATCGCAGGCATCCTTAAGCTTCACGCAAGCGCTGCAAGCACAGCTGGAGCTGATGCGCGGGACACAGTAAGACGGACCGCGCAGGGGCAGCAGTGGTGCGGGTGGAGCTGCGTCAAACCCTGTACCCCGCGCCTGCGTGCGAGCGCAGCGCATGGATGGCGGACTTGACGCGGTCCTCGCTGGCGGGGCTGGCCGAGCTGCCGGGCCGGCCCGGCAGCCGCCCGCCGCTGGGCGGCCGCCGCGCCGGCGACTGCTGCAGGCTGCCCGCAGGCGACGGCTGCCGCTGCGCCGTCGGGCGCACGGGCGAGCGCATGCGCGCCGGCAGCTGCTCGCCCGCCGGCAGCGCGCTCGGCGCGGCCGGCTGGCGCACGGGCGAGCGCAGGCGCGGCACGGCCAGCTCGTCCGCTTGCGCCGGCTGGACCGGCGGCAGCTGGCGCACCGGCGAGGGCGGGCGCGCCGGCGCCGGCTGGGCAGGCGGCAGCTGGCGCACCGGCGAGGGCGGGCGCGCCGGCGGCGGCGGGACCGGCGGCCGCTGGTGCGCGGGCGAGTGCAGGCGCGCGGGCGACGGCGGGTGCATCGGCGGCAGCGCCGCGGCCTCCTCGGCCGCGGCCGCCAGCGCTGGCACTGCACGCAGCGCATGTGTGCTTGTGACTGCCAAACTCGAGCGGAGTCGGCAGGAGTCATCGCACGTCAGGACGCTGTGCATCACAGCTCAGCCGCGGGCGCGCATGGCATGGGCGTGCCACGCCCGCACCCATGCGCTGCGGCGCGGGCGCCGGCTGGCGGGGCGGCAGCTCCAGCACGGCGCGACCGGCGTCCGGCGCGGCGTCCGGCGCGACCTTCCGCGTGGGCACCAGGCGGCGGCTGGGCGATGGCTGCGCCGGCGACAGCCGCCGCGGGGACTGCCACACGTCCGGCTTGGCGCCGCCCGGCCCGGAGCCGTCCTTGTCCCTGCCGGGGCAGCGCACTTGGCGGGCGCCGCCGGACAAGGCGCCGCCTCGGGCGGAAAAGGCAGCAGGCGGGCGCGAGCCGGCAATGCAGTGGCGGGCTTGGTGCATGGTGTCCCACCCGCACCAGGCACCATCGGCATGTGTAGAGGAATGTGCTGGCTTGCTGCCGCCTGCCCCGCCGTCCACCTAGGGTCACTGGGCGCACGCCGCACATCCCACCTCCGCTTGCGACGCATGGCCCACCTGGCGGCCTGGCCAGCGGGCACGTGCGAGGGCCAGGGCAGGCGCACTTCACTGCCTGGCTGGCATGATGGTCCGCCCTCGCCCGCTGCGCAGCCCGCTGCGCGCTCGACTGCTGGCTGGCCTCCACCGCCCGGCGCCGGCGGCGGGCGCAGATGCAGCAGGCGAGCAGCGCCTGCCGGCAGCAGCAAACCATCAGCACCCAGCCATAGCATGCACGTCAGCCAGGGGCGGTTTGAGCAGCCTGTCCGCGCAACAAGCAATGAGAAAGCCGCCGCGGATATTTCTGGGCACCTCCATGCAGATCAAGCACGGATTTTTCACTAGAGACTGTTGGTCGCTGGTGCAAGACCGATGCTGCTCCCCAGGGTGACACCACTGCCGGGCACACACCATTCCGCACTGGCGGCGGTGCCGAGCACCCCTCGCAGGGCGCAGCGACCTCTGGCGGGGCGCGGCATACCGCCAGGGCGAGCGCGGCGGCGCCCGCGGCTATGCCAGCAATGGCGGCGACCGGCAGGCCCGGGCCGCCGCCGGCCGCCGAGCCGGCGGTGGAGACCGCCATGGACGGGAAGCCGTCGGCGGGGAAGGACGCCGGGTCGACCGGCGCGCCCAGCGACGAGGACAGCAGCGAGACGGCCGTCACCGACCGGTTGCGCTGCACCAGCGCCGCCTGCGCGGCGGCGGAAGCGACGTGGGGCGTTTCGCTGCGTTCAAGGGCCACGGGGGATCCATGCACCAGCATCGCCCGGCAGTGCGAGGCGCCTGCACGGCAATTGCTGGCTGGGAAGGCACCACTGCTGCACATGGTGGATCCGGACCTGGCAAAACACATATGCACCCTAACCCTAACCCTACCATATAGCCGCGCCAAGCCTGCGCGGTGCGCGCACCAGCAGCTGCCCGTCGCCGACCACGTTCTGGAGCTGGCGCTGCGCGACGGCGGCCACCTCCGCGCTCGACGCGCGCAGCTGCAGGCCGACGTCCGCCGTCTGCGCGGTGCCGGCCAGCAGCGCGCGCGCAAGCCGGCCGGCCGAGGCCAGGGTCGGTGGCCCTGCCAGGGTTTCAAATGTCCCGGCCTCGCGTGCCTCGCCGGCGGCGCCGGCCACGAGCAGCGCGCGGCGGCGGCCGCGGCGGCGCTGCTGCGCGACGCCCGGCACGGCGGACAGCACATCCACGCCGGCCGCGGGCACGCTGGTCACCAGCTGCGCGAGCGCGGCGGCCAGCGCGGCGCGCGCCGGCGCGTCAAAGGGCCAGACGCTGCTGCCGGACATGCGCAGCGTGGCCGCCACCGCGGTCGGCTCGCTCGAGCCCACGGGGGCCGGCGCAGGCGTCGGCGCCTGCGCGGCATACCCCGTTCAGGGCAGGATCGCTGAGAGCCATGGGGTTTGCCATGTGAGACGCTCGGGCTACAGAGGTGGCCATTGAGGCAGCTTGCGACTGGCACCTTCTGAGCAATGTGTTGGACCGAGCCAGTGGCTGGGGGCGGCAGGGCAGGGTGCATGCCGGCCCGGGCGCAGGCGCGGCGACTTGCGGCGCGGGTGTCGGCGGGGGCGTTGCGGGCGGCGGCGCGGGCGTAGCGGGCGGCGGGGCGGTGGTGGCGGGCGGCGGGGCAGGCGTGGCGGGCGGCGGCGCGGGCGTGGCGGGCGGCGGCGGCCCGGCGAGCCAGTCCGGCAGCTGCGGGGGCTGCGGCGGCTGCGGCGGCTGCGGCGGGTGCCCCCCCCCGCCGCCAGACCCCTGCGGCGGCGCGGGGCTCCCGGCAGGCGGAGCAGCGCTGGGCGGCGGGCCGCCTGCGGGGGCGGCGCCCCTGCCCTCGCCCTGGCTCGCGCCCGGGTCGGCGCCCACTGCGACCACGCCGCGCGGCAGGTACTGCACGACCGGCCCGTTCGTCTGGCCGTCCGGCCCCGTATTGCCCTGGTTGCCTGGCCCTGCCCAGCGGCAGGTCGCTCACGGGCTGTGCAGCGCTCTACAGAACGAGCTGCAAGCAGTAGTCACAGTCCCAGAAGCGCACCCAGGCAGCCAGGCCGCTCGAGTGTCTGCGCCCTGCTATGCGCAGAGCGCATTGAGAGGGCAGGCGAGGATCCTAGCAGCACGCAGACCGCGCGCGCCACACGGGCTGCGCCAACAGCATTGTGCAGGCAACCAGGGCACCAAGCAGCTGCCCAGGCTCGGCTGTGGGGCCCGCGCGTGGCGCACCCTGGGCGGTAGCATTGCCCGCGGCAAGGAGCGCGACGAGCACCGCGCTGAGCCAGCGCGTGCTGCGCCGCCGTCCCAGCACCATGGCGGGCCTGCACGACGCAGCGGCGTTCACATGGACCCCCTTTTCAGGCTGTAGCTAGGCGCATGGTGTTATGTTCTTTGGCGCAACCAGGTGCAGCTGCTGCCGCGCCCCCGTCGCGCTGGCTGACCCGCATGAGCGGTCGCACGCACGCCTCGGCAGCGGCTGCAGGTGAGGGTTGTGGAGGGCATGTGTTGTGACGCGGGCCTGTGCCTCGCGGTGGCTGGGCAGCAGCAAACCAGGGAGCAGAGCGGACAAGCGCATGGCCGCTGTGTGCAGCCGCCGCAGCGGGGGAACGGCGTGCACACACCGAGGTGCGTCACCTGCGCGCGCGCTCTCTACATGTCCGCCGCGTTGAGCTTAGGGTAGCGCTGAGCAGACCTGTGGTAAGGAGACAGCGCTCTGTACGGTCGGCGCACGGCAGCTTGAGAGCTAGTAGGCCCTACCTAGCTCCCCTGAGGGGAACGGGCGACGCACTGCGTGATTTTAAACCGGCCTAAGTAGACTCCTGGTGACACAGCGCACCAGACTGAAGTCCAAGCAGCCAAAAAAAAGGAGAGAGGAGCCTCATAGCGCCTTCGAGTGCATGACTTGAGACAGCTCTGCCAATGGCACTGAATGTCGGGCTGCCCATTGGCTGCCTGGCTGCAACTCCGGGAACAGACGGCGACCAGCTACTGGCCGCAGGCCTGACTCAGTTTGTGGGCCGGTACTGGACAGGCGAGGTGGTTTTGCTGAGCGCTGCCGCCGGCAGCACGGCGCTCGTCACGTTGGGCAAGTCCAGCCTGCGCGCCGGAGTTGCGGGGCTCGACTGGCTACCCGTCCAAACCGGCACAGGCAAGGGCTAGCAAGCCCGTGAGCACTACTGTTACACTGCTGACCATCGGACTGTACTGGAGTGTGGACGATAAGCCGCTCTGCGGGGCACTCTGGTGTTCATCGTGCGCTTGCCTGCCCCCGTATCCAAGGCAAGGTGGGAACTCAAGAGTCAAGTGGGGCCTTGTGAGTGTCAATGCACGCTGCGCCTCTGCGCAGAGAGCCGATTCCTGGTGAGCGGTAGCGATGACGGGCGGCTGGACCTCTGGGAGTTCTCAGCCACAGAGGACGCCGCGCTGGCCAATCTGCACAGCGCCGTCGCGCACGACGACATCATCACTGACGTCGCCACCGGCCGTGAGGCGCCTACTGTCGCCAGCAGCTCGCGCGACTGCAGGCACCGGCCCCGCCCACCCCAGCTCCACCCCCGGCCCTTCAACAGCCTCTGCGCCAAGCGCCTGGTTGACCTGCGTGCTCGTGGGCGCCCGTCCGCCTGCCTGCCTGCTGTGCCGCGTCGCAGACCCCCGGAGCTCCCAGTCTGGACACACAGGCAGTAGTGGCCCCTGGGGCATGCACCACACAGGCATGCGCCTGCCGCACTGACCGCCTGGTGGCCCCGGCCGCAGCGTGCGCACCTGGAGCTGCACCTCCGCGGACGTGCAGTGCACGGCGCAGCTGACGGGGCACGACCAGGCCGTGCACTGCGTGGCCTGGGGCGCGGAGCCCAGCTCGCTGCTCTCCGGCTCGCAGGCGCGCCTTTGGGCCGACGCCCGTGCCGGCCGGGCTCCGGCGGGCTGCCTGAGCGCCGCGCCTGCGGCCGGGTCGCTGCCAACAGGCGGGGCGCGGTGCGAAGCCTGGCGGGCGGCGTGAGCTGCGGTGGGGGGTTGCCGCGCAGGATGGGACGGCGCGCGTGTGGGATACGCGCGCGGGCGCCTGCTCCGCCACGCTGGCGGCCGGCTGCGCGGTACATGCGATGGCTGCCTGCCCGGACAGCTCCACACATGTGCGCAGTCGCCCCCCGACCCTTCAAAGTGCTCGTAAGCGCGACGCGTGAACGGCGACCGCAGCCAGGTTCTCATGCGGCCCTGCACGTCGAGCGCAGTGCGTGCGATGCACGTACTGTCAGAGGGCTGTGTGCTCGGTTGCAGCTCGAGAGCAATGCATGCTGGCGTGTGGACCACAGACTTCATTGTCGCTGATTGGCCTGCAGCAGGCGCTCATGTGCATGCAGCAGGACCTAGCTCCACATGCCACTGTGTTCGCGAGGAGCCATTCGGCAAAAAGCCTTCAGGCATCACAATCCAGAACCGCCGTGTGTGCTCTGCTCATCTCTGCTGCCCTGTGCACACAACTCCGGTGTTCGCACATTTGCGCCATCGAGAGCGCGCGCGTCGCCAGGCAGCGCACGGCGGGCGCAGCATGCGGTGAGATGGCTCGGACCAGCGCGCAGGCCGTGCTCGGCGATGCGCGCGGGCGGGTGCACGAGTTTGACCTGCGGCGGCCGGGGAGCGCGGTGTCGCTGGCACAGCATCAGGCGCACGCCGACTGCGTTCGCAGGCTCGCGTTCGCGCCCGACACTGGTGTGCCCTCACAGCCCCGTGCCGGCCTGGCAACCTGCGCGCGCGCTGTGGCCCTGCCAAAGCGCCGCCAGCCTGGTCAGGCTGTTTCAGTGGCGGGCGCGGGCAGGGTCGCCCAAACGCTCTCCTTCACACAGCTTGGCGAATGCATCCGACTGGCCTTAGCTGCAGAGCAGAGCAGACATGCTCACGGCATTACTTGAGAACAAGCGCCGCCGCTGGTCCGTCGCAGGCGCATCGGCGACGGCGCTGGCGTCCGCGGGCGACGACGGCGCGGTGCAGCTGTGCGCCCGTTCGGGCAAGCCGGCGCGCGGTTGGGAGCTGCGCACAAGCGTGCGGCCGGCCGGCGGCGCCTACGCACACGGCCTCGCATGGGGCGCCGCGGAGGGCGGCGTGGCGCCGCTGTTCGTGGGCGCCTGGGACGGCGAGCTGGCCTGCAGTCTGATCGACCTGGCCGCGCTGGGAGGCTGACCCCGCGCTAGCGCGGCGCGCGCGTGATGGCGTTGGGTGCTGCGCTCTGTGGGAGGGCCTCAGCGCTGGCGGCGCGATGCAGCTTGGCTGGACCCTACTGCGCGGCCGGCGCATGGCCTTGTTTGAGGCCTGCGCTTGGACTCTGTCTCACCTGCGTGCAAGTCCTGCATGCTACGTCGGGACGAGTGGAAATAAAGGGGTTCGCAGGCACCAAGTTGCCCCACGGACAGCAGTCCAGTCCTTGCACAATGGTTATGAACAGACGTAATGGTATTGCGACAGTAGCTATGTCGGCAAGCAGGTCAGAGCCGACCAGGAGCTCGGCACGGACGCATGCGGAGCTCGCGCGGCCTCAACACCGCTTCCAGGCGCAGGGGCCCACCGCCGCCGCCGCGGAGCCGGGCGCCGCACGCCAGCGCGGCCGCGCCCATAGCAGCGGGTGGTCGCTGCCAAACACGCGGCGCAGGCCGGCGGCCAGGGCGCCGCGCTGACGCGGGACGTCCGCGCCAGCCTGCAGCGAGTCCAGGTACGTCTGTCCACGCGCGAGCAGGCGCACCTGCGGCCCCGGTGCGAATGCCTAATCGGCCGCCGCACGAGAGCGCAGCAAGCCCATCGCATGGACGGGTGCTGCCATGATCATGCTACCGAAGCCACTATCTTCAGCGCTGGCACAAAAATGCCTGGGGCGCAGCAGGCATGCCACGCCCCGTGCTCGTTGCGAAGCAGGCGCGCCTGCAGGCCAAGCAGCGCGCCGGTGCCGGTGGCAATTGCGACCGACAGGGACACCACGTAGAGCGTGGCGGCCAGCCACGGCGGGACCAGCAGCAGCACGCGCGGCATCGTGGCCAGGATGCCCAGCACGCCGTGCCGCTCGTAGCCCGGCATGAGCGCCGCCAGGTAGTACCGGATGACCTGGCGCAGCGGCGCACGGGTGTGAGGATGGGCTGTAGGCAGCGTCGCGGCACAGCGGGGGGCATGCGCGCTGCTCGCCGCGGCGCCAGTGTCTGTGTGAGCGCTGCTGCCGCAGGCCAACAAACCCTGCATGGTAGCTGTCGCTTGCAGCAGCAGACAGATGTATCAACTTTTGTGCGCCCTGCGCGTCCACACAGTGCCGTTGCACCCGGGCTGCATATTGGGCATGAGTTGCAACACTGACAGGCACGTCTCAGGCGTAGTGGGCAGCCACCTCATGCCTGCGACCGACGAGCAGGGCGAGGCAGCACGCGGCCGCGTACAGGCACCCCGCGAGCGTGCCGGCCAGCAGCAGCAGGAACGGGCGGTGATTGCGCCGGCCGACGCACGTGCCGAGGAAGAGGCAGTGGTGGTCCATGTCCATGATGCACTGGTTGCACACGCTGCATATTGGCAGAGCGGTCACTTGCACACGCTGCAGGTCGGCAGAGCGATCAGCTGTGCACTGCCTCTGAGCGGGCACGGCTCTGGCCAACGGAGTGACTGGCTGCGTCACCGGCCGGGGGCAGAGCACTGCACTAGGTGACCACCCAGGCCGTCTACAAGCCAACTTCGCACTTCATCCAAGTCCTGCGTCCCACCACTGCCAGACGGCAGCGCGGAGGCGCAGGCGGCTTGCTGCTGTGCGCGGCGCTGTCGTATCTGCAGCGCTGAGGACAGCGAGCCGCGCCTGCAGTGATGCGCCTCCAGCGGCTTGAGGTACCTGCGGCCAGCGCAGCGGGAACGTGGACGGGGCAGCACGCACACGCTGGGTGCAGCTGCGCAAACCTGCGCTGGGAGCGCAGTATTGAGAGACAAGCGAGGCGTGCGCACCGGCAGCGCTGGCAGAACGTCGCGCCATCAAAGGCGCCGTGCGGCGCGTCGCCGGGCAGGCCAGTGATGAAACTTTGCGGCGTGCCTGCCGGGCGCGCAGTGCCGGTGAGCAGTTGGGCGTTTCTGCAGCGCGGTCAACGCACACGTGCGACGAGGCAGGGCAGGCGCGCACCGGGGGAGTGCAGCACCGCCGCCGCAAAGTTGAACAGAATTAGAGCGAAAAACCCCGCGCCCGCCGCGCGGCCCAGGAACAGCGGCACCCCAGCCAGCAGCTCCGGCAGCACCAGGAACACGCCCAGCGCAAAGGCGCTCCCCAGGAGGACCACCAAGAGCGCGGGAAGCAGGTACCGCCCCAGCGCGCTCAGCCTGGCGCAGGCCTGGCTGCCTCAGCAGCCTGGCACATGCACGGCAACTGCGAGGCAGCTGGGCAGGTGTCTGAGAACAACAGTGAGCTTGACGTCACTGCAAGCAGCGCATGGCGGGCAGTCACCTCAACTTCCGCTCTGGTCGCTGGTGCTCCCAGCCGTCCGCGCCGTTTGTGCACTCGCTGTTCAGCGCTCCGCACCAGCCGCACTGCCGGCACCGCACTGCGCGTCAGCGGCTTTTCGGGGGGTGCGAATGCACAAGGCGTTCATGGGTTGGAGCACTGCGCACGCCTTGAACACAGGAGCCGGCTTGCCGTCCAGGTGCGGCACCGACACGCAGGCCCGGCACGCCCAGCAGGTGGTTCTTACATCTTGCACCATACACATACCACGGTATATAAACCCGAAGCCTGCCACTGCCGAGTGCCAGCAGCCACAGCTAGTGGACAATGCTGGACGACGATAAGCTGCCTAGCAGGGAGGTGCGCAATAAAAGCTCACCAACAACGGGCCAGCATAATTGTGTAAGCCGTGCCTTGGCCTGCAAAAGCACACTGCGGCACCATGGTTGTGCAGGCTTTGTCAGTGTTCATAGAACACAGTGCGCAGGCTGCAGCAGAGGGCTGAGGCACGGACTGCCATGTATGGTGAGAGCCAGCGGCGCTGACAAGCAGAGCCCGCAGACCGAGAGCTTTGCGCGCTGGAACACCCACTTTTCTACCTGCGTGAGTGTGGAGCTGTTTGGAACGCCGCTGCGGCTGAGCCAGGACCCGCAGAGCCTGCACCTGGGCACCACAGTCTGGGACGCGTCCATAGTGGTGGCCAAATGGCTCGAGCGCAACGCCAGGTGGGTGTGCTGTGAAGCAAGTGTGGAAAGACTGCACAACTCGTGTTCCAGCCGCTCAAGTGGGTCGTTGGCGTTGTGTTGAGCGCGCAGGAAGGGGGAGATGTCTCGAGAGAAGCTGCGAAACAAGCGCGTCATAGAGCTCGGCGCAGGTGCTCGTGCGTGTTTGGCCTGTGCAAGGTCCTGGTCGAGGTCAGGCCGCTGCGTGCGGCCATAAGTTTGGTCGCGACACAGACGGCGGGCACTGGGGAGCGCCAGGCATGGGCCTGGGCGGGCTTGCGTGCGCGATGCTGGGCGCGGCGGTGGTGCTGACCGACACTGCAGAGGTGCTGCCGCTGCTGACGCGCAACTACGAGGCCAACCTCTCGCCAGCGGCGCTGCGCGGCGCCGGCAGCGACCTGGCCGGCGCCGTGGGCCTTGTAGAGGTGCGGTGGTCCTACTTCGTGCCTTGCCAGGCACAACCTGAACCTTCGCAGGGCTGCTTGCAGCATGCTGCGTGGCGTTGCTTGTAACGAGCCTCAGACTTGCTTGGCAAAGCAGACGTGGGGGCTGACTGCCTCAGGAGCTCCGGTTGCTTGATGGAATTTGTATCAGAAGAGTCTTAGAGCGACCCACATGCATACTGCAGAAGCACGCATTGCACAATCGCGAGGCTTGCCTGGGTTCCTGCCTGGGGAGCTCACAATGGGCTGCCAGGGCTGTCAGGCCTGACACTGAGGAGGCCACAGCAGACTCTGGTGATTGCCAGCGGTCCCCGCTGTGCTGCAGGTGTGCAGCTGTCCATGCGCGTGAACACCTCGGGTGCTAGGCGGCGGGCTGAGGTGTGGTGGGTGGGGCGCGCAGGTGCGCGAGCTTGACTGGCTGCAGCCACAGCAGGTGCAGCCCTGCCCTGGTTCTGCAGCCTCGGACGCTGAGAGCAGCACATGTGCTTTCTGCTCTAGCCAAGATGCGCTCACATGCGTGTATAGGGTGCGGTTGCATGGCCCCTGAGCGCGGATCGCACCACCTGTCGCCGCACCAGTTCACTGCGGGCACACTGCAGTCTGTATGCCCTCTCAAACTTGTGGCATCGATGATGGGCTGCGCACGAGGCCCTGCTGCTGGCAGACCTTGCGGGAAGACCCAAGCAGCCTATGGCAGCCCAGAGCCAAGGCAGGCGCCGTGCCACAATGGCTGCATCAGACAGCAGCAGCGGCGCGCAGGTGGAGGCGGCAGGCGGGCCGTACGACTTCATCCTGGCGGCTGACTGCGTGTGCGCGCCCGCCTCGCCTTCCTCGAAGCACCTCTGCTTGAAACGTCCGTGCATGTTGCCAGCCTCTTTGCCCGCCCCTGCCGGGCAGTGTGCTTGCCGACTGCAGCGGCCATCGTCACAAGCCATGTGTGCTGGCAAAGAGCGTGCCCGTGTAGGCTTCCCGGTGCACACCTTGACGTGCGATCAGACTGTGGGGACTGTGAGCCATCGCAGCTGCAGCAGACTCTCACAGCCTGGATGCAGTGATGAGCAGGTGTGAAGTGGCATGCAGGTATAACGAGGCGCTCGTGGACGACCTGCTGCGCGTTGTGCTGGCCCTCTCGGCGAAACGCACGGTCGTCGTCATCGCCAACGAGCTGCGCTCGGTGCGCGGCGCTGCAGCCAGTACCAAGAAGGCGCCTGTACCTTTAGGACAGCAGGAGTACCAGCAGAGGCATGCTTGCATGCTTCGTCGCAGTCGCAGGCCTGTCAGCCAACACAGGGGTTGAGGCGGTTGCTGTGTTCTTGGTATCCAGTCCAGCTGAAATTTGATTCCAGCACGGCACGGCGCATGGGGAGACATGTTAACCAAAGCGACTGGGAAGTGCCGCTGTGGCTGCGGCAGGAGGCGGTGCACGAGCGCTTCCGGGCCGCCTTTGAGCGCCACTTCCTATTCAAGCGCGTCCCGCACGCCCGGATGGACGCCGTGCACCAGCACGCGCTGATCGACATCCTGCTGCTGCGGCGCCGCAGCACGCCGGTGGTGGGGTAGGTGCAGGTCTGGCATAGTGCGATTAGGTCAGTGTGCAGTGATACCGCATTGCTTTGTTGGATTGCTTGTTTTAGCAAGTACGGGTGAGCCCGTGAGCATGTCGCTGCTGGGACAGGCGCACAGATTCACAAATTTGGGTAAAGTTCTGTCGTTGTACTGGTCTGGCTACTGGCAGTCTACTGAACGGCTACTGGAGAGAAACTGCTCTGCAGGCTCCAGGTGTCTGTGAATGCATGGGTATCAGTGCTGCTGCAATGTTGTGACTTTATCATTGCAGTGCAACAAACCCAGGCCACGGACCTGTGACACAACCGTGCATACGTGCATGCATGTGCGTCTACTTGAAGGCCTACAACATGTGCTATGCAACGTCATAACTGATTCGTCTCTTATTGCAGTCTCAGCACGCAGTACAAAGTCCACAGAGCCTGACCCCAGCGCAACTCGCGCTTCGTGCATGCCTGTTGGTGGTGTGACACTTCACAAAAAAATGAGGGACGCAACTTGCCTTATCTCAACCCCACAACAACCATAACAATCGTCTCCCCACGTGAATATCACTACCGCATCTGCGCTGCAAGAGCGACACTTGGAGGCCTGCTAGTAGCATTGATCGCTCGTGCGCCACAGAGCATAGAAGCTGCTGTAAGCGTATAATATAAAGGGCCGCTCGCCAGCCATAGTAAGCGTGCATCGCCGAAGCCCCATGCAGCGCTTCCAACGCGTCAGAAGCAGCCATCGAGGCCGCATACAGCGTAGTCCGCGTCCGCGCCGGTGATGGGGACCGCCCATTGCCCTGCCCAACAACCATCTGTCAGTGTATTCAAAGGTCCCACACGCTGACCGCTGCATGTGACCAGGCAGGACTGACTGCCACACGGGCCCGACAAGCTGCGACGGCATGACGGCTGCCTGCGGCACAAAGCGCAGAACGGATCCCCCGGCAGTGTCATGCCTGTCTCCCGCTCGGCCTCGGAGCTGCCTCGGCGCAGGGAGAGCAGGCAGGCCGAGGCATATACGATGCACCACCAAGGGGTGCAAAGCAGGCGGCGCGGCGCGGGCCCGGTCGGGATGCAGGCCCGGCGCGGTGCAGGCCCAGTGCAAAGCAGGCGGCGCGGTGCAGGCGGCGCGGGGCAGGCGTGGCCCCCCAGCAGGCGCGCACCCAGGTGCGCGGTGTAGTTGGCGCAGCGCACGACGCCTGCGCTCAGCGCCGCGGCCTCGGGCGCGTCGATGCCGGCCGCGCCGGCCGCCGCCGCCACGTCCGGAAACTCGATCACCGTCACGCTGCCGCGCCCGCCGGCCACGCTTGGCTCCAGAGAAGCAGCTGGCAGCCGGTGCATCCGTGACAGGGCGCAGACCCAAAGTGAAGGGGCGCAGACCCGATGAGAGGCATGCGAGTGCGAGCGCACGGCGCGCCTGTGCATGCTTGAGCAGGCGCGTCCGGGCACAAGCGGTCGCAAGGGGCGGGGCGGACCTGCCGGGGGCGGATCGGAAGAGCGACAGGCGCTCGGGCCCCAGGCCGAGGCAGCGGCAGAGCATGGCCGAGACGATGGCCGAGTGCGCGACGAGCGCGATGGTGCGCCCGCCCGGCGCGTGCGCGGCCGTTGCGGCACTGTGCCAGACGCCGCCGGCGCGCTCCCAGAACTGCGCCAGCGGCTCGGCGGCGCCCTCCGCCTCCGACGCGACCTGCGTTGGCGGGGGCAGGGGCGGAGTGTTGGGCAGCGCGCGCAGGCATGCGACTTCCATGTTTGCATGCGCGCTTGAGGCGCGCGCCCGTGCACACATGACTATGGCAGGCGTCATTTGACGGCACTCAGGCGGCCAAGCTCAGGCCTGGCTCAGGACTGCAGACATGCTGGGGGCGCAGCCGATGGGGAGCAGAGGCTGGCGCGCCTGCGCCGCAGGCCTGCCCGCCAGCGCGCCCCAGTCGCGGTTCCGCAGCGCGTCCGAGACCTGCACCGCGGGCGCGGTGCCGCCGGCGGCGCGCTGCGCGGCCGCGACCTCCTCCGCCGTCGCCCGCGCGCGCGGCTGCGGGCTGCTCAGCAGCTCGTCCACCTGGCGCGCTAAGGCGCCCGTCAGGGTGGCTGCTCGGCAGGCGCATGTTTTTACCCGTGCATGACCTGTGTCAGCTGAGCCAGACTTGCCACGGCGGCTTGGGGGTGCATTATCCGGGACGAGGCGTGAGGATCAAGCAAGCAAATACAAGAGCACTGGATGAGGGCTAGGCTGACACCCCCGGAGCGTCCAAGTTATATAATGAGTCATGTGCTTGTAATGTAATGTTCAAGCGCAGGTACGCCGGAGGGGCGCAGGGCGCCGCGCCTGCAGGTCGGTCAGCAGCGCCGCCGCCTGGCGCGCCTGCTCAACGCCCAGGTCGCTCAGCGGCTCGTCGTTCACGCCAGAGAGCACGCCCGCCGCCGTGGCAGCTGTTGCGCCGGTGCGCACGAGCACCAGCCGCCCGGGGCCCCCGCGCGAGCCGCCCCGCAGGTCGCCCGCCGAGCCAAACGGCGGCCCGGGCGACTGCCGCCCAGGCCGCGTTCAACAAGTCAGCACCGCGAACGCAGCTGATACAAAGCCTTCTCTGTTGCTCTGCTTGCCAAACCGCCTGTATGAGCTGGTGGCTTGCTTTGGTGCGGCGGTATGGGTGTGCCATGGGCACGACTTGATGCCATTGCCAATTTGCACAAGCGAGCCCTACACTGTTCAGCTGGGTGTACGTCAGTGCTCGCCGATTTTGACCTCGACGCAGGCAGTAGCACTACAGAGATAAACATGCGGCTAGCGTGCCTGCGCAGTGCAGTGCACTTTACAGGATCGGTGTCGGCGGATGCTGGGGCGGACAAGGAAGCCAGAGGGGCGCGCGCGAGGGGCGCTGCGGCGCGCCTGATTGAGGCGGTCCACGACGAGCGTGGGCGCGCCGCCGGCGCCGCCGCGCGCGGGCAGGAAGTCCAGCACGCTGCTCGCGCCGTTGGACTGCACCAGGCGCCGGAAGAACGTGGGCGGCAGGGCCAGCGCCGAGCAGATGAGCGCCTGCGCGCCGCACGCGCGCCCGTCGCGCCGCGGCAAGCGCGCGCGCGTGCTGCCACCCGCCGTGGCGCCAGGTGCAGGTCCCCGCGACATCACACGTGCGCATACTGATAGTGCGGTGCCGACGCAGCAGCACTGCACAGGGTGATGTTCCCGACGAGCGCGCTGGTGGTGCATGGCAGGCCTTCCACGTCATGACGTGTGCAAGGCCTGATTACGCGTGCAAGGCCTGCTTATGTGTGCAAGGCCTGTCGGTGGCAGGCGAACAAGGTGGCGTGGCGCCAGCCGCAGTCCTTGCAGCAGCGTAGTCGGCAGCGTCGAGAGTGCCAACTCTTGCATTGTCAGAGCAAGACAGCGTGCCACACGCGCAGCCCCTCACTCCCCAAGCACCGATCCGGAAGCACCTGGTTGACGGCGTTGTGCGCGACCACCAGCGCGCACGCCGCGCCGGGCTCGCCCGAGGCGGCGGCGGCGTCCGTCGCGCCCAGGATGTCCTGCCACGCCAGCGAGGCGCGGTACCACAGCTCCCTGCCGCGTCGGGCCGCCCCTTACGCCCTGTTTGTGAGTTACAGTGTGGGTTACATGGCCCCATTAACTGAGGCCAGGCACCCTTCTGGCCCCTGTCATGGTCACCGTGACACGCAGCTCCAGCTGCTTACTTGGGGGCGCTAGTTTTATGAAAGCACTGACAACCTGCGGCTCACAGCAGCGTCTGGTATCGCGTTCAGGCATGCAGCGAGATGTTTTGAGTGGAGCGCTGAATGTTCTTGAGGTGTGTCGGACGTAGCCAAGCAGACATGTCTCACGTGCACTGGGGCGGAGCTCTTTCGCAAGTCGGTCCCCCCGTGGCATCGGTGTACAGAGCAGGGACGGTCAGCGCTGCGCCGGGTGCGCGCAGGGCTGCTAGCGCGCGCACCGCACAGGCGCCTGGCCGTCGATCTCAAACTCAGCGGCGCGCTGCTGCCAGCACCGGAACTGCTCCCCGTACAGCGCCTTGCCCTCCGCCTTGGCCAGGCCCTGCGCACAGCGCGGCGCTCAAATTTTCAGCAGCCCACTGGCCTGGTCCAGCGGACGTTACAGACGCCCTGGCCAGGCCCTGTGTGAAGCACGGCGCTCAAACTTCTCAGCAGCCCTTCTGCCTGGTTCAGCGGACGTTCCAGGCATCATGCAAGCTTGCAATAAGCAGCTTGAGCGTGCTCTAGCACGTTGATTGATAACCAGGCACTCCCCCGAGAGCAAGCATTCCCACAGGACAGCCCCTTGGCTTGCTCGAAGCGGTGAGGTAGCGCAGAGGCGCAAGTTCAGCAAGTGGGTATGGGCGGGACCTGGAAGGAATACAGGTCGACCTCGCGGAGGCTGGGTAGCACAGAGACGGGCCCGCTGCGGCTGCCCCAGATGATCTCCGCGGTGCGCGCCGCCCGGCTCAAGGGGCTGTGGAACAGCCGTCCAAACACGTTGCCATGCAGCTGCGCAGCGCAGGCCAGCGGTCACGGCGCAGGACCATGGCGCTCAGGGGTGATCATGCAATGCATTGGTCGCTTCAGTGCTGCATTCGCCAGCTCTGCAAGCATTTGCTACAGGCAGAGCTGCCAAACGTGCTTATCTACGCGAGTGCGCACCATCTGGCGTGTGGTGTCTGCCTGCGCCTCTCCCTTGGGCGTGAGCACCGCAAAGTCCGAGCTGCCCTGGATGCGCCCTGATGCGTTCCACGTGCTCTGCCCATGGCGCACCAGAACCACCCGCAGCGGGGCTGTCACCAGCGGCAGCGGCAGCGGCTCAACATCCCGGCGGTCATTGAGCTCCGAGAACTGGTCAATGCCCTGCCACTTGTAGGTGCTCTCCAAGGTCTCTGCGTCAGCCACAGCCGCAGCACAAGTGCAGCGGTGCGGCATTGGCGGCTGGGCCACACGCGGCGCCTCTGGGGCGGCCCGCATGCCGCCTGTTCGCCTGCCCGCTGCTCTGGGATGGGGCCAAGGCACGCACGCGGCGCCCAGCGGGGCTGACACCTTGAGCGCCATGCGTCGCTTGATGTGCTTCTGTGCCCCTTCACGCGCTTGGCGCTCAAAAGTGCACCACTGATCCAGGAGAGGATTGTTCCCCAAAGGGCTTAGGGGCCCTGGACATCCCAAAGTCCTGGCTTCCACAGCATCCTCGCATGACTGCATTTATTGCATTCGTGATTGCATGTCAAAAGTTGCACTGAGGCCTGTTCGGCACTGTTCGTGACCATTGCACTACCTGATGCTGTCCCAGCTTCTTTGTAGTACACGTACACTGTGTTACACCTCTCACCTGGGTCAACTCGCTTTTGGCACAGAAATGTCCTGGGGAGCATGCATTCACTGCTACAGCAGCACATCAGCAACGCGCAGTGCATGAACCTTAAACACGCTCTGCGCAAACATGCGCTTGCAGGCCTGCACCTATATCGCTGAGGACAGGCCTGGCACCCTGCTGCTGGGCCACCTTTGTCCTGCCTCGCATGCCATGTCTGCTTCTCTACTCCTGTGGCATAAACATGCTCTTCACAAGAGACTGCTTGGCTAAAAACGCACGGCGGGCACCGCCGCGTCCAAGTGCGCGCCCTTCACACCTGTGCAGCGTCAGGCACGCTCCAGGCTCCATGGCTGTCCTGAGGGGCGACTAGCGCGCGGCCGCGGCGCGCGTCATCTCGACGATGACGTCCTTGACGTCCTTGCGGCCCTCGGCCGGGCGCACGAAGGGCAGCCGTGCGCGCAGGCTGTCGCCGTCGCGCCGGCAGGCCAGGTCCAGGCCCAGGCGGTCCACGCCCGTGATGCGCGCCTCGTCCACCGTCAGGCCCGCGTAGTGGCGCAGCATCGCGGCCGTGGACTGCGCCGCGCGCCGTGCTGCTGTTACCAAAAGCAGGCCTGTGTGGTGGGACGGGCTGGGTGCACAGCACCGCGGCGCAGCTGCCCTGGCAAAGCACAGTCGCCGCACACGCCTGAACCATGCCAGACACAGTACCAATGACTGCAACTGGAGATCACGCAAACAGACTTGACGTGTACGACGTCTTTTGAAGCATGGTGGTGACTGGCCGGGGCAGCATGTCTGGTACCACAACCTTTGGCGACGAAAGGGCCACACCTCGGCGTGGTCGGCGTTCATGTGCCCCGCAATGGGCGCCGCAAACGCAGCAACAGGATCCGCGCGCGCCGCCAGATACTCCTCCCCGCTGAACTGCGCAAGGCGAGGAACAAGGCTGAGGGACCTGATCTCCAGTGCAGTGGTGGCACAAACGTGCTTCTGCCCGGATATGAGCAGCAGCAGCCCCTGCTGCACCAGCCTGCGCCTGGCGACACTGTGCCAGATATTGCGGGACATGCAACGTGCATGATATAGTAACAGGGCTGCAGGGCTGCAGGGCTGCAGGCCTGCGGTACATGCAGCACGCACCATGCTCAGTGATCAATGGAAAATAGAAATTCCGTCAGTGTTTGGCCTAAATGCACTGCAGACAAGTGCAAGGCGCACCTGCTTGATGCGCCCAAAGCCGCTGATGAGCCGCCCGGTGACGACGGGCTCCATGCGAAACCACGTGAAGTCGCCTGCGCAGGGCAAAACATGGCCACAGGCCTGTCTGCAAGCCTTTGGTGTCCGGAGATGCAGGGAGGGGAGAGCAGCGACGGGATGGCAGCCATACCCTGCTTGTCACACCGGTATGCTGATGAGGTATCTAACTTTGCCAGAGCTGAACATTGTTAGCAGGGCGCACCAAAGTCCACCCAGAAGCTGTTTGGGTACTTTGCCGTGAAGATCTTGCGCGCGGCGCTGGCCTCCTCGTCGCCGCTCAGCGCCTCCACCCGGCCGGAGATTGTTGCCCGCGCGTCCGCCATGCCCTGGTGACTTTTATGGCGCCTCACTGGAGGCCGCCCTCTGCTCATAGACTTGACGCAGCACATCCACACGCAACAGGCTTACTTGCGAGGCCAGATGAGGGAGAATTTCTAAGCAGCGGGTGCCCTGAGAAGCAGCATACGTGCTTATTGCCAAGCAAGCACAGTACGCTCTGCACCTGGCACCGCTCGGCTGTTCACCCTCCGACCTGACCCACACCCACCACGGCAAGTTATGCCCATGACGTGCGTGTCGCGTGTGAGGAGATTGCGCTGCGTGCCTGGTACCCTCGAGCAGTCACGGTGAGGGACGCGCGCGAGTCGCTGCGCAGGTCCGGTGTGTGGCTGGACAGCGAGCTGAAGGCAAAGACAGGCCGCCCTGTGTCATCGGCCTGCCAGCCGCCGCACACAACACAGCCTCAGATTAGATAGCAGAGAGAACGCAAAGCACATGTGCACGACAAAGTTGATGACTCTTGAGCTTCGCCAAACCAGCAGCCTTGCGCAGGGGTTTGGCGCGCCGCAAACTCGCAGACGGTGCCCACGGGGTAGCTCGCCCAGGCGCCGGAGCTGCCTATGGTGGACAGGACTCCGTGGCTGCAACGCACAAGCGCCGCACTGTCAGTCCCAGAGCTGGCAGTGCCAGTTTCCGTGCACTCTCGTGCCACGTAGCAGCCACAGCAGGCAGGGCTGTGCAGCACACCCGGCTGTGGCAAAGAGCACCCGCGCCTCCTCTGCGTACGGCAGGCGCGCCGCATCGCGCTGGTGCGCCTGAAACGCCTCCCACTCGGCATCATCGTGCCCGCTCGCCTCTCCAGTAGCCGGGCTCGCCTCTGGCAACGCAGTCGATTCAAGCAGTGCAACGTGTGACAACGTGATGACCGGCTATGATGGCTCATAAAAAGCAGGCATACCAGGCGGTCCCTTGGTCTGCGCGGCTCCCATGACTGTGAGAGTGCGCTCGCTCTTCGGTTTGCGTAGGATGCTGCCGCAGCGCAGCTTCACACTTGCGCGGCAGGACGTCAATGCCTACGCACAGTGGACGCTTTTCATATAACGTAGCGAAAGTGACTGTGTGGCAAAATGCAGTAGATATACCAGGCAACTGACAGTCAGTGAGCCCGCGCCTGAACTGCTCCTCCCTTCAAGCAAGTGTGCGGGACCTGCAGAGCGCGCAGCGTAGAGGTCATTTGCCTAGCAAAGTTGACAGATGGTTATAGACAAGCTTGCCCCACCAAACTCAAGCGCTCGAGGAGGCACATTGCTTCCCGAGCTGGACACGCCGAGTCCAGGGAGGGTTTGAGGGGGTCTGCTTCGGTGAAGTCGATTTGCCTGACGAGGCGCGAGTTTGTTCGTCACCTCCTTGTCTGCCAGACCTGAGCCTTGTCGTGGTTGCGCCCGGGCAAGCAGAGTATCTCTGAGCAGGCTAGTTCGGGAGCCTGTGTTCAACCCCCTCAGCAGTGGACCACACAGCTTATGCGGCCCTGCAGAGGCACGCAATGGAGACAGGGAGCGTGGGCGTGGCAGCACGGCAGCCGTATGCGTGGCTCACAGAGTTGCAATCAGCAAAGGTGCACATATACATAACAAGATGAGCTTGCAGCGCTGTGTTTCACCCGGCGTTCCGCGCACCTGACCTGTTTGCCCTTCTACTTGACAGGAGGATGCTGCGAGGGGCGTGCGAGCGAAGGTGACTGTTGCGGAGATATGCGAGCGCGCAAACGGTGCGTGGCCGCTGTCACTACTGGGCCGCAAAGACAGGAGCAGGCTTGAGGCCAGACCAGCAGTGCTGGTCCTGTCCTGCGTTGAGCGCACCTGCTTGGGCTGGAGGCACACACCCTGGCCTGGCGCTGTCAACCATACACGCTTTGCGTCTGCCGAGCCCTGGCAGCGCTCAGCCAGGCGGGCCGGACTGCTGGAGACTAGGCCGTTGAGGAGCAGGAGGCGCTGCGCGCTGGAAAGAACAAGCAGTAAACTGGCAATTTCTGGGTTGTGCTGAGCTGCGAGGCAGTATGTCCGAGTGCACCTGAAGACCCTGCAGCACTGTGCGCGGCGGACCCCTGCGCGCTGGGCAGCCTGGGGCCGACAGCCTATGGTTGAAGAGAAGTGCGCCTGCGCGGTAGAAAGCGGCCACACATACATTGATTCGGCAGTACTGTGCGCGGCAGACCCCCGCGCGCTGGGCAGCCTGGAGCCGACCAGCCCGCGCTCGGTGGAGGCGTGCCTGCGCCTGGGCATCGAGCCGGCCAGCCTGCAGTTTCGGCCGCTGGAAACGTTCCAGCTGAGCCGCGAGGCCGGCGACCTTGCCCAGCTGGCATTCAACTTTAATGAAGCTGTCCGCCAGGCGCGCCTTAGCACCATCAGCAGGCTGCACTTGTCTGGGCGCACCAGCTGTTGCAGTACGACTTCTTTCGCGTAAGATAAAGTCCGGGCTGCAGCACAGGCAAGTAAGGGTTAAATGAGGCAAACACAGTTGGTCGTTGCCAGAGCGGCACCAAACGAGGCGGCAGTGCAGGGTAAGGCGCGCACAGTGCAGCCGAGGAGAGCGGGCGCGGCAGCCTGAGAAGAGCTGCGGCTGCCCAGGAGCGGCTGGCGGCGCTGGTGGAGGAGCGCAAGCAGGTGGTCGAGGAGGGCGAGCGCGGCAGCACGCCGGGCAAGGCGAGCGCGGGGCGCGGCGACGAGGCGGGCGAGGCGGGCGACATGGTCGCCAAGGAGGCCAAGCGCCTGGAAGTCATGAAGCGGCGCCAGCAGCGCGAGATGGGCCAGATGGTGGCCTACGAGGTGGCGCGGAAGAAGATGCAGGCGCGCCGGCGCGGCGCGGAGCAGTGAGTCAGTGCAGTTGCGTGCATGCCTGCAGAAGTCCATGTTTGATGAAGGACTGCTGTCAAAGTGTGCTTGCAGGCGGTGGCAGGGTCCGCATGTACTGTCGTCGTCTGCCCTGCTTCTGAAGGCGGCATTGATGAGTGGTGGCCGGGCCGTGCAATCTGTCTAGCAGCAGTCTGCAAAAGCAGACGCTCGCCTCCTGCAGGACAAGGCGGAGGCAAAGCTGGCAACGCTGGAGGCGCGCGCGGAGGACACGCGCCGGGAGGCAGCCGCGCGCGAGAAGCAGTGGCGCGCGCTGCAGCATGAGCGCGAGCTTGTCAGGTGCTGCTCCTTGCCACAGTGTCCTACGACCGGCTTGTGACAGTTGACGGGCAACAGTTGACGTGCACAGTTGACGTGCACACGCACACGTGATGTGCAACGCCGACCTGAGCATTACTGAGCATTACCAAGAGCGGATGTACAATGCTGTTGCATGTCGTCTACTGCAGGGGCGCGAAGGCGCTGATGCTGAGCAGCATGGCCTGCTGTGCGCAACAGGGCGGAGGAGGAGAAAGGGCGCGAGGCGGAGGTGAAGGCGATCGAGGCCGCGCGGTATGAGCGCGAGATGCAGATGGCGGCGCAAGAGGCCGCGGAGGACAACGCGCGTCGCAAGGAGGCATACGCCAGGTTCGTGCCTGATGTGCAAGCAGTGTGGAGCGGGAAATGATGTGCATGCTGCAAATGACACGCGACATGTCAGCAGACCTGCTGCTGCATGAAGAACGTCCTGGTCATAAGAGCACCTGGTGTCCTTCACACCACCTGATATCCTCTGCGTACAGGGGTGCATGGTGATCGTGTCGCAGTTAAACGACCATGGTGATCTGAAACTACCGGCACATGAGCTTGGCGGCGTCAGTATGCTTTGCCCACAGTCTGGTGCATGCATGACAACAAGGGAGATGCAAAGCATGGCAAGGGGGCAATGCCTTGGGGTGCAGGGAGCAGGACCGGCGGACCAAGACAGAGAACACGCGGCGCGAGACGGAGCGCCTGCTGCGCGGCCAGCAGGCCGAGCTGGAGGCCAAGAAGGCGGACATGGCGCGCCGGGATGTCGAGCGCAACGTGGCGCGCGAGGCCGCTGCTGCGCAGGCAAACGCGGTGAACGTGGCTGCCAAAGCGAAGGTGCGAGGGTATCAGTGCCTGTATGGTATGCAGAGCGTGTGGAATGGAGCAGCTGTCTGCAGCAATCCATGCGCATCGAGTAGCGGGCTTGTGGGGTGGCTACCAAGGCTCTAGCGCCCTGTAGCACGAGCAGCGCGAGTGAAGAGCTGCACTAGCCCTGAAGTAATCATGGCGTGTGTGTCGTTGGCAGGCAGAGGCGCGCATTGCTGCCGCACTCGCCACAAACGCTGCGCAGCTGCGCGAGCGGCGTGCGGCCTTCGATGCGAGGCAGACTCATAACGAGGAGAGGCGCAGGTCCGCACGCATGACCTGTTGGCACGCTGTCCCACATGCCATGGCCAGCAAGCGCAGCGCCAGGCACTCGCCTACCAGCACAGCTAGTTCCGGCCGTATTACACATGGCAAAGACACAATGTGTATGCATTTCGGCGGACCTACGAGTGTCTGCCTGTCCTGTGGCCAGCATCGCAGCTGGCAACTTGATAACTCATGCATGGGCAGCGCACGCTCCCTCATGGGCTGCTTGCACCCCTCAGCCATGCTCAGAGGCTGCGCTCACGGCAAACGCAGGCAGAAGGAGGCGCAGCGCGAGGCGGAGGAGATGCACAAGCGCGTGCAGGAGGCTGAGGCAGAGGCGGCCCGGAAGGGTACGTACGCGGCTGCGCTGGCGCGCGAGGCCGTCCGCGTGGCCAGCATCCAAGTGCGCCTAGCTGCCTGGCGTGGGAGTGGGCGTCAGGACAAGCTGGCTCGGCACACCGCTTTGCATGACAGCGTGTTGCTCGCACAGCCCACCAATAGGACTGACCGCTGCAGGCACTGCCAAGCTGCCTGCGCCAGTGGACGAGTCCTACAGCTACTCCCACAGTCTTAATCACGGACTTGCTGCCACATGCAGGCGCGCCAGGAAGCTAAGGATGCGAGCCTTGCAGCTGCCGCGGCCGCGCGCGAGCATGAGAACGAGCTCCGCGCGCTTCAGCGGCATCTTGATCTTGATTTCAAACGCGATCGGGCATGCCGCTGACACCGAGGCGGGTTGTTTGTCACCATCTGTAGTGCATGGATGCACTCAAGCACAGTGTACATGCATGCGCCATGTGCTTTGCGTGAGACGATACACGGTGAAGCCAGTGCCCCACGCACGGCCCTGCAATGCAGTACAGGGCACTCCAGGAGCCTCTGCCCGCAGGTTGAGGCGATGAAGCGCCGAGATGTGTATATCCGTAGCCAGCTGCTGGACAAAATCAGGAACGATACGAGGAAGGCGCGCGAGCTGCTTAGCCAGCGCGCTGCGCTGCAAGACCAGCGCAAGCGTGCCAACATGCGCGTCCCTGCTTTATTGATAGGAGCAGCGGGCTTCGGGTTATGCATTGCTCTGTTATTGGGCAATCAGCAGAGCACAGTAAATGATGTGTACGGGTACAGCCAGGAGGTGACATGCAGTGTGTGATAAGTGCTTGTACGGTATTTGCATGTGGCATCTCATCATAGACTCTCATGCACATGCGTTCAGTGAAGCGGGCGAGCCAATGCAGCGTTGCTTATCAGTGCCTTGCCTGCATCACAGCAGGGTATCTTGACGACAGTGCAACGAGCAAGCAGCGCATCTGCTTGCAGGGACGCCAGCTTCCAGCGGCAGCGGCTGCTGCAGGCCGTCGAGCGCGTGCAGGCCTCCAAGAAGTGGGCCGCGCTGGCCAGTGGCAACCTGGACGGCATCACGCGCTGACTATCCCCTGGTCAGTTGGCGGGGTAACGGCGCGCTGGGCAGTGCTGGGCGGCGTCAAGGCATAGGCAGTGCTGCGCGCTTTGCAGGTTTAGCATGCATGCATGCATTGCCGAACCTCTGCGCCCCTGGATCCACCAGCTTTGGTCCCTGGATGCGCCCCTGAACAAACCGCTTCACGCGTGTGCCATCATGTACGTGTTTGCCGCTGCTGGTTACTGCTTAATTGTGTGCTGTGGTGCGCTCGACGCATGTACTGACGTTGTGGTCTATGCACAATGCGCATACACCAAGGGCACCTGCGGCTTGAGCAGGGCACCCAACCCTACCAACTGCCGCAGCAAAGGCTGATTCTATCCAGCCACAAGGCGATCTTGTGACTGTCTGCTGCCCACTCCGCTGGCACACCTGCATACTGTTAGTGCTTGAAATTTTCCTGGCATGTCAAGGCAAGGAAGGCCACGGCCGGTTATAACGTCCCTGCTCGCGCACAGCGCCACAAGTTGCTGCCTGTGCACATGTGCGCTGTTCACAGGGTCTACAGCACCTGTCAACTCCCCAATGTGTTCGCAGACATGCCTTGTGGGCTTGAGAACTTCAGTGTTCTTGCCTGTTTGGCACCGCTGAGGTCAGCTAGTGTGGCGGTGACACATCGGTTGTGTCCGGCATTGTACACGCGCTCCCTGACAGCAGGGCAGGACATGGCAGCATGTTGCGTGCCCCGCTTGTATGCAGGCCCCAGGGCCATGCACCTGATATTGCGCATTTCCAGCCCTAGCAGAAGTATATAAATTCTTAAGGCAAAGCTTAGGAGAGCTGATTCTCATGTACTGAGCTGCATGCCTGCATGACCCATGCCAGCCAAGCCTCAAGAGTAGCACAGCTGCATGTCTGCATGGGGGCTGCACGCCTACAAAGCATGTGCGGCAAGTTTGCAACCAAGACTGTGCGCGCACGAACATGCTTTCAAGCTTTGCTCTGCTAGCGGCTGCTTGCACGATGGTTGATGGCCAAGCAAAGCTCGTGGCAGCTATGCTGGGCTGCCTCCAAGCAGCTGACATAAGCGTGAGCCGCGCTACCTGCAGGCGCGCAAGAGGAAGGGGAAGCAGGACACTTTTCAGCAGACTTGCTCTTTGGCATGCAAAACGCGACAGGTGGAGTTGAACAGGCTCTCGCTGGCTTAGGTGGAGACGCAGCTTGCGGCCCTCGAGCGGGTTGAGCTTACAGCTAGCAAGGTCAACCGCAGGAGCCTAGCTGTACATGCTTTCATGTGCCAGGGGTGCATGAGCAGCTCAAGCTTGCACTAGGGGTGTAGAGCTGGTGCCAGCAAGGTCTGTCGCAGGGGCCTGGCCTGTACATGCTTTCATGGTTTGTGTGCGAGGAGCGTGTATAATCTCGCTTGCAGGCAGTATGCTATGTCAACACGTGAGATGCACATCAGAGGCGCTGAGGCACATGCATGGCCGGCAGGAGGCTGAAAGGTTGGTCGGAGTACGCGGCCGCTCCGCACTCTCTGCCCAGGTATGCGATTGCCTCAGTATTGAGCTCAGTCACATGGAGCATGGGAAGTTGTCTGTCAAGTTGCTGGGTTGCTGATTGTTGGTTGCTGGTTGCCGTTTTCTGAGTGCTAGAAGCTCTTGCTTGTCGCGTCAGGAGCATGCGAGCTCAAAGTTGCAGGCAGAATGCTGTATTGCAGACCTTCATGGCAGAGGCGCTGACAGGTGAGCATGGCAAGCAGAACTACAGCCGCGCGCGGTGGTACATGAAAAGTCAACGAGTGGCGGTGGCGGCAAGTGCGCAGCAGACACGTGCACAAAGCTAATGATGAGCGGCAGCGAGGTGCGCCCGCTCCACCAGCAACTTGTGGGAGTGTACAAGACGTCTGAGGTCGACACTCTGAAGCGCCTGGCAGCCACCGGCTGGGACCCCGTCCACAACAAACAATTCCGAAACGGCCACCTGATTCGGTGGCAGCTGTACACCCTGCCGCGGCCCTTCCCCGAGTTGTCTGTTGTGTATTGGGTCCCAGCCGTTGGCTGCAAGGAGCTCCAGTACTTCGGCGTCTTGTACACGGCAGCATATTGCTGGTGGAGCGGGCATAGCTCGCTGCCCCTCGGGCATGGCTTTGTGCACTTTGTCGGCTGCGCACTTGCCGCCACCGCGCTACACGGGCTTGGCCTGCGGAATGCAGGTTTTGCACATGACTCATCTGGCTGACACAGGTAGGCCACACAGCCCTGTTTGCAACCAGCAAGCTTGACTGCCAGTGTGCATGGCGGTGCGAGCAGGAGCCTTCAGGTGCCGGCAATGACCTGCATTATGCTGCTGCTGCCGCTGGTGCCGCTGCCCGCTGGAGCGAGGAGAGCACAGCCGCGGCAGGCTGCGGCCAGTCGGCCAAGGTGCGCTGTGCATGTGACGCTGAGCTCGACGATGCGCAGCATGTCATCACCGGCAAGTGGAGGCTCCTGCTTGCTGCGGCATGCAGACTGACAGGGGACGCAGGGGAAGGCACGCTGCAGATCCTACATGCCGCATGTCATGTCAAGCTTGCTGGTTGCAAGCAGGGCTCCATGCTTACCTGCTGCTGCGCGAGGACACGCTCGTGGCCCCTTCCATTCGATGGCCTGCCTCCAGCTGCGCTGCCACTCATCAGCGGCGCATGCTGATCTCCTCCCCAGCTGTGCATGGGCAGCTGTGCATGGGCACAGCCTGGCGCCTGTGCCCATGCGCGCAGGCGCTGACGTGTGTGCGTGGCAAGCGGGACTGCACAGCCGAGCGCGTTGGAATGTGCACAGCGGACATTTGCACAGGAGAACCAAAAACGGTAGCCAGCTGTGCCCTATCCACCAGCAACTTGCGTGAGTGTCCAAGACGCCTGAAGTTGAGACTGCGCGGCTCCTTACGGTCAATGGCTGGGAGCACCTGCGCAGCAGCGAGCATGTCAGAGGTTAAATGAGGTTAAATGAGGTGCTCCACGGCGTTGTCCGCAAGGAGCCGCACAGACTCGAATTCAGGCGGTGTGTGCACTCCCGTAAGTTGCAGATGGGCTGGACACAGCAGGCTGCCCTTTATGGTTTTCCGTGTAGACCTCTGCTGTGCATGCGCCAGCGCGCTCAGCTGTGCCGTCCTGCTGCTTGCCATGCACACCCATAAGCGCCGCTGCCGTGAAGGTGATGCTGCAGCACAGCACCCTGCCTGCAAGCTGTGAGCTCTGAGCTCATGCTTCTACGCGGCAAGCAAGAACTTGTGGCAACTAGCAGCAGAGCATGTTGTGTAAAAGGCGAGGCCAGCATACCAGGAATGGCGCTGCTCCTTCTTTGCAGTGCAGACCATCTTTTGGGCGCATCAACTGCGATTGCGAAAGCCACAGATGATACTGGCCAGCCTGGGTGAACGCTTGCATGTGCAGACCATCTGTTGGGGGCATCAATCGCGAGAGCCACAGATGACTTCGGCCAGCCCGGGTGAGCGCGTGCATGCATATGCCGCACGCATCACACATCCTGACAGCGCGGTGCCGCCAGCGCTGCTTCAGGCACACGCCGCAGCTCGCATGACGGCGACGTTCTGGGAGCCCAGTCTCTGACAATGCGCTGGCGCACCCTCAATGTTCTTGCACAGGTGGTCATTGAACGCGGGCGGTGGTGCAGTAAAATCCCTTATGCGCTTGGCACGCGGGGCTGCGCCAGCAGAGTCGGCCAACCTCTTGGCCGCCGTGTTTGCTGCCTGCGCGCATGGGCACAGGCGCCAGTTCATGCAAACACAGCTGGGTGCAGGCATCGGCATGCGCCGCTTTTTAGTGACAACACAGCTGGTGGCAGGCCCAAGGGAAGGGCTATGAGCGCACGCGCTCGTGCACAGCGGCAGTATGGCAGACAGCCATGGTTGCAAGCTTGCAACCAGCAAGCTTGGCGTGACATGAGGCGTGTAAGATCTGCAGCACGCACTCCCCCGTGCTCCCTGCCCGGCTGCATGGCGCTGCAAGCAGGAGCCTCCACTTGCCGGTGAGGATATGCTGCGCGTCTTTGAACTCAGCATCACAATACATTGCAGCCATATACCAGCTAAGTTGGCTGCTTACGGGCATGCATGGCCCCCCTCTGGTGCCAGAGGTACGACTTGCCACCACACCCCTCAGGGCCCTATTTGTACATGGTCACCATGTCACATGGACATCCCCTTGCAGCCCCCTTGACCTGTGCATGTCCCTAGCACTTTGCAGCGCGCTGCATTTAATCAGCATGTGCCGCACATCACCAGGGCGCCAGAGTCGCACTGCTGACAAACTCTGACTCATCCTGGACTGCAAACAGGGCCTCAGCAACTTGGTGTTGCTTAGAGGCATTGGTCCTGATACTGCAAGTCAGCTTCAGGCCTCTAGATCTTCGCCAGCAACTGACGCGCTGCACGTCAATAGATACACTGCAGAAGCTTCTCCCTTAAGGGGCCTGTGTTACAGAACGCACAATACACGACAGGGGCAGTAGGTCGCTGCGCCATCATGGGCAGAGCCAAGAAGCAGTACACCGCCAAAGAGGTCGCCCGCCACAACAAAAGAGATGATGCGTGGATAGTGGTGCACGGAAAGGTGGACAGCGCACACAAGCAATTTGCGCTCCGGTTGTGATGTTTACGGCATCGTTTGCAGCACCCCTTCTCTGCACCTTACAAGCGGTGTGCGCGCTACAGGTATATGACATCACCGCACACATCAACAACCACCCGGTAAGTACCACGCTGGGATGGCGTGCTTGGAAGCCGTCCGACCTGGGCACCTTGAGAACCGCGCGCACCTGTGCGTCCAGGGGTGGGAGTGCTCGTGCGGCATCTCCACCGTGCTGGCGATCATGCGCACGCTCGGGACCGACTGCTCAGAGGAGTTTGACGAGGTGCACCCAGTAAGGGGTGACGGGCAGCGCCAGTTGCCTGGCTTCTATATCGGGGACCTCGTGCAGCCCGCAGAGCCTGCCGCTGCCTGAAACGGCCCATGGCGCTCCTTCGGCTTCTGTCTGCTATCTGCACTGTCTGTGGGGTTTCCCACACCATGTGCTAGTGTTCTGTGCGGTGTGCATAGTTAGCTTCAGCTTGAACTTCCTGTTTGTTCGTCGCTTGTGAGGCCGGTAGGGACTATTACGCCGTTTAACCGCGCAGCTCGCAGCTACACAGTCCCGCACGCTCACCACTCTACAGTTCTCCCTTCCTCTCGCCACTCACATGCTAGTGCCCACGCCATCGGTCAGCCGCGTCTGCAGGGAGTCCAGCTCCGGCAGGTCGTCCTTCCAGCGCTCCCAGGGTGGCACGCCCGCCCCGCTCGCCCGCACGGAGCCGTCCAGCTGCACCTGTTGCACAACTCGCTCTCAGCGTTTCTCTGAGCATGCATGCGCCTCATAGATGGGTACCCCACATGCATGTGCCGAGTACACTATGCTCTGCGTCTGCATATTCAACTTTGCCATGCCATCGCCAGCCTGGAGAGGGCCAGGGTGCACAGGGCCGGCGCCTGCACATAGACGCCGTCGTCCTTGACGCCCGCAGCCTCGCGCTGCTCGCTGAGCCACTGCGCCCACTCCGGCACGCCGGCCGCCTCCAGCTCCCACTTGCGGTCGCGCTTGCGCTCCTCCCGCCGCGCGGCCTCAGCCTTGCCAAAGCCCTTGGCGGCGTCCGCCGCACCCGCGGCGCCCCTGCGCACAAGCATGGCCAGCCATCTGCTGCTGAGGCTACCAGTGCATAATCAACCCCAAAGCAATGGGTCTGGCATGCGTGCCGCGGAGTGAAAATGTCGTAGTCGGTCAAGTGGCCTCAAAATCCAGGCTCATAGCAAAGAGGGCCACGAAGCATCACAACTGCAAACTCTGCAAACATCCCACTCTTGCACGCCTGAGCCGCATATCTGCTCCGCACACCATACAGGCATCCTGCACCCGCTTGGCCCCACGTGCCCGCGGCCTGCGGCGCACCGGAACTGCGCCTTCAGCGCCTGCAATTTTGCCTGCGGGTCCTCATCGGAGAGCACCAGCGGCACGAGCGCCACGCCGCGCGCAGCCAGCGCGCCGCGGTGCGCCTCGGCCGCGCGCAGCGCGCGGTTGACGTAGCCCGCGCTGCCGGCCAGCAGCACGGGGCGCAACTGCCCGCGCAGCCGCGCCAGGGGCACCACGCGCTCGGGCCCCATGCGCACCTGCGCGCCCGCAGGGCGGGCCGGGGTTGCGGCCTGCGGCCCAGGCCAGGCCGGCCGCACAACAGAGCAGCGCGTGCTCCTGCGGACAGCCCAGGCTCGCGACCATGCAGCTGCGTCTGCATCCGCACACGCTCCAGCCATGGTTCAAACCGCGTTGAAAAGGCGCCCAGCCAGTTTGGCACAACAACAGAGCAGTGCCTGCGCTTGCGGCCCCGAGTTATTGCTTCGTAACATAAGCGACAGGCCAGGGCCACTCCGGCGTGTTGACGTCCTCCCTGACCAGACTGTGTTTTGCCTCAGCCCCCCTAGCCCGCACGGGCGGGAGGGCACACCTGCAGACGCGCGAGCGCCTCCTCGCGCTCTATCACGCGCCGGTCGCGCGCCTGCGACCGCAGGTCGCGCGCAAACACCCACGACAGCGCCGCCAGCGCCGCCGAGTTGATCGCAAAGTTGGTCAGCGACTCCGTCAGGTCCGGCGCGCCCTCGCCGCCTGTAGCAATAGGATGTCTTGAGTGACAGCGGATGAAGCAAGACGAGGCAAAAACACAACAGGTAAGGGCGGGCGTGTGCGGCCCCTGCTCTACCAGAGCAGAGCCGGTGCCGCGACGCACCCTCCGCCTGGCACAGAACCGAAGCGCCTCGCACACAGCTGATGGCAGGGTTGGTAGGGCCTAAATCTACCCTAACCCTCTCCCAGTCAAAGCCCCAGCGCACCCCGCAGGGACGAGATGAGGCGCCCCGTGATGATGAGCAGGCCCAGGCCGGCGCCGGCCGCCAGGCCGCCAGACGCCCAGAGGCGCGCCAGGCGCAGCGGTGCGCGCAGCTCGGTGCGCGCCGACACGAGCGCGCGCGACGACACGCCGCCCACTGCCGCGCCGGTCGTGTCCAGCCACTCGCGGCGCTCGCGCAGCGCGCGCAGGTCGGGGTCCTGCACACAGCCACGGCGCGTGGGCACAGATTTCCGCAGCCAGAAGGGTGCACAGAGGCATCATGCGAGAGGTTAGCCACTGGGTGTCACTCAGGTCTGGCTGCAGACTCGGGCACTGCCCGGTAACCCAGCACCACCTCCGCGCTTGCACAGACCCCGGCGCGTCACACGGGGAGGCGCTTGCCTTGGCAGCCACCTCGAACTTCAGCCCGAACTCGTTCACGGCGCGCACGACGTCGTCCGCCGCCTCCTGCCACTGCCGCAGCCGCGCGCGCGCGCACGCGCCGTTGTACAGCGCCGCCCGCGCCTCGTCCTGCACGGTCACCCGTGGCTTGCACGCCAGGCCGCTGCAGGGCTGGCCGCCACTGACAAGGTTGGGCTGCAGGCTGGAGCACGGCTAGTAGGCTGCTACGCCTGGACATACTCGCAACGGAAGAAAATAAGGCCTTGCCTGTGAGTGAGCGCGACAGCAACTAGGACAAGCAGCTGTGCAACAAGCTGTGCACACGGTGACGCCCGCCCAGCTAACAAGAAACAAGAGTGGCTGTCGCTGCTGAGTCGTAGCGCGGAGAACGGCATCTTCTTTCCTTACTGCCCAGTGGGTCACAGTGAAGCGCACCTGGTTTGGTCGCAAGGACAGCGCAGCCTGGAACAGCTCCAGCGCTGCCTGCGAGTCGCCCTTGCCGAACGCCTCCATGCCCGCCTCAACTGCCTCCTTTGCACTCCTGGGCGAGCTGTCACTGGCACGCCTACTTGGCGCTGCCGTGTCTGTATCTCGCGCAGCAGCTGCTACAGGCCTGTGCCGCACGCGGCCCGCTCGCCTCTTCCCACTAACCAACCGTGTGTGTGGGGGGCATTGCTGCGCTGCTGTAAACGGGCGTAAGCAGCGTGGCAAGGCTCTCTGGCTCACCAGGAGCTCGCTGGTATGCGCACTGAGAGAGGCCCGCATTGTGCAGTCACCGCGCGCAAGCTGCCCCTGCAGCTAATACCGTTCAAGTGCGCAGCCAGAACAGGAAGGAAAAGAACATAGGACTTGGTGTCCTTGGCAGGCAAGCAGGCAAACTGTGTGTGCATCAGCAAGCGCAACCCTGCCCTGCTACGGGGGTTATGTTCTACACTTTGCTGCCTGCCATATATGTACTGGACGGTTAAGAGCGCAATCAGGGGACACTCAGCAAAGTCGTCGGCTCTTCCAGCGGGGCGTTTGGCTGGTGGTCACAGACGCCAGTCGCCTGTTCACCAGCACACCTCCAGCAATCAGGCCGCAGTGGTGCTGGCACCTCGGACGACAGCAAGACCGTAGCGACGCTTGTCCGATACAGCTATGCAAAGCGGAGGCATTGACTTGCATAGCACCCCAGCAGGGGTCGCGTACCCTCGCTGCGCCAGTCTGCCTGCGCCCAGGCGTGCCGAGTGTTCATGCTGCTGCTGCGTATATGCAAGCTATGCTTGCAGGCCTAGGCTGTTGCAGCTTGCCTTGCTTGATTAACGGTTAGTATTGCAAGCAGGCACACCTGCACCTGGCGCTGCGCACGGCAACTTGGCCGCGGCAGGAGGCTGCTGCATGCCACAGGTTTGTGCGGCTGGATCACTGTTCCCTGTCTGCCACTGTGGCCTGACCGTGCTGTAAGCAACGACCTCCACCCCTCCCGTGATCTGCGCAGGTCCCACCCCCGCACGTCCCGCAGACGCTGGCGCAAGGAGGCTCGGGCCAGGGCGCGCCGTGCGTGTCAGCGCAGTCGCCGCACCGGAGCAGCTGCGCACCGCGTACGAGAAGACATTCCCACTGGCCAGCAGCTACAAAGTGCAGGCGCGCGCCCCCGCCGCGTGCGCGCAAGTGCTGCGAGCTGAGTATGCGCGGCCGCCTGCGCCTGGGCCCTGGACTGCCCTCTCAAGGTTCCAGCTGCCGGCGCCTGGCAGCGCCCGCAGCCGCTTGCTCTTTGCCCCAGCCGTCCAGCACAAGCAGAGGCGAGAAGCACCTGGTGCTGCCTGCTCCTTGCACCTCGCCTAGACAAGCAGTGTGAGGCTTTGCGGACGCGCAGGCGCGCACTGCGGTGCGTCTCCCCGTTGCGAGCTATGCACGGTGTTTGATAAGCGCACGGCGCCCTGCAACGTGCCCCTGAGGCAGGCCCGCCCTCCTGCACCTTGCACAGGTGCGGCTGGAGGAGGGCGGGGGCGGCGACCAGCGCGTGCGGCTGTGGACCAGCCACCCGGGCCGCCTGGTGCTGCACTGGGGCGTGGAGGGCGGCGCCGACTACCGCGGCGGCTGGCGCCTGCCGGGCCGCGGCGCCTGGCCGGACGGCACTGTGGCGTATAAGGAGCGCGCGCTGCAGACGCCCTGGCGGTGCGCGCCCGGGGGGTTTGGCACTGAAGCAGGGTAGGGTTAGGGTAATGCACTGGCTCCTGCGCGCAGGCCGGCGGATGGCGGGCAAGAGGTGGTGCTGGAGCTGGCGGGCGGGGATGCCAGCGACTTCCTCAACTTTGTGGTCAAGGACGCCGCCACTGGCACATGGTTTGACTACAATGGGTCCAATTTCCATGTGCCGCTGCGCGCCGCGCTCATGACCGCCAGCATGACAGAGTCTATCGACGAGGCGCGCAGCCTCCTGCCGGGCAGGCTGGAGGTTGGGTTCCTTGCAGGTTATGCATTTGGGGTGAGGAGGGGCTACTGAACCTGTGGATGCAAGTGCACATGGTTTCAATCAAACATGCGGAGATTTTACGTCAGACACGTAAGCTGTGGGGCGGTGTTTATACACGCTAGGTTAAATCTGCTATCTCCAGACGCACAAGCACCCAATGAAGGAACGCACAAATGGCAGGCGCCTAGGCTGACACTTGCACTCTCATATAAAAAATGCACCAGCCGCACGGTGCGCAGGCGCCGCTGGCGGCGGTGCTGCCGGACCTGCCGGGCGAGCTGTGCGGCATCTGGGCGTACATCCAGTGGGAGGAGGCTGGGTGCCCCAACCGCAGCCAGGCCGACAGCGATGCCGAGTACCAAAAGTCCATCGAGGCGAGGTCCCAACGCCAAACTCCCGCTGCTTCCCTGCTGCTGCGATGAGCACACATCCTTCAAGAGCCTGTGTGCGCGTACGCTGCTTTCAAAACACACGGGTGCACACCACGAGTGTCACTCTGGGCCAAGGGCACTCGGCGCTCAGTAATAAGTTAGGCCTTACCCTAAGCCTAGCCTGGCGCCTGCAGGACCTCAAGGCGCACCTGCGGGCCGGCGTGACGCTGGACGAGCTGTGGCGCGTCGCGCGCGGTGAGCTGCGCTACGCGGACTGGCTGAAGCAGCGCGGCGGCCTGGGCGGCGGCAGCCCGGGCGGCAGCGGCGCGGGCGGCGTTGGCGCGGCGCCCGCCGCACCGCCGGCTGCGAGCGTGCCGCAGGAGCTCGTCAACGTGCAGGCGTACCTGCTGTGGGAGAAGGCGCGTGCAAGCGTGGCTGCCTCATTTACAGCATGGTTGCCTCTCCACGCTGCCGCGCCCGCATGCAGTTACGGGAGTCGCAGGGGCCTCACTGTAATCGTGTGCCAGGGGCGCTCACAGGCGATCATGATACATTTACCTGATGATATGGTGGAATGCTCGTCAGGAGCAGCGCACAGGCCACATGAGGTCATCAGAAGGCTGTGGTGTGATGTCCAGGGCGGCAGTTCGGGTGTGCAGCCTGACAGGCGCCCGGATGCGCCAGCTAGCGGCCGTGACAGCGGCTGCTGCCCAGGCGGGCCGCCCGGACGGCGCGGACTTTGCTGGGGACGCGCGGCGCATGCTGGCGGCGCAGCTGGCTCAGGGCAGGAGCGTGGCCGACTTGGAGAAGGCTCTCAGGTCGCCGAAGCGGCAGGCGAGCGCGTCACGTGCCTTCTCACATCATGCTTATGCTTGATCTAGTAAAAGGCAACTCCCCGACACTTGTTCGGCCCACTTGGGCCTCACCCTACCCTACCCCATTGTTGATCCCTACAGAAATATGGTGCAGTCCAGTAGCCTGTGCTGCTCTGTCCAACAGGCCGCGGCGGCGCTTATGTCCCTCACTGCCCCTGCCGTGACAGGCGCCGGCACCGCGCGCGGAGCCGCGGGCGGCGCCGGCGGCGCCGGCGCCGCCCGCGCCGCCGGCTGCGCCGGCCACGCTGGAGCTGGGCGCCAGCATCGGGCGGCGCGGCGTGAACCCGCTAGACTTCATAAAGAGGCCTGTGCCGCTGCTGAGCAGCGAGAAGCGCGACGCGCCCAAGCGCGCGCTGGGCGCGCTGGAGGCCGCCGCCGCGCAGGACGAGACCTGCGTCTGGCAGCGGGTGCGCGCCATGCCGCGCCGTACGTCACCCCTAAAAGAAAAGTAATCAGATTACATACGCTGCGCGACATCTGTCAGCGAGGTGAGCTGGCGCACAAGGGACAGTGTGCAGACTCGGCGGGGCGGCGCCAAGCTATGTGAAGCAGGTGCGTCCGTAAGCGCCATCTGCGCAGGCGCCGGGATCTGGCCGGCGCATGGAAGCAAATGCGGGCACGACATGCAGCGGATGATGCTGGCCACCTCAGCCGCCGCCGTGCTGCCAGCGCCGCCGGCCGCAGAGCGCCGGGCGCCGCGCGCCCACCCGCCGCGGCGCGCGTGCAGACGTACGGCCTGGGCAACAAGGCGGAGCTGCTGGCGGCGGTGCGCGCGCCGGACGGGCGCGACGGGCGCGTCGCCATCAGCCTGACCACCGACCTGCCCGCCGCCGCGGTGCTGCACTGGGGCGTGCGCCGCGGGCGCGGCCAGGACTGGCTGCTGCCGCCGCAGGTGCCCCCGCACGCGCTGCGCCGATGCGCGCCACTGCGGCATGGTGCTCGCTTGCAGGTTGATCACATGGCCTGCCGTGCTTGATTGGCAGTGTGCGCTTCCTTTGCTTGGCCACTGCTTCACCCTTTGGGTTGCCACGCTTGTGCATTCCTGGCGCGCCAGTGGCGCTGGCTGAGGCAGGGCTCGGTTTGCCGCTCCCGACCGCCGGCGCGCGCCGCGCGCGCAGGGCGCCTGGCCGCCGGGCTCCCAGCCCGCGCGCGGCGGCGACTCCATCGCCATCGACTCGCCGTTCCGGCCCGCGGACGCGGACGCCGACTGCGCCGACGTCCGGGCGCGCGCCCCGGCCGCCCGGGCCGCACCGAACCGCGTCAGCATAGAAAGCTGGAGCAGCGCCTTGCCTGCTGCGCAGCCGATCTGCTGTTCCGTAGAGCAAGTGGCACTGTCTGGTGGTGTGTTGCATTTCTGCTGTGTTAGATTGACAACTAAAAGGGACCAAGGGCGCGCGGCCAGGTGGGCGGCGACCCGGTGCAGCTGCAGCGGCTCACGCTCGAGTTCCCCGCCGGCCACGACCTGGCCGGGCTCATCTTTGTGATCCGCTCCGCCGACGCCACTGCCTGGTGGCGCGACGGTGTGTCCCCCGGTTGCATCACCCTGATCGAGCTCGGCATGCCACGTGTTCTGGGATGGCCGCCTGCATCTTGCAAAGTCGGGCAGAAAAGTACAAGGTTTCATGGTGGCGTGTCTCCGCCACCCTCACAGTGCTTGCTCAAGCTTACAGTCCCACATAAGGTGGGTCTAGCGTTGACTATTTCAGCAAGCGGGTGTCAGCAGCCTTTAGCATGACCTGCACGCGCGCCAGGATGCGGCTGGCAATGCTGCGCACATGCCAGCGCTCTGTGACACGCGTTCTGCGGCCCGGCGGGCACAGGCGGCGCAAACTTCAGCGTGCCGGTGCCCGGCGGGAGCAAGGCCGCGCAGGCCGACGCCGCCGCGGGCGTCGAGGACGCCCTGGCGCGCACGATCATTGACTGCGAGGTCAATTCCAGCGAGTGGACGCTCATGCACCGCTACAACAAGGCGTCCGAGCTGCTCCAGGGCGTGCTGCAGGCGCGCCGGCCCCCCACGCCTTGGGCGCATGGAGACTTGCCAGGCAGCTCCGCGCTTGCTGGCGCGTCCCGAGCTGCTCGTATGCTTGATTTCTGGGACTCACGGTCTGGCATGCACCAGCGGGACGTCACTGCCGCGGCAGGCTGTGGCACGGTCGTGCGGTGGGGCTCCTGGTCTCGCGTGTACCAGCGGCATGTCACTGCCGCAGCATGCTGCGCATGCCATTCGTGCAATGGGCCCTCATTTGGAGGCGCGCAGGGCAGCGGCGAGGACCCGACGCAGGCGCTGGCGACCGTGTTCGTGTGGCTGCGCTACAGCGCGGCGCGGCAGCTGACCTGGCAGCGCAACTACAACACGCAGCCGCGCATCCTGGGCGACGCCCAGGCCCGGCTCACGGCCACCATCGCCCAGGCGCGCGCGCTCGCACGGCTGGCCGCACGTGTGTTGTCACATGTGTTGTGAGAGCCCCTGGGATTTTGAGTCCGTGCGGAGCGTGCGTGCTGTGCCTGGCGTCAAGCATCACGGGGCTGGGGCTGAGAGATGTGGAGCACCTGCAAGAGCGTACCTGCAAGTTCAGGTTGCTGCAGCGTGGGTGCATGAGCTGCACAACAACTGCATGCAGCCTATGCCGGCTGCGCTAAGGTAGTTATATTCCGCTGGGGAACATACTTTGCAGGTACGCACATGTCCATTTGCGCGCGCCCCTATCAGTAGCGCTGGCGCGCGGGCATCAGAGCGCAGGCTGAGCTCGGGCCACCGTGCAGGCGCACGCGGCCACGGGCGGCGAGGCGCAGGAGTGGGCGCGCGCGATGCTGGGCAGCGTGGGCCGCGGCGGCAACGCGCAGGCGCGCCGGGCCCGCCTGCCGGACGCCGCCGCCGGGCAGCGCGCCTTGGAGAGCGTCGTCTGCATGCGCGTGCACAGGGAAGCTGCAGCAACCAGTGCAAGCTTGCCCCGCATCGGCGCATGGCATGCGGACCAGCACGTGTGTGGCACGCAGCATGCGCGGCGCGCGCGTGCCTTCCCTGGTGACGCGCGTCCCCGCATAGCGGCCACGCGCACCGCTGGAAGCATGTCAGATGTCAGACCGCTCGCATGTGCGCAGGCACAGGGTGCGCTACTTCACAGCTGCTGTGTGAGCTGCATCGGCGGCTCTGCTCCGCTAGTAGTGCGGCCGTCAGCGCTCACGCGCCGCGCACCACACGCACGCAGGCCTGGCGGCGCCGATGGGCGCCGCGCCGGGCGGGCGCGCTGGCGGCCCGGGGCCGCGCCGCGCCCGCGGCGCCCCCTGAGGGCGGCCGGCGCGCGCGCGCAGGCGGTGCGCGACGAGATCCTCAACATCATGCACCGCAACCACATCAGCGAGAAGAAGGGCTCCTGGATGGAGGAGTGGCACCAGAAGCTGCACAACAACACCACGCCCGACGACGTGGCCATCTGCGCCGCCTACATCGCCTTCCTGGAGGCCGGCGGCGACGCGCGCGCCTACTGGGGCGTCCTCTCCGAGCACGGCGCGCCCCGCTCCTCCCGCGCGCCACGTTACTCCTCCCTTCTCTCCGACCGGCTGCTCGTGTTCCCATGCCTGTGGGTCGTGGGGCTCGCTGCCTGTTACTGCTGCTCGGTGGGCTCGGTGCGAGCGGGCGGCCGTGGGCCGCGAGCAGCGCATGACGCAGGCTGGGCGAAGGGGCCCTGGTGAGGCTGGCTGTGGGGGGCCTGGGCCTGTTGTGGCGGGCGTGCAGCGTCGGGCGCAAGCCATGCAGCGGGCTGGAGAACTGTGGTCGAGCTGATGTGAGGCCGGCGGCGTCTGCGGGGAACATCTCGGCGGTGGGGCAGAGCGCCTGAGCGACGGGGCATGGCCGGTGGCGGCAGGGGTCACGCGGGCGCGCCTGGAGAGCTTTGACCGCGCAATCACGCTGGAGCCGGGCGACTACCCGGACCGGCGCGACGCGCTCATCCGCGAGTTCCGCGGCTACCTGGGCATCCTCAAGGTCTGCCGCCGCCATAGGTTGGGGCAGGGTTGCATCCTGCAGCTGCCGCCCGTGGCACATGGCGTGCAGGCTGCGGCCGAGCCTGAGCGGCCGTCGCGCGCGCGCGCCGCAGGCGGTTCACTCGGGCGCGGACCTGAACGCGAGCGCGCAGGCGGCGGCCGGCGCGCTGCCGGCCGGCGTCAAGGGCTACTTGGGCTACGTGCAGGCGCACCAGGGCGACCACATCATCCTGCCACTGGTGGAGAACGCGGTCGAGGCGCGCACCGAGCTGGCCGCCGCGCTGCCCGGCAACCGGCGCGCCCCCTCTGCCGCCTGCTTGGCGCCGCGCGCGCGGGCGGGCGCATGCAACAAGGCACTGCCTGGCCAACCTGTGCACCGGCTCTACACCTGGGGCGCGAGCAGCCCCCGTGCCACGCCGCTCACAGGGGCGTCACCTCGAGTGGCGACTCAGTCCACTGTAAGCCTGTATTCGCTCGCATTGCCGGCGCTCTGAAATATGGTCTGTACTGCGCGGCCGCATGCCGCGGCGTCACAAGGCTCTCGAGTGAGCGTGCAGAGCTGCTGCATACGTGGCCCGGGCGCCGGACGCGCCGCACATGATGCAGCCGCAGCCGGCACCAGCGTAACGCAGAGCGGGCGTGGACATACACTTCAGGGTTAGGCTGACCTGCAGGGACCTGCTGTACCTGGACCTGGCGCTGGAGGGCGTGGTGCGCGGCGCGGCCGAGCGCGGCGCGGGCGCGGCGGGCGGCGGCGCGGGCGCGCTGGTCGGGCCGCTGCTGCAGAACCTGGTGCTGAGCGTGGGCGACAACGAGGAGCTCTGCTACTGCCTCAAGGCCTGGCAGGCGCTGCCGGCCGGCGTCACCGCGGGCGCCTTCCCCGGCCGCGAGGACGCGCTCAAGGCGCGCCAGCGCTAAATGCTACCGGAGGCGGGGGACGTGGGTCGGCAACCGGCCGTGTTGTGCAGCAGACGTATATGCCTGCACGCTCTGCCCAGCGCCCGCCAGAGACGCACCCGATACGCTTCTTCATGCTGTCTTCAGCGCATGCATTGGCGCCTGGACCTGCACATGCTGGCCTGGCCCAACTGTGTATCCATGCACGCCCGCGTGTCCTGACGAAAGCCAAGCCGGCGCGGAGGGTGTCATAGCAGGCCACGGCAGGCAGCCACGCGCCTGTGGAGGGCGATGCTAGCCACATGCTCCGCTTCCTGGCTGCACGCGCAGGCGTCGGCGGTGATCGACCGCGTGAGGCGAGCGATCGCGGCTGCCAGCGACGCCGTGTCACAGCGCATCGGCCCCATCGCGACGGCGCTCGGCCGTGCGTTCGGCGTCGACGACTGGTGACCTGCCCGCACCTCCCTGACAGCCCTAGAGCAAGGCTTGTCCGCAGCTGCTGACGCATGTTGTGCATACCTGTTGTGCATGCCGGCTTCGCCCTGCGTGCTAGACTTGGTGTTGTGGCAGTGCGAGTGACAGGCTCGACCGTTGTCAGTGGCTCGCTTGCAATCTCCCGGGCTGACCTGCACCGCTGCTGCACCCCACTGCTTCGCACCTGCCGCAGCGGCGGCCACGCATGCCGTGAGGCCACACTCTCTCGCGCCCCGCGCATGTGTCAGCTCCTTGCAGGGAAGGCGGCGCGCGGCAGGCCGGCGCCCGCGCCTGAGCCTGGTGCTGCAGGCGGCGGCGCGGGCGCTCTTCGCAGTGCGGAGCGCGCGCATGGCACCTGAGCTGCATGTCAGTCAGGTGACTGGAAGTAGGGTTGCGAGCGGGCGCGGGGCACGGCGGCCGCAGGTACGTAGATCTGTTCGCGGAGGAGGTGGTGCGCGGCGGCCCGGCATTCGCACTGAGCCTGGTGCTGTCGGCGGTGGAGCCCGCGCTGCGCGCCGCGGCCGAGCTGGGCGCCTGGCAGCTCATCTCGCCTGTCAACGCGCTGGGCCGCGTGGCCGTCGTGGACGGCCTGCACGAGGTCCAGGACGAGGCGCGGCCCCGACCCTGAGCCGCGCGCGGCTGTCAGCTGCCCTGTAACCTGCCACCACCGGCCTGCACGAGGTCTGAAATGATATGAGGTCCCGACTCTGAGACGCCCGTGGCTGTCGGCGCGGCTGTTGGCTGACCTATAACGTGCCACCTACGGCCTGCATGAGGTCCAAGACGAGATGCGGTCCTGAATCTGAGACGCCCGCGGCTCACATGGTAGAAGGCGTGCGACCCATAACCGCCAACCCTGCACGGGGCCCAGGACGACGCGTGCACTCCTTCCCTGGAGCCTGCAGCTGCAACGAGCAGGCTGTGTCTACGCTGTGTCCCCGGCCGCCTCCCCACTAGGACGATCGGCGGCCCCGCCGCGCGCGCGGCAGGCATACTCGGAGCCGGCGGTGCTGCTGGCCTAATACTAAACTAGTCTAAACCAATATCCTAGCCTACAGCAGCAGCCCCTGCGCGCGCGCGGCAGGTGTACTCGGAGCCGACCGTGCTGCTGGCGCGGCGCGTGACGGGCGAGGAGGAGGTGCCGGCGGGCTGCGTGGCCGTGCTCACGCCGGACGCGCCGGACGTGCTCAGCCACGTCAGCGTGCGCGCGCGCAACATGCGCGTGCTGTTTGCGACCTGCCACGAGCGCGGCCCGCTGCAGGAGATCGAGGCGGCCGCCGGCAAGGCGCGCGGCGCGAGGGCCCTCCCGTGCTGTGGGGCTGCTGCTGGGTATTACGCAGGCGCCGCGCCGCGTCGTGCCGCGCCGCGCGCGACACAGTGCCGCCCGAGCATGCCGGCCCTTTGCTCATTGGTGCTGTGGCGCTGGCCAAGCGGATGCGTGCATGCTGGCGAACGCGCTTCTGAGATGCGCCGCCTCGCACGCCGCGGACGCATGGGCGCCGGCGTCGGCGGGCCTGCTGCATGCGCACGCTCAAACGGCGCGGCGCGGCACGCTGTGCGGCCATGCGAAGCGCGTGCGGGCGCAGGTGCTGTACCTGGAGACAACCGCGGCCGGCGGCGTGACCTGGGAGGAGGTGGACAGCGCGCGCCTGAGCGGCGGCGCCGGCGTTGGCGGCGCGCGCGCGCCGCGCCGCCGGCTGTCCATTAAAATTGCGCGCTGGTGCGGGCGCTGGGCGGTCGGCATGGACGACTTCGCGGACGGCGTCGTGGGCGCCAAGTCGAAGAACCTGGCCGGTGCGCGGGCACGGACCCGCCCCCACGGCCGGCGTGCCCGCCTGCGGCAGCCTCGCGGTGCAACATGATGCAATGTGAAGAGGGGGGCAGGCGCAGTGCTCTGAGAGCATGGCCCTGCTGCCAGGCGGCCGCTCGTGATCAGACTCGACCAGTGCGGGGTCTGGCATGTGCGCTGACCTAGCAGGCAGGCCCGGGACCCCAGCGTCTCTGTCGGTGCCAAGTCATCGGCAAAGGAGACTGCGGTGCTGCATGGCTGTTTGAAGGAAGCGGTGCCGGCGTTTTGCCGCCGGAAGCGCCGCGGGCTGGGTGGTAAGAGAGACCCTATCCTACCGCGCCCTGACATGCTGCGCGCCGCGGCAGGCCTGCGTGGCAGGCTGCCGGGCTGGGTCAACCTGCCGCCGTCGGTCACCGTGCCGTTTGGCGCATGTGAAGAGGCGCTGGCGGCGGCCGCCAACGCGGGCCTGCGCGCGCGGCTGGAGGCCGCCGTGCGCGCCGTCCCGGACACGCACGCCGAGGACGCGCTCGCCGCGTGCCGAGACCTGATCATGCAGGTGCGTCAGTTGTGCCGGCTGTGGTGCACAGACGGTGCGTGTTGCTTGCCGGTTGCCCGCTATGCGCCATGTGCGCTGGCGTCGAGCCATCAGCGTAAATAGCGGGCATGTGCAAGCCGGCGGCTCGCCCAACTGGCGCGGTTTGATGCAGGTAGCTAGCTTCATTTGCAAGCGTGTCCCAAGTGCTGCGCTGCGCTGCGACAACAGGCCTCAGGCCACAAGGGGGTCTCCCACACATGCGCCTCAAGCAGCGACCCTCCGGCTGTGCTGCTGCGGGGCAGGGGCTCCATGTGGGATGCGCCGCGGGGTGTGCCTGCAGAGTGTGACGGACGGTGCTCAAGGATGAGGCGTGGGTGTGGCTATACGCGCGCAGGTGGAGGTACCCGCGGAGCTGCAGCAGGAGCTCATGGCGGCCATGGGTAAGGCCGGCATCCCCGTGCCGGAGTCCCCGGAGCGCTGGGCGAGGGCTCTGGGCGCGCTCAAGGCGCGCGCGCAAGGCTGGCACGGCCAGTGCTGGCCCCGTGGGCGTGCGCGCATGGGGGGTACGGTGATCTTGTGCACAGTGCGGGCGCGCCTGCCGCGGCTATGCCCGTGGGTTTCCGGAGCGCGGCGGCTCCGTCCCGCATGTGCGGGGGCATGCGTGCCCGCGCGGCGCGGCAGGCGCGCCCGCGCCGATCCGGGGCGGCCGCCGCCGCCGAGCGCTGCGTGCCCGCGCGCGCGCAGGGCGTGTGGGCGAGCAAGTACAACGCGCGCGCGCTGCTCAGCATGCGCAAGGCCGGCCTGGACTTTCGGGACCTGCGCATGGCGGTGCTGGTGCAGCGCGTCGTGCCGGCCGCGTACGCGTTTGTCATCCACACGCGCAACCCGGCCACCAGCGCCCCGGATGAGGCGCGCGCTAACCCTACCCTACATCAAGCCTCATCCTATCCCGCCGCCGCTGCACCGCCTGCCCTGAAGCCGCTCGGGCTGTGTCCAACTACTGTGGGTTGCCTGTGACGGGCATGGTACCTGCCAGGGCCGCTCGCGTCGGCTGCGACGGGTGCGCCGCCTTCCTCAGCGGCAGGTGCCTCTTGTCCCTGCGCCCTCGCATGGGCCCAGCGTCTGCCACAGGGTGGGCCTCCGCCGGGCGCGCCTCCGCCAGGCGCTGCGCTGTAGCGCGTCACGCCCCTGCTGACTTGCCTCACAACACAATGATGCATCATGGAGGTCGCCGGAGCGCGCACGGCGCGCGTATCAATCGCCAGCGCCGAGGCAGATGAGAACCGGGACCAGACCCCGGACTGTGAACGGCCGCTGCCGTGGGTGCGGTACGCCTGGAGGCGCACTCCCGGGAGGCGCCCAGCGCGGCCGGCCGCGCAGGTGTACACGGAGCTGGTGGTGGGCCTGGGCGAGGCCATCGTGTCCGGGCTGGTCCCGGGCTCTGCCATGAGCGCGGTCGCCAAGAAGGACGCGCTGGACGAGCCGCGGGTGCGCAAAGCTATAAAACGCACTAATGAAGCCTGCTTTGGTGATGCTTCTGCGCAGCATTGCTTGCACTGCTGCAAGCAGGCCGAGCCAGGGTGCAAGAGGGCGGAGGCGCTGTGTCCACAAGTGGGCCGGGCGCGCGCGCAGGTGGTGATGTACCCCAGCAAGAGCGACGGCATGTTTGTGCCCGAGTCGCTCATCTTCCGCTCAGACTCGAACGGCGCGCGCGCCCGCGCCCGCGCGCCGCTGCCTGCGTGTGAGGCTGGGGGATGCGGGACGCCTTGGAGATGTGTCCTATTGCAGGTGATGACTCCACCCCTGGGCAGTTCCAAGCAGGGCGAGCGCTGCTGCGCCGCGCCATGGATGCTCCCAGGCCAGCGCTGGCCAGCGCGGTCCCCTGGCACGCCCGGGAGCGATGCGGCCGCGGCCGGGGGCGGCAGGCGAGGACCTGGAGGGGTATGCGGGCGCCGGCCTGTACGACTCCATCACCATGGACGCGACGGAACTGCGCAAGGTCGACTACGCGGCCGACCGGCGCGGCTCCCTGTTGCTGCGCCCATGCACGCTGGCCGCTGCGCCCGTGCATGCTGCGCCTGCTGTCACAGCGTAGCTGGCACAGCTCGCTGGCCGGCCTGCCGCAGAAGGCAGCCCGTTTTGTTCGTTCCCACTGACAGCGCAAGGAATGCGAGAGACAAAGTTCGTACCAGGCGCAGCGAGCGGCTCTAGGGCGGCCTGGTTGCTTGCATGCGCTGGAGCCCCCCCACTCAGCGGTGCTCACACCCAGGGCGCAGCTGCCGTCTGAAGCCTGCGGCCCGGGCTCGCTTGCCTCACGCTCGTGAGCGCGCGGCTGTTGGTCTTCGGCTCCGAGCGCTGCGCTGGTCCAGCCTGGCAGCGCCTGCAGGCCGTCTCTTGAGTCAGAGTCGCCGGTGGTTGAGCCGAGTTAAAGTTGGCGTGCCGAGGAGCCTGCGGCCGCGCAGGCTGCTCACGGACGAGGGGTTCCGGAAGGACCTGCTGTCGCGCGTGGCCAAGACAGGCGCCGCGATCGAGGACGCGCTCGGCAGTGCGCAGGACGTGGAGGGCTGCGTCGCCGCCGACGGCGCCATCTTCGTGGTGCAGACGCGCCCGCAAGTGTGAGCCGGGGCCGGGGCAGCTCTCCCGAGGGCTCCATGCGGGTGGCGCCGGCACTCAAGGTGCAGGAGCCTGTGGCAGAGAAAGGCCTTTGGTGGCGTGGTGTCAGAGTATCTCGGGGTGAGATGTGACCCTGGCGGATGACGTTTAGCAGCTCTTGTGTGGCCGGCCTCCACCGAAAGCTGCAGCGTTGACATGGGCGCGCCTGGCCGGGCCAGCTGCTGCAGCAGCCGCATATGCAAGGCCGTGGGCGGGCCGCTGGGTCACCTCCTAACATGGCAGCATAGGTCTGCTCGTTATCAACAGGGCTTACATGGTCGGGTTCGGACTGTTGCAGGTTTTACAGTATTCCATGCAGTGGGCACGCTGTCATGAATTGTGCTTTTCTGGCACACTTTGGCTGATGTCAGGCTGCATGAGCCACCAATGCACACCAATCATATGCATGCCACAGACACACTGCTTTGAGAGATCAGTATCTCCAACAACTTGTGTTTTGCAAGAACTGTGACCCGCACTGTGCAATATGATCACAAAACACCGACATTGTAGGCCAAAACAGCACTTCCATGATGATATGCAGCGCATCACTGCACACGTGCGAGTTTGTTGTAGCGGTGATGCCCATATATTGGCATGCTTCCATTCGTTATTACACCAGTGATGTTGCCACATTCCTGGTCACGCACATTCTCAGCTCACTCCATGTGAGACGTGCAATGCCGGCTTACCAGCACCAGAGACTTCAAACAGCTTGTCCTAATACTGTGTCAAAGCGAGGGCACATACGCATTGCCGGTCCAAAAAATGGTGCTACAAAATTTATCGCCCGCAATGGCGGGCAACCGCGCTCAGCGTCGGTGACACCAGCACCGCCCCATCTAAAAAGCGGGGCAAAGTCACACCCTGCAGTCCCAACCACACCACAGCTGTCCACCAGCCTCTGCATGACCAAGCACACCACACCCTGGTGCTGCAAACAGTGTGCAGGACCAAGACCCGCGGCGGCACACCCACCCTACTTCACATGGCAACCCAAAGCGCAGAGTGAACCCCCCAGAAAACCATCTCACAGTGCAGAGATGGTGTTCACCAGGCAGCGCAATTACCACCGCACGGTGCGTGCCGCCTATGTAGTGCCCAGCAGCCGTCGCAGGCGCACCCGTAACAAGCAGCTAAGCGAGGCCGGTGAAAGGCTAAACAAAAGCACGGTATAAAATCACACACAGTTCTGAGCCCAGTTTCCATAATACGATTTCCAAGCGCCCGCTCGTCTGTTCCTGCGGCTCGCCGGCACAACACAACGCCGCCGCACCAGGCCCACGCAGCTCGCACCATGTCCGCGCCGTGTCACCCCCTCCTAGCCAATCACAGCAGTCCTACCTTATGTTCCTGCTGTACACGCACGCACCTCTGACAAAACCATACCAGCAGTGGTGTTGCCGTCATGTCCTAGGCCTCCGATGCATGTGACCTGGCTGCAGCGGCAACCATCGCTCAAGTAACCATCCCTACACACAGCACGAGAACAGCCTGCCTGGGCCTGTACAACAATTCGCACAGCTGCGCCCCGCACCGCCGCCAGGCCCACTCAGCCGCTCGTGCCGCGTCACTTCAGCGCCGTCATGACCGCGATCAGCTCATCCGTCAGGTCTTCGGCGGTGGCGGAGCACGGCGCGGCGGGCTTGCGACCCTTGTAGCCCTCGGTGGGCCGCAGGGGCCGGCGAATGCGGCGGCGCGCGGGCACGATGTTGTTGCCCTCGCCGTGCGGCGGCGTGAGCGGCGCCACGTCACCGTCCTCATCCATGCGCGCGGGCAGCTGCAGCAGCACGCCGGCCAGCAGGTAGGTGTTGCGCGAATAGAACGCCTTGCCCTCGGCCTTCATCTGCTCGATCCACTTGCGCACCTGGGGCGCGCGGATACATGGCGAATCAGTCCCAGCCAGTACGTCACCACAAGAATCGTCACCACAGACCTTTTGCTCGTGTCCAACTCCAAATGTTTTGACCCATGCTTAACCATCAAGAAGATGCTGCGCCGACGTGTTTTTACTGTAGGCTTGCCATCGCCCTGTCTACATACTCCCTTTAAAAGGCAATGTGCAGCACAGGATGCTACGTACCCCGCCCGGGCAACAGGTGCACAGTCGTGCACGGGGCGGGCACCTTGGGCTCGGAGCTGTAGTAGCCAAAGGGCAGCGGCGTGACCATGAAGTCAGTCACGCGGTACCCCAGGCGCCGCGCGTGCTCGATGGTCTCGATCGGGTTGCTGTAGGCGGACAGCAGCAGCACCATGTTCTCAAAGCCCAGGTTCATCAAGTCCTGTGCCGGCACACACTCCTTCAAGAAAGCTGCAGAAGCCTGCAGCGCCCAAAGTGGAAAACGGACAGTGGAAAACGAACGTCCACAGTGCAACATTCCCACGCTCGCTTTCTTGCACTGCTTTCGCCGTACATGATGTGAACCTTGCCATGCTCAGCACACAGCGTAAGGAAACAAACTACCCAAACATCTGGTTCATAAAAAATTGACTTGCGTTTATATCTCTCTATATCAAGCGCTTGTAGCTCACCCGCGTCAGGTTGGCCCCGTCCCGGCCGCCGTGCAGCGCGGGCATCAGGATGCTGTCATCCTCGGCCGGGATGTACGGCGGGTTAGAGATCAGCCACGTGGCATCGGTGGCAGCCGCGCCCTTGAAAAAGCAGCTGTTGTGCACCTGCGCGCGACCAGACTTTCAACACGCCGCGGTTATCTGCCAGAAATATAACCTCACAGTAAATACCGACGTGGCGTCAAGACACGATAAGCATGCTCTGCAACTCCCACCATATCCCCATGTACATCGTCGACACGCACTGTTCAAACACCCGCCCCTAGCACGGCACAACAAATATATCAAAGATGAACACAGCTTGCACTCCCCTCACCCAAAAGCTGCTACGCGCCTTGTACTGGTGGTGCACCCCCATGTCCGTCGCGTTGCGCGTCGCCACCGCCGCCGCCTTGGCATTGAGCTCGAACCCATGCACTACGCTCTCGCCAATGTCGCAGCCGGCAGACGCGCCACGCAGCAGCGCGTTTATGACCGGCGTGCCGTCGCCGGCGCCAAACTCGATTACGGTGGACTTCTGCTTGCGACAGTTGCGCAGCAGCAGCTTCTCCAATACTTGGCTATAGAAATAGGACTCTTCGTCGCACACGAAGATCTGTAGGGGCGTATGCCTGCCGCAGGGGGTGCGTGCACATGCTCAGGCGCGCTGCGCTGCGTCCGAAGCCAGCCCTGTGCGCAGCCGCAGCTCTAGCCGCCTCACTGCATGATCACAGGAAAGCAGAAGCGCGGCGCAGCACGCAAGCAGCGCAGCTGCTAAGTGCACTGGCTGGGAATTTGCTTAAAAAGGCATTGCAGACTGCCTCGCAACGCCCCACAACAAGCTGCAAGGCCACAACCTGTTACCATGGTCCAACAAGGTAGCTCGCAACACACGCTGCTGGGTGGGGCACCTCACGACGGTGGCCGCGACCTTCTCAACTTGCACCAACTCCTCCGTCGCCACCGCCGCTCCGAGCGACCCGCTGACGCTCCGAGCAGGCGAGAACGAGGACGCCTGCCCGGACCCACTGCGCCGCAGAGCCCGCGGGGGCGCGGCGAGCGGGTGGGATGCTGCAGCTTTCCCGCTGCTGCGCTGCGGGGCGCTCGCCATCATCCCAGGCTGCTTGGGCAGCCCTCCGTCGTACCGGGCGAAGAGGGGGTGCGGATGGGACGCGGGCGGGAATACAACAGAAAAACGTGCAAGCATTGACAGCTCTGCCTGGGTTTTGTGCTACCCCGTTTTCTGCGTGACTCCGCCTTTAGCTACTGTGGCCAGCGCTACAGAGCGGCACATTTTGTACTGCCGCCAAAGGAGAGACAGGAGGCTGGCAGGCTGGCAGTGGAGCACCTGGGCGAAGCCGCGGACAGCTACATATAGTCCTCCCAGACCACCTGGGCTTTCTGAGTGCGGGGGTTCACAGTGCTGTAAGTGCAGAGATTGGACAATCTCAGTCAATAAAAGCACCTTCAAATATGATGAGCGGACTGCATAGCGCTGGCCAGGTGCGCCTGACAGAAGCTAGCACCCAGTAGGTGCTATCAAGATTGCAAGTGCGCCTGAAGTGCGCTGACTGGGTCGACAGGTCGGCACATTTTCCACCGCACCCAGCAGAGGACGCGCGGCGGTGGGAGTATGCGTGCGTGCCGCAGCGGCGCCTGGCGTGCCCGCGCCCAGCGGGCGGCGCGCGTCCGTGCAAACAGCCGCGGCGGGCGCGGTGAAGGCCGCAGCCGTGGCGGACGCGCCGCCGACTGTGCTCACTGCGTTCACGCCGCGACCGATCACCTCCGTGTTGCCCCTCGAGCGCTTCCAGCTGCCGTCTGGCGCTGCCAGTGCGTCCACTGCTGCTGTTCACACCACAGAAGTTTTATGCGCAGCAGAGGCTTTTCAGCGCAAGCGGACGTGCCAAGCCACTGTTGTTTTGTTTGTACATGAAGGCTGCGAAGCATTCAACCTGTTCTTCACATATCGCTGAGCACTTGGCTCTGAATTAACAGGCCGGTGCCGTGTATTGTGCAGACGCTGCCACCGACTACAGTGAAGCAGAGGCGCGCTTTACGCAGCTGCTGTCAACCGAGGACCTTGACTTGCAGCTCAGGTGCGGGTCAACTGCGCGTGCACCCGGCACGCGAGGATGCTGCTGCACTGGCTCTGGCAGACAAGTCGTTGAAGTGCGGCAGGCTTGTGGATATCTTGGTGAGCTTCTCTGCTTGCGTGCAGGGGAAACGCGGCGCTCAAGGAGGTCGCGGCACAGCTGGAGGCGGCGGTTCAGGCGGCCATCGCCCAGGCGTATTCCGAGAACAGTGCGCGCCTTCTGGAAGCAAGCAAAGCAGCAGCAGCAAGCAAAGCAGCAGCAGCAGTTTGTGCGCCTGCAGACAGCGCTCTTTGTGTGGCTTGTAGAGGATGCAGCAGGCGGCCTCCTCTATCCGTGCTGCATGCCAAGAGCAAGTACAAGCATATTTTGAACTCGTGTAGTTAAAGAGGCTCTGGCGCAGGCGTGGACAGCGAGGCCAAGCCCGCGCACCTGTTCCTGCAGCGCATCCTGTACAGGATCAACCGCCTGGTGTTGTTCTGGTGCGCAGAGTGCTCTGCGCCGAGAGCTGCGGAAGATTTGCACCATTGTGTTGGCGGGCGCCTTATTCTTGCTTGGAAGATGTTGAAAGAGCTTGTTGAGCAGAACCCTGAAGCTTGACGTGGTTGTTTCTGATCACACAAGGACAGCAGGTGACCATGAAGGCAGAGTCGGGCTGCAGTATGCACGTGTGATGCGAGTGAACTGTAAGTTGATGGGGGAGTGTTGGTTAGGCAGGCGTGACGCTGTGCGTGTGTCGATTCTGTGTCCCGCACACTGGCGAGTGGGTGCACAGTCGTGACTGAGGCGCGCGTGCGGCAGGTACGATGACCTGAAGAACTACAGCAACGAGCGCAGCCTGTACCTCGCGCAGCTGCGCGACAGCATCGAGGGCCCGTGGCAGGCGTGGGAGCTGGCGCAGATCGATGTGGAGGCGCTCAAGGCGCTCAGCAACGAGCAGGTGAGCGGCTGGTCCATGTCGTGTGGTGCGGTGTAGGCTGTCGCCAGGGGTTTGGCTGGGCAGCGCTGCACAGGGTGCGCTCTTGTGCGGCTTACAGAAGTGTGTCGAAGTAGAGAGCGAGGCATTTTTGGTGCTCCGTGCATTGTTTTGTGCTCCATCTCCTGTGTCCTTTGCACGTTGGTGCCGCGTGGGGCGACTGGTAAGCAATGGCGGGGGCGGGCGCACAGATCAAGGAGCGCATCCGCAGCCAGGCGGCGATCGACGTTGACCCGCCGCTGGCAGCGGCGGCGCAGTACATGCGCCAGGACATGACGCGCGAGGGCTACCGCCACCTGCTGGCTGTCGGTGCGCTCGCGCTGCCGCTGCATCATGCCTGCTTTGCCGCGACTGTGTTCTGGACGGGAATGGTCGGTCGTGCTGGAGGGCTGTGTCATGGTTTGTGTCTGCTCGCAACCAAAGCGCTCAGCAGAGGCGCAGGATGGGGCCAGCAGCAGCACCCGCAGCGCGCGCATGCCATGCCGGGCCCCTCTGTCCGCAGGCAGCCTGGACGGCCTGGTGGAGGCGTCGCGGCAGTCGCGCGTGTGCGGCGGCGCGGCCAACGAGGTCGCGTGCGCCGTGTTCCGCGTGCTCATGGAGGAGTACGGCACGGGGCGCTACGCCAAGAAGCACTCCACGTTCTTCGCCAAGATGATGACCGAGCTGGGCCTGGCCGTGGAGCCGGAGAAGTACTTTGACCTGTCGCCCTGGCAGGCGCTGGCGAGCGCCAACCACAACTTCCTGCTCACCGAGCGCCGCCGGCACTACCTGCGCTACCACGGCGGCCTCACCTACTTTGAGGTGCCGCGCGCGGGCCCCGCGCTGTGCCCAACTCGTCCCTCAGCTCTGTGTGGCGTTGCTGGTCAAGCTTGCATGCGCTCTATGCTGTGACTTTTAAGAAAGGGATGTGTGCAGCTTTGTCTTGTAAGCTAGCTCAGCAGCGTTCCAGCATGTGTCAGGCCAGTTGCTGCTTGTGTGCGGCCATGCAGAGTGATGGTGTCAAGCGGCCTTGCTGTCGTGGTGGCAGTTGCGGTGCCGTGGTACTGTGCTTTCAAGGTCTGCCGCATGGCGCCCGGCGTGCCTCACCCGCACCTGGCGCGCCGCGCGCCAGGTCAACGGCCCCAGCGTCTACCGCACGTACCTGGCGGCTGCGCAGCGCCTGGGCCTGAGCGACGACGCGAGCGGCTACTGGGAGCTGCACATTAAGGAGGACGAGCGCCACGGCCGCCAGATGGTGGAGGACGTGGCGGTTAAGCTGGTCGACATGTGCGCAGGCCCTCCCCGCCTGCTAGCCCGTGCTCTGAGCAGCGAGTACGGAGAATTTCATTGGTTGATGCTCGGAGCTGACTGGCTGCATGCGCCGCGTTTGGGGCTTGCATCATCTGCGCATGGCACGGGCACATGCAGAGTGATGTGATTTTTGTGCTCTTGCTGTTTGTGCAACTGAATGGCGGGCGCTCTAGTGGGCAAGGTGAGGTGCCTGGAAGCGCCGGTTTGGACGACGCCTGCCTCGCGCGCACTGAGGCGCGCGCGTCGCGCAGGTACCCCAACGACGCATGGGAGGTCCTGCTGGGGTACGACCAGGAGAAGATGATGGGCGACCGCGCCGGCGCGGGCTTGCTGCCCGACATCCAGGCGGTGGACAAGGCCCAGCGCACGCCCGCCGACGCAATGTGAGCAGCGCCACTGCATGGGCCTGCGCTGACGAGCTGCGGGCAGTGGGCTGAGCACCCTACGGGCGCTGCGCACGGCCGGCGGCTGGGCGAGCGGCGTGTTTGGGCAGATGGGTGGTGGGCAGTGCGCTCTGGCAGTGCAAGCGAGTTCTCGCAACCCCACAACAGGTGCCGTTGGTATGCACTAGCTTTGCATCAGTGCTGCGCAAGCGCTCGTGTTACAGCTGCGCTGCTTGCTGGTGCTTGTGCTGTGTCAGTATCGCTTCTTGCTGGTGCAATCTGGTCAGGTTTTCAGGGGCAGGGAGCATCTTATTCAGCAACATTCATTAGTGGTGCTCGTCCTGGAAGTTGGGCAGCTGCCGTGGCCATGTCTGTGTCAGCAGGTTTGCGACAAATTTAACACAGTTTGAACAATATTGCAAGCTCAGGTTATATACATTCTTGTAGCAGCTTGAGGGCGCATGAACAGGCAGTGGATGCCAGGCTTTCCTTAGGGACAGTATGTGTGGTGCGGTACATGTGGTGCTAAAGGGATTCTTTCCAGGCACAATTGCTAGAGCTGCCTGGCAGAGGGTGAAGTGGCATTGTTGTACGCGTGCTTGCTGGTTACATCACTGCAAGCGTACTCACTGTTCACAGACTCAGTATGGCAGTCCTGACGCATCATACTAGCTCACAACCAAGTCTTCTGCAAAAGCACATAGCTGACAGTCGTGCCTGGATGCCACAACAAGTCGTGCTTCACAGTCGTGCTTGGATGCCGCAACTAGTCGTGGAAAGATGCAGATATGTTGCCAGGTTGTGTGGTACGCAGATCTGCTGTACATGGCGCCTGCCCAAGCATGTGTCATACACTGCCAGGGCAGGGCGCCAGGCGAGCGGCCAGCTTGTCAATGTGTTGCGCATATGCGTACTTGCAGTCAAACGCCATATCATACCAGGCATTGACGGCGATGACGGCCTCGCCAGGAGCGCTGGCTTCCTGCCGCACATGGTGCTGCCACAGTGACGGCAGGTACAGCACCTCCCCGGGGCGCAGCCAGACCTCCAGCGGCGGCGGCATTCCGGCGTCAAAGTAGCGCGGGAAGCTGCGCGCGGCCTCCGTGCGCCGACCCGCGGGAGGCCGCGGGTCGACGGGTGACCAGGGGACCGCCTCGGCGGGCACCTGGGGCTGCAGCGCCAGGCCGTCGCGCCCGTCCGGCGCCCAGCGGTGCACGGGGAAGCGGCGTGCGTGCAGGCGGAAGGCCTCGGCGGGCGGCAGCAGCAGGAAGACCTTGACGCCGCGCACCTGCGCGTACAGGTTCTCGTAGTGGTCCTTGTGCCAGCTGGTCGTGCTGCGCGCGTCGCCTGCGCGCGAGTGCGTCGTTCATGCCGCCTCTCCAGCCACCTCCCAAGCCACGGCACCGCGCGAGGGGCACATGGCTGAGAGCGCATGCGCGCTTTGGGTCGAACACTTAGCAGTAGTAGCACGACGTACACACCCCAGCTGTTGGGTTGCAGCTGTGAATGCCCGCACGCGACCTCGGCGCGACTGCCCGCACACCAGGACGCGCTTCAGAACAGCTTAGGCCCTGGGTGCGCACCCACCCACAGGTTGAGCGCCTCTGCCTGGCAGCCAAACGCCTCTGCAACGGCGGGCATGGGGCCCACATCAGGCAGGAGCCCAGCAAACTCCTCGACTAGGCTGTTCGACTGCCGCTGGGCGTACAGCACGTGCGCGCCGTGCTGCATGCCCTGCAGCAGCTCTCGCACCTGCGCGGCCACCTCCTGAGCGCCACAGGAAGCCAGGTCGCCTGGTGCGGGGGCGCACGGGAGCAGCTCTCAACCCACCGACATGCGCTGCTCGTGAGGCAGCGCAAACACTTGCCGGCCTTGAGCAGTGGTCACCGCGTCTGCGCGGCCGTCGGGCGTTGCGGCCACTGTCACCTGCACAGCAGCACGTGAGGGGCGGCCCTGGACACTTGCTACATAATGGTTGCAAAAGCCAAGCGCGCCTGCACGTCACCAACTCTGGAAAGGAGGTGCTCGTTGCTCCAGCACTGAAGCGCGGGCCAGTCCGCGATAGCGTCTGTCAGCACCAGCGGTTTGTTGCGCGACACGAAGCGCTGGTGAAACTGCAGAGGCGTCATGCCGCGCGCGCTGAGGCGCGGGACAGCGGTTCCAACATCCAGCTCTGCCCCCAGCGCTGAATCTATGACATCCGATGCTCTCACTGGAGTATGGACCACCTTCTTGACTCAACATAGACACGGGCTGAGTGTGCTACGCGGCAGGCACGACTTACAACAGCATGACCAGGGCTGGCACGCACCTCGCAGCTCAAGCGCAGTCTCCTTCAGGAGCTGCAGGTCGCGCTGCTGTTCTGGGGTCATTGGAGTGTGAAAGAGGAGAGCATAATTATTGGGAGGCAAACAAGCTATTTCCTACATGCTACCGGCGCGCCGTCCACCGGCTCTGCAAAGCACCCGCGCCGGACATAAGCACAGAGGCACATTCACTGGCTTTCACAATGTGTTGTTAGCCAGTACTTCGTTGGTCAAACTCTAACTCAGCGGCTTGACTCGATTGGATGCATCAGAGAAACCCCTACACCCTAGACCTCAGAGACCGGCCTGCAGCTGCCTGCCTCGGCCCTGCAGGCCTGGCTCCACACACCTCCGCCCCACAGACTGGACAATTAGGGACAAGAGGCATCTAAGGCCAAATTCAACCTGACGAAGACCTCCGTTTGCAGGGACAGCCCTTTTGAGTGCAGCGGATCACCGGCTCCTCCGTCGTTCGGGCCTGCAGGCGAGGAGGCCGCGCGGGCAGTGTTCCTCACGCGCCAGTCTTTCGTGGTCGATTGTGAGGGGACGCAGGCATTCGGCTCCGACACATTCGAGAGGAGTCCTCCTGCTGTACCCGAGACACCTTCAATCGCCAACAAGTGCGGGCGTCTGCTGAAGGTTGTGCAAGCAGACTGCCAGGTAGGCAGTTGCAGTTGACTGGCACTGCGTTCAGAGGCGCGTGCACGCCCGGCCACGCGCTTTGTTGGGTTTGCCTCGAGTGCACCAGCAGGAGCGCGGCAGAGCTGCTGCCAGCTGCGCAGCGCAGGGTGGCCGCCTTCCTGGCGGGCGTTCCTGGTTCACTCGTCCAAAGTGTGCATCTGGCAGCTTCGCCTGGCCTGCAGGCGGGCACAGCAGGCACAAGTGCGGAGGCTAGCGCGTGCGTAGGGGCCACTGGCACAGTGCGCAGGCCGACGCAGATGCGGCAGGACCTCCAATGTCAGCAGCTGGCCGCCTACAGCCCTCTCGGTGTGGTGCTCGCGAGCAATCCTGGGCCAGCCAAGGCTGATACAACTTCACGAGCGCGCTGTAGTAGCCCAGCTGGCGCGCCTGACTGGCTGATTGCCTCGCTCTGCAGGCTTGCAGCTCACCCGTTTTTTTGTCAACCTCGCTTGTTGGGGAGTGCCAAGGAGGGGGGTGTGCAGAGCTTGGTCGATCAGGTCACCGTTGCAACGCCAGCTCGCCGGGCGCGCGCGCGTGCCTGCGGCCTCTGGCGGTGGCGGCCAGCGCTGCAGGACTTCTGAACGTCTGAGGCGCGAGCTGCAGCAAATGGCGGCTCGCTTACCTGGCCTCGAGGGTGCGATACGTCGGCGCGCTGTGGTGTGCCTAGGCCTGGTGTCATTTGTTCTGGCACCGTGGGCGGAGGCAGCGTTGCGGAGGCAGCTTTGCCAGCTGTCCCTCACGTCCCGGACTGCACCGGTGCGCCTGCGCTGTCCGCACTTCGAGTTTACTGGCGTTTTGGCAGATTTTGCAGGTTGCAGAGCTAGCTGGCAGCTTATGACGCATACGCTCGTATATCGTATGTCTTTTGTGGTAGTCACAAGGGACCCGCAGGCACAGGCAGACGTCGCGAGCGCGTCTGGCAAGTGTGCCCGTCACCACCCGCAGCAACCTTTCTTGGCTGCCACCTCGTTCGGCAAGCAGCGGTGCAAGTTAGGCAAGAGGTGACGTCTACGAGGCAGGAGCTGGTGGCAGCAGGCGGCGCAGCTGCAGGCAGTGAGCACTCTTGCAGGTGCACTGCCGTTACTGACGTTGGCAATTTATGCATAATGTGCATATCGTGCAGAGATGTGCTTGATTTGTGCCAAAGGACTTTGCCCTGTCAGTGCGCAACGTGTCGCCAAGCTTAAGCTCACTTTTATGCCCTTTGGCTGTGGAGCAAGACGCCTCTGCGAGCATTGCTGCGGCTGCTGGGGCGCCACAGTGCGGGCAGGCAGGCATGGCAGCAGTCGACCATTTCTCGGTCCGCACTGGAGCATCGCCTGGCAGAAGCGCGAGCTTGCAGAGTACGTTTGTTTGGTGGCATGTTTTTGGTATGCGACCGCTTGCGCAATTATTTGCAGTCTAGATCCTTTCGGTGGCATTTTGTCCACAGGTTTCTGGGGTGCGCAACTGCCAAAGGACTTTTCGTGCGTGTCTTGTGTCGCGAGCGCTGTGCAGGGACTGGCGCCAGTCAGATTTGTGGGGCACAGTTTGCGCGTACAGTTTTTGGGGCGCGACTGCCACAGGATTCTGGTGCGTGTCTTGTGCAGCGCGCAAACCGCAGGCACGACGGCGCCGCCGGCGGATTCTGCCAGGAGCCTGCAGCGGCTCTGCAGCGTCTGCAGCGTCTGCAGCGTGGACAGTGTTTGCAAGGCGCGGTCCTCAACCCAGACGTCGAGTGGGGCAGGCTTTTCCAAGCCCCTTTTATAGTGCCTTGCATGCTCATGCATGCAGGGAAGTAAACGACATTATAAATCAATATTGTGCGGCAAGCGTTGGGAGGCAGGAATGCGCAGCGCGCTGTGCAGCATTCAACAGGCGCATGGACAGGCAAATCTAGAAGGCGCCCCGCGGCGCTCTTGCCGTACAGATGCGTGCCCGCTCGAGAGCAGAGGTATGTCAGCACGCGGAGTTTTGTTGAGGTGTGCGCGTTGCATGCATTGAAATTTAAAGAATGCAGGAGTGGGCCGCTCGGTGGTTGCAGGCATGAATCTGACGACCTGTTTCTGTGCATGCGGTGTTTTGGTCGAGCGTGCTATGTAGCTTGCATATTTGCTGGCCTGTTTACCACACAAGCATAGGCTGCCGCGAAAAGCTTGGACAGGGCAGCGGGAGTCTGCATTCAACTTCAGCATTTTTTGGGGCGCGCAATTGCTGGGTAGCCAGCAGGTGCGGTCGGGGCTCTGCACGCATGGGAGTGTGCTGTTGATGGGTTGCTACGGCGCATTTGCGGCGGTGGGTGGTGAGCGCAGACTGCAGCGGATTGCATTGTGGCGCACGGCGTGGGGCGCGTGGCTGGCGGGCGTGCGCGAGACGTACGGCGGCCTTGACGGCTGCTCAGCTTGGCGAGGCGATGAGAGGCGCGCCCATTTCCTTTCGCGGGTTTATATGCGCAGGGCTTGGCATGTAGCGTTCGCAGGACGTCGCGGCAGCAAGGCGGCGTCTGCTGGGAGGCGCCAATCGACACATCGACGCCTACTCGGCCCTGACCACTGCATCGTGTCCAGCGGCTGCCGCGTCATCGGCAAGCAGCGGCGCTTTGGCGGCGGCGGTACTCAGACAGGCCGCAATTAGCTTGCAGACTACCAGCGCTGGCAGGCGGTGTCGCGGCGACAGCGGCGGCAGGGTTGCTTGCAGCGCTTGCAGTTTTTAAGTCACGCATATGCTCTCACAGCGCTTGCAGGCTTCAAGGGCAAGGGTGCGACGAACGGCACCAGGCGTAGGCCAGCGCAGCAACACCAAGGCGAGCGTGCCCCAGCCGCGCTGGCAATCGCAGCCTAGCGTGCAGCAGCGGGCCGGCCATGGCGGCCACCAGGCGGGCTGGACGGAGCGGTGCGGGGCACCTGCAGCCGCAGGCTCTGCGCAGGCACGACGGCAGCAGGGGTGGCGCTTTGGCGGCGTGTGCAGGCGCGTGGACAAGGATGAGGCCGCTGCCAGGAGGCATAGCCAGCCGGCGAGTCGTGACCACTCTCGGCGACGGGTCTGCGGGTGCCACACTGCCGGCACGCTGCGGCTCCTGGCAGCAGCGGCTGCCAAGCAGGCTGAACGGGGGCAAGGTGGTCAACAAGCGCTGTGCAGGCTCTATGGAGGCGACAAAGGCGGTGGTCGTGACGCCTGAAGCCTGGACGTCTGCACAGGCGTGCCATTGCGATTGCCGGTGCTCTGCGGCTGCCACGCTCGCGCGCCTGGGATGCAGGCAGTCTCTAGGTTTCTCGCGACAGCAGCATATGAACAAGACGCATGCGACAAGGCTGGCGCCACGATTCGTGAGGGTGTGCTCGATCACCGCGTGTTGAGCGCCTCTCGTGCCCTGCTCTGCTCGCTCAATAGCACGATGCAGTGCATTGGCAAGCTCAATCTGGCGAGCGACGTTTGTCCGTGCGAGTGGGTCGTCAGGCTGCGTCAGGGGGCGAGTCGCATGGAGGCCTTGGGCAAGCCAATATGCGCATTTAGCAAAAGGCATGTACCTGGTTGCTGGCGGCACAGGTTGCAAAGTAGGTGACTGCGTTGCCACGCTTCTTAGCAGCTTTTTCGGTGTTAGATTCGCGCTGGAAGTATCGAGCGCAGGAGGCACAGAAGCCAGCTGCTGCGAGCACACAGGAGCCGTCTACACAGTTGCACTGTTGGGTGACCCATTTCTTTCCTTTGGACCAAGCTACATGGATAGTGCCAAGCAACATTTATCCATGCATTATGATGTTGCTATCATTTTATGCTTTTAGGAGTGTGCTGTAGTGCATTGCATTGCATGTGTGCATGGACATAGTCCTATGGCTGCAGGGGAAAGGAGGACTGCTTCCAAGCATGTGGTGCGATGACGTGTATTGACAAAGTATTCTGTAATTTAGCCATCTGACACATGTTTGATGGAGGTGTGCAAGTGTTGTTAGCATGTCTGGTGGTAGCTGGGTGGCTTGCAGCTCCGGCAGCGGCAGGTCTGTGCCTGTGGTGGCTGCGTGCGTCGCGTAGCTGGCGTCCCAAGGTAAGGGCCTGTTGACTCTTATGCTGTGCTTGCCTTGATTTGTAGCTGATGCAGTCTTCTTTTCCTGAAGACGTCTTGCTGCTAAAAGTGCTGCGGCATGCAGTATCTGTGATGAGGTGTTTTGTTCTACAGTGCCTTCTCACCTTAGTACGCAATCTAGCCTGGCTTGATGAGCACAGTGTCTGTGGAGTTTTTCAGCATCGTTTAAACACGCGTATGCCTGGTGCAGGTCCTTGCACGGCAGTGCGGTGGCCAAGCCTGTGACGGACTGCGGATGCTGCATAGACCATGCCGTGCTGCGTTTGATGCATGGAGGATGACGTGGGCGGCCATGTATGATGTAATGTGGTTCGCATAACATGGCATGCAACAGTCTCACTGTGACTGACGGCGACAGGCTGCTCATCTGCGCTTTGTCAAGGGCTTAGTAGACAGTACGCAGGAGACATCTTGAAAAATCCAGCAAGGCAAAGGTTCTCAGAGTTATATTGTGAGTTGACACAGTGCATACCCTCGATGCACGGCGCGCACCGCAACGCGTAGCTAAGAGATGCGCTTGAAGTACAGCCATGAATGTCACCAACTGCTCTTCAGAGGGTTATGCAGCCGCTGCGGCATCAAGCTTCATGTGCTTGCAGTCTGGTACAGTTTATAGGCGTGTGCGCTGATAATAGAAGCAGAATCCATGCCCAAACTAGTAGACAGAGGGTAGGGAGGGTGCTGACTCGGCTGAGGCGAGTCGTGTTTTTTTGCCCCAGCACTTGCTGCACAAACAAGTTCTGAGTTGACTTGCCGTTGCTGTTGGTTGCAATGGCACAGGAGCGCGTGGCGGTGCTTACCCGGCACCTGGTGAGCGCGCCGTTCGCGTCAGAGCTGCCAGAGTTCGACCCGGGCGAGGTCTACCTGTTCCTGACACGCGACAACGTGGAGCTGCGCGCGCGCATGCTGGATCACCTAAAGGTGCGGCAGAGGGACGTTTATGACCTGGTGCGCGTGAGTGCAGCACGCTGCAAGCCAAGCACCTGTAGCCATGGACGCTACACGGTGTTGTGCGTAGCAGGTGGTCCCAGAGTCCCACAGCGTGACCGCAACATTGTTTTCATAGGCAAGCAGGCGCACCTGGGTGTTGAGCATAGCTGCGCGTGTGCACAGGACGAGCTGTACAAGCCGGACTACCACTTGAGCATGTACGAGTTCCGCGACCTCACCCTGCGGCGCCTGCAGCTCTTCGTGGCGCAGCGCTTCTTCTCCGTGTTCGACTACCTCAAGGGTGCGCGGCCATCGCCGCTGAAACAGGCCTTGAGCTGCCAACCGTGTACACAGAGAGTACCTGAGCGCTCTTGCTTCGCACGGGATGTGGCGAGCGCGCCAGCGAACAGCGAGTCACGCGCGCGGGTGGTCGTGCAGACCCGCTGCGCTTCATGGCGGGCCTGGAGACGCTCGCGTCCGTGGACTACAGCCTGTGCATCAAGGCCGGCGTGCACTTCACGCTGTGCGGCGGCACCATCGCCAAGCTGGGCACCGCGAAGCACCACGCCGCCTTCCTGCCTCGCCTGGACACGCTGGACCTGCCGGGCTGCTTCGGCATGACCGAGCTCGGCCACGGCTCCAATGTCATGGGCATCGAGACCACGGCGCGGCCCTGCTCGCTGCAGTGTCAGCGCGCCTGCACCCACGTGGCACCCGCCACACTGCTGCGTTTGCGCAGCCGCGCTCACAGCGCACCCCACACGCTGGGCGGACGGGCGCGCAGCGCAGCACAGAGGAAGGCAGCGCATGTGTTCCACCGCACGATGGCTGGTCCTGAGCAGGGGTAGCAGCAGCAGGACAGGAAGGCCCGTGCCACCAGGCTGAGGCATGCCCCGCCCGGTGTGACGGGCGCGCGCGCGGCCGCAGGCGGAGTACGACGAGGCGGCCGGCGAGTTCGTCATCCACACGCCCACCAACACCGCCAGCAAGTTCTGGATCGGCGGCGCGGCGCAGCACGGCAAGGTGCGCCGCCCGCGCCCTCGCCGCAGCGCCGCCCGCCGCCGCCCTGCCAGGATCGCGGGCGCCGCTGCAGCGCGAGCCTGGCGGCGCTCTTGGCGGGCGCTTAAGGAACATGTCAGCCGCCTGCGCATGAGGGGCGGCCGGCCGCGCGCGCGCAGGTGTGCACGGTGTTTGCTCAGCTGACCGTGCAAGGGCAGTGCCAGGGCCCGCACGTGTTTGTGGTGCGCATCCGCGGCGACGCCGGCGAGCCGGTGCCCGGCGTGCGCATCCTCGACAACGGGCCCAAGGCCGGCCTGCAGGGTGAGCATTTCTCACTGCTGCCCTGCTGACCCAGGCTGCATGCCTGCAACGCGCTTTTGCCAGCAGGCCTGTCAGTGTAGCCAGGCAGGCAGATGTCCCGTGTGGCCCTCGGGTGCATGGAGGTCGGCTGCAGGCCGGTGCCGCCCTGTGCTCATTGAGGGGAGACACAGCGGTCCAAGAGGACAGGTGTGGCCGGCGTGAAGGCGCAGGACTGACGTGAAGGCGCATGACTGACAAGCAAGGAAGCACGGAGCGCATGCAGGGCCATGGATTCAGTGAGCGGGGTTGCTGGCAGCAGGCATGCTGCGCGTTACGACAGGTGGGCGCCCGCGCGCGCAGGCGTCGACAATGGCCAGCTGTGGTTCGACCACGTGCGCGTGCCGCGCGACGCGCTGCTGGACGCGTTCGCGTCGGTGGGCGCGGACGGCGCGTACAGCAGCGCCATCCCCTCCGTCTCGCAGCGCTTCGGCACCATGGTCGGCGGCCTGACCACCGGCGCGCCCCGGCCCCGCGGCCGCTCGGCGGCATGCCTGTGGTGAGAGTCGGGAGCACGCCCCTGGACGGTCACCCCTTGTAAGAGTTACGTATGAGCTGGCCACTTTGGAGAGGCATAACGAGTACAACATGCGCTTCCAGAGCTGGCTTGCTGCAGTGCTATATAATCAGAGCCTGCTAGGCGATTGTAGATGATGCCAAGGCAGCCTCGGGCCTGAAGCTTGTGCTGGCGGGGGCGCCAGGGCGCATGCTGATCGCGCAGGGCGCGATCGACGCGTGCAAGATCGGCGTGACGATCGCCGTGCGCTACGGCTGCATGCGCCCGCAGTTCAACGGCAAGGTCGTGATGACCTATCTCACGCACCAGCGCCGCCTGCTGCCCGCGCTGGCGACCACCTACGCGATGCACCTGCTGGGCCTGCGGCTCAAGGCGCGCGGGCGCCGGGCCGGGGGCGCGCGGGCGGGGTGTTTTTGCCGCTGGGGCCGCCAGGACGTCATGTGGCTGGAAGCAAGAGCGGTTTAATAAGCTGCCGGGGTGGCCAGGATGTCATGTGGCTGGAAGCCAGAGCGGTAGTCCATGCTGACCGACTGCGGTGTGCACCCTGAGTACATGCAGTTGGCTCGGGCGCGTGCGGCTACCATCCACGGGCTCGCCCTTGCTGGCGGCGAGGTGTGCGACAGAGGCTGTGCTTCTCCCCGAGCAGCGGGGCGTGCAGCCAACATGTCTGCGGGCAGCCCGGACCTGTGACCGGCGGGGCGCCCCCGCTCTCGACCGCCGGGCCGACACCCCGGCTGCGCGCAGGGGTGCCTCTGGCTCCCGCCGCCGCGCTGACGCCTGCTTCTGCGCGCGTGCGCAGGCGCTGTACATGCGCAAGCGGCCGCAGGACGGCAAGGCGATCCACGTGATGAGCTCCGGCCTGAAGGCGGGCGCGACCTGGTCCCGCGTCGAGATCCTGCAGGTCTGCTCCCCGCGCCGCCCTGCGCCGCGCCGCCCCTGCTCGCCCTGCCGCCGCGCGCTGCCGGGCATGCTGTGTGCGCGGCGCTGTCCGGCGCACACCAGGGCGCTGCGTCGGAGCGGCGCAGGCTGGCGCGGCGTGCCTCGGCCCGCGACGCGCCTGCCTGGCGTGCGACACGCATGCAGCACATGGGCAAGGCGTGCTCGTGAGGCGGCGTGTGGAAGGTGGGCGCTGGTGCGGCAGGCGTGCCGCGAGGCGTGCGGCGGGCAGGGCTTCCTGGCGGCCAACAAGATCGGGCCGCTGAAGAGCGACATGGACGTGGACGTCACGTTCGAGGGCGACAACACGGTCATGATGCAGCAGGCGCGCAACCCGGTGCAAGCGCGTGTTCGGTGTGCCCCAGGCAGGGTGGCCATGCAGCAGAGGAGAGATTGTGTGCCGAGCAGGGGGCGGATGCAGCAGAGGAGGGCGTGGCTGCTTGGCGGACAGCACGGGGGCCGCAGCGATGTCCAGGGTTGGAGGCGGGGTTAAGAGGCGGGGTGCATGCGCAGGTGGCCAAGGCGCTGCTGGACAGCGCGCCGCGCGGCGGCGGCGGCGCCGCGCCCGCGCCGCCGGCGCGCGCCGCGGACGCGTGGGCGCCTGAGTCCGTCCTGGCGCTGCTGCGCTTCCGCGAGGCGGCGCTGACGGCGGAGATTGCCGCGGCGATGGGCGCCGCGGCGAGGGCGGCGGCGCCGCGCGGCAAGAAGGCAGCGGCGGCGGCCGGCAACGATGCGTACGAGGCCGCGCTGGACCGCGTGCTCGCGCTCGGTTGGGCGCACGTGGACCGCATTGCCTTTGAGGTGCGCGCACATGGGAAGACCCTTTCAGAAATGAAGCAGCCCCGAGTTTGCTGCTGTGCGCTTTTTGGGTCGGTGCCGAGTAACCTGTGAGCTGGAGTGGGTCATGTCAGGGCTGTGCAGCAATAGTGTTCTTGTGGTTGGAGCAGACTCAAACTGAGGGGCTCGGAGGCTTGGTGGGCGCCGTGCCGGCTGCAGCGGGGGCGCGCAGACTGCGCAGATGTGTGCACGGCAGAGTTCACACTTAGATGCAGCCTTGGCACAGCTGTCAGGAGCTTCAGAGGTCATGACGCGGCCCAGGGCTGCGCACTGAGCCCGCCGCACGCCCTGTTTGCAGGGCTTCGTGGAGGAGCTGGGCGCCGCGCCGGCCGCGGCGCGGCCCGCGCTCACCGCGCTGGCGCGCCTGTACGGCCTCACGCGCCTGGAGCGCGACCTGGGCACGTTCCTGGCGGCAGGCGCGCTGGCGCCTGATCAGGCGCCCGCGCTGCGCGCCGAGGTCAACGCGCTGTGCGCCGCGCTGGCGGCGCGCGGCGGGCGGCCCGCGCTCGCGCTGTGCGCCGCGTTCGGCATCCCCGACCACTGCCTGGCCGCGCCCATCGCGTTTGACTGGCGTGCCATTGGCGAGTGAGCAAGGGCTGGCTGACACATTGCTCCGCATCGGTCTCTAGGGCTGCGTGTTCAGCGGAGCAGTGCTTTTCACAAAAATTACTGTCACTGCAGCGTGTACCCACATCTGCATGCGTTTTTATAGTGGGTGAGATGGTTGCCCGATCACACACTGCTGGTCGGTCCAAGTACTTGCTAATGGTTCTCAGTCACTTTGTTGGGTTCCCATTTAGGAGCAGGCTTGCAATGTCAGCTCATCACAGGTGCATTTGCAGAGTTAGGAGAGTGTATGCCTTCAGCGCGCTTCTTAGGAGGGGGTGCCAGGTTCAGGTTCAGGGTAAGACAGGCAACGCCGGTGTTGACCCCGCGCTTTGTCAACATCCCCTCTGCTGGCCTATTGCTGGCACATGCGTTGCTGTTTTTGGGCATAGGGCATCAATGCATGCGACTCATCTTGAGGCCGTGTTGTGAGTTCAAAGAACAAGTGGCCGTTGCAGGATTTGTTACAAACATCAGCCCCACCCACTGGTCTTGTGCATGAGCATGCACTCTGTGCACAGCACAGACACAGAGCTACAGAGCTGGTTGCACGACCAACAGGCACGCCAGCGAGCAGGCTGCATGCTTCTGGTGCTGCCTCCACGAGGCGCCGCAAAGGCGCAAGCTGACAGGTACAGGGAGACTCGGATGAAGGGGTAACAATTGGCGGGAAGGGGTGACGCGCAGAAGTGCAGACGTGCAGAAGCCTGCGGCACAAGCTGCCGGTGTCGGCGCCGGTCACTCGCTGTCAAAGTACTTGTCCTGCGCGTCCTGGTCAGCCAGGCCATGCAGGTCCTCGTCCAGGCCGGCGTCGCCGTCGATCGCGCCATAGTCCACGTCGGTCTCCAGCCCCGACAGGAAGCGCGCGCGCATCAGCTCGAGGAAGTCCTCCCGGTCCGCCGCTGCCGCGCCGCCAGGCCCCCGACCGGCATGCCGGGGCTCTTCTCCCGGGCCGCCGCCGCCGCTGCCGCGCGCGTCGCCACTGGGTGTGACGCCCGCTGCGCTGGTGCTTGCGGCAAGCTCACGCGCGCCGCCGCCGCCGGTTGCGCCATCGTGGCTGGCGCCGCCGCCGGTCGCGCCCTCAGGGCTGGCGCCGCCGCGGGCTGCGCCCGGCGCCGCCGGCGCCACGTCCGGAGCGGCGCCCGCCCCAGCACCCGCGACTTGCCCATGCGGCCGCGCATGCTGGGCTGCGGCCGCGCGGTTGGCGCCCGCGCGCCCCGCCACATCGCCCTGCCCGCCGCGCCTCCGTGCGCCGTCCTCGTCGCCCGCCCCCGCGCCCCGCCGCTCCTCCGCCTCGGACCCCTCAGACGCCTCAGCCTCCCCAGCCTCCTCTGACAAGTCGGACTCAGACTCCGTCTCCTGCTCGACCTCCGCCTCGCGGTCCTGCTCGGACTGCAGGCGCTCGCGCGTGAGCGCTTCGTCGTGCTGGCGCAGCAGCAGGTCGGAGAGCCGGCCGCCAGCGCCCTCGCCGGCCGCTGCGCCCGCCGCGGGCTGGTACCCCGCGCCCAGGTACTGCTGGAAAAGCAGCGGCGCGCGCCGCCGCATTGCCTCCTGTGAGCACGACGTGCGTGAGAGCTGCAGTCCTCGCTCTCGGCGGCAGCTCGGCCAGCACTTGCACTTGTTTGTGCTGACGTGCGCTGAACCTGCCGCTCCAGTAAACTGCCGTGACCACTCACCGCTTTATCACATCACCAGCCTGTGCAAGGGCGCAGCACGTGGCCGCGGTGCAACCAATGCCGGACCAGGCCAGGTGCGGGCGCAGGCGCGGCGCGCGCCTCGCCAAAGTACTCGCCGCCCTGCTCCAGGCGCCGCAGCGCGGCCCAGCGCCGGTTGCGCGCCTGCGCGCCCAGGCCCGCGCCCGCGTCCGCCGCCGGCGCCGCCCGGCGCGCCTCCTCCGCGTCCTCCAGCACGCGCAGGTGGAAGTCGACCTCGTAGTCCGCGCGCAGGCCCTGGAACAGGCCGCGCTCCCGCGCCGACAGCTTGCCGCCGTACCTGAGCGCGCAGCACACCGTGTACTTGTTGGAGTGCGGCGTCTCGAGTCCTCGCGGAGGACGGGAGGCCAATGCTTGCTGCACTGCGGCGCAGAGGACAGGCGGCCGGTGCTTGGCGGGTGAACAGCGGCGCAGAGGACAGGAGGCCGACGCTCGGTGGGTGGACGGCGGCGCAGAGGCAAGGAGGCCAAAGTTTGGTGGGTGACCAGCGAGCAGCCTGCCGCAGCGCGGGCGGACGCGGCCCGGGGCGCGCCGCTCCAGGAAGACGCCGCTGTCGCGCTCCAGCAGGGCCACCAGGTACTGCTTGACCAGGCCCTGGTCGTGGCGGCCCTCCAGGCTGCGCTGCAGGTTGGCGGGCAGCACGAGCGACGCGTCGCCCGCGAGCTTCTCGCCCAGCTCCACGGCGGAGGCGTGCGCGAGGTGCGCCATCTGCAGCCAGCCAGCAGTCAGGATCACTCCTCCGGGCAGTGTTGTGCACAGTGCTCTAGTAGCAGTTGCACAGCTAATTATACACACCCTGCTTGTTAGGAGAGGCGCAAGCAGCTTGCGGCAAGCTACAAGAAGCACCAGAGGAGGGCGCCTGCGGGGCGCGAGGTCATAGCGGCGATGAGGCGCACGGCCCGCACCGTGCTGCGGGCTGCAGAGCGGAGGGCGCACTCGGCGGCGCAGCACGAGGCAGTCGCAGGCGCCCAGGCGCGCCCTGTGTCCGTCGCTCTTAGCCTTCCTCTGCTGCGGTGTAAGCGTGGCGGCGGCAGCGCCGCGTCGCAAACATGCAACGGCATGCAAAACATGCTTGCGCGTATGCTTGTGCACCTCGCCCTGTTCACAGCTGCTTCAGCGGCACACGCAGGGCGGCCTGCGCGAGGTGCCTGCGGAGGTGGCGGAGCTGGTCAGCCGGCGCACGCTGGGCCTGATCGAGCTGCCGGCCGAGCTGGAGGAGGCGTTGGCAGATGCGCTGCGCACCGGCGGCGGCATGCGCCTGCTGCGCCGCCAGACCGCCGCGCTGACGCAGGAGCTGAAGGCGCGCTCGCGCACGGAGAGCCGCGGCGGCGTGCACGCGGCCGCGGCGCTGGCCGCGCCGGACGCCGCGCCGCGCGTGAAGCGGCCGCGCCTGCAGGCGCGCCGCCGCGCGGCTGGCACAGCTGCACCACTGCCAGCTATTCTGCGCTGTGTGTCGCCCGCCTGTGCACAACACCCAGGCACGGGCAGCCTCCCGCAGCAGCGAGTGGGCTGCAGGCATGCTGCCCAGTCATGTGGCTGGCGTGCGTGTCCCGACGAGCCTGCGTGACAAGGAGGCAGGCTTGGCAGCCGCTTCAGGCCGAAGGGCACAGCAGACAGCAGCGGAGCACTGCGGCTTTGAGAGCGGGGCCTGACAGGCACACGGCGCGCGCGCAGGAGGTGGAGTGGCGGCGGCAGGCGCGGCTGCTGGAGCTTGCCGGGCCCATGCGGCTCGCCGACTCGCTGGCCACCCTCGCCGGCGCGCCGTCGGACTCCGAGGACGAGGATGACGAGACGTCGGGCGACGAGCAGGGCGCCGGCGGGGCTGCGCGCCGCGCCGCCGCCTCCCGCAGCCGCGCCGCTGCGAGCCAGGCGGGGCTGCAGCCGCGCGGTGCGGGCGCGCGGCGCGACGCGGCGGCCCTGGCGCCGCCGCCGCCGACGCGGGTTGAGTATGACAGTGGCCAGGTGAGCCTGCCTGCCCTGCCCAGGGTCTGCATGGCGCTGCACGCGCACCTACGGCTTTTGTCAGCGCAATAAAAGTCGCCGAGTCGCTGAGCTGCACAGGACGTTCCTGTGCTTGCTGCCTGGCGTGCAGGCGGCTGAATATGCGGAGGCCGATCTGATGGGTTAGTAAGCGGGACTGGGGCGCGCGCTCGACGAGCTGCATGTGCACAACACCGATTCCGCAGTTCACAGTGCGTTGCCGCCTGGAAACACCGCACAAGCGTATGCGCGGGCTGACCGCCCATAGCGAGGCCGTGCGCGCAGGTGGCCGCGTATGCGGCAGCGCGGCTGCCGGCATGCTACGCGGCGGTCGCGCGCGTGCTGGATGAGCTGCGCCTGCGCCTGCCAGGCTTCACGCCGCGCAGCATGCTCGACTTTGGCGCGGGGCCGGGCACCGCGGTCTGGGCCGCGCGCGAGGTCTGGGACGGCCAGCCGGGCGACGTGCTCGCGGTGGAGGCCTCACCGGCCATGTCGTGGCTGGGCCGCCAGGTCGAGGCCGCGCTGGATGACGCGGCCGCTGCGGCCGCCCGCGGTGGCGATGCGGCGGAGCCCGACCGGGCCGGCGCGGCGCCCGGCGCGGGCGCGCCCCCGCGCGCGCCGGCTGGCGCAGTAGGCGCTGCTGTAGCCCCAGCACCATGGCCGGCGCCGGGGGCGGCGCCGGGCGTGCGCTGGGTGCGGCGGCTGCCCGCGGCGCCGGGCGCGGGGGGCCAGGCGGGCGTGCTGGGCCTGGACCCCGACGCTGGCGTGCGGCGGCGGGGCCGCGAGGCGCCAAAGCGCCGCGGGCGCCCCCAGGCCGACGGCTTCAGCCGGCAGTGCGATTTGGCCTCCATGCACACACGAATGCCCCTGTCGACGGCAGGGCTTCGGTGCTTACTGTCTGTCACACGTACAGACGCAAGTAGGCATGTTGACCACCATATGCCGACGCCCTGTGTCTGCGACGCGCACCTCCCCCGGCCGAGGCTCAGGTGCAGGGCAGCTGCAGCCGTAGCCTGGCGCGCAGAGGGCTCCGCGCGCGAGCCTTGGTGTGGCCGCCGCTGTGCTGGGCGCGCTTGGCAGCCTCGTGAGGGTTTGGGCGCGGCGCGGCGCAGGTACGACCTGGTCGTGGCCGCATACGTGCTGGGCGAGCTGGGCGGGCCGGGCGAGCGCGCGCGCGCGGTCGCCGCGCTGTGGGCGCGCACGGGCGGCGCGCTGGTGCTGCTGGAGCCCGGCACGCCGGCCGGCTCGGCGGCCGTGCGGGACGCGCGCGCGCAGGTGCGCGCGCGCCCCGCGCCGGGCGGCCGGTACTCGCCGCCAGCCTGCTGACAGGCTCCGCGTCGCTCGCCGTGTTCTGTGGTGTGCAGGGTGGCAAGCAGGACGCTGGTCAGGGTGGGCGCGAGCAAGCCATGGAGCGCGGCTGCCGCAGGTGCTGGGCGAGGAGCAGCGGCGGGCGGCGGGCGCGGGGCCGGGCGCGGCGGCGGCGGCGCACGTGATTGCGCCCTGCCCGCACGACGGCGGCTGCCCCATGGACGGCACCGGCAACTGGTGCCACTTTGCGCAGCGCTTCCAGCGCAGCGGCCTGGGCGTCGGCGCCAAGACGCGCCCCGGCGGTGGCCGCGCGCGCACCTACCAGGCAGGCCCCGGCCCGCCCCTGGCGCGCCTGCGCGCCTCCTTCACGTATGCCACACGTCAGTGCTTGTTTGGGTCTGCCCGCCGCGCCAGCAACCCCTCGCATCGCAGGACTTGCTCAAGGTCAAGCTCGCGCACAGACTCGGTGAGCACCTGGCGTGTGTCGCAGGACGAACGCTTCTCGTACGTCGTGCTGCGCCGCGCGCCGCGCCCGCCGCTGCCGGCCGACGTGCGCGTCGCGCGCGCGCGCGACGGCGAGGCGCCGCCGCCGCCCGAGGACCCGGCAGGTCCTCCGCCACGTGCCTGGCGCCAGCGCGCCGCCGCCGCCGAGGCGGCCGCGGCCGCCGCACGGGTCGAAACCCTGGAGGGCCTGCTCGACGCCGAGCTTGGCAATGGCGCGGACGCGGACAGCGACAGGGAGGAGGACGAGGAGGATGCGGCGCTGGAGCGCGCGCTGCGCGAGCTGATGGTGGGGTCGGTGCGCGGCAGCGACGACGAGGACGAGGCCGGCGCGGTCGGGGCCGCCGACGCCAAAGCTGACGCAGCCACCGGCCGCGCCGGCGGCCCGAGCGCGGCGCTCGCCGCGGAGCTCGCGGCGGAGCTGGAGGCCGCGCGCGCGGCGCGCGGCGCGGCCGCAGCCGCGCGGCGGCGCGGCGGGCCGCGTCCGGGGCCGCCCGCGCTCAGCCAGGGCGGCCGAGGCGGCCGCGGCGAGGAGGCGGAGGCTGAGGTCGGAGGCGAGGCGTGGGGGCGGCACGGCGCTCTGGAGCCGGAGAGCCCATGCGACGCGCGGGGTAGTGCGGCAGCTGCAGCGGCGGTAGAGGCGGTGCAGGCAGAGGAGGCCGATGCAGACGAGGAGGAGGAAGAGGGGGACGAGGAGGAAGAAGAGGGGGATGCGGAGGAGTGGCGCAGCTCGGAGGACGTCTGGCGCGAGCGCGACGCGCCGGCACTCGCCGCGGCCGCCGCGGCCGCCGCCGGCTGGGCGCGCATCGTGCGGCCGCCGCGCAAGCGCAGCGGCCACGTCGTGCTCGACCTCTGCACTGCCGCGCGGCGGACGGCGGCGCCGGACGGCGACGCGGCGTCCGGAGGCGGCGCGGGGCCGGAGCTCGGGTCAGGGTCGGGACCGGGGCTTGCGGGCCGCGGCGAGCTCGTGCAGCAGGTGGTGGCGGCGGCCGACAAGCGCGCGTGGCTGGGGCCGGCCGGTTATCGCCTGGCGCGCAAGGCGCGCTGGGGCGACCTGTGGCCGCGGTGGTACGAGGACCGCGCGATCACCGTTCGCGGCGGGTTGCGGGTGCCGCAGGAGGGGCAGTAGCTGCTGGTGTCCCTTGCTGTGCTTTGTAGTCTGCCTGTTGCTGTTCTCCCTCTGCCACCACCCTGCTAGGGTGCACGCCTCCAGTCCAAGCATTAATGTTTGATATTTTATTATCAATCAGGCTCTTCTGGCTTATCATGTGTGTACGTGAAAACGTGCATATTGCAGTGGAACAATAGCATCTTGCGAACTGGAATGAGTAACAAGGCTGTGTTGACAAACCTGAGTGGGACTCGGTAGCAAAGCACAGGAGCGCCATGCATCATGTGGCCAGGCTGCTGCGACAGCTCACAAACAACCGCTCAGACACAGAGTCTGTCTATGATGCGCTGCCGTCTGTCGCGCCTGACCGGCCCAAGACGTCCAACTTTGGCGCGCTGCCGTCTTTCGGGGACCTGGCAGTCATGCCGCTGAGCACCAGCGCCGGCAGCACGCGGCGGGAGTGGCTGCACATTGACGCCAACGGCAACCCAACTTACCTTCAGGCGCGCATCCACGCTGGAAAGCGCTCTGCGCTTGGAGTGTCCATGCCGGGTTTGCAGAGACACGGCGTCCTTCCTGAAAATAACACTGGCTGCAAGTCACAGAGAAGGCGGGTGGGCCGTGGCGCATCTGTATGCTTGTGTTTGCGGCGGCCTTGTGCTGTTCCGTTCCACGCGCGTTGACTCCCATGGGAGAACGATGCACAGCACAGACGTGCTCTGCCTGCCATTTAACCAGCATGCTGCCCATCAGGGCCGAACAGGGAAGTGCGATTCGACAGTTCTGCAGTGGGGTACAGCACACTCGCTCCGCACTCAGTGCAGCGCGATATCTCTGCAGCACCTTGTGGACGGCGCCTGTGGTGAACGGGCGTGTCTCACAGTGAAGCGCTGTTTCCGGGTGTCCCAGCGCCACTGCTCGACAGCCCCACTCGCTGCCCCGGCCAGCCACAGCGCAAGCTGTTGATATGACCGCGGCGCAAGGTAGCACAGCCAGGTCTCTGCTTGAGGCAAGGGCAGAACTGTGGGCGGGCCACAGTGGCGTCGGTGCAGACAATGGGCAGTGCTGCGGGCCCGCTGAACACAGCGCAGACCTTTGCTCACCCGCTATCAGGGGAGGCCGGTCGCAGCTCCTTCCTTTAGTCTGCAGTCTAGCTTCTTTGACGCGTCGTGCACACTATCCCCTGGCGCAAGCCAGTGCTTTGTGGGGCGCCTCACTTAGGTGGCAGCAGCCCCTGCCCCTGCATGCTCTACTCGGCATTTCCCCGGCCTGCGTGTCTTGCTCCCACCAGACCGCTGGGCCACGCCGTTCAACGGTGCGTGCTGCGTGGGGATGTTGCCGGTCCCGCTCGCTCCGAGCCCGCTTCACTGCAGACCTGCATGAGCACGGCTTTTGCTCAGCAAACGCAGTTGCGTGGGGCCCTGTGATGTCTGCGACGGGCACAGTGGAGCGCTGTCAGATGCCGCATGGTTCTGCATAGGGTACCCCTACCCTATACCCTACAGCCTACACCCTACCCTACACGCGGTGTGCGGCAGGTGGACAAGCACCGGCTGGTGTCGGAGCTGGGCGTCAACTACCGCGACGTCCGCATCCTGGACCCGATGGTGCGCGCCCGGCCCGCGCGCGCGCCGGCTCGCCCGCCCGCGGCGCCCCTGGAAGCGCCGCCCACCAGAGCATGCCCTACCCTAGACCTGTTGTTGAGGGCGCGCGCGCGGGCGGCGCAGGTGCCGACGCCGTCGCCTTCGACCATCTTCATCCGCGACAAGGCCATCCTGGTCAACCTGGAGTCGCTGCGCATGATCATCTGTCACGACAAGGCGCGCCCATGCATCGCCAGCCTGCAGGCTAGCCGCGCGGCGCCGCATGCCCTGGGTGTGACGCGGACAGGAGGGCCTTCAAACGGGCCTTTAAACACGGCCCTTGCTCAATGTCTTGGGACATGGTTGCCTGCGTGCCGTGCTACAGCGATGCCGGGGCCATCATTCAGCAGAGCCTGCCCCCCAGCACCCCGGGGCACTCTGTGCGCAGGTAGCGGCCGTGTGGCCGACGGCCTGGCGGCGCGCAGGTATTCCTGCTGAGCGCGCCCATGCAGGGCCACCCGCTGACCGTGGGCAGCTTCCCGGCGATCGAGAACTCGTTCGTGCGCGACCTGTGCACCCGGCTCAAGCCCGAGCGCATGCCGCGCTCCGGCCGCGCCACGCCGCTCGCCACCGACCGCAACCTGCCGTGCGGCCCCGCCCGCGCCGCCGCGCCGGGCCGCCCGGCGCTGGTCAGCCGATGCGAGCGCCTGTGCACGCCTGCATGCCGGTCATGCCCATCGCAGCGGCGGGCGGTGCCGCCCGCTTGGTGGCTGACCAGAGCCGGGTGGAAGCGCAAACCGCCCACCCACTGGTTTGGTCTCGCCTGCTGCGGCGCGGCGCAGGTAGTGTAGGGTGTGGTTGTGTTAGGGTAGGGTATGCCGCGGTGCGCAGCTAAGCTCTTAATTTGACCCTGACGGCGCGCGGCGGCAGGTACGAGCTGCGCGCGGTGGAGGGCGCGCTGGCGACCGCGGTGCGCAGCTACGAGGCCGAGGTGGCCGCGCTGGAGGCGCGCCTGCTGCCCTGCCTGCGCAGCCTGCTGCACAAGCTGTCGCGCGGCGAGCTCAACGTGCTGCGGCACTGCAAGAGCACGCTCAACAAGCTGCTCGGGCGCATGCGCCTCTGCCGCAAGGTCCGCCGCCCGCCCCGCCGCCCGTTTTGTTTGAGCTCCATTGTTGCTGTGTGCGCGTTCAGCGGCGCACTGCTATACAGCCTCCCACTGCCGGGTCAGGGCCGCCTGGCAACGGGGCTGCATGCATCGTCTCGCCCTCTCGCTGTGGCGCGCATGCAGCGTTGCGTAGCGCAGGCCCTCTTACACCCACACGGCGGTCTGACAGCGCGTGTGCTCACTTTAGAGCCTCGAATCCATCTTAGACGATAATGACGACATGGCGCTCATGTTCCTGGGCCGCCGCGAGCGCGCGCGCGTGGCTGCCGAGGCCGAGCGCGCTGGCGCGCCTGTCCCGGGTCGGAACGGCGCGCGACGCGCGGCCGCGGCCGATGACGAGGAGCTGGTCTCTCTGGCGCAAGCGCAGGCAAGCTTAATACTCACGCCCTGTGCATGCTTCTGATATGTAGGCCGCCTGCTTGTAATGTGCTCGGCTCGTGCCGGCGCGATCGCGGGCGAGGCGAGCGGCTGTACCCTGGGCATGCTGCACAACTGCGTGCAGATATCACAACAAGCAGAACCATCACAAGCAGAACATGACAAGCAGCCCAAGGTAATGGTATCTGATGCGTGGGGCGCCAGGGCGACGAGGGCGCGGACGAGGACGAGTCAGAGGAGGGCGATGAGGAGGAGGAGGCCGACCGCGTGTCGCCGCTCACGCCGCACCAGGCAGCCGCCGCCGCGTCCGCTGCGGCGCAGTTCAGCGCGGCCGGCGGCGGCGGCGGCGGCGCTGAGCTCGAGGCCTACGGCGCCGGCGGCGGGGCGGGCCCCAGCCGCAGCGCTGGCGGGCCCCCGCGCGAGGGCGCCAGCGGTCCCGCCGGCGGCGGCGGTCCCACGGCCGTGCCCATCCCTGCAGGGCCCGCCGGCGGCATGTCGCGGCGGGCCGAGTCCGCGCCGGCGCCGGACGTGCTCTTGTCTGGCGGGCCGTCGGCCGCGAGGTCGCCGCCGCAGCCGCGGCCGCCGTCGCCGCTGGGCGCCCCGGCGGCGGCGCCGGTGGCCATCCCGGGCGCGGCGCCGGCCGACGACAGGGCGGCGGGCGCGCCCGCGCTGTGCCCGGCGGAGAGCGCGCCGGCGACGCAGTTTCCAGCGCGCGAGCGCGCGGCGGCGGCGGCGGCGGCGGCGGACAGCGGCGGCGGCGGCCGGCGGGGCGCCTCGCGCTGGCGCAGCGGCTCGTTCCGTGCCAAGCTGTCCGCGCTGATGCAGGCGCGCCCGCCCGGGCGCCCGCCGGCGCATGCCCGGCTTGCGTGTCGCCACGAGGTAGTGCACGGCTCGTGCCCATGGCGAGCGCTGTCGGAGGACGCTCACGCGTGCGCGATATGCAGTCATCTCGCGGCCAGTGTGCGCACAGCAAAGCCGCGTGCTGTGCTCGCAGGCCGCGGGTCGAGCTGCGCGAGCACGCGCAGCCCTAACCTAACGTAACCCTGCACCTGGCGCAGGCGATCAGCGTGCGCGAGCACACGCTGGACGACGACGCGAGCAATATCTCGTCGTGCGAGAACCTGCTGGAGTCGTACTTCATGCAGATCGACTACCTGACCAACCGCCTGGAGACCCTGGACGAGCACGTCACGAGCACCGAGGAGCAGCTGACCATGGAGCTGGACCACCGCCGTAACGAGCTCGTCGCGTTCGACCTGTTCATGACCGGCGCGCCCCTCCTGCGTGCGCTCTGCGTGGGGAGGCGCCTGCGCCTGTCTTGCCAGGAAGCAGCATAGCACCGCCCTGCAGGGAAACTTGACATCGGCCGCCTGCGTTGACAGCCCCAGCGGCGGGTCTGAAGTCCTTGTCGGCCTGCCTGAAGCTGGGCCACCCAGCACCCCCCTCATGCGTGGAAGGAACCGCCTCGCAACAGAAAGCAACACGATGGCGTGCCTGCCCGTTGCGACCCTGTCCGCTGGCTGACTGTTGCGCTCAAGGGGCGCGGTCTGCTGCGGCGCAGGCGTGGCCACCATCTTCGCCGCGGTCTCCATGATCGGCGGCATCTTCGGCATGAACATGCCGCTGCCCAAGAAGTTGCAGGTGTCCGAGACCGCCTTCATCTGGGTCACCTTCTACACCTGCTTCGCAGGGTTTGTCATGTTTGTCGGGTTTGTCGTCTTTGCGCGCTGGAAGAGGCTGCTCTTCATCCCGTCGGCCGGCCTGGGCGAGCGCTGAGCGAGCGGTTTCTGGCTTGGGGACGCCTTTTTGGGTCACGGGCGCAGGTTGCGGGCGCCGGTTGGAAGGGCTGCTTGTAGCTTGGCGTGGGGCTGTGACGGCCTCGCCGCATCAGTTTTGCAGATGCAAGTTGTGTTGCAGAGACTGGTTGAAGAGCGTGTGTATTGGAAAGTGAGGTACGTGCCGTGGCCTCAGGCACCAGCCTCCCGAAAGTGCACCATTCTTTGGCCTGCCCGTTCTGTATTGTACAGGCCACTTTTTGGTTAAAGGCCCGTGAACGCGCCGATGGGAGTGATCAGTTGGGGCTTTGGCGCTATGGCGTTGGGCCGCATCTTTGCCCGACACAAAGTTGCACTGAGCTCGCATGCAAGTGCTGCAGATGGGGGCATGCACTATTGTGGCATCCTCGTGCATGCTGCGCACGCGATAGCCCCGCGGCTGCATGCCTCCTTGCGCATTGCAATGCGCAACATGGCCTGCTGCGTGTATTTCTTGGATGCTGCCCAGCATTCGCATTGATATTGTGATTAGAGGCGTGTTCAGTGTGTGATATCTCTGTGCGAAGCTGTGAAGCGCACTTTGTCTGCATTTCTGTCGCATGACAGTCACTGCCGCTACAGATGCATAGAACAGTTCACCTTGCATATCGCTTAGTGGCAGTGTCGCCGTTCAGACTGTCTCATTTAAAGAGAACATATTGCAGGAACAAAGAAACTGTGTTGCCAAGATCGTGCAGGGCGAGATCGTGCAGGGCGAGACACTGTTGTCTAGCATGATGGCCATGCGTCACTACTATATCTGGACTTCGGTAGCAACTCCACAGCTGCACGCCTGTTACAGCCCTCCAGCAAGGGCACCAGCGACTGCACACGTGCAAGTCAGTCCCTGAATCAAGCTCGAAAGCAAACACGTTCCGCTCAGCACGCCGCGCGTTACGCCTTGCATCTCTCCAACATTGGCTCGTCTGCGAGGCCTTCGCAAGCCGTCTGCAAGCGCACCGACCCCAGCCCCGAATCGGGCGCAGCAGCCATCACGCCGTCCGCTACGCGCACTGCGTCGGCCGCGGCGCGCGCATTGTGCATGCGTACAATGTTGGCGCCCGCGGCCACGCACAGCGCCGCGGCCGCCGCGCTGGCCACATCGCGCTCTGCCGGATCGTCCTGCCCTGCACGCACACGGAGCGCCACAAGCTTTCAGCGCTTGACACGCAGCCGCCATGCAGGAGTCCGCTCGCGCACCTATGTCATACACTGCATGAGCCTACGCTGTGCGGTCGCAGGCAGCGCCGCGATTCTGCTCTTGTAACACCATCGATGTCTGCATTCTATCAATCCAGCATGACATATCACTGCGCCTGAACAGGCTTGGAGCGTGAGCAAACCCTGGCGGCCGCTGCTGCGCACCCGTCAGGCGCCCCAGGAACTTCTTGCGCGACGGCCCCACCAGCAGCGGCGCGTTGCGCAGCGCGCCGCTCAGCTGCGCGCGCACGCGCGGCAGCCCCGCCACCAGCGCGCAGCTGCCGGCGCACGTCTTGGCAAAGCCGATGCCTGCGTCCCGGGACTGGCGTATGGCGCAAGTACAGCTTGGGGGTTACTACAGGCTGCCGGCATGCAATGGTCGGAAGACGCCAACACATGTGCGTGAAACCGATGTGGTGTCTTGGAGGACAAAAGCAGGGCTTGCGGGGAGGGGGTTGATAAGTGGGGCTGCAGCCTCCAGCCTGTAGTGACACGCTTGCGTGGACAGCACATGCTAGGAGGCTCAACCGTCATGCCCAAGCCTTCTCCCACGCCCGGTCCACCGGATCAGGCACCAGTGACTGGTCTCAGGCGCCCGCCAATCCCACACGCGCAGCTGCACGATGAGCTGCCGAATGCAGGCAGCTCTAGGGCGCACCAGGGTCCAGGATGATGCGCCAGGGCTCAATGCCGGCGGCGACCGCGCGCTCGGCCGCGGCCGCCAGCTCGGCGCCCACGTCGGCGCACACGTCCGCATACGCAGTTCGCTCGGGCGCCTGCATGGTAGCCGGCTCGCCGCGCATGTGCATCGCCACGTATGGTGTGCCCAGCCCCGCCACCTGGCACGCTCTTGGACAACTGCGACATTTGCTCGCAAATACGCCCATTATAAACGGCGCGTCCGGCCCCGCCACCTGGCATAGACAACATGCTTTTTGGTGATGAGACCGGCTTTACAGTGCCCAGGGCGTGGCGGGCATGCGTGCGGCTGGCACGCCTGGGTCCCGAGCTGCCCCGCAAGCCGCTTGCTGGCACGCCGCATGGGCGTTCGTTCTGCAAAAGAGTAGGCGATGCACGTCCAACGCGCTCAAGGACAAAAAGAATACGAACAATTGCCTGCCGCCCGCCAACTCGATCACGCCATACCCCCAGCAGTACCAAGGGTGCGCGACGCGGGCTGCGCACCACGGCGTGCATATCGCGGTCCAGGCTGCCGCCGGCCACGTCGTTGACGATGTGCGCGCCCGCGGCGACCGCCGCGCGCGCCACCGCGCTGTGGAACGTGTCAACGGAGATCAGGATGCCGCGCAGCGCCTCGTCCGCCGCGAGCGCCCTGCCCGGTCAGGTAGCATGACGGATTCAGGGTACATGGATAGGATTAGTGTAGGGCACAGCCACTTTGCGAGCCTCCCTGCGCGGGCTCCTGTGAGCAGGAGCAGCGTCGCAGCGCATGCCCGCTCGCGCACTCGGGCGCCCCGCTCCTGCCGATGCCGCAGGCAGTCGCTGCCTACCAGCGAGCTCTGCCCCGGCTGCGCGCCTGATGACGGGCACAACGCGCGCAGCCTCTGCCTCCGCGCCCACGCGCGCCGCGCCGGGCCGTGTGGACTGGCCGCCGATGTCGAGGATGTCTGCGCCCGCGGCTGCCAGCGCGCGGCCGGCGGCCAGCGCGCTTGCGGCGGACGTGATGCGGCCGCCGTCGCTGAAGCTGTCTGGCGTCACATTCAACACGCCCATCACGTGCGTGCGCCCCTGCGCCGCAGCGGCCCGGGCGGCCCATCGCACACCAGGAGGGGCGTGCGCAGCCCTCCAGGCGCGCTCGCACATGCACGCCATGCACCAAGCGCGCATAGGTCCTGTGGAAGTTATCTCCCATTCGACGCGTGGTGGGTGAACACACATTCTGTGTCCGATTTGCAAGCACCTGGCCTGGTGCCATCTGGTCTTCCACCGCGTTAAGCACATTGGCACGTCGCAGCAGCACTTGCACGACAGCATGGCCGCCCAGCTCATGACGCTGTCGGGTATCACCTGCCACGGCCAGGAGCGCCCGTCCGCGAGCGGCAGCACGCAGCGCAGGTCCGCGCCGCCCAGGCTCGCCTCGCCGCCCGCGGCCGCCCACGCGCGGCGCGCGGCGCGCAGCTCCCGCGCCAGCCCCCCACAGCCCGGCAGCCGCGCGTCCGCCTCGCTGGCCAGGTCAGCCAGCGGCGCCTGCGCGGCGCCGACGCGCGCACGTCTGGCAGCGATCGGGTGAGAGGCAGCACACACATGTTTGTGCGCGTCCTGAGGAGCTTGTGGATGAGAGTACCTCTTGCAACCTGCTATATGCCAATTGCTCAATAACCCTACCATACTCCCCACCAGCAGCCAGGCAGCCGAGCGCTGCCGCGTGAACACGCGAAGATGGCCAGCGCGGTGCCCGCAGCATGGAACTCGCGCCTGCCGCTCTTGGCCAGCTGGGGCAGGACAACATTCGCTCAATGCACAACCTTCCTGCAGAGGAATGTCACAAGACCGGCACAAGACCGGGAACGCCGCGTGGTGGCGCTCGCGTGCTGTCGCTCGCAGCTCGGGCACGTTCACGCAACCGCAGAGGCTGATCGCTGCGCCAGGCCCATGGGCGGCACGGACTGTCCAGCAGGCCCCTCACCATGACAAACGTGCGCTCCTGCCAGCGCGGGTGCGGGATGTCCAGGCCGCCGTGGGCGACGCGCGCGCCCTCGTAGAAAATGATGTCGAGGTCGAGCGGGCGCGGGCCAAAGCGCTGGCCGCCCTCCGCCCTCCCGAGGCCCCTCTGCCGCCGCCGCGCCCCAGGCTGTCAGTGGGGCCTGTGCCCGCCTACCATCACCTGTGGCGCAAGCCTCCATGTCACGTCTGGCATCAGGTGAGCTGCAACTGTTGACAAGCATGCGGATCATGACCTGCAATCATGACCTGCGAGCGGCAGGTGAGCAGAGCGCACGCCTCGATCGTCTTCAGGGCAGCCAGCAGCTCCGGCGGAGTGAGCGAGGTGAGCGCCAGCAGCGCCGCGTTCAGGAACGCAGGCTGCTCTGTCACGTATGCGGGCGCGCTCTCATACAGCCGCGACAGCCTGAACACCTGTGCACACGACGTGTTCAGATTCCTCTACAGCACTGACAGTTGAACAATATCATCCTCACTGAAATGAGTTTCAAACACCGCAACAAGCTTGCAACCGCCCTCGCTAGGCCCTTGCTAAGACTGGCTACCGTACCAGGCAGGCACTGCGTCCTTGTCCCTCAGGCAGCCAGAGGGTTGGGACTGCAAGGGAGGTCTGCACTGACCAGTGTGCTGACACAACGTGCCACAACTTCCACGGCGGCAGAGTCATGTGCAAACAGCTGCAGCTCGGGCCTGGCCAGATTCCAGACAAGGAAGGCCGCGCCTGGCAGGCCAGGCAAAGCATCAGGGCCTGCGACGTGACGCACCTCCACGCCATGCAAAGGCAAGAGCCGCAGCGCCTCGCGCAGGTTGCTCACGCGGTTGCCCTGCGCCAGAGAGTGTCAGTCGCATGCGCCTGTACGGGGCACGCTCGGCCACAGAGCAGCGCAAGTGGCGCACCATGTTTGCTCCCATAGCGATAGCTACTGCGCAGCGCACGCCCACGCTGCCTGTGGCTGTGCTGGCGGCCGCAGAGCTCGTGGTGCATAGCGAGTGCGAGCGCTGCAGCACGCTCCCCGTCCTGCCAGAGCAAGCAGTGCGTTGGACAGACCGCGGTTTTGCGTAACCTTGCTTGCACGTAACCTTGCAAAAGGCGCACCTCCCGGAGTGCATCAGTCCCGTACAGTAGGCTGAACGCAGCTTCGCAATCCACTGGGGGAGTCGCCCCAAAGAGCTCATCGGTTAATACCGCATACGTGTGCGAACGCAGCCCCGCCTATACATTTACATTCTGGTTTGCAAAGCTTTATATGTGGCATGCGCCTTATATGCTATGGTGCAGTCGTTACTAGCACTGCACAGTACCAGGCATATGCATGCAGGTAAAAGCAGTTATACGGCGTACAATGTGCAAAACCACAGAGTATTTTATAAGGGTACATGTAGTTAACTAAACGTTTGTACTTGCAAGGCTGCAGCCTGATCAGGCATTGAGTGTGCCCAGGAGGCAGTAAGTACTTACCTGCCTCCCGCTACGTAATTCTGCTGCTGCTATGCACTGCGCAGTTGCGCTGCGCCACCCGGGCAGGCCTTTGCTCTCTGAAGACAGAACTAGGATGCACTACAAATTGTCGCCACACAGCCTTGGCAGACCACTTGATTTTGGATGTCACTGAACTGCATTAGAGGCAGCCAGGGGTAGCCGCAGTGTGTCCAGCGCATAGCCAGGCGGGCATGTTGCGGTCAGCGCTCCGGCTGGCCGTGCGGCTGCGCACACGCAGCGGCGCCTGCACAGGCGCCACGGCTGGAGGCCTGGGACCCCTTTTGGAGGCCTTCGGGCCGGAGCGCATGGTTGCCAGAGACGCCAGGAGCGCGCAGCCGTGCTTTCTGCGGGGCGTCAGAAGTGCGCCAGATATTCCCGAGCGCTGGCTGCGCTCGTCGTTGCTAGGCCGCTACCAGTGTGAGCACGCTTCTCAGAACGCAAGCAGCCGCGTAGGCAGGCGGCGCACAGCAAGGCGCTTCGGAAGGCAGGGCACAAGACGGAGGTGTGGCAGCCCCCGACCGCCACGGGCCGCACCGTGCTGCCTTCAGAAGCGCGTTATTCGACCTGCGCGAGTGGCGGAGGTGAGGCTCCCCTGCCCCAGTGCACTGAGTCGCGCTAGCGCGCTCCTGTCACGCAAGTGCTGAGTGCCTCACCGACCACAAGGCTCTGAAGGCCTGCATCCAGTCCGCTGCTGCTGCTGCTGCTGCTGTGCGCACTGGCCTGAACTTGCTGTGATGCCAGGGGCCAGCCTGCGCACAGTTACTGGGGCAAGTCGCCAGAGGTGCTGAGCTACGTGGAAAGCGCGCGTGGCCAGCTGCCAGGCTGCACTGGCTGGGAGCTGTTCGAGTTCGCTCTGTTGGTGTCCATTTTGCGACGTAAGCACAGCTTTGAGCCGAGCAAAGCGCTGCTCGGCAACCTGGCAGCAGCACTGGCGTCCCTGCTGCCGCGCGAGCCGTGGCTGTGCAAACGAGGAGCTCTTGCAATGGTGCTGAACGTGTTGAGCCAGAGCGGCTGGCCGCTGAGTGTCGCGCTGCACGACCAGGCAGCGAGCGAGCTGCTGCGTGCCGCAGCCGATACTGCAAGAGCGAACAGCAGCAGCACGGGGCCCGCCCTGACAGCAAAGCAGGCAGAGGCCGTTGTGCACGCGTGACTCGCTTTTGCAGCCCAGCCTGGGTCACCAGCGCGGGCCACGCTGCCCACCGTGCTGCGAGCCGTCGGAGCTTTGCCGGCGGCACCGATGCCGAGCAGCGTGCAGCGGCCCCGCGGCGCTGGCGCTGCCAGCGAGCTCCTGCCAGCCATCCTGCACCAGCTCTCCTCAGCACAGAGTGTGGAGGCGGTTGCCCGGGTCCATGATGCCGCTGGCGCGTACTTTGGCCGCGAGCACGTATGCGCAGCCATCCAGCGGCTGGCCGCGCTGTGCCCCCCGCGGTGAGCGGCCTGGTGTGCGTGCATGCCCGCCATCGCTGCTGCATGGCCGCATGCAGCTGCGCCTGCGAAGCAAGGCGGGGCTGGGCCGGCGGAGGTGTGCTGTTTGGCATCCCGGCGTTGTGCTGTGCGTTCAGGTCCTCAGTGTTGCGCGCAGGCATGCGAGGGGCGCGCGTGAGGAGGCGGAGCGCGCGCGCGCGCTTGCCCTGCTGCAAGGCCTGCGCGAGGCGTTCGAGCGCCGTCTGCCAGAGTGCTCAGCGGGGGAACTGAGCACCACAGCGCGGCACCTTGCCGGCTTGGGGCTGCTGAGCCATGGTCTCTTGAAGCGCATCGCTGTCTGGTTCGAGCAGAGGCTGGCACGTGCGGACAGCAGATCAGGCCTGCGATGCGTGGCACACATTCTGCGACTATACAGGGATGCCGCGCCGCTGCGGCCCCGCCCCGCGCTGCTGGCCTCCATTGGCGCGCGGCTGAGCGCTGCGCTAGCCTCAGACGAGGCCGCAACAGGCGAGAGTGCAAGCAAATGGCTCGTGCCTGTTTCGCCTGCTTGCGCTGCTGATATATTATTTGCCTGGGCCAGTGTGTGCGAGGGCACAGCACTGCCAGTGACTGTTGTCAGGGCGCTGGCGGGTACTGCTGTGGCCGGCGCAGATGCGGCAGGCAAGATCGGGGTCAGCAGGCTCGCTTGCGTGTTGCATTCTGTGGCCTGCGTGGTTTAGGCAGCGCCCCCTGCTGTGCCTGCGACAGACAGCAAGAGCCCGATGGCTGGGTTGCGGACTGATGTTGGCAGGTGGGCGAGCCTGGTGATTGAGCGTGTCCAGCCAGGCCGGCCGGATGCCGCCCGCCACCTGGGCCGGGCACTGCATGCGTTGCATGCGCTCGAGATTGCGCCGGACGCAGTGACGGCAGCCGCGATTGTTGCCAAGGCGGCCGTGGTGGCTCCCAAGTGGACGCACATCGCCTGCAGCGTTACTTAGGTGGGCTGGCCAGGCTGCTGACCGCGTGGCACCGCTCCGGGCTCGTGTCGTGCGAGCCGGCCGCGCGCGCGCTGTGCGCCCGAGCGCCCGAGCTGCTCGAGCAGGCCAGCGGCAAAGGGCAGCAGGGCGAGGTGCTGCGGCGCCTGCGCATGCTGGCATCCACCGCGCGTGTGCATGTGCCCGAGCTGGCAGAGCCCTGGCGAAGCCGGGCGAGCGGCGGCGAGCCTCAGGAGGCGGGGGTCCTGCCGGGCAGCGGCGCCGGCGGGGGCCCTGTGGTGCGTCAGCAGGCCCCGCGCTGGACTGCCGGGCAGCAGTCCATCACTCCCCAGGCAGGCGCCCGGGGGGTGGCGCCTTATGCTTGGATGCGCTGCGCCTGGAGGACTGCTGTCGGCCAGACAGGATGAGGTCGGGTGGCAGGCACATGCATGGCAGGCTGCTTTACCAGTTGTCAGTGAGGCAGGCAGCGGCGAGTGCCGGCCTAGCTTGTCTCAGGCCGTCACTCGTGGAATGCTGGAGCAAATGCTGGTGCCCTGGTCTCACTGAGGGGGCACAGAACGCGGCCAGCAGCCGTCCTGATCCAGCTGCTTCTTTCCTGCGCGCATGCAGCGCCTGTTCATGCACAGGGCGGCATGCGCACCTCACGTCAGCTGAGCTGTGCTGCATGTCGTCGCTGTATGCACCGGCGTATGTAGCACACATGAAACCTCCTGAGCAGCTCAGCCACCCCGTAACAAGGCACCCTTCCCACAGCGCTTGGTATCGAGCGCACAGCATTGGCAAAAACTATATCATGCAGTGGTAGTGAAATATGTTACAGGGGAGGTCCTCCCCTGTGAAGTAGCATGCCCGCACGTGAGGTACATGCCCGCCACATGTGTAGGACCGAGCTACTGCATGCATAGCAGGCATGCTTTGATGCTGAACAAAGCCTCTACAGCTGCTGGGTGGGTTAAAAAAGTACTTCGAGATCATACATGTTCGCTTTAGTGTGTTGCAGTGTGTTGATGAGTATTTGCAGCTCAGATGTGTGCGCTCTACAGGACCATGCAGACCCACGGCTGAGCTTTGGTAGGGGCTGCCAGGTGAAGGTCTGCTGCCGACATTCCACATCTACACAAACAAACTTTCTCATGTTGGGTGGGGCATATTCTTCCTCGATGTTGCCGCTGTGATTGTGCAGCAACGTTTTAAAAGGAGCACTCAATTGTACTTGCAATGGCTGCAGCAGTGCCCGGAGGCAGCTGCGACCCTTTGCATGCGCCATGTTTGCCATCGAATCATATTAGCCAGCAGTGCAAGGCGGCGACAGCTATGCTGTCTGCTACTATTCATGCACTGCGCAACTACGGTGCGCCACCGGGGCTCCTCATTTCATAGGGTTCACTACAGAAGTCATGGCCACTGCCTTAGCAGACCACTGGACTTGAATATCACTACGCTGTACTGCCTTTAAATCACCACCTGGCAGCAAACACGTGTCCACAATGCTTCCTTGCCTTTCATGTACAGACGCTGTACATTTTCCGACACTACGCTGTTCCTGGTGTCACAGGAGCCACCGCACATACGGGCACCTTTGCCCCTGCACTTTCACAGAACCATGAAAATGAGCTCTGGCGCAAGCAAAACAGGCACTCAGGGAGGTTTGACAAGCAGGTGCTACAAACCGTTGCGCTGCCCAGGCTTCACAGCGTGGCGCACGGGCGTGCCCCCCACAGTGCACATTCCGGCAGGCCACCCGTGATGTGCATACCCTGGTGCATGCGGACAACAAAGCACATGGCCTGTTGCAGGTCAGCTGACCTGGATGTGGCCGGATGTCTTCCAGCCCTCCTTTGCCCCAGGCCCCTGGGCGCCAGGCCGCGCTGCAAGCAGGACTGGTAGCGTAGCCTCCCGCTGCACAGAGGCCCTGCGGCCCGCGGCGCAGCCAGCGGCGAGGTCAGGGGCCGGCACGGCGGGCACGGCCACCATGCGGCAGCCGTCCTCGGCCGCGCCCTCTGCGCTCACGAGCGCCGCCGCCGGCCGCTGGGTGTAGCGGTACGCCTGCCGCGTGCGGGGCGGCCGCATGAGCGGGAGAGCCGGATACGAGGTCCTGACACGGGGCCACCTCATCGGCTGGGGGGGCAGGCATCAAGATTCAGAAGCGCTCCCTGCTGCACGCTCCATATTCAATCCTCCTGTAATCGCCGCTCTCAATTCCAACCTCGCCTTGGTCTATCGGATCAGGGTCAGAGCTCCGCCATCAGCTGCATGCCCCAGAGAGCACTCCCAGCGCAACAGAGGGCACATGGGCGAGCATGGGGGTGCGAACGTTCTAAAGCACACCGCCTTGCGACTGCCCTGGCGCATGACCGCACCGACAGCACCTCCCGCGCCGGCCGCGTCCCAGGCCGGTATGCCAGCGCCGCGTCCAGCGCGGCCAGCCACAGCGCAACCGCCGCGGGCGTCGCCGGCAGCCACGCCAGGCCGCCCGCGCCGCGCCCGGCCCCGGCCCCGCCGCCCTGCTCGGCGCCGCATGCGCCGACGGCCGCGCCGCCGGCCGCGCCGCCGGCCGCGCCGCCGGCCGCGCCGCCGCCCGCGTGCACAAGCGCGCCCGGCGCGCACGGCTGCGGGCTGCAGCAGGGCCCGCACGCGAGGGCGCCGCAGGCTGCGGCCTGGGCGGCGCGGGGCCCGCCCGTCGGCGGGTGGGCGCGCGGGCCGTGCGCCCGCGCCGGCTCGGCGGCGGCGCCCGCCGGGCGCGGCTCCGCGGCGTCGCCCGGGCCCAGGAGCCCGCCGCCTGCCGGAGCAGCTTCAACAAGGTCAGTAGCATGATGTGGCCCTGGAGCGGGCGCATGGTCTTGAAAAATAGATGTAAAGGGTTGGCGCGCAGGCGTGCGGGGCCAGGGCGCCTGGGCGCTCGCTGGGAGCCGCGCCTGTCAGGGAGGCAGCTGGCGGCAGGCACCACACACAGGCTCGGCAGGCAGCGGGGCAGCGGCGGCGGCATGCGGCGGCTCTGGGAGTGCGCGCCTGCGGACGGCCAGGCGCCTGCGACGAGCGCCGGGCAGCGCGCGAACAGCGGCGAGATGAAGCCGGCCTGCACGGCAGCCTCCAGCTGCGCGAGCGCCGCGCGCAGCCCCCGCGCGCACTGGGCCTCCCGGACCGCCTGCGCACCCCCGTCGAGGGTTTGGCAGCCCCGACCACAAGGGCCACGACTCCTTGGCGTCTGAAGCTCTGCGGCAGTGCAGTCATGAGGCGCGGCAGATGGCAGGCCGGGAGGCGGGCGGCCAGGCTGCCAGGCATGTGCACGCAGCTGGCGGCGCGCGGCCGACCACCTATGCGTTGTCATGCAACACGCTGACCTCCAGACATGCAACGCTTTTCCGGCCTGCTTCCCGACGGGTGTACGCACGCGGCGCACCTGGCGCCAGGCCTGCGCCGGCCAGTCGGCCGCCAGCGCCTCGCGTGGCAGCGCGGCCTCCACGCGCAGCAGGCCGGCCGCGATCCGCGCCAGCAGAGGGTCCTCCGCCGGGTCTGGTGGGTCTTCCACACCCTGCGGCCTCGCCGGGTCCTGGCCGAGCCCTGCCACATTGCCCTCGCCGACCCCGGCAGGCGGCGGCGCGGAGCCCGCGGCAGCGTCCTGCGCGGCGCCCGGCGGCGCGCTGCGGCCTGGCTCGGCCGGCGGCGGCTCAGCGGCGCGCGCGCTCCCCGCGCTCGCGTCGCCGTGCCGGCCGCCCTCGCGGGAGGCTGCAGGGTCCAAAGCAGGGTCTGCAGAAAATGCGGCCGCCTGCAGGGGCGGCGTATCCAGCCACAGCTGCGTGGCAGCGTTGCCAATGCAGCCCACGCCGGACGCCCTGCGCCCGCAGCACCCGCGTCAGCATGCCGCGCAACAGTGGGGCCCGCACTCGCACCCGCGCAGACATACAGCAATGCATCAGCGTCCTGGCCAGCAGGCCCTGCTGAGCAGGGTGCGCTGGTGAGAGCAGCGCAAACAGCCGGCCCGCGTGGCGACGCATGCATCAGACACGCCTGGCCTGCAGGGGCGGCTGCCCGCGCCGCGCACCGCGGGTCCGGCGGCGGCGCGCGCATGCGCGCCAGCAGCGCGTCGCGATGGCGCAGCAGCGCGCTGTGCAGCGGGCCCTCGCGCGGGCCGCGCCGCTCCAGCGCCCCCATGAGGCCCTCCAGCGCCTCCACGCTCGCCACCTCCAGCCAGCCGCCGCCGGTCATGGGGTCGTACCCCGGCGCCGCGCCCGGCCCCAGCGGCAGCCCCGGCTCGCCGCGCGCGGGCGCCGCGGCCGCGCCGCCGCCGCCGCCCTCGCCGCCGTCCCGGGCAGGGGCTTGGACAGGGTTGCAGCCCGGGCCCGGCGCCGCGCCCGCGGCAAGCTCCACGAGCAGCCGCCCCGCGGCGGGCTCCGCGCCGGCCTCGCCGCCGGCCAGCAGGCGCCAGTAGCGGTTGAAGCGACGGTCCTGCCCAAGCGGCTCCGCGCGCACCGCGCACGCATCCTCGCAGCGCCTGCGCGGGGCCGGCCGGAACCGCCACGTGACGCCGATCTCAGATGTTGGGCACAGTCACAACAACGCCCTCATGTAAGCATGCTGGCTGGAGGGCGGGTGCGCTTCCCGCTCTCAGGCTGGGCGTCTTTTCACACATGCTTTCTCCCTTGGTTTTTTCCTCCTGGCCTTCCCAGCCTCTTGCTCCGCTTGGAACATTCATTGGTCTTACCAGGCCTCCTACTCACATTTACACCCTGCGTGGGTTGCAGGCAGGGCAGCCTCATGGCCTGCCGTGTGCAGGCACCGGGCACAACCTGCGCACGGCCTGCCGCCGACGCAAGCGCGTGCGCCCCGGGGCGCCCGGGCGCGCACCGCGTGGTCTCCGCGCGCTGCTCGTTGCGCGCCTTGGCCGCGTCGCGCGCGAGCAGCGCCCCCGGGCAGAGCGCGCGGCGCACGTCGCTCTCGGCGAGCGCGCCGCGCTTGCGCTTGCGCCCGCGCGCGCCGCCCGGCTCGTAGCAGCTGGCGGCGTCCGCCTCCGGCGCCGCGTGCGAGCCCTGCCGGCCAGGCGGGCGGGCTGCCTCGCCGCACGAACACCACGCCAGGCACTGAAAGATGTAGCGCGCAGAGCGTGGACTGTCAAATGCCCCACAAGCGAGCGCGCGTGTTCCCATATCCAGGCCAGTCTGCGCGCAGCTCGGCCTGTCACAGCATGCGTAGCACTGCGCGCGCGCCGCACCTGCCGGCTCAGCGACGCCTCGTCGCACTCGGCGTCGGACGCGCCGTCCGGCCGGCGGCACGGCGAGGCCGAGGAGCCGCCGCCGTCGGCGCCGGCAGCCGCGTCGGGCCACGGCGCGCCGGCCGCGAGCGCAGCCAGGCGCGCGCGCTCAGCCGCGCGGAAGCGCTGCAGCTGCGCGGCCGCCTCGTCGGCGGCCGCGCGCGCGCGCTCCGCCGCCGCCTCCTGCCGCGCGCGCTTCTCCACCTGCGCGCCACGCGCGGGGCGTTCGAGCGGCGGCGCAGGTCCATCGGGGCGCTCGCGGGTAGTAGCATAGGGTTTAGGGCCTGCGCAGGCAGGGCCGCAGCGCGCTTGACCACGCGGCCGAGCGCGCGGCGTCCGCGCATCACCCTGCTCAGCGCGCCGCGGCGATGCGGGCCTGGGGGCTGATTCGGCGAGCCGGGCGCCGGGCGCGCGGGCCGCACCCTGTTGTCGTCCCACTTGCGGCGGCGCATGCGCGCGCCCTCCTCATGCCGCGCCTCCAGCGCCGCGCGCACGCTGGGCGCGTCGAGCACGAGCTGCACCAGGTCGCTGAGCGCGGCCAGGCGCTCGCCCGGCGGCAGCGCGTCGTAGGGCCCGCGCGCCAGCGCGGCCACCCACGGCCGCCCCTGCTCGCGCCGCGCCTGCGGCCGGCCATGCTTGGTCAGGCACCCGCGCAGCCCACGCGATGCACACAGGGAGGCAGTCCCAGCAGCCTGAGGCACGCACCTGAGCTGCCTGCATGCAAACTCGGCCCCGCTTCCGACCACTGTTCACCTGAACAGGGTAACGCTGAGGTGGGCATGCATGCGAGCGCCCGGCCGAGGCAAGCCCTGTGAGGGGTCCGCCAGCCCTGCCTCAACCAGGGGGCCAAGAGCGGCGCACGTCGCCGGGCGGCGCCTCGTTCGCGGCGCGCGCGGCCTCCTCTTCCTCCTCCTCCTCCGCGCCGCTCAGCTCGCCCTCGTCGCCGCGACCGCGCGCGCCGTCGTCGGACTCCGTGTCCTCGCTGGACCCCGGCGAGCGCGGCGGGGGCCCCGGAGCCCCACCAAGCGCGCCAGGGTCGGCTGCGGCGCCGGCCCCGAGCGCGCCAGGTGACGCATGCGCGCGCGCGCCGCCCGCTGCCGTGGCGCTGCCCGCGCCGCCGCCCGCGGCGGGCGCGGCGCGGGCCGCCAGCGACTGCAGCGCGTAGGTGCCCGGCGCGACGCGCGCGAACACGGCGTCCGCAGACAGCGCGGCCACGACCGACGCCTTGGGCGCCTTGGACGTGCGCATGTCGCGCAGGCCAAGCGTCTGCACGCGCTCTGCGATCGCGCCCACCGGCAGCCCGTCCGCGCCCGCCTCCGCCAGCACCTGCGCCGCCACGGGCGAATGAGCCGCGAGCACATCAACCGCAGGTCGGGCCACCGAGTGGGCTGCCTGCCGCAGAGCGCCGGACAGGGCGCTGGCGCCGGCACGAGCAGTTGGATGACGGGCAAATGACCCACAGGTCAGGCCGCTGCGCGGGCCGCCTGCCGCGGAGCGCCGGGGAAGGCGCCTCCGCCGGCGCCGGCGCCGGCACCAGCCAACCAGGCGGCCTGCCGCCGCGCAGCCCGCCGACCGCGGGGCGCAGAGGACCGAAGGGGTGCGGCGCAGGCTGGGCCGGCGGCGCTCGAAGTGCCCGCAGGGGGCGGGCGGAGCCGGAGCGGGCGCCGCGCCTGCCAGGCGGCAGCCTTGACGGTGCCGTGCGCGAAGCGCGCCGGCAGGCGCAGGCGCAGGCCGGCGCCGGGCGCGCCGGGCGCGGCCACGACGTCGTCGCCCTGCGCGCCCTGCTTGGGCCGCAGCCGGCGGCTGCGCCGCTCCGGCGCGGGCCGCGCGGGGCCCAGGCCCGCCGCGATGGCCACCTGCCGCAGCACCTGCGCGCAAGCGAGAGATGCCGCGTCCATGCGGGCTCCCGCGTTCACCGCCTTGTGCTGCGCTGACGTCGCGTTGCCAAGCCGCCCGCACCGGCCGCCGGCCGTGAGGCTGCCCAGGAGCGCCCCCTCCAGAGGTGCAGCGGGGCGATGCGGCCGCTTCGCAGCTGCGGGCCTGGCTCGCCCGCTCGCTTCCGCGCCCTATCGCGACATCATGGCAAAGGCGCGCGCGCCCGCCGCCGCGGCGCACAATGCCCGGTGCCAGGGGCACGCAGCAGCAGCAGCACATGGGGGCCCGGGGCCGGGCGCGCCTCCGGCCAGGTGAGCGCGCCGAGGTGCGCGCGCCATGCGCTGACGTCAAAGCCCCAGGCCCAGGCCTCCTCCAGCATGTGCGCGGCCGCGCTGGCCGCGCGGTCCGGGCCCGCGCCCGCGCCGGCCGCGCCCTGCGCGCCGGCGCGCTGCCGGCGTGAGCGGCGCGCGCTGCTCGGGCGTGCCAGCGAGCGGCCGCGCTGCTCTCACACGCTGCGGGGCCTGAGCCTGGCCATGGAGGCTACAGCATGTGGGCTCGGATGAAGAGCGCCTGCAGCGTAGCGCCGGGTGTCAACTTCCGCGCAGAACGCAACAGCAGACGCAGCCCAGCATCTAAGCGATTGAGCGCCCCAAGCCTCCATCCCTGGTCCTTCAGGCTGGGCGCGCTGGCAGCTGCAGCGCGCCGCCAGCGCCCGCATCCCGCACCTAAAAACTGGCAGGCGCTGCACCGTGTGAGGAGAGACCCTCGACCTGGTTGTGCTGGAAGCACTTGTGCTAGGGTGGGGCCCTAACCCTAAACCCTAACCTACCTGCAGCGCGCCGCCCGCGTGCGCCTCCTCCATGTCGGCAAGCAGCAGGCGCAGCAGCGCGACGTGCGCCTCGCCCAGCAGCCGGCTGGCCTGCCCGGCCGTGAGCGCGTCGCCCAGCTCCTCCAGCGTGGCCGGCCACAGGCCGAGCAGCCCTGCGAATGTGCCCAGGAACGCCCACGCGGCCAGCAGCTCGCCGGCCGCCGCCGGGTCGGCCGGCGCGCCGCCGCCGGCGCGCGCGAACGCCGGCCGCAGGCCGAGCGCGGCCGGTGGGAACGCCGGCCGCTCGCTCACAGGCACCCAGGCCGTGGCTGCGAACATCGGCAGGTCATCGTCCTGGGCGCCCGCGCGCGCGCGGCGCCGCCGCGCGGGCGGGGGCATGACGTCGGGGTCGCCGCCGCCGCCGCCGCCGCCGTCTGAGTCCGTCTCGGCGTCAGAGTCGTCTCCGGGCAGGGCGCCGGGGTCGCCGGCCGCGGGGCCGGGCGCCGCCCCTTGCGCCCCAACTGCACTGGCATCCAGCCCTGGGGCAGCGCCCTGGATGCCATCGGGCTGCCCGGAATGCGTGGCGGGCGCCGATGCAGCCGCCCGCGCGAAAGCCGCCCCGGCGTCCCCGTCTGCGCGCGCGCCGGCGCCGTCCACGGCGCCGCCCCGCTGGGCGGCCTCCGGCGCCGGAGCCGCCGGCTCCGGCGCGTCATCCTCCTCGGTGTCCATGTCGTCCGCCAGGCCGTCGGCCTCGCGCGCCGCCGGCGCGCCGGGCGCCAGGGCGGCGCCCGAGGCGGCGCCGCCCCCGTCCGCGGCCCTGGCGGCGGCGGCGGCGGCCGCGGCGAGCAGCGCGTCGTTCTCGAGGTCGAGGTCGTCGCGGGGGCCGCGCGGGGGCTCGCCGCGGCCGCGCAGCCGCATCGCCGCCCGCTCCTGCACCGCCATCGCCTTGGCCACCTCCTTCTCCCTGCGCCGGGGGTAGGGTAGGGTTTGAGCAGCGCTCGGCGCCCTGCTGGCAAACAACGACCGTGCCTGGGGCGCGGCACGGACAGCCCCGCCATGCCCTGACGAATGGCCGAGCAGGCTCGATGCGCCCGCGCATACCTGCGCGCACATCATGCCTGCGCGCATATCATGCATGCGCGCATACCGAGCAAGCTCCGTGCGCAGGAGATCGCGCCCGCGCGGTCCCTGCGCGCACACCCTTCCGCGCACCCCCGGGGAGTGACGAGCACTCGCTCCCAACACCGGCCGGTTTCAAGGTGTAGTGAACAGAGCATGTGAGGACAACAGAGTTTGGCTGGGGCGCGGGGCGACGCACTTCTTGCGCAGCTCGCGCTGGCGCTGCCGCTCGCTGGCCTTGGCCTCGCGCTCAGCCGCGGCGCGCGCCTTCTTGGCGGCCTTCTCCGCGAGCGCGCGCAGGGCGGCCTCCTCCCGCGCCACGCGCCGCTCCTGCGCGCCCGCGCGCCGCGCTTGCACGGGCCTGCCTGCAGGCGCGCCCTGCGGGCCCTGGCCGGGAGCTGCACCGCGTCCGGCCCCGCGCAGAGCAGCCGCAGCTGCAGTCATGGTACATTGTAGGCCCCGTGATCCGCACAGTGGCGCCCGCCGTGTCTGCTGACAGGCAGGCCCTCATTCACATATTGTTGTGGATCCACACACTGCTGCGCGTCACCCCAGGCGCCTGCCTCGGATGCGCTGCGCTGCAGCTGCCCGCCCCCAGTGCCTGACCTCGCGCAGCGCTCCGCAGCCGCGCGGCAGGCGGCCCACGGGTGGATGCGTGGACGGCGCGGCACCGGGCGGGGGCAGCGCACCTCGGCGCGCGCGCGCTCGCGCGCCTCGCGCTCTGCGACGCGCTGCGCGGCCAGGCGCGCGGCCGCGGCCGCGGCCGCCTGCGCGTGCGCGGCGGCAGCCGCGGCGTACTGCTGCTGCGCCAGCGCCTGCGCCGGCGTCAGCACCGTCCAGCCGGCCGGCGCGGCGGGGCGGCAGGCCGGCGCCGGCGCCGGCGCCGGCGCCGGCGCACCCGCCGCCCCCGGAGCTGCGCCCGCGGCCGCGAGTGCCTGCTGCCCCGCGGCCAGCTGCGCGGTGAAGGCGCGCAGCAGCGCGCCCGGCGCGTCCTGGTTAGCCGCCAGGCCCTGCAGCAGCGCAACAAACTCCGGCCGCGCGGCGAGCGCATGCGCGGCCGCCGCGCCGCCGGCCAGCATCGGCGCCAGGCTGGCCAGCAGCGCGGCCTGCGCAGTGATGGCAGCCGCGGGCGCGAGCGGCGGCGCGGCCGGCGGCGCGGACGCCGGCGCGGGCGCCCGTGGCGCCGCGGCGCGCGCGGCCGGCGCGGGCGGCCCCGGCGCCGCCGAGGCAACCAGGCCGACGACCGCGGGCGCGGGGGGCGCCTTGGCGGGCACCGCCGGCGCCTGCAGGGGCGCCAGCGGCCGCGCCTGCACCTGCGGCAGCGCCGGGGCCGCGGCGGGCGCGGGGCCGAGGGCGGGCGCCGCGGCGCTCGCCGCAGCCGCCGACTCTGCCCGCGCCGCCCTGGTGACGCGCCGGGGCTCCGGCATGGCGCGCCCGGCCGCCCCGCGGCCCGGCGAGGCTCGGGAGGCTTGCGAGCGCCCGCGGACGGGCGTTTGGAGAGGCAATGCCCAGCCCTGGGGCAGGCAGACCGGCCGGGAAGGACTCCCGGCGGGGCGCGCGCACGCCTGAGCGGATCCTGGCCGCGCGTGCACCGCGTGTGGGCTGAGATGGCTCCGGCTGGGCGCGTGGGATGCCTGTGCAAAATTTGCGCGTGGGTGTCGGCACCACGAGCCCGCCAGATGCCCCTTGGCCCTTCTGGCGTTGGCAGATAGCCCGACGCTACCGGGGCTATGGGGAGCTCTAGCCCTGCGTAGGGTTGGTTTGGCGTTGGGGGGTTTTTTTCAGGGTGCAAGTGAGAGGCTGCGAGGATTGACCTTGTGCTTAAGAAGCCGGCCCGCCTCCGTCACCTGGCACAGCCTGCTCAGTGAGCGGCCGCGTGCGCGTTAGGTCGCTGCCAGTTCCCACCACTGTGTCTGCGCTTGCTGGTGTGCGCGCGCCCTGTGACGCACAGGCTTGGCGCAAGCCGCGCGGCGAGAGCAGCAGCCGAGGCGATGGGGCTCACGTCCGTGGAGCACACCGCGATTGGCGCCGCGGCGGGGTGGGTGGAGGTCACTGTCATGCAGGCAAGCTGCAACCGCCGCTTGCTGAGCGCTTGTCCCGGTATGCTTGCTCCAGCCTGCAGGCAGGGCTGGGCCTCCCGTGAGCAGGCGGGCGAGGCTCACCGAGAGTGTGCGCGGCGCAGCCCACGGTGGCACTTAAGAATGCGATGCAAGAAGGCCGGCCGATCCCGTGGAGCCCCCTTGCTCTGTACCGCGGCTATGTGGTGCGGCGCGGGCGCCCACCCGCTGCGCTGCACTGCCCGCGCGAGCGCCGCGCCTGACGCGACGCGGTGCAACAGGTCAATGCCGCGTCGATCATCCCTATCACGGCGGTCCAGATGGGTGCAAACCGCTTCATAGAGAGCTCGCTGCTCAGCGCAAACGGGGGCGGCCCCCTGACGCCCGGCGAGCGCATCGGTGCGGCCCAGTGGGGCTGCCACTCCGTGCGGTCGCGCACTTGGGCCGCGGGACTGCGCTAGCCGCGCGCGAGCGTCACCTGTCCGCGACACAGTTGTGTCTGCTCCTTGTACCGGCTCAGCGGGGTGCTCTCGGTGCGAGACTGTGCGCGTGGTGGCCCCAAGCGTGCTGCACATTCAGCCTCGCTCCTCGAGTTGCCGGCCCTGTTGTCGGCTCTGCACTGCGCAGCATGCGCCGGGCGCCGTTGTTGTGGTGTGTGTGTGTGGTTGCAACGTGCGGCGTGTGCCGCGGGCGGGCAGGCGCGGCGTTCGCGGCAGGGGCTGCCTCCTCATCGATCTCCACGCCGGCCGAGCTGCTCATGATCCAACAGCAGCGCACGGGCGAGTCGCTGTGGGTGGCCGCGCGACGCGTGGGCATGCGGCAGCTGTACCGCGGCCTGGTGACCCTGAAGCCGTCAAGGCCCCTTGAGTACCGTCCTGTACCCTGTCTGTGGCTTGCTTCTGCCCTCCAGCCCCCCTCCCGCTGCGGCCTGGTCCATCCTGAACATGGGCCATCCTGAAGCTCTGTGGAAACCAGTCACCCTCCGCCGTTGCCCTGCGCTGCGAGTGCGTTGCATGCGAGCTCAAATGCTGTCCCTGCCCCGAATGCTGTGCGGCAGACCACCGGGCACATTGCCCTGGCCCTCCTGCCCGTTCGTATCTGCGGCGTGGCGCGCCCAGCGCGGGGTGCAACGCCCGAAAAGCACAAGCAACACCGTGAACGCGCGGGCGCCCCGCACCCGCCAGTCCTGCCCTGCAGCGGCCGCCTGCCTTGCTTTCATTTTCCCATGCTGACTACGGCGTGCGCCCGGGCGCGCCAGAGCGTCACCGCCGCGCGCGAGGGCGTGTACACGGGTGCGCGCAGCCCTGCCGCCAGCCCATGCGCTTGATGAGCATGAGTCGCGCGTAGGAGCTTGGCACGCCGTGGGCAGGCCTCATGCCCATGCATCATGCCCTTGATGATGTGCAGTCTCACACGTTGCAAGCTGCATAGGACTAGGTGTCTGGACAAAATCTTTAAAAATGGCTAGGATAGGAAGAGGCTGGACAATGCTACATAAGCTGCGCGCGCCCCTGGTGCCAAGGGCCCTGGGTGGCCCCGCAAAGGCGTGGCGCCCGCCCCTCACGCGCGCGCCGCGCCCGGCAGGCTGCTACCTGGGGCTGTCGCCGGTGCTCCAGGACATGATCGAGGCGCACCCCGCGATGGCGGACGCGCACCCGGCCGCCGCCTTCTTCCTGGCCGGCATCGCGGCCGGGCTGACGTCGGCGGTGCTCACGCAGCCGATGGACACCGTGAAGACACGGCTGCAGGCCTTCCTGGACGTCGAGGTGCGGCGGCGCAGGCGCTCGCCCGGCTCTGTCAGCCTGATATGAGCACTGGGGTGACCGGCCGCGACACACTCCAGGCCTGTCTTGTAAAGCAGTCCCGCACGCTTCATGAGCTTTGCTGCACGGTGCGCAGCAGTGCACGCTGGCCGAGTGCACTGCGCGCCATTCAACCTGTCAAACGTGACAGCCTGCCGCTGCGCTCAGAAGCACTTTTCGAGTGCACCGGCTGGCGCACGACGATCACACCCCACGCCGACGCGGCACCCTGCCGGGCCGCGCGCAGAAGCACCCGGAGTACGCGAACTGGCGCACGACGGTGCGGCACATCGTGCAGACGCAGGGCGTGGCGGGGCTGTTTGCGGGCCTGCTGCCGCGCGGCGTGCGCGTGGTGGGCGCGTGTTTCATCCTGCAGACCGTGCGCAAGCAGCTCATCGAGCTCGCCGAGGGCGCCGCGGAGCGCGCCGAGAAGGCCGTCATCTGAGCGCGCCGAGCAGGCCGCCATCTGAGCGCCGAGCAGGCCGCCATTTGAGCGCGCCGAGAAGGCTGTCGTAGTAGGGTTAGGTTCAACCCTATACCCACTACCCTACCCATTTGAGTGCTGTTGTCTGAGCCCGTCCGCAGCGGCCTCCGCGGGGTGCTGTGCAGCAGCGCGTGCTCGGACGTGCGGGCGGGCGCGCGCGGGTTCGGGGGTCCCGCGCAGGCGCTGCGGATCGAGACGAGGGGGCTGCGGTGCTAGGGCTGGCATGAAGCCGCTGGGGCCTGCAGGGCCTTGCATCGCAGCGCGCGCTGAGTTTGCGCCCTTGAGACGGTGGCGCTCCCTGGGGGGCGGGCGGCTGCGCATCTGCGTGCCGCAGCACGGCCCGCTGGAGCGCTACCAGGCGCAACCTAGATTTGCGGTGCGTATTCTTTAACAGAGCCTGTTGTGCCAAGGGCGTGTGAGCAGTGGAATGTGTGAAGAGGTAGATGCAACGAGCCGATGAGTGCGGGAGAGGCGCTGTGCCTGCAAACACCAGGCCGCGCATGGGGGGCTTTGAAGCTACAACAGGGGTCCAGCGCCATTTGGAAGGTGCGAGCTGGGGAGGCATTTGATTGGCAAAATATCAAGGCGTGATCGCAGCAGACAGCCTGCTGGCTGTCAGCATTTGTGCGCTGCAGCTTGTTTAGCACTGGTCAGAAGGGATGTGTATAGAGAGCATGTGCTTGCAACTGCATGGCGGTGCACTGGTGAAGAACAAGGATTTGGTGAGTCCGTGCATGTTCTTGAGCGGCCACACTAAGCAAGATTATATCCCACCCAGCATGAGAAGGTGTGTCGATAGTGGGTGATTGATGTCTCAAGCGGTACTTTACCTGGCAGCCTCTACAAGAGCTCAGACATGGGTCTGCATAGTCCTGTAGAGCACACGCATCTAAGCTGCATAAGTCGCCTACTTACTGCGGCACACTGTAGCATACATGAATGATCTCAACGTACACTGTTTAACCACCTGCAGCTGCTTATAGACTTTTCTCAGCATCAAACCATGCCTGCTATGCATGCAGTAGCTCAATGCTGAACATTTAGCGGGCATGTACTTCATCAAGTGCGGGCACTCACTGGGGAGGGCCTCCCCTGTACCATGTTTCATCTCATCGCACTATTGCACTTTGTCGATGCTCTGCGCTCGGTACCCAACCGCTAGGGTCGGAAGGGTGCCTTGTACGGGGTGGCTGAGCTGCTCAGGGGGTACTTTTGTGTGCTACATAGGCCCGTGCATACAGCGTCAATGTGCAGCACAGCTCAGCTGACATGAGGTGCGCATGCCGCCCTGTGCATGAACAGGTGCTGCATGCGCGCAGGAAAGAAGCAGGTGGATCAGGACAGCTGCTGGCCGGGTTCTGTGGCCACACATTGAGAGTGAGCCAGGCACCAGCATTTGCTGCAGCATTCCACGAGTGACGGCCTGAGACAAGCTAGGCCGGCAGTCGCCGCTGCCTGCCTCACTGACAACTGTTAAAGCAGCCTGCTGTGCACGTCCCCGCCACCCGACCTCACCCTGTATGGCCGACAGCAGTCCTCCAGGCGCCGCGCATCCACGCATAGGGCGCCACCCCCCGGGCGCCTGCCTGGGGAGTGGTGGACTGCAGCCCGGCCGTCCAGCACGGGGCCTGCTGATGCACCACAGGGCCCCCGCCAGCGCCGCTGCCCCGCAGCGATCCCGCCTCCTGAAGCCCGCCGCCGCTGGCCCTGCGTGGCCAGGGCCCTGCCAGCTCGGGCACAGACACACCCGTGGTGGATGCCAGCATGCGCAGGCGCCGCAGCACCTCGCCCTGCTGCCCTTTGCCGCTGGCCTGCTCGAGCAGCTCGGGCGCTCGGGCGCACAGCGCGCGCGCGGCCGGCTCGCACGACACGAGCCCGGAGCGGTGCCACGCGGCCAGCGGCCTGGCCAGCCCATCTAAGTAACGCTGCAGGTGATGTGCGTCCACTTGGGAGGCCAGCGCAGCCGCCTTGGCAACAGCCGCAGCTGCCGTCACCGCGTCTGGGGCAACCTCTAGCGCATGCAACGCATGCAGTGCCCGGCACAGGTGGCGGGCGGCATCCGGCCGGCCTGGCTGGACATGCTCAATCACCAGGCTCGCCCACCTGGCGACATCCGTCCGCAACCCAGCCATCGGGCTCTTGCTGAGCTCTGTCGCAGGCACAGCAGTGGGCGCTGCACCTACCGCGCAGGCCATAAAATGCAACGCGCAAGCGAGCCTGCCGACCCCGATCTTGCCTGCCGCATCTGCGCCGGCCACAGCAGTACCCGCCAGCGCCCTGACAACAGTCACTGGCAGCGCTGTGCCCTCGCACACACTGGCCCAGGCAAATAATATTTCAGCAGCGCAACCAGGCGAAACAGGCACGAGCCATTTGCTCGCACTCTCGCCTGTTGCGGCCTCGTCTGGGGCTAGCGCAGCGCTCAGCCGCGCGCCAATGGAGGCCAGCAGCGCGGGGCGGGGCCGCAGCGGCGCGGCATCCCTGTACAGACCCAGGACGTGTGCCACGCATCGCAGGCCTGATCTGCTGTCCGCACGTGCCAGCCTCTGCTCGAACCAGACAGCGATGCGCTTCAAGAGACCGTGGCTCAGCAGCCCCAAACCGGCAAGGTGCCGCGCTGTGGTGCCCAGTTCCCCCGCTGAGCACTCTGGCAGACGGCGCTCGAACGCCTCGCGCAGGCCTGGCAGCAGGGCAAGCGCGCGCGCGCGCTCAGCCTCCTCACGCGCGCCCCTCGCATGCCTGCACGCAGCACTGAGGACCTGAACGCACAGCACAACGCCGGGATGCCAAACAGCACACCTCCGCCGGCCCAGCCCCGCCTTGCTTCACAGGCGCTGCTACGCGCAGCCAAGCAGCAGCGATGGCAGGCATGCATGCACACCAGGCCGCTCACCGCGGGGGGCACAGCTCGGCCACCCGCTGAATGGCTGCGCATACGTGCTCGCGGCCAAAGTACGCGCCAGCGGCATCATGGACCCGGGCAACCGCCTCCACACTCTGTGATAAGGAGAGCTGGCGCAGGATGGCTCGCAGGAGCTCGCTGGCTGCGCCAGCGCCGCGGAGCTGCTGCACGCTGCCCAGCATGGCTACCTCTGGCAAAGCTCCCACGGCTCGCAGCACGGCGGGCAGCGTGGCCCGCGCTGGTGACCCAGGCTGGGCTGCAAAAACGAGCCACGCGTGCACAATGGCCCTTGCCTGCGATGCTGCAAAGGTTGGGCCCGTGCTGCTGCTCTGCTCATCTGCTGCACTGCTGGCTGCGGCACGCAGCAGCTCGCTCGCTGCCTGGTCGTGCAGCGCGACGCTCAGCGGCCAGCCGCTCTCGCTCAACAAGTTCAGCACCACTGCAAGAGATCCTCGTTTGCGCAGCCACGGCTCGCGCGGCAGCAGGGACGCCAGTGCTGCTGCCAGGTCGTCGAGCAGCGCCTTGCTCGGCTTAAAGCCGTGCTCGCATTGCAAGATGCTCACAAACAAAGCGAAGTCGGCCAGCTCCCAGCAGCCGCAGCCTGGCAGCTGACCACGCGCGCTTTCCAGGTAGCTCAGCACCTCTGGCGAGTTGCCCCAGTGGACGTGCGCAGGCTGGCCCCTGGCACCACGGCAGGTTCAGCCAGTGCGCACAGCAGCAGCAGCAGCAGCAGCAGCGGACTTGATGCAGACCTCCAGGGCCTTGTGGTCGGTGAGGCACTCAGCACTGGGGGACAGGAGCGCCCTAGCGCGGCACAGTGCACTGGGATTCTGATTTACACTTTTATCGTGCAGGGGAGCCTCACCTCCGCCACTTGTTCAGCTCATGCAACGTGCTTCTGAAGGCAGCACGATTCGGCCCGTGGCGATCGGGGGCTGCCACACCTCCGCCATACGCCCTGCCTTCCGAAGCGCCTTGCTGTGCGCCGCCTGCCTACGCGGCTGCAGGCAAGCTCAGAAGCGCGCTTACACTGATAACGGCCTACCACCAACGAGCGCAGCCACCACTCAGGAACATTAGGCGCACTTCTGACGCCTCACAGAAAGCACGGCTGCGCGCTCCTGGCGTCTCTGGCAACCCTGCGCTCCGGCCCGAAGACCTCCAAAAAGGGTCCCAGGCCTCCGGGTGCCCAGCCGTGGCGCCTGTGCAGGGGCCGCCGCGTGTGCGCAGCCGCACGGCCAGCCGGAGCGCTGACCGCATCACGCCCGCCTGACTGCGCGCTGGACACACTGCGACTACCCCTAGCTACCTGGCTGAGCACTTCACAGACGTCAGGTCTGGTAAGTTCGACTGCAGCGTCTCGAAGAGCAATCTATCAGAGCATGCCTCTGAGAGCAGATAAGATTATGCAGTTCATGTTAATCACGTTAATCAATAAATAGCATCGATTGATACCTGCAACACATCAATGCTGCACATCAATGCGTACTCGAGAGTGCCTTGGAAGCCGTACACAGCAGGGCTGGCTTGCATGATGCGCAATGCGGTCACATCCACCACGTCTGAAACGTGAGGATGGGCGGCACCACCTGCCGCGGCCCCAAGCTTGTGAGCTGCAATGCACACTCCTATGCTCACGCCACAGCAAAAACACACTGCCAGCGCTCGTATTATCTGGCCATCAGGTATGCGACGCCGTTCTGTGACATTCTACACCGCTTGGCCGTCCATCTTAGCATCTAGAGTTGTCATGCACGCTCATCAGGGGTCTGTGCTGGTGCAGGCGCGCGGGCGTGCACGCCCGCGCGCACCTCAGGCCGCGTGCGGAGGCTGCATTGGTTGCCGCGCCGCTGCCCGCTGCAACCAGGCCGCCGCTGCTGCAGGCCACTGGCTTGACCGCGCGCCAGGCGCAGCCGTCGGGGCAGCCCGCGTGCCAGCCGCTGCATATGGCGCCGGCGGCGGGCGCCCCTGAGCCGATGGGGGCCACGCTGCTGCCGGCCGCGGTGCGCGCCCCGCGCCTCACGGTGCGCCGCCGCAGGTGGGCCGCAGCGCCGGCCAGGACCACACCCGCCGCGCCGGCAGAGCCAGCTGTGACAGCAAAAACCCCGCGCAGGGCGTGACCAACTTCGCGCTGTTCTCCGCCAACGCGCGGAGCGTGGCGCTGTGCCTCTTCACGGAGGCGGACCTGGCCGCGGGCCGGACCACGCACGAGGTGCCGCTGCACCCGGCGCGCAACCGCACGGGCGACGTGTGGCACATTGCGCTGCCCGGCCTTGACCCCTCGCTGCTGTACGGTGCGCCCTAGGTCTGCGGGCGGCGCTTGTCCCCTGACATTTAGGCCACGCTGCTGAACGGCCAGGCGCGCCAGTCGCCCACCAGCATGCCGCACCAGACCCAGGCGTCGCGTGCATGCTGGGCCTGGAGGCCTTGGACGGCGCCGCATGGCCACACGCCCCTCCCGCTCAGCGCTCGCGCATCGGCGGGCTGGCAGCCCAGCGATGCTGCCTGCGTGATGCGACCGGCCCCTGCTGCGCGGCGGGCGGCAGGGCAGCTTGCATGTCGCGCCAGCCTCGGCTCGATGGCCCGCATTGCGCCGTGCTCTTGAGTACTGACGTGACACGTGCACCGCCTGTCTGCTCTGACCTACCATGGCAGGAGAACGCAGCACGCGTCTGGCATCACATGACAGCGACAGGCGCGACCGCACATGGCAGCAAGCCTGCTCCCACCCAGCTGTGCCTGCCTGCCGATGCCGGCACCGCGCGCCCAGGGTACCGCATGGGCGGCCTGCACCAGGAGGCGGACAGGGGCGCTGCGGCGGCGGGGCAGCGCTTCAGCGAGGTGCTGCCCTCGCGCGCTTGCTGCCGCCCCCTGTGTGCATTTGGGGTCACAAGCGGGACCCGCATATGCGTCCTGCATTGCAGCCAGCAACCGCGGGCATTCTTTTGTTGCAGCTTGCGCCTGCAGGGGTCCAGTGTACCTGCCGATGCAAATCCACGTTATCATGGAGGATTTGACGCGCCCACCCCTGGCGTGGGAGTGCGTGCATGGCATGGCGCTCCAGCACACCTGTGATCGTGACGTGCACCCCGTTAGGTCTGTATGCACACAGGTGTCGCATGAGGCCGCCCCAGAGAGCCAAGAGCGCAAAGATGCGCACTAGCGTGGCCAGCTTCTGGTCAGTTTTGGGAAAGTGTCCGCGTGTGCTGGTGCCCAGGGCGTCGTCGTCCTGGATCCCTACGCCCGCGCCGTCATCGGGCGCCGCAGCTTTGGGCAGCTCGGGCCGGTGCGCGCGCACTTGCCAGCGCGGTAACTGGAGGCCCGTCTGGCTTGTTTAGCAAAGGGGACGAGGGGCCAGGCCAGCAGGAACCTCTGCATCCGAGACGGGCGGCTGTGACGGAGGTCTGTGATGAGCAGTGCGCACAGGGCTGCTGCGGCGGCCCCGTGGCCAGGGCATGCGGCCGCCTGTCGCGGGACAGCGCGATGGCAACCCCTGACCCTGACATCTGAACCAGGGCAGCGCTGCCTCTGCTGCCTGCCAGGCGCGCTGCGCCCGGCGCGCGCGCGCCCGCGAGCAGCACACGCGCCGAGCCGCGCCCGCACCCCTTGACGGAAAGGCCGCTGCAAATGCGGAGAGCGGATCCAGAACCTGCGCGGCTGAGCACCTGCGGGCCGGCGCAGGACCTGCCCTACGGCGAGGCCGGCGTGCTGGGCCTGGCGCGCACGTGGCCGCAGGCGGCCGGCGCGCTGCCGGGCGCGGGCGCGCCGTTCGACTGGCAGGGCGACCGCCCGCTCGGCCTGCCCATGGAGGACCTCATCATCTACGAGATGCACGTGCGCGGCTTCACCGCGCACGGCGCGGCGGGCGTGCGGTCGCCGGGTGCGCGCCCCGGACCCGGGCGCCCGCCCTGCGGCGCGCGCTGGCAGCGGCCTGGCCGGCAGCCCCTCCGGGCGCCAGTCGTGGCCGTGGGGGCCAGACGTCGTGTCTGCAACAGGTTGGCCTGAAACGGTGGCCACGACGGCTGCGCCGTGCTGACGCGCGACAGCGTGCTGCTGCAGTGCATGATCGCGCAGAGGTGCCTGCATTGCGCTGAATCTGCCGCACTGGGAGAGGCCTGGGGATGAGGCGACGGGCACCTTCGCATCGGCATGCCTGCACGGTGCCTGGCGTGCCTGGTGGAGGCCCCAACCTCCCCTAAGCCGCCGTAGCCTGCCCTGACCCAAATGTGTGACCAGGCACGTACGCGGCGGGCCTGGTGGAGAAGCTGCCCTACCTGCAACAGCTGGGCATCAACGCCATCGAGCTGCTGCCGGTGCACGAGTTCAACGAGCTCGAGTACTACCAGGCGCGCCCGGCGCCGGCCAGCCCATCAGGAAGGCGCCAGCCCGCCGCGCTGCCCTCTGGTGGGCGGGCCCAGCACAGGGCGCATGTGCAGACTCGGGGCCACAATTGCGCGCTTAAATGTACGGCGCTGTGTGCATGCAGCGCGCGCCCGCCGTGCATTGACTGAGCGGCGGGCTGACGGGCGCTCTCGCCCCGCAGCTGATCCCGGGCAGCGACCAGTACCGCTGCAACTACTGGGGCTACTCTACTGTGGGCTTCTTCGCGCCGATGGCGCGGTACAGCGCCGCCGCCGGCGCCGGCGGCGGCGGCGCCGACGTCGTGGACGAGTTCAAGACGCTCGTGCGCGAGTGCCACCGGCGCGGCATCGAGGTCCGCCGCGCCTACCCTGACCCTAGCCTCCGGCCGGGCCTGCGCCACAGGGGGCTGCTGGGAGGCCGCTCAGACATGCGTAACAGCGGCCGCGGCAAAGCAGGGCGGGGCCAGGTCGCGGCTGTTCGGGCGAGCTGTTTGATGCCGCAAGTGAGAGGCACTGCCAGTGCAACACGGCTCCGTGCTTTGGTTTTTAGCGCTATTAGTGCTTGTGCCGCAGGTCATACTGGACGTGGTGTTCAACCACACCGCCGAGGGCAACGAGAGGGGGCCCACGCTCGCGTTCCGGTGCGCGCCTGTTGGTCTGCCCTCGGGTGCATCGCCTCGCTGCGCGCGTGCCCCACTCAGAGCACAGCGTGCGTACAGGCGGAGATTAGCAACACAGGCATCCTGCTCCCCAGCGAACATCATCGCCGTCTCGCTGCATGCCGCGGCGGGCAAGCACCGAGCCTGCGCTTCGAGTGCTGGGGTGTTCTCAATTGCTCGTAGCGACACCGCAGGGGGTGTGGGGAAGCTGCTGACGGCGCGCGCGGCCACGGCAGGGGCCTGGACAACCGCGTGTACTACATGCTGGCGCCGGAGGGCCAGTACTACAACTACAGCGGCTGCGGCAACACGCTCAACTGCAACCACCCGGTTGTGCGGCGCTTCGTCCTGGACTGCCTGCGCTACTGGGCGCGCGCCCGGCCCTGCCCCTCCCGGCGGCACGCAGGCTCAGGCGGCGTCGTGCGCGGTGCTTGGCGCGCCTGACCATGAGGCCTCGTGGTGTCAAGTTGTAGGACACTGCAGTGGAGGTCGCACCAGCGCACGCATGTCATGGCAACAACCGTGCAGGCCTGGGCGGGGGTGCAGCAGGGTCTGCCAGTGCTGTGCGCTCGCATGCGTCCAGCTACAGCCTGGGCGCGAGCTGGCCCCCTCAGGCCCCGCCTGGGGGATGCTGACAGCCCGTCGCCCGCCTGACGGGCTGCTTGGCGCTCAGGGCCCTGTACAGCAGCGAGCTGCCTGGCCGCTGGATGCATACGCTGGCGCCATCGCATGCATGGCAGTGTGCACTAGATGTTTCACAAGCTGGCGCTATCGCATGCATGCCAGTGTGCCCCAATCCTGCCCTACTCTATACTGATGCACGGACCGGTGACCCCGGCCAGGTGCTGGAGATGCACGTGGACGGGTTCCGCTTCGACCTGGGCTCCATCCTCACGCGCGCACACTCGCGCTGGCACGCGGTCGACCCCGCGGACGCCGGCGGCAGCCCCGGCCGCGCGGAGGCCACTGAGGCCGCTGCCGGCGCGGCCGCGGCGAACGGCGCGGCGGCGGCGGCCAAGCAGCCTGCGGCCCCGCGGCCGCCCGGCGCCCCAGGTGGGTCCCGCGGCGTTGAGGCGGCTGCTCAGTAGCACACCCTGTGTGCATGTCAAATACGCAGCTTGCACAGGACTGCGCTTGTTAGCGTACGCTGGCGCACATTGGCACATGCAGCACGGCGGCGGGCTCAACAGCTGTTCTGTAAGAAACATGCAAGTGCTGTTTCGTCGCCAATGCGCGCATGAGCTCCCTCCAGCGCCACCGCAACCCCTGCAGCCACTCTGAGCGTGTGTGGCCACAGCATACACGGTCCTGATTGACCTATGGCGCGCATGCGCGGCAGGCATCATGCCGGACGCCGCGGGCGTGCCCACGGGCACGCCGCTGAGCGACCCGCCGCTGGTGGAGATGATCGCCGAGGATCCCGTGCTGCGGGGCACCAAGCTCATCGCTGAGGCGTGGGACTGCGACGGGCTCAACCAGGTGCCGCGCAGGGCCAATCACCATGCCGCCTTGCTTTTTATCCTCCAGGAGCCCGAGTGCGCAGACTAGGGATCTCAAGACGGCGGGCTGCAAGCGCGTGAGGTCGTCACAGCTGCAGCAATGCAGGCTTGCCGCTGATCTGGGCCTGGAGTGGTCGCGCAGCGCTGGTGCCCATCATGCTCGCCCTGACAGCACGATGCTTCATGAGAGAGAACGCTCGCTGACCGCCCTGCCGCCCCAGCAACGCCGAGCGGACCGAAGCTCGCTTGAAAGCCTGCACAGTGATTTAGCGCGCGCCGCCCTGCCTGCGGGCCCAGCCGACGCACCCGCGCCTGCGGCTGCGGGCCGGCCGTCCCGAGTGCTGACCCGCCTCCCCCAGGCCCACTCTGCGCGGGGCAGGTGGGCGCTCTCCCGCACTACGGCGGCGCCTGGGCGGAGTGGAACGGCCGTCCCGAGCGCTGACCCCCCTCCGTCTTGCCCCGCACGGGGCAGGTGGGCGCGTTCCCGCACCACGGCGCTGGGCCAGATTGGAATGGCTGCCTCGGACCGGTAACCCTAACCCTACCCTAAAAACGCGGGCAGGTCGGCGCGTTCCCGCACTACGGCGGCCGCTGGGCGGAGTGGAACGGCACCTTCCGCGACGCCGCGCGCGCGTTCGTCAAGGGCACCGAGGGCCCCTGGGCGGCTGCGTTCGCGTCGGCCGCCGCCGGCTGGTGGGCCGCGCACGGCGGCGCGCGCTGGCGCGGCGGCCGCGGGCCGGGCCACTCGGTCAACTTTGTCACCGCGCACGACGGCTTCCCGCTCGCCGACTGCGTCGCGTTCAACGCCAAGCACAACGAGGCCAACGGGGAGGGCAACCGGTGAGCACGCGCCGCCGCCCGCCCGCCGCGCCGGCTGCTTTTACGCCTGGGTCAGGAACGGGAGCAACGTATCAATGATATCCGGCACCTGGCGTGGTCCATTGCCATGATGCATTGTGAGATGGCTTGGAGGCGCGCGTCCCCGCACCGGCGTGCGCAAAATTGTGGTGGCGCCTCGCGGACAGCGAGCAGCGAAGACTGCACCAGGATGTCAGTGTGCAGGGAGCAGACGCACGCACCGCGCGCGCTGCGCCTGTGCAGCGCCTGGATGGTCAGCTGGCCGCTCAGCTGGCCGCTCAAAAGGAAAAAGGAACATCGCACGGCAGGCAGCTGCACGCGCAGGCAAGCACAGGCGCACCCGCGACGCTTTCTGGTCCAGAGGTGCAAAGACCCGGCGCGCTGAGCGGCGCGGCCGCGCGCGCAGGGACGGCGAGCAGCACAACCTGACCTGGAACTGCGGCGCGGAGGGCCCGACGCGGTCGCCGCGCGTGCTGCGCCTGCGCGCGCGCCAGCAGCGCAACCTGGCCGCCGCGCTGCTGCTGGCGCAGGGCGTGCCCATGGTGCTCATGGGCGACGAGTACGGCCACTCCAAGGCGCGCAGCCGTGCCCGAGCAAACCGGGCGCTGCGAGGCTGGTGGCGCCCGGGGTGCCCCATGGTGCACACAGGCCACGTGTTGGTCACCGTTGACATGACTGCCCCTTTCTGCGCATGTGGCTTCAGGCGCTCAGGCCTGACCTGCGCAGGAGCATGGTATGTAGTGTGGTCCCAGGTGCCTGCCCGAGCGGGCAGTGGAGTGACCCAACACGCTCGCTCGCATGTGGCGCTGCTGCTGCTGCACGGCGACTAGGGCAGTGGATCGACTCCGCTGCACGCGGCGCGGGGCCATCAGTAGCCCGCCGGGCCGCGCCCGCGCAGCAGTGCCTGTGGCTTGTCCTGCGTGCTGTTGAGCATGCCGGCGCCCGGTCGGCAGGGCGGTAACAACAACACGTATTGCCACGATTCGCCGCTCAACTGGTTCGACTGGGACGCGGCGGCCGACGGCGGCAACAGCTTCGCGCGCTTCTTCCGCGCGCTGCTGCAGTTCAGGTGCGCCCGTGTAGGGTTAGCCCTACCCTACCCTATGAGGGCGGCGCCCCGCCGCCCCCCCGCGCTGAGCCCATGACGCGACAGGGCGCCTCGCTGCAGGGCCCAGCGCAGGCGCTGCGCAGCGCGCGCGACCCCGCAGTGTGCCCCCGACCCTTAGATCCCCTACATGCAGGCGGCGGCACCCGGAGCTGCGGCGCGGCGCGTACGGCGGCCTGGACTTCCACGGCGCGGCGCCGGGCGCGCCCGACCTGGGCGAGGCCTCGCGCCTGGTGGCCTGGTCGACCGGCGACGGCGCCGGCGGCGGCGTCTACGTCGCCTTCAACGCGTCGCACAAGGCGCAGGTGGTGGAGCTGCCGCACTGGCCCGGCCGCGCGTGGCGCCTGGTGGCCGACACGGGCAAGGCGCGCCGGCCCGGCCGCTGGGCTGGTGGCCGCTGCGCTTGGGCATGCGGGCGCGCGCGTCCGGGCTCGGGCGAGCCTGTGAGTGCAGAGATGGAGCCGCCCTGCGATCTGACCCGCGGGCCCGCGCGCGCGCGCTGCGCGGTGGCCGCAGGCGCCGCTGCGCCCCGCTGGTCGGCGGGGCGCATGGCTCGCACCAGCGGTCAGGCATGAACGGACGCGCATGCCGGGGCCGCCCTGTGGCCTGTCTGCATCACGGGCGCCGAGCGCGCCGCGTCTTGCAGAGGCGGCCACGCCCCAAGCGGACGCGCCCCCAAGCGGACCTACCCTAACCCTAATCGTTATGGCGCAGGAGGCGCCGCTCGACTGGCTGGAGGAGAACAGCGCGCTGAGCGCGGCGGCGCTGGCGGACGCGCACGCGGCGGCGGCGCCCTGGCTCGACGGCGGCATGTACGCGCTGCTGCCCTACTCGTGCCTGCTGCTCACGGCGGTGCCCGCACCGCCGCCGCACGCGGCCGAGCGCGCCGCGCCGCGCGCCGCCGCCGTCGACCGGTGCGGGCCCGCTGAGGTGCTGCATCGCTGTGAGGGCTGACGATCTGACCAGGGTCCAGACTGTGGTGTCAAGCTCTGGCTGAGGCACGCTGTCCTGTTGAGGGTGCACACCAAGTGCGGCTGGGGGCCACATCGCGCCACACAGCTTGCCGCTGGCCCATGCATGCAGGCATTTGTTGCAGCCGCAGGGAGAGAGGGAAAGGAAAGGGAAGAGAATGCTGACGGTCCTGGCGGGCTGGTCTCGGCGACTGCAGTCAGCGGGCTTGCTGCCCGATTCACTCATGCTCAGCATGAAGGTGACTCGGATGCTTGTGCTGCAGTGTGCCAGCAGCGCCGCCGCCTGCCGCGGCGGCCGCCCGTCCGCCCGCTCAGCCGCGCTCCGAGAGCCCTGCACAGGGCGCGGCATCTGCGCAGCCTGCGCGCGCTGCGGTGGACGCCGGTGCCGTCCCGGGCGGCAGCCTTCGGGCTGCCCAGAGCGCCGCCGGCACCAGCGCAACGGCGCCGCGGCCCTCAGATGGCGCCGCTGCCGCCGGGGCGGCCGGCGCGGGCTGCGCGGGCGCGGCTGCTGGCGCGGCTGCGGCCGCGGCTGCCCCGGCGCTGGCGGCCGGCGGGGCCGATGCGGCACTTGGGAGCGGGGATGCGGTGCTGGCTGGCGCGGCAAGCGCGGCACCTGCGCCGCCTCCTGCCCAAGGCACAGTTGCGCCTGCCTGCGGCCCCGCGGCGCAGACCCTGGCGCCTGCGCATCAGGAGCCCCCACAAAACCCGGTCCTGTCCGCAGCGCGGGCAGTGGCGGCGCGCATCACAGGGCGCGCGCAGCCGGCTGCGAGCGGCCAGCAGTAAGAGCATGCGCTTTGGGCATGCCCAGGGTGCATGGACGACGGGGCTCTGGCTGCACGTGATTGAGTCTTCTGTTGCGTGCGAGGGAGAACACGAGGGTGGCGCTCAGTCGTTGCTGCGGCACGGCAAAAGCGACAAGGTCCTGCAC
>JAABUU010000090.1_pt1 | contig 212758 bp, 250 predicted proteins | sample 5559301 | NCBI WGS metagenome assembly JAABUU01 (sample SAMN10711884, study PRJNA513360) | rock metagenome | isolation source: Antarctica rocks | place: Antarctica: Victoria Land, Richard Nunatak white | reverse complement strand
GCTCAGGCAAACAAAACATCAAAGTCGATGCATTGACTCGTCGAGTCAATTCAGTTTCTAGAAGCTCAGAAGATGAGCGCGTTCGCTATCAATGAATCACTATTCTGACTTCGAATCGAATGAAAATTGCTGATCTAAAGAAGAACATCAAGAAATCAATCTATAAACAGATTCTTGAGACTAATGAAATCGACGAGAATTGTACGCTACTTTGTGAAGTCGTATTAAAAGATGAAGCTCAATACAAAGATACTAAATTAAGAAATTGTCGAGTTCAGAACGAAATACTATATCAAGATAATCTTCTATGAGTTTTCTTCGATGAGCATCTTCAAATGAAGCTAATTTGAGAAGTTCACGATCAATCTTTTATTGATCATTTCGAAATTCTCAGAACGATGAAGATCATAAGAAGATACTACTATTGATCTTCAATGCAAAAGACAATAAGTCAATATATTTGAAACTGCTACATTTGTCAGCGATCAAAGACTTCTCGAAATAAATTCAATGAACTACTACATTCTCTACTCATATTCGAACAGCGATGAAAAAACATAGTCATGAACTTCATCATCGACTTATCTCTTTCAAAAGACAAAAACATCATACTAACAGTGATATGTAGACTGACAAAGAAACGACATTATATTTCTTGCTTCACTGATGACGAGAGAATCACAGCAGAAAAAACAGCTGAGCTAATGCTTCAATGAATATATCGAATACATGATTTACTCGATTTCATTGTTTTGAATCGAGATTCTCAATTTATCTTCATTCTATGAAAGTCGCTTTGCAAAAGACTAGACATTAATCTTCAACTCTTCACAGTCTATCACTCTCAGATCGATGATCAAAGTGAACGAGTCAATCAGAACGTTGAAAGATATCTTTGATTCTTCTTGTAATGATTGTTTCTTTAACAACACAAGATATATACAGAGATCAAACAGTAATCGCTATTACTAGACTTGAGATCTGAAGATAGCTGAGACAATAATATGTATTGACTGCTTACATGAATTGAGCACGAAGCTTCTATCTAAGGAAACGACCATCGTTATATAGACAAAGAAGATTCGTGCGATCGTCTGAGTCGTTGAGTGATCTCGTCGACTCAGATTCTGAATCATGAGGATCGCTTCATGATTTCAATGATTTCATATAATGAATCATTAGCACGTGATCATGATCTTACTAGCTCAGAGTTCATCATGCTGTGAACTACGTCTTATTCTGTCGTAGTTTCTATTTCAACTCGAGTCGTGTTCTAACACTAGATCTTCTTCAAGGTTTCTGTTCTCAGAAACCATCGTTTCTATGCATTTGAATCAAGTATTCAAATCGTCGAGTTCTGTCGCAAAGCGTCGTCGTCTTTTCGAAGAAACTTCGTCATAACGATAGTTCAGTTATGCGTTTCTGCAATCACTGTTTCAATCGTTTCGTGAAGTGTCGTGTTGACACTGACTTCGATCGTTGTGTCGAGTGTGTGCATCTAGATCGCAAATGCGATCTGATCGTCTCAGAGACTGAATGAAAGCGAGTTCGTAAGAAACGAGCTCGTCTTCGTGCTGAGCTGAGTGAGACTCTGGCTAAAGCAGCTCGTCTGCAAAAGCAACAAGAATTAATTGAGTCTCGCTGAAAGAATATGATGCGACGAAAGTTCAAGAATATTGAAGAACTCGAGAAGAACGAACGTCGTTGAACGATCGAGTCGTCTATTAGTGACCTTCTTCTTAACGTCGATTTCGAACAGCTCGAAATCTCTTCTGATCTCGACTGATTGTCGAGTTTCTTTGCTGAAATTGTTGAAGAAGCTTCTGACAGTTCTTGAGATTTTTCTCTGATTCTCAAGTGTTCTTGATATGATCATAATCTTTTCACTTGATCAATCAATGAAGCTGATCTATGATGTCTTGCTGATCTAGTATATCTTCTACTTCGTATTCGACGTTTTGACTTTTCGAATCGATTTCTGAAGATTCTGTCTGAATTGATGTATTCGCGTTCGCAGATTTCAACAGACAAATATGAAATATCGAATGTATTCTCATAGATGCTGACAGATCTAACTTGTAGTTAACTGATTCTTTGATCTCTAGAATCTTATAAGATTCTAGCTTTGTGTGATTCAACTTGTTACTTGATCTTTTTGTTTTGATGTTTCGCCTTAGAAGATATGCTTTGTTTCTCTCTTTAAGAGTAGGTTTTCTATCTCTTCTTTTATTAGCATACAGAGTCATGCGCTTGCTGAGAAACTGTATGTTCTTCTGTAACTCTTTTTGCAGCAGTTGCAATTATCTCATCTGTAGCGTAGCTTTTTGAGCTAATTGTGCAAATTCTCGCGATTCTTTAAGAGTTTCTGACTCGAACTCGTAGTTTGCAAAGAATGATGACACACTGATTACTTCTGTTGTTGCGCTATTGAAAGTCAACTGTGCTACTGACAGTAGCTGTACTCAATCGTTTTGCCTATAGTTAATATAGCATCTGAGATACTGTTTCAGTGTCTGATTCATTCTCTTCGTTTGTTCATTCGTCTGTGAATGATAAGCTGTTGACAGCTTATGATGAATTTCTAGCTGATTCACCAAGAATTTTCAGAATTTCGATGTGAAGAGCTTGTCTCTATCCGAAATTATCTCGCCTGATAATTCATGATTTGCTACAATCGTTCTCAGAAACGTGTAAGTCAAATCTTTCGCGAATGTTGCTTTCTTGTATGACAAGAAGTATTCGTACTTGATTAATCTGTCTGTTATAATCAAGATAGAATCATAGATTGCTTCGATGACTCTTTTCTTAGACTTAGATAGCTTGACTATAAAGTTCAAAGCTATGCTTCTTCACGCACGATTCGACGTGCTGAAGCTTTTCAAAAGTTCATAGAGTTTATGTCGATTGTGTTTCGTTCAAATACACACATCGCACTTTCTAATAATATCTTCTACCTGTTTTCTCATTTTCGAAAAATAGTAGATTCTAGATATTCTTTCAATGATTTTATTCGAATCTTGATGTTCATGTATCATTGACTTGTGATGATCATCTATCACCTTCTGTCTGCATCTTGCTGAAACATAGATGAGATCTTGAAATGTTAGTATTTCATTGATAATCTCAAAGTTCGCGTTGTTCTCGATATTCTCTATAATATTCTGCGCGACTGAGTTCTTCGCTAGCTCTATCTTTACTCGTTTCTCAAGATCTCTGTTATCGATTCGTAAAGTAGCTGCGTTTTGTCTATTGTAGACAATCGAATCATTCGAATTCTCTTGCAGAATAGTCTGATTTACCTGTGATCTATCTGTCATGTGATCTGCTCTTCTGCTCAAGACGTCGATCTTCGAGTTCTCAGATTTCTTTCGATATTGAATTTGAAAGTTGTACGACGACAACTCTTTCGATCATCTAACCTGTCTTCGATTTAGAACTTTCGTGATCGTAAAGTATAGCAGATTCTTATGATCTGTATATACTTGAATCTGATGTCTAGATTCTTCGAGATATACTCTTCATTGTTTGAAAGAGTCGACAATAGCTAACAGCTTCTTGTCATGTATCTCATAGTTCAATTCAGCGTCTGTAAGCTTTCTACTGTGAAATGCAATGAGATGCAAACGTTTCTTATCGTCTGATTGACTGATACATGCTTCAATAGCTTCGTCTGACGCGTTCATCTTGAGCGTAATGAGTTTTTCTGATTCAAACATGATCAGTACTGACTGAAAGATGAACAATTTCTTCAGTTTCTTGAAAGCTTCTTCTGCTTTCTCAGTTCACACGAACGATATGTTCTTTCTTGTAAGATTCGTAAGTGACGAGATGATTCTGAAGTATTTCTCTATAAAGCGTCTATAGAAGTTCGCGAATTCTAGAAAGAATTGAACTTCGACCTTCGACTTTGACGTTGATCAAGTCGTAACAGCTTCTATCTTCTTTGAGTTCATTCTTAGATTCTGAGACGTGACTATGAATTTCAAAAACTGTACACTCTGTACATGAAATTCACTTTTCTCTGACTTGATGCGCAGATCGACTTTCTTCAAAGTCTGTAGAACTTTCTTAACATGTTGCACATGTTCTTTCTTCGTCTTCGAGTATACTAATATATCGTTCAGATATATTATGACGAATTGATTCAGATAACGTCGTAGCACGTTATTCACAAAGATCTGAAACGTGACTGAAGCATTGATTAGATCGAAAGGCATGATCAAATACTCGTAATGTTCTAGTTGAGTGCGAAAGACTGTCTTTCACTCGTCTTCTTCTTTAATTCGTATTCGATTGAATGTCTCGAATATATCGAATTTCATAAATCACTGCGCACTCTGCAGTCTGTTCTGCAGTTCTGTTATGAGCGATAACGAATAGCTGTTTTTAATCGTGATGTTATTCAGTGCTCTGTAGTCGACACATAGTCTCAGACTTTCATTCGATTTTGAAACAAACAGAATTGAGTATTCTGCTGATGATTGCAATTCTCTTATGAATTCTTTTCGCATGTTCTCTTTCAGATATTGTCGCAAAGCATCGAGCTTTTCTGTCGACAATGAGTAAATGAACTGTTTCGTGAGTTTCTTGTCGTCAACGAGCTTAATCTCGTGATTTCACGATTGATGTTTGAATAGTGCCTCTTGATCACTTTCTTTCTCAAACAGAATCTTATATTTCTGATATTCTTTAGAAATAATAGCGATAGCGAAATTCTTCGAGTGATCGCTCTGAATCTCTCTGCTTCATAACATCTGTGCGTCATTGATTTCTCTGAACTCTTCGCGCATTTCTTCGCTCGTCATGACGAATATCTTCACTTCTTGTGATGACTTCAATATCGAGTGCAATCGCGTCGTTTCTGTACTCAGGAATGCGATTGTCTCGTTGACTCAATCGATCATTGAATTGATCATACGAAGTCATGATATGTCTAGAACTATATCACTGTCTGACTGCTTCGTAATATTCAAACGTAACTTCTCTCAATGTCGTTCGAGTCTTAAATGAATGAGTCGAGTTTCTTGATCTACTAGTTCGTTATTATACTTCATGAATGTTTCATCGAAGTTTCGCAGATTGTAAGATTCTTTCTTCTTCTGCATAAATATTTGCGCTTTTCTAGCAAATTCTGAGAATATGTAATTCTCGATACAGTCGCTGTCGATGAACAATCGTGCTGTATGATCGTTGATTTTGACTCAGACTCGTAGCTGCGTCGAGTCGCTTGTGAAGATAAATATGCTTTCAATTTTCGATTCTTGACTAGACTTCTTCGATGATCTATCGATCGAAGAGTCTTCTAGTTTTTTGAACTAGAAGCTTGCTTCTCTAGTACTTGTTCTATGTACTGAAATCGATTCGAGTTGATCTTCTTAAGTGAATATTTCTTTGAATCACATAGATCAAATCTCTCTCTGATGACTTCTGTCATCTGTCTAAGTTTTCTGAATATGTGATCTTCATCAGAAAGTACATATTCTTCTTGCTTGATGAACTTGACTTCTGTGAATGACTTCTTCATGACTATGTCACGATATCGAATGTCTTTGCGTGATGCAATCGACTCATCTTGCATAGTATCATAGATAGCTTGATGTATGTCATTTCTGATCTGTTGCATTCGCTGTGAAAAATCTTTCTCTTTCTGCCTGAAGAGAGTGTACAATTCATTGTACATGCTTATAAAGCTTGCTTGGCTTGTAAGCTTTCTGAGATCTTTTCTTACTTCAAGATGATCTTCTTCTTGCTTGAGAGCGTCTTCTGTCGCGATAGTGAATGCTCGTAGAATTTCGCTAAGTCGACTTTCTTCTTCGACTGCTTGGCGAATAGCTTCTTCAGTGCTGTTCGACCTGTCCGAGTCATATGCTTCGCTGTCGAAAATCTCTGATTTCGCGATCATAGTGAACGAACTCTCGTCACTATTCTCATCATGCATTTCCGATTGACGATGAGTTGCTGCGTAGAAATGATTCTTTCTTGAGGGTTTTGAGTATCATTTCGAATCTTTCTTATCGCTCAGGTGAGTGCGACAGTTGTCTTCGTAACATGCTGTTCACGACAACGCTTGATGCTTGTCTTTCTGATTTTCTTTCGTTGCTGCGAAAGATCTGCCTTGCTTATCATAAGACTTTGACTTGTTCTTGTACTTGTTCTGAGTACAATTTCTGAAGTAATGACTCAGCTTTTCGCACATGTAGCATGCCTTGCTCTGCTGAACGGTTTTACCGCAAGCGTTCGTCGATATCTTTCAAATTGCGTCTAACTTCATAGATTGAGAATCATAGTATGACTGTCGTCGTTTCTTCTTGAACTTTCGGCTCAATACTACTGGCGTGATCGATTCTTTATCTTTTTTCAGACGTCTCTCGTACTGCCTGTTGTTGATGATCATCGCTCTGAATATCATCTTCTGCAAGTCAACGAATCTATCGATTCTAGTGATTTCATCCTTGACTTTCTCTCGCAGTCTCTGATAGAACTGGCTGATGAGAGCTGCATCGTCCCATTTCGTATTCGTCGCAATATGCTGAAAGCTGATCGAATAAGTTGCTGCGAAGATCTTCTGCCGCAGATTGTACAACTGTCGTTTCGCTGTACGTTTCTTGTCAATGTCTTCAAATACTCTTCTTAAGCGTAACTCAAACGTCTGAGAGTCTCTAAATATCTTGTTGATTTCTTTCTTTCTTTCTCCTGATTTCTTCTGCAGGTAATTCGTTAGATAATGATGAAATCATGTGAATGCATTATCTCTTAGATAGATAGATGCAAAGAGTACTTTGTTCTCGATGAACTTGAACTGAAATGAATGTCGTTTGACGTATAACTCTATCTGTACTAGGTAAGCTTCGAGTTTATCTCGATCGTCGTGATACAAGTTCGATGTTGAGATCTTGATCTTATTCGCGCTGAAGATGCTTGCTTCTTGATCGGGCGTGACTCGTTCTGACTGACTAGACATGACTGAGAAGAATGAACGTCTCTGATATCTTATGAAAGAGTGATGCTCAAAGTGTAACGATTGTTTCTTTAACAACACAAGATATATACAGAGATCAAACAGTAATCGCTATTACTAGACTTGAGGTCTGAAGATAGCTGAGACAATAATATGTATTGACTGCTTACATGAATTGAGCACGAAGCTTCTATCTAAGGAAACGATCATCGTTATATAGACAAAGAAGATTCGTGCGATCGTCTGAGTCGCTGAATGATTCCGTCGATTCAGATTCTGAATCATGAGGGTCGCTTCATGATCTCAATGATCTCATATAATGAATCATTAGCACGTGATCATGATCTTACTAGCTCAGAGTTCATCATGCTGTGAACTACGCCTTATTCTGTCGTAGTTTCTATCTCAACTCGAGTCGTGTTCTAACACTTCTGTTCATACATGCAGAATGACTGAGCTAAGCTACTACTCATGATCGAGTTCATCAACAATAATGCTCTGTTCTCAGTCATCTTCTCGATCTCTTTCTTTCTAAACAAAGACTTTCATTCTCGTATGAGCTTTGAACTCGATGTCATCGAATATGAAAGTTTTCATGAACGCTTGCAGACGACTAAAGTCGAGAATATATCTGAACATATGAACAAAACACTGAAGTTTGCTCGCGAGTCGCTAGTCAAAACACGAAAACAAATGATGAAACAAGTCAATAAGCATAGAAAAGAAGTTGATTACAAGATTGAATCAAAGATGTTTCTGAATGAAAGAAACATCGTTACAGCGAGATCTTTCAAGAAGCTAGATGACAAAATGCTCGATTCTTTCACCAATCTAGATCTCGTTGACTCTTCATATAAACTGAAATTATCAGAGTCTATGCGTGTTCATGATATATTTCATTCTGATCTGCTTCGTTCTGTCGTCAACGATTTCTTGCATGATCAAAAGAACGAACTCTCAGGTTCAATAGTGATAAACGACGAAGACGAGTGAAAAATCGATGATATATTGAATTTTCGTTGATATCGAAGACGACTTCAGTATAGAATCAAATAAAATGACTATGACAATGATCTCAATTGATACAACGCTGATGGCGACGAATTTATGAACGCTCAGAAGATCGTTGACGATTTTCATATTCAATACTTGAACAAATCGCGCTAATCAACAATTCAATCAATCACGATTTAACAGATCTGAGTCTGTGAAATCATGATTGAGCAATCAATCGAGTCGAGCAGAAAATACATTCATGCGAACATGAATCGTCGAAGAGAGAAAGTAATGTCACGATTCTAGTCTTGTCAGACTCAGTCTTCTAGTCTTTTCAGATCTATTCTCGCTTCGTCATCTTGACTAGTTTCTATTGAGTCTAGCGTCGACTGAGAAACACATATGTGTAGTCAGCTTCTTTTCTGTAGCTATTTTTCTTTCTTAGCATTTATCTATTAGTTAAATGACACTTCTATGACTCGCTCTAGATCGATCTCTAACACAAGCTTTCAAATCAATTACTTCTTTTACAACTGACTTCATTAATTGTTGAATCTTTCTTCAATCAGCTTCTGACAATGCTGAAGAAGAAGAATGACTTGAAACAGATTTAGCATTCGATTTAATCTGCTTTATGATCTGTGATGAATTGAAAGACAGCAATTCTGTCTTTTCTCATTCACTTTTTATGTTGGCATGCGTGAAAGCAGCTTGATGTGCAGGTCAAAACAGATCAAAGAAGTCTCTTTTTGATATTCAAGAAAGTTCTTGACTTTTAAAGATTCAGTCGTTCAGATTTTGCAAGTAGTAATTGATCAAAGAGTTGAATAAGCTCACATTCAGAGATTGAAGACGATGCGTAGAATGAGAAGAATATAAAGTCACGAGCATCTTGTTCTGCTCACATCAGTCAAGAAACTTCATGTTGATATGACTGTCATGCTCGTCAACAAATGAAAGACAATAATTTCGTGAATTTCTGACTTTTGACCTCGTATTTCGATCAAATACGATAGTGAGTCAAGAGTAAATCAATTCATCGTTGATTCAGTCAGTAGCGAAGAAAGCAAAGAAGCAGAATTGCTCTTTGAAGTCATATTCAGTAAGTCAGCTGTTCTGAATATTACCTGATATCATCTGATAAATGATCGAAGAAAGTATATAGATCATATTCATGCAAATGATTGCAATCAAGATAATTCATTCTCTATTGTTGTCTTGATCAGCACTCAGCAATTTGTCACTGTCAAGATGCTTTAGACTGAAGACTCTTCGAGTCTTTTGAAGCAGTTCAAGTAAAAAGTTCTTTTCATTCATATTGTATGTGTTTTTAGAAAGAATCTCATATTCTTCGATTTTTTGCTTTATCTACCCTTATATTAGTATGAAACTAAACGGAATGAAGACACTTACTAGGTCAAAATAAAGCTGATATTGATATGCATTATTAGCTTTCTTTCGCTTTAGATCAGCTTCTTGTAGAAACTTTGACTGTAGTATATCTGAATGACGTTGAACGAACTCATGAAACCAGTTTTTGCCTGACTGTTTTTCAGATATATTATACGCAAAAACATGAATCATGACATTGAAAGAAGATATATCACGTTCGATAAGCTTGTTGATATAGCGAATAAGCTCTTTTTCTTGTTGGTTCGAAAGAATTGACGTCGTTTGCTTGCTTTTCTTGACGAAGACGATTATACCCCTATGTCATCGCGACAGCGTGCTTCGATTGATATTGAATTTCTTTGCAGTTGCAGTGTAGTTAGATGACTTTTGCAAAGCTAGATCTGCAAGCGCTGTCTCAATTGAAGTCATATTGAATTTGTAATTGATTTTTGAAGAAAGATGAAAGTAGTAAAGTGAGATGTGCACGAGATCGAAACGTGCATCGAGCCGAAAATACTTCTAGTCTAGAGCAACGCATTCATGTTCTTCTGTTCTGTTCTAGAAATTTCTTGATTTCTAATGAGTCTTCTGAGCTCAATTTTCTGATTTCGATTCTGATTCAAGTTTGAGTGATGTAGCTTGTTTTTATATCATTTACACGTCGATAGCAAGGTTAATGAGCTTTGAACTAATGTTATGAGTCTGCATAGAGCGAATCATATGAGTGTATTCTAACTAGAAGTTCAAAGCTGAAGAAGGAAGAAGGTGCAACACGTCGTGAGTTTTACCCACGAAGGCACGCTAGGCCGCTAGCGTGTCAACACCAGCCCTATACTAGTCTATGGTAGCCTGACACGACCTATGTTAGGCTAACCCGAAGTGCACGATCGCAACAATAGAGTTCACCGTCTAGGCGCAAATTGCTTTCAAACTCAAAGAGTTCACCCTTTGAGCGCGTCTTGCTATCAAACTCGAAAGTTCACCCTTTAGACGCGACCTACTTTAATCTCACCATCTCTCACTACAAACATCTCCTTCCATATTCTCCCTCTGAGTAACCTAGTCAGTCCATATCAACGGCTGTCACCCCTGATTCATCGGCTCTTCTACCTCGACAATGCCGCCCAAAGAATCATCAGGAGACGTGAAGCCCGGACCCTCTTCCTCTTCCTCGACCACGGCCAAGGCAAAGGCATCGACACCCACAGCTCGCAAGTCTATGAGAACCAACGATGTCAACTTGTTTTATCAAACACAGAATGAAGAGGAATGAAACCTACTGCCTTGTGTAGGGCCAACCCGAAAACACAGTGTCGGGCCCATTGTTTCCGATGAGGCTATATCGATAACCCAAAAAGCCGGCGTTAATCGATGCATCTTCAGGCTTGACAAGAAGAATTACTCCCCGATACCCTTCGTCTTTTGAACAAAATCATCCGCTCAAAGACCTTGTCGGTGAATTTCGATGTATCAACACGCCTGATTGCATCTACGAGAGCGACAAGGACGATCAAGAGGGTATGTTGAAGGCTCGAGAATTTCCATTAGCGAAGCTCTCGGGTACCTTTTCCAACATTCGCGTAGTGCTTTCCGATGATATGGATGACTGGAAGCGTTTAGGAGGTTCGAAGGCTATGAGTATCAATGTTATTAGAGGCCAACTCAATGAGCTTTGTACTGACCACTCGTCAGCTAACCCAGAATCTGCATGAGCCAAGATCCTACAGACCGACATGAATGTCGTCGACGAAGGATCTAGAGAACATGAAAAGTAGCTCCAGCTTCTCAAGGGTTGCCGTATCAGAACGTCTCCTGGTAAGGGCAATAGAAGCGTTCTTGTCGAAATCTTTTCAGGAAAGCCATCAAAGAACCAGAAAGAGGAAGCTAAGGACTATGACTTCGACGAGAAAAAATTAGGTCAGAGTTATATCCTCAAGGCTTCTGGTCTGAAGGCGATATCCCATTAGTCCGAGTATACTCTGCGTCTCAGATACAAGCCCAACACGCAGCTGGTGACACTATACTCGACGACGAGAACCATATAGTAAATTTGCGATTCAAGCGTGCACTGCGGGATCGAGATCAGTTCGCTGCGTGGCTTCAAGGCAGGGACGAGCTAAGGGAGTTTGGCTGCTTCCGTCATGAAGAGGCCTATAAAACGTATAGCAACCTGGGCAAACGTCTCAGCCGAATGATCCTTGAAGACAAGACTAGAGTTGTCTTTTGCACAGCCGTGACGTGTCAGACTGGAGCCCTGTATCAATTCGACCCAATGGCAAATACCATCTTATGGGCGTACCCAGCAACATCAGTATTCCTGGATGAAGCCGGCACGGCAACTCGGCCACTGATGTTAATTCCACCTATGACGTTCGTCAAGACGGTCAAGCGGTTTGTCCTCGCTGGGGATCCCTACCAACTTCCTGCCTTTGTGCTCTCAAGGATGGCTAAACAAGAGTGGCCAGAGTCGTTACTGTCCGTCATCATTAAACTCAAATGGCCGTACTCGTTCCTGGACACACAGTACCGTATGACGGAACCATTGTACGAGCATCTTTGTGTGGTCATATACAACGGCCGCCGCATGTCGATTAAACACGCTAGGACAATAGATCAACCGAGCGACCAAGGCAGTAAGCTGCTTGCTGCGATGCCTCTTCGATTTGAGGTCGGTCGAGACTCGTTCTATCTGACGTGGTACTTGAACTTCATTGATGCTGCCGATGAAGTCCAGCAGAGCATCGAGGGCGGAAGTAGCTGGAATGACGCCGAGATCGACATTATCGAGGCTATGGTTTTGGCGCTGATACGCAAAGGGATAGATGCCAATGCCATCGCGATATGCACTGACTACACTCGGCAGAAGAAGCTGCTCACGGCTAGGGCGAAGGCGAATGGCTGGTCGGACATTCGAGTGATTCTGACCATCGATTCATCCCAGGCGATGAATACCCAATCATAATTATCAGTCTTGTCAGCACTAGAGGTCAAGCTGAATTCATGGGTACTCAACATCGAGCCTGTGTGAGGACCTCACGTCAGAGGGAAGGGCTGTACTATGTCGACAAAAAGGACTATTGGTTCTTACGAGTAAATTCAGGCTTCAAGGTTATGCACAAAATCCTGAAGTATAGCAATGGAAGGAGCGATGCTTGGAACATACCTCCTTTTCTAGTCCAGAGTGGGAAGCCTGCGCTCACGTATGTACCAGATTACCATGTTGACTCTTCACCATATGCTTACTGAGTTCAGGTCTCCCCCAACCACAACCTCACTCTCAGCTCCCGTGGCCTCCTCCGCTTCGATCCTTCCTATCCCTCAGGCCAAGGGAAAAGAGACTGCACCTTCGACCGAGTTGAAAGTTCCGGAAACTACGATCTCTGCAAAGGAGGCGCTCGAGGCTATAATAAAAGAGGGAGACGTATCAAGGCAAGCCCGAGAAGCAAAGGCGGCAGCAAGGCGAATGAGCTGGAAGCGGAGGGTGGCGCTGGGCAGCGTCGTGCGCTAGAGGAGGACATAGAAGACGAGGAACGTGCGGAGGAGGAGAATTTCGAGTTGCAGATGAGGGCCTTGAATCTGCGAGTAGTAAATGATTCGATTGTAGATGCAGAGTCTGAACTTTAGACCACTTAAGAACGCTTGAATTTCAATGATTGAACTGTAGAGAAAGGATCCGATCTGTGAACAATGAGCTTCGACTGGCTTTCGTGACAGGTCCATTGCTGAAATAAAGAATCTCTAAAGAGATGAGCGAGGAAGTGCTTGAACAGGTGGCTGAGGTGATAACGACCCAATCTTCTTTCTTATGTTGCAAGGGTGAACCAGTCGGTATCACCTTTCTCCATGTGTTGTGCAAGGTATTTAAGGGTTGTGACGTCGAAATTATTGACATACATGCAGGTTCCCTAAGTTCGTGTTTTATTCTTCTTGGTTAGCCAAACATATCGCACTGTTAGTGTCGCCGAACATCGCGATTAGATTTTCTTCCCTTCCAGATCTCCTGGAGAAATATACGGTTCTTCCGGCCTTCCGGCCTTCCTCGTAGGGCGCTTCAACCAAAGCATTTCCGATAAAGTCACAAAACCCACCTACCGACCCTCCTGCCTAAGTCTCTGCATGCTCACCCACCTACCTTTGTAGTATTGCCCGTAAAACGCTTTCGTAAAATGCTGTGAGGAACCCTCCCTTCTCAAGGCCGTGTGTTGTCCAGCATACAGACGCCGTATATGGGTTGTGCATCTTTCAGGTCCTTTTCGCGCCCCAGTTCTCATACATCTGTAACATTTCCGCAGTTACTCCTCTCTGGACTTCTGCCGTGGCGATTTCAAAGTGCTTGCGGCCTACCCGTTGCCTGATGCCTGAACTGACCTGGTCTTCGAGAGCGGCATATCCAGCCTTGTGGCAGATACTGACTACCTCAGCTCCGGAGTAACCTTCTGTAGCCCCTGCTAGAAGAACGGCGTCGATGTCATCATCGATGGCCATCTTACCCAGTCGCATCTTTATAATCTCTAGTCTGGCCTCAAAATCTGGCAGTCCTACATAAAGCACTGTATCAAGTCTTCCGGGACGCAAAAGTGCTGGGTCGAGAGTTTCTGGTCTATTTGTAGCTGCAAGTACAAATACTCGTTTCAAGAGCTCTATACCGTCGAGCTCATTTAGTAGAGTCGTGACAATATTGAGTGATCCGTGTTGAGTCGGTCCTGCTCTTGACGCTCCCATGGCATCTATTTCATCAAAAAAGATGATGCTGGGGCTTGCCGCTCGAGCTTTGCGGAAAACTTCTCGTACCGCTCGCTCTGACTCTCCAACATACATACTTACTAGCTCAGCACCTTTGACAGCAATGAAATTGAGACCAGCTTCGGTTGCCACGGCTTTGGCGATTAGCGTCTTTGAGCAGCCGGAAGGACCGTACAATACAAGGCCCTTTCTGGGCTCAATACCAAGTCGTACCATCTCAGTCGGATGCTGATAGAAAGTTAGTGCGGCTGCTTCACGACATGTGGAGGTAAGGTCATGCCTTGAAGGGCCATTCAACCGCCTGCTTGAGAATCTTCTTGACGACATGTTGCCCTCCAATGTCACTCCATCTGACCTTCGGAGTCTCTAGGAATACCTCTCGCATAGCCGTAGGCCGCACATCGAGCAGCGCATTGTGAAGATCGGTTTCGGTCACCTTAATCTCCACTTCTGGTTCTGCCTTAAACGGCCCATCGACTTTGCTTCCCCTCTCATTGTTCTCAAGCTCTGAAACACGCTCAATTGCTTTGTCTACTGCAAGCTGGACCAACTTGTCGAGGTCAGCGCCAACGAAGCCATGCGTCCGATCGCCCAAAGCTTCCAACTCTCTAGCGGTAGCATCCTTGGGCAGACCACTGGCAACCTTGAGTATTTCTGTTCGTGTTGGTGCGTCCGGAACGGGTATCTCGATATCGAATTCGAAACGGCCCGGCCTCCTCAAGTTTTCATCAACGCCTACCAATGAGGCTGTTGCAGCTACCACAAGAACGCGAGCATCACCAAGCCGATCGAGACCCTCACATAACCCAGCTGCTATATTAACTCCACTCTGCTCCACTAGATCTCTTTTGCCGGCAATAGATTGGAGGTCCTCTATAGAGATCACACTAGGTTGACAACCTAAGGCGTCTTCGAAGAGTTTTCGCACCAGCATGTTGCTGTCGCCGCTTCGCTGACTGACGATGGTGCCATCAATTCGTAACACCTTCTGCCATGGTGCGGCGCAGATTTGCCGTAGCAGCATGCTCTTTCCAGTACCAGAAGGGCCATAGAGAATGATTCCACCGCGGCGTCTGCGATAATATGCAGGAACCTTCATCTTCAGCTGTTCTCCACTATAAGCTGCTAAATATTTATTTAATTGCTCTAATTCCCTTTTCAACCCGCCAATACCGTCACTAGAAACCTCCAGAAGCTCTGGTGCAGAGCGTGACGGTCCGTGCCCATTGGATATGGCGCCCTGAATATGGATCTTAGAATGGGAGTGAACTCGGAAAAGGGCTAAACCGTTGCTTGAATTGATATTTAATACTTTGAAAGACCTCTTCTCGCCTCTGAGTTCAACATCTTCAAAGAGCATACCAGGGGAAATATGTTCTGCCTTTCCTAGGGTATACTCCAAGAACCATGACCAATGTAATCTCTCATGGTCTTTCAGTGGAGGAAAAGGATTCTTAATGTATGCGGTGTAAAACTCGCATAAACTGACAGAATCTGCATTTGCAACAGGAACTTTATTACATACAATGGAAATTTTGTCACCTAGCTTTAATCCATATAGCGCTTGGAGGGCCTTCGAACTTTGTACCACCGAGTCCGTAATTTTTTCAGAGGCGGGCCAGGCAATAGCATGACGAACAATTTCACGAGATATTCCGATCTGGCAAGTATCACCAGTGTGAAGCTTATGTAGAAGCATTGTAGCTGGTGAAAGATGAATCCTGAAAACATCTTTCGAGTCCGCTCGTAATGGTTTAGAGAACGGCCGTACTACATACGTTTTAGAGTCCATGTCGCTACAAAGTCTCGATGGTTTGCAGAGTCCTGCATTTTGAGGGATCCACAAAGATTAGGTGTGGGAAAACCCGGCAGAAACGCTTACCCTAAACCTGCCCTGCAATTGCCTCAGGACCTCACACGAGTAAAATGCAACTAAGCCCCTTCGGGGTAGCTGCGTTAGACCCTTCCGGGTAAGCGGAGGTGGCTAAGCCCCTTTGGGAGGCTGTGAAGTCGTCCAGAGGGTCGCTAACCCGAAGGGGCTTAGCCGCGGAATCACGTCTGAGGTCCTGAGGCAACGTTGGTGAGGCGTTCCACTATTATTGAACTTTGGTGTATTGTCAAGATACACTAGATTTCCAGGTGGGACACCGTCAGGTCTTTGATGCTGGCATTGCGGTTACTGCCGCTTCAATTGATCTTACCCGCACGGGTGCTGGGTCTCCAAGGCCATCCACGATGGCTACATGATGCAAAGAGGGGCTGGGCTAGATGGGAGGGAGAGACGTCACCCATGAACCAAGACTTCACTCAAGAGGAACAGAAGCACCAAGAGCACAAGAATCATGAGCCCAAAGTTCGGGGGTTCCGGCGGCAGGAGCCCAAGAATCAAAAGCCCCGGCATCAGGAACCCAAGAATCAAGAGCCTAGATATCAAGAGCCCAAGCATCATGAACTGTCTCTTTTTGAAGAGCTTTTCCCGGAAGAAGTGAAAAAGCATCTAAATTTGGGACATAAAGCCGGTAATACAGAGCAACGGATTCCTCGCCTAGCCCTCCCCGACCTCGATGAGGTCGACGATGAAGATGGTTACACTCTCGGCCAAGGAAGACCCATCGGCCATACTGAGTCAGCTTCGAGGGCAGCTTTCCGGCAGTGGAACCTAGCGGTTCTTATAATACAGCGAGCTAGCAAATCCCTAATTGAGAGTGATTTTCGGCGCATCGCTCCGAAGGGGCAGCATATTGAGGACTGGAAGGGCCCGGGCGATCCCTTGAAAGGTGTGGATTGATAGAATATTAGCCACTAACATACTCAACCACTAACGCAACGGTCAAGTCATCCCCGGCCGCGATCCGTCAATCCTCCAGCCCCTAGGCCACTACTTCCTCCTCTTCCCCAACCCCGCATACGCACGCGCCTATCAAAACTACGTCGTTCACACCCATCGTCTCGCAACCACCCATACGCCCACCTCTCTAGAATCCCCTATGGCCCCCCCTAAAGGAATGATGATCGAAGGCGAGGATGTCTATGCTTTGTTGCAGGACTATGCCCTTTGTCCGCCATCGCAGAAGATATCGCTCAAGGTACTGTTCTCTCCATACTCGCCTGCGTTTGAGAGAATGATAGATCAGCGTGGGTATGCCCAGCTTGTGAGTCCGGAAGAGAAGGGTGGGAGAGCGGTGTTATTTTGGGTAAATGGACATCAGCCGCAAACGAACCTAGTTCGCAACGTAATAGCCCAGGACGGCCGAGACAGGGGCATGGAGTGGGCTCTACTAAATGGGCGAAAATCCATCGAAAAGGTAGATGTACCTAGTGTCCCAGGGGATGTTGAGGATTTGGAGGGCTCTAGCCCCGAGGAGGTTGAGGATGGGAATGAGCCGGCAAATGGGAGACGTACCTATCCGAGGTGGGTAATATCTTTTGAGGATGAGAATGAGGCGAGGCGGTTTGTAAGGGCGTGGCATCGGAGACTGTTCTCTGTGTCTAGAGATCCTTCTTTGCAAGATGAGCCGCCGCCTTTGGTTCATGCAGAGTTTCTTTGGTGATCTAGGGTACGTCATACCATATTATTTAAGTGCTATATCAACCCGAGTTCGTGTAGGATCCACCTAGGAGAAAACCATAAAAATCGGGTGATAGCCATACGAGAGTGTACCTGCGTGAGGACTGACAACATTCCGGTGTATGACAAACGACCCCTCATGGACACATAATCCCCAGAGGCTACAATCTGCCTCGAAGTGTTAAGAAAATTGATGGACTAGCTATGGCGACCCCTTTCGAAAAGAAGTCGAGGTTCTTCGCTGCCCGCGGCTATCACAAATTTTCTCGAATCTTTGTTACATGCTACGAAGTGAAAAGTAGAATAGAGGCCAGGAGAGTCGAGGCAGAAAAAGCTTCTTTTCGCTTCAATGAAGTGAGGTGAGAAATTGGTGTACATTTAGATTCTGCACGAGGAAGGATTTCCATTCAGGAGGTTGGGTATGTCAAAGGACTTAGATAACGTGAAGACACGGAGACCAAGTACTCAATAGTCGCCTGAGTAGACACCGCATCTAAGCTCTCTGAGCTCACATAATTGGGTATGCCTCCGAAAGTCAAGCTGCTACCATGTGCTCTCGACCGCAGTATGCTAAAACCATATATGACGGATGACCTGAAACTCCGCAACCTTACGCCAAGTATTGCAGTGACACCGGAGTCAATCGGAACCACAGATTGATAACGCTCTCTAAAACCCACCAGCGCCGAACAACAGCTGCCCCAACTTAACAACAGCTGCCCCAACTTAACAGCACTTCCCCCCCATGGCCGATGCCATACTGTTACTCTGATCCGACACGTTCACCCCCTGTGGCGTCGCCTGATCAGATTTGCTCGTGTCGATGATCCGCTTCTTGATATCTGCTGCCAAGCTGTAGAACGCATGTTCAACATTTATGTTGCTTTTTGCCGAGACCTCCATGAAAGGGATACCCAGCTCATCTGCTAATTGTTGGCCTCGCTCCACTGAAATGGCTCGTTTCTCTTCCCAGTCGCATTTGTTGCCGATCAAAATCTTATTGACACCTTCGGTTGCGTGTTGCTCGACGTTGGAGAACCAAGTTCGGATGTCTATTTCTTATCAGCTTCACTTGCTGCCTTTGAGGATAGACAGCATACTGTTAAAGGAGCGTTCGTCCGTAACATCGTAGACTAGTAGTATGCCCATAGCACCTCTGTAATACGCCGTTGTAATTGTTCTGAATCTTTCCTGGCCCGCTGTGTCCCATATTTGCAGCTTTACTCTCTTGCCGTCTAGCTCAATCGTTCGGATCTTAAAGTCGATGCCTATCGTTGTGATGAAGGAAGGAGTAAAGGAATCTTCACTGAATCGAAGGAGACAACATGATTTGCCAACTCCTGAGTCGCCTATCAAGAGGAGTTTGATCTGTTGCCTATTAGTCTAATATGTTCTGGGACGAGCTGGTGGAGTGCCCTGGGGTGCAAAACTCACAAGAAAGTCGTAATTACGAGTTCCAGCCATATTTCACCAGTAAAAGCAACCGCACTGTGGATAGCTCCAATGGTTCTAGATTGGCTCACGTCTATTCGTTCCGCGATGGCTTCCAAAGTTTAGCCTCTGTATGTATGGATTGGAGCGAGTCAGAAGGACGTGGGGATGTTTCTGTTTCCCGCTGGCCGCATTAAATGGCGATATTTGAAGATGAGGCAGGAACTCGTAAGTGGATGTTGGCTTGAGGATCATTGACTTGGCGCTTGGTTATAATACATAAATTACGAACCCGAAGGAGCTATAATTTACAGAACGACATCGGGCAGTTCACGAACATGAACATTACTCTATAAGGCGACTGAACTGCGATTCTACTTATCAAAGCAGTCGCCTCTGAAATTTTAACATAGTATGTAAAAAGAACATATTATACAAGGGTTTTTTAGCCTGTTCCTTGCAACGAAGAAGAGAATTTGCCACCGCCGCGTCTTGCCCGTCAAGTCGCCAACGCCACCGCAATCGCTATGCTGGAGGGATTGGTACAGTCATAAATCATTGCAGCCACTTGGAGTAGGCCCATCTGATTCTATCCACAACACGGACCTGGCGTTCGACGCCGGTCCGCAGGTCAACCAAATCATTTATCTCCTCGAGGAACTCCGCGTTGATCTCCCCGGGTAATACTTCTTGAGCTCTTTGTCGTAGTACATGAACTTCACACAGAAGCAATCCGTGTTCTTTATACGACAGCATACCATTGTTCGATGGTGTCGAAGCGCTGAGTATTCGATCGATGTTACTTGATGACTAATTAGACTACTAGATTTGCTGAGCTTGGAGAAGAGGCCAGCACTTACCGAAGCACTCGTATCGTCTGACCCTGCTTCTTGCCTATTCGCTTCCCTTTCTGGCCACCCAACAGACCGCTGAGCCAACGAGACACTCCAAGGCAAACTAGAATACCCGGTGTCAGACCTACAAAGCTGCCTTGCTTGATTAATACAGCCACAGATGTTCTAGAAGTACCTCAAGACTTACCCAAACACAAGCTCCTGGCTTTTGAGTAGCGAATCGATGCCACCGATAGCAACCTCCACATCGACTTTCGTCTTCTGAATCTGGATGAGGAGGGCCCGAACTAAGTTGCCTCTGACTGTTCCAATGAAGGGCCGTTGAAGGTCCTTCTCATAAGCCTTTAAAACCGGAGTTAGATCTCCTTCTCTGACTTTGGCTCGGATATCCGCCATCTCGCTATCGTTCAAAGGGCGTCCACTGGAGGAAGATGCATTGTCCTTGGCAAAGTCCACCACCATCCGCTCTAAACTCGATCGATCGCCTTCAAGGCTTGCTTTGCTCATTAGCGCGATCTCACTGTCCTCATCGTGCCTTATAGTTCCAACGATCTTTTTGACCGGTTCCACAACCCAATTATACCAAAAGTCCACAGTAGTTGTACCTAGGTCACGGATCCATGTTACAATTGCCGCTTTACGCTTGACAACAATACGGAGGATGGTACTCGAGGACAGGAAGAAAACGGTAGCTAGCGGCCAATATCTAATGGTTCGAGAAGGCCTACCGTATTCTGCCGCCAATTTTCTAGACGTCGCAACGTGACTGGGCATGTGCACTTGCAAGATTTGTTGAAGACGTTCAGCAAGCCACACCGATGGCGACGATTGCTGGCCTTCGGCTGAATGATGCCCTGGGTCGTCCTCGACGCTCATGAAAACGGTATCTTCGAAATCGCCCGCCCCAAGCTCGAGCACGGTGACGTTGCGGAGTACGATTTCCATCAGCGCAATACTTTTAGAGACGACGCTTTTCCATTCCTCCCTGTCAACCTCATTTCGCCCTTTAGAGATCATGACTCCCTCATCATCGACATCAAAGGTCAGGCCCTCGTCCATGAGTACACCCAGCCCGGAAGCACTCATCTCCCGTAGCTTTTTCAGACGTCTCTGCTTGGTCCGGGCTTCCATATGGCACAATGTCAAAGGCGACATGATCTTTGACCGCATATCGGCTAGTGAACGATCCCGTACACTATCCTTGACCAACCCGTAGAACTTGCGCCAGCGGTCTGATATTGACCGAGCTTTTAGTGCTTCGCCTTCTCTCGCGGTTTGAAGGGACTGCAATCTCTGCCGAGCATCATGATATACATCACTTGCCCACCACCACATGCGTAGAGGAGACATTTGTAAGGAATACAGCGCTGTGTTCGTATAAGAGCCTAGAACTTCGTCCCAGTACCATATATCACTGCTCAACGGAATCGTCTGCTCTAGTAGAGCATTCAGTATCAGTCCATAGGTTTGTACTGTGGCTTTGCTGATCAAGACCCATTCAAGCTCCTGTTCTTGCGATGACTGCGATCCTCTCCCAATTCCATCACCACTCTGCGTAGATATGGTGAACTCCGCCTCCTCGAGAATAGCATGTATTTTCGCTGAATGAAGTGAGACACGTGATGACGAAGCCGTGGAGAATGCTTGGATTGCTGTTTGAAGTTGCAGTATGCGAGATAAGTCTGGCTGTTCAATGCTGGGTTCATGGGCTTCCTGTAAGTCTTCGGATGTAGAGCTTGTTATTGGTGAAGTCGGTTGAGATGGGGTTTTAGGAAGCTGCAGGCGGTCAAGCTGCCCATCCACCCGGCGAACATGACTGGATTCAATCAGTCCATTCCCAACCCAAGAGGCGTTTTGCTTATTGTTCAAGTTATCTTACTCTGCCACAAATGACATTGTTGCAATTGTTCAAGGGCGTTTTTTTCTTAATATCCACCTCATTCTCACATTATACCCAGCCATAGAGGGCTAACACTCGCCATTAGCGATGAATGAAGTACCTACGAGGTACCGAACGCAGCTGATGTCGACGAACAGCCGTCTACGTATCTAATCAGGATTTCGACCGAATCACCATCAGCCCTGTAGGGCCGAACCGCTACATTATGTAAGCTGCATGAGATCCAGGGACCTCAGACGTGCGTGGCTAAGCCCCTGCGGGTTAGCTCTGCTTGCTTCGCGAGCTCAGTGCACAAGCTTCCGTAGTAAGCAAAGGGCTAACCTGGTAGGGGCTTAGCGTAGGGGGCTAACCCGCAGGGGCTTAGCCCCACACGTCTGAAGTCCTGAGGCAAATCAGCCCACGGAGAGTTCACTTCCCGGGTCAGCGGTCTCATACGATTCAGGGCGACCTTTTTGCCTTGCGCTAGTGAGGAGTGATGAACCATTGTCTTTACAAAATGCATTCAATTTGTTTTCTAGTACACCTTGGCCCAACCTTCGGAATCTTTTTGCGCCATGTATGATCCACAAATACTCAGCCCACAACAGTTTGCTAATGAATGTGAATCTTATAGGAACTCGACTACATCGCTGTTTTCGTCTCCCCCAGAGACATACTGGGGCCAGTTTGATGAAATCTCCAAGTACAACGTCCACCTCAATGTCCTAGAGCGCTTGTGGGCAGCCTGGTATGCCTTTATGCAGAACGATGTTCTTGCCACGGGTGTCATGTCGTTCGTGATGCATGAGCTGGTATACTTTGGCCGCTCGCTCCCTTGGATGATCATCGATCGGATACAATACCTTAATAAATACAAAATCCAGAACGTATGTCCTTTTAACAACTCGAACAACGTTACATTAACACTGATAATGTGATAGCAAAAATTACCTACAGTCCAGGAGCAATGGACCTGCGCCAAGCTTGTTTTGCTGTCCCATTTTACCGTTGAGTTACCCCAGATTTGGTACCGACTCCTTACACAGAACCGCGATATCGTATAGTCGCTAACAAAGTTCAGGCTGTTCCATCCCATGGCTCAATATTTTGGCCTGTCGACAAGCGTCCCATTTCCCTCCATCCTCACAATCGCTTATCAGATCGCCATATTCTTCGTGCTTGAAGACACATGGCACTACTGGTCGCATCGAGCTCTTCACTGGGGTCCTTTGTACAAGAACATCCACAAGATTCACCACCAGTACTCCGCACCATTTGGTCTCGCAGCAGAATATGCTTCTCCCATAGAAGTCATGATCCTCGGTCTTGGCACTGTAGGCTCTCCAATCCTGTGGTGTAGCATCACCGGCGATCTCCACATCCTCACCATGTATATCTGGATCATTTGCCGACTATTTCAGGCCATCGACGCGCACAGTGGCTATGAGTTTCCATGGAGCTTGCATCATTTCGTGCCATTCTGGGCAGGTGCAGATCATCACGACACTCACCACGAGCGTTTCATTGGGAATTATTCGAGCAGCTTCAGATGGTGGGACTATGTATTAGACACGGAGTCAGGACCCGAGGCTGCAAAGAAGAGACGGCAGCGCCGCATGTATAAAGAAGTAAGGAAGGCACAGTAATTTAGGATCAGCCATGGGGGCCTCGTTGGGAGAGTTTAAAATTTTGGTATCGACAACGGTGACCGTACAATGCATCGCCATTGAATGGCTGTCTTGATTGAGCAGCACAAGGAGATCGCTCCTCATGATCGACATAGATGAGTAGACTGTACATACTTCTAAAGCAACCTAGATTTGGGACTGGGTATATTCGAAGCGGGTTTTGGGGCGTTCAATAATTGATTTCAAGGATAACTTTCGTATCGTTAGAGTTATTAACCTTTATGTATAGAAATCCAACTTCGACGGCTTGTTACAATCGTGCAGACTTGGGAACGCTTTGGGCCGTCACATTTGCTTCACGTTCTCTACGAGTCCACTACCCTTGAGACCAAAAGAATCACCTGACTCGGTTAGTGCAGTCTCCACCTCTCCATGAACCTTTCCCTGCTCATCCGAAAAGGATGCCATGTTTACATCTTTAATAGACAGCCCTTCGGGCTTATGTGTGGTCCATCTAACAAACGTTTTATTATAGATCTGATAGCCACAATTTAGTTTGTCTAATGTGCTTTTCGAATGAGAACATAAGAGATGGTGAAGAGACAGCATACATTCGACCACTCGGGATGATGCCGTTCCTTCTTGCAATGCTCTGCTACACTGTTCATGAAGTTCTGTAGATATGAGTTACCCTGTCATGAGCTTTATTCGAAAAAGGGGAATAACCCACCCATGTGCTATTGAAAGTCTTGAACTGAAAAGCTCTTTCCAAGCCTTTGCCATCGCTGGTCAAGGCCCAACGCCCACCAGAATCATCGAGTAGAGAGTCTAACCTGTTGCTAATCTCTTCTTTGTCATGACCAGGGGAAATAGATAGATGTGATCTACTTTTGCTGCTGTAGGTCCTGCTGAGCGAGGACATTACGAGGGCATTCGGTTTGAGGAGTCTTCTTGAGAACGCCCAGCCTGAAGCATATCGGCGACAGGAAGCCATTACAGATTAATCATCAAGGATTCATTGGATCGTGTCTACAAGAGTCCAAGCCTATCGAGCCTAGCAAATCTTACTCGTCGCGTGTTGTGAGGACCAGACGCTCGCTTGTTCTTAGGTACCCTTGCTTACCGTACGGAGGAGTAGAATATAAAGTAAAAGTAAAATCATTTGGCACCGCGACATCTGACCGTTTGATAGTGGACTCTTTCCTCAGCCATGGGTCAAATTCTTTCACATCGAAGAGCTGTCAACCGGAATTTTCATGTAGAACGATGCGTCAAAAACAAAGCATGCTTCCATACGCCGGCAGATCGCTGGGTACCTGGGCCAGGCATCTTCTACAGTTCTACCAAGCTCTCCTCTACCTAAGGTAGCTACCTCAGCGAAGCATACTTTTAGATGGCGTGGATGGGTATCCTGACGACACCACCACCACCACCACCACCAAGAATGGATATCATGGGCACCTTCAAGAGATGGACATCTAATCATGGCATCCGTAGTTTTGGATCAATCTTCCTACCGGTACCCCATTGCTGATATGTCGACTTGTGATAGTGGTGACGCCACAACTGCCAACATAGGTACCATAGAGTACTTGGTCTGATGTCGCTGCACATATCAAAAGGCGAACTCCAGAGCAACGAGCATCCTGTTCACCAGCATTCTTCTTAGTAAAGCAAACTGCCCCAATCGAAGATTCCCATTCCTTCACATGTTACGTCATCACGCTTTCGCATGCCCGCAAATACAACCTGAATACTTTACATCATTTCCCCTAAGTCCGAGTACCCCGCTGGTTGAGCATTCTCTTCTTCTTCTTCTTCTTCTTCTTCTTCTTCTTCTTCTTCTATCTCACCGTTCAATGAATTAAATGGACGCAATCATGGCTTCAACAGTATCGAGCGGCCTCCAAAAGGCCATGAACTTGAACGACTCTGCCACTAATAACCCGAAATTAGCGGATATCGCCAAAGACACTTACAACACCGAAGACACTAATACTAGGATCACCACTGACTTTGGCCAGAAGGTCGGCGATACTGACCACTGGCTAAGCGTGTCCACCGAGGATCGTTACGGTCCTACGTTGCTCGAGGACACCCATGGGCGTGAAAAGGTATGTTCCATACCAAACCTCTCATGTTTAAGGCGACTGAGAATTCCCTAGATTCATCGATTTGACCATGAGCGTATCCCGGAACGTGTCGTCCATGCAAGAGGAACTGGCGCTTTTGGCACCTTCAAACTGTACGAAAGCGCAGAAGACGTCACCCACGCAGGCATTCTCACAGATACGTCCCGCACAACTCCAGTATTTTGTGCGGTTCTCTACCGTTGTTGGAAGTCGAGGGAGTGCAGATACTGTACGTGACGTACGAGGTTTCGCCGTAAAATTCTACACCGAAGAAGGAAATTGGGATATTGTGGGCAACGACATTCCTGTTTTCTTCGTCCAGGACGCTATGAAGTTTCCCGATCTAGGTTCGTTATATTCTGCCTCTGGGCGCCATGTCCATGCTGACATATCCGATAGTGCACGCTGCAAAGCCGGAGCCTGACACCGAGGTTCCTCAGGCCCAAACTGCTCACAACAACTTCTGGGACTTCCAGTACCTCCATTCTGAGGCTACGCACATGTTCCTGTGGGCAATGTCAGATCGCGGTATCCCTCGATCCTACAGAATGATGCAGGGATTTGGAGTCAACACCTTCACCCTCGACAACGCTAATGGCGAGAGATCGTTCGTAAAATTCCACTTCACTCCCACGCTTGGCGTACATTCTTTCGTTTGGGACGAGGCTCTCAAACTGGCCGGTCAGAACCCAGATTTCCATCGTGTGGATTTGTATGAAGCTATCGCAAAAGGGGTATATCCTACTTGGAAATTCGGTATTCAGATCTTGAAGGAGTCGCAACAGGATGACTTTGACTTCGACGTCCTGGATGCTACAAAAGTCTGGCCGGAAGAATTAGTCTCAGTTCGATACATTGGCGAGATGGAACTCAACCGTAATATTGACGAATTCTTCTCACAGACCGAGCAGGTCGCCTTCTGTACCAGCCACATTGTTCCCGGAATCGGATTCTCTGACGACCCCCTTCTTCAAGGCCGGAATTTCTCTTATTTCGACACCCAGCTTTCGAGACTTGGCATCAATTAGCAACAATTGCCAATAAACCGTCCTGTCTGTCCCGTCATGAATCAAAACCGTGACGGGCAAGGCCAGCACAAGATTCATGCCGGCAAAGTCAATTACTGGCCCAACCGGTTCCACTCCATTAAACCCGCTACCAAAGCTGAGGGAGCCTACATCGATTGGCCTGAGAAAGTAGCAGGCATGAAGCAACGCCTTAAGTCCAAGAAGTTCAAAGACCACATCTCCCAAGCCCAGCTCTTCTGGAACTCTCAAACTCCCCCAGAGAAAACCCATATCATCGCCGCGTTGAGCTTCGAATTGGACCACTGCGATGAACCCATCGTCTACAACCGCATGATCGAGCGTCTCTGCGATATCGACTTGGAGCTCGCCAAAGCTGTAGCCGAAAAAGCCGGCGCCCCAACTCCATCTAAGCAGGGCAAACCAAACCATGGTAACAAGTCCGGCAATCTCAGTATGACGGTCTTTAACGCCGAAAAGCCCACCATCGCTTCCCGCCGCGTCGCCATCCTGGTTGCGGACGGTTATGACCCCATCGCCTTCAATGGCGTCATGGCCGCCCTCACTACCGCAAAAGCCTTCCCCGTCGTCATCGGCCACAAGCGGCAGACTGTCTTCGCCGATGGAGAGAGCAAGAGTGGTAAAGGTATCCAGCCAGACCATCATTTTGAAGGCATGCGATCAACCATGTTCGACTCCGTCTTCGTCCCCGGTGGCTCGCACGTCCAAACGCTCAAAAAACAAGGACGTGTCGTTCACTGGGTTCGCGAAGCTTTTGGACACTTGAAAGCCATTGGCGCCACCGGGGAAGCCGTGGAGTTGGTGAAGATGGCTTGTGGGGTTGAGGGAATGAACTTTAGTGAGAAGGGCAGTCACGATGTGGTTGAGAGCTATGGAGTTGTTACTGCTGGGGCTGCAAAGCCTGAAAGCTTCAAGGAGGCTATCAATATGGTCCAGGGGGCCAAGGACTTTATTGATGTTTACACGTTTAATATCTCTCAACATAAGAATTTTGACAGGGAGATGGATGGGATTGCTGAGATGGTTGCGTTTTAGGGTGGGATTCCTTGTGATAATGGTCCGACGGGGTTCTAGTTTGTAAGTCTTAGTACTAAAAGCATCTTCCTTCACGCGAATCAGCTGCGCGATCGAGTCTACAGTTCTGAGTCAAGATTTTGTACGGAGCATCAGGTGGGGAACTAGAGACATGCAGCAGGGCCCCTCACTGGCTGTCGAGCCAGGCGTGAAGGACGTCAAATGGATTTCCAATTTATCTTTTCTTAGTAGTTCATGGCAAGGGAGTACCTGATTTACTGTTCTCTAGTCTCAATCTTTTCAAGTCCAGATGTCCTATCCTTATCTCTCGCTACGAGCATATAACAGGAGATTGTTCAACCTAAGTTTTGATAAGGTGCGGAAGGTTGCGGAGTTGCGAATTCGGAAAGATGGAAAAAGGGAACTCGGAAAAGTAGAAGAGAGATGTTCATTGCGGATCTGAAGAAATGGAAGGTTGGAAGGGATATTGAGTGAGATGTTCAATTGAGGGGGGTTTGGTGCTTGGTCTCTGCGTAGGACTTCGAGACGTCAATTGAGTTCTCACTCTATGATCTAGGATCTTTCATCGCTGTCAGTGTCACAAGTTCAATCCATATCATCCAAAGCCATGGATACCACGGGGGGAAAAGATGTTAGAGACGCCTTGAGGATACCGGACGGCTTATGAGACGGTTCTGACGAGATATAAAAATGGGGTTGGAGAACGTTTGGCGAATACACTGAAAACGGCAATGATCTATAGGGAATTTGAACAATGACCAAATAGTATATCTGACAGTGTTCTGCCGTCACTAGAGATCCAATACTCAGACTAAAAGAAAGCACACCACCCAATATACATACTCGCCAACCTCCACTCATCCGTCGCCATCGCCACCAACTCCTGCACATACCCCTCCACACTCAACGGCACGCTCTCCCCTCCCAAAAACCCCCTAACCTTATTCTGCACCTGCTCCAGCACCCCCTCGGGCGTATCCGGCACGATCGGATTCTCTTTGCGCTTCTTCTTGCCGATGAAGTCCGTCGTCGGATCATATACAAACGTCTCCAGAATCGTCATCAGCGTGTCCTCGTTCTGACGTAGGATTTGCAAGGTTAGCTCGGCCGATTTGCGAAAAGGCCCGTCGTAGCCGTAGGCTCCGAAGGCGTCGACCATGTTATGGGTGAGGCGGAAGGGGACGAGCTCGGGTTTCTCGAAGGTGAGCCCTTTGTCAAAGAGGCAATTGAAGTCGACGTGGAAGGTGCCGCCGTTACCTTCTTCGAAGAGGATGTTCTCGCCGTGGCGATCGCCGAGACCGAGGACGTGGCCGACAATGGACATGACGGCGCAGGAGCGGGTGTAGCGCAGTCGTGCGGTGAACCAGGCGGCCGGTTCAGGAAACATTTCGACAAACCATTCGTGGAAGACCGGGGGAAATTGCGCAAGGACCTTGGATTGGAAGATCGGCATTTTCTTCGGGGACGAAGTTGCTTCGTTGAGGAGGTTGCGCAGCTCACCGTAGTTGGGTTGAATATTCTTCTGTTTGTAGATGCTGAGAAGAATGTCTCGGAGGGTTTTGAGGTTATCGACCCATTCGATGAGGCCACATTCTTCGTTCAAAGGGGTTACGGCGTAGGTTTTGATGTAGAGACGGCGTTTACTGGAATCTGCATCTTTCTTCAGGGAGCGATTGATCATAGCATTAAACTCCATTAATCGTTGATCCTTACGGAGATCGTCTTTGGGTTTGCAGAGAAGGGCGTAGACGTGGCCATCTGAGCCGCGAACGCTAATTCTGCGTGGCCTTTGAAGGGAGTTCAGGACTAATACTTCATCGAGAAAGGACGATATAGTCAAAGGTTCTTTGGACAGTGCCTTGTGTGTTTTCATGTTGACGTTATCAGTCACAGTAGGAAGGCTCGCAGTCAAGGTCGATTCCAGAGGTATAACAAGTTTACAGGGAGGAAAGCCATGATTGAAACCAAGGTCCCGACTAATGCTAACCGTCGAAGGCTTGCCAGGGATATCGGCCTCGCAAACACGCAGCAGTTGATCAGAGAGCTTTTGACCCCTCTGGACAAGTGCTCTCAATTCAGATATATCCGTTTCACTCCTCAGCTTCTTGGAATATTCCAAGACCTTGCTCATGCACGTGAGGCCTTTGCTGGCTCGGTCTCTCGACGCTGATTTCACAACAGCTAACAATGTCCAAAGAGCATGCTTAGGATGGTGGGTAACAACTCTTGCGACGATATCGATGAGCAAGTCATTGACCGCTCGGTTTGTATGGCAGATTCGAGCTACTATCTGGGAAAGTGCCGTGTAAAATACAAAAGGCGGCAGTCTGTCGACGTACTTCTTCAATTGCGTATGCACAGCTCCAAGTAGTTTTCGTCGTTGGGCAGCAGTATGGTTACGAAAGTTCTCGTCGGTTCCGTATTTGGGATCCAAGGGCAACTCGGCGTCCGTGCCAAGTTCAAGCCATAGAGTCAATATTCTGGGTACTGTTTGATAGATATACTTTGCCCCGAAAGCCAGCGATCTGAGGTAGTTCTCAATAACCAATTTTGCGGTTTCACCTGTGATGAAAGTCTGGGCTTGCTTCCCTGGCGTCTTCGCCTTCTCTGACTCAAGGAGCTTGTTATAATGTTTGCCAAGGTAATAATGGCCCTTTTCCCACCTATTGTGGGAGTCAACTGCTTGCTTGTATTGGCCAATGATAACATCTGACTGTGTCTGCCCAGCCCTATCAATCCACTTGGCGAGGAGAAGATGCGCCCTTGCCTTGAGCAGGTTTTGCTGCTGTTGCTGTTTACCTTGGTTGTGGGCTGTCATGGACTGATCTGCCTGGGTATAGTCGTAAGATCTGAACGCATTCGCAGCTATGGCACCCTCCAGACTTTGGATTGCTTTGCGATGATGACCCTCGCTCCACAAAAGGCGAGAATGTTCAATAGTCGCGGAGTCATCGCCAAGTTGAGACGCATGGAGAACAGCATTGAAAGCCTGGTGTGTGAAGCCACCTTTGCGCGCCAGTCTGGCACTTATCAGCCAAGCAGATGCGACATCGATCTTCTCAAAATTGCGTCTAGAAAGTGAGCTGATGTCCGAAACATTGAAGCAGGAGACTCACTTTGATACCTGCATTGTCGCTCGCCGCAGCCCCAATATGTATTGCTTATCCGATAGGAAAGCTCCGAGAACATCTAATCGCTGATTCAAAGACTTGACAAGGCTCGACCTCTCCATATCTTCCTTGTTCCGTATGCCGCTAATGACCTCGATTTCGGTAAGTACGTGAAACTGAAGCATAGCATCATGGCACGATTGCAATGACACTGCATTTGTTGCCGAAAGGCTTTTTGCGGTATTTTGCCGCAGTCTGTCTAAGATATCAGAGAAGTTGTCGGTCTCATCCTGGGACAATGCTAAGAGCGCGCTGCCGACTCCAACATTGAAATCACCACCTAGGGTCAATCTAGACTCTGTTAGATACTTCTTGAGTTTTGCCCACTTTCCAGTCACCCAAGATGCCTCAACGGCGAATGGTAAAGATAATTGAGTACTGGCCTGCGATGGCTGAAAGCCCTCGATTTGATTTAATAATACGTCTTGTGCCACGTTAGTACAAGATGGCCTTCTAGACGATTAGCTAAGTAACTTACCGTACTGGCCGGATTCTTTGAGACTGGTTAAGAGGTTGAGCTGTACGTCGGCATCGTGTGGCCTTTCGGTAAGTTGCAATTCGTACCAACTTTGAGCTGCGGTCCATCGTCCCGCTTTACGATGCTCGAGGATTTGCTGGTCGATATTGAGTACTTGCAAATGAGCCGAGATACCCTCTATACCATCAGGTTCATCAATCTGTGTATAGATGTCTTGCAGTCTCTCATATAGCGGCTCAAGGCTATCATAACCTCTGCTCGTAGCGTGTTGTTTTTGTTGCCGTATGTATTGTTCCCAATGAAATAGAGCACGGGCATATGATTTGCACTCAACAGCTCGACGAGAGATCACTTCGGCTGGGATCATACTGAGGATTCTTTCCACACTCTCTACCGGTGCATTGTTTGTCGTTTCCTCGACCTCAGCAGGTAACCGCCCAAGCCTTGCCGCCGTCATCCTCATGACACCAATCGACTTCTTCTTCTCATGCATCCAACGTGCAAGATAATCAAGGACTTGAAAGACGTTCTACACAGACTGAGTTAGTATTGCTTGTAATACAAGGAAACAACGACTTACCTGGCTGCACAGAATGGTATTCTCTCTTGTGGCTGTGCTATCTTCGGGCAATGAGTGACGCAGGACTGCTAGTAATTCTTTCCCGACTTGTAGCTTCTGGCGCTCTGTCCCGTCAACAATAACATTCAAGGCTGCAAAGGGGAAAAGAAAGTTCGAGATGGAGATATCTTGGGTCCGAATAAGCAGAGCGAAGACGGGAAATATCATTTGCGGGTTTTCTCCTACTCCATTCCTAAGAAGGTCGTATACAAAAACGCGAAGCCACTGCCCGTGACTTATCTTGGATGTATAAAGTGGATAAACGCACATGGCCTGCGCCACTCCTGGAGTGACCACATATTTGGACGTAAGAAAAGGTGTCAGAGTGTTCCTCACCGATTCAGGAAGCGCAACCCACCTGGCATAGTTGCCACTCATATGTACCTCACGGGGGCGGAGCGTCACCGATGCAGTAAAACCGCAGAAGCCTAGCAATTCTTGCATGGCGTATGCAAGGAACCCCTGGGCTTTAGGACTGCTCGCAGAGAGAAAAGCCTTGACCAGCACCTCTTGGAGAAAGAAGACAATGAAATCGATTGTTTCGTATTCGTCTCCAAAATTTGACACCACCAGCATCTCTCTCTTCTCCTTGACGGCTTCGATTCGTGTGGGGTCTAAGCAACCAATGAGTCCAAGACATCTCGCACAGAGGCTAGAGATGTCTGTATGTGATTCACTGAAGAGAACACAAGCATCAAGTATAGAGCGAGTGAGCTGGGCTACTACTGGGTCCGGCTGTTCACTTACTGCCGCTTCGTGAAGAAAGTCCTGGTGCTTTTCAAGGAAGGCTTCTAGCTCAATTAACGCTCGAGCCACCACAGTAATATTCTCGTTTTGACAACGCTGGCTGAAGGCTTGATACTGATGCTTGAGGTCCATCTGGGCTCTAAATCTGCCAAGCTCCTCCTCAAACTTGGACATCAGAGGTATCCCTGCTAGGGATGGTATGGTGTTCACAATATCACGGATCATGCCAGCGTGAGACTTGAGTAATTGACTGATCATCTCCTGGGCCTGCGTTTGCGTCCCCGAATCAAGATAATTCCAATGTTGAGCAACGATCGCAAACGTGGGATCCACGAGTGTCCCAATCTCGTCTTCTCCCAAAGTGCCCATCATAATTATCCATGCTTTGAAGGCTTGATTGGAGAGCTCTTTATTCTCTACTGCCGAACGTAAGCATGCACAAATCTGTTACCTGATTCAGTTTGACTCGTGTATTGCGGCATTGTGGGTTATACCTGAGGCAGTCCATTGCTGATGTGACTCTTCGCCAATTTGATCATTTCTCTGATAGCTCCAAGACACCGCTTCTTCTCTGCAATAGATTGCGGGCCTTTCCCATCATTTATCGTGTCGGAGAGATGTGCCATTATACCAAGGACATGTGTCTCGAAGAATGGGCCAAGGACTTCAGTCTTCCGAGCTGTATTCCTGGTAGGTACAGCTTTACCGTGCGTAATGCTAGCAACGCAGTTAAGCGCCTGGTAGGCCTGCACAGTCCAACGTTAGGTAGTCTTACACAATTGTGCGGGTCATAGCTTACTCTTGATCTTTTAACGTCGTCGTTCTCGCCGGCGGCTTTGAGGAGTTCTGATGCTGTTAGCATTGGTTCTCCCTTGACTAACTCCGAACAATCGACTTGGTCGAACTCTGCGGACACGGCCTGAAGTAATCCCATGATCATTTCTTCCGTTTCTTTCAAAGGTTGTAGTAAAATATAAGCGAGAATTGCGGCCAAATTATTATGATCCATACATTGATCCTTGATTGAACGACCACAAGCACCCGCAACTCTTTGTAGGATATCACGCTTCTTGGTAAGCACAAGGACCGGGGTTGTATAATATTGCGTGAGTCGTAAGAAGTCCGTAACGGTCATTGCTAGCAAATCGGACATTTGCTGCGCAACCTGAGGACGACGCTGCAAATCCTGCACTACCATTACCGCAATAGTACGCCAGTAGGGCGTGAAGAGCCGCATCGGGGTTGAAAGCGAGTAAATTGATATTCGTTGAATCTTCTTTCTATTAGCATCTTTCTGGTGCACACATGCACAGTACTGACCTCGTCGTATGCTAATCCACAAACTAGCGAATGCGTGTGACCCAGATACTCCACGAGTCGAAGTAGAACAATGTTTGTTTCGTCTCCAGTCGATACACTTTGATGACACCGTCAGCGCATATGTTTTGCGACGTGACGATGAGCCTACCGAGCGATCTGTCCCCAGGCTTGGATGCAGGTTTCCTGTAGCACCAGCTCACTCTTCTCAGATAATGTACGCAGGAAATCTAAAGCGACAACGCGATTGTTACGTAGAATCATTTCATCAATGGAGTCCTGTAAAAAAACGGGCAAGGTTCGCCTTGAAGAGGTCAACGATATCTAAAAGCGATGGTCCCACTTGACTTACCCAGCAGCAATGCGTAAGTCCCTCAATGAGCTACGCAAAGCCTGTAAGCACCACTGACCGAACACAGACGTGGCGAGATCCAAATGGTTGACATTCCCGCAATGTGAAAGTATTTGTTTCAGGGCCAGCATCGCCGCGACTCTGGTCCGTCTCCGCTTTTGCATTTGTGGAAGCTGGAGTACGTTGGCCATCATTGAGAGCAGCGCTTCCGAATCAGCAACCTCCCACCTCGGCCTTTTACAAACAATCCTTGATTGAGTATCACATACAGAGCATTGTTTCCGCAGTATTTGCCCACTGGATTTTGAAGATGGTGATAGGGTTCGAGCGCCGGCACAAGCTAATTGACCAGCGATAGAATAAAATAAACACTGATCATTCTCCGACAAGCTTGAATAGTGCTCCCTATCGGCTGTCAGGACCATATCTAGAGCTTAAAGAGAGATGATTCCCTACATTACAATTCCACTTAGGTCAGTCAGATTCGTAAAATGTTCGCATCCGAGCAGATTCATCAGCTGTGACATCAGGTCTAGTAGGATATCAGCATCCGGCTGAGCTTTGTTTGAAAGGGAGAGCCGAGCTCGCTTTTGCGGCCTGTTGTTGTCATTGATCTCATATATAAGCCCAGCACCGTAGAAGTATTTGATGCAAGCTTGTTGTAGATCAACCTGGCTAAAGGAGAATTCTTGATCAAGGCTCTTCAGCGAAGAGCCGCGATTACAATTTTCACAGCAAAAATAGATCGCTAGCGAGATAGCTTGCTGTGAAAGAGATTAGCGAGCTACACCATTCAATGAGCAATACCTAGACGCACCTGAACATCCTCATTAAAGCTTTCGAAGCGATTATCAGCATCTCTTATTTCCAGAAGGGTAGGAAGGATGTGCTCTCTGAACGTGTGTGAGCTGGGTAGTGCACGTCGAATTAGGCTAGCTAGTTCAAAAAGACCTAGACAGATCGATTTATTGAGAAGAGCAGACAACCGAACCCGTTTCACGTGTAGAAGACTAGCAATAGCTTGGGCTAGTAAGATGAATGTCCTAGATGCAGTGCCGGACTCATACTTGATTGCTGCAAGACCCGATGAGGCGTTACGTACAGTATCCAAAAAGATCACAATACTATCCGAGGAAACGTCACTTGAGACCGAATACGTCCCATCACTTGCTATTATGTTCCATATACGTGTGAGGGAGCTTAGCATCCACGCATAGTCGGGAACGAGGACATGCTCTTTCTTGTCCTCTTTGAGCCCATTTGCGGAAGGAGAACAAAACATTGAAAGGAGACGAATTAGGATGGTAAATGCTTGCGATGGACTCTTAATAGAAACCTGTGAGGAGTGCTTCAAATCATCTTTCCCTAGGGTTGCGGGACAGACTTCGGAAATTGTTGCCAGTGTAGGAACGACCGCTTGATTCAAGCCATTGTTGTTGGGAAATATTGAGCTTGAGGCCTCGACGAAATAGAGAAGGTCTTTGTAAGGTTCATTACTTATAGATGGATCAGCATTCAGGTACTTGACTCACCTTTCACGCAACCTTGAATGTATTTCAGAACACTTTGTGGCATTATGCCCCTGCAATGTGTCTTTCTCTCAATTTCCAAGATCGTCTGCAGTGCTCTAAGAGCGGCTTCTTGGATTCTAAAGTCTCCGCTCCAGGCTAGGAGAGATAAAAGCTTGGGTACGAGCCATAAGAACAACGGACCACCCAGCTTGGGGTCCGGTTCATGAATCTTAGGTGTAAAAAATAGGACCTCGGGCGACCGCTGTATTGTCAATCTTATCACAGCAAGGCTACTAAGACACTGCTGCGTCAAATCGTCTTTCCCGTTAAAGGGATCATCTTGGAACAACACTTCGATCCCGCTTCTGACGACAACGTAGATGATCTTATGATTCACCTCAACATTTGTCTCAATAGAATCCGGGTGCCCATCATCAACATCAAGAATTTCCCGGAGTAGCTGTCGAAAGCTCTCTTGGTCTTGATACTTTGAATGCTCTTTCCTTTTGGTTAGACTGTCGACAATTTGAGCAGCGAGCGTAGACGGCGGCGGATCCTCGATCTGTAGTGTTGGCCTAACCGCAGCATTATTGAGACTACCTCTGCTTGGGGCCATGATAACTCAAATGTGCATGCCTATCAGCAGAAATTCAACTCAACTGTCTGTGCTGTAGGACGCGCCTGCGCTTCAGCTAACGATAGAAGTGTAATGTATTTACTAGTCGCATATCTAACATAAGCTAGTAATGAATACATGTGTCATTTACCGAGCGCATGTTTAACAAAGTTCATGGCGAATTCATGGCGAGTATAACATACTTCACTTGTAGACGTGAAAACACATCATCATGGAAGAAAGTGTTCCTAACGCAACCCTGGGGCAGAAAACCCCACCCACAGGAATTGATCATCGCTATTTCATGCGAGAAGCTTTGAACATGGTATTACAGATAATCCTGCCCAGATCTCGAAGTTCCACATCTCATTGAAGTAGGCAGAAAAAGCTCTTCAATCCGATGAAACTCCTGTAGGATGTGTTTTCGTGCATAACAATGAAATCATTGGTCGAGGGATGAACGACACTAATAAATCGTTGAATGTTAACACACCTCAAAACCATTGCTCTAGATCAATATATTGATAACTTTTGTGCAGGGTACCCGCCATGCAGAATTTGTTGCCATCGCCTCGATCCTCCAATCACACCCCATCTCCATCTTCCACCAGACTGACCTCTACGTAACGGTTGAGCCTTGCATTATGTGTGCCTCCGCTTTACGTCAATACGGCATCCGCACAGTCTATTATGGCTGTTCTAATGATCGCTTTGGGGGTACTGGAAGTGTGCTCTCTATTCACTCTGAGTAAGTGCGTTTCCTTGGAGTCGGGAAAGCGACGTTGATAAGATTTGCACAGTCCGAGTGTAGACCCTCCGTATCCTGCTCATGGAGGCCTTTTTCGCGAAGAAGCGATAATGCTCTTGCGGAGGTTTTATGTTCAGCAGAACGAGAAAGGTTTGTAGCTTTGGTCGGAAAGCTATATCTTTGCTGACCGAAGTCCAGCCCCGGAACCTCAGACTAAAAAGAACCGTCAACTTAACACGGAGATAGATCCCGTAGCAAGCAGTCAACAGCTACCTATACTGGAGTAGTCAGTTAAAGCCAAGCCTAAGATGCCTTCGCTCTAAATCTCCAGTAACTAAGGAAGGCCGCAAGGTTTGAAAACTTTCATCTAAGCTGAGTATCTCTAAATAGACAATCTATGATGCTCAATGTTCTCATGAGGAGCCCTTCCACAAATGCTCGTATCTGAGCAAGCCATGAGCATAGCTGCCTTAGGACGGCAAAGAAACTAGGACGCTAGGAAAATCTAATGCACAGACCAAACCCGTTGCCAGTCTGGTGAAGGCATAAGCTCGCCATAGAACACCGAGATATGCGAATCGACAATTGTCGAAATCACCACAAGTACGAGTGTAAGAGATGGGAAGCGGTCCTCGAAAGAAGAATGAACAGTTTACCAACGACGATTTCCACCCATAGGCGCAGAGTTTGAGCTGATGAATCCTCCACGGCCTCCGCGTCCACCTCCACCTCCACGGCCACCGCCATATCGACCGCCACCGCCACCTCCTCCGTAGCGAGCCATTTCATGAAGCCGAGGATCAATTTGCTGTTTGGATTCGGTGAGAACTGCTACTAGATCACGTGCCTATAAGAAAAAGATTATTAGTATATAGCCATTAAGCTAAAAGCGTAGGTGGTAGGCGACATACTTGTTTCGAATCTGCGAGTTTTCAGGTTAGCTATAGTTATCAAGAATTTCAAGATGGGGCCAACTTACTGTCAGTGGTGAACAGAGTGATGGCGGTACCCTTCGATCCCGCCCGACCAGTACGGCCAATACGATGAACGTAGTCCTCTGAATTATTGGGGTAGTCATAATTCAGGACATGAGTAATGTTCTTAACGTCTTCAAGGGGGTTAGCATTCAAGCAAATATGGTAAAGCAAAACGATCCCAATGATGGTCGTGTGAAGCCGTAGCTATCTGAATGCTCTCAACTCGGCTCTCTGCACTGAGGACAGGTCTCACAACTGCCTGGTCCAAGGCACGGCAACTTATCGTGGTCCTGGAGAAACCTTGGAAATGCAGCTTGAACATGTCAAGGAAAGTCCAATCCGCCTCGGTACCCTGATGGTACATAATGAGACGGAATGAGAGATGTAGCGAACCACACTGCACTGAATATCCAAGGTTCTCCTGGCTAGAGAACCAAAAGAAGACACGACGAGCCTGGACCGGATGATGGCACTGATAGAGCAAACCTTTGCAGAGAGCAGAGCGTCACATACAGAGCCACACGACGTCAACTGTGGGAAGGGGAGGGGGCGTGTAGCGCAATCAATCATACCAATACCACGGGAAGCCACATCAGTGGCTACCATTATGGGACTCTTTCCCGTCTTGAACTCATTTAGCACCCAATCACGCTCATGCTGCTGCTTGTCTCCGTGGATTGCTGTAAAACCATTAGTATTCGACACTAATTGGAGTTCGGCTCGTGATACTCACATAATGCTGGCCAACCGTCTTGCCGTAGGAACCTAGTAATGTCGTCGGCTACACGTTTAGTACCAGTAAAGATAAGGACCTTGTTATCCTTGTCTTCCATGATGCGCTCAAGATGCTTGGTCATCTTTTCACGCTTATCAAACTCCGAAACAATCTCCACGATTTGAGTGATACGATGGTTAGCTGAAAGATCCATGGATCCAATGTTAACTTGAATAAAATCCTGGAGGTAATCCGAGGCAAGCTGACGGACGTCCTTAGGCCAGGTAGCCGACCACATGCATGTCTGACGGTCTGGGCGGATCTGGTCAATGATTTTTCGGATTTGAGGCTCGAAACCCATATCCAGCATACGATCTGCTTCGTCAAGGACAAGATAAGTAACACGACGAAGGTTAGTCTTGCCGGACTCTAACAAGTCAATAAGACGACCTGGTGTAGCTATGACAACCTCAACACCGCGAGCTAGGTCGCGAATCTGGCCGCCTTTAGGAACTCCACCATAAACACAGGTGTTACGGATGCGAGAGGACTTTCCAAATTTGGTGATTTCCTGTTGGATCTGAACGGCCAGCTCACGGGTTGGTGCTAAAACCAGAACGATCGGTCCATCTCCGGGACCAAGTAGAGGCTGTGCGTTAATATGAACGATAGCCGGTAAGCAATATGTCAAGGTCTTGCCGGATCCTGTTTCTGCAATGCCAACGACATCACGTCCGGAAAGCGCCATGGGCCAGCCTTGAGATTGGATAGCTGTAGGTGCGTCGAATCCTTGAGCCTTGACCTCGTCCATGACATACTTCGGGAACCCGGCTTCGTCAAACGTCTGCACAGGTCGTGGCACATTCTTACCCTGAATTGTAATTTCCTTTTGTCTACGAAAGGCTTCCACATCACGCTCGGAGCGGGAACTGACAATCGGATCTTCTTTATAAAACGATTTTTCGAATTTTGGCATCGTTGCAAGATCTTGTGGGGAATGTTAGAGGCCAAACGTAGAACTTGAGGTGAGAACACCTTACCCCATTTTTGTGCCTTCAAGCCAGCTCCAAGGTTAGACATTTTGTCGCCTCCAGCACCTCCGCCATAGCCACCTCCGTATGATCCTCCACCTCCGTAGCCGTTAGTGGAAGCACCGTAGCCGCCACCACCTCCGTTCGAGTAACCATCTGAGTAGCCGTTGCTGCCGCCGCCAGAGTATCCGTTGCTACCACTAAATCTCCGCATGCGTCAGTACTAGCGAGTCGCAAAAGATGGCGCGACACGAGAACAAAGAAGGGATTTGAGGTGAGAGATTGCTAAGAGATGATACACAGGGCACACTTAGACTTCAACGTCTAAACCTGGATAGTCATACCCGTGGGAATAGGTTGTAGAATAGTCGCGAGCTCCTGCATATCCACCACCTGAGCGGTAGTCGTCGTACCCGTTAGAATATCCTCCACTGGCACCTCCATATCCTCCACCACGAGAACTGCCGTAGCCGCCTCCGTAAGACATCTTTGTTGCTTTTTCGAATGTCGGGAAACGATAGTTAAAGAGGAAGGCGAAACTGAGATGAGAAAGGTCAAAAAGGGTAAAGGTGTTGTAACTTGTAAGGTGTGATGTTGGCTTTGAGGTTTGGAAAATTAAATTTTTTGTTGCAAGGCGGGCTGTTAGCGTGGTCATGGGTGTCATCCATGACTAATCAAAGGTCTCACCACTCACCAGATTCGGAAGGGACCTCAGACGTGCGTGGCTAAGCCCCTTCGGGTTAGCTCTGCTTACTTCGCGAGCTCAGGTGTACCTTAGGTACGAGTACTCGTCCTCCAGGGAGTTAAACTCTAGCGTACGGGAGCAAAGCGCTGTATTCTTCACGCCGCTTCAACGATTTATTATGACAGCTCTGGAGTTAATTGCTTGCGAATAAGCGTAAAAGATGAAGAAAGCTTCGTAAAATTTGAAGTAAGCTTCATCTTAAGTAAAGAATCATCTTGATCGATTGATTGATTAAATGTGATGTAAAAGCGTTGAGTAAGATACTGTCTTCAGAGCTGTCATAGTATCTAAATGATTAAAGCGACGTGAAGAAACTAATGTATTGCTTTCGCACGCTATGTATTAACTCTCTGATAGATCAAGTACGAAAGCTCGCTAGCGTGCGAAAGCAATACATTAGTTTCTTCACGTCGCTTTAATCATTTAGATACTATGACAGCTCTGAAGACAGTATCTTACTCAACGCTTTTACATCACATTTAATCAATCAATCGATCAAGATGATTCTTTACTTAAGATGAAGCTTACTTCAAATTTTACGAAGCTTTCTTCATCTTTTACGCTTATTCGCAAGCAATTAACTCCAGAGCTGTCATAATAAATCGTTAGAGCGGCGTGAAGAATACAGCGCTTTGCTCCCGTAGGTACGCTAGAGTTTAACTCCCTGGAGGACGAGTAGTAAGAAAAGCGCTAACCCGCAGGGGCTTAGCCCCACACGTCTGAGGTCCTGAGGCAATTGGAAGCCCTTGGATGAGGCTTGGGACGAGGGGAGCAAGTGAATCAAATTCATCAAAGAAGACTTGTATTAAAGACGAGGCAATAGTTTTGAATTCTATATACTGCGTTAGAGGTCGAAAATGGAGAACATAGTAGTTCTCCCTCGCCTCTTTCTTCTTGCGCCGTAGGTAATTGATAATACCGACCACCAAGCTGAGCGCGCGAACATGGCACCTTTGCGCAGCACTGCCTTGGTTTGTCTATTAATATATATTGCCCTGCTCCACTCACTGCCAGGTATTACAGTAACTTCCTATAGTTGTCCGAGAGACAAACAAATCTCAATGTCCAACCGGTGGGAGGATAGCTTTTTGCAGACTTGATGATCTAGGTAGTATTCTTCGCCAAAGGACTGGAGAAATACGCCTGAGATATTGTCCGCCATCTTTTCATGAAGTCCAGGCTCTTCATGCGCTGCCGTAATCTTTGGTTACTCACGTTTCTTCCGACAACATGATATCCGTGGTTTAATTTTCTAGTCCCGCAATTTCCAGTTCAGTGGCTGGATTGGAGTATCACCCCTCATAGGAACCTGATATGGCATGTGGCTCTAATCGTTGAGACAGCAGCATGTTCAAATTTAGCGTCCATGGTCGTTCGTATAAGTGCAGAAGCTCCATCACCCTTTGATATCAAAACTCGTTCCACAGCCACAGCTGCTCGTTGCCGCCGGATTACCAACAATTTTGAACTGGCTCCCTATCAACTCCATGGTATAGTCTATTTTACTCCCTTTCAGTAATTCCAAACTCGGTTCGTCCATTACAACTTTTGCTCCAGAGCCATCGGTAGCTTCAAACACAGTATCATCCTCCGGAGAGATATCTGAGGTATTGGTGAGTGACATGAGGTATTGAAAACCATGGCAGCCGCCGGATTCGACTCGAACACGCAGTGCGAGCTTAGGATTAGAATCTTTGAACATGATTTCTTGGAGACGCTTGCGACCTGTTAGCATCAAAGTTCCTCATACCAAACAGTTGAAAGTCTCACTGTTGCGGCACGAGAAGTAATATCGATCAGCATGTCATTTCCTTCCTCGTCTTTCCGAGGGTTGATTGTAGCAGCCACAGCTTTGGGGGTAGGTGATGAAAAGAAACCCCGCTTTGATTGGGAATTATTGCAAGACAGTCGGGATGATCTGAACGGTCGATGGAATAGTAGATATGCCATTCTCTCTCTCAAGAATGGGAGCAGATATTCGGGCAAAGGTTCAGTTTTGTGGCGGCTGCTGTTCATGAATATTGGACTTGTACTGGAGAAGGTTGCTTTTGTTACTCGAGTATATCCAACGCTCCCTACTGCCAACCGCAGGAGTGGAATGATGGGTTTCGCAGCTGCCATTGCGTGATTTGAGTATGTAGATTTAATGTTGACAAAAGCGAGAAGAAACCTTTTCGTAATCTATCCCTGCTTGGTAAGCCGCAGAGTGACGTTGGCGGGGAAGTTCGAGTGGGCTCGTCCACATTCACAATTTCTGGACAGAATCTTTGCATCTTTGCAACATGACAGATTCCCACTCAGACAGCAGTATAAACACAAGAGACTATGCAGAGCGCCTTGACCAGCAAGATCCTCTAAAACACCTCCGGGATGAATTCATAATACCCACAAAGGCGGATCTGAAGAGAAAAACGTTAATCAGGTCAGGTAACCTTCTCCCGCCTCCTACAGCAAAGGTGCTGACTGACGTGTGCGGCAGCCTCTACGACTGAGCATGCTTCAGAGCTTTCCATATACTTGTGTGGCAATTCATTGGGCTTACAGCCTCGCCGGACCTTAGAGCGCATAAACTCTCATCTTGCGGCATGGGCCAGCAAAGGTGTCCTGGGCCATTTTACAAAGCATGACGACTCTTCTTCACCTCCGTTCCTAGACATCGATGATGCGGCTGCAGAACATATGGCGCCGATTGTCGGTGCTAAGAAGTGCGAAATTGCAGTGATGGAAACATTAACGGCGAATCTGCATTTATTAATGGCAAGCTTCTATCGACCAAGTAAAGAGAAATACAAAATCATTATTGAGGGCAAAGCTTTTCCAAGTGACCATGTACGCAACCGAAGATCTGGAAACTACTGTAGGATGCGATATCTGACGATTCGCTTCCCTAGTATGCAGTCGAGTCACAAATCCACCATCACGACCTTGACCCAAAAGATGCGATGGTCCTTATAGAATCCCCTAACTCTGAGTTCCCTACCGTGACTACGTCTCACATTATTTCCATGATCGACGAGCACGCGTCTTCTGTGGCCCTAATATTACTCCCAGGGATACAGTACTACACAGGGCAGTACTTCGACATCAAGACTATTACTGCCCATGCCCATTCTCGTGGTATTATAATAGGCTGGGATCTTGCTCATGCAGTTGGAAATGTCGATGTGCAGCTTCATGACTGGGATGTCGACTTCGCTGCTTGGTGTAATTACAAGTATATTAACTCTGGTCCTGGGGCAATCGCCGCGCTGTTTGTTCACGAGAGACATGGGAAGGTGGACAAAGGGGCACATGGTGTTAAATTTCGGCCACGACTGAGCGGCTGGTGGGGTGGTGACAAGGCGACCAGATTCGAAATGGGTAATCGTAAGTCAACCCCCTTTTTGAAGATTTGGCGGCCAGGCGAGATGGAATTGGTGTACAAGAAGGCTCAACAAACCCGCGGCTTGAAGTCTCGATGGGATGGCTGTACATTCTATCCAGCATTACTGTTGACACACTTCCAGACTTCCTCCCTATCCCGGGGGCCCCCGGCTACCAAGTCGGCAACCCCTCCGCCCTGGCCCTAACGGCCCTCCTCGCTTCCTTAGAAATCTTCGCCCAAACCTCCATGCCCGCCATCCGCGCCAAATCCATCGCCATAACCGCCTACCTCCAATCCCTCCTCCTTCTCGATTACACCCCGACTCACACTCCATACCGCATCATCACTCCCTCCGATCCCGCCGAACGAGGAGCCCAATTAAGCGTGCAGCTAAAGCCGGGGTTGTTGGAGGGCGTGATGAAGGAGCTGGAAGATAACGGGGTAGTGGTGGATGAGCGGAAGCCGGACGTGGTGAGAGTGGCGCCGGCGCCGTTGTATAATACTTATAGGGAGGTTTGGGAGTTTGTGGGGATTTTCAAGGAGGCGTGTCGAAAGGCGGAGGCGGGAGTGGTTGATGGTGCTGAGACTGCTACGGCGTTGCAGGGGGAGGAGAAAGGGTGGGGGCTGGTTAAGTAGATGGATGATGCTTACAAATTGACGACTAGGACGAGGAGCAGTTTCGCATCGCTGTGATCCGTTGATGGTTCTCGTTTGGGAATTATTTCCGGTCCCGGAAAAGCCGCGTTTGAAACTACTTATGCTGAACCCATCTTTGCAGAATTTCCTGTCTATCGTCCGTACTTCTCATCTCGTATCCGATGCCTGATAGCGCCGGTGAACAGGACAATCCCTCTAAAACCATCTCATCCCGGGAATCCATCTCCTCGCTCAAGAAAACCGCATTCCACACCGCCTATATTCTAGAATATATCATCTCCACCCCTCCCTACCCGAGAATCTCCTCGTCCGCAATCCCACTTACAGCCTCCTCCCCCAGTCGCAACTTCCCTCCTCAATATCTCTCGTACCCTACAGTTTCACCATTTCCCTCAATCCAAGATCCCATTTAGTCCGAAACCATTCATCGCTAAACGGTTCTTTGAAAAGTATCATCGACCCGAATCAGGGGCACCCGAATCAAACGAACCGTCTAGTAAAAGAGAAGTCGGCTCCAGTCGATTCCTGGGAAGGGTTCTTGGGCCCCGAGTTGTGGCAGATCGCCTATGCGTCCGCTCAACTCTGTACGAGGGGGTTTAGGAGGTAAGGACTACGGTGAGGCTTCATGGGGTGGAGGGAGCGGGGGGAGCGGGAGAGGTGAGTTGAGGAGTTGAGGATGGGGATGGAGGTGGGTGGGTTGCAGTGCGGGTTAGGGGTTTTAGTTGATGTATGCAAAGTGGAGGGTTAGAAGTGAAGAGGCAATCTCTTCGATTTCTTTCTTATTGAAGAGGGTAAGTTTTTTTTTGTCGAGCTTGAGGTTAAGAATAAAATATATGCGATGAGAAGACGAGGTTGAGAAGAGTGACGCGGGGTTTAGATTCTTTATGATTTGTGTGCATTCCTAATCCCGTCATTCCTTCATGTATTTTCATTTATTCCTTGTTTTTTCCAAAAAAAAATTGCTTCATCTCTTCAACGCCTTCTACATATCCCCCTATCCTCACCCCACGGTGTCATGACAACTTGGCAGCCGTGAAAATAACTTCGTTCACTCTCATTTCCTTAAGGAACCACGTCTAGACCTAGGAGATCTTGGTCCGGTTGTCTATGAGGTAGTGTCGAGATGGTCTGGAATTGGCTTTGTGAGTTGTTGATTGTTGGTTGGTGGTTGGTTGAATGGTTGAATGGTTGAATGGTTGAATGGTTGGGTTGGGTTGAGTTAGAAGAGGGAAAGAGGAAAGCGAAAAGAAGAAAAGGCGAGAAAGGAAGAGGGTTAATGACTTGATGTCGAAGAATTGTATAAGAATTTTTGAATTTAAACCGTTTCATTCAAAAGAAAGAGAAAAATTCTTGTTTTCTGTTATATGAACGTTGTGTACTATCTACATCGTTTGAGATTATTTCTTTCTTACTAATTTTCTTGATCTTCTAATGATTTTTAATCAAAGATTTACTTATTTGTATAATTCAACTTTTCAAACGAAGTAATCATGATGAACATTAACTCGATTAATCAAACATTCAAGTCAAACGAGAGAAAGAGAACAACGAATGTTGCTTTGCACAATTAAATCTTTTAGTAAAGAGCTGAAATGCTCAATTATAATTACTGAGGTTTGATTTGATTTGAATTCATACATTCTTGTGACATCGGTTTAGGCTCGACCCATGAGGAACTCTATGCTATTTATATCGAGTGAACAAAACTCTCTGAGAGAGAAAACCACTCGCCGACTATACGACGACTTTGACGTCGTCGAGACAGTGAGTTTTGAGGCTATGTATCATGTTTGAACCTATAGCTTCTATCCAGCGCGTGACGCTCTAGTAAATCCTTGATGAGAGTGTCTGTGCTGTTTGATTATGTCGCATCGTCCTTGCTCTGCTCTTCATAGATAGTATTCTTTACAAACGATGTCTCGATTCGATTCTCGATTCGAAGACGAAGACGTTTCCTTTGCACTCGTGATGCTCGTGATTGTAGTCGATAGCTGTGTTCTTTCGCTCAATGATTGCCATTCATTGAGCAGAGAAATATTTGATAGAAGAGAGGCGCACACGATGAGAAGGTAGAGTGTGATTGTATTGAACAATTCTTTCCTTCTCTTGATTTGGCTTGTGTCACGTAGACGTTGAATGAATTGTTAGTATAGGCGTGCGATCGCAATCGTACGATGATTGACTCTGATCGATAGAAGAGGATGCGTTCTGATCGTTCTCCTGCGCTCTCGATTTTCCACGTAGATAGATGTATGACTTGACGTCAAGTAAAGAAGGTGAGCTCAAGCTCTCTCAGTATATCAGCGTGATCGACGAGTCACTACTTCTTCGAGCACTGTAATCACGACTCTCAAACTGAGGCCAACTATTCTATCTGATATCTTTTCATCAATTACTCGACGGCACTGTCGATGTGATGAAGACGTTTCAGTATATCGACGCAATCGACGAGTCGCAAATTCTTCGATCACTTGTAGTCACGACTCTCATACTGAGGTCGACTTTTTCACTAGATATCTTTTCATCTCTTTGACATCGACATGTCATTAATCTTTTTCGTAGATCGATTGTGACTGTTAGAGAGAATGTTGTCGCGTGAGTAAAAACTCTGCACGACGACTTTTCTGATCACGCAACGTTCTAACATCGTTCGAACTGCGTCGAATTGAGATCTCTTGATTCTTCTGACTTCTATTCGGACACAGAATAGAATCAAAAGGTTCGTAGTCGACATCACGTACAGATGAATCTCGTCGTCGACCAATTAATCATTTATTAATTAATAAATAATCACAAAATTAATAATCTGAAAATTTTAGTATTATTTTTTCTACTCAACATTATTACGATCTTTTTATTTTATTAATTTAATATTATTAATCATCAATTAATTTTTTTATATTTTTACAAATTACAATCAACTTTTATCTCAATAATCAAATTAATCATTGATTAATAAGTTATTAATAAATGATCAATCAACTTTTCTTTTACAAATTTGAATGAAAATGCAACAAGTGTCAATAATTCAGATTAATCTAAGATTAATTCTAGATTAATCATTTAATCTCATATTTGATAAATTGAAGTAAATAAGCATTTATTGATTTAATTAACATTCTACATTGGTTCTTGATTGAAAACATACTGATTAGTGATTGATTAGTGATTGATGATTGATTAATCAATTATAAGAAGTGATTGTGTATTGATTATGAAGTAGTTACAGATGTAAAGGTTCATGCGATCATGAAATCTATGTGTGAGCTCAGGCGTTAGCGTGAGTCTTAGCTTCGAATGATCGGCATGGTCGCGTCATCTCTAGTATGGGTCGCGCGACCTACATCCTCCCTTAGAATGAGGTAGTAAACCCTTCATTTAGTGCTTCGCTCAGTGCTCTATTCAGTGCTCTACCTACCTAGTGCTTCATACATGCTTTATCTAGTGCTTTATCTAGTACTTTACTTAGTGCTTCATTCAGTATAATCACATAAGCCGATTGAAAAGAACTGAAAAGACATATGCAGCGAAAGTGTAGTATGAATTTAACATTTTTGATGTTTATTTATTTAATTGTAAAATAAAAATCATGTTACTGTCAGTGTACGTTATGATGATTGAATAAAATTAAATACGGTACATATCAGATATGATTCTAGGCTGCAATGCTTGAAATCTGTCAACGGACCATCTAAGATAGGTGTCTGAACAAGTCAAAAGAAAAAACCCTGATGAATTCTCACACCCCCTCTCTCTCCTCCGTTCGAGGCCATACCTCAGCAATTGAAATATCCCATACAACCACACTCAACCCCTTCTAGCCCCTCCCAAGCAAGCAAGTAAGCACGGCTATATGTCATGCCTTCGCTCTCCCCAGTGACCCGTTCCTTCGTTCCTATCTAAGGTTTATTTATCCAAGTCAACTACTTCCTCCACGTTTGGGGCATGGAAGGTTAGATGCGTGCTAAGGAGGCCTTCGTGGGAGGAGGGGGTTTTTGGAAGGTTTTAGGAGGGTTAGGTGGTGTTAGCTGGGCAGAGGATTGTTGGAAGAGGAGGGGAGGGGGCATTTGGAATTGAGGAGGTAGGTTGGGGAGTTGAGAAAGGGCGGATTGATGATTGTAGGGTCTGAAGGGAATTTGGCTTGGTGTTTTCTGTTGGGTGGGTGGATTGAGGTGATGAGGGGAGGTTGGGAAGGCGTTGGGTGGGTTTGAGAAGGGAGAGGGAGTAGAGGAATGAACGAAGTTCAAGATCTCGGAAACCTGGGCGTTTTTTTGTCGGCAGAGGCTCTAAGAGATTTGCTGTCAGTCATTGAAGGGCCTTCATCTCAATTAGCTGAACCATACAACTGGACAAGGCTAGAGTATATTTGGTAAACGCCTCGTGTTCGTCAAGACTAATCCTCAGTCTCTGAATATCCCAACGTTCGCTTCTGAGTCCATCGAGGGATCGATTCTGTATCTATAGACTTTTCTAGCCAGTTGCTCGGTATACAATCAACTGCAAGGCGCTAGAGCGTCTCGGGTCTGTGAATTCGTTCGGAATCATGGTACCTAGAACAATTGATGCAGTGAGAAATCGATCGCTTTGAGGGAAGGTGATGGTGCTGGTGGAGTAGTTGCTTAGAGTTGGGTGTGAGTAATCGTTCTGGTGGGAGATTTGACGGGTCATTTGAATTAGGTGTCCGGATAGTGCAATCTGGATGAGTTGTAGTCTTATGCAGTCTGGTGCATGTAGAATATGCACGAATACCTCCACAATTATGTTTCAAATAGCTGGGTAGATTTTTGCAATCCTAGCAGGAGTAATGGAGCCTCAGTAAGTTAGAGAAGATAACGGTGGCCCTGCTGGATGGAGCGATTCGAGACAGGTTTGGGATCAAGTGTCTGTAACGTATAGTCTATAGCTTCTCATCGAACATGGCCCTTTTTAGTGAGTAAACATCCGCTATATGACCATCCTCAAAGGTTATGGCTACCTGGGCATTTGTGTTTAGGTTGTACCCGCTGTGGTTTACCTCTGCCTTTGGCCATGGGTTTCTTTACGCTTGTAACCAAGGAGGTTGAGTACTATCTGCGCTCACACTTTTGGAGCTGCCCGAAAGACAACAGTGGGTGTAACTGATAGCGGCAGAGAGGCTGGACGTGTCGGTAGCCGATAAAGACAATGTCTCTGCGACTATGCTCGATAAGACATAAGTACTTGGATGGGAAGGGTGAATTTGACGGTTTATGGAACATCTCGTGTTCTAGCCACTTGAATCTGTTCCTCCGGATCGTATTGAAGAGCTCGATTAGACAAGGCAAAATGAAGAGTAAACGGCATATCAGAGGATAAGATTCGGCTCGGTGTGGAATCTCATGAACGGTCGGCCAACGTAAGTGGACGAAGAGCAACCTGAACTCCAAGTTTCCATTTGTGATTCCCAAAAGCCTAGGCCTTGATGTGGCAAAGGTAGACAACAAACGATACAGTCATCAAAAAGAAACAAAGACTTGGCAACCGGGGTCGATACCAGGAGGCATCCTGAGCAATTTTGCAAAAGTCGGATGATCAGTAGTGGTTCAAGAGTACACCCCCGACTCGGCTTCTGGTTGGATGGCAGATCTATGATGGAGAGCTTCGAGTCGCCACTTCTTTCCGAAATCGCCCGCTTGATCTCAATGGAGCACCACTTACTAGCATGTGGGATCGAGTTCCATCACAAGGCTGGGCATCCGGCCGTTGCTCGACTGGGCGTCTTCCTGTCTCAAGGCCTAGGGCTTACTTTCGTCGGTAATGGCGATTCGCATTGCCTGATGAGTGATGACTCGCCGCGAGGCTTTTTTCCAGATCGCACTGACCCCCGACACAAGGTGTAGAAAGTCAAGGCTTGTCATTCCGGTCCATCCTTCAACATCAAACGAGTCACGAGTAACCAGATCGGCAGATATCGAGGGCGGTCTTGTGAGATGAGTTCCATACGGTCCGGGCATGGTAACGTCTAATAGGCTTTCTCATTTCCGGCATCGCTCATACTCCATTCGTGCGCTTTGACAATGGTCAGTTCATCAATGGTTACAGTCACTCTATTAATGTAGCACTGGCTGGGATAGTTTCTTGCAAGAGAGAGTTGTTTGGCTCGGGTTTTACGATCGTCTGGCTAATGCAGCACGCAAGTGTTAGCAGGAAGCAAGAAGCCATGAGAAATTTCCCGTGGATTGAGATTGCCCAAGTAGCAGTCCTACGAAGATGTACTCGAGCAGTGAATTCGGAAATATAAATCTGCCGGCGGATATACTACTAATCCAAGAGTCGAATTGGCGGCACGGCTGGAAAAGCTTCGACTTTTCGGCTCGACGTAGCATCAAACACGACGGTAAGGTAAGGTATTGACATTAATAGCAAACAAGTCGAAAATCCAACATGATCTTCCACCAAATCTCGGGAAGAAAGTGTAGCAGCCAGATCAAGCGGGAGAAAAGGTAAAAAGACGTTGGAGCCTTGTGTAGAGCCTCGTGGATCCGTTAGGTAGTCTGTCGTTTGGTCGTTTGGTCGTTGGTACGACGGGGTTGGCTTTGATATTATTTCTGGACCTTCTATTCCGTACTACTGTACTCCGTAGCTGTGTCGTTGAAACGTACCATGCGTGGGTCCATCGCGGTCGCGACATTGAATCTTTCAGGATTCGGCGAGGATGAGGATAGGAAGCATCAAACGGTACATGTCGCTGTCAGGCTGTTCGGTGGTTGACTGGGAAAGATGGCACGTCGATGGTTGGCAACGGGGGTAGGGAATCAGAATTCCTGGTTAGTAAGGTGTATGGTGTGAATGAGATACTGTAGTGGACTGGGATCGGACACGCCGAAGGATTTGTCTCGGCAGCTTACCGTAAAAGCGCAATGCACCCATAAAGTTAGTTACTCGTACTGTCGTACAACTTAAGTTACTCTGAACAGCGCCACCTCTACGCATGAAATGATTCAACTGAAGCAGCCGTGCAGGCTAGGCCAACGGGCAGATAGATGCCTTCACCCTGCTACCGAAAGACCAAGAAGGGATACACTGCCATGACTGTTAGGTATTCCCCCGCCACCCCGGTACAGTATTCTACAGAGGATTGTAGTGGCGAGTGCGAGAGGCACCGCCCCACGAATGGGTATCTGCCACGTTCCACCCATTACTGTACGTATGGGCGGCATTCATACGGGGGGCCTACGATCCGAGACATGGCAACTGCTTGGAGATTGGTTAGGATTGTTATTGTTATTGTCAACTCGAGAGTATTAATCCGTAGCTACCGAAGGATAGATAACAGATACACTTTCATGTGGACAAGCAAAGTGTCATGTCGATAACGTCGTGGCATACGATGATACGGGTACTGTGTTGGGGGCGTGCATCATCATCGGTCAAGTGGTGAAGTGCCTATGGTGTAGACTGTAGAGTAGTACTTCCCGGAATAATAATGCACTGTCGGTATTCAGGTACCTTACCGAGTCACTCCGGAGTCCCTCCGGAGTGTTGTGAATGACTTCGAACTTTTCTCTCGCAACTCGGTGGTTTTGCTTCCAGGTACGCGAGACTCACTAAACTTCACTTAGGCCATTCCCAAGGCCGTGGCGAAGGGATCCACTAGCAAATAGCTGCCGACACTTGTTGTGGTCGTACAAAATGGAAAAGACTTCGTTGATATAACTTCAAACATCGCCTTTCAACTTCGGTCATTGTTGTACAACTGCATTGCTTTCCCCCTCCCCCCTCCCCTCCTCCTCCCCCCCCCCAAAACACCAGAGCCGGCGACGCTGACAACATCAATTACGTATTCGGAGGTGCCCTATCGTGTCCAGATAGGAAAATCTCAGTCAGAACAACGCAGCTTATCTCCGATCGCTTCCGTCCTTCGATCCTGGACCTTTGGAATTGTTCTTCCATTTTTTCCCGTCACACTCGGCAGAAAGATCTCTGTCCGCAATGTGGGACAAGACGTACCCCCAGCCGCCGATAGATTACCTGAACCCTTCAAAAGCACTGGTTGGCAAAGCATGTTGCAGTGCAGCATGCATGTTGTGAGCACGATGCTGTCCAGACAGCAAAAGAAGTGCCGTGGGCGCATAAATTCCGCCGACTTCATTGGCCCACTCTCCCAGATAACTCTCTTCAATTACGTTTCCTCCAACATCAAGACAGTCGCTCAGCCACTAAGACTGGTTCCGTACATCCGGAGTAACTTCGATGATGATGTCTTTGTGATAGCCGTGCTGCTGCTGCTTGAAAAGGGTTGTACTCTTCAAGCCAGCAGACTGCAACAATAACCTTTTGATCACGCGGTCACTCTAATCCTCTTACTCACCTGGTTCGCAATCACAACCTCACCAGTCAGTCCCTTCGTCCAAGCGCTCCCTCCGAACACCCGTATTGCGCGGCCGAGTTGAGCAGATTCCCAGCCCCGCTTTCTCCAATTTGGAAGCCAATTACCATGTGAAAGTGTTCTCTCCCCCAGGACATGGTTACTGTTTTTATCGTGATTTGCCGCCAAATACTCCGTACGGAATAGAGCCAACAAGATTAACCCACCGCCTCTTCGTTCAGGGAATCGAAATATGCGTCTCGGTAGGAGCAGATCCGAAGAAGAAGGTAATTAAGAGGCGCTGCAGTCTTATTGCTCGAAGCCTCGAGTCCTACGCCATCTACCGCATGATGATAACATGAGGTCGCCAGGTTATTGGCCCCCTCCGCATGGCGGCCAAGGATCAGTATTCAGTAATACCACGGTACTCCGTCAGGGTGGAGAGTAGTGCAATCCTTAGGCAATGTCTCCCGTGAGACCACGGTCCCAGCCTCCTAAAGCATGTAGGCCTTCCTCTCCTCTCCTGTGCACCGGTGTTTGTTGTCGGCTATCGTCGAGCCTGCACTCCGTATGCGTCCCGTGTTCTCCGTAGCTGCATGGTGGTAAAATGTGCGAGACCAGAATTCAGCCTCACTAACAAATCAAGCTTACCTGTCGCATGTGGCCAGTTCGCAACTGAGTTGTCCGGCCTGGCCCCCCTTTTCCTGCGAATGATACGGGAAGCGAGCCGAGGTCGAGATTCGCCCCAAGGGTCGCTTACGTAAAAAGCCGCTAGTGTTTTGTTACCTTACCTTAGCTTCACTGCAGCCAAACGTCGAAATTGAGATACGCTAAGAGTCCCGCTAAAGGCCCCATCGCCTCCTGCTCTCTCGGAAAAGTCTGAATCTCTCTCTAAAGCTCTCAGGCTCTCTTCTCATCCACGACCTACCCACTCACCCTTAACAGGCGCCCCATTGCGCCACAAGCCCATTCTTACACCAAATGCCCTGACGATACCCTCTAGTTCTATCGACATCGAGTCCAAGGGGCGACGATCATCAAGATCTGCAATCATTTCACACGTGGGACAGCGGATCGTTAGCAACCAGCCCAGTAAGCGCGTCAGCGAAACTCCAACGGTCTTCGTCTAGAACGGAATAGTTTGCGCCGTTCTATCAAGGTCGTCGAAACGCTAGGCTGTCTAGGGTTGGACAACTGGAGCGTTCGCATTTCGGGGTGGCCTAAAGTGACAGGGTAAGCGGTGATGAATTTCAATGGGGTTGTGTTTAATTTGTTGTTGTCGAATGTGCCTGACGCGAATCCGGAGACAATCAGAAATCCTGTTGACCGCGATTTCGAACCCTTTCTCCGCGCACAACAATGCCCAGCCTCCAACACTAATCACTCCCAACACAGTTCTTCACCCGCAGCTGGAAGATCCCATCATCATCATCCACCATCATCCACCATCACCTTCTATCTGCTTGATATCTAACACGGTACGGAATACGGCGACTATCCTCGAAACGAGTTTACCTTCCGCACACTTTTCCCAAGCTCCGTAACGACCAAGCGCGGAGCACTAGCGGACAAATTAGGGCTTGAATCTTCACCGTAATTTATCACGCCCCCCGCCAGGTTCCTCCTTGGCCCGAGTCAGTACGCCTCGCCTCTGTCCGCCTACCACTGTAACACCCCAAGCGAAAAGCACACAGCAAAGCACAAGCCTTTTTGGCTGGAGTCTCTCGGGCAGCAAGAAGAGCATTGTGTGTGTTCGTGCGTTGCAAATCGTCGATCCTGTGTCGATCACAAACCTCAACCGTGCCCTCAATTTATTCTGCCATATTCTGTCATCTAAATCAAGAAATTCCCCCCCCTCCCCAACGACTCTAACTCGAAGACTTCTACTACTCCATTCTAGCCCACGAAAATCATCCTAGTGTTCACGCGGCGGCCATAGGATCCCAGATAGCTCTTACCCCATCTACGAGAAAACTTAATTCCCCTCGATTGGGGCCCGCTATCGTAGTACCATACCTCTACAAACCCGCCCAGTAGGCCAGTACTACTGTACTGTACCCGGCCAACTCCAAAATCGAATCCTGAATCCTTTAACCTCACTTGCCCCAAGCTCTGACAACAACAACGCACTAGGTACTACAATACAATACCTTACTACGTGTGTACCGCTCAGGCTTAGAGTGCTTGTCGGGGTTACTAGTCCTGCTTGTTAGCTTGACCTAGTCTGTTTACTCCACACTCTCTTACCCACACGCTCCTCTGAGCAAAGACGCACCGTCGTCTTGACCCGAAAAAGCTCTCAAGAGTCGGACGGAAGCTATTGTGGGCTATCGTGGTACCCTGAAAACCAAAAGTCGTCGCTACTTCAGCTTCCATTGCCCGTCGCGTGGTTTAGTGTTGTTCTTGTCACCTTGTTGACGCTTCACTATTCCATCGACTATCACTAGCTACAGAGCTTACCGCGACAAACCAGAAAGCCTCTTTGGTGTCGTGAAACAGTGAGTGCAATCGATGTTGGAGGTGAACGACCGCACAAGGGCTGACAATGGCAACTGCAGCATTTGATGGACAGAGGGGCATCCGACCAGTACTCGCAGTCAGGTTTGCACACACGTCCACATCCGGCGTTGGCCCTCGAGACTCGATCCTAAGAAACTGCCGTAGATCCAGCATCTGCTGCGCAGTACACACCACATCAAGAAGTGCGGCCGAGCAACTTCCCAACAGCAGCGACTCCGACTTCTGAGTTCGGCGTCAACCCATCTTCGGCGCGTTCAGCCAACTTGAACCCGGAATACTTGGCGCGTCAGCATTACGCTCAACAGCACGGCCACGCCAATACTGGGAGTATGGCTCAAGCAACAAGTCCGTCCATGTCCTTGCAAGATGGACACCAAAATAACCATCATAACCCTCCACATGTAAAACCTAACCCCGATGTACCTATAGATCCATCCATAGCCGCGTCGAGTCCGACCTACCCACCCTACTCTCCGTACGCCCAGCAAAACCACGACATGCAGTACCAAGGCCACCCGCCTCCGGGCTATCCACCGCACTGGCCGCAGCAATACGCTGGACATCCGCACGGATTGCCAAACGGGCCCTACAGCTCCCCTGGAACCGCAGTATCCGCTACAGGTGCGGTAGCCACTGCTGGACCACGTCCTGGCCAGGTTTGTTACTCGCGTTTATTTCTTACCATCCGCATTACTTAGTCTACATACAGAATCCTCACCCACTGTCTCAGGTCTATTCGTTCGTGCCGATCCCAGGTGCTCAGCAACACAAGCGTCCCCGTCGCCGCTACGAAGAAATCGAGCGCATGTATAAATGCGGATGGCAAGGCTGCGAGAAGGCTTACGGCACACTGAACCATCTTAACGCGCATGTCACGATGCAGTCGCACGGGCAGAAGCGTACTCCTGAAGGTCAGTTGGTCCATTTTGTTGTGATTGTCGCAAAGTCGCGTTTTTGGTTAGATCATGAACACCCGCCTCTTGGGTTGTTAGTGAGGTTACACAACATGAGCCTTGTGATAGGCTTTGGCACTACCAGACTGTGGTACCCCACGCCCTAAGACTAAATCTTCAAGCCGACGCTAGTATCCCATTAGCGCGAATCTATACTAACACGTCTTGGGACATCACAGAGTTCAAGGAGATTCGCAAGGAATGGAAAGCTCGTAAGAAGGAGGAAGACAACCAGCGCAAGGCCGAGGATGAGCGACAGCGCGGCGCCAACGGTGGCAGTTCCATCGACGGCCAGTCAAACGATCCTGCCCAAGCTCCACCGGGGCAAAACTACGCCCCTGGTGCTCGTCCTCATCTGCCTCCCATCGGCTACGCTCCTGCCAGCGGTCAGGTTCCTGCTCAGTACGCAGGTGGGGTCGACCAAATGTACCAACAGGGTAATGGTCAGGTGTACACAGGATATCCTCACTCTCCCTACGGGCAGGGTCAACAAATGTACCCACCACGCCGTACCCCCATAGAAGGGAATCAAGAGCTCATGCTGACGTTTCTTTAGATCCTGATATACCCATCTTCTATACATCATAGATCGGCTCATCATAGTCAAGTGTCCTTTTCCTCATATTCAGCGTACGATATCCCCGAAAAGCAAATTAAGGTGGGAGTGGAGGAAACGGTAATGATGGTGGCTGTCTGCTCACAGATCATGGAGTTGGTTGCATAGGGATTGGTGGTGGTTGTTGGTGTTGTCATTTGGTCGACCAACACGAATGATGATTTCTAATCTTCTTCCGATGTATCCTCTCGTCAACGTAGGCAGATGGGTAATCCTTTAAGATACGTGGTGGATGCATGGCCGTCAGGTGCCAACGGGGGCCGAGGCCTTGCCATTCATGTTTTTTCGTTAGTTCCCAGCAAGCATACAGGAGGGGGTTGATGGCATTATCATGTTTTCACATTCTCTCAGTCGTTATCTCCAAAAAGATCACCGGTTGTATTGTTGGCTGAAGGCAACGGTCTCATTGTACGGTTGCATGGTCCCAGTACATGCTGCTTTTCGTAGTTTGTCAAAGAACTGCCACTATCAGATTGAATCGCTAATTTCATGCTCGCTCCAATGCCTTGAGATTTTGGGCAACCATTGGTGTGACGTGTAAATGCTTCGGCCTGACGGCTGGATGGACCCGATCGCCTGGATTTGATGTGCAGCAGCTTTGATGCATTTCTAGCCGGATGGTTTGTTTCTGGGAAGATGGCCTACCACTCAAAGGGTCCTAGACAGTGTTACACAGAGCTACTGCGTGCTACTACTTTAGCAGAGAAACCCTAAGTCGCGACCGGATAACGCACGTTTTAAGGCGTTAGTCTCCCACGTTGCAGGTACTGTACTGTAGTCGATGCACACAGCATGCCGTACATAGACGCCACGGCGCCAATAACGCTACCGTAGTCAGCGACTCAGCGAGTCGACGACTTTTCGTTAGCTTGAGGCTGAAAAAAAAGATCGAGAAGAGCCTCATCCCTGACCTCGGATGTTACAAAGTTACAACCCCAAACATTGATACCGTCAACGCCCAATTCAATGCTCCGTTGTAACGCTTGTATTCGGAGATGCATACAAGCGGTCTTCTCTGATGCATTAAACACTTCTCGACTTCCAAAGGTAATTGGTCCTTTCTCAACCTCGAAAGCCTCCCTTCGAACGCCACCATGGCAGCGACGAAGATACGCAACGGCAGCAACTGCTGTACCGGAGATGTCGCAGCGGACGGATGCCTCATCCCAATCTCAGGTTCATTCAAGGAGGAATGAATTTGTTGGGAAGGACCAAGAGTTCAAGAGAACGGAACTCGAGCAGGAGCTTCGCTACCTGAAGGATCCTGTGAAGCTAGCGGACCACACCGTGAGTCTGCTGCGGCAAGATGACCACGACAAAGCGTTGGAGATTGTCAGGATGGGAAGCAAGAGAATGGCCTGTACGGTCAGCTGGAATCATCTCGTAGACTATGAGATGAGCAAAGGGATGGTCAATAGAGCGATGAAACTTTATAATGAGGTATAGGAGGATTACTTTATGGTGAGACTGGTGAAGCTGAACTGTCCATAGATGAAGAAGCGTGCCCAGCCGCCCGACGCGCATACCTATACCATCGTACTTCGAGGTCTTGCCTGGAATCCGCATTACCAACTATCCGTATCGCGTGCCATAACGGTCTACAATTCCATGTACGCCGACAATTGCCCGGTCAAACCCAGTATCATCCATACCAACGCTGTGCTCAAAGTCTGCGCTCTTGCCAAAGACATGGACGCTCTTTGGGGCGTTGCTGCGAAGCTGCCAACTCGCGGCAAGGCTGCGCCGAACAATCTCTCCTTTACCACGATACTGAACGCCATCCGTACAGTTGCTTGGCATGACTCTTCCCAGTACAACAAGGAAGTAGATGAATCGTCCAAACAAAAGAACGCGAGGCGGCAACAAGCTGTTCTTCAGGGGAGAAGGATGTGGGACGAAATTGTCGAGCGATGGCGGAGTGGAGATATAGTGATGGACGAGGAAATGGTGTGCTCGATGGGAAGGCTGCTTCTCCTGGGTTTTGATAAACGAGACTATGAAGATGTGCTGTCACTGCTGGAGCAGACAATGGCGATTCCACGTCCAAACACATATTTTAACGGACCTGCCCGCCAAAGCCCGCAGGATGTTAAGGAAACACCAGGTTCACAGGGACCAAATGGCATTGGAGCTCCCACGCCTTCTCCCTTAAACGAAGATGAAGACGCAGAACCAGACTACACCCCCGGCGGCGAATTCGCCCCACTCCCAAACTCCACTACGAAAAACCTCTCTTACGCTCGCCCAGGCCGTAACACCCTTTCCCTTGCCATCGACGCCTGCCTTCGACTGCACACCACCCGCGCCGCCCAAGACTACTGGGGCCTGCTGACGTCCCCCTCCGGCCCTTACAACATTGCCCCCGATTCCGAGAACTATCACATGTACCTACGCTTACTACGCTTGCAACGAGCCAGTCGTCTTGCGGTGGAGTTGGTGAAGGAGATGAAAGAAGGGGCTGTGGGTGGGGGAAGGAGGGATATGGTACAGGCTAAGACGTTTAGAATTGCCATAAGTTGCTGTGTAAGAGACCAGAATAATAGAAACTCGGTGGTGCACGCTCAGGAACTTGTGCGCATAATGAGCGACACGCTCGAAAAACCCGACGTAAAGGCATTAGAGATGTACCTCTCCGTCACCTACCGCTCAAGCGACTGGCGCGCTATGCTGACGTCTCTCCGCGGCATGGGAAGCATTTTCACCAACCTTCGGAGCCTAGTGGCTTACGGAGAAAAAGACGAGGTCAGCTGGAGGGATAAACAGGAGACTATGGCGTTTGGGAGGCGGATGGTCGGGTGTTACGATCTTGCCATGGGCCTGGGGAAAGAGGACATGACCAAGGAGGAACGGAGGATCGCCATGGAGCAGCGGAATAGGGTGGCGGCTTGGGTGACTAGACACGCAGAGAGAGCGATGGGAATGACGCGGAAGGAATCAAAACACAGAGAAAAGGCGGGTGATCGAGACACAGAGGCCGAGAGCGAAGGGATTAAAGAATCCCAAGACCAAGAGAACCAGCCAACAGGTCTCGGCACCACAAAACACACCCACCTCCCCCGCGGCCGCAAATCCTGGGAGAAATACGCCCGCGACCAACCCGACGGCCAACGCTTCGAACGCGATGACTCGGACGAACGCTACTCCTTCCTATCGGACTCTGATCCAGAGCCTTCGAGGCGGGATCCGGCCCCGCTGCAGGGCGAGGGATGGCGGCGCTGGAGTAATGATCTTGAAAGTGGGCGTGGGGATGGTCGGGTGGGGACAGGGCACCGGAGGAGGAGGACGAGGGAGCGGATGGAAGTAGGACGAGGGGGTTGAGGATGGAAGTTTGTAAGTGTACTAGAATAGGCAAAGGGTTCGAAGCGATACATCAAATAGAATGGTTGGTGAGGTTGTAAGGATGGAGATGTATATCACTCCAATTTCTCTGATTTGGTGGAATACCGCATTTCCATCATCCAAGAGCGTCTATTAAACATCAGTATCAACTGACACCCCCGTCTATCAAACGTCCTTTCCTCTTTCATGTAGCCTGTCTAAAAATCATCAACATCTATCACACAACCGTCTTTTCAATTTTCTCCAATTTTGATTTTTGCCAAAGCTATTGATTGACACTTTGGAATTATTGTTTTCAATCGCTTGTCTCTTTTTTTTAAAAAATGAACGGTTGAAAAGAATCGGAAGATGCGAGTAATTTGACGGAGAAGAAAAAGCCCCCGGTTCCCAAAATGGTTATACATACACCGATTTTCCGAGAAAGTCGTCCGAGGTTGGGATATTTGTTATGCCTTTCCTTTGCATTATATGTTTTTGTTTTGAAATTTCTCGTTGGTTTAAGTCTTGCAACCTTTGGCGCTTCTTTCCTCATCCATCTCAGCTTCCCCCATCTTATCTTCTGCTTTACCCCCTTCCTTCCTTCCTTCCACTCCTCCCTCATCCCCCCTCATCTACCAACCCGACAGCCCGCCCCTTCCCCCCCCCCCCCCCCAATCTCCCTGAGAATAAGTAAAACATCCAATTTCATGATCCCATATGTCAAAACAAGCATAACAAGCTCGTACGGCATAGATGATAATTCATTACGATGATGTTACGTTGTTTTCGTCCGTGATGAGAAACGACTGTCCGTTTAGATTAATCCTTATCCGAGTCTTTTCTTTTCTTTTCTTTTCTTTTCTTTTCACAGCATTTTGCTTTTCCTTCCTCGATCTCGTCCCCACACCCCCCTTCCACAATCCCATTCACCCTCCTAACCCCCCCCCTTCCGGCCCCGTCGCCTCCAACTTACAAGAAACCGCCCTCCAGATCCGTCAGGAATGCTGGTCGTATCGGACTAGAAATGGATGCTGAGGGGCTTGCGGAGAGGTTTGGGTGTGGGATGATGCAGGGGAAACGGAGAAGGGGGAAGGGGGATAGTGGATGGAAGGTGGTTGTGTTTTATTGTGTGAGATTGAGGGGGGTGAGGGAGTTTGTGAGGAGGTTGAGGGTGTGTGGGGGAGGGGGGAAGGTATGCTGATAAGTACGTGGTATGGTTCGGAGACCAGGGATTGTGTCAGGGTACTGGGAAGGGTTTGAGGATTCAGGGGGAGTATTTCGGGATAGTAAGCTATGATATTGCTCAAAAAGAGACAAGTCCAGCAAAACTTCAACGCAAACATCCAATCACGCAACCCTCCTACCTTCCACTTCCGACCCCACTACCCATACCATCTCTACTATACTCTTTGGAAAAGCGAAACAAACGCGCCACCAACGATGCTCGAGAGGGCGATGTGTGAGGGTAGAGGTTGTGAAGGGGGGGTGTTGGGGATATTAGAGGTAGGAAGGGGGGGGAGGAGTGAAAGGTAGGAGATATTGGAGAAGTAAGGCATTGTTCGAATAGGCCGGTTTGCGAGGCTCGCGGGTGGTGTTGGGTTCAGAGATTCAAGGAGACTGTTGAGAGGGAGGATACGGTAGCGAGAGATATAGAAGGCTGAGGAGGGGTCTCGCTGCGAAAGATAAGGGACGTAAATGTTTCTATAAGACGCGAGGATGCTGATGGAACGATTCATGCTGGGGTGTAGAGATACGCTGGGTAAATTGTGTACGCTCTCGACACTGCTGCGGCAACAGCATTAGCCATCCGCTGGGAACCCTACGGACTTAGTTCGACCCATATACCATCAACCCCATAGCCCCCTCCAATGCTATCTATTCTCTCCTTGATGCAAGACCGTCTGACGAAGCGACGTAGAACCCGGCGGTGCCGACAACACAGAGACAGAATGGAAATGGTTAATAGGCCCGCTGCCATGACCGAGATCCTGGCTCGTTCTGATAGCGATTTCAACATACTGGACTGCTCGCGAGACGGCTTTTGGAATATCTTCGCCGAGGGCGAGGTTCGAGGCGATGGCCGCTGGAAGTAGATTCCGAGGGTTAGGACAGGAGGATTTACGAAGACGAAGGCAAAATGGGTTGGGGGGGAACATACAAGCAAGCGAGCAGCCGGTGCCATGGGTGTTTTTGGACGGGGAGTAGTCGGTTTTCATTATCGTGCATGTGTTTCCGTCGTGCAGGACATCGACGACCGTGGTCCTGTCTGCGTTCTGCGCTGAGATCTTGTCATCTTTGGTCAGTGGCGAATGGCCGCCCTTTACCAGGACGTATTTTGGACCCAGGCTCTGCACAAGCTTGGCCATTGTCACAATGTCGGGAAGCGACTCAATGTCTGGGGCCGGTAGGCCGGCATTCTGCAGGAGAAGTCGAGCTTCGGGGATGTTGGGGGTTAAGACTGTGGTTAGGGGTAGAATGTGTTCGCACAGGTTGGTGATGGCTTCGTTTGGCAGTAGCTGGGCGCCGCTTGTGGCGACCATGACCTGGAAGACTTAGATTATGAATCTTGAATAAATGAAAAATGTAGTACAGGATCAATTATGGATATTGGTCTTCCATGCCTCTTCAAAGCCTTTGCTACCGCATCTACAGTCTCTGTTGAAGCCAGCATTCCTTTAACTAATCAGACTAGTCCATGGAATTGAAATAGTCAAGAAAGGAGATTCACGGCGGTAGGAGCATACCAATCTTGACGACATCTACTCCAATATCATCTATACATGCATCAATCTGTTTCACGACAAAATCTGGAGGAGTATGGTGGATGGCAGTAACGCCTTGAGTGTTTTGGGCCGTCAAGGCTGTGGTGGCTGTCATAGCATAACATTGGTGTGCAGCAATCACCTTCTGGTCGGCCTCCAGTCCACTACGATTAACATCAGTGAGGAAGAAAGTATCTGACGGTATGCAAAGACTGACGCTCCACCTGAGCTGTCCGAACCAGCAATGACCAATATTCGCCTTTTATCCATCGCGTTAGGAGTACATTATTTAACGGGCTTTTTTCGTCGAACAAGAACAGGAGTTTGACTGCGACGGGAAGAACCGTTTTATCGCGCTAGAGCGCGAGGAATACGTCATCTGAAATATTGGTGCAATACAGTGCAGGAATGCACAATGCATGAGAGAAATCGGTCCAGTAGATTTACTGCATCTGAAAGAGAAGCGGTCGAACCGCATGTTGTTGTGCAATCAGTCCGACTCGCCCGAAAAATCCGTCTCCTCTGGATCTTGCATGAATATCAGCTTCTGCATGACAGGAAGGTGAAGCTGTCAGGTCATACCTCTCATCAGTGTGAAGTCAAATCTTCCTTCAACCTTTTCCGTCATCGTCTCTCGAATCAGAGATTGCTCTTCCTCGCTAAGATCACTATCCATATCTGCCATCGTTACAGCAAGCAGGAATCCTTTATTGCCCGGTCCAAGTTTCTGGACGAAATCGAGTATGCCTTCCACTGTGAAGCCGGTTTGGGCACTGAGTTCCAGCCTTCGAAGCGATTTGAGGGACGCAATATCGTCCCAAACAACGTCCGTGATGCCATATCCGCTGGTCCACCAAACCTCTAGCTTTGGTAAATGTCTCGCCAACTGGCAGATGTGTTCGTTCCTGAAGTAATCTGAAATCTCTTTCAAGTCTAGATCTACAAGATTCACAAGCTGGCTTATTGAATCCACCAAAATCCTGAATCCACCTCCTAATCCAAAATCTTCCGCTTCACCTTTCAGCGATAGGCTCTGTAGGCTTGTCTGATGTGCTAGCGCTTTGTGAAACTCTTGATTTCCCCGCATGGCATATCCTTCGAGCTTCAAGTGGGTGAGGTATATGTTGTTATCCACCAGAACAGGCTTTAATAGAGCAGGGGCGCTTAAGAAGCTGGTAAAGGTAATATTTCGAAGATTTTTGCAATTTGTCAACCACGACACTATCTCGAGGAAGATGTCATTATGCAGGTTCTCCAGGTCTGTGACGGCATTGAGGCTTTCCGTCAACAACAGTGTTGTGATGTTAGTACAGTCATTTAGTTTTGAGAGCATGGGCATCGCCTCTGGTTTGATGCTGTTGAGCTTAAGCTCAGTTAGGGACCTCGCATGGCCATTCAAAGCTAGAAAGCTCTCCGCTCCGACATCGGAATAGCTAAATATCTCCAGTGACTCAAGCGACTGAGGCCGTATTTTCTCAAGGAATGTTGCAAACTGACGGTCTGTATCGATTCCAGCCCTGAATTGATCAGTCTTCTGTATTCATAGTAGAGAGTTTCAGTTCATACCAATCCCAGAACTTCAGTGTCTTAAATTGTGGACAATGAACGCGAAACAAATCACCTGTGCCAGCCAAAGCGTTACCTTTCCACAGACTCAGATGAGTAAGTCGTGACAGTCTTGGAAGCCACCTGGAAAGCTTTTCGGGTGCAACTAAAGGTTGATTTAGTGACTTGTAGTTTTCATGGCAGAAAGAAAACCTTACTGTATCCTGCCAGCTCCTCCAGCATGGGAGTTTGCTCTGTAACAGCTAGTGCATGTCAAACAACGAACCGATATATATACAAGATGCTACCGATTATACCTTCTCCAATGCTATTAAGCGTAGCAAGTATAGTATAGCGAACGCCTTTGGATTTCTGAGGTGTCTGCTTTTCATCTCGTACTATAAACACCGCGAGCTCATTCTTGAAAAACACCCTGGATACTGTTAGTACATCCTCATGAATGGTACCACAAAGGGTTAAGAAAACCCACTTGCTAATGGTATCTCTGAAACTCCTATCTTGAAGCAGCTCTTCCAGATCTTGCAAATTTAGTCTTCGCACATAGCGAGAATACGGAAACAAAGTTTTTCCAAGACTTGAGAGGATAATGGTTCTCCATAGACCAGCCCATTGCATGGTCAATTGCTCTTTCTTGGAAGTCTCAACCTCATCGCTGCCACCGCTGGTGACAGGGGCTACATCATGCATGCTGAAAAGATTAGCCAAAAGTTCTTGAGCCGATTTCAATAACGAAAGAGCGCTTCCATACCGGTAAAGATTGGTCAATGCAGGGACGGCTAGCTGCTTCCCAGCGCAGACACATTGATAGAGTGTATCGAAATCTCGTCGCTCCCATAGTTGAGAGCAAATCATGTACAGAATGTCATCTGGGAGGGATGCCATTGTGGCCTTGTCACGAAGCTATAGTTGATGTAATATTACTCTGGGTCAATATTGTTGACTTAACAGCTGAATATAAAAATAATACCACTTCAAGCGCGGCACCGTGAATTTGACGCGCTACGCGTGTAGCATGTCCAAGTTTGGCCCATGTCATTCTTCAATACGAATTCCTACATCCTTGGCTCCTGCGCGATCCTACCCCCCGCCATGTTTATTCTTCTCTAGGGCTGTAAGATGGGGCGTTGTACAATGTTCGATGAGGAGGGTTTTTCGGGTTGGACGGGGATGAGGGAGTTTGATATTTCTGGGTTAGGGAGATTTGCCCGATCGCATTTTCTAACGGAGAAGAAATTAAGACATGTGTTCACAGAACGAGAGAGACAAAGCCTCCTCAAACGTTTGGTTCAGAGATTATAAGATCAAACATTCCATATGCTCTTTCTAGCCATCCTGCAAAAATTATACTAGCATCGACCACTTAACTGCTTCTTGCAATGCCATCTCTCGCTTTTATGCCAGGGAAATGAACAATGTAAGAGGCAGCGCTTTAGTAGTAAGCCATCTATAGCGATCATGAGAAGTTTGTTAGGCAAGTATGATAACAGGAATAGAATGGGGGACACACTTATCCGTATTGGATAGACCATGCATGAGATGTGATGAAATTCCGGCCTAAAAGCTAACAGCAGTAAGTTCCCCTCATCACGCACTTTTCTCAACTGGCCGGGAGTTCTTCCTCCACTTCAGCAGCCCCTCACCCTAGGTATCCCTCACTCAACCCACCTCAATACGTCCTCGCCAGATTCCTCAAATACCAATCCACCAACCTCCGCCCTACCTTCGCCTCGCTAACATGTATCAAATCCCCCTGCAGCGCATAGTCTAGATCGCTCCCATTCACAATCTCGCCATCCAGTAACCCTCTCTCGCTCCATCGCACCTGCCTGCTGCGCTGCTTATTTACCAGCAACCAACCGCGCAGCTTCTCGGGCTCGATGTCGAGGAAGCCGGCCAGCTTGTTCAGGTCCATGGTCGTGTAGAGTTTGAGATAGGAGCGGACGGTGGGGGAATTCATCGTGTTGCGGACTTCGTCCATGAAGATGGCGCAGTGGTGGTCGACGGGGTCGACGTTTAGGGCTGGGTTGTCGAAATCGGGGGGCGTGGGGGAGATGAACTTGGGGCAGGCGGAGCGGAAGAGTTCTTCGAAGAGGGGGAGGGAGTCGGGCCCTCCTCGTTGCAAGCGAGTGAGCTGGTCGCCGTACTTCTCTCGCAGCGCAGTGTGAATGGTATCGTCTAGTTTCGTCGGGTTGAAGGCGACGCAGATGGCGATGAGAGCGTACATCTGGTCATTCTTCTTCGTTATGCTGTCGTACTGGCCTCCACTCTTTTGGAAGTTCTTCGTTCGCGAGACATATACGAGGATATGGGAAAACATGCGGATGGCATCGGCGTAGCGGCGCATCATCATGTAGCTGAAGCCGACATAGTAGTAAGTGGTGAAGTGAGCGGCCATGACTCTGGCAAACATGGCTTTCTTATTGAGTTCGATGTCGTCAAGGGTTTTGAGGGCAAGGCTAAAGTCGCCGAGGAGGCAGTGAACTCTTAGAAGGCCAATGATTGAGAAGTAGCCCAGCATGCGGTAGAGGGGTCTGGTGCCGTATTCGCCGGCGACGGCCATGGGGTCTTCGTTCCGTTTCATGGCTTCGAGTTGTTCGTTAATTTGGGAGCGTTGGATGAGAGAATATAGGACGTTGAGGACGGAATAGCAGCCCCAGGTATTGGGATTATCACGGAGAAGCTGAGCTTCTTCTTCGTTGGAGGACGTGCGGGCGACACGGTTTCGGTAGCGGCAGAAGGATTCGAACTGGTAGATGAACTCGTCAATGACGTCCCACGCCCAGTAGTACTTGGAAATCGTTAGTTGGCTAGGACTAGTGATCTCTATGGGGATACAAGCTCACCGAAGGTACCTCCAAGTCCACTGGCCCATCAGAGTTTAGGATATGGTGAAAAAGATTGCAGTAAAAATCGTAGCTAGCAAATTTCGTCTCTAACGTTGCTTGATATTCCAAAGGGGTCGCAGCAGCTACGAGCTGAGCTTGCATGTCCTGTAGCTGCCCTCCACCTCCTCCCAGCGAAGGGACCCGGTCAAGTTCATTCAAACCATCGTCGAAATGGACCTGTTCTTTGTAGTCGTTCACCAATGCATCCTCCTCTTGATCCGATTCTTCCTGGTTGATTCGCTGGGCGTCAGCCATCTGGTACGGCGCTCGTTGGTAGAGTGCCATAATTGCGATGGGCAGCCTTTGCCCACAATCGAAGAAGTTCTGATGTTGAACTTTTGGATCGTCGCTTAAGTCAGCCCTAACCGTGATCGACATAGGGCTACAACGCTCCCCGGAGCCCCGCTCCACCCCGCAACGCTTTTGGGCTTTGCTTGACACATGGAGAGAAGCGTTGTGAAGTTCATGTAGACATCATCCCGCAGCCATGGCACCTGTATATATGATAGCCATCATCCAGCTCCACCCCAAGGTCCTCACTCCCCCTCTCCTCTCCACCCTTCCCTCCACTCACTACTCTCCAGCCCATGCAACCGGCCTCCAATTACGCTCGCGCCGCCCAGTTTATCGCCGATGCTGCCACTCGTGGCGCCCATCTTGCTGTACTCCCCGAGTACCACCTCACAAATTGGGTGCCCGACGACCCTGAATTCGGTAACATCTGCGATCAATGGGAGTTTTACCTCAAGAAGTATAGGGCGTTGGCGAAGGAGCTTAAGATATGTATTGTGCCGGGGACTATTGTAGAGAGACATCAGGATGCGAAGACGGAAGAGGATAGGTTGATCAATGTAGCGTATTTTATTGGGAATGATGGGGAGATTTTGGGGCGGTATCAGAAGAAAAACCTCTGGTATATACAGTACCTTCCTCTTCCACGTTCTTCATGCTCGTTCCGTTTCTATCGCTGAAAGATATTTTTCATCAAAAAGGCACCCTGAACGCCCGCATCTCACTTCCAGCACCCACGCCCCCCACATGACCATCTCTACCCCCCTCGGTCCCATCGGCATGCTCATCTGCTGGGATCTCGCCTTCCCAGAAGCATTCCGCGAGCTCATTGCCGGTGGCGCGAAGATCATCATAGTCCCCACATTCTGGACTTTGGCTGACTGCTCCCCGTACGGCCTCTCCCTAAACCCCAGATCTGAAGCTCTCTTTTTGGAAACAGCCCTCACCGCCCGTGCGTTTGAGAACACCTGCGCTGTTGTATTCGTAAATGCGGGTGGATCACAGGGTTCGAAGGACTCGCCTTACGCAGGTCTTAGTCGGGTCACGGTTCCCTTTTTAGGTGCACTGGGCGACGAAACAAAGGATACTCACGAGGAGGCGATGAGTATTGTACAATTAGACATGCAGCTAGTGGAGGAGGCGGAGCGGCAGTACAAGGTGAGGGAGGATATGGCGGGGGAAGACTGGCATTATGAATACCGGCATGGAAGACCAGACCGAGGGGCGAAATTGTAGAGTGTGTGGCAGAACGGTGAACTATGTGACTGGTTTATGCGTTGTTGCTTGGCCAAAGGTTGGTTGATTGAACACTAGATTGTATCAGTGATTGGAACACATAAGCGTTTCACACATCAAGCTCCGGGTCAGGTATTGTTGCCCTTATTTGTACGGCTTGGAGAAATAACGGAAAATCCAATATTAATGGCAAAGACGGAATTATGCATCAATATATCTCACCATTTCTTATCCGATAACTCGTCATTACAGACTGAAGTATGTAGAAAACTCCCCAGACTTAGTAGTAAACTGAGTAATTTGACAATTCCTACCGTTTCCTCGTGAGACCCGTTTAACATACAAGCCAAGTACGGGGAAGGGGGTATATGCATACAAACACTGCTGGAGAAAAGGCATGATCAACGCAAAGATTATGAAGGAAATGTACAAGAGCATGCTCGACGCCCAACAACTCCTGGATACTTTCTTGCTCATGCTCAGGAAAATAGTCCGACTCCACTTTTCATAATCATAGTACGACCCCTGTAGTATGAGCCCGGGCATGTGCTGATGCTAAATCCATGCGCGTAGTAATCACAAAAGCGAACATACCGCAGGTAGCAAGACGATTAGGCTGCGACCGTACTAGCATTCCAGGGGGAGCGAGCGTTTATTGTCAATGCTGTGAACCCTCCAAGAACCGCAGTATCGTCTCCCCCGTCCTCTTCTGAGCCATCCTCAGTGCCGTCTATGTTAAGCATCTGGAAACGATTGACCATGGGCTGAGGGTTTTTAGGCGGTTGCTGTGCGTTTTCTTTCTTAGGTGCCAATTGCATCTTTGGAAGAGGCTGAGCACATTCGTCTGGATACCACTCGATTCTCATACCCTTGTAGGTAGCTCGTGACATCATGCAGGTGCGCGCAAACAAAGAGTTGTGGATGGAATTCAAGGATAGAAAAGCGTCACCGTTCTTAAATAAGATGCTGATTACAATCAGGTTATGGATGTGATCGAGATCCTCACGAAGGCGTTCTTCGGTGATATTTGGATGGACGCCACGTATTATCAAGTTTCTGGTAGCGCCAATACCGATCTTGTTTGCAACATGGCCGGGCAGGATGAACTGGCGATCATTCCATGCAAACTCGAGCTAAGCCCTTGTGTCAGCAAGATGCCATTTAAGCTGTCGGCTTACATTACATACCCGTTTGCCGTGGATGTAAATGTCATTCCGCCTTACATAATTCATGAATTCCTGCGCAGCTGGCCCTTCAATGAACGAGACGCTGGCACTTCGCTCGTTCGAGCGCAGAAAAATATCCAGAACAGCACCACCACGGACGATATCGACAATGTCCTTGTGTGTTGTGCGGTCGGAAAGGTTCTTGAGAAGAATGGTTCGCTGCTCAGCCCTGGCGTACTGCTGCTTTTCCCTTCTTAGTCTCGGGAGACATTGGTCCTCCTTATCAGGTTCTGAGAGAAATGAGCTATCGTCCTGGCCAAAGCCATATTGCCGATTGTAGAATCCTGTTCTGTCCTTCAAGTGACCAGCTTCAAGATGGTTTTTCGATGGCCACCCTGAGTCTATAGGATTTTCGTACCCAGGATTCGGTGACCGAGATACCCTCATCGGATTGTTCTGATGACTGAAGGAGCTTGCGTCCGCGTTTGTGGTCCCTTCTTCGGAGAAGGTATGGCCCTGAGATTGTGGGACTGGATCCCCACGAATCAGGACCTGAGACTACATAAGCCGTATACTGAATCGTTAGGGGTCCACCCTCGAATTACCTCCAACGCTTCAGGCGCTATACCACCGCGATACAGAGCATCCCTAAGGCTCGCTTGGAGTGGAAGTCAGATGGAGAAAATGTATTGGTTATACGAAGGATGCGAGTTCTTCCGGGTAGATGCATGCTCAGGATGGCAGATGGCACCTACTGTATTCTTGTGCTATACGTAACTAGAGATGAGACGTCAACGATGGGCGATTTCCCTCTAGGGGATAACTCACCAGATAATCATGATCCACCTTGGGAATGCTGACCGTGGGCAGGTCCATTGGAGTAGTCAGATCGGTTCCAGATACATCCTACGAGCGACGTAAGCATTGCAAACGTGAAAGTATTGGGGTGTGCCCGGTAAAGGCGACTAACAAATTCAGCTCTGAGAAAGTGGTCAGCATAAGCTCAGGAGGTTCATTATGGAAGAGAACGGTAGTCAAACGCACCGGCGAAGCAATGTCTCAAAGTAGACCTTATCGATCGTCACTGTAGAAGCCATGTTACCTTCCCAGTCAGAGAAAGCAGTTGCTAGCAATTAACAGTATGTAAACATAGGACCTTCATGTGTAGAAACTATCCGTGTATCACAAAAGTAAACGGGCGCTTGGGGCGCGCTCGCTTCGCGTATTTCTTGTTTTCAGGGTCCAAGCTGCCTTGTGCGAGTATGACGAGGCTAAGGTAACCTTAAAGTCATACAGGGCTGATCTAACGGTCAGTAAGGTATTTAATGCTCTGTAACGAGACGGTAACAATGACAGACAGAGAAGACCATGTCCTCCATGTTGGAACGACAGGTGTTTGATAAATGTTATAGGAGGTGTATGATATTCAATTCGAATTCAGCAGGTCATTAGATTTACATAAGGTTAAACAATACCGTACAAACAAAGCATACTCACCTAGGTCTTAAGATGGTATGTCTGATTGCTATATTTGAGCATGTCCATCTCCTTTGAAGGAAAAACCCCGTGGCCTCCAAAGTTTGTTACAATCGTAGGCAAGATTGTCATCATGACCATAATGCTACGCAGCTCGTCGATCACCCTGCGCATCCTCCTGCCTCTCCCGCTCGCGCTCTTCACTAAGCTGAAAAATTATCTCTCACGTCTCCTAATTTTCTGTGTACTCTGCATGATAATAAGTGCTGCGCCATCTTGGTCACTCTTCTGGGGATCCGCCCCGCCCGCCACGATCCTCTTTATAACATCATTGCTGCAACACTGTGCGGCCGCAGATAGCGCCAATTGTATCGTCCCGTTGGATTTTTGATGTTCATATCGGCGCCGGCATCGAGCAGAGATCCGCGACTACGTAGTTGTTGTAGAGAGCGGTTCAGTGCAAGGGGGCGGGTTGTAGGCGGTCGAGTATGTTGAAAAAGATGCAGCCAGGTATAGGGGATGCACGCCGCTCTCAACATCACACCCTGCAACATCTGGATTAATAGAGTACCACAGGGCTTGAGTAGCAGAATCAAGATCTGGTCTGCTGTTCAAGAAGTCAAGGGCTTGATCAGCCAGGTCGTTCTGCTGCCGAGTCAGGGAAACGTGAAGATTCAAATAGGAGTAGCTGTATTCCAGCAAAGGATATTGCATACTTCTTTGCTTACAGTTTATGCTTTCGATAGGCCCCGAGCAGTAATCAGTTTCAAACACTTTGAAGTAGAGGTAGGTCAGGCAATCTCGAGCAAGAATAAAGTCACCATAGGAGAACCAGTTCTCACGACTCTCTTTGAAGCGATTCTACGCTGAGAAATTGCCGAGGCATATTATTTCGCTCGCATCGATGATGTTAAGTCCAGCACACGTGGAAGCCATATCACTGGCGCCGAGAACCTCGTCAGGATCGATACCAGTCGCACTAGCAGTTATTAGCACTAGCAGTTACTGAAGACGCATGCCCCGACTTTCGCAACGCTGTGAAGTCTTGTGGAGAAGGCAATCCACCGTAGAACATCCATAACAATCCTTCGATCTCCATCATTGGTGGCTTCGATATACTGTATGGCTTGATCACATGTATTTCGAATCTCATTTGGCAAGTTTAGTAAAACTTCTTAAACTGCTCTTGGTGTCCGTGTCGTAGCCGGAAAGTTCATTTGCAGTCTTATCGAGAAGAAATATAAGCTCTCAGTCAGCATTCGCGACATGTGGGAGTACAAGCAAAGTTTTAAAGCGTTTTGTAGTCTTTGTAATAACAGATCCAATGTTCTGGCTGTTAACAGTATCGACGAACAGGCGGCAAATAGGTGGCGAGAGAGCTGGATGTGGCGAGGGGGTTTTACTCTATGGCTGCGCTCGTCCGATGTCAAAGTATGCTTCAGACTCAGGGCCATTGTTCAGATTGGATACAAACCAGCGCCTGAGCCGAATTGCCATGTGTGACTATTGCTTGATCAAGAACTTGTCTAAGTGTTAGTTCTTGTCGACATGGATTTTAAAAACATGAGACTATGCATTTTTACTATTTAACTCTGCGTAAACGATTAATCACAAAACCTAAACTTCAGAGAAATATCACAGTAACGACCTTGGTGCAAAACGGTTTTGTTATCAAAACTTATTTTCGATCTTTAAACTAGAAAATTTCATGATAAGCATGTTATATTGATGAACGAACTGCTTTGATAGTATAATAAACTATTGTATGAATAAGAATGTGATAATAATGTTGAACAAGAGTTATAGAATTGCAAACGTTGGTTACAATGCATTCTTTTTTTTCCTGTAGAGAAGAGTTTTCATGTCATTGCACAGACTGTTTACTTCCCTTCGTGTTCTTTGTTATTTTATCTAATCTCGTGAGCAACAACGCTCCACTGCAGTGTACGGAACCTTGAAGACCGACAAAAGCTGAGCCCGGAACAAAGCATAAAGACGAAGGGAGCGAGGCAAGGCATATCTGTCATATTGACGATAGAGCATGGTGAGAACAATGGCGGAGAGGAGGATGTCAGTGCTTGAGGGTTGGATGACGATACCTACGGTGAGAATACCGGGGAAGGCTTTAAAGCACATCAACGGTGTTAATGATGATGCCGATGTAAGGACTCGCATTCGTTGTATCAACGAGGATGCTGGCGAAGAGGATGAGGATGATAGATTGTAGTACACTAAATCGACACGAGTCGTAGATCAGTATAAGGGATATGACGATACGAAGTTTCGACACTATTTCTATACCTCGATATCTCAACTGCAGTGTCTTTTGTCTTGCGCCTCGCACATGATGCTCGGATGGTTGTAACGTTCGGTTACAACCTACCGTCTTCAAAAACTGGCGCGTCAATCTCGTCTGGTGCGCTTTGGCAATCGGATAATAATGGATCCTTGGATCTTTACGTTCCATAATCTAATCGGCCAAGCGGTGTGATGGTGACATACCTTTATAGCAGCGCCTCACATGGTCATACCCACGGTTGACAGCGCTTTTCAGAGCGGCCAACGAACCCATACAGAAGTTCTATCCATAAAGTAGCGCATATCATCAAGGTGTCTTGCCCGACGACGGAGCGTTACAGCCTCGACCTATCCATCGGCCGACCCTGGCCAGGCTATAATCTTTTAGACCTAATGTAAATATTCCAAGATTCCGATACTATGCGACCAGTGAGAGTAAGCAAGGCTGACTCTCTTTCGCCGTAAAAGGTCCTTGATCGTCTTCGATAATGCCTTGCTGTGCGGTGTCCACAACACGTCCTTGTATTTTCTTTGGCGTTCCCCAAGCTCCTCAAAGCTCCCCTCTCGTCCGAACACAGCGCATGACGAGTCTGTAGGGGATCCATGAGTTGTTCTTTTTCCAGGGCAGCAGTGACCCGAGTCAAATCGACGATGGTACTGAGCTTGGAAGCTTTGTAGCGGCGAAACCCGAGGTTACTCCCTCACGGCCAAGGAGCGCACGTTGCGCTTTCATCATTCTCTAAGGGAATGTCATTTCTTCCTTCAAGCTGTCAAACTCGAGTGAGCAGCGTGCTGACAGTAGAGGACAAGGTATTCCGTAAGGACAAATGGTTGTACAAAGAGAGCGCACGCAGCAGGAACAGCATGCGACTTGCATTATGCATATGCACATGGGAATTTAAAATGGCACCTGCTCGATAAGGGGGGAAGGGGCGGAACCAGGGCGTTGTTCTAGCTCTTCGTACTCTAGTGTCGACATGACTAAGGATCTGGCACTAGTCGAGATCGGGGCTCCCCTAGCAGCTAGTGGGCTGCCTCCCTCCCGTGCGGCCGTGCCTACCTACCTTACCTTAAGAAACAAATCGGATGTTTTGGACAGTTGAATTTCGTTGCCGTGTTCATGGTATTGTTCCCTTCTCAAGTTACGGTTAAGAAATGCCAGATCTCATCAACTGCAGGAATGTGTTTAGCGACGGATCGACTGCAAGTTACTGTACGGCCACGGTAAAGTCGAGTAAATTAAAGTAGGTGCCTTACTTTCGAATCTGGCTGACATCAATACAGTAGCTCAATAGATTACCTTGCGCTTGAGGCTCGACTCGCGCCGGGATCTCTTGTCACTCATCATCCTTGAGATCTAACCGAATGCGACCAATGGAGTATACCTACCTATTAGACGAAGCAGCCCGTGCCCTGGTCGCAACCTGCTGCTGGAGTCAGGACAACTAATACATTTCAAGGATGTCGGACGAATGCATAGACGTACGACGACACGACTACTGCATGTGGTAAGGACTGACTGTGTTGTTGTTGTGGTCACTATTCCGTAATTGTTTCGTCATCCACCTGAAGCAAGGGACGGAAGGACCACCCCCCCTAGGTCATGAACCTTCAACCAGTGATCCAGCAGCTCTCCCCCGGAACTCGGGTGTGGAACCCCCAAGGAAGGCGTCACCGAAAGCATGGGATAGGACAGGAGGATAGGGTGATAGGGTGCCGACCAAAGAGAGAAACAGCCCTGCCACCTACTCAATCAGAACTAAGGGCGTTATACAATCTCACAATGCTAAACCTTTATGTTTCTTGTTCCTCCGTTGCCCCCCCGTCCCCGTCGCTTGCTCGCCAAATTAATACTCAAGTTTCGCACTGTCCCTGCCTGCCGTCCGTCCGCGGTCTCTATCAGAAACATTCTGGTGACCGTTCCCCATCGCCGATTGCATCTCTCCGTCTTGTGGTTTAAGAGTCGTCTATATTAGATGTGGCTTCTGCCGCTTCTTGGCACTCATCATCCTTTCCGGCATTCTACATTTATACAATGATGAAGGGATTCGGACTGGGCGCAGCTATCGGGCTAGGTAAGTTCTCAGCAATACCTACTCTCAGGACTCCAGCTAATCATACTATAGCGGCATCGGCATACGCCCAAACTGCCAAATACTGCCCGTCTGAAGCAAGCGGCGTTTGCTACAGCGTCAACGTGCCCAGCGGCAGCAGTGGCGATCTTTATTTCCAGATTCAAGGTCCATCAACAGAACAATGGATAGGCCTGGGCCAAGGAAATCAAATGGCTGGCGCCAACATCTTCATGGTCTATGCTGATGCCGATGGTAAAAACGTCACAGTCTCCCCCCGGAAGGGTGTGGGCAATGTCAAGCCTCAGTATCCTAGTGGTACTCAGATCACTTTGCTCGCCGGGTCGGGCATTGCCAACGGCACAATGACCGCAAAGGTGCGATGTAAGTTTTCGGTATCAATCCTTCAGTGAGACCAAGCCGCTCATGGTTGTCCTTGCAGGTTCCAATTGCTCATCGTGGGCTGGCGGCACTATGGACCTTTCCTCGAGCAATAGCTCATGGATATGGGCCGTCAAAGACGGCCCTGCCATCTCCTCCAATGATTTGTCAACAACCCTCCACCAACATACCAACCAAGGATCTTTCACCCTCGACCTCACTAAAGCCCAAGGAGGAAACTCCGCTGATCCTTTTGTTAACACGGCTGTCACTGCTACCGCTGCAGGTGGTTCATCACCAACAGCCGCTGCGGCTGCTCAAAGCCCCTCGGGTAGTAGCAACAGCAGTTCCGGTGATAGTTCCGGTGGTGCGTCTGGGGATAGCTCGGGAGGATCATCCGGTGGTGGCGGACAAGATCCCCCAGGACGGCATCAAGCACTGCTGGCGCACGGAGCCCTAATGGGTGTTGCCTTCGTCGCCCTTTTCCCTCTCGGTGCCATTGCGGTGCGAGTTCTTTCATTCCGAGGTTTGATTTGGTTTCATGCCGCGACTCAGATTTTCGCGTACACATTGGCACTGGCGGGCATGGGGTTGGGTGTCTGGATCGCTACTAAACCCGACTATATTGTACGTTCTTTCCTTTTTTCCAAATTCCAACGCAATGCTAACCACACAATTCGCCAACAGATAAATACATATCATCCAGTAACTGGCCTAATTGTTATCAGCCTCCTTGCGTTCCAACCCATCCTCGGCCTCATTCATCACTACACGTTCAAGCAATACGACCGCAGAACCTTTTGGACTGCGTCGCACGTGTGGGTCGGTCGTGTGGTCATTACCCTGGGGATCATAAACGGTGGTTTGGGTATGAAGCTATCTGACGCCGGCCGCTCAAACGAAATCGCCTACGGTGTCCTTGCGGGGCTTGTGTGGGTGGTATGGATGAGTGTGGTTCTGTGGTCTACTTTCGGCCCGTCTCGGGACGCGAGAGCCCGTGATACAGGCGAGAAGTCTGAGAGGAGTGCCGAAGGAAGCGAGGAAGGGCTCAGGAGACACTCGCCAGGGGCGGTAGCCTAGGCCATGTCGATCAGGCGATTTACGATGATATCTAAGATCACTAGAGCGGTGGTTGTTGGATTGGAAGAGGCCGCAAGGATATGAATTGGTCTGCGGCTGAAATCTTAGCGTTGCGGTTGAGCGCTTGTTGTTTATCGACTTCTGCTTAAGGCAGGTAGGGAGCTCCGTCTGAGAATTTTCATCTCCGGGCTAGCTCTACGAACACGATTGTATGCGTCCATTCTGGTACAGAATACAAACCACCCGGGTACATATCCGTTGATAAACCATCCGCATCAATTCCACAATCAGCGCAAAAGCGTTCCGCTCCGTCTGGTCGAGATGCGTCTGTCTGTACCTTCCCATCCAAGCCGGAGGAGCGAGGGCCTCTCGTCCTCGCACGCAAGCCCTCAGAGATTCGACAATCGCCTCCTTTACCTTCCCAAGAAAGCCACAATGCCGCATGTTCTCGGACTTGAAAGATAAAAAGCCATTCACCGCGTAGATAGGTACCGACATGGGTACGGAGTACTGTACATGGTTTCAACGCCTGGATGATATGCATGCTGCCAAAGGTGCATAACCGAGCTTGTGCGAGGGCTAGGCGCGGGGGCTAGAACAGGGGCTACATAGAAGATGGGGCGGAGCGGGTCGGGGTGGTTTATGATACAGTACTACTGTGGTGGGTGGTGGTGGTGGTGGTGGTGGTATGAGATTATGGCATTATGGCGTGTAGAAGGGGGGAAGTACAGTACTGTAGGTTGTTAATGGGAGGGTATGTGGTGACAGCCCTCTTCGACTAGAGTATCTTCTGTTGTCAACAAAAAATGGAGGGTTGTTTGCGACAGATAATAATGAATGCACCTCATGCATCATGATAAGCATGAAGGAACGCAGTGCCCCGGTTGGTGCTAGTGAGCGTGACGAAGGAGTGACGGTTCTGCAGTCGTGGAGGAATGGGATAACGCGGGCTTGGAGTTGGTGGTGGTGGTGGTGGTGGTGGTGGTGGTGGTGGTGGTGGTGGTTGAAACTTGGGGGGCCAATCAGGTCTTGATAGCGACCGGTTTTATGATTTTCATGGGGGATGAAGGCAATGAAGGTGGAACAGGGGGAAACAAGTTATTTGGGAACAAGACCCTTGAGAAGTTGAGATGAGCCCAAGGAATTTCCCGGGGGCGGTTGGGGAAACCTGGTTCTTGAGGCTGCGGGGTGCGGAAAGCTTTGTAGAATACAGTACAGTATCTATGCGAAGCGTTTCTGCAACTGGCATCTGTTGCACACGATAGTAAGCAAACTCTCGAAACGCCATGCCCGTCCGTGCGCGAATAGTGGTCGAGTCAGTGCCCATCAAGCCTGAATCATGGGGCGATAGATCTGTTTTGAAGTTGAAATCAAGAAAATCGATCACTTTGCAGCAAATCCAGGAATGATATTCCAGGGCGGGGGGGGGGGGGCAGGTGTTCAGGTTACTTACTGTACCTCTCTCTCGCTACGGAAGGTAGAATATTGGAAAAACGGATAGTACTTGGACAGGAAAAGTTAGTAGGGGGAATATATTTATATTAGCATATATCTACGGTAGGTGGTATGGGAGCCAGTAAGTCGCTGGGGGTAAGCCCGAGAGATTTACCTGTGATGCGGAGTACATATGTATCTGGATTCCAAGGATTTGAGAGCTGCAGATGCAGCTTGTGTGTCGGACGTGCTATATGGGTAGAGTGCGAGAGGATGAAGAGGAGGAAAGATTGGCCAATGGGAGCTGTAATGCTTGACATTCATGCATCGGTCGCACTTTGTTTCAAACAATTCGATATGAAGGGGCGGATTTAATGTGGTACTTCAGCCCTGAATGCATGATCAATCCGATGAGCGTTACCACGATTGAAACGAAATGTTGGAAGAGGGATAGAAACAATAAATAGGAGTATGGTTATTCGGGATGGGATCATAAGATAAGCCGGAGGAACTGTCCTCGAGGTATGGAAAACCAGGATTATAAGTGGTACCGAAAACTTGATCGAATGCAAACCTTTAATGAGACACATAAAGTACAACGATCTGAAGTGAAACGGAAGGAAGGATTAACAATTCCCTAACATCTCATCCCTCCACCCCCATCCACCAATCGCACCTCGCTCCAACCACCTGGATATAAAGACCCAAATAAAAAGCCCAAGCATCTCCGGCCGACCAGCTGATGTCCTATCACCTGTCAACGGCGACAAGAGCGATCGAGATTCAACAAGGATAACGGCAAAAGCCAAAGCACATCCAAACATGGGAATCTCCTGCAGGAGAAAAATTGGGGAGACGCCCAGCGGAAACCTGAACATTCCAAAAACCTTGCAGCTGCGGGTTGCAGTAAGCTTTGCGTGCATGCCCCCATTTTTCATGGATAGAATAGGTCAAAGTACTCTCTATAGTTAACACGTGGAGGGAAAAGGGGGGCGAATTGGCCAATATGGGTCATGCTGTAATGTTTGATATCTCCGTTTCGACCAGTCACGACGCGTTTTTTTAGTCATCTCGGTTTTGGAAAGATATGTATAGACGAGTGAGGTGGGCAAGCATCGAGGATTAATCAGGTGCACGTGCAAATGTTCGCTTGCTGACGACTTGTCATAATGGAGGATACAGTTCATTAGAGGTGGAATCGGTAAACGAGAACAGCCTGGTAGGTTTTTTTTAAAGATGGGCAGTGTGCTTGTTCGATTTTGAGAAGAAAAAGTTGACTTCGAGGGTTGGTGGGAAAACTCGGGCGCTGAGATGCAGATGCCCAGACGGCTTAGAGTACAGTAGAAGAGAGCTTGTGCGCCGAATCGTTTTATGATTTTCAAACCTCTCTTCCATCGATGTGAAGATGGTTTGACCCAGCCCCAAGCAAATCAAACATGAAATCTATTTGAAAATGGCTAAAAACCCCTCGAAGAAAAATTAAAAACCAGCCCTCTTTCGATGCAGTTCAGAAATTTCTTCAGAGAACGTGTCAGCTTTCGTTTCTTCCGACGTTGCTATGGAACCGTAGACTGACCGCTATCTATCTAGCAAGCCCCCGGGTCACAAGCAATTCCTTCGCTAGACTGCACTACTGTATCCTGTCAAATCTGCTAGCTTCAAGCCTGCAGCCCGTGGAAGTAAGTCTGGCGATAGTCTGATGTGCTAGCTTTTGCTGAAGAGGTCTTTTTTTTTTTTTGGGCTTTGAGCGTGATTACTCTGGAAATGTTTGGTATGGGGTTGGGGTTTTTTTGGGAGGTTCATATCTTTCTTACATGCAGGATATCTTTGAGCGTGTAGAACAAGGGTAACCTTAGATAGAGTGCGAACAAAGTTGCGAGAATTGTTTACAAGTCTTTGATCAACAAAAACCTGCAATGCTATTCCATCATCTTTTCGCAACAATCAAAACTATGTATAGCCGACCCCATTCATAAAATTTCCAAAACTCTGGAGACTTCTGTCTAAAATCTTCTCGTGGCGATGAACAGCAATATTCAATTAAACCGCAAAAGATTATAAGGGTAAAAACAAGCAAGAAAAACACAATAGGAATTGTCTAGCATGGGAGTTCAGTTTCCCTGGCCAGAGGAAAAGCAAGGTAAGCTCGAGTAAAATACAAGCTCAGGGGTTACGGAGAACCTGGATGGAGCTTTGCAGTTGCGAAATATTGCGAGGAACTTGCTTGGTGGGGGAGGTAGTAGGGGGGGAGAAATGACGGACAGAGGAGAAGAATTGATGGATGAGAAGGGGGAATGTTTGATGTCCTGAATGACATGCCCTCCACCAGTCCGCACACCCCGGGTTTTCAACCTCGTTTGCAGGAAAACCCAGCTTTGTTCTTCCCTCCCCCCGCGGGCCTCCATCCTTCACCTAACCCCCTACATCTTCTCCAAAATCACCCGAATCATCTCGTTCCCCACACGTGTCGCCTCCGGGAACCGAGGCGCGAAATACCGCTGCGTGGACTCGAAGCGGGCGCGGTAGGAGGCGAAGTCGCCGAAGGAGACGGCTTCGGACCAGCCCTGTGGATGTTAGATGAATGGGGTATTCAGGGGAAGAGGTGATTGGGGTTCTTTGGAGGGAGAGGGGGGACTTACACGAGCGGCAAAAGTAAACTCCAAGTCGTCGGAGCGGAAGGTGTTGTCTTCGATGGCGGTGTTGATGACTTCGGAGAGGAGGTCGGGTTTGCGGAAGAGATATTCGGTGACGCCGAGCCAGAGGCGGAAGAGCTGAATTAGGGGTATTAGCCTTTGCATCCATAGAAACATGCCTTGCAAAACCAAATCTGTACGCGGAGTAAGAGAGAAACATGGCGGAACTTACAGGCGTCGAGCATATCATATGATCATACGGCACAATCCCCAACTTCCACCAACAATCCACCATCGCCAACAAACTCAAATGATTATTCGGCGTCCGCTCCTTCGGCACCTTCCCCAGCGAAAACCGATCCAGCACCTCATCCCTCAGCAACAAATCCTCCCCATCCCTTCCCGCTGCAAACACCGCCGCCCCCGCCGTCCTAACCCGCTTCTCCAGCTCCGCCCGATGCCCGCCCAGCATCAGCTTGAACAGCTCAGTTACAGATTCCGCATACTGCCGTATCTGCGTCTTAGCCGCCGGGTTCAAGATCGCCAAGCCAGCATAAACATGCCACTTGTTCGAATAAATCCGAAGTGTGATATTCGCCTTGACATTTTCAATCCCCCCCACATACCTGCTCGTCTCCCACGGAAACTGGTTATTCGCGCTCCACGCCGTGCCCATGCTCAGAAACGCCGCGTGCGTGACCGCCTGCGTGTCGGCGGTGATGCGGTCGTGGGCTTCGGCGGTGAGGTGCACGTGCTTGGAGCCGAAGCAGGATAGGATGCGCGAGACGAGGGCGAAGCTTGCGGGGGAGGCGCGGTGCTGGATCAGCACGAGGGGCTGGCCGCGGGGGTCGACGTTGGGGCCGTGGAGGGAGTGGCAGGAGACGATCTCGACGTCGGGGGGGAGGTGGGCTTCGAAGGCAGCGATTTCGGGGGCTTTGCAGGAGGTTTGGCCGCCGACGATGGCGCCTTGTTTTGTTGCTGTTCGATTCAGTCAGTTATACATGCATTCTTTGTTTTTAAGGTCAATCAGTGGCGGTTACATGGGCCGTAGAGGGCGACGATGCGGTCAATGGACTCGGCTTCTACGCTGTAAAATATGACATCGCTGGCTCTGGAGACGAGATGGCCGTCGGGGTAGATGAATATGTTTTTCTACCACAGATATCTTAGCTACATTGTATGTAAAATTTTGCCCAGAAGCATTTTGTACGCTACCGCTGAAGTCCTCCTTTAATGTCTCATATCTCTCCGGTCTATCACATGCGTTGACCCTAGAGAAGAAGGAGCGCCCATCAGCACATTTTGCTCGTCCTGCTGCACAAGAGTGCCACCTAATTCTTGATATTCCTATATGGAAGCCAGATGTCAGTCTTATCGCTTCTGTAGGCTGTACCACGATATTCGAAGCTAACTATAGACACAGATTGGGGGTTTCAGACAAATAAAAATTAAGGTAGCTGAGATTTTACATCATTGACGACTCACCAGCTCCCAGCCTGGCCGCAAATCGCAGCTTGAGCTGGGGTGATGAGACATACTCGAGCCAAATGCACTCAAGTCATCATTGCAGGGTGTATAAGTAAGAAGAGACATATTGCCGACTTACTTCTTGTATTGTCCTGTAGGTGGAGACGGAGAAAGATGGGTTGTTTTTTTCTTGGAGCTTTGTTTGTAGGGGGGATAGATAGATTTACCTCCATCCAGCTTCGCTGATACGCCTGGCGTACATCTTGCCCATGTCGCCCATGCCTATGATGCCAACGGTGGTGGTGTCCATAATTGCAGTGAATTCTGCAGCGGACCCGCAGAAGGAACCCTTTATGCAAACCTATGTGTGAAGAAGTGACAAGTCAACACTGCCATGCCGCATCGTGGTCCCCCAAAGTACCAATTGTTGAGATTACCGTGTATGCAGAGCAACCTTCCGAAAGTTCCGAAGCTGAAAAGATTCGGTTGAATGGTAAATTTCCTTAGCGCATCTGCTAAATCAGGGCACACCACGCTAGCATTTCGTTGCTCGCTAAACCTCTAGACGACTTTCCCTTCACGAAAACACTTGACCCACCTCGAACGAGCTTGAACAACAATAGTACAAGCAACCATGCCTCCCAAGAAGAAGGTCGAGCGCGCTGCCACCGAGAACATCTCTCTCGGGCCCCAGGTTAGAGAAGGTTTGTCCTGTTCCACTCGAATCCCATCTCTCTCGAGAGAAGACGGAAGAACGTTTCCCGCTGACATCCTGAATAGGTGAACTCGTTTTCGGCGTCGCCCGCATCTTTGCCTCTTTCAACGACACCTTCGTTCATGTCACCGATCTCAGGTTCGTTCACCACGCATCATAGTCCAACACCCAATGGGCCCATATAAACCCTATTTTTTTGTGGCAATGGTGAAGGCTTACAACCTGGGTGATTCCAGTGGCCGCGAAACCATCACCCGTGTCACCGGCGGCATGAAAGTCAAAGCCGACCGCGACGAGTCCTCGCCTTATGCGGCCATGTTGGCGGCGCAGGATGTGGCGGCGAGGTGCAAGGAGTTGGGGATTAATGCGCTGCATATTAAGATTAGGGCTACGGGAGGTAAGACCCCCGGTCCCCTTTTCATGAGAAAGTGAAAAGAATGGGCTGACGTGAGGTTTTTGTGTAGGAAATGGAACCAAGACTCCCGGTCCAGGAGCGCAGTCTGCCCTCCGTGCCTTGGCTCGTTCGGGCATGAAGATCGGGAGAATTGAAGATGTGACGCCCACGCCGTCGGACTCTACCCGTAGGAAGGGAGGAAGGAGAGGTAGGCGTTTGTAGAGGGGATATGTGGGGTGAGGAAATACGAGGAGAACGGCTTCTGCTGCCTGGTCTTCATGCTCTGTATGTCTATATAGAGATGCAATAGCTTTGGAACTTTATGGCTTCTCGTAAGAGACGTGGGGTATTGGTGATATATACTCCTGCCAATTCTTCCCCCAAATACTCCCGCAAAATCCACTCTTGCGCCATCGCTATGCATAAAATGCCCTCCAAGGAGACAAACACAGCACCCTCCCTCACAACTCCACAACAACAGGCGCATACTCCCCCCTCTCCTCCTCCCCATCCCCCTCCATCTCCTCCACCTCCATCTCCACCACCTCCCCATCCTCCAACTCCAACATTCCCTTCCTCACAAACTCCCCCCCAACCTCCCACCCATACGCCCCCCTCGCCCACTCCTCCAACTCCCCCATCTGCTCCTTAACCTCCCCTCCCTCCCCCTCCCCAAAAACCTCCCCCAGCGTCCTCTTGAACGTCTTCAACAAGCCCTTCAGCCACGCGGCGCCGTCGTCGGACATATCGAATAAGCCCCCCTCAACATCCTCGCAGCGCTCCAACTGCCGCTGGAGCAGGGATAAGAAGGTTGTGAAAAAAGGTTCGTGAGTGATAATGGCGGTCTTGCACCCGAGCACGATGCCCACACACCGCTTCCACTCCTCTAAACAACTCCAGTTCGCTACCATCAGCACTAACAAGAACGCCACCTCCATCTCCCCTAGCACCACCGTGCCCCACCTCGCCCCTTCCCCCATCTCGTCGGCAAACTGGCACACGACGTTCTCCAGAGTCCAGCTTGTATCCAGCCGCCCCTCCGTTCTTTCCCGGCCAATCGCTCCTTCCCGCCACGTACGCTTGAGATCGATGCCTAGCACACCTAGTTCGCTCTCTTCGTCCCCGAACCTTGCCTCTGTCGCGCTGAGGCCGGGGATGTCGTCGCGGTCTTGGGGTGCGCTGCTGGCGGTTGTGATTTTCCAGTCGCTGTTGCCCGTGAAGCGAGTTAGGAGTGCTGGGGTGATGTGGCGGGTCAGGTCCGGCCAGTAATCCTCTCTTTGTTCCTCCCCGTCTGGTGCAGCACTCTGCCGGTACGGCGTCAGTCGCTCCTGAGCTGTTGTCTCAGAATGATAGCGGTTGTAGTCGTCCGAACCCGACCGACAAGGAACAAGCCCGCCCCTCTCTCTATCCCAGACATAAACCAACAGCGGTGGGTCGCCCTCGTATGACGACGGGTCGGGGATGTAGAACCAGAACCCCTCGCGCAACGAGACATCGGCCGTTTCGCTGACGTAGAGGAGATGCCAGCCCGGGGGGATGTTCTTGATACCCTGGAATTTGGGGTTCGTGGTGAAGGTTAGGAGATCGATGCCGCAGAAGATTGCGGGGGGGTGGCTGAGGAGGAGGAGGGTCGGGGAGGGGGAACCCATGTTTTTGTGGGCAAGGGTGGGTGGATGAGTGGTAGAGATAGGCGGCCGTTTGATGTCAGAAGCAAGTTCGGGGTAGGGAAGGATAATGCGTTGAAGTCATTAGGAATCGAGAACTTTCAAGATCGGTGACGAGGGTGGCAAGGTGACTCCCGCCTCCAGTTGCTCGAGGCATTGGAGGGTAAGAGAGCTTGCGCTGAAGATTTGCGAGCGACATGTCACTCAACTATAAGCATTTGGTGCGGCGAACAAAGTTGAACAATTAGGCAAGAAGAAGAGGGTTGAAGAATGTAAGACCAAGGCGATCGGAAGATGATGGGAAGAACGGGTTCTAAGTGATCAATGGCTTGAAAAACGAAAATGACGGCGCTTTGATTTGAGGACGGATGATCGAAGTGTGCTCGGTTTATGCAATTGTAGTGTCTGGGCCCTGTTCCAGCGCAAGGCATTTTCTTTCGAGGGCCAAATCTACTTTGGTGCACGTCGATCGTATCCTCCAGTCTTACAAGAAAATTTAGAGACACTTTTGGCATAGAACATAGAGCTCAAAAATCTCGGCGGTAGTATCATTGGTATCAGAGATCCTCTATCTCAACCACAACAGCCAATCCGAGCACCACAGCCAGCACCTAACGATAACTCTTCTGAAACCTACTCCTCGCTCCCTTCCCTCCAAACTTCTTCGGCTCCGCTCTTCGGTTATCCGCCACAAGCAATGTCCGGTCGTATTGTACCAACGCCTGCTTTAGCTGGTTCTTCGCGTACTCGTCCACATACTTTTGGTAGTAGGCTACTATCGACTTTGCGATGGCTTGACGTATGGCGTAGATTTGAGAGGTGTGACCACCACCGCTGACACGGACGCGGATGTCGACATGCGCGAACTTGTCGAGGCCGACTGTGAGGAGGGGTTCGTAGACCTGGATGGGGGTTAGATAAGTCGTTTTTGCCGTTGGTGATCGAGGGAGTGGGCTACCTTAAAGCGAAGGATTTCCGGTTGGATGAGGGCGAGGGGTTTACCGTTAACTTTGACAATGCCTTTACCGGCCTAGGTAGTCATGTTAGAGAGCTATTATCTGAGATATGCTGAGCCCAGCTTTACCTTGCAATGTGCGACAGCGGTTGCTAGTGAGAATGTTAGCATGCGAATTCGTCGGCAGCCTGGATAAATGTACCTGTCTTCTTCTTGCCGAAGCACTGCACCATCTGCGTGGAAGCCATGATTGTGGACGGATTGGCGTAATTGATTTGTAGTGAGTGGTGTCGATTGATGTTCGTACTGTCAGAATTTCGCGTTCACTAGCGTGTGTGGAAGGGCTAGGCTACGCTCGCTTAGGAATGCAGCTTCGGGCCGGCAAACCTTAGCCTCAAGAGCCTGACCATCTTCGACAGGCACCTGCATGCTTTTCTAGATGTGAGGTATGTCTAGGCTCTACGCTTTTGGTTCGAATGGCTCTGGCCAGCTTGGTATTGGAACAACAAAAGATACTTCTTCCCCTCAAAGATGTTTATTCAGGGACACAGATGGACCACCTCGCAGGCTTTCAAAGATTGCAGCAGGGGGCAATCATACGTTGATCCTGAACGAGTCTGGAGACCTATATTCTTCTGGTAAGATTGATGATGACGACGGCCGAGGTGATTTGGAATCCCCGGACCATCCAGAACACATTTTCCGAAAACATTACGCTCTAAACTCGAAGCTTTTGTTCTGCGCAGCGCTGTGGGAGGCTTCGGTACTTGTTACCGATGGAGAAAACATCTATGCAAAGGGGAAAGGCCCTAAAGGTGAACTCGGGACAGGAGCTGTAATTTCACCTCAATGGCAGAGGCTTTTGACATTTCCACCATCGGGAACCCATATAGTAGATGTTGCAAGCGGCGTGGCCCATACGGTCATCATCTTTTCGAATGGAGAAGCTTACGGGTGGGGAAACGGCCGGAAGGGTCAATTGGGGGAGCCACCGCAGATCGTGGAGACACCTCGTAAGATACAGAATTTGGGTTTCAGTGTCATGCGTGCTGTATGTGGTAGAGAATTCACATATTTCGTAGGAGAGGCTACGGAGGGTCGCCATGTCATTTGTGGTTCTAGTAAGTGGAATGTCAATTCTGACGCACCATCTGCTGTCCAGAATTGGATTGATTTAGGCGCAAGCTGGGGAAGTATATACGTTCTTAAGACCGATGGAAAGATTATATCATGGGGTCGAAACGACCATGGTCAGCTTGCTCCACCAGGTCTTCCAAACATTAAGCACATTGCAGTGGGCAGTGAACATGTTCTCGCCTTGACGACTGCCGGGGCTGTCCTTACCTGGGGTTGGGGAGAGCACGGAAACTGTGGGCTGCAGACTGATAAAGCTGGAGACGTAATTGATAGATGGAATGAAATTCATCTTGAAGATGAGGTCGATGCTCAGGTGGTCGGGGTAGGTGCTGGATGCGCCACGAGTTTTATATGGGTGAAGACGATCTACAAAGAGGAGTTCAGGGAGGATTGATAAGCCTACAGTATCGTCGATTGGCGTTGGTATTGATACGCCCGAGGAGGTCGCTAAGAAGGATATGCTCGTAATCCAAGTGTAGCTTGTTTGCTTTGCAAGAAAGGAGATCCCGGTGGTCGGGCACATACAGTACCGCCAGTAGGCCGCTTTACCCTATCAGCGGCTGATGAACGGTAAGTTCGTGGAGATTCTCTGAACCTGCCTTAACTCGTACTTCCTACAGTAGGCCAACGAGCGTCCATAGTTTGAGGATTGGGCAGTCGAGATCAAATATACATCCTAGTCCTCGAACAGTGTGTGTATCTGGGCCGCAATCAGCATATCTCCCCTACGAGTATAGGAACCCCGATATACTTCTGAAAGCCTCTGCGTAGGCGCTATACGTCTGTCGTCGCCTTCAGGCCATGCATAGTCAGGCTCTGTCCTTGGTGCAGTCTCTTGGTCTTTGTGGAGACTACGGTTGCTTCTAGCGAAGGGATCCTGCATAATACTGTTAGCCCATGATGCTTTCAGACGACTGTTCTGTTTGCATACACTATCAGCGCTTGCGTCCCAGCCTAGCGTGTCTTGATCATCATCATAGTTTCTCTCGTCCCATCGACGGTCATCATCGTTCGCAGCAGGAAGAAACAAGCTTTCAGGATCCAAGCTGGCCTTGGGCGGCGGTGGCGAAGGTCTTTGCGGTCGCTGGCTAGGAGGCTCTCTGGTAAAGCTGCGCGAAGCTGGTTGTGCTGGAGGCGGCATTTGGTTGGTCGTCTGCTGGCCGTTGGTCTGAACGGAAGATTGGCGGGACTGTTGTTTGTCCGTAGGTGCGACAGATGTATTTCGAGCAACTGCAGGAGCAGGAGTGACAGAACCGCCGCGATACTCGCCAATAGTCATCAAGGTAAATTCGCATAGCATGCCGTGATCTTGGTATGTCAATTGCAAAGGCCGAGTTGGGAACGAGTACAGAGCCTGGATGCTAGTTTTAAGTGTCTCGGCATGCACGACTATGGCCTTGAAGTCTTTAACGCTGATGCCAATGTGCAGCTTTTCCTCAACAGTGAAATCTTCGAAGTCTAATGTATCAATGGCAACAGATGTTTGTAACGGTTGCTTTAGTATCTCTGTATCTGGTTAGTGAGAATCGAGTATGGCTAAAAGGGTCGGTAGACCTCTCCCCTCCATGATCTTCTCGGTGTAGCTCGTAAAAGTCGCTTTTCCGGCCTCAGAATATATGTCAAGCTGTTCAGTTCCGGCGCCAAAGTATTCGATGAATGTTCGAAGCATATTGGCAGTAATACTCCATCTATTCTTTGCTGCATTCTTGTCGAAGAGTGCATGCATGACTTCAATCGATTCATACGTGAGTCTGTACGTCTTAGTGACCCCTTAAGGTAGGACCTACGGTTAGTGCTATCTAAGTGAGAAAGTACAGCAGATACATACCGTGCCTGCAAACCATCTTGACGATAAGACGACATTCGGTCTTGTCGGGTCGGTCTTGTATCGAGACCTCACATCTTTCTACGGCGGTATCCTTTTCTCGCACGTCACCTAAGCGTGCTTTGAAAACGGAAAGAAGTGCCTGATACCGAGTCAGTCAAACTGCTAATACTTGATAAGGCAGACTTCAACGTACTTTGTTATATAGTTGACAGGTGAATCGCGCTTCGACTTCTTCACTAGCTTGTTGGCCAACATCTTCACTAGAGCTGTACTTGTATTTCTCAAAGAACGAATTCTGATTAAGTGAAAATGATGCATAGGCAGACTTGGAAGAGTTCAATGCGGTAAGGATAAGCTGAGAGAAGAAAGTTAGTTAGTCACAGTCCAGTCCCTGGCACCTTGGGAAAGGTCTATTTCCCACTTTGTTGTGGCGGGCTTCCATCGAAACCGCCTCGCTGAATTTTGCAAGACATAGTACAGCATCGTGGATACGAGCCACGCCTTTAGGCGTCAGGGTAAAGTTCAAAGTGTGCATTTCGGTCTTGCTTGTACTGCATCAGGGTCAAAACGGGTGTACGAGTGCTCTGCAAGGTACCGCCATCCGTAAAGTATGTGCTAGTCGCCAATTCGTGCCTCATTAGAAGCCCTGGATTTTCCATATGCAGGGGGAATTTAGTTGATGGTGGATGTGGATGTGGATAGGTTTAAGTGGAGATCAGAGGTAATGGGTGGTTACATACAGCCCTAGATAGATATTTGGCGCAGGGAGAGATGAGGCGAATAGAAGGACGGGAGAAGTCTGCAATTGGCCGTATCTTGGGCTCTTCCGTGCAAGAGAACCAGTCTAAACCGACGTAGCGTGAAATTGAAGTTTTTGCAAGTCGTGTCGTTCATTGAAAATTCATACTGTAATCCTTCGCACTCTAAGTAAAATTCCGGATAATTAGGTGCTTCTTCCCAAAAAATCAACGATGACCAAAACCACAATATCCTCCGTCTCCTCATCTCTTACATGTGTATGAGTCGTGCTTTTCCTATAGTAATTGGTAATGCTCGCATGACACCATTGCTTTCTCCAGCACGCCTTGATGCGACTTTGATTCCCAAACCCTCGTCAACCACTAGCACGTCTCCCCCCCAATTGTTTCCCTCTTACTCCTCTCTGTTCTTACTTCCTCAGGCTTTCTACCCAGCCCGTCCCAACCTTATCAACCATAGCAGGATATTGCGTCTCGAGAAGTATAATCGCACTTTTAGGCTCCTCCCCTTTGCGTAAAAGGTCCTTGACGAAAGCCGTCATTGCAGGTGTCCAGCCTGAGGGTTTGTTTGAAGATGTGGAAGGCATAATTGTTAATGGAGGTGGATTCTCCGGGGGGTCAGGAGGCGGCGAAGGGTATGGATTGGGAGGGCTGCCGGGAAAGCTAGGTAGTGGAGGAGTGGGTGGTGAAGAATTGCGATTGGCTTCGTGTAATTGGATTTGGTGGTTCGCTGAGGTAGAAACGGCTACCAGGTAGTGTAGCGTAGTGAGATAGTATGGATTGTTTTGCGTAGCTGCGTAAATGCCGTGGATAGGTTCCAGGGAAACCGAGTAAAGAGTGGAAGTGTAGCTGATGAATGGAGATTTGGCTCCAGGTTTAGTCTAGTGGAGTTTGTTGCTGGTAAGGTGGTTGGCGAATTGAATGTATCACGAAGACAGGACGTGCAACGAAAGCTATATAGACGTTGTACGGGCGAGGTTTGCTTCTTCCTCGTTGTTCGCCTCATTGCGCAGTGTGTGCTGGTCTTTGAGATGCTTAGGGAACAGGCATTGATGCCCAATGCGAAAGACCGCTGGACGTGAAGGCATAGACGAGAGGTGTGACAAACAATAACCACAATAACAAGTTCTTTGTGGAGGTGCGGCGACAAAAGATAAGATATGTTTGGATACAATGGTCAAAGCCGTAAAAGAGTGATTGATACCTAAAGTAGCCGTTTCCGCTTTTGATTTACTCCCCCCTATGCCAACACCAAATTTTGGACCACAAACGCCAAATGCGACCGTTAGATGAGGGCCACAAAGCAAATCCAACCAATCGTGCATTATGCAAAGTTACGCCAAGTCCGGCGGTACAGAATATGTCCAAAGAAAGATTGAGACAGCTCATTAGTCAATGCCTTAGCGAATTTAGAAGAGCCCACCAAAACCCCCAACAAACCAGGTGAAGGATAAGATAGTAACCATACACATGCCGAACATGAACTTGAGTGTCTGGCGCTCTATGTCCGAGAGAGCACTGCTGCAGGTAGCACAGGTCCAGTCTGTTCGGTAGGGGCTTAGTAAAGCCTAAAAAGAACGCATTGAACGAAGGGGAAAACATACCACTACGTGGAGTATAATTTTGGGGGATGTACATGCCAAAGGTGTATTGATTGTATGTACCAAGGTGCCCTGCATCCGCTACTTGGGTCACATCTTTCGAGGCGTCATGGATTACCAACGTGTATGTCTCTGTCAATAACGGAGCTGTTCCAGTCTTGTCTGGGTTGGTGTCCCACACGATACTTCCTGTAGATGCAAATGTTGCATTGCTGGAAAGCGTGTATGTGGCGCTGTTGGCCGTGCAAGTAACAAGAATGTCGACGTTCGAAGGTGCAACGGAAAGCGAAGTGTAGTTCCATACAAACGATACACTGTCTCCTATTTTATAATAAGTGGCCTGCGCGATTGCAGATGGTGTTAATAGGTTGACTCCGCCGGCCGGTAAACGAGGGTCCACAGATGTGGTTTGAGCGGCGCTTGAGGTTTGCTTTGATGATCCTTGAGATGCAGAGGTTTTGGTGGCGCTAGATGATCCAGACTTTGACCCAGACCCGCTGCTGCTCGAAGAACCGGAGTTTGCAGTATTGGATGATGTAGCCGTCGTTTGGGTGGAACCAGTCTGTGATGCAGACTGTGAGGATGAACCGGAGCCTGTGTTGGCCATGGCAGATTAGCACTGGGGTGGCCTCGTTGGAAGCAGTGGAATCTGCCAAAAACTTACTGGTTTGTGAGCTGGACTGTGAGTTGCTCTGGGTATTACTCTGCGTGCTGCTTTGCGAGTTGGTTTGTTGTCTGACCACCAGTCCTCCTATGTTCTCCAATGATGGTGGCCATGGCCATGCTGTTGTAAAGGAGGCCAATAAGGATAACGTAAAGAGGATGTGTCGTAGGACAAGTCGCTGCAACATGGTCGGAACAGGCTGAGCGAGTGAAGCCGTCCAGTTGTAAAATATGTCCCTTCTTCAGCTGTTGGGAACCCAGACCCGTTTCTCGCTCCCTAAGTTCGTGATGCGAGTCTAATGTTGATGTGCGAACCCTGCAGTCTTCGTCAAGGTAACGCAGGAGCTAGTGATACGTAGCAAGGAGTAACAGATACAACGAATGACGAGTAGATTAACGAAGGGTCTACGGCGAATTAAAAGATTGCTGTATAAAGTGTGAGAAGTGAAGAGAGTACTGCAAGGTAAAGCTGTGTGATGATACGAGTACTTTCTCTATTTGTTTTAGCTTCGGTCGCCCTATGTCACTTCTATTTTTGGATCAAGTTCTCCAAATCACCGAATACGAATTTTGTGATGAACAAAACACTACCTTACTCGTCCATTGATTTTTTGGATTCATTGACACACCAATTCGGTGATATGAAGAATTCCTGTTGTACACTGGGTACAAATGAACCAGCCTGCGTTTGACAGCCTCCAGCGCCAACGCTTGCTAAACCGCTCGACGAAAGATGCAACCGTAAATCATCACATAACGATGTGCATACTATCTCCCTCCGCCACCTTGTTCAAATGCCGACAGACGTTGAGAAGCTTCAATTAAGGCTTGTATTCGTCTTTCAGTATCCAGCTTCCTCGCCCTCTAGAACCTTTCTCAAGCGTTGCTATCTCCTTCAGCATCTCCTTGAATTCTACCGTCTTCTGCGGCGTGTTACAGTGCCGGTTGAAATGATCGATTAGCATCTGCGTATGCACTTTGCCGCCATGAACAACGAGATAGTCTCGGATCATCTTCATAAAGTCTGTGCCCGCTGGACCCGAAGGGGTGCTTTGCTTTGAAGCTGTACTTGTTGGCGTATTGGCTCGTGGTCCATTGGTAGCTTGTCGGTTTCGTAAGTTTGCCAGTATACTGAGTGAAGCAGGTCCGCCTCGGGCCCGACCAAACCCTTGATGCTGCGATGGTTGTTGTTCTGGTCTCCCAGCGGTGCCAAATTGGCCAGTCCAAGTAGGAGTACCCACAGGCACCGTCCTCGCGACCTCGCCCGCCTTCTTCAGTTCGGCTGCTGCCTCAGCGGCGACCTTTTTTGCCTCCTTCTCAATGATCCTTGGATCAGCTGCAATGACTCTTTTCCCATTGACTATTTGGTCATGTTCGAGTGCGGAGTGAACACCGGAACGAGCGAATATGCTTTCCATAACGCGGGCTTCAGAGTTCGTGGTGTCGCCAGAGGCGGCTCGACGCTCGATTTCTTCTTCACCTCGGAAAGGCACCATAGAGACTACGCCAGCCATGTTACGAACAGGCGAGGTACGATCAGTTTCATGGTTGCTCGTATAAGAAGCCCCTCCATTTGGTATTATCCGAGTATGCTGTTCCGACGGTTTCGAATTATTCTCGTTGTTGAATCGAACTTCCGTACCTTTGAACAACTCACTAGTCTCTGTAACGTGTTCATCAGCCTCCCCAAGGGTGAATAGATCGTGAAGATCCTTCATCTGAAATGTTTGGCGCTGCTTGGGATCTCTCAAGATCTTGTTGGTTAGAAATTGTTTGAAGAGTTGCCGGTGGTAGATTTTCTCTTCTATTGTTCCAGCCGTCATCAGACGATAGATTCTGACTTCCCGCTTTTGCCCCAAACGCCAAGCTCGTTCTCGAGCTTGAACATCGGTCGAAGGATTCCAATCGGGATCGTAGATAATCACTCGATTCGCTCCCGTGAGATTAATACCGAGACCGCCCACTTTGGTCGTTAGGAGGAAAACGTGAACATCTGGGTTCTTATTGAATTCATCGACCATACCCTGCCGGGCTTGAATGGGCGTATTACCATCCATACGACGAAAGGTAAAACCTTGTAAGGACTTGACGAATCTCTCAAGAATATCGAGCATAATGCGATGCTGGGCGAAAAGTAATGTCTTCTGGCCCTGTTCCTTCCACAGCTCTAGCAACGCTTTCACGACTTGCATCTTGCCAGACTTAGCACCGCTGCCATAATTGTATCCAGGTTTGATTGAGAGGGTTTTGTGCTCTACTAGATCCGGATGGTTGCAAATTTTCCGCAGAATATCAACGCCGTACAAGACCTGACGTTTGCCATTTATGATCGCATTCAGATCTTCAGAGCCGAGAAAGCTCTCATATGTCTCACGCTGGAATTTGGTGAGTTTACAGAACAGTACTTGTTCACTTTTCTTTGGCAGATCAGACGCAACGTCAGCTTTAAACCTTTGTAATAGGTAGGGGGAGATTGTGTCTTTCAAGGTCTCAGCACACTTCATTGCTGTCTGGACTTGAAGATTTGAGGCATTGGCATAACCTCCTTGCCGTATAGGAAACTCGAACTGTTGTCGGAAATTGACCAGGGTGCCTAAACGCATGGGGAAGACAAAGTCGAACAACGACCACAACTCTACAAGATTATTTTGCATAGGCGTCCCGGATAGGATGATACGGTTTGCTGTACGAAGCTCCTTGCAGTAGATTGTAATTGCAGTATTCGGGTTCCGGATCTTATGCCCTTCATCAAGCACGGCGTACTCCCAATTAATCGGTATCAGCAACTCAGCGTAGGTCTGCAGACCTGAATATGTAGTAACCAAGACATGACCATCTTGTACAACGCGATCAACGACCTTCTTACCTGCTTTTTGTCCCTTTGTCATTGGCTTGCTTCTTGCATGCGCAAGCTGTGACATTAGTTCATCTTCGTGCTGAGCTTCTCGACCAACGTCGATCATGCCGCTGCCGGACGTGTGTAATATGGAAACCCGAAATGGTGGCCACCAAGTATGAAATTCGTTAACCCACTGCTTCATGACTGTCGCCGGAGTAACAACGATGATTGGTCTCTTGATCATCTTACTGTGGTGAAGGCCAGCGAGAAAGGCAATGACCTGGATTGTCTTACCAAGCCCCATCTCGTCGCCAACAATACCACCGACTTGCTGGGAATAGAGCTCCCAGAGCCACTGCACACCTGTCTTTTGGTAGTCGAATAATGAAGGGTAAATATCACCCGGTACCCTGTAGCCGCCGTCGAATTCCGTGTCTGTCCTGGTAGGATGTGGCATATACCATTCCTCATCGACAACACCATCGTTCTGGGCAATAGTACCATGTTGAGAGTGACCACTTAAAATTCCAGAGTCCGGTAGGGAATTGCTCTCTTCATTCACGCGAGAATTCTCGCTATTGTTTGACCTTTCGCGAGCTGCGCTCCGCCTATTGACCCAGCTACGCAGCCGATTCTGGTATAGCTTTTCGTTTCCATCATCAAGGCCTGTCAAATCTTCATTTTGTGTTGCTTTAGCATGCGACGTGGATTTTCGCTTTTGACTAGGGGTGGGACCTGTGTCGAGGTCTGACCAATCATCTTGTAGCCCCCCGTCACTGTCGTCCTCGGACTGACCCAAAGCCCCGATGCCACGTTCATCCAGTTCAGGAACAAAGGCAATATCTTCTTCTTCTTCGCTGGAGGATGTCTCGTCACCATCACTCTGTACAATATTGGGCCGGCTATTTCCATTTAGCTTAAGACTGCTAGTCTGCGCAGGCCCTTGATGCAGTCGCCGCCGCTTGACTGGCCTTTCCGGCCCATTCGGGGCATCGGGTGTGGTATCGCTAGTGTCGTTGTCAACAAAGCCGGGCTGGACTAGATTGCGGTGGGATAAAGGCTCAAGGACTGGATCTTCATCCGGCCCTGATTCATCTTCGCGTTCTCCATATTCTGCATCGAGTAAAACATCCTGAAGATTGGACTCAGAGCGTCCTAAAGAACGTCCAGGCATCTTGGAAAAAGGAGTAATCTTTCCAGTACGAATAAGAAAGTCACGCTGGCTTTCATTGGGCATTTTCCGACTTGCTGACTCCTCCAAGAGAGACTTTCCATTGTTATTCTCCTCTCCAAGCCTTTGATCAATGCGCTCTTGTATCTGCCTAAGATCTTCGTCCAGTGTTCTGATACTAGCTTCCAGGTGTGAGATCTCGGCCTTTATGCTTACGGTGGTGGCGGAGCCGGTAGGGCGATTCAACTTATCTTGTAGTTTTCGCACCTGGGACTTGAGCCTCCTGTGGCAGTAAATGTTAGCGGAATTATGGTTACATGAACGAGACGTTCAGAGTCCGCTGCATACCCTTTGTCCACCTGGGTCTTCTCCAGACGTTTCTCATCCCGCTCATTGGCTTGTTCGATGAGTAATTGATCTGCCTACAAAAAGTGTGTGAATTCCTTTAAACAGAAGTTGTCGAAGATATCTTTTGGCCTACCTGGCGGCCAACATCTCTCTCAAGGTCATCCTGATCTCTCACATGTGTAGCCAAAGATCTAAGACGGCTCTCTTCGTCCTGACCCTGTTCGTGGATACGACCGGCACTTTCCTCTGGGGCCTCTGAGAATTCTTCGGCAGATGGATCTATGGCCCTGTCGTCCAAGATCCCGTCCCTTGAAATTTGGCCCTTAGGCAATGCTAGACAATCCTCTTTGAGTTGAAGCACGTCATCCTCTTTCTCAAGAGCCTCTCTGCGTGGATCCATGTTGGGTTTGGGGTTGGGCTCGGGGGAATACAATAAGGGTTTACAATGGTAGCTATCAACCATGTCACTTACTATAGGGAGGTGAAGGTGGTACCACTTACCCCTATAACGAGACTCGCTCATCTACTTGATACTCCTTCTTATGCTCACCGTCTGAAGCTTTTGCGTGAACCACATTTGAGTAACTTGCAAGATAGCACATGCAACGACCCAGGAGTCCTTGGATGAGTGAGGACTGTTGTTACGTGGTTCGTTACAGGATAGACTGTTGTATCGCATTATTTCGAGAATCAATCAATCAAAGCTCCTCGACTTACCTCTGTGCCTCGATTGATCATAGGATTATCTACTATATACGTCAATGAGCCAGCACGGGAAGTCTAACTAGCTACGGCCTAGGTGAATGCCTTACCCAAAGACAGTTCCAGTTTAGGTGGAGTACTCCGTACATGGGGTACCTACCTACTTTACATTCAATGTAGAATATGGGATATACAGCGCAGTCGTATGGCGTATAAGCCTCACTTTCGCCTACAAAATTTAACGTAGTATCATCGCTGCTTGTCATTGTGCTCGCTCTGGAATAAATCCATTCTCATAGATCCTCAATAGAACTAAGCGCTGTGGTTTCCGAGCCATTGTCCGGCGCCCGGTGTTCTACGAGTAGAACTAGATACTCACTCAGATCTCTTAACGAGTCTCACTGCTGTGCTGGCAGACCTACCGACGTGCTTCCAACTCCGCCCCACGGACAACACAGACCAAGTACTACCGACCTACTTCTTCACTCTTCGACTAACAGCCAGAGCCAGGTGTCTGAACCTACTGCAACGCCAATCCGCTAGTGTTTCGAGACGACCTTTTACAACGTACGCGAATTACGATTTGATCAAGTCAACTGAAACCTGTAAACGCAAACAGCACTGAAGACTTTCTCAAGCAAAGCTTTTGCTGCCGACTCAAGGCACATCTCTTTCAACGTTTGATGAGCTGGCGGCCAAACGAGGGCTGAGTTGCCCTGGAAATTGACCCCGAGTCCTGCTTGCAGCACTCGGTGGCTTTGACCAGATCACCACGGTGGTGGATCTCTTGACCTCCACGAGATTGGATTCGGAGAACCACAATGGATCAGCAATGGCAGCCTTACAGTGATATCGCGGGGAGTCGTCAAGCGCGATACGCACACTCAACTCCCCAACAGCAGACACGAGATACGAGCAATGGCCTAGCACAGCACCAGCCCCCGCCTTCAGGCTTCAGTTACGAAGCGTATCAGACACCTTCCTTACCCTCTCACCCACAGTCTATGGCTACCTCGCCGATTGGCACACCTCATTCCCGAGCTTACTCCGGAGACGGAGATGTAGCTATGGAGGATGCAGATCCATACAACAGAATGAAATACCCATCAAGACCTAGTCACCAGCATCGTTCCTCTGGTCAATACGTTAAGCAAGAGGACTCATCCGCAGCCCGCAGATACTCTCCTATGAAAGCCCTTTCGCCGTCTTCGCAGTATGCGACAAGCCCTCAACAACCAAGCCAAGGCTCCTATGGACCGTATCCCTCCCAGAACATATCGGCGAGGCAATCGCCGACACGGCCAAACCTATATTCGACGCCATCTCAGAGTTACTACACAACCCCAAGTGAGTCATCCAAGCAATAAAACAAGTATGCTAGGTTGCGGAAAGCTGACTATAGTACTCCCTTCTCCAGCGGCATCGAGGCAGCATTCGTTACATCTGCCACCGATCCAACCTGGAGAAGCTAGTCCCGATCAATACTATCCAAATTCTGCTACTGCGCAACTCAATGCAGTTTTTGGGCGGGAGGCCAAGTCCCCACGACACCTGCGGCCACCAAGGTCCGCAAGTACTTTAGACATGTCGCGAGGTCCAGTACCGCGGTTCAAGAAATTGGAGAAGGTGCAGGACTTGGAACCGAAGATAAATCCACAGCCTGCGTTTCGACGGGCGAACCCAGAAGGAGGCTTCATAAGTGTAAGTCTGCCATAACTCATTTCTGTTAAGCATGGTATCTTACAGCACTGTAGCCTTTGCAAGCATTGACAACCCACTTACCTTCCACCTATCGTATATGTAATCCGGCTTTCAAATACGAATCTTCCCGGAATCCTAGACGAGTCCTCACTAAGCCGAGTAAGGGTGTCAAGAATGATGGCTACGACAATGAAGACAGTGACTATATCTTGTATGTCAACGATATACTAGGGAATGAAGATAACGGGCATAAGTAGGCCGGATGGTACACACCGAAATCTCCATACCCCACTAATACTCTACAATAGGAACAGGTATCTTATCCTCGACGTCCTCGGTCAAGGAACCTTTGGTCAGGTGGTTAAATGCCAAAACTTGAAAACGCAGGAGGTGGTTGCAGTTAAAGTTGTAAAGAACAGGACAGCATACTTCAACCAAAGTATGATGGAAGTGTCAGTGTTGGACCTGGTACGCTTACTTGTGCCAACTCACCTAGTGTCTGCTGACGGAGACTTCAGCTGAATGGTAAACTTGATAAGAATGACGACCATCATCTCCTACGACTTAAGGACACCTTTATTCATCGGCAGCATCTATGTCTTGTCTTCGAGCTTCTAAGCGTGAATCTGTATGAGCTGATAAAGCAGAATCAATTCCGAGGTCTCAGTACGACACTCGTTCGAGTCTTCGCTCAGCAGCTGTTGAATGGGTTAAGCCTACTTAACAAAGCTAGGCTCATACATTGCGATCTGAAACCGGAGAATATATTATTGAAAAAGTATGCTCGCTCTTTAAGTCTAAATGCTTAAGTTCGCTAACTCCCTGGCAGCCTTGAGAGCCCTATCATCAAGATCATCGACTTTGGATCAGCATGTGATGAAAGGCAGACAGTATATACATATATTCAGTCCAGGTTCTACAGATCACCGGAAGTACTTTTAGGGTTGCCGTAAGTGGGTTGTCATCGTGTCTTGGATTTGCTACTGACATCGTCCAGTTACTCGTCAGCCATCGATATGTGGTCATTAGGCTGTATTGTGGTTGAATTATTCCTTGGTCTACCGCTTTTTCCGGGTTCTTCCGAGTATAACCAGGTATCGAGGATCACGGAAATGCTTGGCCTACCTCCTACATGGATGTTGGAAATGGGAAAGCAGTCTGGAGAATTCTTTGAGAAAGCCCACGATGAATTCGGAAGACGAACGTATCGGCTGAAGACTATGGAGCAATATTCGCGTGAGCACGGCTCGAAAGAGCAGCCGAGCAAAAAGTATTTTCAGGCGACGACCCTTCCAGAAATTATAAGGAGTTACTCCATGCCAAGAAAGAATATGAAGCAGGCCGAGATTGATAGAGGTAGAAGCACATCGACACTGGTGGCCATAACATGTTTGCTAACGCGCTACAGAAATGAACAATCGTATCGCTTTCATTGACTTCGTTCGAGGGCTGCTGAACATCAACCCGCTCGAACGCTGGTCACCTCAGCAAGCTAAACTCCACCCTTTCATAACGCAACAGAAATTTACTCAGCCGTTTGTTCCCCCTATGAATCTAAAGCCATCTTCGTTGACCAAGTCACCCGCACCTGGCGTACAGCAACAACAACAAGCTGAGGCTGTCAGCAAATCGCGAGCTCAAGCGGCTCAGCAACAGGCACAGCAACAGGCACAGCAACAGGCTCAATCTGCTGCTCAGACTGCATACGCTAACATGCAGATGAGTCAATATCCACAGTCCCCGCTCGCTCAAGCCCCGCCAGTGTACAACAACATGTACACGCCTCACCAACAGGGGGCTCCTCCGCCTTACCCGTCGCAGTCCGCTGGCTATGGGCACCAGATGGGTATGATGCACCAAGTTCCAAGCCAGATATCTACTGCCCAATATGCTCCGCAACAGAATCTATACGCTCAAGCTACAACGAGGGCAGGGCGGCAACGCGCCTTGACAATGGAGCAGCAACAAGGAGGGATCCCCCAGTCGATCCAAAGGGTTGCCAGTCACTTGGATCCAAATGCACCGATAAGGCTGCAACCGAGTCCGGCGTACTACCCTCCACCACCTGACGGTATTCCAGATGGGACTGCCAGTAGCGCAAGAAGGAGGGGCAGCCGCGCTGCGAGTGGCCGAAACAGGAACTTTATACAGAATTTAGAGGACAGAACGATGGAAGAGGGTTTTATTCAACAGTCTCAGTGGCATTGAGGTCCGGAAGAAAAGCCACATGCATAGTATCACCTCGCAGATCGGGTTCTGTAGGTTGACACTCTCTGTCAAGATACAGTACCTTATCACTACTCGATGGCGGTTACGAGACCAGCCACAGAATAACAGCACTAGAACTACCAACAGAACGCCCAAACGCCAAGTGCCATTGCGCTTTAAGGAGGGACCGACGCTCAGTGTTTCGAGACGGGTTCAGGAATTTCGAATTGTCCGCCGAGATGTTCCGTTGCGGCCAGTTCCAATTATAGTATAATACCAACAGGCTCGTACCCGGTTGCCGTACTTCACTCACACACTCCTTTACGCATGCCAGATTCGGTCTGGGTCATGGCGTCTCTGCTACTGCGTATCGTTGAGGCATAGTGGATAGACAAAGCAGCTTCACCGGACAGGCTTGGTGGCTTGGTCTTTACAGAAATCTGGTGGGTTGTCAAACCAAACAACTCAAGGGTCATATAGTCGTTGTAGTTATACGAAACCAAGTCGCGTACTCGCCACTGTGTAGCTTGTAGGAAGCCATATCGCTATGAATAGTTAGCAGACGCTTGTGGTCAAATATTTATACCAGTACCTAAATGGAGTGCCTGTGTGAGGTGGTCTGTGCTTGAGATGTAGATTGTTGACTCATTCTTGACTCACGGAGTCACGGACATACGCGCCTAACATTCTTTCGCTTAAAGTTTGGCCACACAATCTTGCCCATCACAACCTCAAGCCTCATAACCTCTGCATTGAAACCTATCTACCCACAAATCCATCATGTCTCGATTCTTCACCGCGGGAGATAGCTCCAGTGAGAGCAGCTCCTCCGACGAAGAGGAGCTCTACAGTGGAGAAGAGGCTCAACAAAAGTCGGAAGAAGAGTCTAGCAGCGAGGAAGAGGCGACAGAAGAGGAGGATGAGGCTTCTTCTGATGAAGAGGGTGGGAAGGGTGGGGTTTCCAAATTCTTACGAGACGTTGCGTCGAGTGACGAGAGCGAGGATGAGGACAGGCATACGGTTGTTAAAAGTGCGAAGGACAAGAGATTGGAGGAGTTGGAGGCAGTCGTGAAGTTAATCGAGAACGCCAGGAAGATTAATGACTGGAGCTCGATATCGACCGGTTAGTCTGGAATTCTTTACAGGTAAACCACAAAGCGACTGCTGACATTGTAGCTCGCTAGAATTTGACAAGCTTAACCGCCAAATTACCAAGATGACAGCTCAGGATAAAGTACCTAAGATCTACATTCAGACGATAGCCGAGATGGAAGACTTCATGAATGAAGCCATTGCAAGGCAGAAGGTTTCTACTAAGAAGATGAACGCTACGAATGCAAAAGGTCTCAACGCAATGAAGCAGAAGATCAAGAGAAACAACAAGGATTATGCGAATGAGATCGACAAGTATCGGGAGGACAAAGGTGGCTACATGATGTCCGACGAGGAGGAGGAAGTTGCCCCTATTGAAAAACCAAAGAAAACAAAGGCTGTATATGTCGACGGCATTGATGCTGGGGACGATGAAGGTTTCTCAACTGTGGGCCGGGGAGGAAAGACATTGCAATACACTCCTGAGAGTATCTTGAAGCATTTGCGCTCGATTGTCGAATCTCGAGGAAAGAAGAATACAGACCGGACAGAGCAGATCAGAGTAATGGAGAAATTGCTGGAGGTTGCTACCACACCATACCAGACAATTCGAGTTTTGTTGACACTGATCTCGACACGCTTTGATCTTACATCAGGATCCGCAGCAACTTTCATGTCTCAGGAGCAGTGGAAAATGTAGGGGAATCAGCAGTTGCTTTGACTTGAAACTGCGTACAATTCTGACATATTTTCTTAGGGCTGAGGGTGAATACGGCACACTTCTTGAAACGCTCGAGGGAAACCGCAAACTTATGGTCGTTCTTGAGAATGCTGAGGAATGGGAAGACGATGAGAAACCACCACAACCTGTAGCTGAAGAGAAGATTCGGATTCCGGGTAGCATTGTATCGATAGTTGAGCGCCTCGATGACGAGCTCACACGGTCGTTGCAGCACATTGATCCTCACACTGCTGAGTACATTGAGCGGCTAAGCGACGAGCAGGCCCTCCATACTAATATTATACGTGCTCTGCTGTATGTTGAGGATCTCGCCAAAGACCCTAAATTAGAGATGCTGCAAGAGAATGCAAACCGGGTCGTCATGAGACGGCTAGAGCACATCTATTTCAAGGTATACAACCACATACACTGCAACCAAGCAGAGCTAATACCTTTCCTTAGCCGGCACAAGTTGTCAACATCCTCGAGCAGAAGGCTTGGGAAGGTATACCATCTAATCTCGACTCCGAGATTACTCCGCGCGGCAATGCCTCGGATACGGCTGCCCTCGTTCAGACGCTGAGCACTTACCTCTTTAAGAACAGTGTCGACATCATCCGAGCGAGGGCCTATCTATGCCAAGTGTATTACTTCGCTCTCCACGACCAATATTATCGAGCTCGCGATATGCTCTTAATGTCTCATTTGCAAGAGACAATCGGCAATTTTAACATCAATACCCAAATCCTCTTCAATCGTACTCTCGTCCAAGTCGGCTTATGTGCCTTCAGGGCCAACCTCGTGTACGAATCGCAAAACACGTTACAGGAAATTTGTGGTAGCGGTAGACAAAAAGAGCTTTTGGCTCAGGGTGTTATGATCCAGAGATACTCGCAAGTCACACCGGAACAAGAGCGGTTGGAGAGACAACGGCAGCTACCATTCCACATGCACATCAACCTCGAGCTCCTTGAGTGTGTTTATCTCACATGCTCCATGCTTTTAGAAATCCCACTACTTGCGCAGACAGGCTCATCACCAGACATCAAGAAGCGCATTATTAGCAAGACGTACCGTCGTCTTTTGGAGTTTCACGAGCGCCAGATATTTACTGGACCGCCAGAAAATACTCGGGATCACGTCATGCAGGCTTCGAGAGCGCTCGCTGCTGGGGAGTGGAAGAAGGCAGCGGAGTTCATCAACACAATTAAGATCTGGGAGTTGATGGCCGAGCCAGACAAGATCAAAGCCATGCTCTCCGCGCAAATCCAGGAAGAAGGCTTGAGGACATATCTCTTCACCTATGCTCCGTTTTACGACACACTCTCTGTCAGCACCCTCGCATCAATGTTCGAGCTGTCTGAGCAAAAAGTTGCAGCGGTGGTCAGCAAGATGATTTCGCACGAGGAACTAGCGGCTGCCATGGATCAAGTCAATAGCGCCATAATTTTCCGAAAGGGCGTTGAGTTGTCGAGGCTACAGAGCCTGGCACTCACACTGAGCGATAAAGCTAGCGGGCTAATTGAGGCGAATGAGAGGACGTTAGAGCAGAGAACTCAAGGGACAGCCAACGCCTTCGAGCGACAAGGCGGGCAAGGAGGCAGAGGCGGACGGGGTGGGCGAGGTGGTAGAGGCGGCCAGCGAGGTGGCAGTGGTGGTGGACGGACAAGGGGTGGACAGCAGTTTGGTGGTGGTGCGCTTGGTGGTGCGATCAAAGCTTGATTCGATTCTTCAATTCTTCTTCTATGAAACTTAGTCAATGCAGTTCTAAGAGTGTATTCTACTGAACTCTGGCAGATGCGCTCACCTATGCGCTGAGCTTGGAAATATGATCCCAAACACCATCATTGCTTTAGCATTAATTTTCCTCACTATTATCGTTCATTCGCCCTCATCATCATCCATGAAAACTGGTGGCAACCAGTAGTCCTTTTCCGAAATTTGTTCATCAACCCACAACAAAGAGTCCGCCAACAAATCTTGCAACACCGTCTCAGCCCGCTCCTGCTCCCACCCCAAATTATCCACTATCATCGAACATGTTATCGGTTCGTAGATTTGTATCGCCTCCAATACCGTGCTTTGATCCGTACTCAACTCTTTCGGGATCGACCGAATCATTTGCTTGCTCCCAATCGTCACAATCGAGAACCCCGATCCCAGCGGTTTCAGTGACTCCACCGCCCTCAGTACATCATCGTCGCTAATATCCATACCTCCCCCAATTCCTCTCCCCCTAGCGACCTTCTCCCGACACTCGCCCACCGCCATTAATCCTCCATTGCCCCCTCTACCCTCTTTGCAAACTTCCACCACCCGCACCGCTAGCTCAAAGTAAAAATCATTCACATCACCCCCAAGCACCTGCGCCCACCAACTTCCCTTGCTTCCCTTGCCTTTGACATTTGATCCGGCTAAAGGGTCGACGCCAATAGCATTGCACATGCGCGCGAATTCAGCGCGGAAGGCGGGATCACGTTTTATGGTGTCCCCATGCTGAAGAGCGAAGTTGTGGAGCAGGGATTGGAAGACGGAGAGCTGGGTCTGCAGAGATGTGAGGTGCTGCGTGCGGAGAGAGGCGCCATGGGTGGCATAGGAGGACTGGAGAGAGGTGCGATTTTGGAAGGCGGAGAGGCCGACGCCACGGCGGGTAGACATGGTGGGTGGGATCTGAGTGGAAGGGCAAGAGAATCATGAGAAAGACGTCATTTAGAAGGTGTAATAGAGGTACTAGGACAACGTCTGCATAGAGGAAGCCTGCATGACGGAACACCAACCTTTGAAGATACAGGTGTGAACTGCGGCCATTTTTACATGAAATACCTCTGCGAACCTCGATGCAATCGATTAGGTATTTTACTAGTGTAAATTACACGTCTTTATCGGAGTTAAGCTCGCGCGACAGGGATTCGCGATGCTTCGCGCTTTGTTTGCCGAGGGACGCGACTCAACCGTTCCTTCAAGAGCCATTCAATATTACACTTCACGTTGGATAAGTCGCATTTATCTCCCCTTATGCAAACGGCAAGCACAGCAGTGTACTTATTCTCTTGCTAGTTGGCTCTGTCATAGTGCTCTCACAATGTCAAGGGCTGCCCGGCTTGCCGAACTAAGGGCCTTGCGTGCCTCCGGCAAGACACGATTGTCGACTTACAAAGTCGAGGATGAGGAAAACCTCTATGAAGAAGTTGATGAGGAAGGATACAAGAAGGTCGTTAGAGCCCGCTTGGATCGGGATGACTTCGTTGTTGACGACAATGGAGAGGGATACGCTGACGATGGGCGCGAAGAGTGGGTGGGGGATAGGAGATACGACAGTGCTAGCGGCAGTGAGGAAGAACTGCCTTTGAAAGGAAAAGCCGGTCAGTATTTTTGTGATCACCTCAGAAATCTACTGGAGGTTAACCCTACATACAGCTAAGAGAAAGCGCGAGGAAGACCAAGTGAAGGTTGAGAAGACAAACAACAGCATCAACAAGTACTTCAGCAATGGGCCTGCTGTTACGGCGCCGAAGTCCAAGGTATGAATTCCAGATGAGACTTTACGTAGTAGGCTAATCCTTTGAACAGCCTATCCACACGGTCGAAGATGCTGCTTTCATGGCAGATCTCCTAGGCGAAGTGGATACGAACATTCCTTCTCGTTTGCCAGTAAAGACTGTCAAGACTGCAGCTCGTCGTAAGACACGTGTACTATCGCCCCCTTTGTCTCAGAACAGAAATAGTGGACTACCGAAGGTCAATGACAGTGGAAATCCTAGTCATTTGTTGAATACGCCCCCTCTTGAAGCAAGCTACAACGACGAGGACGATTTCCCTACAACAATATTTGACAATGATACGCCCATGAGCGATCTTATGCCGTCATCGCCAATCGCCAATGCGGTAGAGCGCAAGGGGCAGCAATCGATTAAAGAAGAGGACGAAGACGAGGACATGATGGAGGTTGCACAGGTTGTTGGAAGCCACAATGTCAAAACCGCGAGTGTCAATCTTTCCGGATCACGTCCCGCACCAAAGATACTAAAGAAACCTCCGTATCCTTCACCCGAGAGCTCCTCTCCAACTAGACCACCCCGCGATTCGGTTGATCCATCTGCGTGGAATGATGTGACCTCGAAGCTCAATGTATTGAGCAGCCAAGGTTCTGAAACCACTAGCTTTGGTAAGCTAAAGCTGGATAGCGCTGTTGAAGACGACGGGAGCCTACGCATGTTCTGGACCGATTACACCGAGATTAATGGGAGTTTATGTCTGTTTGGCAAGGTTAAAGACAAAAACTCTGGCTCATATGTCAGTGCTTTTGTGAAAGTGGACAATATCCTCAGGAAGCTATATTTTCTCCCAAGAACGCACCGCCAACGTGAGTTTCGGAATCTCGCCATGATATACTCCAGTACTGACAGCATACAGGGCATGGCCGAGATACCTCTGACGAAGTGGAGATGGGCGACGTCTACAACGAAGCGGACGAAGTCATGACAAAGCTTCGAGTGGGCATGCACAAGATCAAGCCTACTTCAAGGAAGTATGCTTTTGAGCTCCCGGATATCCCAAAAGAAGCCGACTACCTCAAATTGATGTATCCATATGATAGTGAGTAGATTTTGCGCGAAAAGGACGCTCATGTACTGACATAGCGGTATCTAGAGCCGGCCCTGCCTACGGAACTAAAAGGAGAAACTTTCTCGCACGTATTTGGTACCACAACAGCGCTTTTCGAGCAATTTGTTCTGTGGAAGAACATCATGGGCCCTTGCTGGCTCAAGATTGATAATGCAGAGATGACGCCGTTGAATAACGCATCCTGGTGCAAGCTAGAGGTCCAGGTAGTCGAGCCCAAGGCTATCACGGCCCTCTCTGAATCGGAAAACCTGGAGGCGCCTTCTCTGACATTCATGAGTTTAGCTTTGAGAACTACCTTGAATGCCAAGGAGAATAAGCAGGAGATTCTTGTTGCTAGTGCCCGTGTCTATGAGAATATTTCTTTGAGTGACACGACACCCACAGAGAAGTTGCCGTGTAAAACATTTACAATCATGCGGCCAGCAGAAATATCTTTTCCTCCAGGCTTCGAAGCACTTAGTAAAAGCCAACGCGGTAGTATCATGCTTGTCAAGAGTGAGCAATTACTTTTAGCAAAGTTCCTCGCATTGTTAGAGAAGACAGATCCGGATGTCCTCATGGGTCACCAGTTGCAAGATGTGGACTACCCTGTTCTGCTCAATCGAATGCGGGAGAGGAAGACACCTGGTTGGCATCGCATAGGAAGAATGAGGCGAAGCGATTGGCCGAGAAACATGGGAAAGGGTGGTGGAAGCTTCTTCGCAGAGAGGCAGCTCGTTTCTGGACGGTTGCTGTGTGATGTGGCTAACGACATGGGAAAGGTATGCCTGTGCCCAAACGTTAAACATGCTTTGGCTAATACCTATATAGTCCCTCATGACCAAATGCCAATCTTGGAGTCTTACAGAAATGTGCGAACTGTACCTGGGCCAAGGTAACCCTCGTCGGGAAATCGATAATGAAGCAGCTCTGAAAACATGGGCTACATCAAGGGACGGCCTTCTGAACTACGTCAACCATTGCGAAGCTGATACCTACTTCATTGCCGCCATTGCTCTGCGGGTGCAGATGCTTCCTCTGACCAAGGTCCTCACCAATCTGGCAGGCAACTCTTGGGCAAGGACTCTAAGCGGTACCAGGGCCGAGCGCAATGAGTATATTTTGCTGCATGAATTCAATAGGAACAAGTACATCTGTCCCGACAAGATCTACGGCAAAGCTAAGGCCAAGGTTGAAGAGGAGAACCCCGACGTTGAAGAAGGTGTTGATGTCAAGAAGAAAGATAAGTTTAAAGGTGGTCTAGTTTTTGAACCTGAAAAAGGTCTCTATGACAAGTTTATTCTGGTCATGGATTTCAATAGTCTTTATCCCAGCATCATACAGGAGTATAACATTTGCTTTACAACAGTGGATAGGTCAGACCAGGTAAGCTGTGTCGCTGAGAAAAATAATGCAGCAGCTGATAAAGCTTAGTCCGAAGACGATGATAAAGTACCAGAGGTACCTCAAGATCAAAAGCAGGGTATCCTGCCAAAACTTATCGCTACTCTCGTCGGCCGAAGAAGGCAGGTCAAGAGCCTGATGAAAGACAAGACCGCTACCCCTGAACAGCTTGCGACTTGGGATATCAAGCAGCTGGCCTTGAAACTGACTGCTAATTCAATGTATGGTTGTCTCGGATATACGCAGTCGAGGTTCTATGCAAGACCTCTAGCAATGCTCACGACCTTCAAAGGTCGGGAGATCTTACGAAGTACCAAAGATCTTGCAGAGAGCATCCAATTGCGTGTCATATACGGAGATACTGACTCAGTCATGATCAACACGAACGCAGACAGCATCGAGGAAGCCCTGAAGATAGGACATGATTTCAAGCGTTCAGTGAACGAACGATACAGACTTCTCGAGATCGATATCGACAACATATTCCGAAGGCTGTTACTTCATGCTAAGAAGAAGTATGCTGCCATCAACTTACTTGAGGTTGATGGGAAATACGTCGACAAACTCGAAGTCAAGGGACTGGATATGAAACGAAGAGAATACTGCGCTCTGTCGAAAGAGGCATCGTCGCGGCTACTCAATGAAATCCTGTCTGGTGAAGACCCGGAAGTGGTCGTGGGAAAGGTCCACGATTACCTCCGAGAGCTGTCCCAAAAGATGAGGGAGGAAAAGATTGCAGCTCAGAAGTACATCATCTTCACCGTAAGCAACCCCCATTCTCCCAGTCCCAACCCATCATATGACCCAAACCTAACCACCACCATCCCCAGAAACTTGGCAAAAACCCCAGAGACTACCCGAATGCCGACAGCATGCCCCAAGTCCAAGTCGCCCTCCGCTCTCTCACCCAGGGGAAGTCTGTCCGCGTCAACGATGTAATCTCCTACATCATGACCACCTCTACCTCCTCGGGCATTCCCTCCTCGGACAACGCTGCAAAACGCGCCTTTGCGCCCCAAGACGTCATGGCGGCGACTTCAACCCTAAAAGCAGATGTCGAATGGTACCTATACAAGCAAATCTTCCCACCAATCGAGCGGCTTTGCGCTCCTATCCCCGGCACCGACGCCACGCAGCTAGCAGAATGCCTGGGCCTTGACACCAAAAAATACTCCATTGCTCCCTCCTCCACCAGCAACCAAACCACAGAAATCTCTCCGCTGGAAAGCCAGATCCCAGACGAGCTCCGCTTCAAAGACTCCGCGCGCCTAACCCTGCGCTGCCGCTCTTGCAAACACGCCTTCATCTTCGAAGGCCTCGCCTCCCCTTCCTCCCTCTCCACCATCACCCCCAACGGCATCATCTGCCCATCCCCCACCTGCCAAAAACCCTTCGCCACCCTCACGCTCGTCGTGCAGCTCGAGCACGCCATCCGCGTCCAGACCAGCAAGTACTACGACGGCTACCTGATCTGCGACGACAGCAGCTGCGGCAACCGCACGCGCCAGATGAGCGTCTACGGCCACCGCTGCTTGGGTCCCCGAGGCCGCGCGGAGGGGTGCAGGGGCCGGATGCGGTACGAGTACGGGGAGAAGGCGCTGTATAATCAGTTGTTGTATTTTCGGGGGTTGTGGGATGTGGACAAGGGGACAGGGGGTGGGGGGGTGAAAGGGGAGGGAGGGGTGAAGAAGGGTGCTGTAGGGGGGGTAAAAGGAGAGGAGGCGGAGGAGGACGAGAGGGTAAGGGCGGCGAGGGAGTGGAATCGGGAGAGGTTTGGGACGGTGCGGGGGGTTGTGGAGGGGTATTTGAAAAAGTGTGGGAGGGTGTGGGTGCAGATGGACGCATTGTTTGGGTTTGCGATGGAGGTGTAGTCGAGAAGTGAAAGGGGGTGGTTTAGGATAAGCTGTTTTCGACTATATTTACTTGCCGTCGTGTTATGGAATGCTGGTTGGTTATGGAAGCTCGTTTTTGAACAGCGATGGGTGTGAGTTGCTTTTGGACTTGGGTGATGTGCATGCTACGGTAATTTACTACGATTCAGGTCCCGGGCAGCCGTTGCGGTAGCCATCATCGCCCGGTCTCATTTCAGAAACCTTCATGATTTAGCTGGGGGTAGCTCGCATTCCGCTTTTCATGTTGATGCTCACACTAGCCTATCCCTGGATAAGTATCGTAACGGTGGTGAGAAATTATGGAGATCTCAATTTCCTGAGACCATCATAGTGTAGCTGAAGGTAGTGCATACGGCTCTTATGTAGATCTACTAGGTTACCTCCAAGCCCATGTCTACAGCCACGATATCAGCACGACCACCTTGCTCCAGCCACCGCATTCTAACCCTCCGCCATTCCACCTAATTCATTTGCTTGATCAAAGCATTGATCTTATCCTCCCTATTTCCCAGATCACCTCCCTCAACGTAATGCTTAAACTTCCTCGTCCTAAACCCACCGGTAGGATTGCTCAACTTGAATGGCCACAAGAAGTTGCTCGCCTGCTTGAAGTTTGGCCCGACAGTCAGGATCTCATGGATCAGATCCTCCATGCACACGATTCCTAATTTACCCAAGTTCTCCTCGATGATCTGGTTGTCTGTCAGGGGGATACGCTGCTTGTCGACTTTGCCGTAACCGCGCTTGTAGATGAGGTCGCGGACGGTTTTGAGGGAGGGGTAGCCGTAGGCGATATAGGGTTCGACGACCTTGAGCATTTCCAAGGTAGCCTTTGTGAGACGGACGAAGACACCATTGTTAATCTGGAGAAGGCGGAGGAGCTGAAGGATTTTACGGGGTTTGGGAGCGATCTTGTTGATACTGAAGGAAGTAATGTTAGCAGGGCAGGTTAAGTGGGAGAGGAGGGGAAGAGAGTGAAAGACTCACCCTTTGATACGGATGACGAAGACGAGCTTGGGCTCGGCGGGGACGTAATAGGTGCCTTCTTGCTTGCTCAAACGAGCAAGACGGATCTTTTCACGCTCTGCATCGCGGTACTCCTTGACGTAAGACTCGGCACGCTTGAATATGACGCCACGCTTCTCTTTTTGAGCCTGTGTAATTCAACGTCAGCTTACTCCTTTAAACTGCAGTGCCTCATCGGATTTCTAATTGTGGACGATTCAGACCCGAAAGATGGTTAATGTAAGCGACAGCATCGACCAGGAGGTCTAGTCGCGAGTATGGTGTTTGTCATCACCATCGTCCACGACGGCCCTCTAAAATGATGTTGGTGCATCGCAAAAGGGTCTGTATGTCTTACCTTCTTCTTCTTTTGGAGCTCGGCCTGGCGTTCCTCACGCTGCTTTTCCTGGCTCTTGCGCTTCTTCAACAGAGTCTCGGGGACGAGGATCTGTTCCTCTGTCGGCACGCTCCTGTGTTTGGCCAAGAAAGGCAAGGTCAGTATAGTCTGCCCGGTAGAGGATTGGATAATACGTCGAGTAGGGAATTGCAACTGAGACGCTGCATTCTCGGACTGGAGCATAGACTCGACGAAATGAATTTAATCAGTGAGACTGGTACGTTTGCTACTAAGCTGCCTTCTACCGAATACAAGGCTCTTCGCAATCGAACCAATGTGTCTCATCCGACAAGACCTCAAGCAATGCTCAAGAATGATACGCGCACATGTTCGAGCCTTCCTTGAGCAGCAGCGAGTATGGAACAAGCTACTGTCGAAGGTCGAGTGCGGCACTGAATTTCAAGGAGAAAGCCGAAGCCTTCAACCTCAAGACCCCATTGTCTACTACAGACAAGTCAATCATAATTTGATCGGGCTTGTCAGAAGTATTCTGCGGGAAGTATCGAGCTGGCGCTGATGCACTCCACAGTGTATCAACGGTTCCAGCGAGGTGGGACAGGCTACACGACAGTGGGACACGAGAATTTTAAGAGTGAAAGGCTTGGAGAGATGGCATACGTCTTGACTGTGGCTTGGTGCTTCTTGGGAGGCATTTTGGCGGTTGTTGTCGGGGTGCGGTGTCGGTGTCGGTGTCGGTGTGTCGTGATAATCGGCACAGACTTTCTTTCACGATGTTAAGGTGATTGTGTGAGCCGCTAAGAGTTTTTGGCGAACTACGCGCTAGACCGTATTTAGCTTCGCACTCTCTACCTACTTTTATACAGGAATTTGCCACAGAACGATTAATGCTCGAGAGGGAGATGGTGTCAAAGGATGGGAGGATTCGTGGCCATGCATATCAAGAAAGGCGACCAGAGCTCCTCTTGCACAGTCCATGATATAGGTTGAACGTTAGTGACTATAATTAATTATCATCCTAATACCGAATTACCATTAGATTTTCCCAGCCTTTACATCCATTTGATCAGGATGTATTGTGATCTTCACAGCCACAGTCCGCTGCCGAAGGAAATTGATGACCAAAGATCAGGACCTACTCGATCATGTCCGGCGGAAAGGTGCAAGCCAAGCTCCTGCTTCAAACCTCTTCCAGGTACCGCCTAATGGTCATACATGACTAGGTAGCTACCTCACCTGCAACGGACATATGTAGCGCCAATCTCGAAGCACTAAAGTATATCAGTGTAGTTGGAAGTCCTGCTAGTGCTATCCTACAGTATAGCATTGCGATTTGTACCTCTGAGGCAACGAATAAGCATTCAAACAGATCCGTGAATTTGAAGGGGAAGGACACTTGTAATGAACCTTATGTTTCTCGTAGTCCACAGCGATCTGCCGAGTCACCAAACAAGGGCCCCCATATCTCCCCCATCCGCCTTCACAGATATTCCCTACCCCCTTCTGATTCCACAAGCTTGAAAGCGAAAATCGCCCTATCTTCCCTTTTCACTGGGCGTGCGTCAGACGTGAGGTCTGCCCAGACGGTTCGAGCACCTTAGCGCATAGGGGCAATATTGATGGCCCGACCCAGACTGGAAATGGGCGCCAGAGACGATGCCCGCTTTGCGCTACAAACGGCAGTTGTAGGCCGGAGTTGAAGAGGGTTATGCGGCCTTGGTGGAGCTCTGATGAGATTAAGGGTCAGTGATAAATTGTGCGGGAGCTGATCCGGACGACAGTGCATTTTCTGAGGAGGAAAGGGGGGGAGGGGGGAGGGACTTGTCTGAAAAGGGGCTACATGTGCCTGCAATTGCCCGTTTAATGAAGTAGTATCTTGTGGTGACTGATGCACAACGGTGGGATAAAATTATTAAGCGCTGCAGTTGAACATGATCTGAAGAGGAAGACGGAAAGCGAAAGCTGGCAAAGAGAAAGGAGAGATCGATGTTTTGGAATAAGTCGCATTTAGTTGCCTTCCTCGACCTCCTAGATTACCCACATCCACAATCCATCTCACCGTTCTTCTCCGACTCCATCAATACCTGTGCTACCGCCTTTCCCACCACGTTTCCTGCGTGCTTTTGGCCATTAACATCGGCTTTTGCCTTTTGCCAAACTCCCACATCGTCTAGTCTGCCAAACCACACACTTCTCTCTAGCAACACCATAGCTCCATCTAAGAAGCCTTTCTCCATTCTCATATTCCCCTCCCTCACGGCCTCCTTCACCTCTGCACCCCCAATACTCCATTCTTTCCCACTGCTCCTCTCCAATGCCGCCAAAATCTTATTTTGGAAGGTCACAATCCCCGCTTCATAGAGGTATCTATTCCTCGCTTCCTCGCCCTTCATCAGGATTTCCGCACGGTTTCTCCCACTCCTCTCAACGTGCTACACGCAAAACTCTCCCTCCCACTTTCGTAAACCAGGGCACTCGACCACCGTAGATCAAACCCTAGCAACCCCCCCTTCAGCCCCTCCTCAATAAGACAACCCATTGCCAGCCCTGTTCAGCTGAATTTTTTATGCTCTCTGCTCTTTTTCTTCAGATATTGCAAAACCTCTGCTCTTGCTTGAAATGGGGGGAACCGTTCGCAGAACCTTGGGTTTTGAGTGATGTGGCTAAACTCATTGGGGATGAAGCGATGTACACCAGCGGCAATGGCAGTATTAATGAGAAGCTTCTGGAAAGAGACATCGCCGCCTAACATTATACTAATGACTACATCTTTATATTTAAAGGCGCTAGTCAAGGAGACAAGATTAAACGTAGTAGTGACGGGCGTGAGGGCATGCGGATTGGAGGGTACCTGGTGCGGGCATGCCCCTTCAACCTTAACCTACTCACCTGAGAAAGTGACGCTAGTCGTAGTCCCACGAGAGATCCGCACGGGCCACCTTTGGTGCTTGCAGGATTCAGGAACGTAAGTAGATATAAGGTACAATGCTTCAGCTTACTTGGTTGTCATTTTAGGCCAATGAAACAGGATCTGTTCTCCACGTCTCCATACTTTACTCTCGGAGGTTAATTCTTGGGCGGCGGTCTCGCAGCAGAGGTATTGTGCCTAGTCTCCGCTCGCCCGTATGGTCAAACGGAGCCTTTGTGGGCAAAAGTGGCAACGAGTTCTTAACAACAGGATATATGTTATGGTCTGAGCCGTAGCGTTATCTCCACTAAGGCAGATTAGCGATGATATGCGTTGACTTTGGAAATGTGGCGTCGGTCACCCTATCTACTGACTTATGGGCGAAAAGAGAGCGCGGACGGCAGGAGATTTCTTGAAGTATCTATCTTGATGCAAAATTTCCATCAGACCGCCATAAAAGTCTTCGACATAAGCGTCCCTGGGTACCCAATTAGCTGTCCATGAGCCAAGGTACACAATGGAAAGACTCCAAGAGTTTGAGTTCATAATGTGTTTCATCATCTCCTAAGTTTCTTTCCCTCTATGAGAGCAGAATTTTTGATGATTTCCACCGCTTTCGCTGAAAAGAATTTCACTCAGAGAGTCCTAGAGCACTCTTTTCAAAAAGTTCCATGCGATACGTCCTCATAGACTCCTAGCGAAGGGAGAACCAGACAACATCAACGCAGCTACTCATAGTTGAAGAACTCCTTTGTTAGTCCCTTGCTCCACTAGATGTAATTTGCTGGACAACAGAGATCGGAAGCACTAGCCGAGCGGAAGTGCTGGGCAAAGCAAATATCATACAGAAGTCTAGACTTCTTGCCCAGGCATTGGGCTCTTGAACGAGAAATCAGTTCTAGGATTTGACTGGTAACCAAAGGGATAATCGCAGTGCCCAGGACAAGTGAGGAGGCAGTTACCAAGACCGGACGGGCAAAACAGACCATCCTGTTATCAATTCGGTGCCCTACTTTTTATGGTTATGCGTTCCTTCTCAGGAATAAACACTACTTAGAGATACTGTAGTGTACCACCAGGACTTATCGAATTCGAATGGGTAGCGCAATCTCGTTTCAAAATCTGCTTTACTGCTCAACCTGGAGATGTCGAAAGTGAATCAACAACCGACAATGGCCAGGCATGGCATGGCAGCCCAGCTATCCAACCTAAATGGCAGGCTGAGTATGGAAAATCAAAGATCCATCATGTCGACGCACGGCATGTGTTCCTTGTCCTAGTTCTTCTTCTCATACATGCTTTGGCGAGCTACCTTCGTGATGATACTTTAGTGGTCAAAGAAACCAATTAGTCTAATTGTTTCTTTCGACGTTTTCACGAACTTCGACTCCCCCGCGTTTCATGCAAAGGTCTAATGGCAATCTCCCATTGTGAGTTTCTCGACTGCGGGGCAGATCTGGAGTTTACATGCAATTGCGGGGTACTGGGGTAAGATACGAGTAATTCACAGGACTCCTGGTGCTCTAGGTTGTTTCTTGTATTATACACCCTCAAATCTGCAGCCGTTGTCCTACTGCCAACTGATTTGATTTGACAATTGCCATCGACATTCAAACCCCCATTGGCGATATTCGCCATGGCCACTGCAGCAGTTGACGTACCCTCCCACAATCGACTCGAACCAGGATCGAGCCAGATACAAGCCCTGCCATACCCAGAGGCACATCCCATAGGCAAGGTGAATGTGAACGTTGTTGCGTCGGAATGGATCGACAAGTTGAACAGAGCTCTCTCGAGTCAAGACTACGTAGCGTTCAAAGACCTGTTCCTGAAGAACTCTTGCTGGCGTGACCAGCTAGGCTTGTCGTGGGACTATCATACGTTGCATGGCACAGAGAAGATGATCTCCTTCCTCCAAGAGTCTGGCTCAAACGGCAGTCGCATCAAGACTCTGCGGATCGATGACAGTAACTCGACACGTCAACCCACGGTCTCTGCAGTCGATTTCAACGGGAAGATTAATGGCGTGGCATCATTTCTGACCATCGAGACGGATGTTGGTAGGGGTAGAGGTTTAGTTAGACTGCTGCCGGACCCAGAAGATGGAGGGAAATGGAAAGCATTTACACTCTTCACTGCAATGCATGAGTTGAATGGGCACGAAGAAACCGTAAAGGCCAACAGACCGCATGGAGTAAATCACGGAGAGCAGCCCGGGCGGAAAAACTGGCAGGAAAGAAGACATGCAATGGAGAACTTCGAGGATGGCAATGAGCCTACCGTCCTCATCCTTGGTGCGTGATAAAGGTTTCAAATGATCGTTGAAGATTCCTCAATCTATCTCTCTCATCTTGCAAGCTGACATTGTCTATCTTGTAAAGGAGCCGGACAAGGTGGCCTTACTTCTGCAGCCCGTCTCCAGCAGCTCAAGATCCCAACCCTAATAATCGATCGCAATTCACGCATTGGTGACAACTGGCGAAACAGGTGCGTACTTGTAACAACTCGTCCAAAGCTTATCTCAATTTCCTGATGTTCCCTATACTCCTACATACGGTTGTGCTTCCTAGCTAAGACTAATTTAGATACCACCAGCTCGTTCTGCACGACCCTGTCTGGTATGATCACTTGCCCTACGTTCCGTTTCCTTCCCACTGGCCTATCTTTACACCAAAGGACAAGCTAGCTGAATGGTTCGAGGCTTACGCTCGCCTACTCGAACTCAATGTCTGGACCCGTACGACTCTCAAGTCTGCAAATTGGGATGAGCGTCTTTGTCGATGGACTGTAGTTCTGTCGCGCCAGATCTCAGAATCAGGTGCTGTCGAGGTTCGTACGCTACACCCTCGTCACGTTATTCAGGCTACAGGGCACAGCGGTGAAGCTTCCTTCCCTTCTATTAAAGGCATGGATTCCTTTGCAGGCGACCGTCTCTGCCATTCCAGCCAATTCAAGGGCGCTCAGTCCTTGAGTCCTACTGCGAAGAAGCGCGCGATTGTTGTTGGTAACGCACACATACTCGATGTATGGTTCGAAGTTTCAAAGAACTAACGCAATCAAGGCTGCTGCAACTCGGGTCATGACATCGCGCAAGACTTCTACGAGCATGGGTACGACGTGACAATTGTTCAACGCTCATCCACTTACGTCATGTCCTCAAAAGCCGGTCTTGACGTACTCCTGAACGGACTTTATATGGAGAACGGCCCCGACACCGAGGATGCGGATCTTATGTTCATGAGCATACCCAATGCAATGCTCAAACGAATACATATGGATGCGACGGTGGAGATTGCACGGCGAGACAAAGATCTGCTTTCTGGATTAGAAAAGGCAGGCTTCAAGCTTGACGATGGGCCCGACCACTCAGGTTTGTACCTCTTTTCTCTACCATAATGTCCCTTTGAGACCCCAAATATCGGCTCGCTAATACTCATATTAGGCTTCTTCATGAAATATTTCCAACGTGGAGGCGGTTACTACATAGATGTTGGCGCCTCCCAGCTCATCGTTGACGGCAAGATTAAAGTGAAACAAGGCCAAGAAATCACCGAGGTCAAACCGCACGGACTGCTCTTCGCCGATGGCACGGAATTGCCTGCTGATGAGATTGTGTTCGCGACTGGTTATGAGAACATGCGGGGAACATCAAGGAAGATCTTTGGAGATGAATTGGCGGATAGGGTCAAGGTAAGCTTCCATTTCTTGACCCCCCCCCTTTCCTTATCCCCACATACGCGGTAGTCATTAATCATTTCGCAGGATGTCTGGGGCTTTGATGAGGAAGGCGAATTGAGGACCATGTGGAGGTAGGATCTTAACCCCGTCACTACTAACCTCTACGAAGGAATCTGGAAAGCTGACTCTCGGAAATGTTCAGGAAAACCGGCCATCCAGGTTTCTGGTTCTTTGGAGGAAATCTGGCTTTATGTAGATACTTCTCCCGGATGATAGCGCTTCAGATCAAAGCTCTGGAGGAGGGCATCATGAAGTACGGGGACCGATGATGGTTTCGGGGCTTGTGTCAAGAACGGAAATAGCTGGGCAACGTAGCGGTATCAAACGTATACATATGACACTCGGCAATTTCAATGACGGTCATACGGCATCACGTCCGAGAGGTATAAAATTGCTGTTCAATACTTTCAGTATCCTCCTACAACCTCAGGTCGTAGATGACCCGGGAATTCGGTTCAAGCCCTAAGATACACACAAAGCATGGACATGCAAGGCGTTTAAGCGAATGGGTTTTGCGCTGGTATCAGCGGCGGTCTCATGCGGCTTTCTCATGCGGCTTCTGCTGCACGCTGCAAAGAAGAGTATCGCCTTATCATCATGGTATCAAATCATGAGACGCAGCAAACGAAGCAATATGAGTGCCTTAAAGCGTAAGACATAAAGTGACTCACTTCGGAGGATGGACTGCAGTGATTCGTCGGCTGGCTCTGTTTGCTGCGCATCTAAGGCTCAGAGGATTCTGGAAGGATGAGTCGCAAAAATAATCCCAGGTGACACAGCGAGGCAGTAAGGCAAACCAAATCTTTGTGTTATTTTACGGGTGTAAATCATAATAATAACCTGAGGCTGAGGGTTGTTGAGGTTTCAGGGGCTGTGGGTTAAGAGATCTCCGGCGCCTTCTCTCTTCTACAGGGTCAGGATACTATGATTGAAACGTGTAGACATTACAATGTATTCAATTGGAATGTTAAAGACCATACATAACATTGCAATTGTCGCTGTGGAGGGAAATGCTTTATATGTACGGAATACCATAACGTATCGAATAGGATACCTTACGGAGTACGGAATACGGAATACACATCTGTGATCTAGACCCTGGTTTGGTTACCTTACCGAAAACGGTTTCCATTGCGCTAGGCTCGATCAGTGTTAGATTATCCAAAAATTCCCTTTCGCTCTGCAAATTCGACGACTTTTCATCTGCATCGACAACCAAGTCAACCACCAAACCCAAGAACATATCCTGCGAGTCCGACCGGATCATCGCAGATAAACACAGTTTACTTTCGACTACCTCCAAATCACTCACTTTTGCTGAGTGCACGCTCCTTCCAGGTCAAGGGTTGCCAGGCCTGTAAGGCTTTGCTTCCTCAGCGAGATACTGAGCGGCTTTTTTTTTGACTGCGGAAACTTCACTCATCCAACACACAAAAATCTCCACTCCAACTCATTCAATTTCTTCAACACCTTCCGGGTTTGATATTCGGCATTAATACTGAGAGCACACCTTGTACTTTGCATCTACATTTTCAGCCAAACGACTCAATAGACACCCAATCAAGATCACCACCAAACTTCAAATGACAAGCATTTCTCAGCCAGTCCTACCACCGCAAGCACCTAGCAACCCATCGCAGACCATCGCGCAGGCGCATCAACCGTCGGATTTGATCAGCGGCAAAACGACACCTCAAGCCGTTGGTACGGCTCCTGCCACTGCCCGAAGCTACGCCAACGCGACCAAGAAGTCATTTTCGCCTACGTCTACCTCAGGCATTTCGAATACACCAGCGGCAGTGGGAGGTCTCGGGCCAGTACCGCATGGCAAGACTGGTTCCATTTCCTCGGTGAACGGCAAGGGGCCAATCCTACCTGCAGTTCCAACCGTGGGAACACCCACCATAATCAATGGTAACACTGGCGCGAGCTCGAGCTCAGGGGTAGGTGACCATAGCCGGAAACCTTCGGTCACAATCAGCGCCGCGGGCACCTCTGGACACATGCCAAATGGAGGTCCGGTGGGTGGAAAGCCTTCAGGAGGGAACTCTATACAATTTGGCTCTCTCCCCGCCGGCGGCTCGCCTGCCATGGCGAACAGCGTACCTCAACCGAACCAGTCATCCAACTCGTTAGCCGTGAACACTCCAACGAATCCACGCATTACTTCACCGTCAACATCACCTTCCCCAATTCCGCAGCCACCTGCAAGCGGCGGACGACCACCATCGAGCTTGCAAGGCCAGAGCAATGGCTTGAATTTTGGCGGCTTCGGAGGCGACGAGGTAAATGTGAGTCCGAAATATTTTCCGATGTAATGTGAAACACTGACCTTGAAACAGCGGCAGATGAGACCGCCAGGTATGACACAGGGTCCTCCCACCGGCCCACAGCCTAGCCACCTCCGTCGCGAGTCATCACATTCTGCACATAGTGATCTCAGCAATCCCGGAATAAACCCCAGCATGGTGCCTAACCCAGGACGAGGTGGCTACCCACCATCCGGACGAGGCAGAGGATTTGGTGGTCAATATTCTCAGCAATCCCAGCAGATGGGCTACTCTCAAGCGCCTAACAATTATCGACCTACGCCTAATCAACCACGCGGTGGGCAGACTATGGTTCCTCCTTACCAGCAGCAACAACAGCGCTCGTTATTCCCAAGCTCGCCACACCAAGCCGCTCGTAGCCCAGCGTTAGCGAATTCGCAACCTGCGCACCCCCAACCGGGTCAAATTCCCATGGGAAACTCTCAGATGTACCAGCAACCGTATCCTGGTTATGCTTCCAATATGGCAATTCCACAAGTAAAGCCTCAATCTTCTTCACCATCTTTGCATCATATCTATCCTCCTTCAAATCAGAACATGGCTCCGATTTCTTTTCAAAACTTTCTTAGCAGTCAACAAACCCCAGATCTTTCTCCCCACAGTGGAGCTTTTGAGCAATATCTGACATCGAGAAACCAGAATTATGCCTTGGCGCAACCAGGATACGACCCTAATTACGCTGCCTACTATCCGCAACAGCAACAGTTTGGCATGCACCCACCTTCCATGCAACCATACATGGCTCCAAGCTCCCCACGCCCGAATTATCAGGTGCCTCAGGGCCACTACACTCCTGGCCAGTACAACAATCCGTCTCAACCGCAGGCAATGTCCCGTACTTCATCTGCCATATCTGATCGGCCAAGCTCGAGCTTAAGCAAACCGCAAACTGCATACACTGCTCCCGCCGCAAGCCATACCCCCGCCGCAAGCCGTAGTACAAACAGTCCTGCGCCGACAAAAAAACCCGATTTCCAGATTCCAGCACGAAAAGGAGGTATTGTGATTAAGCATCCTACGACCGGCGCCGTTGTGAATCTTTTTGACAAACCTCCTGGGTCTCCAGCGCCTCCGAGTCAATCGCCGGCAATCGTGTCGTCAACGCCAACTCCTCCGCCTCGTGCGTCAAGTTCCCAGCACCAGCGAGCTGAGAGCAAGAGCGTCAAGACCGAAGAAAAGAAGAACAACATGAAAGACGCGATTGCTAAGAAGATCGAGGCAGACATGGCCGAGGAGAAGCGCCTCAAGGGTGAAGAGGAGGCGAAGCTGGCGGAAGACAAGAAGAGTGCTGAAGCAAAAGCCTTGAAAGATAAGGAAGAAGCAGAGGCTAAGGAGTTGGCAGCTGCCAAGGCTCAGATGGAGGCAGAGGAGGCTGCGAAGCAAGACAAGCTCGATGCTGAAGAGGCCGAGAATGCTGCTTCTAAAGCTAATGAAGAGGCTGAGAAGCTCAAAAAACAGCAGGAAGAGGATGAAGAATTTGCACGTATTGAAGCTGAGATGGAGCGACAAGAGAAAGAAGCCGAAGAACGGTACCAAAAGAAGAAGCAGGCTGAAAAAGAGGAGAAGGCTCGCCAGGAAGCTGAAGCTGCGTCAAGGGCTGATGAAGATATGAAGAAGGCCGAGCGAGAGGCTGAAGAGGCCGAAGAAGCTCGCTTGAAGAAACTCGAGGAAAGCGAAAGTGACGAAGCCCAAAAGGAGCGCGTAAACCTGTTCGCAGCCTTAAAGAAGGATGGACAGGCTACCCCACCAATTGATGGACAGGCTACCTCGTCCATTGACACACCTACTGTTGTCGAGACTCCTGTCGAGAGCGGCGCTGCTACACCTCTATCCGGTTCTTCAATGGCTCCTCCTTCGCGGCCAATGACTACTGGTAAGCAGAAGCCGGCTGCTCTCAATCTTGTGACTACCAAGGCAGTCGAGCCGGCTCAGCCGAGTGCTCAGCTCATGTCTCTCCGTTCCGCTCGACGGCTTACATCTATCAACGACGTCTCGTATCCTCCCTCCATTTCTTCGCCTAATCCTGCACTGAATACCTCCGCGCCAATGGGCAAATTTAGGTACGACAAAGACTTCTTGATGCAGTTCCAACGCGCTTTTGTCGAGAAACCGTCCGAGAACTGGGCAGAGAGAGTCAAGGAGACTGTGGGTGACACCACGGAGCCTTCTTCCGCTCGCGCCACGTCTGCCCGTGGCCCTCCACCATCAATGATGGGTCCGCGGCAGTCCTCTTCGAGTAGGCCTAATATTCCTCCAGCGATGGGTAGCTACGCTGCACCTGGAGGTAGACCGCTTCCTCCTGGCTCAACGTCAGCTTCACGATACCAAGAGTCCACCAACCTTCTTAAACAGCCGCAGCGACCCCCAATGCAGAACCCTCTAGATGGCTTTGTCACGCCACGACCAATCGGCTTTCCTATGAATAAGACCATGTCAATGGAAAGAACCCCATCCTCCACATCCTCGGCTTCTCACCCCCACTCTCCACGTGGTAACCCTAGCCAACGTGGTACACCTGGTCGTGGAAGCAGGGGAGGTAGGGCACCGCGGGAGAATGAGAAAGATAAACAGGCCATGCCTCTTACTTATGGCGCTTCTCTGAAGCCTATCGAGGTCACTTCTAGTGGTTGGAAGCCTCTCTCAGTCGGTGCAAATGCCACCGGCATGGCCGGTCCGGCACCCGGGGGTGATGGGCATATGGCTCCAGATGTGGTACAGCGGAAGGTCAAATCAAACCTTAACAAGATGACGCCACAAAATTTCGAGAAGATATCTGATCAAATACTCTCCATCGCCGGCCAGTCCAAGGATGAGACCGATGGTAGAACATTAAGACAGATTATCCAACTCACTTTCGAAAAAGCTACTGACGAAGCGCACTGGGCCGAAATGTACGCCCAGTTCTGCAAGCGAATGCTGGAGTTCATGAGTCCTGAGATCAGAGACGAGAGCATCATCGACAAGAAAGGTGAAGTGGTTGTTGGAGGCGCCTTATTCCGGAAGTATCTACTCACACGGTGTCAAAAAGAGTTTGAGCGAGGTTGGAAAACAGATCTTCCAGAGAAGCCAGAGGGAGCGACCGAGGAAGCGGTCATGCTCTCGGACGAGTATTACATTGCTGCTGCAGCGAAACGACGCGGTCTTGGCTTGGTGAGATTCATTGGTGAGCTGTACAAGCTACAAATGCTCACGGAGCGTATCATGCACGAGTGTGTCAAGAAACTTGTCGACTACGACGGTATTCCGGATGAGGCAGAAGTCGAATCGCTTACAAGCTTGCTGAAGACCATTGGTGAAAACCTAGATAGTACCGAGCGTGGCCATGGTCTGATGGACGTGTACTTCAGGCGTATCGTCCAGATGATCGAGACTCCAGGGCTTCCAAGCCGATTGACATTTATGCTTATGGTAAGCGCCGCCAATTTTGAGCTGCAGTTTTGTGTCATCACTAACAGTTTGAAGGACATTGTCGATCTAAGAAAGAAGAACTGGCAGATGAAGGCCGGAACTGTCAAGGGCCCTACAACGCTCGATCAAGTCCGAGTACAGGTAAGAAAGTAAAGCCACCTGCTCCAGGAAATCTACTAATGTTGTATAGGCTGTCGCTGCTGAGCGTGAAAAAGAAATGCAGCGCAACATTGATAACTCTTCACGAAGAGGTGGCGGTGGGGGTGGAGGTGGCCGCATGCCAATGGGCCGTGGCGATGCTCGCAACTTCTCCGGTGGAGGCCAATACGGCATGATGCCACCACCCGATTTCCAGAAGAATACCGTGGGCATGGATGATCTTCGAAGACTTGGGAGCAGAGCTGGGTCTCGACAAGCCAGCTCGCAAGGCAACACCGTTTTTGGTCCTACATCAATGTTCGGCGCCAGAGGTTCAAACACCCGCAAGACCTTGGGCCCAAGTGGCATGGGGAAAGGCGGTGACGACTCCGGTGCTTCAAGTAGAACGGGTACGCCGCCGGCGCAGAAGGACAAGAAGGAGAAGGAAGAAAAGGATGCTGCGAAGCAGAATGCTTTTAGGTAGCTTCTAAAGCCTCTAGGATGTGTATTTGCAAGGTCTAATATTCTATAGTGCTCTCGCAGGATTAGAGTCAAGTGAACCCGCCGATCCAGCTTCCCCGCCATCAGCCGCCTCATCGCCACCAACGGTCAAGTCTACAGCTGCCGTCGAGCAGCGATCACAGTCGCCACCCAAGGACAAGACCGACGACAAAGATGAAGCGACTTGATAGCATGGTAGCCCCATTACCTCGATCACTTCATGGGATCCTCCACATCTATTCCTTGTGTATATCAATACAAACGACCCGAGAACACCTTCGATTCGGCATCTACAAAAGAGACTTCCTTCGCTTAGACCGTGTCGTTAAAAAGTTCTACTTCTTCCTTATGTCTTCAACCTCAACCGGCGTTCGACAATATAAAAGGGGGTTTTGGCTTTGGCTTTTAGGCTTTGCGTGCATGCATACTAGTAAACCCCAGTGGTAACCCAATTGCGCTTTGGGCTTGCGCACTCCCGGGTGGGGGACAAAGGGCCTCTTGCGCTTTTCTACTTTGACTGCGACAACACGGCGGCTGGTTCGAGTGCGGTCTTTTCTTCCATTTCCTTGGTTCGTTCCGAGTGATCGAGTGAGTCCTGCTGGTCGAGAGAGGAGACTGTGGCCTGCGAAGACAGAGTGGAATGGAGAGTTGAAGGGAGAAGTGGTGGTTCTGGTTTGAGCCAAAGTTTTAATAGCTACTTGTACCTGGTAGTGTTGTGTGTAAAAATACCCGAATTGAATGCAATATGGCTGTTCTAAGCTGGCGGTTTCATTTGGGTCTTTTGAGTCATTGAGAGATTCGCTATGGCATGTTCTATCTGCCTATCTACTTCCATTCATAATCCTCTCGTTCTTCCATTCCCCTTCTTTCCAAACCCTCCCCGCTGTCCTATCCCTACCTTTCCCTCTCCCATCCCATCCCCATATCAAATAACCCTCCTTCGCCAACCCGCACCCAATCATCCATCCATCCCTCATGCTCCCCTCAAAGCCAACACCAACAACCCACCCCAATACTATCAACGACCATCCCAAATGGACACCAACCCACCGCGACTAACTATCATCGAGAAGGGGATCCGACAAGACTTGCTCAGCTGACCAACCAATCAACGCTTTCGAAGACTGAGAATTGCAGGTTAGCAGGTTCGATGTCGTGCTGAGTTTGAGCGTGATGCGATTTGGTAGAGTGCTAGAGTGGTATTGGGGAAGAAAAAGGGGAGAGGGGGATAGCAGGGGAGGGGGGGGTAAGGGAGGTGGGGTTTGATGGTTAAAGAGGAGGAGAAGGCGAAGGAGGTGAAGAGTGACATGTCCCAAGAGTCATCAAACCGTTAATCATATCCCCTCGACACTTATGCTTCCCCACTAGCTGATCCAATCCCTCTCCACCTCCGTAACCCTAATGACCCAGATGCACACACGCACTATTCCTTTCCACCCAGTCTTCCTACTATCTAACATGTATCATTCCTCACCCAACCTTCCAACAACGTCGCCCATCAACCAATACATATACTACCAACCCCTCACAAACCCTTCCCATATGTTATATCCGAAGAGTTGAAAATCCCTCGAGTGACTCTATAGATAGTGTTTTTTTAAGACGCTAAAGTTAGTAATTGAAACAGTCGCGAAAGTGCTGAGTGAAATAACCCCATTCATTAGCTTCTGGCAATTAACTTGATATCTAACCTTTCTATTCGAAACAACTTATCACCAAAGTCATGATCATTAAATCGGGGTAGAACAAGCTTTGCAACAATCCGTCTTGCTCGCTTTAATAGTTTCAAGCACCTCGAGCGAGACTCACAATCAGATCATCTCAACATGGTTAAGTTTGCCTCTCGCAAAGACGGGGGGATACGAAAAAGTGTCAGGACATCTTTCAGCTGCCGATAGAAAAAGCCGTCACGTGCTATGGATGCGCGCTGGAAAGAACAGAACACGATCAGAAAGGGTATGGAATCAGTTCTGATCTGATGTAGTAGAAGCTGCTCGTCCAATCAGTAACAATATATCGCAGCTCAGATCAACGCGATAGAAGACTTCTCACTCCCATTCAGCCACTTTGTGGGAAGAAAGTAGGAGCTTAGCGAAAGTGTTAAAACTACCTTATATACTCTAAACAAACGTCGATAAGAGAAGCTGACTGGACTACTACAGCTTTATTCTTTTATAAACATCAGACTATTGTTCAACCTGAATCTGTACCTCACCAAATGCCGCTCCCGTTCTAGGGGGTGAGCAGCGCAGCTGAAGGGATCTATTCGAGCTTCACTGCCTTCGGTTCGCCTTTCTCACAAAACAACATACATTCTCAACAAATCATCCTCTCTCTCTCTCTCTCAAATATTCTTTATTTTTCTCTCTTCTTTCAAACAAAATCATTCTATAAAAAAAATGAATGACTGTATGAACAATCAGTCAAACAATCTCGTAGACGTAGATTAAAAAAAAACGAAAACGAAAAAAAGGAAACAGTTTTCCCTTCAGCAGATCATCACACTAATGATTCTTCCTCCCCCCCCCCGAAAAAAAACATTCGTTTGCACACCCACGCAATCGCAAGAAAAACCATCTACCGGTATTCAGAGCATGGAGGTGTGAATACTGTACAAGATGCGATCATAGCAACAAATAGTCTCAAGACAAAAAAGGAGAAAGTTCGAGGCCTTCTTCATAAACCGTCTATGACTAGTCGATAAGAACGAACAAGACATGTCTTTCAAAGGACTGCTAATTTCTTCTATCCTTATTTGCCCTATCCTACCCTATCCCATCTCTCCCCCTTTCCCCTTCCAAAACCGTCGCCTTCTTCTTTCTCGCCCAACCCTTCCCTCCACCCTATCCTCCACCCTATCCTCACCATCACATCCACCACCCCAACATCCACAACTCACACAATAAACTCCTCCGAGTAAACCACTTTCATATAAATCCTACAACACTACACTAAAAACCAAAAAATATAATAATGGGGTATAAAGCGCTACAAGCAAACAATAGAAACAACCGACTCTAGGAAAAACCCTAGGATCATGCACAAATAAGAATGCCAGAGTTCCCATACAGAACTCATAGAACGCCCCACCGACGAAGTGAACTAATGATGAACGTCAGCTCATCCAAGAATGACTCCCTCCTTCACTCCACTCCCCGCCTTCTCGTCTCCCTCCTTCTCTGCGCTCTTCTCATGTCCCTCGCCCTCCGACTCCACAGATGACTCCTCAGTCTGCATCTTCTTCTTCCCCCTTTCAAGCATTTTCTCCGCCAGCGGGGACTCCACATCCCCAATAACTTCGGTATTCCTGACCCACCAAACGCCCTTCTCTTGACTACTAGTCTGATACTCATCATTGGTAGCACGGAGGGTGGTAGGGGAGCTGACCTCTAGGGCTATCGAGCCAAGAGCTTCTCCCAGAGGCACAACGGTGAAGCAGTTAGCGGGTGAGAGGCTAGCGTCTCCGCTTTTGGATTTCCTGTTCTTTCTCTTCTTGCGCTTCGTCTTGCCTTTGTTTCCAGAAGTTTCTCCCAAGACCTGGTTTTCGGTGTCTAGGCAGGCTTTTTCGGGTGAGGGTGCCGAAGTTTCCATGGTCGACGGCTCTTCATCTTTATCCTCCTCCAGCTTGAATGGAAAAGGCCGTTGCTTTAACTTTCTAGTCTTCGCGCTACCGGCAATTGATGGCTCATGAGCTGCGCGGTGTGGAGAAGCAACAGATGGATCAAGCTCAAAGGAACATAGAGGCTCTGACGGCTCGAGGTACCCATCCGATGTAGATTGAGGCTTGGTCCCAGCTGCGAGCGATAAGCTTGAAGCTGCAGGAATTGACGAAGCATAGGGGAAACCGTGCTCAGGACAAGATGAAGCATTCTCGAACTTGAGATGCTCCTGCATTATGGTCTCGAGGATATCTGGTGTTGAAATGTGTCCGTCATCCCCTAACTCCGTTGATGAGTCTTTGCTATCCTGATCATCTCGAGACTCAAGCCCAGCAATGATGCTCGAAGTTCGACGTACGGGGCTTGACCTCACATGGAGGGTCGGAAAAGGTGAAGGCACGTAACACAAAGGACTAGAAGTCGTTACCGCGCAGCTATCTGTGGTGCGGACGCTTTCTGTTGAGAAAGATCTGGAGTACTCGACTGGCCTGGTTGGTTGATTGCCCCTGGACAGCTTTTCCTTCTCTAAAAACCGACGCGATATTCCAGCACTTCTCAGGGCATCCGTGAATCCCTCTCGGTCAGCTGGCTGCACCTTTTGGACAGAGGATGATCCATTTATGTCTTCTGCGATGTCGAACGAGACACTCTTCTCCCGGTCCATAACTGGGATGCCGGTGATCTCAGTGTCAGCAACGACATCGGGCTTGAGGAAGAGAAGAGATAGTTGGTCATCTCCAGACAGGTGTGGAACTCTAGTGAAAGCATTCCTGGAAGCTACCTTACTCACGTTTGGGCCGGGGAAATGTGGCTCAGCAGTTTGGGAGGAGTCCGTAAAGACATCCTCTTGACCAACCATCGATATGATCTTCCGGGGTTCTCGATCATAGATGCGGTTCTGCAAATTACGCTTGTGCTGTAAATGCAACTGGTGGAGCTCACTGGTTCTTTGAACAACGACTTCAAACTCCGCGTCATCCAATTCAGTATTCGTAACTTCCTGAATGTCCTGGTAGGATTGGCGACCCTCATTCTCCGAGGAAGCGAGGACTGACGTCTCCGATGCTTTCTGGAAGGGTACGGAGGCATTTTCCGCGGCTACAGTATGGCCTAAAGTTCGTTTCGGAGACCCTGCAACAACTGAATCTAACTTTGCTAGAACGCTGTCAACGACATTCCCGATCTGCTCTCCACTATACAGTGAGGATTCTCTCCGCAAGACCGAACCCGATTCCTCCAATTCATCTAGAACGGTGCCGGAGGCTCTATTGTTGGCTTCCATTAAAATACGTAAAGTTGATTCCGGTGGAGAATTCGAAACCTGGCACTCCGAGTCCGTGGAAGCATCGCAAGAACTTTCAAGAAGTTCAAGGGCTTCAAGTTTCTTCTGCAATGAAGAAATTCGCGAGTCCTGTTTCCTTATCTTGGCGTCGTTGCGTTCAGGAATATCTAGTCTAGATTGTTGATTTCCCTCACTTGAGTATACACCGCCGTCTTCCTCTAAAGAGTGAATTGGGTTTCTCAAGGACGACCTTGATAATTCCAGCTCAGCATCCGACTCCTCATCCGAGTAGGTTGTTTCGCTCATGGAATGTATTGCAAGATATCGATCGTTTCGATCTGCCAGCGTCTCGTTCCAAGCGTGTCGAGAACCCATATTTGGGGTACCTGGACTCGATGCTGCCGATTCCGCATCTGCTTCGTAGACATGTGAGGGAAGTCTGCGGTAACCGAGAGTCGGTGCAGTTTCGATAGTGCTCGCATCTGGAGGGGAGCACCCGAAACCTTTGACAAAGCTGTTCGATCGATGAGCTAACGGACTGTCAGGCGAAGTTGGCCGCTCGGCCAACCCCATAGGGTCCTTGGGAAAATGTGGCATCGACAGCTCTGAGCGGACGACAGTTAGAGGAGACTCTAAGGAGAAACCTGGCCTCAAGTCCCCAGTAATAGCACTAGGTAGAGGGGATTCTTGGCGGTGCTGAGCCTTTTGAAACGGTGATGGTGTTTGTTGGAAGTGGACCCGAGCCTGATCGCCTTTCACAAACAAGGAATTACCATTATCCGGGCTTTTAGCGACTGTAGCCGTGGACGGTGTGAAGTAAGACTGCAATGCTATGGTAGCCGGAGAAAAGCCGTCAGATTCCACGGGGTCAGCATTGCTTTCGACGTCTGACACGTAGCCTTCGTCGTTCTTGCTACGATGCTTGCCGGCATCAGATGCCGAACGACAAGGTTCGAACATGTTAGAATCATAAGCAACTTCATATGAATGTTCAGTATATGGATCATCCATGAGTGAAGACTGCTTAGCAGGGTTGATCAGCCCACTGGCTATTGGCGATTGTGGGGATGCTGTATGTTGACTGGGCCATAATCGCAAGGGATTATAGTTTTCTATATTTGTTCTTTGGTTCTCTTCACTCACCGCAGAGGACTCTACTGTAAACCTATCGTTGGCATGCAACTCTGCGAGAGAAGAGCTTGGGATCTTGACGTCCAGAGCAGGGGCTGGCTCTGCCGGCCTACCTTGTGAAGCGGTTGGTGTCCCCGGGCTGCCAGCTGCGCCGCCCTGATTGGTACAATCAGTAAAAACCTGAAGATTTCGAGCAGAGGACCAGATTGGAGTTCGCTGGCCATGTTTCTGGGGAGTTCTCGTTTCGGGAGAGTTCTGTCCGGTTGATTCTGGTCTACTCGGGTGAGTGTAGAAAATCTGAGCCTTAGCGCGAATGGTATCTGAGAAGGCCTGAAAAGTAGTTGATGCGGCCTTGTGTAGTTTCCCTGGGGACGCTTCACGAACACACTCTAGAAGACTAGGATTAGTGTTACTTGAGTACCCGGTGTTCCCGGTCGAGAAAGAGGTTCTCGGGTTCTCGAGAGGAGTACGACTGCTCTCCTCGTTGCTCCGGTCCCAGACTCTGCTGAGTTTTTTGCGGATAAAAGCCATGTTACTCGCTACTCGGGAGTTTCGGAGCAACTAGAAGGATACTGAGAAATTGCAGAAGATATGGAGCAGAAGGGAATGGATGGGCAGAGAGATTTCTATGCAGCCTCCAAAAGTCCAAAATGGATGCCAGAAAGTTGAATAGAAAAGCAAAAGAACTTTCGAGACTTACCTTACCTGCCTACATTGTATCTAGTTGGATACTGAGAGCATGGAAGGAACGCTTGACGGTAGAGTGAAAACGCGCTAACGGTAATTTTAGAGAGCGAACGTGAAGCGCGACTATCTTTTTTTACTAACCGTACAGAAGTACTTCACCAGCTTTAACAATAGATATCTTTGCCCACAACCTCGGGACAGCTCTTCACTTCGCGCTTACTAACCAGTGTGATATGTAGATTATGACAAGTGCTGATTTTATGGTTCATGTCTAATCGAGTTTAGCTAACAAAGTCATGGCAGCTGGTAAAACCGCGGTTTCGTTTGACGAAATCATTCTGGCTGGTGAGCCCGTTTTGAAGACCACCTCAGTCATAACATTTTGCTAACACCGTTTTAGATCGCCAGAGAAGAAAGAATGAAGCACTGGCGAACGAAATATTGGGGAAGGGACGAAGAGCCAGCGCACGTAGCAACGTAAATCGCAAACCAGGCACAGGACCTAGTTTGGCAAGCAGGGTTGGCATCAGTAAGGTAAGCCATTTGGTGACTCTACTATAGTCCAGGACACGATCACGAGTTATGGCGAACGAGAAATTAACAGGTTCCCCAGATATCTCAGGGTTCCGTACCCACTGCGCCGAAACCAAAGGCCGATGTCAACGCCAGCTGGGGACATGATCTCCACCAGGTAAACAATGCGCAGTCATCGCGACTCTCTCGTGTTCCTCGAAACAACCCAATGGCCCGCATAACCCGAAACACCCGTCTCTACGAAGCTATTACCGCTCAAACACATCCTAAAGGGTTAGACAACCAGGTAAACACAAAGAAGCTTGGTGAAGAGATTACCATACGAGGTTTAGCTGGACCTTACGTGGTAATTGGTACCAATTTTGCGTCAGGAACTACTGCGGCCGACATTGAATCTGCTATGATTCCCAGTGGCGGCGAGATGCAAAACTGCAGAATTATTGCCTCGGATCCAACGGTCATTGCAGAAATGGTCTTCGCGGAGAAGGCGAACGCAGAAAGGGTGATTGCGACCTTCAATAACAAACGAGTATGAGGATTTTCTGCACCTTTCGAGATGCTCTGCTAACAATTCCAACACAGGCCGATGGCCGTATACTTCACGTCTATATGAAGCAGGGAGGCCCTACTAGCCCAGCTGCTACTCCAGTACCGAATGCTCCTAGTGAACCTCGCGCAGCTCGCAAGGACACCGCTCACGCCGAGCCATCTTATAATGTTCAGAGGGAACAGTCAGATCGCAACAGGCGACAAGCAGACCCTGAAGTTCAGGATGGAAGCTACGGATTTGAAGCGCAAGATGATCGAATGGACGTGGACGTGGACAGTGGCCGCGGCTCTTGGCAGGACGCTGCGAGGGAAGCCCCAAGAGGTAGGATCGGTGGGCACCGTAGGTATAACGGACGAGGAAGAGATGATCGTCGACTTTATAGTGATGATCTCTACCCTCCTCGAGGCGGAGGATTCCGGTGACCAGATCGAAACCTGTCCGTCTATTACAACTGTTGCAGAAAGAACCTCCTAGATCGAAACCACGTCAAATGCAGTCAACGTTGCCGAGTGGCTCTGCGTCATCGGCTTTGGAAATGCATGAAGCATCCGAAGTGCGGCAATATACAAATAGACGCTCTTCGACCTCGGCTACTTGTTGAGCACTGGGAAACATTGCTCAAACGGGACTGTGATCCTCTCTGAGGGCCTTTATGGTATGTCTTTTGCGCTTTGGAGCTTCGTAGAGATTCAAACGAGACCTGCCGTCAAGACAATAACATTCTATTGCCTTTCACTAAGGCTCAAAACGGTTGTGTACCTTAGATATTCATATGGCATTCAATAAGTAGGTAGAACCGAGGTCAATAGATTTATATTTTATGTATTGATTCCGTAAATTACATCAAAGAACCTTATTTTCTCGAGTCAACGCCCAACCATCGGGCAAAGCTTCCAGTCGTATCGCCCTGATCGCCATAGTACTGTTAATCCTGTAGAAATCAATCGGGCAGGCTCGGAAACTATGGTCGCACCCCCTGGTGTAGACGCGGAATGGGACGAAACCAATTTGATCTTCTCTCTTGCCCGCCTACAAGAAATGCACATTCAGGTGAGCTCTTCCAATGACACAAATCGCCTTTGGAATTTATTCACTAATGTTCCCGTCTTGTATTATAGCTCCGTAACCTCCGCGAGAGCATCGCTCAAACTGTAGACCCGACCCTCGCCCAACACTCCTCCCCAGAGAACTTTTACACGAGCTTCTCGCACTCCGCCAAAAAGACTGCTAACGAGATTAAGAGCTTTACTATGCTTGTAGGGGATACCCAGAGCAATGAGATACTGGAAAAGTCAAAGGCAAGCCGGGCAATAGATCCAGAACCTATCAAGGACTGGATAGTCACCGACCATGAAGACTGGCTGGACAGGAAGGTTGAAGAGGCCAAGGAGAACGCTCTGATGGAAGAGGAGGCAGAGGAAGTCTACAACGATACACCAGACACTAAATTGGAAGACATACGCGCGGTTGTAGATACTTATAGGGAGAATCACCCTGGAATTGAGATATCACTAGGTGAACGTTCGAAGATCAAAGTATGAAGACTCGTTCGCGGAAGTTTTGGTACTTGAACTAATTGGAATAGGTTTATTTGCCTCCTCCAGCGCACATCAACTTTGAGATTGAGCCGAAACTTGCCTCCGAAACCGAAGCTATCTACAACGTCACCTGCAAAGGGAATTCTCAATTCCATGCTGCAATCATACGTACAGTTGCAGCCAGACCTCGGGCCAATGACTTAAGATATCTCTTCGTAAGATTCTCGACTCGCTGTTTGATTTCGTCTGCTAAAGTCGCGCAGGAGACGCTAGCTTCGTACGCCGATGTTAAGTCTCGACCATGCCTTAAGTGCCGGCGGCTGCTGGATCAAAATGCCCAATTTCCTGTGGTAAGGACGAGGAAGAGGACGAAAGAGTCTGACGGTCACTTTGCAACTCAATGGCAAGCGTATCATGTCGGATGCACCTGATGATTGGTAAAGTAACATTAGCCGCCTACCAACCTTCTCTATCTCCCGTGTTCCAATCCCACTCTACGGTACGGTGATTAAATCTGAAGGGATTTCTTGTCCATCCAGCGTTTGCCCGGCCGCTATCAAATTCTGGTTCCACCACCTCAAAACCATAGCGGTCACGGTGATATAGTGGCACGTGAGGCTCTTGATTGCTCCATTTAACGTCGCTCCAAACGCCAGCCCTTGGTCTCCTATACCTGCGAGACTTGAAGTCGTATCTATCCTCTGAACCACGACGGGCCCACGTCGGCGGTTGAACTGTGTTATCTTTTCTGTACGGGTACCCTAGGTTGTCCCAAGCCCATGTATTCTCAGGATAATACCCTTTTGTTGTCCAACCAGACCACACTGGCCGATGTGGCTGCCGAGAATATTGTCTTGAGATCCACATGTCAGGGCCTTTTCCTGTGAGTATGTCCGCTAATCTGTCCCACGTGTGTGCGCCTTTCTGCTTCTTGTCTCTTGGCCATACCATCTGCAATTTTTTATCCTGCTTCCACGTTGCGGGATGCATCTTGGGCCATGCCGGTACATAGTGTGTCAAAGGCCTCCGAGTACCCAGGTCAAGATCGTAAATATACGTTTTACCATCTCGACCTACTCGAATCTCTTCCCACGGCTTCAGATCTAGCTTCCTGGTCTGGGGCATCTCGATATTTGGCTAACGGCAATACCTTTGAGAAGCTCGTTAACGACAGGCCATAGAAACAGCTTCCAACCAGACATGTACTCTGTTTGGGTAATTATACATGCATTCAATCCAGTGGCTCCCCGGCTTATACAGTTGTTTGATCGTAGACAAACCTCTGTATAAGTCATCCTGACAACGAGATGGCCAACGCACCTTCAACCCAAGATCCGAGGCGAATGATGACTGTACGCAAACATCGCGAGTTTTCCCATTACTGTTTCAGGCAATTGTCGATTTCCAGATTCGATTCGTTAGCGACCTGACTTCGCCTTGATGTAAGTACCCGAGATTGGACGTCAGCTTTTCAATCGTCCTGCATGATCGCGTTATCTGGTCCAAGAACCATTCTAGTGCGGTGCCGAGACCCGGAAGTAGATGAGCGTCTTGGGCGTCTGCAAACTGTCGGCTCGCACAAGCGATCTATATGGTAGTTGTCATGTGTGTATCCACTCGAGATTCGACTCCGGCAGGGCTGGAGGACAGAAGGCGTTTACCGCTAGCCTTGCGGTTCGGAAACACTCGACTGTACTCCTACCGATTTGGCATGGTATCATTTACATTGACATCTCGAAACTCCTTGTGGTCCTGGAATGCCTAAATTGTTCGTGCACGACGCCCACCCCTATTTGAACAACGCAAACCGAGAAGTACACCAAAGACCTCACGCTGTACCAAAATTGGTGGTACCTTGGATACAACTGCTCTATATTTAATTTACCGTCCAAAACCACAGTCCTCTAGTCCTCATTGCTATATACTAGTTGGAGAGCCGTGCCTTCATCATCATGTCTACGAAGACACCCCTAGACTTACGAGGATTGCTGGATCTAATGATCAGGCGTCACTATCGATCAGCGCGAACGCTGTTGGACCCTGTGTTGGGGACGTCGGATAAGGTTTCGCTGAGGCGGATGGATGGATCGTCAACTCGGGGGAAAATTAGTGCGAAGGTAGGAAAAAGTGAGCAGACAAGAGGTGTATAGAGAATTCAGCCGATATGGATAAAGCGATTATACCAAATTAATTTCAATTTCGCCACAAATAAAGAGAGTTGTATCGGAGCACAACTACCAATGCAGAAACTTCTATAATGTTGCGTCAACCGTCAAGCATCACGTTCATACCTACCAATCCCTCAAAACCCACCATCGACTGCGCTGGACCCTCCCTTGTCGTCTTTCCCAGCCCCGTCCCCCCAACTCCACGGCATCCAACTGCCCCCACTGCTGCTTTTACCTATCTTCACGGTTCCTGGAGCTTCTTCACGATCAATAGTGTCGAACTCAGACTCGCTCCCCCGTTGCCGTAAGCCTTCTCCACCACCGAGGTTGCCTCCTAATCTGCGTTCTACGTCTTTTCGAATCGCCTCTTCATTCGCCATCCCCTCCTGACTGCCGAGCTCCCAGGCCTCCTTGTCCAGGGCACTCAACAGCACTCTCAACTTTTCTCTCTGTGTCGCCAGAAACGTCATTTTCTCCTCGTTACCCTCGATATCCCTTGGTATCAGTGTACCACTAGAACTAATATCCGCAACTTCGCTAGTCCTCGACATTTGTCCCGCAGCCGCGCCGAGAAGGCCATAGAAGTCTTGCCCCGTGTTCATCATTGGCACAGCGGTGGCGCGGGCGGAGGGGACGTAGAACCTGCTGAGGAGGCTTTGCGCGTAGCTTCCACCTTCCTTGGGTGGGAAGCTTTGCGCTTTTGGTTGTATACCCAGTAGGTTCTGCTTAATATACTCGATCGCCTTTTTGAGATACTGCAGCCCAGCGGCTTTTGCCCTATCATGTCCTCTCGAGATCATATCATCAATCTCTGCCTCATGCACAGCCAGAAATGGATGAACATAAGAAGTGTATAGCAGCCGCGCGCCTTGGGTTTGTGGGAGGACGAGGTACGCGAGAAGGGCGAGGCGGAAGAGAGAGTAGAAGGGGAGCCAGGAGAGGATGAACCATGTCCAGGATTCAGCTAGGGTGAAGAGGGAGAGCACCACCCAGTACATAAGCCATGGGGTTAGCTGGGCGGGGTCGGAGGTCTGGAGAGCTTTGTAAGAAGCGAAGATAGGGAAGAGGATGGTTATGACGGAGCTAGACAGTTCATTAATTGTCTTTCTATGGTACTATGGAATTGACTTGGGAAAGAATGGAAAAGGGAGAGGTATTCGGCCACAGTAACGCAGGGAACCCTTGCGATGGCCGGGCGGTGGAAACTCACGAGAGGAGGTTTGGGATGAGGTCAAAGATCATGGCTAGTTACTTATTACGGAGAGGTTTCTCCTTTAGAATGAAGATTGAATGATAACGTAGGAGCGAGATGGAGAAGGAGACAATCCTATTGATAGATGTCTGATGGGCGGCCGGATGTAATGGTCACGAGGGGCTTATCGATAAAGCTTACAGATTAGAATAGTACGAATATAAGGCTGGCATTGTAGCGCCTGGCGCCCTTGCCGCGAGATGGATGACTTCGTTTGCAAATCTTGGAGACGATGAGAATTAATTCAAGGCCGCTTGATTATTTTACCTTCTGTCTGATTGTCTCCAGATCTCTGGTGCTTGGCCTGCAATATTTTCCAGCCCCAGTAAGGCTTCTATATGGTCGTTGAGCTTGTCTCTATCTCGGAATCGGTAGGCCAGAAGAGACAGTCTCAATAAAGTATCATTACAGCAGAGGAAAAATACACACTCACAGTGCCAAGGTGGTCTAGATCACATCTCCTCTGTGACTATGTGCATAGCACTCATATCCACAGCTCATCCCGATTATGCCTTGATTTTAATTGACAATCGTGATGTATGCTGACCGCAAGACGCTCTCACAGCCGTACTAAGAATTACTAGGAGTACCTTAGTCGTCCTACAGCTCATGCAGCGTGGTGGCCTTCCCCAAATAATCATGTGCTAGCAGCTCATGACCTCCTCCGCAATGTGCGTGGCACTTGGCTTGGTGTCACAAAGCAAGGCCGTATTGCAGTCCTGACGAACTTCCATGAAGAGGGCCAGGTTGTGCAGGAAGCTAGAAGCCGAGGGGCTATGGTCAATGCTTTCTTGACTCAAGCTCCTGAAAAACCCGAAAACACGCATAAATTTGTCAAAAACCTTATGGAGGGCGAAGGCGTCAAGGGCGTTGGCGGCTTCAGTCTTCTGTGTGGGAAAGCAGGAAGGCCTCTGGCGGTTGTGTCGAATCGTACACCCAGCGTTGATGGTGTAACGTGGGTCGCTGAGAGAAGAGGCGAGACGGTTGGCTTGAGTAATGCTACATTTGCAGACAGATCATGGCCAAAAGTCCTGAGTGGCGAAGAGCTCATGTCTTCCGCAATTGCCAAAAGCGTTGCCCGCAACGACTCGAAAGCCGAGTTGATCGAGGACTTGTTGCGCGTACTAAGCGTGGATACACTGCCGAAAAGATATGAGGGCCAATGCTGGACTAGCTACGTGAATGAGTTGCGAAACAGCATCTTTGTCCCCGGGATCGGCGGAGAGGGTATGGATGGAGTAAGCGCCGACAATATTGCTGCTGCCAAAGTTAATCAGCAAGTACACGTAAATAGTAAAGACGAAATCTCAAAGCATCAAGGAGGCCTCAGTGGCAAGTACGGAACGCAGAAGCAAACCGTTGTGCTGGTGGATCATCAGGGTCATATGACGTTTGTAGAAAGGACTCTATACGATGAGGAGGGACGAGAGCTTGCTGATGAGGAGCGCGACAAAATGTTCGAGTTCGATATCGAAGGTTAGGGAAACCAGCAGCCGGGTATCAAGATGTGGTGTATCATAACTGGTGAGAGGCCAGAAAGAAGTACATATGTTGAGCTTTGCTGAATATATTTTCGATGTAAATCCCAACGATTTTTCCCCTTCTAACATCGACCTGGTGGGTAAAAGTTCCCTCTTCTGAAAGCACTGTGGTGTTGCGGTCGCGACCTTCCACTCAAGAAAGGATATTTTTCGATCTTGTTTAAACGAATGGTCATCTTTGATTATGATTTCAATTTTGCTTTGGTCTCGAGTAAATGAATGCTGAACTTCATATCAGTGCTTTCAATTGACTATTAAGTGCGGGCGAAGGAAGACGGTAGCACCTTCTCCAGCTCGGTTTTGAAAAGGGCAAAAGATGTATAAGGTCAAACATCAACAGTAGGCGGTTCGATTCCTCCTACATTGACTTACTACCCCTTTACGGTTTTCAGTTTGCTTTCGTATCGAGTAAGTAAGTGCTCAAATTATACCAGTGCACGCTTTTACCCCGAAATTCAAAGCGAGCGGAGAATATGGTAGCACCTTCTTGAGCTTGGTGTTGGGAAGATAGGGTGAGATGTTAAGACTAAGGCCGACTTTACATCGCACCTACTTCTGTCGGCCAACCTTCTGACCTTCTACTATCGAATTTTGACAGCGAAAAGGAAACACAAGAAGGACTCGATAGCCCATAACCTTGCACACCTTGTGCAAAATTCTACGTTTCGATACGACACACTAGTGAGAACATGGCTGGTCGCATTCAAGTAACCGCATACCACAACTCCCACCTATGCTCTGGTCGATGTGGGATAACATGTTATTCTTATATATATCCCAACAATGATAATTGTTTGTCACTCATCTTGCACTCACGAAAATCAGACCTAACACAAAAACCTTTCAACCAAATCATCGATATCTTACATTTTCACATCCAACCCCTTACCCTCAACAAATTCACTCGGTTTCAAAGACGCCGAGTGCAAAATATGAATCTAATACCTTAATCAGAATATACCGAAACACCTGATCTATTTTCCTTCCTCAGACTTGACTACCAAGGAAGACTTCATTCTATGGTTCGAAATGGGAAGTGACCACTTCGTGATATCTAGGAGGGGTCTCAACCGGAGAGAGATGGACGTATAGAAGATGCCCTGCGGTACAACTTCATCATATCTTAACTCAGATGATACGACAGTCTCGTGGCATAGATGGACGTGGTTTTACACAACCTGAATGATGCTGCTATCTCCTGCTCTTCGATGCCATTCCGCGTGCTCCGGACGGTCGTCCACCTGCGAGCTGAACCAATCGAGAAAGTCAAGCTAAGAGGAAGAAACCAATCTTAGGCGGCAACACCTCATACCATCGATGACTCTTTTAATTCGCTCCTTGATGCCTGAATGCTTGAACAATACTAAAGGGCAACAGGACGTCATTTCCTGCCCCGGTGTTCAGTCTTGCGGCAGGATACATAAGCGCAGGCGTCGTCCATCCTCAAAACGCGACCACCCAGATCCATCCCACAGCTTTCGTCCACCACGCTGCATTGCCATCTCGCACTATTTCAAAATCTCTTGTAACCCGTCCTCGAACATTACGCCGATCGCCTGCGTAACGAAAAACCTCACGCATTGAGATTCATGAAAAGATAGATTTGAAGAAGGGCCTCCGCCACCGTGGGCGGCTACTTCGGTTAACAGATGGAGGAGGCCGGAGAGTAGAAAGGCAAGCATGATTTTTATATAGCGAGTGAAAGGGATGTGCTTGGGCGTGCCGAGAACGAACTCTGAGAAGAAGCTCGAGACCGAGGTTAAAGTGCGGCGAAGGTGTCGATGCCAGAATTTTCTGTTAGGGAGTCAGCTGGGTATTTAACAAAGTAAATTTAGGTTGTACAGATTTGGAGACGCCTACCCCCAGAATCGCCCCAGAGTGTACCCTTCGCTCAACGACCCAAAATTCAGTCGCCAGTATTTAGGGTCACTACCGCACGCGCCACACAAGAAAGCCTAAGCTCACATATAGCACTGCATGGTGCAATACGATGCCGTCCAATAGCCTGCTCCTTCCACCAGTTTCTTGGAGATTTCGGCGCCATCAACGTCTCCCAACCGGCTAAAGAACGGAATTTAATCCAGACTATAGCTGATGTGATTTTCCGCTGGCTTTGCGGTCGAGGTCGCTAGGTCAAGGGGCGGGTAGCAAACGCATATGGTCAGGGCTTTACGGAGGAGAAATGAGGCGCGAGAAGGAATGTAGGCCTGCCTGGTTGGAGGTCTTGTATGGAGGCACGTTTTCCACCTGGTGTTTAGTGTCAATGAGGCGTGGGGCGGAGCTTATGAAGCATCCATATTGAAGGCGTTGATATAAATCTGAAAGCAGTGAAGCGCTGCTCTTGACGCTTGCTGCTTTAGCTTTCTTCGTCCCATCAGCCTCAGCGTTCGCTGCATCCGAGGGATACCGCGTTTGCCCCTCAAAAACAACAGGAGCACCGTCATCATCGAAGCTCCACCCAGACAGGATGACGAGATCTAGGTACTGCAGTACGTCCGCGAAAGTAGTCCCGGATACAATGGAAGCCACAACGCCGCGGGGGAGCTTGTCGAGATAGGTTGCGTAGCTGGCGTAAAGGCATATTAGGATGAGAACCAGAAAGCCGAGGCGAGTGGGCAAGGAGGGGTGGAAGGCTAGGGCGTAGATGATATAGGATTTTTGGATGGAATAGAGCGTGATGGGGTGGAGGAAGTCTGGGGAAAGCATTTGAGGTTGATCTTGATTGAGAAGGGGGGTGAGTGGTGACTTTTTGCGTGCGTGTATAGGCTTGTTTTTGTCTAAAAAGGTGGTTCTTGATGGGGTAGCTCGTCTCTGGTGTTTTGTCAGTATCACAGGGTGGCGGCGTTGGTTATTCGGGTATTGCATGGGGGGACGTTCGGAAGCGACCTGCAGTTTTGGGGCATTGCTTACTATGAAGAGAACAGAATGTTTTGGAGTATGCAAGTTGCCCTCGGGCTATCGTGTTGGGTCCAGTCATACGATGCTTCGGTAAATCAGACTGAAGATTTACAAAGGTTCTGATACACACGTTGAGGCAGCTGGAACTTGCCAGCTAGACCCAATCATGTGAAATACTACGAATTATGGTTGGAGCCTGACAAACTGCCCATTTTCCAAGGCGATCACGCTTTCTCCATCCTGCCGGCGCTTGAGTCTAACATGTACCTTATCCCTGCCTGGGTAAGATACCCATCCCGAAAGTATCGCATGTCAAGGGCTGCACGATTTGTCGTCTTCTTGTTCGACCCTACCGGCCTATTCCTTGATGGTTTCCTGTTCTACGACTTCGGAATCAAAAGCGGTGCTAGATACCGCAATGCTCAACAGTATCTCCTCCTTGGCCAGATGCCGGCCGGGGCATAGACTATAGCCGCCACCACCGAATGGTACCCGTACGCCGCTTGGACCGGCGAGGGAGAATTGGGGGCCCGAGGATGAAGTGGGAGAATCAGCCGGTGCTCCATCCTGGTATTGATCTCGGATTCGGCTTTTGCAGATTCAGTCTTCGATTCGAGGAGTATTCCGGCTTCAGAGGATCGCTGAGTGAGCTCGGGGGGGGGGTTTGGATAAGAAACCGCTCGGCCCAGAACTCGTCGAGAGGATGGTTGGCAGTGCCGGAAGCGGTGTTCCTTATCCCCGCGTGTCCATGTGATTAGTCCATAGAAAGGCGAGGAACTTAATCTATAGGATTCATCTTTCTGAGCATTTCGGATCAATTGACTAGAGAGATATACTGACGCCCAGATCACCCCCAATTCTAAACTTGCAATCGCATCTGCGTCCAGAGATTTCAGTTCCGCATGCATTCGTTCTCGAATCTTGATGAAATCACTCCCATGTAATCATTGCCTGCCCTTTACAGATTCTGATACACTATCCGTTTTCTGTTCTCTCTGAGATCTATGCCACCTCTTTATGGCTTTCAAGCAGCGCTCCCGAGCATCCCAGGCTCTCGGAATGAGCCAACGTGGATAGCCCTGTAATGGGTACGGCAGTCCACGGTGAAACTTTCTAAAGTCAGACGCAAATCCCTTATTCATAGCGAGAAAAGATGGCCCGAACAAAACTTTGATCTGAGTGGGAAAGACAATGTCGTGAATAAAAGAGTAAAGGTCCGTTATGTCGCTCCGTTGAAGGTCGATATCTAGGGCGGCTAAACGATTATGTAGATAGTGCTGAAAACTCGTGGATAATGTCTTGTATTGTCTTTGGGGTGAGTGTGTCTGAGTTTTTCCAAACAAGGTTGATGTTTTAAGGTCCTGATACTAGATAAATCTCTTGCGTTAGAATTTTCACCCGAGACGGTATCGCATCACCAAAATTACTGCTCAGGGATAGCTCAGCGTCTGACCTTCCTGCCTTCTGAGTTTTGGGGACTTACGCGATACACCAAGAGAGGTTAGCCGGATCGCGGAGAAATGGTATTAAGTGACCTGTAAATGGAGTCCGATATGGAGCTACGGGCGGGTTTTTCTCGGGAGTGCCGCCTTGGAGTGCAAAGTGGCATGATAGAGACGTGAATAAATATGTGCTTATGAGAGAAGAAAGGCAGAGAATGAGACTAAAGACTCTCTAGCCCCAGAGTCTAGTAACGATAAAGAAAGCATCGTAAGAAGTAAACTTTGAGGAGCTTGGGTGGAGGTGAGCAGCTGTGAGCAGCGTCACCTCCTTCAGCTCAAACATGATAGTCATGATGGGCTCTCAGAGATATCTGCTTACACTCTTGAGTAGGGGGTACCCTCTCCTACCAGAAGAAAAACACCATGCAGATCATCTCCGATCACCCACCCTGCAAACTCTTTTCAGCCGCATATCTGCGATCTGCAAACTGGAATAAAGACCGGGATACCGTGGAGGGTCCTCCTTGTTGGACCTTTGACACCTCCTCCTGCCGGGGAATCAATGTTTACTAAGTCGACGGTCACTCTAGAAGGGGGTTCTCAGGTTGTTACATCCATTACACGCCCATGATATATTCCAAAGCCCTCCGATTCCTTGTGAGCGACGTGATCAGCGTGGAGTAAATCTACTTCACCAGATGCTCTCGTTTTGAAGAGCGAATGTAACCAAGGTAGAGCTCACCTATAGAACTCCGTGAGGCTGAGCCGTTTATGCAGTCGGATTAAGATTATGATAACCGACCGGACCATGGCCTGAGAGGTGCATCCATCGGCAGACACTACCTTGGTTAAAGAAATGGCATATGCATGACGCCTCAAATTGCTGACATGATTGTCACGCGGCTTGATGAACATGCATCCATACGATTCTCCAGGATTTCTGATGCATTAGGGATGAGTCATTGCCTTGCAGGTTCGAAAGCTGGGTTCCATGCGGCATAATGCGGAAGATTTGCATTTGGTTTGTCCATCCTTGTACTGTGTTAGCGGTGCTCTTTATCACTAGCGTCGAATAAAATCGCCTGGCACCGATCGCATGGAGTCTCTTTTGCTCCATCGTTCAAGAGTCTACCTGTAGCTCTTTCGCGTATTGCCTTGATCCCGCAGCAGTACATCAAGCGTGTTCATCATATTGTCCTCCACGTCCTCCGAAGGTTTCAAGCCTTTGGCTATAAGCCAGACAACCTTTCTTGTCAGATACAACAAGAATGGCTTTGGTATTTGCGGCTAATCTCCCTCGTAGGGTCTTGTATGGGGTAGTACCTGGGTGTCTTTCATCTTTGTCGTTCTTAGAGGATACTTTCGCCTCGAGATATTCCACCGGTTTTTCATGGATGACGCTTTTGTTTTTCAAAATTGGGTTATCTTATTTATTACCTCCGTCATATGGCAAGAACGAGCCTGTATAATCTATTAGGTCTGGAATATCTCCGATGGATCCATTTACCCACCTCCCGCCGATCTATTCGAGATGATTGATAAGGAGCTTCACCAGGGACTTGCGAACACGATCTCGAATTTCGTATCACTGTGGTGTATCAAATTCGCGTTCTTGTTGTTTCTCAAAAATTTGGGTAGGAATGTTGAGGACCAGAAGGTTCTTTGGTGGGCTGTATTTCTCTTCACCATTGTGACGTTGGCTATTTCCATTGGTGTTCAAGCATACGGGTGTGTTTTTGGAAACGTCGTGGAAAAATCTCTTCGGTAGACAGTCCGTCCACCTTCGAAAACCGATTATTGATGTACCCTAATGAAGTGTAGCCAGCCCAAGGAAGATGCGTACATTCGAGCCATCTTGCGCGTCCAAGCAGGGGTGGATGTTGTCTCGGATGGATTTGGTAACTCAGATATAAAGGACCCTCCTCTTTGCCAGAGTGTAACAATTCTCTACTCAATAGTAACATTGATCCCGATCACCCTACTTTGGGGTGCTCATATAAACCTCCGGACTAACATGGAGCTTCTGGCGATACCCTTTTCACCATGATCGCGGCAATACTCAAGGTTGTTTTATCGCTCCAGGGACCGAGGGAGGATGACTCTTGGCTGTTCACATGGAGTGCATTCGAAGCTGCTATATGTTTGTCGCACGATTCCCTCAAATTTCTACCCGAGTCCGCGCTCCTCTCCCATGCTGCATCACATGATTGACAGCCATGCTTGCACAGCAATAATAATAGCCTGCCTCGTCTCTTACCGCGCATCGATCAAAAACAAAACCCCACGAAAAAGAAGTACCCCGGTGGCACAAGTGCCTATCCTCTAAAATATATGCCTAATACATAATCAAAGAAGCTGACCGAAAATGAAAAAAACGGTCTCCAGTGGAAAGAGAAGTTATAATGAAATGGAGGAAGACGATGCTCCGCCTGTGCCAGATGCTATTCATGTCAGACATGAGTATGTGGTGGACCCAATTCCGTTGTGGGAGAAAATGGAAGTGGGACAGGCGAATGAATATTGTAGCTAGGTTAGCCATGAGAACCAATATTTCGAAGACTATACTTTCCGGCTCATTGCAAAGGAAATGGGTCATAGGAGTAATTGTACTGCTTCTCTTACATTCGTCTCCTTCGTTGTGTCCATCTAGAACCCTTAATAGGACCCTAGGTGCATAAAATTGCCATTCACTCGCATACGCTCGCATACACCAGCATAATGTTTAAAAATCTTTTCGGAGCAAACAAGAGTGTTGGATGGGAACAGACTGGAAAACAAGTACGCTTCCCCTCAGTGACTCTCAACGTAGCTGGGCGTCCCTTAGACAACGTGAAGAAATCCGACCTCCAGAGCCTTAGAACATGGTTGGGAGTAGAGATCAAAACACGAAGTGTATACGGGAGAGTCAATATACCTTTGGCTAATCTGTTCTCTGTAATCGTAGTACCAACAAAATTGAATAGGTTTGCCTCTCGCTGAAGAGTTGCAACGTATGTAAACAATGATTAGCCTGGATATGGTGCCACGAGTAAGACCACCTCGTGCCTACGCATCGCCGAAAATGCTCAATTAGTCTTACAAAGACCACCCTCTAATAAAGTTTTTTCTACAAATGCTAGACCTCTTTATGCACCGTACTTGGTCTCCTTGAACGGGTACTTGACGCTATCATCTTTCCTGAGCCATATCTTCGTTCGCTTCTTCGTTACCTGGTGCTCAACAAAAGCCTCCTTCGCGTGCGTTGAGATGAATTTTCGGATGTGTCTAGGGTCCCATAATTCGCTCGCGACCCCGAGGTCCTTGCAGCAGCGCATTAAAGCGTTGGATTTGCAGCCCTCCACCGCCGTGGGAATGCCTTCAGGGGTAAAGTAGATCATTTCGCCACGTGCAACCGAGACAAGTCTAAGATCAAGCAACGGATCAGCTTTCAACATACTAGATAGATGAACTCCTGAGCAGGTGACTTACCGTCCTAACGCTACTAGAGCATATTCTCGTGTCACAGCCTTCGCCGTAACTATTGTTTCGCCACGAGGCGCTAATCCCCAAGCCCCAGGCCCAAATGCCCTATTCAATATGCGTCTGTACTTGATCTCCGGGAGGTAGATGATCCCGTCAGGCTTGATCTCGATATCGTCATGTTCGATGGGCGCAAGCAGGATTGCGGCAGTTTCTTTTGAAAAGGCCTCGCTGGATAGTCCGTGGAATGAACGTGCCCAGTCTACCTGACGAGATCCCTCATCCAGGATGATGGGCTCGTCGCTCAGGCCACTTGTAAGATCCGACGACTCGGATGATGGGATGCTCGAAGGTCGCGGAGCAGCTGCTGGAGGAGGCGCTGTAGTTGTGGAGTTGTAAGGTTGGCGTGACTGTGTGGGGGAGTTCGTGGTATATTGTGCTTTTTGCGCTTGATAGAACTTCGTTGATCTGAATGCTCTACGGGCGCTGGTGTCTCTTGTATATCGTTCGGAGGCATCCTGCCTGCTTGGATGTACTGAAGTACTGGCGTCCTGCGTGAGGTGTCGAGGTTTGTTTCTTCGAGGCAGTGCGGTAGTGAACGAAACGGCAAATGTTCGCGAGGTCCTTGATATCTGTAGGGACCACGTAGCCCTTTGGAATATGAGTGTGGCCATGGCGGTTGGGACCGTAACAATATTTCGAGTTTCGTCTCAAGAGAGCTTGAACCCTAAAACTGAAAGCCTCCGATGGCGCGGTCACGTGACACTAATTCAAAAAACCCTCCACTATTCGTAGGGCTCTCCATGTTCTTATGGTGAGGTCTGCTCTTGAAAAAGTATCTTTTACATTTAATGTACAGTCTACAAGCGTTGAAGCACTCATTGCTTGAGCCATCTTCCTCTAGACATCCTTCGTTGCCGTCCTTTGATCATTACCCTGCCTTTTCCAACATTCTCGGAAATTCTCCATCTGGATACAAGTTGAAAACGTTAATGAGATATAGTCTTTGACTGTCATTGGGAAGAGAAGGTGGATCCGACCGCTAGTTGGGAATATCCCTCTCAACCACTTACTTCCTGCCTACAAATCCTCCAATCCCTCTTCTCGAAGTAACAATCATTCATCTTGGTTTGTTCAACTTTATCAAAGTCAGTAAGAAGTGAGCAAAGGGATCTTGACTGATGCGTTATCCATACCCGAGCAACCCGTGCTGAAGATTCTTTGATCCCTAAACAGGTCAGCTGAGATCGGAATCCTTTTAGTGATTCGAGAAAAGTACCAGTCATCTGGCTCATCATTTTCATCTGTTTGGTTTTTATTCTCTATATGCTTTGCAGTCGACATCGCCCAATCCTTCTCCTCTGTGATTACTGAGTTGTGCGGCGGTGCTCGAGCGAGGGGAGATCAAGTTTTCCCCCTCGGCCCGACTTCCAGCTGGAGATTCCAAGCTATGGCAATCAAACGTGTGAATGTGCTGGTGTACTCAGGTATGACCACCACGATATGTTTCATCAACGCGAATCTTTCTGAACTCTATTTCCAGGCAACGGAAGTACAGTGGAGTCCGTTCGCCATTGTTTGTACAGCCTTCGTCGTCTGCTCTCTCCAAATTATGCGGTGATCACCGTCACAGGCGATGCAATTGTCAAAGAACCATGGTCGGCCTCATGCGCTATGCTTGTAATGCCAGGTGGTGCGGACCTAGGCTACTGCCGCACTCTGAACGGGGAGGGCAATCGAAGGATCACTCAATTCGTTGAAAGGGGGGGCTTGTACCTGGGTTTTTGCGCTGGAGGCTATTATGGCACTAAGAGATGCGAATTCGAAGTGGGCAATAAGAAGTTGGAAGTAATAGGAGACCGTGAACTCGCGTTTTACCCTGGCACTAGTCGTGGGTGTGCGTTCTCTGGCTTCGTCTACCACAGCGAGCAAGGCGCCAGAGCTACAGAGCTCAAAGTTTCTAAGAGTGCGCTGGCCAAAGGATCCGTACCGGATGTCTTTCGGTCTTACTACAATGGCGGAGGTGTCTTTGTCGACGCTCCAAAGTACAAAGACAAGGGTGTTGAAATCTTAGCAAGCTTTACTGAGAAACTTGATGTTGATGCAGGAGAGGGTACTGCAGCGGTAGTCTACTGTAAAGTGGGTGAAGGAGCTGCGATTCTAACAAGTCCACACCCGGAGTACGTCTAGATCTAAGCTTCGCATAGAACCTTAACGCTCAAGCTTCACAGGTTCGCTCCAACCAACCTTGACAAGCACGCCGATATCCCAGGCTTCTCCAAGATCGTTGAAAACTTGGCAGAAGACGACCAGCAGAGGATAGACTTTTTAAAAGCCTGTCTGCTGAAGCTTGGCCTACAAGTTAGCGAGACTGATAATGCGGTACCATCCCTCTCTAGACTTCATATCTCTTCAGCGCAACCATCAGGGGCATCCGAGCTGATGGCCTCTTTACAAGACATTTTCTTAATCGAAGATGGTGAAGAGTATATAAAAGATGAGAATGATACGTTCCATTTTGAGAAGCCATCAGCTTGGTCCCTTGCCTCAGTGGCTGGTGCTCTTCCGACTTCGGACGGCGAGCACACTGACAGTGGCAGCGTCGGCGAGGACATGATCATCGATTATAATGCAGTAGTAAAACGCGTCGTTGTCCATGAAGACGATTTGCCCTCGAGTAAAGACACACCATACTTCAACCACCATGCTTTCTTTGCAAATCTCAGGCACTATCAATCTAAATGGCCTAAGAATGATGACCCATTTGGAGACTACGTCATGTATGGAGAAGTGGTCACAAGCACGAATACCTTGTTGGAAAAGTAGTCTAACCTTCCCTGAACGTACATTTACCTGCTAAGACATTCAGGAATACTCAATTACTTCGACGACTTCCCAACGGGTTCACTGCCACGGCGACCGTTCAGGTTTCAGGACGTGGACGCGGTTCCAACGTCTGGGTTTCTCCAGCTGGATCCTTAATGTTTTCGACTGTTATCCGTCATCCCATAAGCCTGACTCCACAAGCGCCAGTCGTGTTTCTTCAGTACCTAGCCGCTCTTGCGATAATTGAAGGCATCAAGACTTACGATATGGGATATGAAAACCTTCCCGTGAGACTGAAGTGGCCTAATGATATTTGTACGTACTCTCGGACACTGTTCCCTTATCAGCCACAAGATTTTCTACTTACCAAATCGACCAGACGCCCTCGATCCTTCTGATCCATCATCCAAAACGTACGTTAAGATCGGCGGTATTCTGGTAAACTCCCACTACTCTAGTTCCGAGTACTTATCAGTGGTCGGTATTGGCCTAAATACCACGAACGCTATGCCCACGACCTCCCTTAATGCTCTTAAACCTCCCTACCCCTTCACCTTGGAAAAGCTTCTAGCTAGTATTCTGACTTGCTATTCCAACCTCTATGCCCGTTTCAAACACACCGGATTCGATAACGCCTTTGAGGAAATGTATTACAGATCTTGGCTACACACGGAACAAATAGTAACTCTAGAGGCTGAGGGTGGGGTCAGGGCACGTATCAAGGGCATCACAAGGGACTGGGGTCTTTTGATTGCAGAGGAGCTTGGTTGGGAAGATCGAGGGACGGGTAAGATTTGGACGCTACAAAGCGATAGTAACAGCTTTGATTTCTTCAAGGGACTTGTGAAGAGGAAGGTCTGAATCTTGTCAGAGGTTGGTGTTATGCTCGTCTTGTCGGTAAGCCCTATGTATGATCGTAGCGCTCCTTAGTGTTCAACACAGGAACAGTTCACCAGCTCCTACTCCTCTACTTCTAAACCCTGAAGATATTCCTCCATTTCCTGAATACTGTACACCAACAGTCTCATAGGAGCTCGTTGCTTGCATTCAGCATCGCAACACAGTCACATTCAGAGGTCATGCCACTCCCAGTGCCTGATACTATGAAGCCAATCAAAGTAGAAGATGCTCGAGCAAAAAGGCTCGCTGAGTACAATGCCAAGTTGGTCAGGTATGATCTCTGCTATGCTGATTCATATTCATGCTGATCGAAATAGAACTCAGCGAAACACCAAGTCGCTGTTATTGAAGCTACCTCAGGAATTGAAGAACAGAATATATGGGCTTGTTTGCGGTGGTCAAGATGTTCACATATCCTCAGAATACATCCGAGGATTTGGCACGCAGCTTCTCTCCTCCATCTGCCAACATCCAGGATCACAAGTCGCCTCTTACGAGCGCTTCTCTGCTGTTTGCGCCAACGATCACAAAAACAAGCATGAAGAACCCTACTTCACACATGGTATCTGCATTCTAGCTAAGCGTGAAATGAGCATTCCAGAAGCCCTTGGCCGGAATTTGCTATTATCCTGCTCTCAGATCTACCATGAGGCCATGCTAGTACCAATCTCTTCGAACACCTTCTTTTTTACCGCGCCATCTGATCTCAACCCCTTCAGTAAGAAGTTGTCGCCCGCTATGAGGCGCGCCGTACGAAGTATCCACTTAGATATCGAACTCAAAGGAGAGTTCTCCGAGCGTCAATGGAACAAAACTGTTGCTGCAACCGTAGTATCGAAATTGAAAGGACTGCAGCACCTTAGCATTGCTATACGCCGCCGTCATTGCCTTGAAGAAACCCCGAGGCTTGCATATACGGGTGCTCAACATGACTACGGACTCGCGGAGCTGATGTCATGCCGGATCCCTTCTCTGAAGACTGTCAAGGTTATGGTTACCGACGAACTCTCTCGATTCCTTTCTCAGATCCAACGACTTCGGTTCCATATGCTCTATCCTGAGGAGCCGCCACATTACTGGACGCTTAAGCAGAGAAAGGATTGGGCTAGGTTTATCGAGAGGAAACTCCTCGGTCTGGAGGACTAGCACGGTAGAAGGATGGATGGCAACACTGCTGTCCACTAGTCGTCTTGTTCAATGCTATGTACCAGTGGGGCTGTAGTAAAAGCTGGGGAACAAGAAGAGGAGTCCATGAGTGGCAAATCTGTTAACTCTCTCAGGTTGGTATCAGAAAGAGAGTGAATTTCACTGTGATGTGTTAGGATTTCGAGAGGCGGCAGTCGTATCTTTCATTCCCAGTGCGGGTCATGTGACGGTGAATGTCTACAGAATAGGCACATCAGTGAACTACAAGTTTCGCCAGTGAACGATTTATGAGATCTATGAGCATTCACCATATCAGTGTAGGTCTAAAGTGAGGCCAATGATCAACTTTCAAACATTTGGCACAGTGTTACTAACACAATCTACTGACATGGCTTTCTGGCCTTTTACACAGCCTTGGTATGACGGTTGTGACGACCTTCGAAGGAGGTACGCAGAGACTGTGATCTATAACGATGATTACAAAATCGACTTTATGGCACAAAAGCCCACCATGGAGGCTTGGAACGGCACGCTGGTCAAACAAGAGAAGGATGAAAACCCGCAAGATACATGCAAGGATAGGGACTTGATGTAGGCTTCTCAAACGTAGGAGTCGTCTAGTATGCTGATGAATTCCAGCTTCAAAGAGAACTCTACATCTGCCTTGCTACGGCTACCTCAGGAATTAAAAGACCGTATCTATGAACTTGCTTGCGGTGGTGAGCTCCTACACATCAGTTATAGACCACCCGAGAACAAGTTCTACAACTACATCTGCCAAGCGCCAGTGTTCGACCAACAAGTCTACGAGGATTTCAGCACTGCGAAAGGATGTTGGAACCCTCTTCTCAGTAAAGTAGACCTACGGATTAGCAAGGACCCTACTAGACTATGGAAATCTTCAGAGAGCGTCTACCAGCATGAACACTGCCTGGAAATGAGGACTGGAGGACTGCTCCTAGGTCTTCCCTCGCTCAGCCTGTCTTTGCTACGAGTCTGTCGTCAAACCTATCATGAGGCGAGACTGGTACCAATCTCAGAAAACACTTTCGCCTTCGAAGACCCCTATATTCTCAGGCGTTTCATCACCAGGATCTCATCGATCCACAGACGGACCATCCGCAGTGTCCAATTGGATGTAATGTTAGACTCGGCACGCGTGGAGAAGGCATGGAACTCCGCAGTCTTCTTTGTCCTAGTGCCGCGTCTCCGAAACTTACGGAACGTGGACATTTGCATCGATCTTGCCGATTACCATACTTTAATTCCAGATGACAGAGTTTCAGATCCGCAGGACGGCGCTTGGATGTCCGATTTACTCTGTTTGCGCCACTTACCACTGAAGAACGCGGCAGTGATTATTCGAGACAAGGAAAATAGCTTAACCGCCTGGCCGAACGACACTCGATGGCCGCTTGAACAGAAGCAGCGGTGGGCAAGATTTATTAGGGATCGGATTCTTCGTCTGGATGGAGTGGTTTCTGACGAGGATGACAAAGTGAATGGTGACGACAAAGTGAATGACGAGGCCAAAGTGGATGTCGAAGACAAGATGAAAGGCGACAAAAAAGTGAATGGTGACGACAGTGATGAGGACAGTGGTGAGGAGTAAAATGCACAGCCAAAGACCGGCTCCAAAAATCAGTGATTGAACGACACTATTCACATTCGTCAGGCGTGCCGTCACCACAAGGCTTTTTCATCGTTTCACACAGCACCATGCCAATATGCAGTGAATTATCCAACATTTCTAAACGCAAAAACCCCTCCCCCCCATGGATAGGAATGCGGACCCTCAACAACATACAACCCATGTCCCGTCTACTGTCCTATTCCCCAGCAATTTCCAGATCTTCGCAGCGGGGCCCATCTTCACCTCTCCCCGCATATCCATGACCAACGGTTGCAGAATATCAGTAAAATACACCCCATAGCCAAACACGCCAAGTCAACGACTAGACTAGTGATACCTTGAGCGTGGAAAATCCAGATTGTTCACATCCCATCTCTTCCTTTGTCCAACCCCTTCTCGTTCTGTGACCATAGAATTACAAGTTGAAACGATGAGGCTAATTGTCCTTTTGGATCTGTCCCCGGGGCCCGGTTGTTTACTCACTAAAATCCTGCACCCCTGATGCATCCTCCCACAACGTAAGTCCCAGAGGGAAATAAGAAATGGCTTTCCGTCTCCTACCAAAAATGCAACATTACGAGTGATTGGTCTAAGAAAAAAGCCGTTGTATAAACCCCATCGCATAGCGACGCAGCTCCAGATTCTAATCGGATATATCCAGCTTGGTCTCCAAGCCCCAGACGCCCCTTCTTAGCTCTCTACCTTACCGGCTGCAAGATCTGGCAGCCTCTTCATTCGTTTGCTCACTCACCACTCTGATGCAGCCCACGTCTCCATGCGATGCCTTCATCTAGTTCTCCCTCTCTCTAAAGCCGCCTTTCACCAAGCTAACCCATGCATGCCCGCAGAGTATGCCGCTTGTCAAAGGCCTGATTGGACCATTTATCAGCAAGAAAATCCCCCAAAGCGGACATGAGACCTCCTAATAACAGATCTTCCTTTTTAAACCCCCGCAGTGTGCTATTAACCTGCCTTGGACAATTTCTTTCTCCCAAAAAAGAAGAAAAAAGAGCGAACATTGTTCACATTCCACTGATGATAATATCACCAGCGAAATGCTAGTCACGGTCCCCGCCACCTCCTGAGCGGCGGCCCTGGCAAACCTCATCATCCTCCATTCCTCCGACGTTCCTGCAATGGACTATGCAGGACACGAAGCCTCGATCTCGAAATGGTAAATGTGGATGCCTATTTTCTCAGTGGGAAAAAGGATGTTCTTGTTGAAATTTGTATTTGTTTATTCTGGGAATGGTGTTCAGGAGAAAGGGGTATTGAGGTTTTGGAGTGTTCGTGAAGATGTTCTGTGAATGGTAGCACGCACTGGTGATCTTTTGCTATTGTTATGAGTGTTTGTAATAAAAAGACAGTTTGTTTTACAAACTGAGATATGTCTATGAAATTGAATAGTGATTTTTTGTCAATCTATATGGATATGGGTCAAATTAGCGATCACTGATAATGTGTAAGCAGCTTTAATTCAAACAAATGCTCGAAACCAAATCTATTCTTTAATTAAGGTCTAGGAGACAGCTCATCAACAATATTGTTTTCGTCTTTCCAAGCCTGCGCCACATATCTGGGGGTACATCATAGGATTAGCATATTCCTTTGGGCAACGGCAAGGATTTGTGGATTGTGACAAACTTCGTATGACTTCCTCTTGCAACTAGATTATCGTTCTTGTCGGTGAAGTGGATGGAGGTGTAGGCTAGGGTTTTGCCAACTACGAGGATAAAGCATTGAGTGTCAGTAATTTGTGATGTTACATTGGGACTTCCGTGGTTCTTGGTTCGAAGAACAAAAAGGGTGTTTAAACTTACACTTGTCACAAGTCACTTCCTACGTCCATATGGTCTCCTTAGTCCCTCATGTTTCATCCTAGGCGAATGAAGGTTTCTACTTACAGCACGCAGTTTATCCCCAATCTTACCACCAGAGTTCATATACGTGACTGTCTGCCGTCAATCTCCTTTGATCGATGGTTTCTCCCCATGTTACTTACCATTGAGATCGGTCGAGACACCAGTGGCAAAGAGGCCCTTGGAAGCCACGGCCAAAGAACCTCCCAGGTCGACTGAATATGAAGAGTTAGAAGGCTAAGACATGGGTGAAGTGGCGTAAGGGGGAACAAGGGTATGTACCCATACTAGCAATAGTCCCGCCATGGAGAATGCCAAGACGGTTCTGGTAGGTACTTGAAGAGTCAGGTATCGGATTTCTCGCGGGTATAGGAAGGAAGATAGGATATATAGGAGGCAAGAGCATGTACCGTGTGCTCCTTTTTGATATCTAGCTCAAAATTGACGGTACCGGGCCGGGCAGCTGTGACGCGGAGCTTGGGGATGTATTAGTATGTCCTTGCTGTGTGAATAAATTATTCGGGAACATTGATAATATAGAACAACGAAGATGAAGCAAAGGTAGACTCATGACGTACTATGAGAGGCGATAGAAAAATGGAAGGACATCTCGACAGATATTTATTTCAAGAACATATGTTTGAAGGAAAAGAAAGTCATACACTATCAAGCAATCTAGAATTCCATAACAATCAGTGACAATCCTCCAAATGATATGATGTGCATTTACTACCTAGGTTCTAGCCCCGAATTTGCCCTGAACGACTCCCAAACCTACGGAACTTAGCGCTGCTTGAAGCAACAAGCCTTATGGATCATTCTTATACCGATCTGACGAATTTGAGGGCAGCCATGTAGGGCCTTACGAACACCAGTTTTGATGTAAATGCACTGCAGCATGATAATGGAGAAAGCGGAGTTAGTACTTTGCCGGGTAACACTTGTGAATTTGGCGACCGCTAAGCCCTCTGAATAACAATCCTGTGTCGTTTTTCGCACATCCACAGCATGATTGACAGACAGCAATAGTTTAATTAAAGGGGACTCTACCGTCTCTTACGAAGATGTCGGTCTCTTCTCTTCGGTCTTTTGAGTATCTGGAAAAGCTTCCAGGTACTGTCTTTAATCGACTATACAAACAGCCTTCAACAGCCCTGGCTATCTTCAGGCGCATGCTGCCTCATCTGGGTACGTTGAATTGTGATCATACAGTTGCTTAACGAGCTTGCTGAACGAAGCAGCGAAGAGCTTTGTTATGGCCCTGCTTTACATCAGCTCTCCATTACCGGAGAAGGATCTAGAGTCATGGGTACGACCCAGCAGCAAACGGTACGCATACAAGGGAACATGAAGGATAGGTCTGATGCTTTTGAAGGGAACGGGATTATGCTTTGGATGTCCTTTCACGCCTACACATCCTGAGTGCGGTAGTAGACCCTGGGAAACCTCGAGCCTACGGACTTACTAAACCTTTCGTTGCGTCGTTGCGCCTGGCGTTGACGGGGGGAGGAGATCATAAATCCTTTGGGGTACCTTGCAGCATTCAAGGCGAAGAATTCATCTATGTCCAAGAGCTCGACGAGTTCGCGCGGAAACAGTGGGAAGGCGTCCTTGGCTACATGGTGGGAAGCACAGGCATAAGTCTGAGCGATCAGGGTGTCAAGCTTAGCCAAGGAGTCAGAACTTTGTTGCAGATAGGTGGGTTAGTAGAGGCCAAAGGCAGACACGTGGCGATTACAAAAGATGGCTTTGCCTTTATTCTACAAGAAGTCAATGCGCAGGTGTGGACGATCCTCGTCCTTTACCTCGAAAATGCTGAACAAGTACGTCCAGCTCCGTTCAATACCTCTCGCAAGCTCCTCTGTCCTTCTTGTGTTCCATATCCCATTAACATTCTACCAGTTAGGTATGGATTCGGTCGACGTCCTCTCGTTCCTTTTCATGCTCGGCTCCCTCGAACTTGGCCAATCCTACTCCAAAGCCACCCTCACACCCACCCAATCCCAAATGCTGCTCGACCTCGGAGACTTTGGCATAATCCTTCAACCCACCCCAGATTCCCCCTCCTTCTACCCCACCCGCCTCGCCACAACCCTCACCTCCGACGCCGGTGCCCTCCGCAGCAGCGCCCTTGCAAATGTTTCTCCTAACGCTCTCACGTCCGCCTCCAGCGATGGAAGCAAAGGGTTTATTGTCGTTGAGACAAATTATAGAGTTTATGCATACACCTCGAGCCAACTGCAAATCGCCATCCTACAGCTCTTCGTCCGCCTCTCCACCCGCTACCCGAATATGGTCTCGGGCAAAATCACCCGCGACTCCATCCGCCGCGCTGTCGGCATGGGCATCACCTCCGAACAGATCATCTCCTTTCTCACCACGCACGCGCATCCGCAGATGATCAAGAAATCCCCCTCGACAATCCTCCATCCCACCGTCGTGGATCAAATCCGCCTGTGGCAGATTGAAGGAGAAAGAATGAAAGCGACAACAGGTTTTCTGTTCAAGGAGTTTGGTTCGCTGCAAGAGTGGGAAGGCCCATGCAGGTATGCCGAGGAGATCGGGGTGTTGGTGTGGAAGAGCGAGGCGAGAAGAATGTTTTTTGTGACGAGTCATCAGCAGGTGGCGGTTTGGTTGAGGAACCAGAAGAACAAGCGGTAGAAGAGATTGGAGCAAGGAGTTTCCTGGAGTCTGGGAATCTGGCTGGGAAAAGGGAGGCTAGGTTTAGCATACAAGGTATGGCGCGAGTTTTCTATTGGGGATATTTGTCGTTTGAAAAGACGAGACTTCACTGGGTTCTATGCTCGATCTATCGATGCATGGTGGCATTTTGCCTTATGGACTTCCACCGCTATTCCCTCTAACCTTTGTTGCCCTTACCTTAACCTGTAGTCACATAGCTGCTAAAGTCACCAGCACGAATCGAACCACGTTCCTCCATTCACGGAAGCACTGTAGAAGAAATTCTTCGAGTCGATTACTAGAAGGCGGTAGAAACGACATGAAGTACTTGCGGAGATCACCATACGACTAAAGTATCCACAAACCCCATGAGGTAGGCCACCCGTCCGCAATTCCCTAGACCTTCTCAAAACCCGCCCTTCTTCTTCCCACCAGTCAACCCCAGCTTCTCAAACACCCCCTTCTTATCCTTAACCGCATTCGCCAATCCCTCATCCGCAACAGTCCTCTTTTTCAGCACCCCACTGATAATCTGCCCCGTTTCCTCGCGCTGCCAACGGCTGTCAAAGGCTCGCTTGAACTCAGCAAGGGACTTCTTGGCTTCGAGGGTCGTGCAGAGCGCGTAAAGGTCGGTGAAGGCGCGGCTGTAGCGTAGGTTGTCGTTGTGCATGGGGTGGGAGGCGCTGGTGCGGGGGGAGGCTTCGAGGAGGGCTTCGGTGCGGTAGCGGTCCGAGAGGGAGGTCAGGCGGCCGAGCCAGGTGCTGGAGGGGAGGGGCTTGGAGATCTGGGTGGGTGGGTGTTAGTTCTGGAGTGGTTTGGGGGGAGTAGGTGAGTGGAGAACAAGAGTAGGGGTGGGAGGTAAGATAGGAGGTGGGAGATGAGAGCGAAGGGCAACTTGAAGAGGAGGGTGGGAGAACCACGAAAATCATGGGTAAGACGAAAAGACACAGGATATGATGACATGGCTCGAAGAGGGAAAGACAAGGAAATAGGATATGGTTAGCAGAAGCTGGGTGAGGGACTTACTGCAGCCGGATTGAACGCAAGAGTGTCGTCCGAATCGTATTCGAAGCCTATCTCATCCTCTTCCTCGACGCTACCCACTCCAATGCTTCTCTCTCCCGGCACAGGCTCTATAGTTGCTGAATCCTTCTTTACTTGATCGGACTCTGATCCTGCCAAGGTAAGGTTGCGAAAGTTGCGGTTTTTCTTGGTTGGGGTTGCGTCCATCTGCATAGCCTGCTTAGCAAGTTCATATTTGCGTCGGTCCTCGTCGCCCATGAAGGTGTTGTCAGAGCTGTCATCAGGGGGTGCGAGTGGCATGGAGTAGTTTCGAGGCAGGCTAGGACGGCTAGGACGGCGACCTACTGGCTTGTATTTCCAATCATCCACCTCAGGCATTGCCATCGCGGGTTGAGAGAGCGGAGGTGTTGTCTCTTCGTTTGTCTTTAATGACGGGTGTCCGAGACTCCAAGCTAGTACCTTGTCTTCAAGGTCTTTAGCAGTATCTGGTGGGGACGGAGAGGCAGCTAGGGTGATGGGTGTACTGGTTCGCTGTCCGTCTTCCTCCATGATAAGCCTGGGCAGGGCGCGCTCGGTGTTGGCAGCCTTCTCCGCAAATGTGCGTTTTTGAGTAGGTGTTAAAGGGGTCAGGGTTGAGATCTCCGAGACTGAACTCAAGCGGTGCTTGACGCGTGGGACAGGAGGTGGAGTGTGTTTCTGACCTTGCTGCATGACTACGCTTTCACGACGAGCGGCGCTGCTGGTGGTCGGACGCATGAAGCTAGGGATGCGAGGTGAGCCAGCCTGGCCCAGATTGCCCATGGTGCTGCTGCGAGGCAGTGGTGGATTGATGGGCATCATGAGGCCGTGATGCTTGATCTGCACTCCAGAGTCGCGACGTTCTTTTGGGTTTGGTGGGTCGACAGGGGCAGTAGTGTTGTGGTGTTGGTGCTGATTCTTGAAGAACGGGGTTGAGGCTAACCGCTCAGAAATCTTACGGCTGGGTTTGATCGCGGGTGGCGGCGAGGCTCCATAATTGCTGAGCCCATTTCCATTGCCGGGCGTGTTATGCTTGGAGAACGAACCGAAATTGCCAAAGAAAGACGAGCTGCGAGGGATTCCAGACGCTGTGGGCAAACGCGAGTTTTGATAGATATTACTCGAACTTTCCGAATGTGAAATGTTGGTCGCGGTACGACGACGACCAAAGTGATTGCTTGCAAACTTGTTCAACGTTTCGGAGAATGAAGACTTACGACGTGCATGCTCTGGAGGGGGAAGGCGTACATCGTCCTCGTCGTCCTCGTTTATGGTCGCCGACATGATGACGTTGGCGTTTTTAGCGAGATATGGAGGTGAAAGAAAACCTCACTTCACAAGACAAGATGAGTGTTTATGAATCAACCTGGATTAACTATACTGCGAAATAGGCGAGGCGCCTAGTAATTCCATTGATGGCTGCTGTATAGCACCATCGTCCTCTACATGAGTTCTTTCCTGTCACCGATGGGCCTATACCAGTCCCAAGCCTACTAGCCATGCCTCCAGTGCGAATGGCATGCAGGTTCTCCAAGAAAGATTCAGCAACCTGCTTCTTGATTCAGTGGACGTACTCCTCACTTCCCTCCTTATTTTGCCTAGTTAGTTTGGCAGATATTCCGATCACGGCGCTGTCTAGTGGGCGTTCAACATCCTCCGCTTGTTGTCTTTGCAATGCACGTTTGTACTGTTCCTGTATTGATTGAAAGGTCCAGTCAAAGCTCAAGATAATATTTACATCTGCTTTCTGCAGAGATATTCCAGGAAGTGGCAAGCCATCATTACTTCGATGACAGGAACTAGCCCCTAGCTTTGAAGCAGACTTGTACGCCTGTTAGGCCTCTTGGAAGTACTAAAATTACCCTATATAAAAACTTCAACGAGGAGGGCCCACAGAACCCCCAATGGCTCCCTGCAGGTTCGCTGAAAAACGTCAGGGATAAGTTGTACATGCGCTGTAAGAGAGCTTCGAGGTTCGGGAAGTATCGAATATAGGGGCTCAGCCTAAACAAGTACTTACCTAACACTTCATGTCTCGCCCCAAGCTGCAAACTGAAGAACATATTTCGATATGTGTATGGAGCAATGTTACCCTCTTTTCAACACTTAGAGCTCTAACATTTCGCTACCTTACACAGCGTTTTTGTTGTGATATATTAGCGTGTTCGATGGAGTATATACTCTCCATTCTCATACTACGTACGCCCTTTCCCAACTACTTTCTTCGGTCTCTTTCCCAACAACCTCAACTCCAAAATCTCCATCTGCTAGTAATAACCATGGATGATGCCTCAGATGCAATAGCTAAGTATGTATATTCTCCCACTCCACCATCATAAGTTATACTACTGACGTAGAGTGATAGAACTTCCTACTGAGATTCTCGATCAAATTTCGGAGAAATTGAGCTTCTTCGATAGAAAATTTCTTCAAATCGTATCAAAGCAGATATAATTTCTCACGGGCTCGCTCAAATGTCCCGATCCGCTATCATGGATTATGCACATATGTTGGACAGCCTACAACACAGGCATTTACGACTATACGGCCCTTGACCCAGAGCAGATTATCGACACCTTGAACGGGATAAATATAGAGCTTGGCAAGTCAGAAATTGGTTGCATTGACATCCTAAAAGCGCAAGCTGTCTCAATAAGGTATTGTTCCAAAGGTATCTGGCATCTATATTTCACGGAGGAGCAGCGAAGTGAACTTCACGAAGGAACTGGGGATCATTTGCTGATACTCGGCACTTTCATGCTCTACCACATTCGAGAATATGCATGGAAAGCATATTTACATAAGGGAAGGCAGATGAAATCGTTTGGCATTGCGGAAAATGGCGCCAAGGATTGTACGGAATTCGAAGCGTGGGGGCAGGTACAATATCCGTGCCATGTTGTAGCGGCCGTGCTGTCAAAGAAGTGGTGGAGGTAGAAGGATTTCTTGGATCGGGGGTATACCGAATCTTTGTTGAAATTAGACTAGGTGAGCTTCGCCTCGTCGAAGGATCCATTCTCGCCATCCTAACAGGTGGTGGCTAGAAATTTTGAGTCTCGGTAATAAGTATCACGCATTTACCTACTTATCAGATCAAACATTACAGTCCCTTCCAAACCTAACAAGTGCAAATGCCCTCTACCTGCCAAGGCAATCAATCTGTGTAATGCTTTATAATTGAGCATACCATGTTGGTGATATAATCTCACGATCCTCGGTCTTTGACTACGTTCTTCATTCAGGACCTAACTTTTTGGTATGGCGAAGTTTCGGTTTCCCCAGCGAACACCCTCACCGCTAATGTTCGACGAAGGAACATTAGATCAATCAGTTCTAACACAGATGTACGGATTTATTGCCATGGCAGTGAACCGATATAGCAGGCAAATAGATACTGTTTTTGATCAATCAAAACTAAAAAATCTCGAGCCAATATGGAGCACTCATTAGCCGATATGCCACCATAAGCACAACCATATATCGGGCATCAGCGCCATCACGCTTACATCATCCAGCTCACCAACCTTGACCCCCCTTGGAAAAACTCCCCACCAATATCTTCCAGCTCATCTAGAAACGCCCAGCTCTCTTCGACCAAGCATCCCTCTCCCACACCTCCAGATCCATCTCTGACAATCACCCCAACCTCCAATGCCCCAACCAACTATCCTGGCTCCTACAAAAGATCCGGAAAGCTCGCAGCAACCCCAACCCCGACTACGCCGCCATCTGCCCCGAAGATCTCCTCTCCATACTCAATAACATCGAAGGCTGCCCCAGCCGCCGAGCCGACTCTGAGAGCCTCCGGGGGTCTAGGGAGAAAGAACACAACCACCGTATACCCGAAAGGGGCATACACGGCCGACATCTTCGAGACCTACAACCCGCTACAGTACTGCCTCGAGCACGCAGACGATGTGTTTCACACCCGCTCGCTGGGCTTTTTCACGCTGCACGATATCCTTGAAAACGCTACGTAAGAAGGGTTCTGAGCAGCGAATGAGGGGGGGCGGATGCAGGATCGCGCTAGGTCGTATCTGTGGTGCCAGGGCACGACACTATTGCCACGAGGCGATGGGGGGGGGTCTGATGGATAAATGGGAGATGGGACGTTATGCTGAGGCACATAAGCAGCAGATGTGGGGTAAGGGCTTTCTACGTTTTTTCGTGTTGTGGGGGTTGGGTTATGGAGACTGACTGTTGGGGGAAGGGGGATAGATGATTACCATGAGGCGGGGCTTTGGAAGGTGGAAGTTAAGTATTTGTTGTTGGAAGTGATTGGTGTGAGGCTTGTGGGTGTGGTTTTTGGGGGGATTGAGTGGTGGGGGAGGTAGGGGTCTGAGGGAGGTTGAGTTATGGGAAGAAGGGATTATATTTGGTTCTGGACATTGTTCGTGCATGGTGGTGATTTAGCAAGTGATGGGAGCATGGAGAACGGTGGGATAGACGATGCATAGAAGATTCCAATTTGCTTGCAATTTGTTTTTCGTGCTGGTAGAAACGGACTGAAACGTTTGAGGCTTGTGGGAATGATTCGTTTGCATGTGTGTTCTTTGCTGTATAGTGGTATATGGCTTCCCCCCTTAGAATCCGCAATCAACCCTCTGCTCTTCTAGAAGCGCGATCAAGCACCTTTGTTTGCCATGTCTGTTATGGAAAACAGATTGATCTGTCGGCTACCTATCAGCTTACAGTACGGTAGAATGACCCACAAGAGAGATCTTAGGCAATTACTGATCTTCCCCCTGTTTGTTAACAAATATCGTGTGCGTTTTCGCAAAAAGGAAAATTGAGCACTTTTTGTGTTTTGAACTGAGTCTGTTCGAGATTTCCACTTTTGAGGTCACGTTCAATTGGTTGGGTAGTATTCTGGGGAAATGCAGATTCGGTCTCCTCCGCTGTTGGAAAGTCATGAACTATATATGAATGCCATTACCTCGAGACTATCAGCATCATCCCTATAGCGCTATCTTGTGAATGTGGTCTTATGGAATGGGTACTGATCAGGAATCCATTGATCGTTTCCATGGAACCACACACCTGCAGCTAATGCAGTTCATAGACCCCAAAACACGTCCCATCCTCTGCATCGCCGACGCACGCCACGATTTCTCGTTGGCAACCTCAATTCTCTCAACAATCTCCCAACCCTTTTCACTAATATACACCCTCTTAAACCTCTCACGATCATGTAGCCATCGCAACTCCAGCGAAACTTTGGCCTTCACCACGCGCGATATTTTCTTCTCAGTTCGCGGGCCCCACTCCCGGTCTGCAAGTCTGAGACGTCTCGGATCTACGAAAGCTGCGTACGATTCGAAGTTTGGGAAAAGCATTATCTAGAAGCGCGTTTGGGTCTTCCAAGGGGAAATTCGAGTAGCCCTCGGGGTGTTGGAGGCTGATGGAGGTGATGTTATTGCGCCACTCGGGGCTTTGGAGTCTGCAGAAGCCAGTGGAAAGCAGTATATTCCATGACTTCGAACATGAGATTAGAGGGAAGCACCACGAAGAAGGCGAGACGATAGAGGTGATTGACAAGCGTGAGCGAGATTCGGGGATTTGAGGGCAGATGGAGAACAACTACGAAGAATCAATCATAACGCAAACGGAGAAAAGCATCCTACACCGTAGCAACGTCGATTTCAAGGAGTGGATCAGAAGATATCGGAAGACAGTTAGCCACCGCGCTCTTCTTTCGAAACCATCAGCTACCCAACCACGCCATATGCAAACAGTGCTCAAGGATATCTAACCAATCCCTTTTAACTCCCCAGCGCCTTCCAACCAAAGCGGCACAATTCATTCATCATCACTGTCCTCTAAGACAGCTCTCAGCTGGCGGCTTCGCGGTACAGTTATAGAAAAGTTCTCGTCATCCTCGTCATCTGTTGGGTCTTGGTTGCCGGAAGCTACCGCATTCTTATGAGTCAGACCTCTCTTCAAAGGACCTGCAGTCGGAAATGGTAAGGCGTTCTCGTCGTCAGATCCGCCCCATAGGGCATCAAAATCTGTAGCGTCTTTCGTTCCCTCTTCGTCGTGTAAGGGAATGGTATTCGCCGTCGTGTCTTTCAAGACCTTCTCTTGGGACGAAGCAATATGCGGCGATGAGAGTGGCGTATCCTGGGACTCATCCTCGCTGCTGACCGAAACAGCTCGACTCGATGGCAAAGATGAGGCCTCATCCATCTGTTCATCGTCTTCGGAATCCGAATAGAACGCAGAAATCTTGCTTTTCTTCCCTCCACTCTCAGGACCAGCATCACTCTTCCTCTTCTTGTTTCCCCTGTCACTGCCATCCTTACCTCCTTCCACCCTCCCCACACTCAAAGCCTCAAGTACCTTCGCCGCATGCGCCTTCCTTCTCTCGTCTTCTTTGCGGAAAAACATTAGATCCCCCTCTTCACCCTCTCCATCACTATCAATCACAAATTCTGCACTCTTGATTTTTCTACGCCTCTCCAGGTCACTTTCTAATCTAGCTTTCCTTCTAGCCTCCCTTATCTCGTCATCTAAGCCGTCTTCGGTGTTCGAATGTCTCCGCTTGCGCCTAGTTTGCTTTAGCTCGTCGAGTGCGGCCGATTTGCGGCTGGTATTTGTTGGACCCCCTCCCCCGGGGAAAAGGAAGTCCTCTTCGCCGTCCGTGACGATGTCGTCGCCTTCTGAGTCATCGTCGTAGGCGGCACGACGGCTTGGCTTTCTCCGAAGCATTTCTTCAGCGCTCATGGGATCTTCCTGTCCATAATGCATGACCGGATTGTTGCGATGCTTCTGAATTGCATCGTGAGTTTCATGTAATTCCTGTGCCGCGATGGCGGACGGAATGATCCATGAAACGCCGGGCTCATCGTCGGCTCCCAACCGTTCGAAGCCTGCCAAGGTCATGAGGAGGCGCAGCTTGTTGTCTTTGAACATCGCGATTCTTCGTTCTTCGGTGTCCGGCGTCACCACTAAAACTGTCAGTATATTATCAAATTAACCAGCTACACTCAGCTTACCGATTGAGGGCGCCTTCGAGGGCGTGCCTGGCTCTTCGGCAACAACTTGTTCAATCTGTCTTGCCACAGCCTCCGCTTTCCAGCTTTGTCGCTCCGTAGCTGCAGATGAAACAACCTTTGCAACCCAATCCACGGCAGCAAGGTTATCTTCATACAAAACGGCTATTGCCACTCCTATTTGTTCTTCTTTTGTCATCGCACCCTTGACCTCTAGAACGGCCGGTGCTCTGGGCTTCGAAGAGATTGTCTGCTTCTCATACCCATATTCTAGGTAATACACTGAAGAATTGATCTTGCTGAACAGCATTTCCACTGCAAGCTCAGGTCGTTGTCCGAGCTTCTTGATCATTCTCTTGATCAATTGTCGTATCAGCTCATCCCAATCTTTGAACATCGGACCTTTCGGATCGAGTCCCTCTGGACCTTTGATCATTTTGTTGAACAATGCGATAATGTCGATTCGGAAAAGCATGACGCTCAGCTCTTGCTTAAATGCAACTCTAAAGAAATACCGGTGAGCTCGCTTTAGTTGCTCTGTATTGAGATCATTGTAATACTTTGTGAAGGTGACGAACGTATCGATGCAGGCCTGTGTCGTGAATTTAGATGCAAAGCGGGAAAAATCAAACTTGCGTTCCTTGGACACCCTTTCCGCCTCGGCTACATCCTCCGCCTCCGAGGCATCACCTTCATTGTCAGTGACCGCGGCTTTTTTCTTCCTCCTAGTTCGCCGTCGTGACCGGACCTGCAAGTCAACGTTTTCTTTTGAGTAGCGCTCAAGCATGCGAAGGAAGACGTGTGAGAGCTCGGTGCAAGAGTCGAGGTATCCAAATCCTTGGTCCTTGTAGCCTCGAAGAATAGCTATAATCCTGTCATGTGTAGTTTCTTCGTAGAAGATACGATTTTGTATGTTCTCTGCGATTTCTTGGTCTTCTTCCAGTGACGAATCCGCCATGTCCTGAACAATCAAGAGTGTCTGGGTGAAACACCGGTTCCCAGCTTGGACATCTCGCCACAACTTCATATCCAACCGATCTTGCATGAAGCGATTTAGAAGTATGAATGTTTCCTGATTTAGAACACTCGCAATCAAGGCGAAGCTCTCAGCTTCGAAATCAGTCGCAATCTTCTTGTTCTTTTTGTGTGCTTCCGTCTGTTTCCTCCGACGGACACGCTCAGCTTCGAGGAACCAAGAGATCAGGTAGAAGAATTGCTGCGTATGAACCTCGAGAACTCGATCTGCCTCACGCTCGATGGCTTTGCGTATGTGGCTGAACAGGGGATTGAAGCTCGAATCGAGAAACTCTTCAACGAACAGGCGGAGATGTTCACGCGCTGAATCTGTGAGTGGCACTGGTAGATCAAAGCGATCTGTACTATGATCGGCATCTTTGGTTCGCTGTTTAGGTCGATTCCACTTTTTTGACGAGTCCATCTTCTTTAGTGTATTTTGGCTGTTGGTTAAAATTTCTTGACCCGAGACCGTGGACATTCGAGCATCGTCGCGTTTGACCCAGATCATGGTTCCGAAGCGGTTGTGCCTTGTAGGTGCATGTCTTGCGTAATCTCTATGCATGCCCGCCTCCTTTGCTAGTAGACCTTTCAACTCGTCCGTATTCTTCACACCCAATTGAGTTTTATCCATGAATAGCGTTTCCACGTCGACACCTTTGAGGAGATGAAAGAGAAACTCCATAATCACCATGTCCTGGGTATTGAAGTCTTCACCCATATTTGATGAGATTGTAAGCAGTAGAGCGAGGACATCTTGTTGGTGGAAAGCATCTATCGTCGCGGACCTTGACACCACGCTCTCCTTTTCGTTGATTGATAGATTCTCTGCTGGTGAGATCATTGCAACGTTTCGGAAAAAGTAAAGAAGTAGCTTGATAATCCCTTCATCTCGAGACCCTCGATCCCCCATTGGTAGTGCTATCGAGGGAAGACCAATACGCACTGCGGTCCGGAGAATACATTTCGAGTCATGCTCTAGGATTGCGCGTTTATACGAAGTTTGAGCTAGCTGAAGATATGGGACATGGCGGTGATGATTGACGGTCATTTGCATATCATTTTTCTCGATTGGCCATGTCAATGGTACAAGAAGCTCCACTAAAAGTCCGGATATCAGCTATGAATTCTAGATCGTAGAAATATACGAACAGCATGCCAATGCGATCTTTGACTTCAGCTTGTCTTCCGTTGCTTCCTCTGGCCAAGTTGCTAAAATCTCCAGTAGATCTCCATTGACAAGATTTGCTTCCGCAAGGCAGCGTGCGACATCAAGCCTGTTCGCTTTCTCATCGTGCAGTTTCAACCATTTCTTGAGGTCCTTGAGACATGCCAGTGCATCATCTCCCAATAGATATCGGCCGTCCTCGTCGGCGCCAGTTCCACCAAGCTATCGCCTTTTCTTAGCTATAATTGCCCTTTAGAAACATATCTAACTTACCGCAGATACAAGACTATAGACATATGCGCGGACCTCTGGGTCCACCGTCCTGTTCGACGAATCTTCCCAATCCATTGCTGTTGGTGAGTTTGCTCAATTTCGATGTACGCAAATACTCGCCCAAATCAACGCGTCTTCGTCTGACGCGACGGTTCCGCAAGGCGTGATTGCCGAGGCACGATCAGGTCAGCCCTACGATTGACATCCTAGTGGGATGAAGAACGTTTGCTCATTACTTTATGTCTCTGCGAGTGGTCAGACATTAAATCTATCATGTTGGTTTTTAGAGATTCTGTAAGGCATTGCAGTCGACTCTATCATGCTGCCCCTCGACGGGCCTTTAGCGCAAGCTCAATGCTTGCAGCAGCAGAAATCAAAAGACTAGGAGTTGTCGGAGCTGGTCAAATGGTGCGCCTCCAACCGCAGGAAACTCAGTAGAGCCTTCGACAACACATACGCTGATTCAAGGAGGTCAGGGTCTAGGCATTGCGCTCGTAGCGGCCCAAAGAGCGCAGGTGCCGGTCACTCTATTGGATAGCTCTCAAGCATCGATAGACAAAGGCTTGAAGTTTGCAGGTCTTCGACCCATGCTCGACAAGACGATGGGGCCTTCTGACAATGGGCACAGATAAACTCCTAGAAAAAGACGTCTTCAAACAACGCATTTCCCAATCCGATGCCACCACCGCCCGCTCCCGCCTTACCACAACCACGAAAATGGACGATCTCTCCAACGTCGACTTCGTCATCGAAGCCGTCCCCGAAATCCTCTCCCTCAAAACCCAAATTTTCTCCCAACTAGCCAAAATATGTCCTTCCCACGCCATCCTCGCTACAAACACCTCCTCAATCTCCATCACCAAAATCGCTGCCTCCACAACCACCGACCCCAAAGACCTAAGCGCGCCTTCACGAGTCATAAGTACGCATTTCATGAACCCCGTTCCGATCCAAAAAGGCGTAGAAATCATCTCCGGCCTCCAAACCTCCCAAGCAACCGTCAACACCGCCCTAGAGTTCGTAAAGAAAATGGGCAAGATCCCCTCGCAATCTGCGGATTCCCCCGGCTTTTTAGCAAACCGTATATTAATGCCTTACATCAACGAAGCCATCATCTGTCTAGAGACTGGCGTGGGCGCGAAAGAGGACATTGATAACATCATGAAAAATGGGACGAATGTACCCATGGGCCCGCTGCAATTGGCGGATTTCATTGGCATAGATACTTGCTTGGCGATTATGGAGGTGCTGCATGGGGAGACGGGGGATGGGAAATATAGGCCTGCGGTGTTGCTGAGGAAGATGGTGGATGCTGGGTGGTTGGGGAAGAAGAGTGGGAAGGGGTTTTATGATTATTGAATAGTGAAAATAAATTGTCATATACTTCTTGTCTCAAGCTTCGCGACTTACGTGGAAGTATTGGAAGGGTTGAAAGAACTGACGTGACGGTTGATCAGGTCAATGACCAAGACATGATCTTACGAGTTTTCCAATCACAGCCCATCATGCGGCCACAGTGATATTGACCATTCCAATCTTACAAAAAGAAAAACAAAATCCACTCATTCAATCTCATCCACCTCCACCTCCTCCTCCTCCTCCGGCTGTTCCTCGCCCTCTCCCCCCTCCTCCCCATCAACCTCCATCTCTACATCCCCGACCCCCTCCACAACATCCCGCGCCACCACATCATCCCCTCTTTTCAAAGCCTCAACCTTCGCCTTCGTCATCTCAAAAACATACTGCCCCAAATGCTCCACCCCCGCCATTTCCGTCTCTTCCACCTCATCATCCACGCCCCTTGTCGCAGGGAACACCTCCCCTGTTGTCAGCAGCAACGTGTCAGGACGCTGTAGGAGGATGCTAAAAGCCTGTTTGAGTTCGTGACAATGCTCGAAAACGCTGCGCCGGCCTAGGATGTACAGGCCCAGACGCGCGCGGGAGAGCGCGACGGTAAGGCGGCGGACGTCGCGGAGGTAGCCGGGGCGGGTGGTGCGGGTTAGGGAGAGGATGACGTCTATCGCATTGTTAGCATCACGGCCACCAAGCATATCACCCTAGGTGGGAAAAAGCACAATCGTTCTGCTCCCCTTGGTACTTATCTACTGTTGTAACAATCCTCGGCAGTCCAAATAATCTATTCTTGGCACACCTATGACCCAGCACATCCCTAATCAAGGCCCTCTGTCCCGCATAGGTCGTTAAAATCGAGATCTTGGACGCCGGATAGCCCAGCAGGCGCATATACTGATAAATCGCAACGGCATATTCCGCTTCCCCAAGATTTTGGAAGAAGTGGGGGGAGGGCTGCGATTCTCCGGTGTTTTTATAGTCGGGGACATTGATGAATTGGTACTCGTATTTGAAACCGGCGTTGGCGGTTAGAAATTCTGTGGAGGTAAGAACATTGGGGAGATTCTCGAGTTTTTGGTAGCGCCATTTGTAGAGGTATGCGAGGCTCGGTCGTGCGCGCCCTTGGGCATCGAGATTGACTGTTGGGACACCCAGTCTTACTAAGCGGAGGAAGAGACTTTGTTCGAGGTTGGCAGATTGGCGGAAGGCGAGGTTCTGGACAATTGGGGAGTTTTGGAGGTGATCGCCGCAAAGCACGACTCTCTGGACCGGAATTTCACCGTTTTTGGGGTTCTGAAGGGCTAAGGGTATAAAGTTCTCGATTTCGGTAATTTGAGCGGCTTCTTCCATAACTACGTTATCGTAGTGGAAGCCCAGGTCGGAGATTTCTTGCCGGCGCATGGCGGCGTGGGTGGATGTCATCGCGATTATGCGAGCTTCTTTAACCATGAGGTAGTTGGTTTTGTCTTTGGCAGTGCGGAGGATCTCAAAGGGGCGGATGTCTTCGAGCTCGGTGAAGATTTTGTCAATGTGGCGTTGGCATCCTTTGGCTATGTCTAGTACAGTCTCTCTGGATGCACCCGGCGGGAAGAGAGGCTGGGGTGCGCTTTGAAAATAGTGATGAAAGGGAAACGAAGATACTATATCTGCGGTGCTAGATTCTGTGCTATCGGCCGTATCCCAGAATTTGGACCACGCAGGGTTAATGTATACTGAATTGAAGTAGCCAGCCGTCTCGCAAGAGTTGCCGTGAGCGCCTGGTGCCCCGAAGTTTGCAGCCAGCCGATCTACCTCAGCCAGGTAGTGTGCTCGGTTATCAAGAAATGACTCGACTCGACCGTATTTGCCATAGTTTGCATCAGTTTCGAGGTCTTCTTCGCCATGACCTAGACGCAGTAGATGTCGGCCGTCAATGTCGAGGTCGACAATCTTCTGAAATAATTGGTTCAGCGCTTGATTGCTATGGGCAATCAGCAATGTCCTCTGCTTTGGAAAGTCGTGATAGATATTGCTGATGATCTGCGTCGCTACATCGGTCTTACCGGTGCCCGGGGGTCCAACAATCACAGTGAGACCGGGCTGGGTCCCAGAGACAATTGCGTTGACTTGAGCTGGAGTGAAGCGGATTCGATTCAGCCTCGGTGCATCATATGGATAAGGTCCATTATTTGGTGAGCGATAGGTGGATACTTTGACCGTCTCTGAAGTTTGGGAAACTGTCTCAGCCTCGTCACGTCGCCGCTTCTTTGAAGGTTTAAGGACAGCGGAATTAGCACCAGACGAGATTTCTAGGACATAAGGAGGTCCAAGGACTCCATTCTGGCTGCCCTGGGGTTCGATGGTCTGCAATACTATCAGCTCCAAACAGATTTGTGGGATTCGCAAAAGACATGCCTTGCCAGGAAAAGACTCGGTTAGATGCTGCCAGTCAAGAAACGTATCACGAAAATCGACAGTCTTAAGGGAATTCTCAAGTCGAGTATACGAGGCTCCAGTTGGATCGCCGTATCCCAGAAATACTTCTTGCAGCCAAGCTGGAACTGGAACATCAGATAAAGCTAGATTTTGAATCGTTTCCAAGATCTTCTTGAAATTGTTCTCACGTCCCTTCCTTCGAACAATAACATTGATGGTGTCATACACATCAGGCTTGTCTTTGGTCTTTCGTTCAAGGTCCAATTTATATTCAACAGCATCCAGGTTGACAATTAGCCGTTTCAGGCGCGGCTGCCTGCCGCCACCGTTCATCTGACCGTTGGGCATCTCTCGTAATGAGCGACCATTCTCATCCTGCAGCTGCACCACCTCTGCTGTGCGCAGAAAGCGGAGTTTCTGCGCGTGAGTGCCGGCTTTGGCTGAATGGCCGTTCGTTAATTTCCGAGAAACGTCAGAAGGTTGTATAGCTAGTAAGTAAACGACATCATCTGGTCGAAGAGCTTCCCACTCTTTACGGACAGAATCAGCCAGTCTGCTGATGTCGAGCGCAATTTCAGCCCGAACATACGCAGGAGTGGTGTGTCCTACCTTTGCTGAAGCTACTTCAAGTATGCTGATATAAATCAGTAAAAAATTCCGATATTTCGGTTGAGTTACCAGGACTCACGCAGGCTTAGTTATAGGAATTGCCATCTTCGAAAACCCGTCGAATTGAGCGCCCGATCCCGTTTCTCTAGGTTGCAGCCGCTTGACAGTGTCTTCCATATCTTTTCTGATTTCGAAGAACGATTCGCACCGGTACAGAATAAAGGATCGCCAAAGGAAATCACCAACGCTAAGGTATTGAAGATTTAATTTAGGGATTGCGAGAGGTCGTGATCCATTGTATGAATCGTTGCGCAGCAGCGTTGGGTCGTACAATGTAGCTTCGGTAGGTACAACACTCAAGTCTTCCACAGACTCTTGAAACGTCTTTCTTTTCTCATAAGCCGACACCAAAACTTCCAGCAGAAGCTCACGGTTAGTCAATATCTTTGCCGTAGAAGGATAGCGTGTCCGGAATCCTAGCAACGTGCATAGTTCTACAAGCTCCGCATCTGTCAACTCCATCAAATGAGTCTCCAATTCCTGTCTGTGATCTAAAGCTCCATAATTCGAAAGTGCGAGAATCGTGAGTTTGGCCTTATAATGCTTTAAGGCTGTCCTTTGCAATCGGGCTAGCTCATCACAGTGCTTCTCATAGGCCTGAACCCGAGAATACTGAGTGCCTGAATTGTCATCAATGGCAAACTTCTCATAGTGACGAAGAAGAACAAAAAGATCACGCAAGAGTCCATTTTCTTCATTGTCGAAAAGTGGTGATACCCTAATAACAGGTAGAAGGTTCAAGTCTTGTACAAGGGTATTGACATATCGCCGCGTCGGTAGTTGACTTTCGAGATCCGTTAGGAATTCTATGAAACGCTCGCAGTATTGCAATTCATCTGAACGAACATCAGTAAGATCTATAGAGCTGAGCAGCGAATCTATTGAACTCACCTGCGGTTGAGCCTTGTAAGTGACTCATGAAGTCCAGCATCATAGAATACAACCATGACCGCTCAAATCGCAATCTGGCTTGCGAGATGTCATCCGCAGCTTCATATCTCTTCGTCGCGGCCCGCCATGCTTTTCTGAATTGCCCATGCTGCTCGAACCTTTGCTCTCGAGCGAGATCTGAAGCTAAATTATGCCATATTGAGATCGACACCAGTGGTGCACACTCCTTACGAACAAGGCCGTTGTCCAAAGATTGGAAGGCGTTGATGAGATAAGACAGCAGGTGTGTTCGGAGGATAATCGCCAACGTGCTGTCGATGCTCATTGATAATATGCGACGAAACAATGAAGAAAACCGTCCTGGATTATTTGCGAATACATCTACAATTTGTCAACATCTAGACCTCCTACGCCTATTGTCGGTTGCCTACTCCAGACCGGTAGATTCTCCCTGCTCTTGACAGTCGCAATCAGCGCAATAAGGAGGACGTGGTAATTTGTTGAATCTTCGGTGTAACCCGGCCATAGATAGCTTAAAAGCGTCAGTGATGATGATGATAGCTCAAAGTCGCAAAGGCCTACTTCTCCAAAAGTTGTAGATTCTCTAGCGTGACCAGTGATCGGAACTCGAAGTTTTTATTATCGAGTCTATCCCAGATATCCTTCTTGATGACTCCCGGTTTGACTTTCTTTAACTCAACCGACTCAGACCAATGCTTCCTCGCTAGTAAGATCCAGTGGTTCTCATCGTCAAGCTCTTCAACATTTGGTGCGTCGTCTCCTCCCAAGCCTCGACCTTGCGACATGATTTCTAGTGCTGTCCTTGGGCATCGGTTCGCATGTTTCGGTATGCTAGGTCAAAGACGCGATGCTACTCTTTGTGTGAGCCCACACATTCACCGTTGCTCGGATTTCAATGTTGACGCTAGAATTTCGTTTGTTGACATCGAAGATGTATTATAGCTAATAAAGCACGTAAATTGAATCAGATGTGGCTCGGCCCGCAGAGCCGCATCGCCTTTGAGGTTCCATTCTTCGGGTTAGGGAACCACAATAGGAACCACAACACTGATCGTGATTATCTTTTTGTCATCTATAAAGGCCACTCCCTCCAACCTTAGGGCAACCTCCGTCAATGATAGATAGATACACAGTCGTTCTGATGTCTTCGTAATGTCAAGCCTCGGGATATCCGCGGTGGAAGCCTATACAACAGAGCTGCGGAAGCTACTCACACGAGCCAAAACTGTCAAAGCGAACGGCGAGATTGAACCGGCCCTGACGATAGCGGAGTTTGACGGCGGTATTGAAGACCTGAGAAAGCTGTCTGAGAGTGGCATTACCGCGAACAATCAAACTCACTACGCAGCGATCGAGACTGCGTGTCGTAACAAATTTTACGACTTATTAGTAGGTCAATCAAAACACGAGTATCTCAGAAGATTGCTAAGTTGTCAAGGCATCAACATCGATAGATGACCCGTCCTTCAGCGAAATATGGAATATCCTCGATATCGTTCTTATCTTGTCCGACATAGGTAATTGAGAAGGACCACTTGTTGGAGTAATGTCGCAGCTGAAACAAAATCAGAGCAATGTGAACCAAGCCTTGTCTTTTGGCTGGTCGAAGAGCTCCTTGACAGTCAAACCCTAGATGGCTGTAGGACGGTTTTCGATTACCTCGACTCGCGGCGAGAACGCATGACCGCTGTAAGCAGATTGAAGCCCCTCCCCGTACGATGGGCTTGCTGATGTCATTTTTACCCCAGAAACATTTCAAAAAGAAGGAACTTATAATACTCCGGTCGTGTAACGAGCTCCTGAGAAGACTGTCCCGGGCAGAAGATACTGTCTTCTGCGGGAGAGTTTTTATCTTCCTATTCCAGAGCTTCCCGCTTGGCGACAAAAGTTCTGTCAATCTAAGGGGAGAATATCACGTGGAAAATGTCACTACGCATGAAACGATCTCTACGAAGCTGGAGGAACATCAAGATGGGGGAATGAAAGTTGGCGAAGATGCTGAAGGGAGGGATCCGCAAATGGACGAAGCTTCCCAGACACCACAGGAACCAGGCAAGGACGAGAACAAGATTACCAAGCAGTCCGATGCTCCTACAAAAGCAGACAAATTTGATCCAGGTCGTACACAAGAGCCGGAAGCGGTGCCAGACATGGATACGCTCTACCCTATGTTCTGGTCTTTGCAGGACAGCTTTTCGACACCTACAAAACTCTTTGACAGTTCGCACTTCCGGTCGTTCAAGGGCGGCCTGGAGGCTACCATGCGCAAGTTCAAAGCAGTACAACAAGAACTACAAGATCGCGGTTCCACAAAGCTTCTAGACGAGAGTAAACGTGGCCTCAAACGGAAACGCAGCCATGCAGAAGACGAGTTATCAAGCAGTTTCAACCCAAAATATTTAACGAGCAGGGACTTATTCGATCTAGAGGTACGTTTTGATAATCAGTGTGACGTTAAACTTTTGGTGATAATTAGACGCAGATGAGTGACCTCGCATTCCGCCGCCATATCCTTGTGCAAGCATTAATCATTATCGACTTCCTTCTGTCTCTGACCCCTAAAGCTAAAAGAAAAATCGACCATACAACGAACAAGTCGGTTCTCTATAATTATACTGTCAGCGACGACGATGTACACAAATCCTTCTATTAGCTTCTACAATTTGGTATCGAAGCTAACATTGTATCTAGGCTAAATGGGCGACTCATACAAGATCAGAGATTGCAGCCTATCTACAGCAAGGGCCTGAAGGAAAATTCTATTACCGCATGGTGGACACGGTCTTGTCAAGGGATAAGAACTGGGTCCACTGGAAAGCCGAAGGCTGTCCACTCATTGAACGTGTTCCAGTATCAGCAGAGGATTTTGCCGAAGCGAAGAAGGGAGCACAGAAGGCATGTCAAAACAAAAGATTAAGGCCAACGCCCCTGGGTTCATTAGATCTAACATTCCTCTCGGACGGAGAAGATACTACTGGACTGGAGAAATTGAAGAATCCTGAAAGGTCGGCGCAGTTGGTAATCTCCAGAAATATCAAGAAGTTGAGACTAAGGTGCAGCAGATATACTATCCTAGCTGCGGAATCGTTCAGAGGACCCATAGCGGAAGATGAGCTTGACATTGAAATGACTAAAACCGACGAAGAGAAGCTGGTGGTGAGTAATGCACGGGCAAGCAAGTTGTGGCGGACTCTCCGGATTGCCTCGAAGAGCAAGCTTAACCTGTTCGACAAGATTGATGACGGCAACAATCTCAAGGCCCTCTTTCAGCCGGAAGGCGCGGAGAATAATAGTAATAGCAAGGCGAACTGCGATGGGGTAGAGGAGGGCGGACAGGACGCAGCCTTAACCGAGGCGGAACAGATTGCTGTTCCTGGATCCGGACTAGAAGCACCCTATGTGCCGGATAGTGTGATTAAGTAGCGATTAATGTAATACAAATCAAGCCGATATTTCCGTAGATGCTTGCCTCCCTTTCCGCACGATGGGCGCTGTGTTAAACATGTGGCGCTGAGGGTTCGAGCGTTTTGAGACTAGTGGTATTCAGGAAGGAGGCTTATTCTAACGACTCACGGACGACTTCCCATGGCCAAGCTTCAGCGTTCAAACATTGCCATGTCGAACAAATGATATCTTCGGATTGCACGTATTCAGTTCAGGTACCTTGTATCAAGTCGCTCCAACTCTCCGAAGCTCGCGCAAGTGGTTCTCTATTAAAGGGAACCTAACAAGAGTCCCCCCCCGCCGAGCCGGAAGCAGAACAAGGAGCCGTTGAGTTGAAGTCGTACCGACCCTCGCGATCCTTCTTTTTTTTCTGACAGCTGCAGACTAATGCCAGCGACCATCGGTCCGAGTTACCTTGTCCGACACACCTCGAGTACCTGCAGTGCGGATCACCAGTCACACGCGAGTCACGTACCTCTCATTTCCTTTTGGCGGGCGCCTCAACCCCTATCTTAGTCAAGATAACTCACATATCTGGTAATCGCGGGACCCCCTCAGGACTCCACTTGTGAGTGGTGCACAATCTCCTAATGGGTGGTGCTGTGCGGAAAATGCCTCCAGAAGATAGAAGATTTGCTTTTGGCATGAAGAAGCACAGGATACGTCTCGAACCCCGTTTTACGAAAAGCATTAAAACGTCTAATCCATCAAAATTACACTTGCAGCCTGCTAAAGCCCTATCTGAGCCAATGAGATCTATCACAGCTCTAAGATATCCGGCGGCAATTTACATGAAACACGCTTCTGATCCTTGCTGCCCAAATAGCGTGGGGCTCGATACCGTTTCGTCAAACTTTCATTGCAGAAGCTAAGAACCATACAAGATTCGGTAGCAACGAGAAGGCTTCCTCAATTTTAGAATTTGCACGGCAATGGAGAATGTCACTCGCCCAATGCGACTGGCACTTGTTGCTATCATAGGCGTTGGATCAAATCAAATCTCAATCCACGCCTCGTTCCCTACCGAAGCCGGCCAGCGAGCCTACGCTAGAAGGGTCAAGTCGGACTCTACGTGGCATGGTCGCATGAGAGAAGAGGAATAGATCTAACGGCGCTGGCGGACCCGATCATTGACCTGTTGACTTTTACTAATTCCGATACTTCTTCGTCGACAATCGACATGCGAGCACTCACTTTCATGACTACCCTGATTCGCTGGCCGTCTAGGCTTTCCATTTCGTCTAGGCCTTCCATATGTAGCACATGAAACGGACAACTGAGTGTCACGCAACGCTTCTACATATGCGCTAACAGGGATAGAGTGTGGGTGGTGCGATGACCATGAGGGCATGAGGCCCCAAAATATTATGCGAACTGTAGTACCCTTTGACGATACGCCACCTGTCTGCCATCATTCCCATCAATCTCCCTTCATTGCCGTATCACTTACTTTACCTTTTCTGTCGAGCCGGACCGACACCTTGAATCAGAGTAATTCTTCTCTATCATCGGTCTTGATGTCGGCTTCTCTTGATTCCCTCTGGCCCTCTGGGCACACACTCGCTGGCCGGTTTTGAAGCGTTACGTTTCATATGCTCGCCGCCTGCATAATCACTGGACGGACCCAGCAGAATCTGTTGCCTGAATCACATTGCGATCCTGGAGAGGGGGTGGGCAAGCAGCCAAGCACAGGCTATGAGCTAGGCTGAAGCTACCAACGTCGAGGCGTAACCGGATTTTTAGCCTTCAACCGTACGTTGTCCAGGCGGCACGTCTAACCTTAAGTAGCCCTAACCCTGTCGTTTCACAGTCCCAAAGTCAGGCAAAACTTGGATGTTAAAACTGACTCTTCGGCACTTCACCCTGGCTTGCAGACGCACACCGGCAATCTCTAACGCTAGCACGTGCATTTTGGGACTCCTCACAATGACCAATTAGGTTTGTGGCGCATCTCAGTCTTGATCTAGGAGATCGAAACGTCTGTGGTACGGAACAGGTGGGTTTGGGGGGCATGCTTGTCGGTGCCTGAGGGAAAAGAACTCAACCTTGTCCGGACCCGCCATGGCACATCTAATCACCCTGTGCTTCGTCAAAGGCGGAAACGGCAGAACGGAACCTTGTTTCTTCTGAAGCTTCATCTGCTTCAGGCCAAAAGCGGTTCCTCACCACTGCTCGCCGCTGGCGAATCAGGCCAGATATCGGGCCATCCAATCACAATATTGGCTCCTACACAGCCTCATAGGAATTGCCGCAGTTCCCGGGGTAGCGTGCCCGTGTGGGCGTGAGGGGTGGACCAAGCGATACAGCGGTGCCCTTGTAGACAGGAATATTACCAGTAATAAGCGTCTGTTTCCACTGTACCAGAACCGGGAAGCTTCCTCCTGATGATGGGAGGTTATCGAACATCCTAGTGATCACAATAGATCGAATCAGACCTCCCCCTAAGAATGATATCAGCAAATAACGATGAGGGGAAAGCGCTACTGTTTCCTGCTTCCTGCTTCCCCCAATGCGAAGGCTGGAGTGAACCGGAGTCTGGAATAGCCGTTTGGTGTTGACAATTCCAAATTGCAGGATTTGCCTTGACGCTGTGAAAACGTGTGCAGGAATATTCTGCACAGAAACTCTAGTGGAACCATACCACTTTTGCTTACCCTGTGTGTGATCTAGCCGTACTGCTTCTGCTTACCCTGTGTGTGATCTAGCCGTACTGCTTCTTTCCATTTTTAAATGCAAAATTGAATACAGTATTCCAGGTACAGGCTTTGTCGTCCCCGCACGAAGTAGCAGGAGATGCCTTGATTAGAGGTCAAGCTCCCCACCTCGATCCGAATTCGAGCTTTGTCACCAAATAAATATCGTCTCGGATTGGAGCCACGCATATCTAATCTCAGCCTTGATTATTAGCCCTGGGGATGTTTTTTTGTATATATGCCACTTCATCGCCCCTTTCCACAATTCTTGCATATTGTCATATGCCTGATGGAACAATGCAGCGGACTTGGCATCTGATCGCAACAGAACCGATCGTTGCTGAGCAAGGTCGAGGGGTCTTCCCACTCTTCAAACATCCAACCAAAACTGCTTTTGCGAACGCAGCGGTCGAGAAGGCAGCAACCTTGGGAGATTTTTACAAGCGATCCAAATTACGCTTTGACCACTTGGATGTCAGCATATCCTACGTTTCTCGGGTCTAACTCGCAACCCGTGTCGTCACGGTCACCATTCACCCATCTGGAGGGTTTCGGTAGCACCACCTCGAGCTCAGAGTATCCTAAGATCCAGTCTGCGGTGGCTGAAGGCCTGCTCAACACGCAAGCTAGCCAGAGCTGTCCACGTTTCGCTGGGTCCCCTTATCCCTTGCGGAATGGTGATGGAGATCATTCCGCTTTGATGGCAGATCCTGATCGGTTCATTCATCCGAGGTCGGACTTGTACTCTCCACCTCAACAGCAGTTTATGATGGAAGACATTCCCATGGGAAAAAGGCTCACATCGTCCACGGGTGCTAGTCCCGCTTCCCAGTCCAAGTCGAGTGGGGCGCCAGCGGAAGGAGAAATTCAATCTGAAGAAGAAGAGGAGCTTGCTCTGACCGCTTCGGAAGTAGAGGAGAATGCCACCGACGTTGGAATTCCAAGAGTGGGGGTGGAGCGACCGGCGGAGAGGCGCAAGTTGAAACGATTTCGGTTAGTTAGCTGAAAGTATATCCAACCCCAGTCTCACATTACTAAGCCTCTCCCAGACTTACTCACAACCAGACTCGTTTCCTTACGAGCGAATTCACTCGTCAAGCGCATCCTGATGTGGCACAACGGGAGAGACTGTCAAGAGAGATACCAGGGTTGAGCCCACGGCAGGTTCAGGTATGGTTTCAGAATAGGTGATTTCTCACGTAACATCATCAGGCGAAATTGTACTGACCCAAGGGAATAGGCGAGCTAAGCTGAAAAGACTCACTGGTGATGATCAAGAGCGGGTGATAAAGTCAAGAGCGCCACCCGAAGACTTTGACACGGCGCAGGCGTTGCGTTCTGCATTCGGAGGTTATCCACGATCGGTTGAAACCCCATTGACCTCCCCTACCTACAGTACTACTTTTGTTGACACTGGAATGACCCGGACGTCGTTGATCGACAATTTCAGACGCCGAGACGACCGTACTACGTCTCCAAACAGTATGCATTCAGTTTCTGTCAACTATTACACGTCTTCAAGCTCTTACCCAGCTTCAGAGAACCTATCACCAGTCTCATCGATGAGTGAGAGCTCCCACATTTTTGGCCCCCCCGCGTCGCATATCCCCGGTCAATCCAGTACGAGTTCGTTCGCTCGTTGTAGTAGCTTTCCAGCTCTCTACCATGCCTATCCAAACATTCAAGAGCTTCAAATCCGCGAAGAAGTTGCAAATCAACAAGCTAATTCGCTTGCTTCTCCCACGGGCCTTAACTATCCCACTAGCAATTCCCCCGTTCCAGGAGAACCCGGGTTATTAGGCGACCCAGGGCCCCCTTACTTGGCACAGCATGAACAACTTGGAAGTAACGCTTCAGATACAACTCCTACGCTGGGTGGATCTGGTCATGGAACGTTACAGGGGGCAATCTTTCCACGGGCAGACGCCCATACGCTCATGGACTCCCAATGGCAAGACTTCCAAAACACAGGTCTGGAGTTTACCGGGCCTGTTGTGCCACCACTCCCTGCTCTAGACATGCCTCAGCCGTACGGTCCCGTCGATGGTCTGCCGAACACCTTGGAGACTCAGACATCGCAAAATATGCAAAGTGCGCCGCTGGCGGTGCATCAGAACTTTCAGCTACCACGAGCGAGCGGACCACAGTATGCCACAGCTTATAATCTACCCTACTCGGCCACTTATATCAATCAAGCGCCTTACTCTAATCCTTTCCCGATGGCGCAAGAAGGACTTATCGGAGAGCAGGTGGCTGAATCATACAATTCTGACGTCGGTTTCGGAATACCACCGCAGCAGCCTTTTACCATTGGACTTGACAACATCAAAAGTGGCACTACAACTCTCCGGCCAAAACGGCAAATGGGTAGACGAAGGTCTTTTACTCATCCCATGGATACAAGTTCGTCTCGATAACTTTACTTCCCTTATAGCAGTTAATACCCCGGTTCGAACGAGGCGCACCCAACATCAGTTTTCGCTGCTGGCAGGCAAGGTGCAATGGCATACAAGGGGAGAATGGCTTGAATTATCTCGATTTGTTTCCTTTGTACACAACCTTTCTTTTACGGGTCACAGCGCTAGCGCATAGGGCCTTGTACCTGGGAGACTTTTGATCTTGCCGGGCTTAGAGTCTCGCTGCGCGAGCATGACAGTCGCTGATACCAATTTGTTGCAGGCTAGGTGGTTTTCTTTTGTATATTTGTGGATCGCATGATACCCGTCGCTACCAGATTGACACTTGCTTTGGGAGGCGTTTTCTACTTTTTACCTAGACCTGCTGGCCGCTTTGAGCCGGACCAATATGTGTACCGTACCGTACCGCCATTTCTTAGCTTCCATCTCGAAATTCAGATTGGCATCTGCCGGAACCAACTTTGAACGGTTCACAGTCTCTGTAAAGAAAATAGACGAAGCCTTTAGACACTCTTCTCGCAGTATCGAACGTACTCCGTAGACCAAACCCGTCTTTCTCAAAGACACCAGTAATTGCGCCAGAACCCCAAAAGCCGTGAACTTGTCCAAACCAGGCATTCAGCGCGCTTCTGATTACACGCGCGCTTAATCGCCTAATGCGGAAATAAATCCTCAAAAGCACCACAATGTTCTTATTCCGACTTTTGATCACACCGACAACTTTTTAAACCCCGCTCTGGTGAACTATCATATAGCACATGGCAGTCTAGCTTCTGCATCGACTGACTGCTCGCAATCTCGCATGCTGTTATACTAAGGCCGTATAGCGGCTTTTTTCTAATTGGAGCGGTGGAAGTCTATGTCCGATTGGGTTTGGTAGTGAGGAGATGAGATGCTGCTCTTGTGGGCAGAGTTTCCATGCTTCATTTTTTCATCTAGGGGATCCGGCAGGTGGCTGGTATGGATTTGATGTGGCTATATCTTCTATCTCTCATTACTTTGCTTGGGTTCTTAGTGGGTATCTAAGTACGCCTCTTGAGTCTTCCTTCTAATCCATCTCTCATCTTCTTCTCCTGTTGAGATGTCACCATGGCTACCTTGCCGTACCCCGATTGGAAGCTATTCCCGCTTGTCTCCGCACTCCTGCAATTCTAGTAACTTCGCCCAGTAGCCTTGGTCTACCACGATATATCGTCTCCTCGGTGCAAGGTTTCTCTAGCTAATTGTCCCAAAGGCTCGGATCTTTCGAGCCGCGCACGGGCAGCTGCGCTCCACTCACGGTTGCGGAAATCATCGCTCACCAGTTGCGGGCTGATGAATGCCTGGTGGTAAGGTGCTTCGGCAGATGGTCGGTTAGCTGCTTCGATGCCCTCGTGGACTGGCTGGGTGGGAGATATACCTGTGGTCGTTGTGCTAGGAACGCTATGTTCCACGCAGGATGCTGTGCCGCGCTGCGTTTTGACAACCGCATTCTCTTGACTCTTCAAAGCTGCTCTGACGTGTGGGTCGGCAAAGCTTCGAGCCACTGCGTTGCCTAGATCCGCCATCCTCCTTGGTTCGCACAGGAAGCTCACAGAATAGCCGGCTCCAACATCAACCGCGGGTATATTGCTTGGCTTTGCCATAGGGCGAGGAGGCTCAATCGATACCGTGTATGTCTGCTCCCATCTGGTCTCATAGATTATTCGGTCCATCCAGTAGGTAACAAAAGCAACCAGAAAATCTCCTCCGCTCCGTTTTTTGACCAAGGCCAGCACCTCTTCCACGATTCCGTTAGTCAACATTGTTCCATCCGGTATGACGGCAACGAATTCGTTGCGGTCGGAGTGATCCTACACCACTTGGAAACTGGACATGTCGAAATAATAGTGTCGAAGTAGTTTGGTCAACCAGGTGATGTCGCCAGCGAGGAATTGGAGATTTGAGCTCCAAGACAAGAGCATAGACGTTATTTGTCCTTGTCTCGATGGAAAATGGGAGATTGGGAAGCGGAGACGGAGAGGCGGATTAGTGTTGAAGTGAGATGTTGTAAATATACCTCGATTTGAAAGCGAAAAGGAGGGCTCATAACTGATAGTAAGGATGTGCGTCTTGCCAGTGGTCCAGGTAGGATTAAATGGCTTTTTCGAAGAGGAGAGTAGATAAATTACCAAGGGTCTTTGCTAAGTTGAAGGTTAGTGCGTTTGATGGTCGGAGAGAATTGAACTGGGTTTACTGTGGAAGTGAACTGACTCATTTGGACTGCAGCTACATCGCAACATTCACAGAATATATTACAGCATGACCTCAAAAGGAAAAATCTATTGAACGAGCACGTGGCAAAAAGAAAGCTCTTGAAGCAACGAATGATCTCACTGTTCGCTTGAAGGGGTTTGAAGAAGGATCACGCGAGGTAGGGGACAAACAACTTTGTATGCCATGAGGCGATGGCTGGCCCCTTTTTCTAACGTTACCGCTTATCAATCCTGTACAGCCAGGCCTCCCCGATGTACCTTCAAAGGTCTTGCCCGCAAAAATCAGTCGAAAAGGATGCAGCAGAATATCACGTCACCGATGGAATACTATGGGATAGGGACCTCAAGTCCATAGTGCTTAAAAACTCATTGCTACGTAGTGTACCGTGCTAAGCTTTCTTACACACTAATTCCGTCGTGAGCTGATTGATTTGTTGGAGGATATTGTAGGATAGGCCGCGTTGCTGCGTCTCATGTGTTGACGGAGAACTAGCATTTACTTCACTGTGTAAGATCCAGTGTATAAAATCCCGCTTCTTACTGCCATCACTTTGACCTATGGCCTGCCTCCGAACAATTACTATGTTGAAAACCACGCTCGTAGCTGCTTGCCTTTACATCATTGCCGCTGTTCATGCTTGTTATCATGGCCCCAATAGCCGCCATGGTATCGCCAGCATTTCATCGCAGCATGAAACATTAGAATCAAGGAGCTACACCCAACCATCGTCAAAGAAGATCGCGGTTAAGAACGTCAAAGTCTTCGATGGTACTAGGATACTCCCTCCAAGCACCATCTTCATAGAAGGAGAAATTATTAGCTTTGAGAATACCGTGGTTGATGAGATAGTCGATGGAGATGGAGGCGTACTGCTTCCGGGCTTTTTCGACGCACATCTACACCCAAGCCGAATGAGCGATCTCAAGGCCCTGAGCAGTTACGGCGTTACTACAGCCTTGGGCATGGGTTGCTGGCCAGAACCGGAATGCAACCCACTCCGTAAGCAGGTCGGGCTTACCGACTTCTACAACGCTGGAGTTCCAGCCACTTCTCCCAACAGCACACACGCGATGTTGTTTTCGATACCTCAAGATCTGCTGATCCACAAGGCTTCAGACGCCTCTTCGTTCGTTGCGGATCGTATTGGAAATGGGTCGGACTATATCAAGCTTATAGCCGAAGGCAATGGAATGAGTCAGGAAGAGCACAATGCCCTTGTGGCCAAGGCCCATGAGCATGGTCTACAAGCAATGACCCATATACCCGACTACAACTCGCTCAAGGTGGCCATCAAGTCTCGAACAAACATAATCCAACATATGCCAAGGGATAAGTTGATTGACAGGGACATGATTCAAGATATGCTCCGACACAAACAAGTGATAACTCCAACTTTGTCCGTCGAGAGGGCGATCATCAATTACCTTCACGCCCCATGCTACAACTTCTCCATCGCGACCAAAAACACCAAACTACTTTACGACGCTGGAGTCCCAATCTTGGCAGGAACCGACGCCAGCCACCTTGACATCGGTGTTACCTTTGGCTTGTCCTTTCATCAAGAGCTGGAATTACTATATCAAGCAGGGTTACCAACAGTGGAAATTCTCCGAGCAGCAACTTCACGGCCTGCCAAGTACTTTGGCTTCACAGATCGAGGCGTAATTGAGCCTGGGCGTCGCGCGGATTTGGTGCTTATTCGCGGTGATCCGATCTCGAATATCTCCAACACTAGGAATGTGGAGAGGGTTTGGATTACGGGTATCGAGTACGCCCCAGTGGCGAAGGCTTCAGAGAGAGAGAGGACTGCTTTTTGCTGAGCTGTGAGAAGGCCTCTTCGGGATTGCTTTGCTGGGGGTTAGACTTGAGGTTCTGATAATGATGCTTTAGGCTAGAGCGTGTCATGTTCCAGATGCTGAAGTAGCTCAAGAGCCTCAATGGAAAGAAACCTGTTGTAACTCTTCGACTCTTAGAGAGATCCTACTACGTCTGTCTACCTAAGCAAGACTGAGATCCAAGCTCGTTGCGTTTCCGTTGTTGGAAAGTTTCCGATGAAATGGGGCCTTGCCACAGGCTAACCCTGAGGTCACAGACAGCTTTCCATCAACAGACCGACTCTGAACCCTCGCCATCGAACGTTGATCTTCTGTAGACTTTGCTGCGCGGAATCTTTCTCTATCGCGGCCTGACCAAAATGCATCCAACCTACCCCCCTTGCAACCGCAAATGTCCTTTCTCCTCCTGACTCCAAAGGCTTACCGCAACCTCGCCCGCTTGTCCCAGCATACACCTAGCTTCTGCTCAAAAGTAATGGTCGCTCCAGTCAAATGCATAAATGTGCAGAAATGTGCACACCTTGGTTTATTCATCGACTGACAAAGGAAGGCTACCCTACTGTACACCTGTAGACCGTAAGTGAAGAGGACTCGAACTTCTTCTTCTTTGTCTTTAAAACTAATTTAGCATACGTCTGAAAATGTCAAATATATCTCTCTTACGGATCGAAATATTTTCGACTGGCAAGTCGAACAATACGTCTTAAAGACCTTTTTTTTTTTATCTCATTTTGTATTGAAAAATGTGATTATCGTTGTATGCGAAACCTGCATCGTTTTCTAGGATTTGCCGAGAGCCCGACCAAAAATTAGTGGCGAATCTCCAAAAAGTGCAAAATGAGAACCAGATTTGTCGAGAATAATGCTCAGGCATTAATATTCAACTTTATACAAGAGGTTGTATATTTACTGTTAACCTACTTACTATCATTGTAGCGAGGACAACAGGTTCGTAGGCAGCATCATCAGGTACAGAGTGAGTCCCGTTTGCTGGGTGGCCGGCAACGAGATTTACCTGTACGAGGTGCTGGCTACGAATCTTCTGCAAGCAATGCTTGTCAGAAGAGCTGAACAATCTCATTGACAGAGCAGTAACAGCGCTTTACCCACGCGTTGAGCTCTTACACAGTCGAAAAGTCCATATGGCTAGATGACCATGTGGCCAAACAGCGAACGGAAGCTCACGTCGAAGTGGCCAGCTTCCACATACATAGACCAAAGCCCACCTAGCCCGCTCAGCTTGGTGGCAAACAGCGAATTCGGAAGCCGAAGTGGCCAGCTTTCACATACATAGACCAAAAGCCCACTTAGCCCGTTCAGCTAGGTGGCCCAACAGCAAAAGTCCATCTAGCCCTGCCAGCTAGGTGGCCAGCTTTCACAATTTTGATTTGTCTATGTGACCACTTGGTTATATAGACAGTTCACGCGCTCGTATGCGCATTTTATCGGTGTGACTGCACAACGGGAAGATATAAAGCATCGGTTTTGGCTAAAAGTCATGTAATTTACATTCTCTAGCATACACACAGCGCTACAGTGCTACTATTTAGGTAGATAGCATCGTTTTTCATTGCCTTAGGCTGCATAAGCACGTAAAACTTGAAGGGGAAAAAATCGTTTGCTGGGTCAAATATGCAGAAATGTCAGGATAAAGCGACCGTGTGGGTTTGATTGTTGCGGTTAGGAATCATGTAGGCCGCCAATGTTTGATCTGGATGATTTTGTGGTGAAATCTTTTTTCTTAGATGCCAAAAGACCTTGTCAAGGCTATGAGGATACGTGGAATTTTATCCCACGACGGAGTGAAGATCACTATAAAGCGTTACCATGGAAGACTTGCTTCTGTCTGCCCTAATATGTCCTTTATTTCATCTTCGAATACTATTTAATCCCACCTTGTCATACTCACTCGTGGAATTTGTACTCCTTATTTCTTCACAACTTTCCCCCCCCCCACGCTGAAGCACTGGAAGCGCCTTATGGTATCTTGACAGTTCTCCCTTCTCATACGCTGTCATAGGCCTCTGTTGCTCTGGACAAATCCCAAAAAAGTCAGACGAAAAGATATTTCATTCAAGACAGATCCAAAATACAGTGGAGCAAGTAGTCGTCTAAACGAAAATGTTCGAGATTCTGTAACGATGAAAGAACGAAATCGTGTCAAGTGCCCTTCTAGAAATGCTGAAGGTACATATATGAGCTTCTTTAATGGGTGTCAGCTGAATGTAAAATAATCCCTGTAACGTACGTCATAGGTATATACATCCACTACCCATTTCACCAAAGTAAAATTCGCATCCCAACGCGCAATTCCTCTGGAAAAAACCGCATGCAAGTAAACTTCAGCAGAGTGGCCCATCTCCAGTTCTCTTCAACTACCATGCATATGCGAATTGTTCGCCAATCTCGCGTCCCAAACACCAACAAAGTCTTAAACGAAGCTCAATTTTCCCCCTTGTGAAACATTGCTAAATCCGGTATTGATGGCTTGGGAGGAGGTGATGTTCTGATGTTTGCAAGGGGAGGTTCGCTGGTAACGACGGAGCTGGAGGTTTTCTAAAGGCTTTCTCGGTTGGCTGATAGTGTACTGTATTACGCGTACCCCCCGCACCCTCCCCCGCACCCCCCTTCCGCCCCCTCCCCATCCACCCACTTACCCGCGCATCCACTCACCTATGCACTCCCCACCCATCCCACCTATTATAGTCTTCTATTCTTAAACTACCACATCTTCCTTTCATCGTTAACATACTGTTAACATACTCTTCTGTGTGTGTGAAAATGCTAGCGAAGGTTGACTGAAGGGGCTGCTGAATAGGGGAGGAGGGGAGGAGAGGGGGGATGGGGGATGGGGGAAAGTTAGAGAGAGGGATAGGGGGGAAAGGGCAAGGAGAGGGGCAAGGAGAGGGGAAAGAAAATAGAGGAAAGAAAAGCGAGGAAAGGGGGGAAGAGAAATCACTGCAGAAAACCAAAAAAAAGAAACGTTTTCATAAATCTTGCACCCTTTCTCTTCCTCAATCTTTTCTCTTCCCCCTTCACCCCCCCGCCCCCCCCGGGTCCCTCCCTCATCCCCTCTCCCCTTCCCTCTTCCCCTCCCCCAGGCCCCCATCTTCTCGCCCTCATCACAAGCACCCAACCCTCCTCGGCATTTCTTGTCGTCGCACCCTCTGCTTCCCGCTCTGTTTTCTCGCCCACTCGCTCAGTAATGCAACCATATTAGGTGGTTGGTTGCTGAATACTGGTTGGTGCGGGGGTGGCGATGGGGAAAAGTTCGTGGTGGGTGGGGAGTTGGTGGGTGGTGGTGGTGGTTGATGGGAGGGTGGGTAGTGGTGGTGTGGGAAAGTTAGTTGGTGGTGGTGATGCGTGGGGGTTGGTGGGTTGGTGATGATGCTAATGCTTGCAACCGACTGGCTTTCTACGCCGGCCTCTCTCGACGACTCTTGCTTCTTGCTTTGTCGCTTTCACGTCGCGCCCATTTCATTTCCTCACATCTTTTCGTTTTTCGTCTCAATTCTTTTACATCTTCGTTTTTCTCTTGATGTTTCCTTATTGTTCTTTGAATTATATCTCAATGCTTCTTCTTGAAGGGTTTTCACCCGCTGCGGCTGTTGATTTCTTCTCTCCGTCGTTATGGTCGAGCTTTTCAGATGTTTAACATAAAATAGATTTTTAAAAAAGTACTCTTTCTGTTCTTTCTGACCAAATAAAATTATATCCTTTTTTTCACGTAAACTTTCACCAAAAAAAAGAATCATAGAATAATTTAGAGTCTAAATTCAAAAATATTTCAAAGAAAAGAGAAAAGCAACGAAGCAAAGAAAGAGCAGAGTAAAAGTTCCATACCTGACAAGATGTATGAAGATATGTCATGAGCTAAATGCACGAGAAAAAGGGGAAGTATTTAGCTCTGAACTAAAAGCCTCTCAAGAACGCCGCGACAGGCAAGAGAAAGGCCCCAACTACAGTCCCAAATCAAATGAAACGCCTACATCCAATGTCCTTGCTAAATCAGGAGGTCAGTTAGTTCCTTTGTTCCCCTTTAAAATGAAAAGGGTTTCCAAAAACATACCCATCTTCACCACCTTCGAAAACTGTACGCTCTTCTCCGCCGCACTCTGCAAATCCTCAACACTAAAAATTTTCAATCCGCTATCATTAATCAACTTGTGCGCCATCTCCATATTCGTCCCTTGCAATCTTGCAACTATCGGCGTCCGCAGATTCATGCTCTCAACCACGCTGATCAAGCCTTGCGCAATCGCATCACACCGTACGATGCCGCCGAAGATGTTGACAAAGATGGCGGTGACTTTTGGGTCTGATGTGATAAGGTCAAAGGCTTGCTTGATGGCTTCCGGGGTAGCGCCTCCGCCGACGTCGAGGAAGTTGGCGGGCTGGCCGCCGTTCAGTTTGATGATGTCCATGGTGGCCATTGCGAGGCCGGCGCCGTTGACTAGACAGCCGATGTCGCCGTCAAGTTTGATGAAGTTGAGGCCGTGTCTGTGTGATGTTAGTATTTAGAGAGAGAGAGCTGGGAGGGTGAAGAAGCTTACTCGGCGGCTTTGACTTCGTCAGCATCTTCCTGTGTCGTATCCCTCCACGAGAAAATCTCTTTTTGCCTGAACTCCGCATTATCGTCAAAATTCAACTTCGCATCCATTGCCATGACCCGATGATCCGATGTCTCAGAAAGCGGGTTGATCTCAATTTGCGTAGCATCCTTCTCCATAAACACCTTGTACAGCTTCTGAATCGTATCCTTTGCATCCTCGATACACTGTTCGGAGAAGCCCAACTCGGTTGCGATATTCCTTGCCATGTCGTCCGTAACTCCCTTGTGGATGTCAATATGCGTGGTAATGATAGCCTCGGGCGACTCTTTGGCGACAGTTTCAATATCCATGCCTCCTTGCGACGACGCCACAATCATGGGAGCTTGGGATTGGCGATCCATGAGGATCGCAAGGTAGAATTCTCGGCGGGCAAATTTGCGTTCGACAATATAGACGGCGTTGCAAAGGCGACCGGCGGCGCCGGTTTGCTTGGTGATGAGCTTGTGGCCGATCATTTGATCGGCGAACATCTTGGCTTCGGTGGGTCTGTAGCCATTAGCAGCCGGTCGTCGAGATTGTGAGACTTAAGAGCATCGTACGAGTAAATCACCCGCACTCCTCCCTTTAGTCCATTGTCAAAGGTTCCCTTCCCTCGACCACCAGCTAGGACTTGTGCTTTAATGACCATGTCATCTCCGCCTGGAGTATATTCAGCCAAGCCTCAGGTCTAGTATCCATATACGCTGCGTACCAATCTTCTTCGCTATCGTCTCTGCCTCCGCGGCGGAGCGGGCAACCTCGCCTTCAGGGACTCCAATGCCATACTGCCAACTGTAAGCTATCGGCCTAGCTGAGCTATTGTGAGAACGCACGCTCTTCAAAAGGTTCGCAGATAAGTACTCGTGAATCGCCAGAAAGCGCTTTTGCTGTATGCCAGAGCTTCTGATTGGGGTGCCCTGCTGTGTATGATTAATCGTGGAAGTGGAAGATGGAGGGTTTCTAGGCTCTATATACCCTCACTGCTCTCAGAGCAGAGGCCAATGGCCTGCTGCGAGCTATCTTGTACATGACGACAGCACCGGAAGAGTAGAGTCTAGCTACCAGTATGTTGGCCGAGAAGAAAGCTGCACGCGCTTCGTTGCCAAGACCAATCCTCTGCCGAGGCCACTAGCACCTCCACCCTCCACCCTTGCACCACCCCCCCCCCCAAGCATCCCCTCTCCCACCCCATTTCCCTTCCCTTCTCCGCTACCAACCTGAAAACCCCCTCTCCAAAGCCAACATTACTGTTACGCGTGTCTCAGTCGAGCAAGACTCCCCGTCAAGATGACTTGCATTACGGATACTACTATCAAGGTAAAAGCAGACATTTAGGAACCGTCTTCTGAGCGGTATCAATGTGGGTTAAGTTCAAGAAAGGTTCGAACGCCGTCAATTCTAATAAATGGGATTGAAGAGGGCACTTTGCTCCGGATACAACCGGAATACGTACGCAATCCTACTGCTTTTCCTTTACGTCTTTGCGGCCCCAAAAGTGGAACTTGGTCTTGGTTTCTAGTCACTGTAATTTCCATTTAAGTTACTCATCTTCTCTTTAACAAGGCTCGATACCCGACAGTTGTGCAGGTTACAGCATAAATCGCATTACCGGCTTCGCAGGCTTTGCCAGCTCCGGCATCAATCCAGTAACCCAAGCAATAACCTGCGGCGCATGAACAGAGATCTTAAGCCCGGAACCCGTAGCAGAAGTGTTCAGCTTCAGCTTCGATGACGAATTCTTGGCGTTGGCGTTGAAAGACTACGGACCATAGCCTACAGATACTTCTGCAGATGTCTCACTGCTTGAGAGGAACTGGTTTAGCTTGCTTGTGGCACCTATGAAATTTGAGCTCTACGTCGGCAGCGACGATGGAAGCGGTTGGGTAGGACGCGAAATCTCCACAGGTGCTGAATTTCGCAACACGGCCTGTATCCATAAGGTAACGTAGCATTGCCGGGCCAGGACTCAATTTCTAAATTACTTCTGGTTTGTCAAGTTCATGGTCGTGGAACAACTCTGCGTGCAGCCAGGGGCGGGAAATCTCCACCTTCAATAGAGACATGGATATGATGACTTCGCATTCGGCCATCACTTTCTGAACCTCCCTCTGTGTTTGTGCATGGCCAACAGAGATGCCGACTTTGCGTGTAGAATAGGGGATGAGGCCGGTATAGGAAGCAAGCACCGAGGCTGATGTTGAGAAGTGGAATCGCTTTTTTCTAAGTCGCTCCGAGATATCGTGCTTACGATCGTGACTTATGGGTCCTTTGTGGTAGCTGGAGTTGACGGTTCGTCCTCAGGTTCTTTCTCGTTCGGAAACGTAGGTTGTTTCTTTCGTTGTACTAATGCAAACTCAATTATGATAAAGGACAAGAATCTATAAATGAGACTAAGTTTACTTGTCCTCCTACTCCAGCGATCAAGCATCTGGTACCATCATTCTTGGCCGGGGTCAAGCGGCTCAGATCGTCCTCCAGGACCTTGATATTTTTTATTGCAAATCTGCAACTTTCCTTCTGGCGAATGCAGCTGCAGATTGCTGACCTTGGGACTCTATTATTTTGCCATCGCCTCTCACCCTGACTTCCTTCTCCTGCGTTTGCCTTTTCAATTCGTCAAGAAAGCCTCGCGCGCTCTATCAAGCTCAGATGCGCTCTCGTTGAATTTGCTCTTTGCCTCCGCTATACTTTTTGCTATCGCACCGGACTTATTCTCAAGATCCTGCAGGCCTTGAAGAGCGTCTTGTCGACTTCTCTCAGCCTTATGTAACCCTTTGTATCTCTCTACGAGAGCGTGTAATTCTTCAGCGGTTTCTGTACTGGGTGCAGCAGCGTCTACATATTTCCTCTACGCGGATTTCCTTTGAGTATAAGTCAAAGATATGGGCGCCGTGCCATCTGCATTCTTGGGTGTCAGGTCGATCAACCTCTTTTCTAGAGCCGTTAATTTAGCCTTAGTGAGCTTGTTCGATTTGGCGGTTGTGATGTTTGTTTCTATGCTGGCTGCCCCAATATCCGGCGCAGCTTTTGTCTGCTCATGCTGTGGTATTTATGAATGATCAGCACTACAACGAATAACCAGGTGGAGGGGCTAAGATCATACCGAAGCTTCGGAGTCTTAGCATGTCTAGAGCATAAGTCGGAGATACCGAATCTCATCGCGTATTGCAGTAGGGCCAGGCCTATCATGTTTGTTATTCCAACTTTGCTCGAAAGAACTCGAGAGCAAAACATGAGTATTTGAATAATCAAATGAGCTTAGAGGTCTGTAACTTGCTGACTTCGATGCGAGCTAGCGAAGTCCGGGTATCGACGATGGCTACGGTATATTATCAGTGTTAAATGTGTGGTGGTCGCCGAGATTAGGAGCGGATACCAAAAAAGCGGTCGATCTCAACTTTTCCCCTCCGGACCACCCAGTCCATGTACGCAGCTTGCGACTCATCCCTGAAGTATGTTTGGGCACACAGCCATTAGCAGCCAGCGCAGGAAGGTGGATGTTTCACTTATCCGTCACACTTCTGACTGCTTCAGATCGTTCTTCTCGTTGAGCGATTGAGAATTGCCAACTTAACGTTGATATCGAAATGCTTATGAAAAGTGTCAACACCTTTCTCGGTCAAGCTTTGAATGCGATGGATTACTCATAGTCTTTCCTTTGGCATCATCCCACTTGCCTTGCGCATCGCTGCATCCCCTTTGAAGTTCGCGGTATCGGTGAGTACGGAAATTGGCCCTCCTCGTCTTTACGTCTGAGAAAATCCATTGCGTGGTTGTAGGTATCCATTCTGAGCTCTATAGACCAGAAAAGCAATCCTGACAGTCTCGTACCAGGTTAGAGACGCACTGTCAGCAGGTTTCATAAACCTTTCTTGATTCCCCGGAAATACTGGTCCCGATCGTAAATGCAGTCTGTGTCGGCACAAGCTTGTCCAAGGCGTTGGCATAGCTTCGAGCTGCACTACGGGAAGAGCATCCAGCTTTTATATGCTCTAGTCAGAGCCCACTATTTGTTGAGCTGACTCACTGAGATATTGGCTAAAGGTATCATGCTACCTACTCGATTGGTAATATTAATGTCAAGGCGTCGATCAATAGGTGGCGGCCCAAATCTTTAAGGGAGGTCAGCAAGATCGGTCCACATATCTTTGCCGGCCTACTTACTCTCCATTAAGTGCCGTATCCAATGCCAAGCCCGGCGGGGAGACTGTCATGGATTCGGAGAACGCGCAAGGCATGTTAGCCATTATCAGCTGGCGGATTATAGTGGCGACCCGAGCGGTCTGCTCCACCACCAGTTTCGCCTGAGCATCGGTTGACATTTTGTGTGCTAATACGAGGTCCCTTGTTAACAGTGTGATGGCCAAAAACTGGGAGTAATAATTGTCAAACAGCAGACCTTAGTGTCACTCTAGTGGTTCTTCTAGGGTGGAGAATGGGCAGAACACAGCTTGTTATATCTCTTCGCCGCGTCTATATACAATCGTAGGCAATAGGAAGCATTAGGAAGAAACCAGCCTCCCACCCTGCAAGCAAGCCAAACTACACGGATAGGCTTCAGCCAGCCATGTTCGGTTCCCAGATATCGCGAAAATTTTAACAGCTCCTGATCGTCTGGTGCCAGACAACGGTTTGATATGCGCCAGTCGTTTGGTGAAGGCCGCTTTCGGCCAGATTCTGGATTTGCGACCCAAATGGCAATTTGAGTTGAACTGGGGAATATTGTTGATTGGCCAATGAGACAATGAGCCGCCTGTGGTGCCATGTCAGGGCGAGCTGGACCTCATCACACTCGTCCCCTGTAGAGCTTAAGACATCTCTTTTTGATATACCTAGCTGTGTCTCCTGGGCAGTCTTGAACCTGGATCTAGCGTTTGTGTATCGAAAATCCACTTCTTCAGTAAACAGCAATCGTTCCCAAGTTGAGTCAAAGCTATAGCCAATTTCTCCACTTCCCAGATTACATCACAAGCTCTCATCGACGGCTGAAACCATCTTTCTCTATCCCAGAACAATGGGGAAGATCGAACACTCTCGAGTCCGATCAACTTGGGCTTTTCTTCTTTGCTGTTGCCGCCAGGTGAAGCTACTTGGGTCCTTTCTAAAATCGAAACGGACTACCTGATCACCGCTTCCATCTAAATCTCAGCTCATTTTGGCAGACTGACCAGCACTTTTCCAAGGTTCAAGCATGCCTCATGTGCCGTTCTTGTCTTCAGATCAGCTTCTGCTATCCTCATCCGGCTGTAGCGTTCACCATGCCTTTTAATGCTTCAGGCCCAATCTAGGCCTCAACAGAAGCAACTATCTGTTGGTAACAAGGGGAGGGCCATAGTCTAAGGACAAATTCCCAAACCGTTCGCCTACAATACTCAATTGTTTCTGAGGCTTGCAGCTGCATGCTGCAAGCGGCCCTGGCGTGTAGACTGTTCTCCTTGGCTTTGGATGGGTAGTACAGTACTATCGAGAGGCTGGAGAAGATCAGCGCAAAAAACCTAGCTCTGTACCTGATGGCTTCAGAAAAAGCCCCACGTTGCTGCATCTCTTGTTGTATTTTTCTAGACATTCCGTCCGAGGTCACTGCCTGTTGGAACCATTCAGACCAGAAAGGCAAGTCCTATTTGTCCAATCAAGCCGAACTTTCATCTCAACTTTCCAGTGCGTGCCAGAAACATCATTTGCAAGGCTGCTGACCGAAGTACCGGCCGCATCTAGGATCTACCTTCTCAACCTCAATATCCTGTAAAGACCTTCCCACCAATACGCATGTAATACACACTACCTCCTCGCCACACCAAGCCACTAACCCTCCTCCTCCACCATCTGAATTACCCCTTCACCTCAATCTTCCACCCTCCGACATTACAGCTTGAATCAAAACCTTTTACAGATTCCTCGAAACACATCCCAAAACCGCAAACAAACCCAACTTTTCCAAACCCTATAACCTTCATCACTACTTTTCCGCTTGCCAGAAAACCCAAATCCGATTCATCATCCTCGTAGGTGTTTCTGAGATAGCTTGCTAAAACCCGTCGTCAACTCAGCTTAGTCACGAAACCCCACTAGCAACCCCCCCCCCATCACCAGTCACCATCCACCATCCCATCACCCTCCCCCCATCACCCCCCATCCACCACCCCAACCCCCCCTCACCATCTCACCACCCCCCCACCCCTCCCCCAACCAACCCAACCATGCCCCCCACCCACCCCTCCCCCACCACCACCACCATCTTCACCCGCGCCACCCTCACCCTCGCCACCTCCCAACGCCTTATAAATTCCTGGCTTCCTCCCACCACCACCACCACCCCCCCATCCCTCTCAACAAAACAAGAAGACCAGGAGGAGCAAGAACAAGAGGAAATCTTCACCGCCGAGCCCGAAGTGTCCGTCCCCCGTAATCCCCCATAGCTATATGGTAGTTGAAGTAAGTAAGTAAAAAAAAAAAACTTAAAAGCTGACGTTTATCCGTGGAAACGGAGCAGGTTGGGCGTGGGCGCAACAGTGCCCGAAGACGGGGACGTCAAACGCGAGGGGTTGTCGTCGAATGAGACGTTGCGGAGGCAGTTGTTGGGGCGGGATTACAAGAAGGTGCGGGCGGGGAAGGGGCCATTGGGGGGAGTTGCGGTGGTGGGCAGTAAACCTAGACCGCTGGGTTCTACGCGGAAGATTGGTCAGGAGAGTGGGGATGAGGAGGGGAGGTCGTCGCTGGGGAAATCGAAGCGGAAACGGCGGGTGGGGGAGACGGAAGAAGGTGCTGGGATTTCGGATGAGGAGGTCACACGAGTTTCAAAAGCTAGCATGGGGACTTCTCGGCCTCAAAAAAGAGCTGTTAACTATCTCGATCAGGTTCTGGCTGAAAAGTCTAGAAGACAGCGCAAGAAAAGCAAGAAGAGGAAGAAGCACGATAGCGAGAGCTAGGTTTGTACCGCCAGAAGCTTCCTAACCCGTCATGCCTGTGCTTCGCCACCTCGTAAGCCGTGAACCAGTTTCCTCTTCTTCGATGGCTTTGGTTGATCCAAGACCTGATCTTCTAACTCTCTAATACTTCTTTTTGCTTCAATTAGCTTGTTCTCCAGCCCTGTTTTCTCTTTCATGTAGTCACATCGATGCAGATGTCTGTTCCCTTCGAACTGAGCTCGACAACAGCAAGTTCCTGTGATGTGGTCTCGTCTGTGATATGCTGCGCGATCCTTCTCATAAGGCGGTGGCCGATCATAGATTGCCTCTTGGGTTCTGAGCAACTTCATCTGCGCTGCTGCGAGGTCTTTAATGAACCGTGGGCTTAGATCATTTGATTTCAGCTCTACTTGGAATCGGTCTTCTGGCATATCCCATAAGTAAAAGTCTACCCAGAGCTGTCTCAGCGGATCTTTAGGCCTCGTATTCTTGTAGATTTTTCTGGACATTCCTGAAGGGACCAGGGAGTGTGAACATTCGTCGATCAGATGATCTATCACCACGTTTCTAAGCACGACGATGCTAAACTCAACTGCAAGGAAGTAGAGATCAAGTAATTCTGGAAATGTGAGCATTCCTTTGGCCCGACTAATGAACTCGTTGGTGTAAACCCAGTGAATGAAGTAGTGCCATGTCTGAGGCTCGATACCGAGGCAGTAATCATTAGAAGTCAATAGTACGCCTTCAGCGGTTATAGTACCGTATAACCCGAGGACCGCTGTGAGAGCATCAACCAGATGCTGGTGAACAATAAGAGTTGTTGTCTGGTCGCTCTTGCCAACAACGATCCTGATGACTTTTTCGTACTCACTGCTAGACATCTCGTCAACAATGAACAGACGATACAAGCGGGTTCCGTACTCAAGCTTTTCTGAAACTACCGAACTCTCCTCAGCATGTTGCCCTGACACCGTCCTTGATGTATCCTCGGCTTCGCTCGTCTCGGAACTAATTAATGAGTCCGCAGGGACGAGAACGAGACTTCGACCCGACGAACTCGGACTTTGAAAGAGGCTCTCTTTCGTCTGGGCCGTGAACACAGAATCGCGAGGATTCAATGGCTTCACAATGACTGATTCCTGCGAGTCGTCTCTGCTTTCCTCTACTTGGTTGACCGGAGTCTTGACAGGAGAAATCCGCTTCAACTTCGCTATTTGTTCAGCTATGTCTCCTCGTGACTCAAAGAGGCTTAATTCTTTGTTTCTTGCCTGTGATCTTTCCGATTCGTCTTCAGCTGCGTCACGGATATGGTCGAGAAAGCACACAGATCTTTTCGTCACGCCAGAATCCAGATGTGCCTTGACGGTTTCTACGCTTCTGGGCCTCAGCCTACTAACAGGGTAATTAGGCATCGCGGGAGGTACTGGCAGAATGGTGTTGATCTCGTTGGTCAGTGCACTTTCCATGCTGTATAAGAGATCTGACCCACTAAAGTATCCTCGGAGTGCTCCTGCAAGTCCTCGTAATAGAGTGTAGGACTCAGCGGCGTACTAAACAGGTCTGCAAGCCCTTGATGTTGCTCCGCGACTTGCGTCAGGTAGGTAAATTCTTCGTTTTGGCAAACCTTGGGCATTTCCTTAGTACTGGATCCTGTAGTACAATGCAAGTCAGAGGCACGCAGGGAAAATGTTGCGTGCTTGGTTGTCTTCTACTACCTTGACAAGGTATACAGGGCTGTTGATGGATGTGCCTGTTGATCCTTGGAGTTCTTACTGGGATTCCCTTTTCCTCTTCTTTTGGCCTCTTCGAGAAACAGAAGATTTTGGGGAAGATTTGCTTTGCCTACATGTCTTCAAATATTTAGGGATTGTTGTGGCAGCGAGACGAGTAAGCCAGGAGACGATGTGAATTATTGTTGAGGTAAAAGCATTCACTTCGATCGGCGCTAAATGTGGACATCAGAAGCCTTGAGTGGCAAATTCTCCAATTGGAAGGAACGATCAAGGCGTGAGACTTGTACAGACAAGTCAACTATCGGGCAATCAAAGTGACGAGTAAATCATTCATACCCAGGGTATCATTCACATATAAAAATTACGCATCGAAGCAAAGAGCCAAGGCCCCATCCAGTTCCCTATGATTAGCCCCTTTGCCTATGAAGTAGGCTTCACTCTAGATCATCCAAGAACAACGGGCCCAATAATAAGAGATTAGAAACAATCAAATCAGACCTTGAATACGTTGCCAAACGATGGCAGCTGATCGGACCCTCAGAACTCAGTGTGGGCCAAAAGCAGTTACGAAACATCATAAGCACGTATAGTCACTGTAAGCGCTTTCTCTTCCGATCATCACTCATGCCATCATCTTCATCTCTCTCAATCGTCTCTGCAGGGTTGAGCAGCGAATGCACGTTACTTGCCATGCTCGAGCGCCTCGTTTGCGGCGCCGAGTCAAGAAGTCTTGGTGGGAATCTCGATGCACCTAGCGACCAGTTACTTTCGACGCTCAAAGTCGACGGCGTGGTATCGCTCGTCAATGGAGGGGTAGTCTGTTGGGAACTAAACGATTGACGAGGGGCGCCGAACTCATATTGTGATAAGGCATTTTGGACATGTGGATCAACGCCGTTGTCGTTAGGTTTCGGAGACGATGGCCAGTGAGATGAAGATTGGCCAGATGCAAACGGAGAACCACTTTGACCAGGCCAAGCGGGCACTCGAATGTCGGCAGAAGTATGTCGTCGACCCAAATTAGCTCCTGGCGGAGATGACACATGTGCAAGAGGGTGCTGAGACGGCGGATGATGCAACTGCGGTGGTGGCGGCGGTTGGGGTTGTACAAGGCGATGGAAATTGGGTGAGGGATTTGCGGTACCGATAGAACCATATCGACGGGGGGAGGAGTTGAATTGTGAAGGTAGTGGTGGTTTGAAGAAGTTCTGGCGAGGCAATGCGTGGAGTGAGGGGCGGCGCTCATCGTGAGAAACCTGACGAGGCGATAACGGTGCTGGATCTAGAGCCATGTTCGAAAAATATGGATGTCTCCCGGAAAGAAGTGTTTCATGAGGGTCTTCATAGTTTCGTATCACATCCAACTGCTTGGCTATGTCCTTTTGCATGTTGCATACTGCGACTGGTGAGCTCTAGGTGTTCTACGTTAATCTGCTAAGGATCTTACCGTCCCGACGAATATGGTTATCTGGGTCTGGAATCATTGACATGATGTAATGAGACATATCGTAGCTCCACTGATAATGTTCAGCAATGTTTTGCCAGCCGCATGGAGACTTTACCTGATGGCATCTTGCAAGGCTGTCGTTCATGGCTTGACACCTGGAACTGAGGGCTGAATTACTCTCCTCCGTCCGCATTAATCGCGCATGCAAATCATAAAGGCTATGTTCAAGAGCTGCCAGCCGAGCATCGCCCACATCTGGCATGGGTTCTGCAGGCGTACCAGGCTGCGACACACTAGGCTTGTGAGGTGGGAAAGAATCTCGGTGAATCAAAGCATGCCTCGAAGCTCGTCTTTTAATTTCTCGGAGACCGGCAAGATCGCCCCTCTTAAAGTTTCCATTACCGTGCTTAAATTCCCAAAGGGTAGACTCGGGTGAGCCGGTATGGAAGACGTCGCTCACTAAACGGCATCAGTCGATCGATGGAGGGTCACTATTCGTCTGTCCAGGATTACCTTTATGGAATCCATACATGTTGAGTTGTCGGACAAATGAGGAAATATTTGTATGTTTGAAGTATTGCCTACTTGATCAGCAGAGCGCTTAGTGATCCATAGGATTGAGTCTCTTACGCAAGGACTTTGGAGAAGTCAGTAGAGGGTGACATTACGAAGCTCTCATTGTTGCTTGACCAAGAAATAAGATGTTGTATACTAGGATCCTCCAGCATGCTGTTGCAAACGTTAGTCAGTAAAATACGTGATTGAACCTGATATACTTACTTGTACAGCTTGTGTATGAAAGCGGTCTGTACGACTTTCGGCTGCTGTGACGAAGTCGCAGCAGCAGCACTTACACCATTTCCCGTCGGTACGTGGTGGATTTGTGACTCGCCAAAAGCGCCATTGGTTATCCCTACTCCATGCTCCATTTCCGGGCTGCTATTGACAGGTGGGCCCATCGAGACGGATGCCGGAGGAGTGACATCCATGGGCTCTCCGTGATCCGGGCCAACAGATCGTGTAGAAGAGGGTAATATGGGTATATTTCTTCCTCCGTTGTGAAGGGGATCTCCGGAGAAGGGACTTCGTGGCATGGTTTCTTTCTAAGAACGAAAGATGTGAAGAACTGGCAGAGAGGTGACAGGAACCCAGCACTTTAGTCTCGGAGACGTTCTCATCTGGATCTTATCCAGGCCACATAGGCACATGAACTGAAAGGGGTGTTTCGGATGAAAGGTTCCAATCTCTTTTCCTCTCGTCTCAAGGCCCGCGTTACCCTTATCCTCTCACGCTTTCGTACCGACCGAAGCAATATGTTGCAAATAGTTATGGATGGCTATTCGCGATGAAGCCGAGCGCTGACTAAAAGATCGATAACGCAGGTGATACGGTCTCAGCAACTACCACCAAGATGCAGCGCTACCCAGACATGCCGATGAATATGCAAGACCTCTAAGTTTGACCAAGATCGTTCTACTGTGGCTTGCTTTGTTCAGACGTATGCTGTTTACCGCATGTCAAGACTCAGTCTCGGAATAGCACTCAACAGCAAGTCTTTGTTTCTCGGGCCACGGAGGAGCTAGGGCAAGAGGGCAATTGATGTCGCATGCAGATTTCTCGTTGAAGGGACGGATACTTGTAGCTGTCGAAACGGAGTGTTGCCTCGTGGTGGAAGCGGGCAGCTGTCCTAGGAGACTTCTCCGCACTTGGCCATTGTCCAGCGGAACCAGCAAGCAAGCTCTTGGCAGCCAGTATTCTAGCGGAGAGGCTGAAGCTGAAGGCGGGCAACTGTGAGTAGTTTGAGTGGCGATAAGGGAGATACGGGCCCAAAGAGAAAGAATCAATTGGATCAAGGTGTAGTTGGCGAGTGGGTGGGTGTTTGTGTTTGTCGAGGATGTACTGTGGACGTGCTTACCTACTACTCCGTACTGGCATGGGCCTTCCTCCCATTTCCCGTTTTCCGAAGCTAGAGCGGATCCAAGCGAACCACGCAAAAGCGGCAAAAGCCTGTGCGCCGCTGAAGGGAACAGGGATACTTAACTAGGTAGGTAGGTACAGACTACAGTACTACAGTCTACAGTCTACGGAGTGTATTGCATACTTTCGTACAGGACTGGACCTACCAAAGTACTCTGCGTTACAAGATATGTACCTTGGTCTACTAACCTACCTTATACTTGAACCCTCTAGTTGGATGTGATGTACCTTACTTACCTTACCCTCCTCTGGATTATATTCAGCTATACTCTTGTCCAAATACTGCCCCCAATCCAGGCCTCATGGTTACTCCAAGGATAGGTCTAAGAGAAGGCTGAACGTTGGTACAGTAATCCATGCAAACGGCCCCCATCGCTATGCAGAAGGCAGCCGTAAGACTCACGTGTTTGACTCATCCTTAGGAGAAGCAAACCTGGTCTTTGGGACCCTACGACCACACCAACTGAATGGGTCGAAAACCGAGCAACTTTTGCCTTGCACTTGGCGATCAATCAATGGTAGGAAGATCGTCGGATCCGCTTGCAGCTTTTTTCCTCCGCCAAATGAGCAGAGCTTGGTCTGATTGGCGTACCAAGAGGCTGCAGATCACCCGGAAAGATGATGCATGCTCTCGTCTCGATGATCGGGAAGATCAACAACAACGAATCAGGTACAGGGAAATTGGCACTTTCATACAGAAGTGCGAGGATGGTATCGAAGAACCAAATCTTGAGGAATAGGGGCTACCACATCTACTCCGTAGAAGGAAGAGATTGATCCCAGCAGCTTTAGGTCTGGATATCTCAAAGGCTAGAGATGAGCGATCTCGATTGAAAAAGGGGGTGACAGAGCAGGCTGATAAGTAAAAAAGATACAAGAGCCACTCCTTCTGGGACCACCAATCTCGTTGCATCAGTTCAAACTACATAATCAAAGTCGACGTATTGACGGGGCATATGGCTGCTTCTGGGCACTGTGCCTCAACCATTCCAAGTTCCCATTCTGAGCGATAGTACGACGAGGAAGGTTCGCAGGAGAATATTGAATATTAAATATTAATGGCGCGTGGCAGCAAGGATAGGCGGGCACGCTAAGGTAAGATGATTGCGGGGGAGGCTGTTCAAAGGAAGATCTGCGTCACTGGACACACCAAGCCATTTCTGCAAGAAAACCGTCACACAGGAGCAGCTGTACCACTTCCTCTTCGAGTCCCTCGCCACATCGACCATGGTGGACAAGGTCTACGTGACCTATAACCAGGTGCGCCGTGATCCCCAAACAGACGCCAAACACTTCTTCCTTCCCACGGGCCCCACTTAGTAGGGCACGGAGCCTGACTGACAGGTAGACAAATATATTTAGGTACATAAACTCTGCCAAGCATCAGCTGACCACATCCTCAATGAATTCAAACCAAACCTCATGATCGCCATTGGCGGCGGGGGCTACGTCCCCGCTCGCATCCTAAGGTAAAGGTCCCCCACCCCAAGCATGCCACAAAAAAACCCCCCCACGCTCCACCCAAACCCCAAGTCCTAAATTCCCCCACTCAGATCCTTCCTCAAACGCACCAACTCCCCCAACATCCCCATCCAAGCCATCGGCCTCTCCCTCTACGAAAATCTCGGCAAGGACGGCCCCGTCGAAGAACCCGGCACCAAAGTTACCCGCACCCAATGGCTCGATCTATCGTCGCTGGAAATGAAAAACCTGGTGGGCAAGAACATCTTGATTGTAGACGAGGTGGATGATACGCGGACGACGCTGGAGTATGCGGTCCGGGAGCTGCAGAAGGATGTGGAGACGGCGAGGAAGAAGATGGGGGTCGAAGGGGAGTCGAGGTTTGGGGTTTTTGTGCTGCATGTTAGTGCTCTTATGGAATCTAGGGGGATGAGGAAATGGGCAGTGGCTGATGAGGTGTTGCAGAACAAGGACAAACCAAAAAAAGGCCAACTCCCCACCGACATGATCGACGACAACCGCTACATCGCCGCCAAAACCGTCGGCGATGTCTGGATATGTTATCCCTGGGAGGCAACGTACGTCCTTCCACCCCTCTCCGTCAACTACCTAGATTCCTCTCATCTACCCTCCGCACATAGAAAACCCCCAAGCTAACAACCCCCAGCGACATCGACGAGCACGACCGGCTGGCTGGGGCTCAGAAAGATTATTAGACGTTGGGCCAATTGGAGGGGAAAAGGGTTGGGGTAAGGGGGTGGGCCGGGAGACGCTGCTAAAGTGGGTTTCGTGGCGCTTGAAATTATAAAAGGATAGATCGTTTGTCACGGGGTTGATTAAATAATGGTCTCGTTTTGGATAATCCAACAATCTTTGGTCAAGACCCCCCCAAAAAAAACCAACAACCCCCTTCCCCGTAAGATTCTCCCATCCCATTCCAAAAATGACCTCTGCCCACAAACACCTTTCCCCACCATCCGCGCGACCTCTGCCCCCCCTTCCCGGCTCTCCCAAAAGTCCCGCACAAGCAAATTGCAGCGATTTTTCTTAAAACCCCACCATTGACCCGTGTTGGAATTCTCCATCTCAAAATCCCTTCCCCACCCCTCGTTACTCTTGCAGAACCTTTCATTCCCCCCCACTTTTTTTTTTGGGTTGCACACCCCTCCACAGTACCCCGGCTTTCCCGTCGCCATCTCTCCGCTTGGGATGTTGGAAAGCTACAAACCTATTGACTCGCAGAGATGGAGGAGAGGGTTTGGGGAGTTGGGGAAGGGTGGTGGGGCAGGGTGGTGGGGAAGGGTGGTGGGGTAGGGTGGTAGAGGGGGGGGAGGGAGGGGTTAGGGACTGTGGGGATGTGGTGTGGATGGCGTGGATACTATTTACGCAGCAGAACAACCCCCGCTTCACCCCGAAGATGTCAACGGAATAAAAAAAACCCAAATTTGGTATGGTTGGGAGGGAGGGAGGGAGGGAGGGAGGAACATGGGGTGTGGCACTCTCAATCCCTTCGGGTTTTATTCTCTTTCTAGAAAACTCTCACTATCCATCACCACAAGCACCGACGCCAATCACCTAATTCGCTAGGTATGCCACCACACAGATTATGACAAAACACAACGTGAAAAAGGGGCAACGCGCATGAAGCCACTACCCATGGTAGTTTATATGGATAGGTTTGAAAATTTGCTAGGGTGTATTATGAGATCGAGTTTTTCTTCTTCTTTGTCTTACAAGAAGGAAGTGCTGGGGAATTGTGGGTAAGGGAGTTTGCAAAGCGGAATATATCAAGCTTCTGGGTCTTTTCTTGCTTTCCTGCTTTCCTGAAACATTCGCACGGAGCTTTCTTTGGTTTTAGGTTGTGAGTGTGTCGTAAAGGTTCAACGAGCAGACGGGTGGATCGTGATGGCCAGTGGGGGTATCAGCAGCAGCAGTAGCAGCAGCGAGGAAGGGGCCAGAGTCGAGTTGGGGAAGGTAGCCACGTTGGAGGTAACCCAGCATCTAGCGGGACAAGATGGGTCGACAGCAAGAGGAGCGCAAACAGCGGATCCCGCATCGTGACGGCCAGCAAGGATATCAGCAGCAGCAGCAGCAGCAGCAGCGAGGAAACGGAGTAAAGTGGAATTGGAGGAGATAGCCGTGGTGGAAATATTCATCGTCTAGGGTCTCAAGACAGTCTGCAATAACACGGACGCGGTATCCGCGGTGGGATTATCAGCGACCAAGAACGCACGGCGCATCGTGGTGGAGGCGTGGTACGAGGGTGCGGTGGTAGTGGCGTTTCCCGTGCTCAGAAACTTCTCAATAACCAAAGCAGCGACCGCGGGCGGCGGGGGTTATGACCGTAGTAGTGGTGCTGGCCATACCACCCACCCTCACCGACCCCGGAACCAACCCCCCTACCCAGTTAAGCCCGTCGGCACCATCGACAAGCAAGACCTCCAGGACAAAAGCTCACCCTCGTACAGACCGGACTGGGATCTCGAGCTTGGTTTCGGGTGCTGGGAGAGCCCGGCTGCCAACGCTCCGGTTGGGATACAAGGAAGGCTCGAATGAGAATTTGGCGGCGAGGTATCCGGTATATAGGGCGTGGGGGGATGAGAGGTGGGAGATTGGGGAAGAAAAGATTGTGGAGGAGGTTTGGGAGGAGAAGACGAGGGCGGAGGAGGCTTGGTATGGGGAGGTTGGTGTTGGGGTTGGAGACAGGCTGGGTCATGAGGGAGAAAGTAAAAAGCTCGTCTATCGTACCGTTCTGTACCTGATTGCTTATTCTTAAACTTTTGGTCCGGTCCAGGTAATGTGGACAAAAAAGTACCTTTTGACAATAATGGTTTCGATTGTTCGCGGGAAGTTTGCTCAATTCCCCCAAGTTCTTTGCTGCCGAAGGTTATGTGACTTGAATACAGACGGTACAAGCTGTGCGTAAAGGGATTACATGCAACTACCTGTAGACTCACAGGTCTCAACCCCTTTTCTCGAGAACTCCAACCATCCTCTTGACTGGCCAACTGTCCTCTATCCATCGCTTTTGATCCAAGCCAGCCAGCTTCGTCAAATCAAAACATTACAAGCCTCGATCAACACGTTTCCGAGAGGTTCTGTGCGTGGTAGTACGAAACGGCTTTGCGCAACGAGGAAGGGGGGCCAAAGGAAAAAAGTATGTAGAGACTTGTGATTTCGAGAGCGGCTCTGGGGGGGGGGAATCTGGGGGATTTTTTGGGAGGCTGTGGTTACATATCACCGTAAGTCGGGTCTCGTTTGGAGAAACATGTGCTAGATTACAAGGAAACGCTGATGCAGACTTCGTCGCCATGTGGTGCACTGTGCTCCGTCGCTCGTCTATTCGAGATTTTCAATCATTTGGGCTAACGATCTTTAAAAACAAAACCGCTTGGACATGGACTTGGCACAGCGCGACAAAAGTTTCATTTCATTGTCTCTTGAGAAATCGCTCTAGGCTCGCCATCTTCGCCCCGGCACGTTCGACTGAGAAGGTGGTGTGTATGTGTAGAAAGATCGCGTACGGCTAATGGCCCCCCCTTTTTTTTTTATAGGATTCGAACTCATCCCCGCCAAAAGGTTCTTGTGTTAACGTATGTTATCCGAGTCAACTTCAGGTTGATGAATTTAATGAGTGGGCAGAGTGTGTGGTTTCGGTCCGCTGCGAGTGATCGAATATTGTTTTTAAACTCTTTTTGTTTTGAGGTTGGAATAAATAGGGTGTAGAGATAAAAGGGCGGTAAGTGGCTATATCTTGTAGATACGAAGATTACAGTCTACAAAATCGAGAGGGAATAGATAGGATACAGTAAGAAGGAACATATAGTTTACGAAGAAGATATCAGAATGGAGAGTCGACAGATGGTATTAGTAGCAATGTATGAAAAGGTTTGAGGAATAGGTGTACATTTGGCCTTTATGTGCTAATGTGTATAGAATATCCAACTACTTAACCGTACGTAAGACTTGCTTGGACCTTTGGAAAGACGGTGCTCATATTGCTGTTGCTGCGTGGTTCAGCATCGGAAATTTAATTTTCTAGCCCGTAGTAGTTGAAATGCTACTCTGAGTTGACCAAATGATAACAATATTAAGTGCGGTGATGGAAGGGAAATAAGCGAGGGAATATCTCATGAAGGTCTTTGAGTATCCTCTTTTCACGAACTATTGCATCCTTAAGATTTGAACAAAGGCTGACTCGCCGAAAATTTTGGTCTGTGTAGGATGATGGCCATGTAGCTCAAGCAGAACAATGGAAGTTGAGGCCATTTTGTGATTCAAACATTCCTCTCCCTTACCTGACCACGCTGACCAGTCTTCCACGCCACCATTCCCGAAGCGGGTAGCCTTGGATTTGATTAGTAATGTAGGGTTGTTCGCCGACGCTCCCCGTCTCACTGAGTCGCTGTCATGGGTCCATGTGCCTTGCATTAATCAAAGATTTGCTCTATTACAAACCGCTGCAACTCGACTACACCCATTGGTTCACTTGTGTAAAATCAATCCGGAACGATAAGGCTATATTGCGGATTTCATGGTCTCAGATCTTGTGTACGCACTTCACCTCGTGTTTCCCCGCTGACTGGAGGGATTATTCGGCCTCATATACCCAATGAAGCTTAGGGGAAAAGGGACGGTAGCATCGGTACGACGTTTGCTGGGGTTTTCTGATGAAAGCTCCAAGAATTCTTAGATATGAGCTCTGGAAGTTCCCAAGCGCAATTTTTCCAGGATCCTGTTGTCTGTGTTCGGATTATTTTTCGTTATAATGTATTTCTCCCCATCGTTGCTACTGGTGGCAGCGGCCTATGTGTTTGCAACGCCCACTGCATATGAAAAGTTCTCTCCAGGGCCGAGTGCGCATACCAGGAACGGCACATGTAAGTTTCCCAGAAGCACGATGTTTCTAGCACCGCGAAACACTGAGTCTCGTCTTGTAGATATAGGAACATCTCTTCCTCAGCTATCACAGGAGATCTTCCTGGGTATACCCTTTGCACATGCCCGCCGGTATGAAGTCGCCGACTCTTTGACTTCCACATGGAGCTCGCCCAAACCCGCAACAGAATTCGGGATCGTATGCGCTGGATTCGGAACCAACCCGCGCGAAAACTGGCCCGTAGGCGAAGATTGTTTGAACCTGAATGTCGTGAGACCCAACGATACAAAATCAGGAAGTGATTTGCCTGTGATGGTTTGGATATACGGGGGTGGCTTCAGGCAAGGCACGAATCGGGATCCGGAGTTCAATACAAGTTATATCGTGCAAACTTCAATACAGATAAACCATCCAGTCATCGTTGTATCGATCAACTATCGCCTTTCCGGTTTTGGCTTCCTCGACTCTGACCAAGTGCGCGCGCAAGGAATCACGAATCTTGGCATCCGCGACCAATGGAAAGCATTGGAGTGGATCCATGAGAATATTGAAGGCTTCGGAGGAGACCCTTATAAAGTGACGATTTGGGGTGAGTCGGCGGGCGCGTTTTCAGTAAGCGACTTGCTTCAAGCATATGGAGGGAATAATAGAGGACTCTTCCACGGAGCCATTATGGCGAGTGGGACAAGTTTTCCGAGGTTAGCGCCAGATTTTGGTGCAGCGCAGGTGATATATAACAATATGACCAATGCGACGGGGTGTGGCAGAGCGATTGATACATTGCAGTGCTTGAGAGATCGTGAGTATAATCCTTCCGGCGGCTTAAGAGTTGAGCGGCAACTGACGAGAACCAGTGCCCTTTGAGAAACTGAACGCCACGCTCTTTGGCCAGAACGAGGGGCAAGTCTTCGAGCCACAGGTCGACGGCGACATTATTCGGGACACTGCTCTGACCCAATTCCAGCAGGGCCTAGTCGCCCGGGTCCCCATAATCACAGGCTGCAACTCCGACGAAGGCATATCCTTTGCCCAATTTCCCGTAAATACCGAAGCACAGCTTTCCGCCATTCTGCAGGGTGGCATAAAAATCAATGCCACAGAGGCGCAGGAGTTACTTGATCTTTATCCCATAGATGCCCCAGCGCCGCCATACTCGCAGCCACTATCAATTGACTGGGTAGGTCTGACCGCCGCAGTTGGACTCGCGTCCGGCACCCAGACTCGGCGCGCCTACGCAATAGTAGGAGATTGGATATTCATGGCCGGCAGACGCTTTACCGCTGCGCACTGGAAAGCTGTATCTGGACACCAAGCGTACTCTTTCCGCTTCGATACTGACCCCTCACGTTTCCCCCTCGTCGTAACGCCAGGTTTGGGACCCGGATTTGCTCAGCACGGCTCGGAATTGGGCTACGAATTCCGCATACCTTATATCAGTCCCACACCATACCCGCTACTGCCGAACGTGACGGCCATGCAAAAGGTTAGCTATGCAATGCAGGCGACTTGGGTGAGTTTTGCAGCGACGGGAAGCCCGAATCGCCATGGCCTGAGCTGGGTGCCGCGATGGCCGAGTTATGACGAAAGCCCGAGTAACTTTGTATTCAATGGGACATTGGATAACGTGTTGAACCTGCATATCGAGAAGGATGATTTTCGGAACCAGGGGATCCAATGGTTCAACGATAGGCGGGCCTTATTTGGTAATTAGAAGAGTCGATTCCTCGGCCTGTTGAACGCCAGCCCAATAATGAGCATACTTTTCCATACCAAGTTTATTGTTTGTCTAGCAGCTGTGCCAAAAGAAGCATTGCAAAGATATATCAAACGTTTCGACAGTGTAGCACTCGAGCGTACTAAGAGCGAACCTAGAAAGTCAATGAAATCTAATTCTTGAACAATGGAGCGATGGTAGCTTAATAGTCAAATACATAGGTATTTTAGGTCAAGAGTAGTTCATTCAATATCCATTGAAGAAACAGGAACCGGAACAGGAAATCGGTCAAGGCATTTCCTACTGTACGAGGTGATGCTTTAAAGTATTGGAAATGGCCACCGTACCGCAATTGCACTATACACGAACATCAACAAAAGATGCAAATATTAACATATACGAGCAATAACGTCAAATATATATAGAGACGTT